>Ga0307416_100000005_pt1 | contig 477728 bp, 398 predicted proteins | sample DK1Cmetagenome_2_FD_203821 | JGI IMG/M metagenome (GOLD analysis project Ga0307416, IMG submission 203821) | Maize rhizosphere microbial communities from greenhouse at UC Davis, California, United States - DK15-C-3 | ecosystem: Host-associated > Plants > Roots > Rhizosphere > Soil | place...
CTTATCAAGTTCAAAGTATTCGGTTAACCCTTCAGGTAGTATTAAAGATAGTATCGAGGTGTCCAAAATAATAATGTTGTACAAAATTAAATAAACTTCTCAACTCCCCAACTTTTTTGCTTGATCCGAAAAAATGAATATTTTGGTGTTTCCAGAAAACGAAAAAGCCTGTAAACATTTAATTTACAGGCTTTTAGTTAAATTTAAAACTATTTTCGCGGAATGGACGGGACTCGAACCCGCGACCTCCTGCGTGACAGGCAGGCATTCTAACCAGCTGAACTACCACTCCTTTTGTTCTTCTTTAAAGTTCGAACCTCTTGTCTCTTTCGAGGTTGCAAATATAGAGACTATATCTTAATTCGCAAACTTTTTTTCAAAAAATATATAACTCACTATCCTACAGCACCTTCCTGCATCTTTTCTGCATTTTCTGCGAATTGAAGTGCATCAATAATCTCCTGAATATCGCCATCCATAATGCTTGGCAAGTTGTACATCGTTAATCCGATACGGTGCTCGGTAACGCGGCCTTGCGGATAATTGTAGGTTCTGATCTTAGCCGAACGATCGCCGGTTGAAACCATTGTTTTACGTTTAGCGGCAATATCACCATTCTTTTTCTGCAGCTCGATATCGTAAAGTTTACTACGCAACATCTCCATTGCAATAACACGGTTACCCAATTGCGAACGCTCCTGCTGGCAAACCACCACAATACCCGATGGCTTGTGCGTTAACTGCACCTTGGTTTCTACCTTATTTACATTCTGCCCGCCGGCACCACCTGAACGCGAAGTTTGCAGTTCAATATCGGCGGGGTTAATGTACAGATCAATTTCTTCAGCTTCTGGCAAAACCGCTACAGATGCCGCTGAGGTATGCACACGGCCCTGAGTTTCGGTATCAGGTACACGTTGCACACGGTGCACGCCACTTTCGTATTTTAGCTGACCATAAACATCATCGCCGCTCACTTTTAAGATTACCTCTTTGTAACCTCCTGCTGTACCTTCCGTTACATCAACAGTTTCTACTTTCCAGCCCTTGGTTTCGAAATAACGGGTATACATGCGGTACAAATCGCCAGCAAATAAAGCCGCTTCATCGCCACCGGTACCACCACGGATCTCGAATACCGCGTTTTTGGCATCTTCAGGATCTTTAGGAATCAACATCAAACGGATATTGCTTTCCATTTCTTCCTGTTGCTTTAAAAGCATATCCAGTTCTTCTTTTGCCATCTCACGCATTTCAGCATCTTTCTCAGTAGCTAAAATTTCTTTGTTGGCATCAATATTACTCATTACGTTTTTGTAGATTTTGTATTCGTCTACAATTTTGCCCAAGTCTTTATATTCTTTGTTTAAAGCCGCAAAACGTTTCATATCCTGAATTACATCCGGATTGCTCAACGATTCCTCCACATCTTCCCACCGCAGCTTTATAGCTTCTAATTTATCTAACATATTTATTCTTGTTGAAATTTCCTGACGGTTGGTATAGGCCCAAAAATTCAGGAAATGCAAAAATAAGGAAAAAAGATGAATTAGTTTGTTTAGGATTAGCGGTTAATTGGTTAATGGTTTGAACTGGTTAACTGTTTGGGCTTAATGTCTAAGTAAAATAAAAAAATCAAAATGTTGCCAGCAGTGCGAAAATGCAAAGAAGTTGATCTTAGGTTTTGAAAACGAACGGTTCGGTGCACATGGCAGTCGATAGTCCCGCTATCACTTCAAGTCCTCGCTACGCTGTGGGCTTTCCGTTTTATCGAGTTTAGGAACGAAGAACGGTGCATTTAGGCATCATGCAGCCTTAAATAGCAGCACGAACCTGCGTACCTAAACGGGATTGTAGTGCCAGCTCCCGATTCTTCATCGGGACTACAACGAAAAGCCCGACGAACATTAAAAAAAGCCACAGACGCTGCTTTCCAAAGAAGAAAGTTCTTCATCTACCGTGCAAGTATGAAAGGAATTTACCATATTATCAAAAGGGTTTTGGAAATGAACGGTTCTGCGCACATGGCAGCCGATAGCCCCGCTATCACTTCAAGTCCTCGCCACATGCTTCGCTCCGGGCTTTTCGTTTTATCGGGTTTAGGAACAAAGAACGGTGCATTTTAGGCATCATGCAGCCTCAAATAGCAGCAGAAACTGATGTATCTAAACGGGACCCCATAGCTATCGGATGTAGTGACAGCTCCCGACGAATATTAAAAAAAGCTGTAGACACTGCTTTCCAAAAAACAAAAATATTACGGTTTTGGGTTATAATATTCCAGTTTCAAATCCACCCCATCAAAAACCCCATAAGAATTATAGTTGAGCCATTCGCCAATATTAACATACCGGCTCCCATTACCCAAATCGATATTGAGCGGCAGATGCCTGTGCCCGAAAATAAAATAATCGAAATGTGCTTTCTGCAACTGTTCCTTGGCATAAATGGCCAGCCATTCTTTATCCTCACCTAAAAAAACTTCTTTTTCGGTTTGTGCAGCCCTACTCCCCTGGCTCCATCCATTTGCAATCCCGATCCCCAGATTTGGATGCAAACGAGCGAACAACCATTGGCAAAACTTGCTTCTAAAAATCTTTCTTAAGAATTTATATTTGTTATCCCCTGGTCCTAAACCATCGCCGTGGTGCAGGTAGAATTTTTTACCAACTCTTTCAATGATCAGTTCATCGCTGATGATTTCCATGCCGATTTCCTGCGTGAAATAATCGCGCACCCACATATCATGGTTACCTTTAAAAAAATAGATTTTTATCCCGGAATCGGCCATGGCAGCCAATTTACCCTGTAAACGTATAAATCCCTTCGGAATCACCTTCGAATACTCGAACCAGAAATCGAAAATATCGCCCATTAAAAATAGCTCACTGCAATTCGGTTCAATAAAATTCAACCAACTTACAATACGCGTTTCACGGGCACGACTTTCGACATAATTTGGCGTGCCTAAATGAAAATCGGAAGCGAAGTAAATATTTTTTGCCATGTACAAATTCAAAGGTAAGGCAAAAAGCTGAAAGACTATAATCTGTACAATCTCAAAATCTGTGTAATCATCCCGTAAGGAAAAAGGCACAAAGACTAAAGCTTAAACGCCTTAATCTGTGAAATCCTAAAATCTGTGCAATCAAACCGAAAGGAAAAACCTGTAAAATCTCTAAATCTGTGTAATCATCCCAAAGGAAAAAAGCTTAAAGACTAAAGCAGAAAGAGCAGAGGAAAAAATCACAATCTGTGTAGTCATCCTGTAAGGAAAAAGAAGAAAGACCAAAGCTCCGTTATCTGTGAAATCCTAAAATCGGCGTAATCATGCCGCAGGAAAAATCTCAAAATCTGTGTAATCAACCCAAAGGAAAAAAAGACATATATTAGTAAACAAATCTTATTAAAGATGAAAAAACAAATTGTATTGAGCTTATTTGCATTAAGTCTCTTTGCCTGCAACCAAGGCAAAAAATCTGCAGAAAAAATAACATTGATGAAATACCCTGAAACAAAAAAAGACAGCACAAAAGATAATTATTTCGGAACCATAATTGCCGATCCCTACCGATGGTTAGAAAACGATACCTCAGCAGAGACCAAAGCCTGGGTTGTGGCCGAAAATAAGGTTACCCAAAACTATCTCGGGCAAATTCCCTACCGCGCTGATATTAAAAAGCGCTTAACAGCATTATGGAACTATCCTAAAGAAAATGCGCCATTTAAGATCGGCGAATATTATTTCTTCATCAAAAATGACGGGCTTCAAAACCAAAGTATCTGGTTTATTAAAAAAGGGTTAGATGGCAAAGAAGAAGTTTTTCTTGATCCAAATAAACTTACAAAAGACGGAACGGCTGCCGTTTCGCTGCTTGGTTTTTCGCACGACAAAAAATACCTGGCCTATTCGGTTGCACAAGCAGGATCAGACTGGAGCAATATTTATGTAATGGAAATAGCCAGCAAAACCAAATTAGCAGATGAGCTGAAATGGACAAAATTCTCTGGTGCAGCCTGGAAAGGCGATGGTTTTTACTACAGTAAATTTGATGAACCTATTAAAGGAACTGATCTTTCTGCAGCCAATAAATACCAAAAGGTGTATTTCCACAAATTGGGCGATCAGCAGCAAAATGATCAATTAATTTTTGAAGACAAAACCAATCCGAACCTATATTTTGGCGCCAGTGTTACCGAAGACGAACGCTTTTTGGTGGTTTACGCCAGCGCCGGTACCTCAGGCAATGCATTGTACTATCAAGACCTGAAAGCACCAAACAGTAAAATTGCCTTATTGATTAAAGGTTTTGAAAACAACCACAGCGTTATTGATAATATTGGCGATAAACTATTGGTAAATACCGATCTGGGCGCTGAAAACAAACAGGTAGTTTTGGTTGATCCAAAAAATGCAGATCCTAAAAACTGGCAGAAGGTTATCCCTGAATCGAAATTGGCGCTAGAAGGCATCGGAACTGGAGGAGGATTTTTATGGACTTCATATCTAAAAGATGCAAGTACGAATATTGTCCAGTTTGATTTGACAGGGAAGAAAATTGGAGAAGTAAAATTACCTGCAATTGGCACTGTTGATAGCTTTGGCGGATATAAAGAAGATAAAGAATTCTTTTACACTTTTTCTAATTTTACTACTCCAGGCACCATTTATCGTTACGACGTAGACAAGGCGGAGTCTGTATTGTACAAAAAATCGGGTTTAAAATTTAATACCGAGAACTACGAGACCAAACAGGTGTTTTATCCATCGAAAGATGGCACCAAGGTACCTATGTTTATTGTACATAAAAAAGGGATCAAGCTTGATGGCAACAACCCTGTTTATCTTTATGCTTACGGTGGTTTTCAGGTTAGTTTAACGCCTGGGTTCAGTCTTTCGCGTTTGTTGTTTTTAGAGCGTGGCGGCATTTACGTTCAGCCGAGTTTACGTGGCGGAAGCGAGTATGGCGAAGCCTGGCACAAAGCCGGTATGTTATCAAAAAAACAGAACGTTTTCGACGATTTTATTGCTGCAGCCGAATATCTGGTTAAGGAAAAATATACCAATCCATCTAAAATTGCCATATCTGGTGGCTCAAACGGTGGCCTGTTGGTAGGTGCCTGCATGACCCAAAGACCCGATCTGTTTAAAGTAGCTTTACCTGCTGTTGGTGTTTTAGACATGCTGCGCTACCATAAATTTACTGTGGGCTGGGGCTGGGCAGTTGAATACGGAAGTAGCGACAAAAAGGAAGATTTCGATTACCTGATTAAATATTCGCCGCTCCATAACCTAAAAAGCGGTGTTAATTATCCGGCAACTTTGATTACTACTGCCGATCATGACGACCGCGTGGTGCCTGCTCATTCTTTCAAATTTGCAGCAACCCTACAGGATAAATATAAAGGCGAAAACCCGGTTTTAATCAGGATCGAAACCAAAGCAGGCCATGGCGCAGGCAAGCCAACAACGAAAGTGATTGAAGAAGCGGCTGATGTATGGAGCTTTGTGTTTCAGAATTTAGGAATGAGTTGGTAGTGCATTTTTTGTCATTCTGACTCCACCGAAGGTCGTCATCTCGACTGGAGCGTAGCGAAATGGAGAGATCTACAATCGATTTAGCTTCGCTGAGCACTTCGTGGTTCTCGACTGCGTTGCACTCCGCTCGAAATGACGATATCTTGTAGTATTCATCACGGAAAATTATACTTGTAATAGATATCATCAGATTTCCCACTAAACCTATAGACCAATTATAATTTGCTTTAAACTACTAAAAACCCTTAACTTTTGTTTTTACCCAACGCAAAGCATATAAAATATTGAATACAACAGGATTACAAAATTATCTAGAATATTTCTAAATAGCAGGATTGATAATACTTTATTTTGTAACTTTGCGTCAAATTTTTTTTAATGATCACTACTGATATAGCCGTAATAGGCGCTGGTCCGGTTGGCTTATTCGCCATTTTTGAAGCCGGTTTATTAAAAATGCGTTGCCATTTAATTGACTACCTGCCTCAGGTTGGTGGTCAGCTGTCTGAAATTTACCCTAAAAAACCGATATACGATATCCCAGGTTATCCTTCTGTGTTGGCCCAGGAGCTTATCGATAACTTAATGGAGCAGGCAAAACCTTTCCATCCAACGTTTACTTTAGGCGAGCGTATTGAAGGTTTAGAGAAGCGTGGCGAAGCAGATTTCGTTTTAACGACCAATATGGGTACCGTTATCGAAGCCAAAGTTGTGGTAATTGCTGGTGGTTTAGGTTGCTTTGAGCCACGTAAACCTGCTGTAGAAAATTTAGAGAACTTTGAGAACGGTAAAGGTGTAAACTATATGATCCTTGACCCAGAGAAGTACCGCGATCAGAAAATGGTGATTGCCGGTGGTGGCGACTCTGCTTTAGACTGGACCATTTACTTAGCAGAAGTTTGTTCTGAACTAACTTTAGTACATAGAAGCGAAAGTTTCCGTGGTGCTCCAGATTCGGTTGCTAAAGTAATGGCATTGGCAGAAAGCGGTAAAATCAATTTGATTTTAAACAGCAACCTTCAGGCTGTACAGGGAACTGACAAATTAGAACAAGTTGAAATTGTGCAGAACCGTACCATGGAAAAAACTGTGGTAGAGGCCGATCATTTAATTCCTTTGTTTGGTTTGAGCCCTAAATTAGGTCCGATCGAAGACTGGAACTTAAATATCAACAAAAGTGCAATTGAGGTTAACGTTGATGATTATTCGACAAACGTCCCTGGAATTTATGCTATTGGCGATATCAACACTTACACCAATAAACTAAAATTGATTCTTTGTGGTTTCCACGAGGCTGCATTAATGAGCCATAGTGCTTATTCTTACATGAACCCAGGTGTGAAATATACCATGAAATATACAACTGTAAACGGAGTTTCAGAATTTTAAGCTTTCTACTATATTTGTGAATCAATATAAGTAAGCTAAAAAATGGAAAACAACATTAATATATACATGCAAGAGCCGGATGGCTCGGTTACTGAACACGTTGCACCAACCGACATGGGTTTAAGCCTGATGGAGTTTTTAAAAGCATCAGAGTACGATATTCTAGCTACTTGTGGTGGAATGGCCTTATGTGCTACCTGTTGCGTTGATGTGTTAGAAGGCGAAGAAAAACTTAACGAAATGACAGACGATGAGTATGCCATGTTAGATACTTTGCCTGATCTGTTACCAAATTCGCGTTTAGCCTGCCAATTGCAGTTAAACAATAATATGGACGGATTAAAAGTAAAATTACACGGCGTAAGCTAGGTTGTAAAACATATTATAGAGAAAAGGCGATACCTAAGGTGTCGCCTTTTTTTATTTTATATAACCTCTGGTTGAGAATTGTAAGTTGTTAATATAATATTACAATTTGATATGGGCGTTACCCAAGCTACGCAAGGGTCCGGGCTTTCCAGGGCTACGCTTCGCTTCGGTACCGATGAAGGATCGGTACTAAACCCTTACAATCCCTAACGCAGATCCATCGCAATTTTAGAAATTTGTGCAACAACCCATGTTGCTAAACCTGATAAAGCGGAAAGCCCGGAGCGCAGCGAGGACTTACAGCGATAGCAGGGCTACGATCCGCCACTACAACAGAACCCAACATTTCCAAAACGATGAAAATAAGCCTACGCTTCAGGATTAAAAATCCTTAATTTCTAACGATGGGATTACAAATCCCGACTAACAGAATCTTGTATCAGAGACCTCGCAGGATTTGAAAACCTGCGAGGTCTAAAAAGAGGTTATTGAATATTTATTTTCTGCTTTTCTACATTCCAGCCATATACCTCCACAGCCAGATTACTTTGTTTCCCTGTATATTCTACCGTTACCGTTTTACTTTCTCCTGGTAAAATACTTACGTAGTTATCATCATAAAAAGCAGGGAGCACACGTTCACCAGTATTGCTATTTATTAAAGCAATGCGGTTAAAAAACGCCACCGGATTCCCGATCGCATTGCTCAAAGTAACTGCCACCTTACCGGTTTTCTGATCAACAGCTGCAACTTTTAACGGCGCTTGTTTGATGCTTTTTAAGCCCAAATATTCGCCATCCTTACCTGGAAGCCAATAAATATTCTCGCTTAAAATATTTTGCTTCTGATCTAAAATCCTTAAAGAAACAAATACACCTTCTTTTTTATCCAGCTTGGTTAAGAACTCGTTCATAGGAAAAAGTCTTCTCACCGAAGATGGGCCAACCGAATTGAAGGCCTGAGCGTAGAAATAATCCTTTCCGTCCATATCATAAGCTTTCGCTTGTACCATCAGGTTGTTTTTAGTGCTAAAGCCATTGTTCACGATGGTAACCATGCTATCCAAAGGATTCATCATCACATGCAAAGGCTCACTTCCTTTTCTTAAGCCATACAAACAGGCGTTAGGATCAAGGTAATAATCGTACATCTGTCCACGCATGGCTGTCCAGGGGTTTTGGGTTTTCCAGATGATAGAACCGGTATACCAGTCCCACATTTTGTTCGAGAAACCCTCCATTAATGCCCTGTATTGGTCGTAGTTGGCAAGCTGGGCCTTCATAGCAAAATCTTCTGCACTTTTTGGCTTGCCATACGGATTAAGGTATTGCTCGTAAGAGATGTATTTATGATAATCCCACACCGAATCGGGCTTGGCTTTGTATTGAGGCGCAATCAGGTTTTCTTTTGGGATAAAACGGAGCAGGGAAACGTAGTCGCCTACTCCTACTGAGCCTACTTCCGAATTGTAAGGAAATGTTCTGGTACCCCAAAAAGTTTTAATATCCTGTATGCCATATGGACCATCACCGTTCCCTCCAATGGAATTAAAAGACATTTCGTCGCTATTGGAGAAATCGAAAAGTTTTCTCGTTCCATCTAATCGCGGCAGAATATCGTTCTTTAAAGGTTCCAAAATATCTTCCGGTGGTGTAATCTCATTCCCTCCGCACCAAAAAGCAAGCGAAGCATGGTTTCTGATCATTTTGACCTGATCTTCAATGGCTGTTAAGGTTAAATTATGATCATCAGGATAATTTCTTCGTGTCCATTGATCTTCTTTTTTCATTGGATCTACCCATCGGCCGTTACAATCGCCACTGAACCAAAAATCCTGAAAAACCAGCAAACCGTATTTATCGCAGGCGTTGTAAAATTCAGGTCTTTCTAAAATTGCTCCTCCCCAAATCCTGATCAGGTTGAGGTTCATATCTTTATGGTAACGCACTTCAGCATCATAGCGGACATCGCTAAAACGGAGCATCGCATCAGAAATAATCCAGTTACCACCCTTAATAAAAATCTTTTGCCCGTTTACGAAAGCGCCCATACTCTTGGTGTGCTCGTTCCAGATATTATCTATCTGGCGAACCCCCACCTTAAGCTGTTCTTGATCCAAAACCTGATTGGCCGCTATAAATTCGATCTTCACATCATACAGGTTCTGCGGTCCATATCCGCTTGGCCACCATAATTTAGGATTGTCGAGCTGTAAATCAGGAAGTTTAACCGTAGTAGTCTTATTGGCTGCAATAGTAGTTGGCTGTTTAACCAATTTTCCGGCAACTTGATATTGCAAAGTGCCCGAAACCGCCTGACCAGTCGGATTTTCTACTTCAACTGAAACTTTAACGGTAGCCGGAGTTTGTTTCCCCTCAGGTAAACGCTTACCCGGAACCAGGGTAACTACCTGTGGATTCAGGATATTGATGCTTTTTGTCTTCTCGATGGTCACTTTATCCCAAATACCCGTGTTACGATCGCGGGTAGGTTGAATCCAGTCCCAACCGGCTGTATATTGTGTGGTTAAACCTTTGGCAATAGTGCCATCGCCACCCTGACCACCGTTCGGGTTACCGGGAAAATCCGGTGGATAAACAATTACGGCCAGCCTGTTTTTCCCGTTTGAAGATAACAGTTTGGTAATGTTATATTGCGTCCTAAGGTGCATCCCAACCTGGGTTTTTGGATTAACTTTTTTTCCGTTTAAATAAATTTCGGCTTTGTAATTTATACCCCTAAACTGTAACCAAACCTGTTCGTTACCCACAGCACGCTCTTCAAAATCTTTTACAAACCAATAGGTGTAATAATCGTTACCGGTTTTATACACATCAGGAATTTTCTCATTGTTCATTCCATAAAATGGATCGGGTACTTTTTTGTTGTTCAGCAAGGTGGTTAATACTGTTCCTGGTACAGTTGCAGGCATCCAGCTATTAATCGAAAAGCCTGTTTTCGAAATTTCTGAACCAGTAGATTTAGCATCTTTGATATTGGTACATACCCAACCCGAATTTAGTTCATAGCGCTGTTGTGCATTTACGGTCAAAACCGAACAGAGTAAGAGAAGTAGGAATATTTTCTTCATTATTATTAAATTATTGAATGAGTGATTTATTGAATAAGAGAATGTTTTATTTACTGAATGAGAATTTTCACTATTGGTATAGTAAGCATTCTCTCATTCAATCATTTTCAATTTAATCATTACTTAGTTGAAACTGGTCTATCCTCAGGTTTTACCCCCCAGGTTGCTGATGGTTTATTACCCATATAAATTTGCATATCTCCGCCTGCTGTTATGGTTTTATGCAGGATAAATGATTTAGTATAAGCTTTGCCATTCAGTACAATTTTCTGAATGTATTTATTTTCTGCACTATTTCCAATAACCTTGATGCTGAATTTTCTATTTCCTGCCAGCGAAATCGTGGCATCATTAACTAATGGCGTTCCGAAAACGTAAGCCCCATTTGCCGGATTTACAGGATAGAAACCCATTGTTGAGAAAACATACCAGGCGCTCATTTGACCTACATCTTCATTGCCACACAAACCATCAGGTTTTGAAGAATAAAAATCTTTGTCGATTTTACGGATCAGATCGGCAGTTTTCCATGGCTGGCCTGCGTAAGTATATAAATAAGGGATGTGGTGATTGGGTTCATTTCCCTGGGCATAATTACCGATCAACCCACTAATATCCGGCGAACCGTTGGTCCCCAAATCTAAGGGTAAGGTAAATAGCGAGTCGAGTTTATTGATAAAAGCTTTATCCCCTCCAAAAAGATTAATCAATCCTTCTACATCCTGCGGCACTAGCCATGTGTATTGCCAGGCATTCCCTTCTACATAGTCATCTTCACGGTGTTTGGATGAAAAGGGATCGAACGGGCTTCTCCAGTTTCCATTGGCAAGTTTACCACGCATAAACTGAACGCTCGGATCGAAATATAAACTATACAGCTTCGATCTTTTGCTAAAGTAAGTATAATCTGCTGTTTTATTCAGTGCCTTAGCCATTTTTGCTATGCAATAATCGTCAATAGCATACTCTAAAGCCTTGCCTACAGATTCGTTTATTTTATCAGCAGGAATGTATTTAAGTTCCTGAATATATTCGATGCCATCTGTTTTCTGCATAGCCGATTGTTTTATTGCTTCGTATGCGAGATTTACATCAAAACCCCGGTATCCTTTTAAATAAGCATCAACAATAACCGGAACGGCATGGTAGCCTACCATGGTATTGGTTTCACTGCCCATTAAATGCCAAACCGGTAGTTTACCCTGTTGTTTATATATGGCCAACATGGTATTTACCACATCGTTTACCTTATCCTGGTGCAGGATGGTGTACAATGGATTAGCCGCACGGTAGGTATCCCACAGTGAAAAGGTGGTGAGGTTATTGAAATTTGACTTTTTGTATACCTTTTTATCTGTACCGAGGTAATCTTTGTTTACATCGTTAAAAAGTGATGGGGCCACCATGGTATGGTACAAAGCGGTATAAAATATCTTTTTGGTTGTATTTGAAGCCTCAATTTTTACCTTGGCCAGTTCTTTTTCCCATTTTGCATCACTGTTTTTAACTGTAGCTGTAAAATCCCAGCCTGGTAATTCTGTTTTTAGGTTCAAAATGGCATTTTCAATGCTTACCGGAGATAAAGCAACTTTAATCTGTAGTTTATCATGATTAATGGCATTAAAGTTTACCGCTGCTTTTAGTTTTTTGCCGGATAATGCCATGCCACTTTTAACCGCAGTGCTATCTGATAACGCAATACTTTTAATCGGTTGCGAAAGTTTAATTACAAAATACAAACGCTGGTCGTTGGCCCAACCTTTCGAATTACGATGCCCTACAATGGTGGTAGCATCGAGCTGTTTAAATGATGCCGATACAGGTGCATCCCAGCCTATACCTTCTATTAAATCGATAATGATATGTGGGTTTTCAGCACCTTTTTGAAAAGTATATTGATGAAAACCTACCCTTTCGGTTGCTGTTAATTCTGCTTTAATCTGGTACTTATCAAGTAATACACTGTAATAACCAGCTTTGGCTATTTCATTCTGATGCGAAAATTTAGACAGGTAGCCGTTCTGGTCTTCGGCTGTTTTGCCTTTCTCGAGCAATAATTTACCAGTTGCAGGCATGATCGAAATATCGCCCAGATCGCCGATTCCGGTACCGCTTAAATGCGTATGTGCAAAACCGGTAATGGTATTACTAACATAATTATACCCACTGCACCAATCCCAGCCTTCAAAAATGTTGTTCGGTCCGAGCTGAACTGCACCAAAAGGAACATTTGCACCTACAAAAACGTGACCGTGTTTTGCTGATCCGATTAATGGATCTACATACCGGGTAAGTTTGGTGTTCTGCTGCGCAGCTGCATTAAGGGAGAATAGAGAGGCCGTTAGAAATAGAATAGACGAAGTTTTCTTGAACTGCATGTGTGCTTATAATTTCTTACATTAGAATTTAAAGCCTAAAAGTAAAACGTTTTACGTTACTTTCTTGTAAAATCAACAAAGAATTGTGTTGAAATTAAGTAAAAGCACTGGATTTCGTCAATTATAGGAAGATAATAGGTTTTTGAACGAGAGAGATCCTTCACTGCATTACCAATAACTGGGTTAGAAAATCAGTCGTCATTTCGACTGAAACGCAGTGAAATGGAGAAATCTGTTTCGATAGATTTCTCGACTGCGTTGCTCTCCGCTCGAAATGACGACCATTCGTGCAAGCCCTCTTAGCCAATCTCTAAAACGATTACCTGATCGGGTTCTGCATTATTTAAAGTTGTAGTAATGGTTAATGTTGATTTTTTAAAGGTATAGTTTACCGGACTTTTATCTTTTAATAAATACGCCTTTTTGATTTTCTTTAGCGGAACGTTTTCTAAGTTAAGTGTTGCCGTTTTTCCGTCAACAAGGTGGATATAAACTTTGTTGACGCTTTGTGTAATGCTTCCCCAGGCCTGTGGCTTTATAAATCCGGCTTTAGTACCGTAAATACTTTCACCGTAAATTTTAAGCCAATCGCCCAAACCGGCTAATCGGTCTTGAAACTCTGGTTGGATTTTACCACTCGGCATTGGCCCGATGTTCAGTAAAAGATTGGAACCTAAACTTGCGGCTTTAACCAACATGTGCACCAGTTCTTTATTCGATTTGTAATAGGTATCACTCAAATTATATCCCCACGAATTTGAAATGGTTTCGCAGGTTTCGAGCGGTAGTTTATCTGATGCCTTTTGAAAACTTAAGCCTGATTTATTTTCACCAGGAAGATCGCGTTCGAACATTTGAAAATCTTCTCCGGCAAAGGGTGTAAGGTGGTGGTTGTTACCAATCATACACTGTGGCTGAAGTTTGTGGATTAAACCATAAATTTCATTGTATTTCCAATCAATCCGTGATGTCCTGTCTTTCGATCCTTCTGGTTCAGTCTGGTCCCAATGCCCGTCGAACCAGATCCCACCTATCTCACCATAATTGGTCAACAGCTCTGTTAATTGGTTTTTCATGAACTGCAGATAACTTGCATAATCGCCTTTACCAGTCCTGCCTGAGTTCTGCCCGGTACGGCCAGTTTCGTGCGGATAGTCTTCCCTTCGCCAATCTAATAGCGAATAATACAGGTATAGTTTTATGCCCTGCTTGTGGCACTCATCGGCCATCATTTTTACAATATCTTTTTTGTAAGGCGTATTCATGATATTGAAATCAGAATATTTGGTATCCCACATGCTAAAACCGTCATGATGCCTGGTAATCAGTGTAATGTATTTCATTCCGGCATTCCTTGCCATGCTCACCCATTTTTCAGCATTAAACTCAACCGGATTAAAAAAATCTTTAAGGTTGGTATAATTATGAACATTCAATTTTCGTTCGTTCATTACCCATTCACCGCTCCCTGGTATACTAAAAGGGCCCCAGTGGATAAATAAGCCAAAACGGGCATCGTTAAACCATGCCCGCTGTTTTAAATTAGAGGCTGTGGGTGTATAATCCTGTGCTTTTAACTGTAAGGCAATTAATAGCACAAGGCATATTAAGGTTAGTTTCTTCATAAGGATAGCAGTATCGTTTGGTTAGGTTTTAGTCTATTGATGCGGTGGCTTTGGTTGGCTTTCCAATCACCTTATAATTTCCATCACCTTTTAAAATAGCCAGGATCTGAGATTGATTGGTAAAAAGATTTTTTGCCGCAGCCAATTCTTTATCGTACTGGAAGCTCTGCTCAATTCTTCCTTTTTCATAAAAATATCGGCTGATGATCTGTGTTTCTAAAACTCTTTTTATTTCTGCTTTATGCCTAACCAGATCAGTTTTTTTTGAAGAAGTAAGTTTATATTTAAGATTCTCCAGATCGGTTTTTACTTCAGCAGATTTATTTTCCTTTTCGGCTTCTAAACGTAAATCGGAAAGCAACCTTTCGGTACGGCTTAGGTAGGTTAAATCTTTATCGGCCAAACTGCCAGAAAATGCAGCATAATCCGCATCAGATAACTGGAAAGTTTTTGCTGATGCCAAACTTGGTTTTTCTTTCCTGTATTGATTTGCGTAGTTAAAGAAAAGGTTTTTATTAAGCATTGAAATGGTAATCGGGCTGAGCTTTACGGCATCTACCACAATATCGGGATAAACACCATTGCCACTGTACACGTTTCTTCCTGCTTTGGTTTGGTACATTACCATGGTCGAATCGGCAAAACGTTCGGCAACACCATCTGCATTTTTATGTGCATAATCTAATTTTTGGATGCACCTGCCCGATGGTGTATAATATTTTGCCACAGTTACTTTAACCAAGCTGTTATAGGGCAGGTTGAAAGTTTGCTGAACCAAGCCTTTGCCATAACTACGCTGGCCAATTACAATGGCACGATCCAAATCCTGTAAAGAACCTGCAACAATCTCTGAGGCCGAGGCCGAATTTCCATTTACAAGTACTACTAACGGAACCGAAGTAGAAACCGGGGTTAAAAGTGTTTTATAGGCAATGGTTTTCTCTACATTTTTGCCTTTTTGGGTCACAACAAGCTGATCTTTATTCACAAAGAGGTTCACAATTTTAACCGCTTCCTGCAAAATACCCCCGCCGTTGTTTCTCAAATCTAAAACCACACCTTTTGGATTTTCTTTTTGAATAGCCAAAAGCGCATCTTTAACTTCCTGTCCGGAATTTTCAAGAAATTTATCGAGTTTGATGTAACCGATGCCATCGCCAACCATTCCTGAGTAAGAAACATTAGGCTGTTTTATTTCATCACGGACAAGTTTTTTAGTGATTTCTTTTCCATCTCTGATCACCAACAAATCAACGGCTGTGCCTTTAGGGCCACGCAATAATTGGCTAACTTCTGAGCGGTCTTTTCCTTTTATAGCAGTTCCATTGATGCTCAGCACCTGATCGCCGGCTTTAATATCACTTTTATTTGCAGGATACCCTTCACTTACTTCATTGATAAACAGTTTGCCATCAATAAAAACAGTACTTGCACCAATACCACCATATTGAGTGCTCACATATTTCAATTTGTAATCTTCAATCTCCGACTCTGGAACATATTCGGTATAGGGATCTAAACTGTCCAACATGGCGTCAATCCCTGTTTTTATCAATTGAGGGGCGTTGGTGTCATCAACATAATTGATATTGATTTCTTTATAGAGCGAAGCAAAAATATCCAGATTTTTAGATACCAGGAATAAATCTTCTTTAAATGAAAAAGACAAAACAGCCACGCCAAAGCCAGCTGCTAAAAGACCATATTTTAGTTTCTTCATTCCCTTATATACTTTAATTCCGAAGGGCAAGTTAAATGAAATACCGCTCTTTTTGGAAGATTATTATTGATTACGTACAAACGTAAATGTACAAAAACCGATAAATATTAAAAACAGCTTATTTGGGCTAAGCGTAAATTAAGCGTTACGCTAAAAGAAGAGCATGAAAACAAAGGAAAGAGTTACTAAAGTCTGTTACCCTTGGTATCGGCAAGTGCTTTTTGAATGGTAAATTCGATGTATGTACGGTCGCGTTTTACCAAACGCATTAAATCTTCAATCAGTTGATCTTCTTTGCCTGGCGTAAATTCTAAAGGCTCGTTCGCCAGATCACGGTATTTCCTTAAGAACTTGGTTTTTACTTTAAATGCAGTTTCTGAAGTAAGTTGAAAATTAGCCATGGCATATTTTATTTGATGCAAAAGTAAAAAATATTTGCTCAGGTTAATACCTTTTTATGTGATGTGACAAAAAAAGTGGAGATTCGCGGATTCTTTTTGCACGATAATTGTGTTAAAAGCGCGTTATAAAACCTAATCGGTATAAAAACCGCTTAGTACAAATTTTTAAAAATGAAATCATGGTATGTATCATTGATCGTTTATGGTTTTATAACCTTTAAAAAACAAATTAAACAACATGAAAAAAATCATCTTCTCTATTGTTTTCCTAACCTTGGGTTGGGCAACATCAAAGGCACAAACGTTTAACCTCGGGGTTAAAGCAGGTGTAAACTTAGCAAAGTTAAATGCAGATTTTGCAAGTGAAGAAAACCGTTTAGGTTATCAGGTCGGTGCCTGGGCACGCATTGGCGGCGCTAGTTTTTATGTGCAACCAGAGGCTTACATTGGCAGTAAAGGCAACAAATTTATCAGCATTACGCAAGATAATGGGAATGAAGTTGCGGCTGAAGGAAAAGTAAAATTTACCACTTTGGATGTTCCTGTTTTATTGGGGACAAAATTTGGTGCTAAAAATTTAAACTTCCGCTTAATGGCTGGTCCGGTTATTTCATTTATTCTGGATGAAAACTCGTCTTTTAGTTCTGCTTATCAACAAGCAACCGATTTCGACAACTACAAAAACCAGGCACTGGGTTTACAGGCAGGTGCTGGTGTAGATGTGGGTAACATTTCGGTTGATTTACGCTACGAAGCTGGTTTATCCAACATCAGTAAAAGCGAAAAATACAGCCAAAAACCTAACTTGTTCCAATTGAGTTTAGGATTTAAAATTTTGTAAATTTTACTTCAAAGCAAACAGAAAAAGCGACTATTGGTCGCTTTTTCTGTTTAAGCGTATTTTAACCCTGAAAACCCGCCTCTTAACCTATTGCAACACCTTTATTAACATGTAATATTGGTATTACAGCTCCGTTTTAGCCCTAAAAAATACCGATTTTTATAGTAAACAATTTAACTGAAAACAAATGAAACATCCCATTCTTTTACTGTTTGCTGTTCTGTTCTGGCTCTCTGTAAAAGCCCAAAATTTTAAATATGCTTTTGTAACTGATACCCATGTTGGATCATCAACCGGAGAGGAAGATCTTAATAGAACTGTTGCTGATTTAAATACGCTAAATGACATTGATTTTGTGGTCATTACTGGCGATATCACTGAAATGGGCACCAATAATGAGCTTAAACTGGCTAAAGACATCCTATCGAAACTAAATAAACCATACCACATTATTCCCGGAAACCACGATACCGGATGGTCAGAATCAGGTGGTGTAAATTTCATCAAAGAATTTGGCGGCGATAAATTTATTTTCGATCATAATGGCTACCGTTTTATTGCCTGTGCATCTGGCCCTTACGTAAGGATGAGCGATGGGCACATTCCAAGGGATGCTACCGTTTGGCTTGACAGTGTGCTTAAAGCAACGCCTAAAAATATGCCTATTATTTTTGCCAACCACTACCCATTGGATAACAGTTTGGATAATTGGTACGAAGCAACAGATAAGTTGAAGAAATATAATATCCAGTATGCCATTTGCGGCCATGGGCACAACAATCATCCTTATAATTTTGAAGGTATTGAAGCTACAATGGGCCGCTCTAATCTAAGGGCAAAGGATAGTATTGGTGGGTACAACATTGTAACCATGACCAAGGATAGTGCATTTTTCCAGGTTAAAAAACCAACTCAGGATATTCTTCCGGCATGGCGAAAAATTGCACTAAAAACTTTTCAGGCTGACTCAAAAAAATATAATCGTCCCGATTTTGCCATTAACAATAAATATGCGGACACGAAAGAAGTTTGGACTTATCACTCTACCGCAAACGTAGTGAATACACCAACCTACACATCTAACCATGTTATTTTTGGAAACAGTTTAGGTTTCGTTGAGGCCTTAAACAAGAATACCGGAAAGAAAGTATGGACATTTAAAACCAAAGGCGCGATCTACTCATCACCAGTTGCTGTTAATAATATGGTTGTCTTCGGTTCAGGTGATGGCACTATTTACGCATTAAGTGCAAAAACAGGAAAAGAAATCTGGCACAAAGAAACAACGAACTCGGTATTGGGTTCGCCGGTAGTTAGCGGGCAACAGGTATACATAGGTGGCAGCGATAATACCTTTAGGGCATTAGATGTTAAAACAGGGAATGAAATATGGGCATTTAGAGAGGTAGAAGGTACAATTGTGGGCAAGCCACTTATTTATCAGGGCAAACTTATTTTTGGCTCCTGGGGCAGGCACCTATACGCACTTGATATTAACAGCGGGAACTTGTTATGGAAATGGAACAATGGCCAGGGCAACAGAATGTTCTCACCAGCTATGGTAACGCCGGTTGCCTATAACGGTATAATTTATATTGCAGCTCCAGACCGTTATTTGACGGCTATTGATGCAAATAATGGCAGCACACTTTGGCGCAATAAAGAAGCTACAGTGCGCGAATCGATCGGGCAATCGGCAGACAGTACCATCATTTATGGCAAAACCATGCAGGACGAAATTGTAGCTTATAAAGCGCAGGCACAAGATCCGGGTATACTTTGGCGATATAATGTAGGCTTTGGCTATGAGCATGTACCTTCCATGTTGATTGAAAAGGACGGGAAGGTATTTTTTGGAACGAAAAACGGTGTTATTTATGCTATCGATCCTAAACAACAGCGCACCGTTTGGGCACATAAAATAGATAATTCGATGATCAATACGGTGAATGTGATCGATGGTAAAAACATCGTCGCCAGCACCATGGATGGTAAAGTAGTTTGGTTAAATGCTAACAAGTAAGCATAAGCAGTTCATATAAAAATCACTCAATAAATTAAAACCCTGTATTTTGAGGATTTATAACCATTTCGTACATAGATTCAACCAACTGAATAGATAAACATTTTAATATTTATTAGCTTAGAAAATTAACCACTACAAAAAAATACAAGCTTCTTTATCTAAATAGCTATTAACAAAACGAGGCTGTATCATAAGTTGACACAGCCTCGTCTTTTATCATTTTCATTAACACCCCCTACAGGAGCATTTTCAAATATTCGATTCTCAGGGGGCCAATTTTACTTTTGATACGGCCTCGTTTATTAGTTATTGCCAACCAGGATTTTGTTTTAAGTCTATTCCCTGATCTTTATACAGTTTAATCTGATCAAGTGGCAGTGGGCTTAAATACACCTTGTCATTATCAAATGTCCTTTGCGTTTCTGGTTTAGGGGCAGGTATTATATATCCTTCAGTTGTTCCATCAATGGTTACAGTTGCTTTGGGATAATCTGCTTTTTTAATCCAGGCTCCTCTGTTAATACTAGTATTTAATTTAGTATCAACGTAAGCGTATTTCCTCCATCTCTTCAAGTCATCATTTCTAAAACCTTCCATCATTAACTCGATCCTTCTTTCCCTACGAATTTCCCAAATCAAGGAAGATACTGTAGGATCTCTCTGTGGATCACTGTAAACCACACCATTAACGGCTGGCTGCCCACCTATGACCTGAAGATTAGGCATAGAAATTCCACCTCTTTTTCTTAATTTATTAATGGAGTTATCCAAATCGCCTTGAGTTAATGTTCCCAGTTCTGCAGAAGCTTCTGCAAAGTTCATCATAACTTCTCCTAAACGAATAATAGGCGCATCAGTAGTGTTGGTACTAGATAGTGCTTCAGCCGTGCCCCATAACGTTTGGTCCTCCATTAAGAATTTTAAAACAGAATAACCACTTGTGGAATAATTAGAAGCTATGCCTGGTAAACGCAGATCGGATACAAATGTTTCTTTCATTCTGGGATCACGGTTTGCCATTACATTAGCTATAGACTTGTCTCCCTGATAAAGTGGTGATATTGAAGCTGGAAGGCCATCTGTACACAAATATGCATCAATAGCATTTTTAGACGGGCCAGTTTGAGGCTCTCTGTTTACGTAACTCACTAATGAATGTGTACTTTGGGCAGTGCCATACTGTCTGTATAGAATAATCTCAGGATTTCCTTTAAGATCAAGAGAGCTAAATAAGGTTCTATATTTAGCGCCTAATGAATACCCTCCTTTCGTCATCACTTCGTTAGCGGCCCATTTAGCTGCTTCTAAATACTCGGTTGCTTTAGCAGTGTTAATATTCGAATATTTTAGCAAGGTACCATGATAAAGAAATACACGGGACATAAATGCCAACACGACGTATTTGTTAACAATCTGTCCATTTGGTCCAACAAGACCGTCAGTCGCCCTGACGTTTTCAGCAGCATATTTAAAGTCTGCAAGCATGTTATCTAGAACAACAATCTGTGGATCTCTGGGTTTATATAAGTCCGTTGAAGTTTCTTCCAAAGGTTTGTCATAATAAGGAAAATCCCCATAAGCTTTAACCAAGTCATTATATTCTAAAGCACGGAAAAAACGACCTACACCAACCCAGTTCTTTTTAATATCATCAGATAAGTAAGTTGAATTACCTACTCTATCTATAAATATATTGGCTTTTCTGACAAAAGTAAAACTCCATCCCCCGCCAGACGTAGGAACATTTTTGGTAAATGCAGTAGGCGTTGTTGGCGCAAAATCATCATTTAATGTTTCTCCAGAAAAATACTTCCCAAATGTAAATCCGGATCCATAACCTGTAAAATAACTGGTGTAAAACCCCCAGGCAAAGGTGCTCACCTCTTTCTCTGTTCTCCAATAAGTATCATCAGAAAAAGAATCTAGCGGCTCCCTTTCCAAAAAATCTTTTTTACAGCCATTCCCCAATATCAAAATAAGGAAGGCTATTATAATATATATCTTTTTCATCGCTGTAATAGTTATAAGGTTACTTGAATACCAAATGATAATGTTTTTCTGTAAGGATAAACTCTTCCAAATGACGCAGCATCTGTTTGATCTGCGGTATAATCAACTTCAGGATCTATTGGAATACCAACATTAGAGATTGAGAACAAATTCTCTCCGCTTAAGTAAAACCTTACCTTGTCAATCTTTACCTTACTTGTTAAACGGTTTGGCAAGGTATAACCAACGGTAATGTTTTTTGCTCTCAAGTAGGCCATATTTAATAAATATTTCGTTTGAGTTAAAAAATTTAATGAGTTATTAGATTGGGCCTGATTTGTTGGTCTTGGATAGAAAGCATCGGGATTAGAAGGTGTCCAATAATCCATTTGATGCTCAAAAGAAGCCTCAGCAGGATTCCAACCTGGAACAAAGATTGGACCTGAAGCCCAAAAGTCTCTTTTTCCTACCCCTTGAAAAAATGCATCAATATCGACACCTTTCCAGGAAGCACCTAAACGGAATCCATATTGGTAGCGTGGCGTAGAATTTCCAATTACTTTTAAATCTCCGTGATCATCAACGGTATTAGCGCCATTATTAATTACGCCATTACCATCAAGGTCTTTATATTTAACATCACCTGGGCCATAAAAGAATGAGGCGGTTTCATATCTGCTTTGCGAAGGAATGCCAGGTTTTAAAATCCATTTATTATTTGCGTCCTTTCCTGTAAAATCATCTGAAGTAAAATAACGGTCGGTTTCATATCCCCATATTTCTCCAAGGGCTTTACCTTCATAATTACCCGTTACAGATAATGTTGTGTTGGCAAATTTGGTAATTTTATCCTGAAAATCAGATAATGTACCCATTAAATTGATCTTCAGGCCATTTTCAAAAGTATGATTATAATCAATTGCCAATTCCCATCCATTAGTTGTCATCTCTCCATAATTTCTTCGTGGAGATGTTGCCCCAAAAGATGAAGGAAGTGTTACTCCGGCACTTAACATACCGGTAGTTTTTCTTTGATACCAATCAAAACTTAGTCCCAATTCATTTTTAAAGAAACGTGCATCTAAACCTAAATCAAATGTAGTAACCGTTTCCCAGGTAAGAGATCTGGATACTGCAGGTGGAGTACCTATAGTTACCTGATTTGAACTGCCAATCCACCAGCCAGAATTTGATGTACCCACTAATGGGATAAAAGGATAAAAATCATTTCCAGTTACCGCAATATCCTGATTACCCACTGATCCATAAGATCCGCGTACTTTTAAGAAAGATAGTACATTCTGGATTGGCTTTAAAAATGATTCTTCTGATAAAATCCATCCGGCAGACATTGATGGGAAGAAGCCCCATAAGTCATTTTTAGGGAAACGTGATGAACCGTCATATCGACCATTTAATTCAAGCAGGTATTTGTTTTTATAAACATAATTGATCCGCCCAAATAATCCTTTTGAAGAATAATGCTTATTATATCCATCAACAAACTGATCACCAATTGCTCCTGAAATTGCACCTACACCTGGATCTAATAAGGTATTTCTTTTAGAGTATTGATAATTCTTTTGATAATAATCTATATCTCCACCTAAAATAACCTTGAATGAATGGTCATTAATGTCTTTGGTGTACGTACCGTAAAGTTTACCTGCATTTACATCTGCCCATGCTGAACCAAAAGCTGCATAATCATAAGTTGCAGATTGATAATTTTTATTTACCGGTGGTAAATCGCCACCTGCCCAAAAATCAATACCTCTGGTTCCTCCTCCAATAATTTTTGAATGAGTATTGGTTGATGAATAGGTATAGTCTGCATCAATCGTTAATCCTTTTAAAGGTTTAAAAGTCGCTCCTGCCTGAATTCTGGCTAAGCCGGTTTTTTCTCTGTTCATATTTGCCTGCTGAACTTCGGTAACCGCACTTCTGAAAGGTTCACCCTGGTATGTACCATAAGGATAAAACTTTGGCCAGCGATAAAGATAGTACCAAGGACCAATTGTTGCCGTACTAAAGATAAATGGCGTTGTTGTTAGCGTATTTGTGTAAAAAATCTTTCCTCTAATGTCAAGATAGTCCTTTACTGCAGTGTTAACACTCACAGACATGTTATAACGGTCGAATTCATCAGGGTTAACTTTCAAAACACCATTCTGGTTTAAATAACCCAAACCAATATTATAGCTGGTTTTCTCACTTCCCCCACTTACACTTAAATTATGATTTTGTTGCGGAGTCCATTTTTTCATGTATTTATCTGCAGCATCCCATGAGCGATAAAAAAATAATTTGCCATCACGAAGTTCAAAATCTCTTCCTCTAACCATTTCATCACCTAAGTCCTGTCCTCCATATAGCCTCTCCCATTCTTTCATTTTGCCAATAGCAATTTCATCAATGTACATTCCTACAACACCTGGTTGAGTGGTATTAGGATTTGTACGTTGTAAAGCTGATAATGCAAAGGTTGCCCCATCGGCAGCATTAGCTATTTTCTGTAAGGTTGTTGGCGTAGACCAGGAGAAATTATTTGTATATGAAATTTTACTTGGCGTGTTTTTCTTTCCCGATTTTGACGTAATTAAAACGACTCCCCACGCCGCCCTGGTACCATAAATTGATGTGGATGCTGCGTCTTTTAAAACCGAGATACTCTCGATATCATCTGGATTAACCAATTGCAGACTTTCAATCTCAACATTATCAAGTAAAATAAGTGGTTGTGATCCTCCTCCGTTTAAAGATCCCCTTAATCCTCGAAGTGTAATTTTAGGATTTTTTCCTAATTCGCCACTAGGAGTGGTAATGCTAAGGCCAGGAACAACGCCCTGCAAACCTCTGGCAACATCAGTAATTGGCCGACTCTGCAGTACTTTCGTATCTACAGTACTTACTGCACCTGTTAGGTTTGCTTTCTTTTGTGTACCATAGCCTACTACCACAACCTCATCTAAACCCTTTGAATCAGATTTAAGAACGACGTTTACTATAGTATTGCCAGCAACAGGTTTTTCGATGGTAGTATACCCAATAAAAGTATATACCAATACATCCGTTTTTAATGCCTTGATGCTGTAAACTCCATCCCCATTAGTTTGAGTAATGGTGTTGCTTCCTTTAACTCTAATGGAAACACCTGGTATTGGTCCATCCTCAGATGTGACCTTACCTGTAATGGTAGTTTGTTGCGCAATGGCATGGGCCAGCAACAAAAACGTACCAATAAAAATTAGTAGTAGTTTTTTTTTCATAAACTGCCTGTTTAGGAATGGAATGATTTGTTAGTTGTTCGTTAATTTGTTGTTTGCCAAAACACGCATAAAAACGCATTTTAATTTATTATTTAGCTAATATCATAAATGTTTTTCAATAAAAAAACATTTATTAAAGTATATCTCCCTATCATACAAAATTTTATCGCACAAACACGCATAAAAACGCAAATAATATAATTTTAAAATCTTTTTATACATTCGTAGAAATTCAAATGATTTATGCTGAAAAAAGAACGCCACGATTTTATCATGCGACAGATTAATCTGCATAACCGTGTTTTAACATCCGACTTAGTGCAGTTACTTAATGTTTCAGAAGATACAATCAGACGGGATTTACAAGAGCTTGTTGATGAAAACTTACTTTATAAGGTTCATGGCGGTGCTTTATCGAAATCTTATCACAGTTCTTTTGACGATAGTACGGTTTATGCCAGAGATAGCAAGATTGCGATTGGCAAAAAAGCCGTTCAGTTGATAAAAGATGGCATGGTAGTTTTAACCGGAGGAGGAACAACGATTTTAGAATTTGTGAAACGACTTCCACAGGGTCTATCTGCTACATTTTTCACCATTAGTCCGTTGGTGGCAGTCGAACTGGCCAAGTACAACAATATTGAAGTGATTTTGATTGGAGGCTTGTTTTCGAAAAATTCGCAAGTTACCTACGGTGGGCAAGTAATTACTCAATTATCGGAAATTAAGGCCGATTTATGCCTGATGGGAACCAGCGCCATCCACCCGGATGAAGGCCTAACGGATACTTACTGGGAAATTAACCAACTTAAAAAGGCCATGTTGGCCTGTGCCAAAAAAACAGCCGTGCTTTGCATCTCAGAGAAACTGGATATTGCTTTAAGATTAAGGGTTTGCCCAATAGAAAGTATCAGTTATTTGATAACAGAGTTAGAAGTAGGACATGAATCTTTATCCGGTTACCGCGCTAAAGAACTGAATATTTTATAGAAAAGTCCCGACAAAGATCGGGACTTTTCTATATCTGCTAGAAAGTAGGGTCTGCAGGGGTATTGGTATTATTATCCCTTTCCTGAAAAGGATAAGGGAAGAAATTCCGTTTACGATCGGTTAATGGTTGATTAAACCTTCTCATATCTTCAATTTTCAACCCTGAAGCATAAAGTTCTATTGAGCGGTGTTTGTAAATAAGATTAAGCAATTCCTGTTGGGTAAAAGGACCGGTTAAAGCTGGAAGTGAAGCTGCCACCCCGAACAGATCAGAAGTTTTGGTTACCACCTTATTCAATTCAATTAATGCGTTCGGTAAATCTGGTTGACGCGCCAGGGCCTCAGCCTTAATCAATATCATTTCTCCTGGCAAATAAATCGGAAATGGCGTTGCTGTTGCTGCCGCAAAACCATTCATGCGCAAGGTTGGGGTTGCTCCCGCCAATACCGTATAAAAGGCTATTCTTTTATCAGCTGCATCTGGAACATTTGCTCCGGTAAGCCCCAAATTTGCATTCAATGGCTGAAAAACGTTATTGGAAGAAATGATAGTGAATAAAACATTTGGCGAAGTAGGGTCGAATTTAAAAAACGAAGCCTTTGTTAAATCTACCAGATTTGCCTCTGTCAAAGCAAGAGGGTAATTTCCAGAAAACAAAGCATACCTGGCCTTTAGCGCATGTATGGTATTTATAATGTTCACATCAGATGGAACATTACCCAAAAAGCTAGCAGAAATTGGATTGGCGGTAATAACGGTTAAAGCATTATCCAGTACTGCTATTGCTTTCGTAAAACCTGCAGACCGGGTAATAAAAGCTACGTTTTTCCCCGTTCCATCAGGAATTTTCTCCCAGTATTGCGCCATATTGCCAATGGCCAGTGCTTTAAATATACTCGAGTAAGCAATTAAGCCCGTAGCATAACCTTTATCACCCAGATTGTTTGCATTGGTAATTACCAAATCGGCATCATAAATAATCTTATTGGCACTGGCCCACAGGTTAAATAAAATGGTATTTGTTCCGTCTACAGCACTACCACCTGTATTTAGCTGTAATTCGGGTATATTACCCGTATTAAGTAACCTTAACTCATTGGTAACAAAACCATTCGCCGCAACAGAATTAAACATTACACTTGTACGGCTCAAAGTGTAAACCCTTTGCAAACCAATAGCAACAGCGGTTAATCCTTGTTGAGTGCCCAAAGCAACATCTGTTTTTGCCCTAGATGGATCCTGATATTCTTTCGTACATGAGGCCAGGCACAATATTAACGAAAGCGCTAAACAGGTTATATTTGTCGAAATACTATTTCTTGAAATTTTCATAAACTTTCCTTTAACAATTATAATTTAACTTGTAAACCCAAACTAAAGGTTCGCGGAATCGGCACCGAACCAAAATCTATATTCCTCAGTATGGTAGACTGCCCACCTGAGTTTAACTCCGGATCATAGCCTTTGTAATTATCCCACGAGATAAGGTTTCTTCCGCTCACTGTTACCGTAAGATCTCTTAAAAACTTCAGCTTACCAACATTGTAGCTCAACGAAATCTCTCTCAGTTTAACAAAAGAACCATCATCAATTCTCCATTCTTCAGTAGCATAAACACCAGCTACGTAACCTCTGGGTAACTGACCGAGCTGTTCCTGTTCAGCTACTTTACCATTACCAACACCTTGACGGGTTCTCCAATCTGCGTTCCAGACATCTCCGCCCTGAACCGCGTCGAACTGAATATGCAAATTCAACTTTTTATAGGTAAAATCATTTACAAACGACATGTTATAGCCTGGATTTGGATTACCGATCACCTTACGCAGCGTAGTGCCCGCAGGCAATCCATTTGCATCACGCTGTGGCGTATAGGTGGTGGTAGAATTTTGGATTCCTTTTTCGAGCTGTGGAATACCGGCAGCATTGGTTAACAAACTGCCATCTGGATTACGTGCGAAAAAAGTTCCATAAAAAACACCTATGGCTTCACCGTTTATTATCGCTACAGGAGCCCCCGGATTGGTACTGAACAGCCTTAAACCACCCACATCAAGAGCCTTATTTCTATTTCTGTTAAAAACAACAGAAGTATTCCATTTAAAATCTTTAGCATCAACCGGCGTTCCATTCAATACAAGCTCAATACCTTTATTTCTTAGCGAGCCAATATTATCTAGCAAGCTGGAAAATCCTGTTGATGGGGCTTGAACGCTGGCGATTAATAGATCACTCACTTTTTTATTGTACCAGTTAAACTGTAAGCCTAATCTATTTTTGAAGAAAGATAGATCTGCACCCAATTCCAGTTCGCGCTGGCGCTCTGGCTTAACATTTTCGTTGGCCAGGGTTGCACTGGAGAATAAAGATGCTCTGCCTAAAAAAGATTGTGTAGAATAAGCATTAATCCTATCGTAAGCACCAATACCGGTTAAATTGCCCGATTCGCCATAAGCAGCCCTGATTTTGAAGGTATCCCACCAACCAGAAACACCGAAATTTTTCCAGTAATCAGCAGAAGAAAGTACATAACTCAAACTTCCTTTCAGGTATTCCTGCGTACGGTTATCTGCTCCGAAAACTGAAGACTGATCGACCCTTAAAGCTCCGGTAACAAACAAATGATCCTTATACTTAAAATTTTGCTGAATATACCCTCCACTCACAGACAGTTCGGTTCTTCCATCTACACTTGGGAGTTGTGTTGCAGCAGCATTTACCGTTTCGATTAATGGAGCTAAACCTCTTCCATTTACCAACTGATATCTTGTTTTTTCGTACTGAAAAGAATAACCAACTTGCGTAGTAGAAGAAATAAGATCTGATAATTTAGCCTGGTAGGTTGCATTAAACTCATTGTTAAACTGAAAAGCATTGTTGGTTGCTGCACTTGCATAACCATTTAATGTGCCATCTAAAGCTGCTCCACCACCATAAAAATCAGGGTTTACGTTATAGGCAAAGGGTGGAATATATGTTGTACCATTTTGACCGGAATTATCAACACCCAAGGTAAAATCTAAGGTTAGGTTTTTTACCGGATATAGTTTCAAGTTAGCATTACCAATAATGCGGTTCGTTTCCTGACGCTGTTTAATATCTTCGATTACCGAAACAGGATTTACCCTGCCGCGTTCGCCAACGGCCAATAAATTACCGTTTACATCTCTTGCAAAAATATCATGGAAATTACCGATAATAGTAACCGAGTTCATTGGAGAAAAGAACGAATTTCCATCAGGCTTTTCATTCGCAGAACTGCGGATATAATTTAAGCCCACACTTAATTTAGCCCATTCTGTAATTTTCTGATCCACATTTGCCCTAAAATTATAGCGTGTAAAATCTGTGTTTTTAATAATCCCCTGGTTACTGAAATAAGCAGCAGAAGTATAATATTTTGTGTTTTCGTTACCGCCAGAAACAGAAACCGTATTATCGGTACCCGTAGCCGATTGAAAAATATAATCCTGATAATTATAACGTGTTACAGGGATGGTTTTAGTTTCCAGAAATGGCGGATCGCCGACTGTCTGTATCACGTCCTGCGTAGGAAAAACGGTTGGTGTACCAAACCTTACTGGCGATTGATTTATCTCAATCTGTTTACGCAGATGGCTTAGCGTTAAGCTCGTGCTAAAACTAACCTGAGCAGCGCCGCTTACACCTTTTTTAGTAAAAATCTGAATAACCCCTGAGTTGGCCCTCGATCCATAAATAGCAGCTGCAGCTGCACCGTTTAAAACCTCAATGCGTTCAATGTCTGCCGGATTGATATCCACCATCCTGTTCTGCCCAATGCTGCCCACAAAGTTGCCGCCGTCGTAATTAGACGAGGTATTGGTAACCCTGGTGGTTGAATTGTTAACAATTACACCGTCGATAATATAAAGCGGCTCGGATGATGAATTTACCGAACTGATACCCCTTAAGCGCACAGATAATCCCCCGGCTGGATCTCCTGAGTTTTGACTGATCTGGGCACCTGCTGTTTTCCCCTGTAAAGAAGAGAGTACATTCCCGCTCGGGGCTTTATTCAAATCATCGCCTTTAACGGTACTTACATAACTTCCCAGTTCTTTTCTGGTTGTGCCCTGCGAGGTTCCTGTAACAATTACTTCATCTAAGCCAACGGCGTCAGTACTTAGGGCGGTACTTAGCTGAACCTGATCAATGGTACTAAGATCTATCGTCTGGCTCTTACTTTTGTAACCTACATAAGAGAACTGAACTTGATATTTGCCTGTAGCCAAATCTACTGTGAACGTATACCCACCATTCGAATTGGTACTGGTTGCTAAATTAGTATTGAGGATTTTAACAACAACACCTGGAATAGGGTCGTTATTTGCAGCATCAGTCACTTTACCGCTAATGGTATAGCGTTTATTCTGTGCCTGAACCATTTCTGTAAATAGGAGCAGCAGAAATGGGATCAACAAAATTGCGAAGAATCCTGGTGACCATTTTAGGTAACTTTTTTCCATAAAATTTGGTTTTGTTAGAAGATTAGTGTTAAAACAAATTTAACAAAATACCGCACAAACCAAATTTTTTAACCTGTATAAACTGATTTACAAAATTGTGCTTACCTAGGCTGGTAAACTGATTTTACCCATGCAAACCGAAGGTACGCCTTGCCTGTCGCCAAAGTCTATCGGTTTGCCACAGAGTGATTCGTTGGCCAAAACAGCAAACAAAACAGCTTCTTTTGCATCGGGATCAATATTTAAGTCTTCAGTGGTTAGGAATTTGCAAAAAGGCAGCTTGCTTTTAAGAAGTTTTACAAGCAAGGGGTTATGCATGCCGCCTCCACTCATAAAAACCTTTGCTTTAGCATCTTCACCAAAACAACGCTTAATTGCATTAGTAATGGTTTCTGCCGAAAAATGACATAAGGTAGCCATTATATCGGCTGCACTTAGACTAGTTGTTGAAGATTGTTGTTGTGCGCTGGTTAAATACTCCAGATTAAACAATTCCGGTCCTGTGGTTTTAGGAAAATCCAGATCAAAAAAGCTGCAATTTAATAACGCAGACAATAGACTGGAATTAGATTCGCCTGCCAAGGCAACAGCTGCATTTTTATCATAAAATTGATTAAAATGTTTCTGCATATACTGGTCCATCAAAGTATTTCCAGGGCCAACATCCGTTGAAAAAATTTCACTGGCATCGGTGCTCCCTGGCAAATAGGTGAAGTTTGCTATGCCACCTATATTTAACATTACCCGATCTTCGCCAGCTTTCGAGAACATCAAATAATCGCCATAAACCGCTAAAGGAGCACCTTCGCCACCAGCGGCCAAATGTTTTTGCCTAAAGTCAGAAAGTGTAATAATTCCGGTTTTTAGGGCAATATGATCTCCATCACCTATTTGTAATGTACCATTGGGATAATCGGCTAATTGATGCAGAGATTTTGGCGCATGAAAAATCGTTTGGCCGTGACTGGCAATAAAATCGATAGCCTCATTTTGATAACCCCACTCTTTTAACGCTTCATTTATTAGCCCCGCATGGGTATTTGCAATATGTTCGTTCATCAGGCACACCAACTGTAAGTCGACTTCTTTTTTAGAAAAAACGGCTTTTATTTTAGCCCTAAAATCATCGGTATAATTGGCGGTTTTAAATTTTAAAATCCGGATATCCGTCTCAGCACCGCTTCCCTTTACCAAACAAAGCGCAATATCCAGTCCATCCATTGATGTACCACTCATCAATCCTATAATTAAGCGTTCCGATTTCCCTGCTTTCGAATACAACTTTTCAATCTGTGTGTTCATATTGGCTTTTTATCTTAAAAAGATCAAACGTTTGTCTGCCCCTTTAATCGAATTTTATATAAATACTTGCAATAAAAGTAAATATCCTTTGTTACAAATTGGGCATAACTCTCTATATTTACTGCTCCGTACATTAAAATCCATATAAAAAAAATGGCTAGATTAAATCTACTGGAGGAGACACGTTTCGAGAAATTACCGGTAAGCGTGTTCGAAAATCCAAAAATTGCTTCAATTAATGTTGCACACCGCATTGCCGAGCTCATTAAATCAAAACAAGCAAGCAACACACCTGCAGTACTGGGCTTAGCAACAGGTGTTACCCCAATTGCAGTTTATGCCGAACTGGTTAGACTGCACAAAGAAGAGGGCTTGAGTTTTAAAAACGTAATTACTTTCAACCTGGATGAATATTATCCAATGGCGCCAACTGCGGCACAAAGTTACGTTACGTTTATGAACGAAAACCTTTTCAATCATATTGATATTGATAAGAAGAATGTTCACATCCCTGATGGTACGCTTGCACTGGAAGACATTCCTGCATTCTGCTTAGAATATGAAAAGAAAATAGGTGATCTTGGTGGTCTTGATATCCAGATTTTAGGTATCGGCCGTACAGGTCACATCGGATTTAACGAGCCAGGATCTGCACCAAATTCTGGTACCCGTTTAGTTACTTTAGATGACCTTACCCGCCGTGATGCCGCACGCGATTTCGGTGGAAAAACCTTTGTACCAACTAAGGCCATTACAATGGGTATCGGTACAATTTTCAAAGCAAGGGAAATTATATTAATGGCCTGGAGCCGTAAAAAGGCTTCGATTATCAAAAAAGCAGTTGAAGGCGAAATTTCGGGTGATGTTCCGGCAACATACCTTCAGCTTTCTGATCATGTGGAGTTTATCCTTGATGCACCCGCCGCTTCAGAGCTGACCCGTTTTGATACCCCATGGTTGGTTAAAGACTGTGTTTGGACAGATGCTCTAATCCGAAAAGCGGTTATCTGGCTGGCCAATACCTTGAAAAAACCGATCTTAAAGTTAACGGAGGACGATTATAACAATAATGGTATGGCACAACTGGCTACTGAAAAAGGGCCAGTATACAATATCAACATCCATATCTTTAATAAATTACAGCACACCATTACAGGTTGGCCAGGAGGTAAACCGAATGCTGATGATTCTCAACGTCCGGAAAGAGCAGAGCCTGCTAAAAAGAGAATAATTATTTTCTCACCGCACCCTGATGATGATGTAATCTCGATGGGAGGTACTTTTCTACGTCTGGTTGACCAAGGGCATGATGTACACGTAGCTTACCAAACCTCAGGAAATACTGCTGTTTGGGATGACGATGCGCTTCGTTTTGTTGAGTTCAATGTAGATTTCACGGAGAAAATGGGTATGGACAATACACACTTGAAGGATCTCTACAACAAAATGAGAAGCTTTATTGAGCAGAAACAACCAAACCAGGTAGATATACCAGAAATCCAGACTGTTAAAGGGCTGATCAGAAAAGGTGAGGCCATAGCCGGAGCGCGCTATTGCGGCCTTGAAGATGATCATATCCATTTCCAGGCACTGCCCTTTTATGAGAGTGGTAAAAATCAAAAAAATCCGGTAACGGATGCTGATATCGAACTCACTATTGAACTTTTGCAAAAAGTGAAGCCTCAGCAGGTTTATGCAGCGGGCGATTTTGAAGACCCACATGGAACACACATTGTTTGTTTCAGAATTATTTTAGAAGCGTTGAAGCGCTTACGTAAAACTGAAACTTGGGCACAAGACTGTTGGTTGTGGATGTACCGCGGTGCTTGGCACGAATTTGAAACGCACGAGATCGAAATGGCTGTTCCTATTTCTCCGCAGGAGCTTGAGCGTAAAAAATATGCGATTTTCAAACACCAGAGCCAAAAAGACAGGGCAGTTTTCCCTGGTGACGATTCAAGAGAATTCTGGCAGCGTGCCGAAGACCGTAACCGTGATACTGCAAAAGCCTACGACGAACTTGGACTTGCAGAATATGAAGCAATGGAAGCTTTTGTACGCTGGAAATTTGTGGATTAACTAGTTATTAAATAAATATTGATCCTGCCTTGTTAACTCAAGGCAGGATTTTCTTTTCACACGTGAAGTTTAGACTTCGCCAATTGTCATGCTGAGCTTAGCGAAGCATCTGTTAACAATATACCACAAGTCCTAATAAGGTAAAAACCATAATAGCAATACAGCTCTTGGTAAAAGATCCTTCACGTTGTTCAGGATGACAAATCATTTTGTCCAAACTTCGTAAGTAATTTCTCATTCTAAAAACAATACTCTAAATTAGTTTGCTGAACCCAAACAAGCTAGCCATGCCCGAACCTAAACAACGCTTACTATCTCTTGATTTTTTCAGGGGATTAACCGTAGCCGCAATGATCTTAGTGAACAATCCAGGCAGCTGGGGGCATATTTACGCACCTTTAGAACATGCAGAATGGAATGGATGTACGCCCACCGATTTAATTTTTCCATTCTTCTTATGGATTGTGGGTGTATCCATTGCATTTGCCATGAGTAGCAACAAAACAGATTCCGCCACACATCAAAAAACCATCATAAAAGCCGTTAAACGTGGCATTATACTTTATTTACTCGGTTTCTTCCTGGCTATTTTCGGGAAAATTATCAGTGCTGTAATAGATGGCAGATCTATTTGGGAAGCTTTTCAAACGGTTAGGCTTCTAGGCGTTTTACAAAGAATAGGTATTGTTTTTATTATTAGCAGTATCATTTTCATCAAAGTACCGAACAAAACCATATTCAAAATCTTAATTGTGATCCTTGCCCTTTACTGGGCCTTAATGACATTTGTTCCTGTACCGGGAGTAGGTTACCCCAACATGGAAAAAGAAACCAATTTAGCCGCCTGGATCGACCGAGGGATTTTAACCGAAGCACATACCTGGGCCTCATCCAAAACCTGGGATCCAGAAGGAATTTTGAGCACATTGCCGGCAGTAGGAACCTGTTTATTTGGTATCCTGGTCGGCATTTGGATGCGCAGAAAAGATGTAGACAATTCAACTAAGGTGGCCTGGTTATTTACAGCCGGTATAGCCTCTGTTATTCTAGGTTTACTTTGGGACTTACAATTCCCTATCAACAAAGCCCTTTGGACAAGTTCTTATGTGCTCTATGCAGGTGGATTGGCGTCGATAGGATTGGCACTTTGTTACTGGGTCATCGATGTTCAGGGCTACAAAAAATTTACCACTCCTTTTGTTGTTTATGGTGTAAATGCCATAACAGTCTTTTTCTTAGCAGGCTTAATGCCACGGATATTAAATCTAATTCAGATTACCAAACCTGATGGTACAAAAACAGGATTATTAGTGCGTTTTTACGAAACTTGTTATACTCCATTTTTTAGTCCCATAAATGCTTCCTTAGTTTGGGCCATAACCTATGTGCTCGGTTTTTATGTGTTATTATATTTTATGTATAAAAAGAACATTATTATTAAGGTTTAGTAAATTTACGCGATAATTGATTGTCCCCCCCTCTGCAATTGAAAAAGAAAACCACCATATACGATATAGCCAAGGAGCTTGATATTACTGTATCAACAGTTTCAAGGGCGCTTAGTGGCTTTCCGGCAATAAGTGACGCCACCAGAAAGGCAGTTGTTGAAATGGCTAAAAAATTAAACTATAGTCCAAATAAACTTGCCTCTGCATTAAAATCTGGTAAAACCCATATTATTGGTGTAATTGTACCAAGTGTACAGGCACATTTCTTCGCATCTATTATCCATTGCATAGAAGACGGGCTGAAAGACAGCGGCTACCGTGTTATCATCTACCAATCCAACGAATCTGTAGAGAACGAAATAAACGGTGTAAGAACCTTACTAGAAGCACAGGTAGATGGCATTATGGCTTCCATGTCTTTAGAAACAAAAGATGTTTCACACTTTGCCGAAATTATTAAGCAAAATAAACCACTTATCTTATTCGACCGTGTAGATCTAGAACTAAAAGTCCCTACCATTACACTTGATGATTTCAAGGCAGGTTATATCGCCACGAAACATTTAATCGATCAGGGTTATAAAAAAATTGCATTTGTAACTACTGTTCATCAGATTAAAATATTTAACGATCGCTTAGAAGGATACAAAGCAGCCTTAGCAGACCATAACCTTCCGCTAATGGAAGAGCATATTATTTTTGGCGGTTTATCCATTAAAGACGGTCGGTTTGGCGCTGGCAAGTTAATGCGCAGCAGAAACAAGCCTGATGCTATTATTGCGGGTGATGATTTTACCGCATTAGGTGTAATTAAAAAGCTTAAAGAGATTGATGAAACACCTCCTGAAGTTGGTGTAATTGGTTTCGCCAATGAAGCATTCTCCGCTTACATTACACCTAACCTATCAACAATTGATCAGCATGCGTCACAGATGGGCAAAGAATGCGCTAAAATGTTTCTGAAAATGATTAATCAGGAGAGCCCATATGCCAACATGGAACATATCGTGCTCGATCCAGCTGTTGTAGAAAGAGAATCAACCAATAAGAAAGATAAATAGCGCTTATTATTCCTTCGCTAAAGGCACTTCGATACCAACAGGGCCACTGGGTTCACTTTCATTTTTTAGTCGATCAAGTGCAGTTACAAGGTAACTATACCGCTTCCCACTTTCTGCACTGGTATCAATATATGAAAGATAATCCTCAAAGCTTATTTTAACAATGTTCTTAGGATCGAGTACCGAAATTTTTTCTCCTTCATTAAACCGGTAAATTACAAATCCCGAGGCCGTTTCTCCATCTTTTGCCTTTAAAGGAAGCTGCCATTTTAAATGCACACCATCTTTTAGTGCATCAGCCGTTAATGCTTGGGGCTCGTTTGGCGGCACTTCATCCAGCCATGGCATTTGCGGTGGCAAAGCAGGGTACTTATAAAAATCATTCTTTAAGGAGTCGCCTACCGCTTTAGCAACTGTACTTAATGATTTAGAACTAAAAAACACGCTCCCCTGGATTCGGTTGTTATTTCTAATGTATCTAATCTGATTTGGTATTTCACTTAAGTTTTTCCATGCTGCTTCTGCCCTCGAATTTACCAGATAAGCACCTTGCCCAATATAAACATGCCTACCAAAGGTATTATTGCTCCACCAATCGACCAAAACACCATAGGGAGCTACTCTTCTGGTAAACGTAAAGTAAATTTGAGGGTTGATGTAATCTACCCAACCTTCTCTAACCCACTTACGGCTATCGGCAAAAAGTTCTGCATAATTGGATAAGCCACTGGTAGCAGAACCTTCTGGATCTTCATTTTTATTTTTCCAGATACCAAAAGGACTAATGCCAAACTTTACCCATTTTTTATAGTGGTGGATACTATCATCCAGCTGCTTGATGAGCAGATCGACATTGTTACGCCTCCAGTCTTTTATATCTGAAAAATTATTGGGGTATTTGTAAAAAGTATTACCATCGTTAATCGTTTGCCCCTCTACTTTATATGGGTAAAAGTAATCGTCGAAGTGAATCCCATCAATATCGTATCCTTTTACTACATCTAAAATTACCTGAACTATATATTCCCTTACATCAGGAATACCCGGATCAAACTGCTTTTTGCCACCATAGGTAAAAAACCAATCAGGGTGTTTACGATAAGCATGGTTTTCGCTTAAAACAGCTGTGCTACTCATACTGGCCCTATAAGGGTTAAACCATGCATGAAGTTCCATTCCCCTGAAATGAGCTTCTTTAATGGCAAAGGCCAAAGGATCGTAACCGGGTGCAGGTGCTAAACCTTGTTTACCCATTAACCATTGGCTCCATGGCTCTCTGGATTTTGCGTAAAACGCATCGGCCGCTGGTCTAACCTGCAAAATAATCGCATTCATCCCTTGACTTTTATGTCTTTCTAAAATACCAATCAGCTCCTGCTTTTGCTGATCAATACTTAAACCTGGCTTCGATGGCCAGTCTATATTGGTAACGGTAGCTACCCAAACACCCCTAAACTCCCTTTTTGGTGCAATTTTTGATAAAGGTTGTGCATTTAATATATAAGGTACTACAGTTAAAGATAAAAGTGCGTATAGGAAGTTTTTAAGCATTATTTCTGTCTTATTTTTTATTCAGGTCGTGTGTTTGTGTTAATTTGAGTACAAATGAACATCAGCAATTAAACGATTTTTTTTAAAAACTCTTATGAGTTTATTAAAAATTTAATTTGCGCCCTGCTAAAATTAATTGTGTACACCCATTTACCTATGGAAGAACAAAAGTATATTAATTTACAGAAGATACAGCGTTATTAAAAATGGAACCACAAAAGATTAATAAGGGTGATAGAAACAAAATTTACTTCCTGGTCATCGTTATTGCAGCTTTAATTGGCACAAATGCTTACTTGTTTTTTAAAGGTCGACAACAAAGTGAGAGATTTGTTACAGTTAGTACAGAGAAGGATAAACTGCGGCTCGAGGTAGAAAAGATTGAGGTTGAACTGGATAAGGTTAATGCATTGAACCTGGATTTAAACGAGAAACTTGTTGAAGAACAGAAACTTGCCCGGGTAAAAATCGAAGAACTTAAAGCAGCTCTAGAAAAAAACCAGATTACCCAGAGCGAACTCGATAAGGCCAATGACCAGATAAACGAGCTGAAGACATTTGTTAAGAACTACAATGATCAGATTATTCAGCTTCAGAAAGACAATATTTTCCTAAAAAACAGTCGCGATAGTTTACAGAATACCCTAAGAAACATCAGCAGTAAGGCCTCGAACTTAGAGAACGAAAACGCCAATCTAAATGCGAAAGTTAAAACTGCCGCAGCATTAAAGCTTCAATCTGCCGAGATTATTGCTTTCAGAACAAAATCAAGTGGCAAAAAAGTCGAAGTAACCAAATCATCTACTGCCGAGAAGTTAAGCGTGCGCTTTAATGTTGTGCCTAACCAATTAGCAGAAAAAGGACATCACAACATTTATCTTCGGGTATTCGATCCTGCTGGGAATCTGCTTGCAGACGAAGGAAACCATTTTGAGGCCGATGGGCAGGATATGCAGTTCAGCCATTCTATTTTTATTAACTACAATAACGATGACAGCACCTATGTTATCGACTGGACAAACCCTAAACCATTTATAAAGGGCATATATACCGTAATTTTATATGCTGATGGTAATACCATGGGCAAGGCTCAAGTGGAGCTGAGATAAAACCCACTTCTGATTAACCAATCTCTACCTGTTTTTAATTTAAGCTAAAGGAAAGTTCAGATAGAACGTTGTTCCTAAACCGTTTATTGAGGTAAACTTAACCGAACCGCCCGCATTTTCTACGGCCTGCTTAACAAAGGCTAAACCTAAACCTGTACCTGATGTTTTTGTAGTGAAGTTCGGTACAAATATTTTATCGTGCAGGGCCGGTGGAATGCCTTTTCCATTATCTTTAATTTCGATATATGCATTTTTTGCATCTACATATATAATTATGGTGATGCAGCATAAAGTCTCCTCATCAATAGCTTCTATTGCGTTTTTTAGCAGGTTGTTAAACGTTCTCAAAAGCTGATCGTGGTCGGCCATGATTTCGATGTCCTTATCGCTCTTGTCCAACACATCTATGGTTACGTTTTCGGTGCTTTTAAATACCTCCCTGGCCTGCTCAATAATCGGAAGTAAAGAAAGGCGCTCCAGATTGGTATCGGGCATTTTGGCAAAATTAGAGAACTCAGATGCAATTTTCGAAAGGCTATCAATCTGTTCTATAAACGATTTGCTAAACTTATTAAACTTGAGTTCGAAGTTTGGATCTTTTTCTTTCCACGATTTCTCTAGCAGCTGAACACCTAATTTTAAAGGCGTTAACGGATTCTTGATTTCATGGGCAACCTGTTTGGCCATCTCGCGCCAGGCACTCTCCCGTTCCGATCTGGCGAGCTTAATCGCACTATCTTCCAAGGCCGCAATCATGTGGTTATATTCCTTAATTAAAGAGCCGATCTCATCATGCCTACGCCATACGATGGGCTCATTCTTTTGCCCGATTTTCGTTTTACTAATACTTTCCTGAATAAAAGTTAAGGGACTGGTAATCTGATTGGCCAAAAATACAGCCAATACTCCAATAGCCACAAATACCAGTGCATAAAGATTGATCAGGTTACTTACAAAAAGCGCCAGTTTATCAGTATATTCTTCTTCTGTAGAGTAATTTGGCAGGCCTATATAAGCAATTGTTTTATTTTGGGCATTCCTAATTGGGGCATATGCGGCAGCATAAGTTAAATTGCCAATTTTCTCATTCGGGTTGATAAATTCTGATCGGTGCAAGCCGCCTAAAGATGCAAATGCCAATGGCCCCATTTTTTTACCTATAATTTTATAATTATAGAGCTTGGGATAAGTTGTCATAATCAGGTTACCCCTCAGATCATATAAATTTAAATCCGCATTATTGATATCGGCAAAATTGTTAAAATCTGCTGCAGCATTCTCATCGTTAGCAATAATGCCGTTATTAAAAATCTGTTTCTCAAAATTCTGCTGAACTTTTCTTATTTTATCCTTTAATATTGCTTCCTGCTGCCCGCGGTACTCATTGTTCATGTAATAGTAAGTACCCCAACCAACAATAACCAGTGTTGCCACAACTGCCAATACAATAGAAACCTGGATCCTGGTTTTGTACAAAATCTTATTAGCGTTGATCATTAAAGACCGGTTGATACTAAACCAGCCTACCTTATCATCATCAAGATTTTTGATTAACCATATTAAACCATAAAGTAACAAAGAGAAGATGATAAATATTAGGAAGAAAAACGATAACGCTGCCAAACGTTCTACATAATCTACCTTCGCTTTGCTGATAATAACCATTTTGCTATCAGTAGGCTTATAAATTAAATGGCTGTAATGAAGTTTATCATCATTACTGGTTATAAAATCGTCTTTTTTACCCTTAAATACGCTCCCATCTAAAGGATATGTGTAATTTCCAGATTGATTGAGCAATTTATTATTGCTGTATAAGGCAATAGAATAACCTTTAAAATCTTCGTCTTTGATCATTTTTTGATCACCTAAAAGATCGGGCAGCCGATTGTTATAATTATATGGCTTAGACCGGAGTTCGATAACGAGCGTGCCTAATAAACTACCGTTATCTACAACCGAGATGATACCAAAGTAATCCTGATAACCAAATGTATTGTTAACCTGATAAAAAAAGTTAGACCCATCAATTTTAACAGACCCAACCTTGACCAGGTCTTTATATTTATCGATTGGTGGAGTATCAGCATTTTCTATCGCAGCACCCAATCTATCATATGAATAGATCTGATAATCATATCGGTTTAAATAACCATCTAAATAATCTTTAATATGATTTTTGAGTACGGCATAACTTCCTTCTCGGTTTTGACTAAAATAGTTTGTCAGAAAATTATCTTTAACAATTTCACTGCCCAAAGTACCTAAAGCAATAACTGCATTCGGATCTTCTGATGATTGTACTTTTCTGGCCAAAGGCTCGCGTAAACTTCTTTCTTTAATATCTTTATACTTGGTGTATTTAATAGAAGTATTAAAAGCCAGGCAGAAAAATACGATGGCAAACATACCGATTGAAAAGTTCTTTTCTTTTAAATAGACAGCCCGCGCAACGAGAAATAATACAAGGCCAAAAACGATAAAAAACGCATTAAAATCTACCAATAGCTTATAGATAAAAATACCTGCAAAGCCAATTAAAAAAATAATGACCCGCTCTTTATTGTTTACATTTAACTGGCTACTTACTGTTACTGACACAGCAGTTATCAGGTAAATCTGGAACCAGGCCAAACATAAAATCACAATACCCACCCAACTGGTTCCACTGAGTTTAAGGATATTAACGATATCGAAATTAATTTTTGAGTTAAAGATCAATCCGAAGAAAATATCATCGGTATCCCAAACTATCCGACCTAACAACACCATTAATCCAGCCTGAATAACAACTCCAATTATCTTACTCCGCTTAATCCATTCCGGAAACTTATATTGTTCCTTATGGTTATACATAAACAAGAGCAACCAAGTTAGTGCGATTACATTTAACAGAAAATCCCCTAACGAAGGCATCAGGAAATTATCGGCATATATTCTGGGGTCAAATAAATCTAAGGTAAACCTGTGGTTAAACCAACCGTAATATAAATCTGTTAACCGAAAGGCTAAGAAGAAAAACAATAGCAAGAAAGTACCCCAGGCAATATGTCCACGCCTGGCAATGAACGAACTTAATGAGTTAAAAAACATGCATATAGATAACATGCCTGCAACAAACAACCATAATTGCGTACCCGAATAATGCGTTTCGGCATACCCTGATTTTACCTTAAGGCCGAATAAAAACTTATTATCCAAACTTTTTATTACATACACATCCTTATCGGTAAAAGATGCCAACGTTAATACTTTGGTAGTTGATAAAATTGGATCAATATCATTTTTAAAATACTTTGTTTCTTTAAAAGGATATTGAGATTGAATGGTGATTAAGAAAATAAAGCTGAAATTACCTTGGGTACTTTTAATCACTTCGTACCAGCCGTTATAAAAAAACAAGACCGAACTACCCTCTTTAATTGTAGTTGGATCTATTTCGGCAACTTTATTAGTACTCCAAAACTTAAGTTGGTTATTTTGATAGGTTAATAGGTTTATGCCATTGTTTGTGCGGTAAGTATTGATAAAATCTATCGAATTTTGCGGGCTGAGATGAAACTGTTTGGCCCTAGTAACCTGACTTTTATCCGCCAAAAAGCTTTTTACCGCTTTTTCTTTAATCAAAAGGTTCTGTTGAATCTCTTGCGCGTCGTGCTCCAGAAGCTCACTTTTGGTTGTAAACCGACTTAATGAAATAGAAGTTGCAATGAGGCAACAGCCCAAAACAAGCAATAGAAATCTTATTTTTACACCAAAGCTCATTTTCATCTACGGATAAAGATATTAAATATTGATAAAAAACAACGCCATAAACAGTTGAGTTTATGGCGTTGGCACTAATATTCTATTTTGAATAAATTAAGCTATGGCAGCACTACTTGTTTGCACTTCGCGGCTTACCTTTTTAACCAATCCCTGTAACACATTACCTGGGCCAACTTCCACAAATTCAGTTGCACCATCAGCCAACATGTTCCCTACTGTTTGTGTCCAACGTACAGCACCTGTTAATTGTTTAATTAAATTACCTTTAATTTCAGTTGGGTCGGTATATGGCTTTGCATCAACATTTTGATAAACCGGACAAATTGGTGCAGAAATATGAGTGGCTTCTATTGCTGCCTGTAATTCAATTTTTGCAGGTTCCATTAAAGGAGAGTGGAATGCCCCGCCTACATTTAATTTTAAAGCTCTTTTAGCACCTGCTTCTGTTAGTTTAGCACAAGCCAGATCAATCCCTTCTATGCTGCCCGAAATTACCAATTGCCCAGGGCAGTTATAATTCGCAGGAACTACCACAGCATCAATTTCTGCACAGATTTTTTCAACTACATCATCAGCCAAACCTAAAATAGCTGCCATGGTTGATGGTTGTGCCTCGCATGCTTTTTGCATGGCATTTGCGCGGGCAATAACCAGTTTTAATCCATCTTCAAAGCTTAGTGCATTTGCCGCCACTAATGCCGAAAATTCGCCTAAAGAATGGCCTGCAACCATATCCGGTTTAAAATCATCACCCAGCACTTTGGCTAAAATAACCGAATGCAAAAAGATTGCCGGCTGGGTTACATTGGTTTGTTTAAGCTCTTCATCTGTTCCACCGAACATAATATCGCTAATGCGGAAACCAATAATTTCATTAGCCTGTTCAAATAATGCGGCAGCTTTTGGGTGCTCGTAAAGATCTTTACCCATACCTACAAACTGTGCTCCCTGTCCGGGAAAAATATATGCTTTCATACCCCTTAATCCCCTAAAGGGGAAATTAAATATTTAGTTAAATTATTATCGTTAAATCCATACCCGCTAGGGGGGATGGAGGTTAATCTAAACTTGCGGTAATTAACCTTAAAAACTCAGCTCTTGTTTTATCGTTACTTAAAAAGGTTCCTGTAAAGGCTGATGTTGTGGTTACCGAATTTTGCTTTTGCACACCACGCATAGACATGCATAAGTGCCTGCATTCTATCACCACCGCAACGCCCATTGGGCTAAGGGTATTTTGAATACAATCTCTAATTTCGTTCGTTAAACGTTCCTGTACCTGTAAACGACGGGCAAAAGCATCAACTACACGTGGGATTTTACTTAAACCAACAATATGCCCGTTAGGAATATAAGCAATATGTGCTTTACCGAAGAATGGCAGCATATGGTGTTCACACATTGAATACACTTCAATATCCTTAACCACAACCATTTGGCTATAATCTTCTTCGAACATTGCACCCTTCAGAATCTCATCAGGTTTTAAATCGTAACCATGTGTTAAATATTGCAGCGCCTTAGCCACGCGCTCAGGTGTTTTTAGTAAACCTTCGCGTTCCGGATTTTCGCCCAACTGGCTAAGAATATCTTTATAATGTGTAGCTACAGCTTCAATTTTATCTTCGTTGTAACGGTCTATTTTTACATAACCATCTCTCGATTCGCCTTTCAATACGTCTTTATCGCTCATTAATTCGGGTTTTTAACCAAAGTATTCAACAAAATTATTTTCGGTCTCGTATATTTTTACGCAATGTAAAACTGCACCGCTCTCTGCAATCGGCGCCCATAATTGTTTCCAGATTTCTATGGCCAGATTTTCTGTTGAAGCCAACTTGCCTTTCATAAAATCTACATCAAGATTCAAGTTTTTATGATCAACCTTATCTACAACATAGTCATTCATTATGTCTTTCAGCCATTTCAAATCAACAAGAAAACCTGTTTCCGGATTCACTTCGCCTTTAACTGTAACATATAACCAATAGTTATGGCCATGCCAATTAGGGTTGGCACATTTACCATAAACTTCATTGTTTTTATCATCATCCCAATCGGTACGGGCCAATTTGTGCGCCGCGTTAAAGGATGCTTTTCTCGTTATGTAAATCATTACTATAAAATAAAATGCAAATATACGGATAAAGGTTCAAGCTTAAAGACTAAAGACCAAAGCTTACATAAAAGTTAAATGAAAACAATCTGCTAACTTTACGTTTATGAAAACTTTAGTTGTTGCTGCTACAAAAGCCGAACTCACCTTCTTTTATCAACATTTTAATTTGCCTGATGGAGATTTTGTAGAAAGTAAAAATTTCGATTTGCTGATCACAGGCGTTGGAATGGTGGCAACAGCCTTTGCCCTGGGCAAACATCTTTCATCTAAATATAGCCTTGTGGTAAATTTCGGCATCGCCGGAAGCTTCGATCGGAATATAGCATTAGGTACTGTGTTAAATATTACCGAAGATACTTTTGCCGAACTGGGTGCCGAAAATGGAGACGAATTTTTAACCATAAGCGATTTAGGTTTTGGGGAAAACCATTATACTTCGAAAACACACAAAAGCGTTAAGCTACCCATAGCAAAAGGCATAACCGTGAACTGTATAACGGGAAGCGAAAAAAGCATCAAAAACTTAATCAATAGGTTAAATCCAACTATCGAAAGTATGGAGGGTGCTGCTGTATTTTATGCCAGCAAACAGTTAAATATAGATTGTTTACAGATTAGAAGTATATCTAATTATGTAGAACCAAGAAATAAAGACAATTGGAAGATTGGTTTAGCCATTAAAAACTTAAACGATTGGGCCATTGCCTTTGTTGGAGAAATGAACTGATTATGACTGATTAGTTTACCGCAGTACTTAATTTTGATTTATGAACCCGACACAATTAAAATAGTTATTTTAATTGTCAAAGGCTCCATCTAACAACTGAAAACAAAAAAATAAATAGATGAAACTTACACTTGGATTTTCTCCCTGCCCTAACGATACATTTATTTTCGATGCACTAATTCACCATAAAATTGATACAGAAGGATTAGAATTTGAGGTTTCTTATGATGATGTAGAAACGTTAAACCAAAAGGCACTTAGGGGCGAATTAGATATTACCAAGTTAAGTTTCCATGCTTTTGCCTATGTTGCCAACCAGTATGCTTTACTCGACGCTGGGAGTGCCCTGGGTTTTGGTGTTGGCCCCTTATTGATCAGTAAGAATCATTTCAGCGGAGAAAATGACGCTGAACTCCAAACGCCGGACTCTAAACTAAGGGTTGGAATACCAGGAAAGTACACCACGGCTAATTTCTTGCTGGGAATTGCTTACCCTCATTTACAAAACAAACAGGAGCTTGTTTTTTCGGAAATTGAATCGGCTTTGCTTAGCGGGCAGATTGATCTAGGACTGATTATTCACGAAAACAGGTTTACTTATCAGGATAAAGGTTTAACCAAAATTGTTGATTTAGGCGATTACTGGGAAAAACTAACTGGTTGTGCCATTCCACTGGGCGGCATCGTAATCAACCGTAATTTAGATCGTGAGGTACAGCTAAAAGTGAACCGTTTAATCCGCCAGTCGGTAGAGTTTGCCTTTGCACATCCAAAATCGGGGATTGATTTTATCCGCCAGCATGCCCAGGCCATGGAAGAAAGCGTGATGTACAAACACATCGAATTATATGTAAATAAATATAGTATAAACCTTGGCGAAGAAGGCCGAAAAGCAGTTGATACTTTATTTAAACTTGCCCAGGAAAGAAATATTATTCCTGCTATTCAGGAGAATCTGTATATTTAATTCGCAGATCCGTCATCTCCGTAGCGGAGAGATCTATAAAAGTATTTCTAAAAGATTTCCCACTACACTTCAGTCGAGAAGATGGTAAGCACTATATTAGATGCTGAAACAAGTTCAGGATGACGAACCGATCTATTAACTTACCAATAGCTTATAGCCTTTTCCGTGCACATTGATAATTTCTACTGTCGGGTCTGCCCTGAGATACTTACGTAACTTACTCAAAAACACATCCATACTCCTTCCGTTAAAGTAATTATCATCATGCCAGATACTTAACAATGCCTCTTCACGGGTCAAAACGGTATTCTTTTTCAAACACAATAAACGCAACAGCTCGGCTTCTTTGGTAGAAAGTTTTTGCTGGTGATCGTTATCGGTAATAATCTGGGTTGTATAATCGAAATGATATTGACCGATAGAAAACTGTGTTTCGGCAGCCTCATCGCTGTTATCTGTTTTATTGGCCACGCGCTTAAACATTGCATTAATACGTAGTAAAAGCTCTTCTATACGGAAAGGTTTGGTAATGTAATCATCACCACCTAAATCATACGCAGCAGATTTATCTTCCAGCATGGTTTTAGCCGTTGCAAAAATAATGGGTACCTGTGTGTTTACCTTCCTAATGTCTTTACCCAAGGTAAAACCATCTTTTTTAGGCATCATCACATCCAAAATACATAAATCGAAGTTCTGCTTATTAAACGTTCTCAACCCATCTTCACCATCGGTGCATAATACGACATCAAACTTGCCTTTAAGCTGCAAATAGTCTTGTAACAATAAACCTAAATTTGGGTCGTCTTCTACCAGAAGTATTTTTTTCATTTTCTTGTTTTTATTCACATATGTAGCACTGGCCACACTGAAAGTTTGATTCTGAATATGCATAACGGTTTAATTTATGTTGTAGATTAAATTAATACTCCACTATATTAGCTAATTAAACCTATTCTATTTTAATGTATCGATAAAGCAAGCTTTTGTACCGATGTTTAACTGTTTATAAAGGTAAAGATATTTCGAACGTGGTTCCTCTATCTTTTTCGCTACTTACCTTAATCGTTCCATTCAATTTTTTAATTATATCCTGAACATAATTTAAACCTAAGCCAAAGCCTTTAACATCGTGTAAATTACCTGTTGGCACCCTATAAAACTGGTCGAAAATCCGTTTAGACTGCTCCTTGGTCATTCCAATGCCTTTATCTGCTATTTCGATAATTAAATTTTTACCTGTATTGCGGGTGGTAATGGTTATCTCTGGCGTATCGCTACTGTACTTATTTGCATTATCAATGAGGTTATAAATTACATTAGACAGATGCAGCTCATCACCATATATAATCGCATGCGCTGCATCGGTATGTACATTGATAATGGCATTCCTTTTCTGTAATTGCAATTCCATGCTATCCAGCACAATCACAATCAAATCGTTCACATCTACTTCGGTGTTCTCCATTTTAAGTTCGCCTTTTTCTAAGCGGGCAATACTTAAAACACGTTCGATATGATTACCTAAACGAACATTTTCATCATAAATAATACCTGCCAGGCGTTTTAATCTAGCCTTATCTTCTGTCACCTCCGAATCTTTCAAAGCCTCACTCGCAATCATGATAGTAGCCACAGGGGTTTTAAACTCATGCGTCATGTTATTGATGAAATCTGTTTTCATCTCCGAAAGTTTTTTCTGCTTTAAAATAGCATAAAGGGTATATGAGAAAATAAAAACAAGTACCAGTAGCAGGCCGATGGATGAAGCGAGCGTTGCACTTAGATTAGAAATAATAGCCGAGTTTTTATTCGGAAAACTGACGAAAAGCATCCCGGGATCGCGAAAGATATCGTTTCCAAACAAAGGTGTTTTATAGGTATTTTCGGGTAAAAATTCTCCTTTAACGTTAGATGCCGTCATATAAATGGTCGAATCTTTTCTGGCTAATGAAATCCGGTAAGAAGGTTCTAATGTAATATTATTGGCAAGGAGTTCCTGTTTTAATAAAGCGCCTAATGAATTAAAATTAATACGCTTATAGATTGGCACATTGGTTTCCTGAAGTTCTTTAGATACATCCTCAACTACACTCGATCGGGTATATGAAAAAGTATCTTTGCCCAATGCTGCAATTTTAAGTTCTAATTTTTTCCGTTCAATCTCATCTTCACGTTCAAATTTTTTCTGTAAATCGTTAGGGATCTTTGGAACATTTGCAAAACCGGGAGTACCATCTCTGGGATCAAAAACCAAATATCTTAAGGTATCGGGTAAACTTTGCAGGCTTTTAAATTCGAATGCTTTTGGTGGCGCCGTAAAAGGCTTTGAGCGCATGCTATAACCTTTTAAAATAAGGCTCTTAATATCAATAATCGCATCCATTTGTAAATCCAGCTTGTCGCCGTTCTTCGAACTCAACGAAGTATATTCCCTTTCAGAAATTACATTAGGCGCCCGATAAGATACGCGGATAATACTATCTTGTTGGTTTAGGTAACTTTCGATCTGATTTTCCCTCTCGGCTTGCCGCAGCTCTGCCTCTTGTACATATTGTTGCCGTAAATCCTTAATGTCTAATGCGCGTTGCCTGGAGTCTTGTAGTTGCTTCAGTTTATTTTCAGCATCTTTCCGGTTTAAGTGATCGGCAACATTTCTACGCTGTAGTTTATTTACTACCGATGTTAGCGTTTGGTTTACCTGCTCATCAAAAAGCTGAGATTTTAGTTTATACGATTCCCTGATGTAATACAGCTGCATTACAAAAACACCAAGCAAAGCTACCGTCATCAAAACAGTAATTAACCAAAAACTCTTTTTCTTCATGAACTAGATTGGTTTTAAAATTAAAAAAACCAGGACATAATCTTCTTAAATCTAAACAGATATCAAAAATACTGATTAGCAAAGCTAAGTGTTTGTTTTTAACATATTTTAACAGCGGCAAGCGCCAGTAAGACTTTTGAAGTTTTCTGTAGCAAGGCCTGGTAAAATCGGAAGTCTAAGCAATGGAAGAATTTCGGATTCTGGCGCAGGCAAAAAAAAATGCCGAGACTAAAGCCTCGGCATGGTTCAAAATTGTTTGCTTAAAAAAGATTCTTTATTTAGAAAGGCAAATCATCATCTTCACCTGGTGCATTGCTTACATCAACCGGAGCTGCATAAGCTGGTGTAGCTGCTGGAGCACCTGCTGCAACTGCATTTATACGCCAAATAACCAAACTGTTAAAATATGATGTTTTACCTGCTTTATCTGTCCAGGGGCGACCACGTAAATTAAAGAAAACTTCAACCTCATCGCCTGCTTTAAATGTATCTAATAATGCAGTTTTATCTTGTAAAGCCTCAAAACGGATATATTCTGGGTATGTTGGATTTTCTGCGTATTCTATTATTAAATCACGCTTTTTAAACGTTTCACTTACTTGTTGTGTGGCACCTACTTCGTGTACTTTTCCTTTAATTTCCATATCTAATACTACTTAATGTACTATAAACATCAAATCTCTATAATTTTATTGATAACTTCGCATATATTATGATGCAAGTTTTCCACAATAAAAGCAAGGTAATCATTACCTGCAACAAGCGCCTTTCGCCCTATTTACAAGATGAAGTTACGGCTTTAGGTTACACCATAGAAAGATCTTTTGCTACGGGTGTTGAGCTCAATATTACCCTTACAGAGTGTATAAAGCTAAATTTGAACTTGCGCTGTGCCAGTCAGATCCTCTACGCCATAAAAAGTTTCAAGGCCATTACGCCTGATGATTTATATAATGAAATTGCAGCCATTGAGTGGGAAGAACTGATTGATTTTTCGGGTTATTTTTCGGTAACCTCAAATGTTGATAACCCAAATATTACCACGCCACTTTTCGCAAACTTAAAAGTAAAGGATGCAATAGTAGACCGCATGAAAGAGAAAAAAGGCATCCGCCCTAACTCTGGATCTGATGCGAATAAAACAGTAGTGCATTTATACTGGAAAGATGCAGACGCCGATGTTTTTATGGATACTTCTGGCGAAACCCTTGCCAAACACGGTTACCGTAAAATACCTGGTAAGGCCCCTATGTTAGAAGCTTTGGCCGCGGGGGTTATTTTAGCAAGTAACTGGGATAAGAAATCGCCATTTATTAATCCAATGTGCGGTTCAGGAACCTTAGCTATCGAAGCAGCGCTGATTGCAACCAACCGTGCCCCTGGATTATACCGCATGAATTATGGTTTTATGCACATCTTAGGTTATAATGAAGAAGATTTTTTCGCTGAGCGCAGAATTTTAAAAGATCAGGTAATTAAAATTGTCGATCTTAAAATCATAGCTTCCGATCTTTCGGAAGATGCAGTTGAAGTAACCCGTAGAAATGCTAAAACTGCTGGTGTTGATACTTTAATCGATTTCGAAGTTTGCGATTTTGAGTTAACACCAGTTCCTGAAGATGGCAAAGGTGTTGTTGTTTTTAACCCTGAGTATGGTGAGCGTTTAGGGGTGCATAGCAAGTTAGAATTGACTTATAAACGTATGGGCGACTTTATGAAAACGAAATGCAAGGGCTATTCTGGATATATTTTCACTGGAAATCCTGATCTTGCAAAGAAAATTGGATTAAAAGCTGCTAAAAAAGTTGAATTTTATAATGGTAAGCTAGATTGTCGTTTACTGGAGTATGAATTATATGACGGCTCTCGCAGAGCGCCGTTAATTGATGCCTAGTCTTTTTCATTGAAAATTAATATATTACGCTCTCTTACGTACCATAACGTAAAAAATTTTGAAGAATATGGAATTTGATGACATGGACCATATGCCCGAATGGGAGCATTTTAGTCGATTTGGCCGAGATGATGAGGATGAAGAAAATCTATCAAGTGTTGATGCAGAAAAGGTCAGACTAAAAGTGACCAGGGCTAAAAGCCTTTACAACCAGGCAAGAGCCGTATATAAATATGCCGCCCTGTTCTGCGAAACACTGGAAGGAGAAATGGCCGAAATGACCGCTAACTTAATTATGCAGAATGCCCTCATGTTATGCCCTAAAATTGTTGGGGCAGAAGGTGCAGATATGTATATTTTAAGAATGGAAAATGCCTCAATTATCCGAACCAATTGCCGCGAATTAGAAACCCAGGTGAGGGCAGCAGATATGTTCGAAATCTGCACTCCAGAATATAAAGATATTGTTTTAGACGAAATTGAAAAATTTCGTCTCCTCTTCATCGAATGGGTTAAATATTTCGAAAAAGACGAATTTGAAGATGACTGGGGGCTATATTAACCCTTAATAGCTATTTTCACCTCCCATCTTTTCTCTTGTTGATTTGAGCTGCATAACGCAATAATGTTCTAAATATATCATATCGCTCCTTCTACCTAAAGCACAATAATCAATACAAAAACCTGATTAACAACTAAAAACAGAACACTTAAACATTTAGGTTATTTTTTTGTTGTAACATTTAGTTCATTAATCCGTTTCGTGTAATCCCCAATAGCGCTAGAATTTATTTTCAAAAACTGTTGCGGTTAAAGTTTCGTACATAATGAAATAAACATTAAAAAATTATCCCTTTCTATGGAAGATGTATTGGCTTTAAAGACAAAGAATGTTGCCGGGAATATCAGAAAAATTAGAGAATACAGAGACTATACTCAGGATTATCTGGCAGCGAAATTGAAAATATCTCAAAATGCTTATAGCAAAATTGAGCTCGGTTATAGTAAATTAACGATCGATCGTTTGTTCCAAATTGCAGCAATTTTGGAGGTTGAAGTAGCTCATTTATTAACCCTTAACCACAATGATTTAATTAAAATTATTGCTGATGATGAGAACAGGACAGCAGCGGCGAGTTAATACCCAGGTGCTGTTGATATCATTTCTTTTACCCTGCAAATAATTCCAATACCTTTGGAACAAATTTAGAACTATGCAGGCTACCATTCAAAAAACCATCGATTTTGTTCAGAAAACATTAGCTAACGCCGAAGCAGGGCACGATTGGTTCCATATTGAACGCGTTTTTAAAACCGCTCAAACCATTAATCAGCAAGAAAATGGTGATGAACTTGTAGTAGCCTTTGCCGCATTGTTGCATGATATTGCTGATCCTAAATTTAATAATGGCGATGAAGAACTGGGGCCGAACATGGCCGCTTCATTTTTAGCATCGATAGCTGTTGATGCTGAGGTTATTGCCCATGTTAAACTGATTATCCAGAACATGTCGTTCAAAAATAGTTTTGATGGCACAGGTTTCACCTCAAAAGAAATGCAAATTGTACAGGATGCAGACCGTTTAGACGCCATCGGGGCCATTGGTATTGCAAGAGCATTTACTTATGGTGGATTCAAAAACAGGGTACTTTACGATCCAGCTGTTTTACCCGAAGAACACCTCACTAAAGAAAGTTATAAAAATACCACCGCGCCTACCATTAACCATTTTTACGAAAAACTGCTGTTGTTGAAAGACATGATGAATACTGAAGCAGGGAAAGCAATAGCCATAGAAAGACACAATTTTATGCTCCTGTACCTGAAGCACTTTTACAAAGAGTGGGATGGTAAATAATCAACAATAAGCCATTAAAAATACCTAATAGTAAGTATTCCGAAACCGTGCATTAGGGCTTAACTTTACAAAAATTAATCCTCATGCATCCTTATAAACTAAAATACCATAAAAATAGTGTTTTGTTAATCGCGATGGTTGGCATTCCTGTTTTCTTCATTTCCTTAATGTTGTATTGTCTTTTTAGTTTACCTTCATCACTTTCCGAAACGTCCACTTTGATATTTGTTTCGCTATCAATTATTTTAATGGCGCTCCTTTTATTATGGATAACAAAAACGCAGATTTTTGTACATAGTAAAATTTTAATCAGTGAAAAAGGTATAAGCTTTAAATTAAAAAGCACTTCTTTCTTATACCGGAGAACCGAGTTTTTTTCTGGATGGGAAAATGTAACCAGCGTAACCGAAATGTTCGATAACCACAATGGAGGTTACTTTTATCAAATTGAATTTAGAGACCCTGATTTCGTGGCAAACTTTAGTCCACTTAAAAACCACGAAATAGAGGCCGACCGCTTCTTTTCTGAACTGCAATACTATCAGGAAAGTTATAATATTGCGCACCAACTGCCAATAAGCAGAAAACTTAACCCTTCTAACAGTTTTTAGCTAACATTATTATTCCAAAATAGAATAGGTTAGATAAATCTATTTACTAATATTTTTAGTTATTACACTATCTTTGTTAGTAAATATATCCCTATGTTCGATCGAATCCGTGAAAAATTAAATATTCTTGCTGACGCCGCTAAATATGATGTTTCTTGTTCATCAAGCGGCGGCACGAGAAAAAACACCAATAAAGGCCTTGGCGATAGCCATGCATCGGGCATTTGCCATACCTATACCGAAGATGGCCGATGTGTTTCGCTTTTAAAAATCCTTCTGACAAACCATTGTATCTACGATTGTTTGTTCTGCGTTTCGCGGAAAAGCAACGATGTAAAACGTGCGGCCTTTACGGTAGATGAAGTGGTAGAACTGACCATGAATTTTTATCGCCGCAACTATATTGAAGGCCTGTTCTTAAGCTCAGGGATTTTCAAAAATGCAGATTTTACCATGGAACGGCTGTTATTAGTCGTTAAAAAACTCCGTTTGGAACAGAACTACAACGGCTATATCCATTTAAAAACCATTCCGGGTGCCAGCGATGAACTGATTAAGGAAGCCGGCTTATATGCTGATCGGATGAGTATTAATTTAGAAATGCCAACTGAAGCCGGCTTGAAGCTTTTGGCTCCCGAGAAAAACCATGAGGAAGTAATTAAACCTCTGGCTTTTGTGCAGCAGCAGATTACGCAATTCTCGGCAGATAAAAAGCTGATTAAACATGTGCCAAAATTTGTACCAGCAGGACAGAGCACACAAATGGTAATCGGCGCCACGCCCGAGAGCGACAAAGATATTATGTACACAGCCAATGCTTTTTACAAGAATTTTTCTTTAAAAAGAGTATATTATTCGGGTTATGTACCCATCAGCAACGACACCAGGATGCCTATACTTGGTACACAACCACCATTGCTAAGAGAAAACAGGTTGTATCAAACCGATTGGTTAATGCGGTTTTACGGCTTTAAAGTGCAGGAAATTTTAAACGATGCCAACCCAAACCTTGATATTGATATCGATCCAAAATTAAGCTGGGCGATTAGAAATATGCAGCATTTCCCTGTGGATATTAATACGGCTGATTATAAAATGATTCTCCGGATACCGGGCATCGGCGTAATGTCGGCCCAAAAAATTGTGCAGGCCAGAAAGTTCGGGAAACTTAGGATTGACCAGTTGAAAAAAATCGGCATAGCTTATAATCGGGCTAAACACTTTATTGTTTGCCTGGATAGCCCCTATCAGCTGAGAGATTATCAGGGCACACAGATTAAGGCTTTTATTTTGGCCGAAAGCCAGAGCAAATATTTAAAAACAGATAGCAACCAGATGATTTTGTTTTAAGGAGTTCTTGTGTCCGAAATAATTTAAGGCGTTGCGTCATTCCCAACTTGATTGGGAATCTTAAAGCCTATTGCATTACGATTTCCGCCTACGCGGAAATGACGACCGCCGTTGAAATTTATTACCATAAAATAACCAATGACCTATATTTTCGATGGCACTTTTCAAGGTTTATTAACCGCTGTTTTCGAATGGTTTGAACATAAGCCGGGAAAAGTTGTGCTAAAATCCACTTCAATTTTTCAGCCTGAAGCTTTTGCAGAAAGTTTTACAGTTAGCACCAACGCAGAAAAAGCGGATCGGGTTTGGGCAGGGCTGCAAAAGAAACTCAAAAAGGATTGGCAGCGCAAATACTATTGCACCTATTTATCAGAACTGCCCGAAGCCTACAATCACCTCTTTCAGTTTACCGTATACATTTTTCAAAATCAATTGGGTGCAGAAAGTAATTATGGCAATCCGCATGTAATTGCACTGGCTAAATATGCCAAAAGCGTAGAAAGGGAAAAACACAGAATGGAAGCATTTATCCGTTTTCAAAAAACTGGTGATGGGATATTTTATGCCAATATAGATCCTGATTTTAATGTACTGCCTTTAATATCCAACCACTTCAAAAACCGTTATGCCGATCAGCCTTGGGTAATTTACGATTTAAAGCGCAAATATGGCCTACATTATAATTTAACAAGCGTTGAAGAAATTACGATCAGCTTTAGCAACGGTGCAGATAAGCAAAATCTTGCGCCAGTTTTAATGGACGAAAGTGAGGCATTATATACCACCCTTTGGAAAGATTATTTTAAAAGCGCCAATATTGTAGCGCGGAAAAATACCAAACTGCATCTGCAGCATGTACCCAAAAGGTATTGGAAATATTTAACGGAGAAAGTTCCAATTTAGCTAACAACAGTTGACAACTCTAATAGCATACAGGTTAAGTCCGAGCCGTCTATGTTGCAGGAAAGATGTTCATCCCTTGGGAAAACTTAAGAATTAAACATTATATTTTGGCTAAAAAAATTAAAACTTACTGCCATGCTGACACCCACATTCTCAATTAGCGTGAAAAGTTTGACAGTTTGGTGAAAATTTGTCCCTCTGGACCTCTTGGCATAAAAAGTGTTAATTGTAAGCTTAGTTAAAAACTCAAATCAAAATAAAAAATAATAAAAGTTATGGCGTTAAACCTTAAACCAATTGCTGGCAGTTCGAACAGAGTAATAGTTGAACCGGCTGCGGCAGAAGAGAAAACTGCATCAGGTTTGTATATCCCTGATACTGCAAAAGAGAAACCATCTAAAGGAACTGTAGTTTCTGTTTCTGAAGAAGATGCTGAAGGTAAAAAAGCGAGTGTAAAAGTTGGCGATGTTGTAATTTATGGAAAATACGGTGGTACCGAATTCCCTTACGAAGGTAAAGATTACTTAATTATGCGCGAAACTGATATTTACGCTGTTGTTGGGTAATAATTAATGATTGAATATCGCAAATGAGTGAATTCAGCATAAATCAACAAATAAAATAATAATGTTAGAATGAAAAAAGCACAAACTCAATCATTCTCTCATACAATCATTCAAAATTTAAAAAAATGTCAAAACAAGTAAAATATAACGTAGAAGCTCGTGATGCCCTGAAAAGAGGTGTTGATATTCTTGCAAATGCAGTGAAAGTAACATTAGGTCCAAAAGGACGTAACGTAATTATCGATAAAAAATTCGGCTCACCAGCAATCACTAAAGATGGTGTTACCGTTGCAAAAGAAATCGAATTGAAAGATGCCGTTGAGAACATGGGTGCTCAAATGGTTAAAGAAGTAGCTTCAAAAACAGCTGATATTGCTGGTGATGGTACTACTACTGCGACTGTATTGGCTCAGGCAATTATTACTACAGGTATTAAAAACGTTGCTGCTGGTGCAAACCCAATGGATTTAAAACGTGGCATTGACAAAGCGGTTGCTGCTGTTGTAGAAAACTTAAAATCTCAATCACAAGCGGTTGGTGATGATAACAATAAAATTAAACAAGTTGCCTCTATCTCGGCTAACAACGACGAAGTTATCGGTTCGTTAATTGCTGAGGCAATGAGCAAAGTTGGTAAAGATGGTGTAATTACGGTTGAAGAAGCAAAAGGTACTGAAACTGAAGTTAAAACAGTTGAAGGTATGCAATTTGACAGGGGTTATTTATCTCCATACTTTGTTACCAATGCAGATAAAATGGAAGCTGAATTAGAAAATCCTTACATTTTAATCTACGACAAAAAAATCAGTAACATGAAAGAATTGTTACCGGTTTTAGAAAAAACTGTTCAAACAGGCAAACCATTGGTAATCATTTCAGAAGATTTAGATGGCGAAGCTTTAGCAACATTGGTAGTTAACAAAATCCGTGGTTCGTTAAAAGTTGTTGCTGTTAAAGCTCCAGGTTTTGGTGATAGAAGAAAAGCAATGTTAGAAGACATCGCGATCTTAACCGGTGGTATTGTGGTATCAGAAGAAAGAGGTTACAAATTAGAAAATGCTGATTTAACTTATTTAGGTTCTGCTGAGAAAGTTGTTGTTGATAAAGACAATACAACCGTAATTAACGGTGCAGGTAACTCAGATGATATTAAATCACGTGTTAGCCAAATTAAATCTCAGATCGAAACAACTACATCTGATTACGATAAAGAAAAATTACAAGAGCGTTTAGCTAAATTAGCTGGCGGTGTTGCCGTTCTTTATGTAGGTGCAGCTAGTGAAGTTGAGATGAAAGAGAAAAAAGACCGTGTTGATGATGCTTTACATGCAACCCGTGCGGCTGTAGAAGAAGGCATTGTTGCTGGTGGTGGTGTTGCTTTTATCCGTGCAGTTGAAGCTTTAGCAGATTTAAAAGGTGCTAATGAAGATGAAAACACTGGTATCCAGATCATTCGCCGTGCTATCGAAGAGCCACTACGTCAGATTTGTGAAAACGCAGGTATTGAAGGTTCTATCGTAGTTCAAAAAGTTAAAGAAGGTAAAGCTGATTTCGGTTACAATGCACGTACTGATGTTTACGAAAACTTAATTGGTGCTGGTGTTATCGATCCAACTAAAGTAAGCCGTGTAGCGTTAGAAAATGCAGCATCTATTGCAGCGATGTTATTAACTACTGAAGTTGTTTTAGCAGACGAACCTGAAGAAGGTGGTGCTCCAATGCCTCCAATGGGCGGCGGTGGCATGGGCGGTATGATGTAATACCATTCTGCAACGAAACGATTTCGTGTAAAAATACACCCTCAAGGTATAAAGCCTTGAGGGTTTTTTTATGCCTTATTACGGCAAAAACGAAGCTTTATCGATTCTATAACCCGTTCATTTAGTTGATGTTGGTGTAAAGTTTTGTAAGCGTAGTATTAAAATCACGTTCTTTGCAATAGAATATTTATTGACGCGTCTTAGGTCTAATACTCATTCTGAGATTGGATTAAAGCAAGGTTCACTAACAAAGCTTCCAGAACGCAATAAAATCATTCCCTAGTGTTAGAGATTTATGAAGATTCGTTGTAAAAGGAAATGGCTTTTTTTTGTCCTGTTTTTTGGGGCATTTTTGTTCACGTCGAATGTTTTCGCACAGGTAACCATTGGCACAGTAGATCCAGGGCCATATACCCCTGGCAGTACCATTGCTATTCCCTTTACTGTACCTACGAGCTGCATATCACAGGGTAATCAATTTCAACTATATTTATCCGATCAAAATGGAAATTTTGGTGCCGAAACCCTTATTGGCACTTACGCGGGTTTTTACAGCACTTATGTAAATGGTATACTTCCTGTTGGCCTTACTCCAGGTACCGGATATATGGTTAGAATAAAATCAACCAATCCTGCATCAATAAGCAGTGCATCAACGTCATTTGAAGTAAAGGCCGGGACAGCGGTTGAGGCCAAGTTGACCTCAACATTGTTAAACGCAACAAACGACGAAACTTTTGGCACCTGCACCAGTAAGCCCAATAATTCGTTCTTTCTAAAAAACGAATCTACAGCAAACAGCTCAGTTACCGCAACAGTAACCGATGAAGTAAACGGAGGTGCACCATCCCAAATTACCTTCCCTACAGCAATACAAAGCTTTACTGCCCAACAGGTACATTACACCATTTATACCAAAGCAGTAATGCCCGATGGTTCGGTTGCAACTAAAGCATATCTGCTAATAAACAATAAAGCGATAACAGCCTTTGGCAACACCGGAAATGCGGCATTATGTTTACCTACAGCCAATTTTACCTTTAATGTAGATGTTTCTTCAAGTTCAGGAATTCAAAACAATTTCCCTGGAAATATTTACACCATTACATGGGGCGATCAGACTACCACCATCCACACCCTTTGCGAAATTATTGCCAATGGCGGTAAGGTAACGCATCTTTATGATAGATCATCTTGTGGAAGTGTTTCCACGTCAAGTGCAGGAACAATTTACAATGCCTTTGATGTATCCATCAGGGTATCGAATACTTTCTGTAATACCATGGGTACACCCGTTTCTTCCTCTGCAAAAGTTGTGGTAAAACCGATAAATTCATTTGTCTTTAATACGCCAAGTTGTACCAATACTGATGTTACATTTGTTAACACCTCTGTTTTGGGCGAAAACCCAACCACTAATACACCTGGATGTACACCCAATAATATCACCTATAACTGGTATGTTGATGGTGTGATTATAGAGTCTGACAAGCCAAAATCATATAATTTTGTATACAAGTTTCTTACACACGGAGAACATACCATTACACTGGCAGCCAAGAATATGTCAACCGATTGCGATCCGGATCCTGTAACTATGACAATATGTATTCAAGATCCGCCGAAGCCTGATTTTAGGCTGCCTGCAACTACCATTTGCTCAGGAACAACATTAAAAGCTTCCGATCTTTCAGTTTTGGACAATATTTGCGATGCAGCCAATAGTTATTTTTGGTCGGTTTCTCCTGAGGTTGGTTTTACAGGAGGTACAAGTGCAACAAGTAAAGAACCCCTATTCAATTTCACCAATTCGGGTACTTACACCATCTCCCTAAACATTACTACGCCATCTTGCGGTGTAGTAACAAGTCCGCCACAAACCGTTGTGGTAAATGAAAGTCCGATAGCTACACTATCACCTGGCATCACGCTGTGTAACCTCGCTACTTACGATTTTAATAATACCACAACAGGGCCAACTAAAACTTTGATTACAGGCACCACCCAAGATCTATCAGATACCTACACGTGGACGGTTTCACCATCAGGATCGGGTACCTACAGCTTTACTAGCGGCACAACCGCCAATTCTAAATATCCATCGATAAAATTCGATAGCTACGACACGTATACGATAAAGGTTGTCCATAAAAATAATTGCGGAACGGCCGAAGATACCCAAATCCTAACCTTCAGCACTGCCCCCGTAATTAGTGCGGGTCCTGATCAAAGCATCTGCTTCAATGATCCAAGCTTTACTTTAAGTGGAACCATAACAGGTGCTACCTCAACTCAAACCTGGATTGGCGGATTAGGAGCTTTTACACCCGGTAGAAATGATTTAAATGCAACATACACCCCAACCGCAGCCGAAAAAACAGCAGGTACAGTTACTTTACAATTAAGCGTTACTACCGCACTGGCCGCCCCCTGCAACCAGATTGATGATGATATCATTCTTAAAATAAAACCCGACATCAGTTTAACGAGCACAACAACTAAAACAATTTGTACAGGCAATAGTGTTGCATACACGCCCACTTCTGCAGTAGCAGGTGTAACCTACACCTGGACAGCGACTGGAACACCATCTACTAATTATACTGCAAGTGGAAGGGGAGTCATTAACGATATACTCACCAATACCGATCTTGATGCCGACGCAAGCGTAACTTATATCATCACTCCTCATTTTGATGGCTGCGATGGAACGCCATTTAATTTAGTGGTCACCGTTAAACCTAACCCGGTTGTAACACCAACCGCAGCCAATGCGACCATCTGTAATGCCACTTCATCAGCCATTGCCTTAACAACAAACCTAACAGGTATAAACTATACTTATACCAGCGCGATAACTGGAACAATAACCGGAAATAGCAATAGAGCAGTAGCATCTGCAGGAACACAGATCAACGATATTTTAATCAATTCTGGCACTACCCCAGGTACGGTAACTTACACCATTACACCTGTATCTACAAATGGTTGCCCAGGCACGCCAGCCAGCATTACCATTACGGTTTTGCCAGGTGTAACACTGCCAAATGCCGGCCCGGATGAAGCGATCTGCAACGCCAGCGCTTACACCTTAAAAGGAAATACACCAACAGTTGGTACAGGCAAGTGGACGATCGTTACTGCGCCAACAGCCGTAACTTTTGCTGATGACACACACGGCAATACAACAATTGCTGGTTTACAGCCAGGAAATACTTATACCCTTAGATGGACAATAAGCGACACCAATTGCTCCACATCCAGCGATGATGTTCAAATCACCGTTAATCCGATCAGTGTTGGCGGCACAACCACAGGCGACGTAAATGCATGTGCGGGTGCAAATGGCGGAAACATCAGTTTAACAGGGCAGGTTGGGGATATTATCCGCTGGGAAAGATCTATCGATAACGGGGTTAACTGGTCTACCATTACTTCAACAGCAAATCCTTATGTGTTTTCTAACCTCACTATAAGCACGCAGTACCGTGCAATTGTACAAAGTGGTAGTTGTGCGGAAGCCATATCAACCGTAAGCACAATCACTGTAAATCCGGGTACCGTTGCGGCAAATGCAGGCGCAGATCAAAACTTGTGCAGTGGAAATGGCATTACCTTAAACGGAAATAATCCTTCACCTAACAGCGGTGCTTGGACTTTAACATCAGGACAAATTGGCTATACCATAACCAACCCTGCACTTTACAATACCACGGTTACTGGTTTGGTACCAGGGCAAACTTACACCTTCAGGTGGACCATTTCTGGTTTTAACGGCTGTCCTCCATCTGTAGATGATGTAACGGTTACCTATTACTCACCTGTTACCAATAATATTAGTGCATCATCAGCGCCAGTTTGTGCAGGCCAAAGTATCGCCATTACAGGCGATACGCCTACTGGCGGAACGGGAACATTTGCCTACCAATGGCAGAGCAGTACCGATGGAAATACCTGGAGCAATATTCCTTCAGCCATCAACAAAGACTTAAGCCTAATTGTAAGCTCCTCAACTTATTTCAGAAGATTAGTGAACAGCACCATCTGTACTTCAATTAGTAATTCGCTACAGATTACCGTTTTACCAGGTCTAACCAACAATACCATTTCTGCCGATCAAAACATTTGTATCGGCACAGCTGCTGCAGCTTTAACAGGCACTACGCCGAACGGTGGCAGCGGAACTTATGGGTATCAATGGCAATCGAGCTTAGATGGTACAGCCTGGAGCGATGTATTGGGCGCAAACAGTGTAAGCTTTACACCGCCAATACCAACTGTAAGCATTTATTACCGTCGATCGGTAGCCAGCGGCCCTTGCAGTAACAATTTAAGCAACCAGATTAAGATAACGGTTAATCCACATGCTCAAGCAGAAATTACTTATAATAAGAATGTAGATTGCGCTCCTTTTATTTTAGATGCAAACAATATTGCCGCAACTTTATATCCCGACAGGAATAGCATTTATACCTGGTTTGCCAATAATGTACAGATCGGAATAGGAGCAACATTTCCGGGTTATGCCATCATGAATGGCAACGAAAGTGTAACCATAAAACTCGTTGTTACCAGTGGCACAGGTTGTAATCCAGACGAAAAAAGTGAAGTATTTAGCACACTACCAATAGTTACACCATCATTTACCACAAGTCCAACAGAAGGATGTGGCCCGCATCCCGTAAGCTTTACCAATACCACAACTCCAATTGATGGCGCCACTTACGAATGGATTTTTGGCAATGGAACAAGGTCTTTTTTAGCCCAGCCACCACCTCAAATTTTTCAGCCAGATGTGAATGGCGAAGATAAAACCTACACAGTTACTTTAAAAACAACCCCACCATGTGGTCCCCCAGTTGAAAAAACTGTAGACATTGTTGTGCATGCAAAACCTATTGCTCAATTTTTTCCTGATAAAACAACAGGATGTGCTGATTTATTGGTAACCTTTAAAAATACCAGTCCTGCAAGTGCTGGCACCATTTACACTTACGATTTTGGAGACAGTAGTGACCCGAAATCATACCCTGATCGGAGAGATGTAAGCTATACCTTCAAAACAACAGAGGTAAAAGATTTTGTGGTAAAAATGACAGCTAAGAACAGCTGTGGCGAAACAAGTGCAATTCCTATTCTAATCAGGGTTTCGCCAAATAACATCATTCCATCTTTGGTAGTTAATGGAAACGAAAAAAGAGGCTGTGCGCCTCATGAGGTGCATTTGATCAATAACACAAGTGGTGCCAGCCGTTTCGTTTACACTTTTAAAAACGAAGATACTGGCGAAGAATTGCCTCCGTTTATACCTACTTTAAGAAACCAACCTTACACCTTTTTTAAACCAGGAAGATACACCATTCGCTTAGATGCGGAGAATGACTGTTCCAAAAATTTTGCCACAGAAACCATAACGGTTTTAGAATCGCCAACAGCCGATTTTACAGCAGACAGGACAGTAGGCTGTACCAATCTTATTGTTAAATTTAAAAACAATAGTAAAGGTGCAATAGCCTACACTTGGGATTTTGGCGATGGTTCTCCAAAATCAAATGAATTTGAACCGCAGCATACCTTTCCCGGTTCAGGAGTAAATTATACCGTTACCCTAACAGCCTCTGGTACTGAATGCAGTACTACTTTAAGTAAAACCGACTTTATCCATGTTGTGCCACCACCAGTCGCTACATTCACTGTTAGTCCTGGTAACGAATTATCCATTCCAAATTATATGTTTGGCTTTAAGGATATCAGTACCGATGCCGTAAGCTGGGAATGGACTTTTGGTGACGGGTCGCGGTCAACCCTGCAAAATCCAAACCATACCTATGCCAACGAAGGCATTTATAATGTAACCCTGAAAGTGCTGAACAAAGAAGGCTGTTCTTCAAGCACCTTCCAATCAGTGCGGATTATTGGTGTACCGGGTTACTTAAATATCCCCAATTCATTTATGCCCGCAAGTGCGAAAAACGAGATTAAAATCTTTAAAGCAAAAGGCCGCGGCATAAAGGAGTGGCAGATGTCTATTTTTAACAAATGGGGACAGTTACTTTGGGAAACGACCAAACTGGATGATGGCGCACCGCTGGAGGGCTGGGACGGCACTTATAAAGGACAGGAACAACCGCAAGGTGTTTATTACTGGAAAGTAGATATAAAATTTATTAACGGCAGCGATTGGAAAGGGATGACTTACGATTCAGCTCCTCCAAAGAAAACGGGTGTAATATATTTAATAAGATGATGAGGAGAGGGATAATATTATTTTTGTTTTGGTTGCTGCCGATGGTCTCCCTGGCGCAAGACCACATTTATTCGCAGTTTTACAATGCGCCGATTTACTTAAATCCCGCTTTAACAGGTCAGTTTGAGGGCGACATTAGGTTTAATGCCTTATACCGTAACCAATGGACAGGTTTAGCCAGTGATTTTTCGTACATGAGTGCTTCAGGCGACCTCAATCTGCAGAGATTAAACAGCGGCATCGGTCTAATTTTTAACCGCAGCAGCGAGGGTACAGCTTACCTGGTAAAGAACAATATTGCCCTAAGCTATTCCTATATTATCGGTGGAGAAGATTTTGCCTTATCATTTGGCTTGCAGGGAGGCATTACCAACCAAAAGCTAAACTGGGATAAACTTGTTTTCGGCGATCAGATCGATATCAACACGGGTTATATTCCTGGTAGTATTTCTGGCGCCGAAAGACCAAGTATAGATAGTCGGTATTATTTCGATTCCAATGCAGGTGCCAACCTGGTGGTGGGAAAATTCATGATGGGATTAGCAGTGCATCACCTTAACCGTCCGGATGAATCCTTATCGGGTTTTCAGGCCAGGTTGCCGATGCGTATCTCAGGCAATTTAAGTTACAAGTTAACCTTGGTGCCAGATGAGTACGATCGCGATGGGAATTACCTCATCCCATCCATTATTGCCTACAAACAGGGCAATGTAAAATCGTTCAGTGCGGGCATGCAATATAAATATGCGGGCATAAACGCAGGTATATGGTACCGCAATGATGGCAATTCGAACGGAAGTGATGCGATTGTGTTTTCTGTGATCTTCGATATTTTTAACCGCAGAACAAATGGCGAAAAATTCAGGTTAGGCATCAGCCACGATGCTACAACCTCTAAAATGAACTACACGAATACTGGCGGAACATCCGAAATTGGTGTGGGTTATGAAAAATATTTTCCAAATAGTTCGAATGGTGGCAGGGCAAATGGTCTAAGATGTTATGATTTTTATTAATTTGCCTTTGATAATTTAAGGCGATGAACGAGATCATAGACCAAAACCATTTCATTACACAAAGTGAAATCAATAAATTTCTATTGGCTACCCTGCTTTGTGGCATAATCGGTGCCGAACGCGAGTACAGAAGTAAATCTGCCGGACTCAAAACCATGATGATGATTGGTTTGGGTGCTACCCTATTTACCATCCTGTCCATCAAAATCGGACCAACCAGTCAAGACCGCATCGCTTCGAACATTGTTACGGGAATCGGGTTTCTAGGCGCTGGGGTAATTTTCAAGGAAGAAAACCGCGTTAAAGGGCTCACCACCGCCTGTATCATCTGGATTGTTGCGGCAATTGGAATGGCCGTAGGTTCAGGTTACTACGAACAGGCTATAGGAGTTACCATTGTGGTTTTATTGGCGCTGATTATTTTTCCCTTTTTAGAAGAAATTGGCGACCGCCGTTTCACCAAAAGGCTTTACCGTATTGTTAAGAGACAGCATACACATGGCAATGTTGAGAGTTATGAAGACGTTTTTCTCGAAAGTAAACTCAAGCCCCAGCGAGGGAAACACCAATTGGTAGACAATATTATCACCGGAAACTGGACAGCAACGGGCACGCCCAAAAACCATCAGAAATTTGTAGACCGCATGCTTAAAGATGATGATATTATAGAGTTTGATTTTTAACTGTGGCCAACAGATCTATTCTTTGCCTGCCTTGCAAGGCAGAAGTTTATTAACTTCCTGATAGTTGTATTTGAGCGTTTATATCCGATATTTCTCAGGTAAAATATTTTCACCATGGGCCAAAATTAATTTATCCAAAATCATAAAACAATCATAGCTTTGTGTAACTATATTCATAATGATCAAGGAACAGATTTCAGTTTTCGATATTTTTAAAATAGGTATCGGCCCATCCAGTTCACATACCTTAGGTCCATGGCGGGCAGCACAACAGTTTACAGCTTCGCTTGCCCAAAACAATTTGATTGATGAAATTGAGGGCATAAAAATATTGCTTTATGGTTCGCTTGCCAAAACAGGTAAAGGCCATGGAACTGATGTAGCTATTCTACTCGGTTTAACAGGAGCTGATCCGGTAACTTTTGATGTTGATGCCGTTACCCCTACTTTCGAAAGTATCCAAAGAAATAAGAAATTAAATCTTGCTGATCATTTAATTCTTGATTTTGATTACGATAACGACCTGCTTTTTCTTTTTGCCGAAAGTTTGCCCTTCCACCCAAATGCGGTTACTTTTCAGGCATTTTTAAAAGATGGAAAAGCGTTTTCAGAAACCTATTACTCTATTGGTGGCGGTTTTGTCGTTAAAGAAAGAGAAGACAGTAGTAAAAAGCCACAGGTAGACCTTCCCTTTCCTGTAGAAAAAGCAAAAGACCTTTTACACTGGTGTTTATCTACCGGTTTAAAGGTGAGCGAAATTGTGATGGAGAATGAACTGGCCTGGCGCACTGAAGCAGAGACAAAAAAAGGCATCGTGCAGCATTTTGCGGTTATGCGCGATTGTATTTATCGTGGGTGTCATACCACGGGTTTCTTACCGGGCGGTTTAAATGTGGCGCGAAGGGCATTTCCGCTAAATAAGCGATTAATTGATAAAAGTGAGTATTCAGATTATAATAGCTGGGTAGAAGCCATCAGAAAAGGCGGAAACGGCTTTAATTATACTTTAGACTGGGTAAGCTGTTTCGCGCTAGCAGTTAATGAAGAAAATGCATCTTTTGGTCGTGTGGTAACTGCACCTACCAATGGTGCCGCAGGCGTAATTCCAGCCGTATTACAATATTTTATTACCTTTTGTGATGGTTATAGTGAAGAAAAAATCATCCAGTTTATTGCCTGTGCTTCAGAAATAGGCAGTATTTTCAAAAAAGGGGCAACAATATCAGCCGCTATGGGTGGGTGCCAGGCCGAAATCGGCGTTTCCTCGGCCATGGCTGCAGCAGCGCTAACAGAGTGTTTAGGCGGCTCGCAAAGACAGGTTTTAATGGCAGCAGAAATTGCCATGGAACATCACTTGGGTTTAACCTGCGATCCGATCGGCGGTTTAGTACAGATCCCTTGCATCGAAAGAAACACCATGGGCGCCATTAAAGCCATTACAGCCAGTCAGCTAGCCCTACAAAGCAATCCCGATAAGGCAAAAGTAAGTTTGGATGCAGTGGTAAATACCATGTGGGAAACCGCCCTTGATATGAATGCCAAATACAAAGAAACATCTGACGGAGGATTGGCAACCAATATTCCGATCAGTTTGCCAGAATGTTAATTCAACATTGTTGCAATAAAATGATCGATTTATTACAAATTTTCAGGCGCCAAATCAACAAGTATTTTTACATTCGCTGACTTTATTAATTATTCATAAAAAAATGATCAACTACACAAAAATCAGTGTGATTGGTTTGGCTTTGTCGTTATCCATATCGGCGACTTATGCGCAAGACAATCTCGTTAATTCTTTAAAAAACAACCAAAGCGAAAACAGTGCTGCTTCTTTTAAATTCACTGAAGTGATTAATCTGGCCAATACACCAGTTCAGAATCAAGGATCTTCAGGGACTTGCTGGAGCTATTCTACCAATTCATTTTTAGAATCAGAAATGATTAAAGCTGGTAAACAGCCCGTAACGTTATCCCAGCTTTTTTCGGCCCGTAACGCTTATGTAGAAAAAGGTAAAAATTATGTGCGTATGCATGGCTCGGTTTCATTAGGCGATGGCGGTGCCTTGCACGATGTAATCAACATGTACAGAAAATACGGTGCAGTTCCGCAAGAGGTATACACCGGATTAAATTATGGCACTAAAATTAATAAAACTGCAGAGCTTGGCGATATCGAAAAAGGCGTTTTAGAAGCTGTTGTAAAGAATGCAAATGGCGAGTTAACCCCAAACTGGTTAAAGGCTTATACTGGTGTAATTGATGCTTATTTAGGTACTGTACCAGAAAACTTCACCTACAATGGCAAAAAATACACACCAAAAACTTTCGCTCAGGAAGTGGTGGGTTTAAATGCCGACAACTATGTAGAACTTTCATCGTTCAACGATCATCCTTTCTATAGCAAATTTACTTTATTAGTGCCTGATAACTGGTCTTTCGATCAGGTTTATAACGTTAAAGTGAACGAGTTAACCGACATTATCGATAACGCTTTAAAAGGCGGTTATACTGTTGCATGGGCTACAGATGTAAGCGAAAAAAACTTCAGCTGGAAAAACGGTGTCGCTTTTGTTCCACAAACGCCTTTCGCCGATATGACCGTGAAACAGAAAGCAGATATGTTTAACGGTCCGCAGCCAGAGATGGAAATTACGCAGGAGAACCGTCAACTTGCTTTCAACAACTATCAAACTACCGATGATCATGGTATGCACATTGTTGGTTTAGCCAAAGATCAAACAGGTAAAGAATATTATATCGTTAAAAACTCTTGGGGAGCAAGTAACGATTATAAAGGATATTTATACGTAACCAAAAACTACGTAAAATATAAAACAACAGCAATTTTATTGAACAAAGCAGGTATTCCATCTGCAATTTCTAAAAAATTAGCTTTGTAATTAAACCTAATTCATTCAAGGAGCCGCAGAAGAAATTTTGCGGTTTTTTTTGTGGCATTAACCGCAAAGGGCGCGAAGATTTTCGCAAAGGAGCGCCAAGCGTAGAGTTGGCGAATAAGGTAAGTGTATTAGTATCTTTGTCATCTCGAGTGTAGCGCAGTCCCAAACTTTTGGGAGAGAGATCTATAAATTAAAATACTCCGTGTTAATCTGTGTTACCGCGGTAGTCTTTGACTCTGCTCAGACTGAAAAAGCCACTCTGCGTTCTCTGCGCCTTCTCTTTGCATACTTTGCGGTTAAAAACGAGGTAGGTTAAACTAAACCTGAATAAGTCAGCAACCACCACCATAAACCCGTAGTGATAAAAGACAATAAAATTCCGATTCCAACCACTAAATTAGAAAGCTTCGGATTAAGGTTATACTGATCGGCTATTACACCAGCGGTTACCAATGTTGGCATAGCCATTTCGAAAATCGTTATTTTGGTAATCATTCCACCCATACCTAAAACAAGTGCTGTAACCAAAACTACCAACGGCGCTAAAATCAGTTTGTATAATAAAGCAAAGCTGATGTGCTTTAATTCGCTAAACCAACCGCCAAATTTTAGTTGCAAACCTATTGAAAACAATGCCAATGGACCAACCGTACCCGCTAGTTTCTCGAATAATGGATCTAGTGAAGAAAGGTTAATAAAATGCGGGAGGGTCAGTGCTAAAACACAACCTATAAGCGGCGGAAAGGTCATAACTTTCTTCAACACCAATTTCGGGCTTAACTTTTGATTCTGCGAGGAGCGGATAGCCACAATAACACCAATGGTAGATAAAAGCGTAAAGGTAACCTGGTCGCATATAATGGCGACAGCCAGTTCTTTTTCGCTAAAATAAGCCACAATTAAAGGAAACCCTACAAATGAAGTATTACTTAAAGAACTGGTTAGCTTTAACCCGCCAGCAGTGGATTTGCTGATATTACGGATGCGACTATACAGGGTAATAAATAACCAACCAAATAGCCAGACACAAATTGGCGCCAGTACAGGAAAGAATAGATCCTTGGTCCAGATAATGTGCGGCAGATATTTAAAAGAAACTGCCGGTAGCGCGATATAGATAATCCAGGCATTAATGCCTTTGTGCGCATCTTTGGGTAGCGATTTGCTTTTTCTGAAAAGAATCCCGGCTAAAATGCATAAACCTATAATAATGAAGTTTGCCATTGTTAGCGTAAAGATAATCTATAAAAGAAAAACGCCAATAAGAAATGTACTTATGGCGTTTTAAATAATTTATACCGAAGGTTTTGGTTTTTTCTTTTTGTTCCAAACCTTTTTCTTGCCCTTATGTTGAGGTCTCTTTTCTTCCACATGTGTAATTTCCATTACAGCTATGCTTTCTGGCAATGGCATGCGGGGAACTTCCTTCTCGATTAATTTTTCGATGTTATCGAACTTGCGTTTATCTCTTCCATTAACCAATGTAATGGCCGTTCCTTTGGTTGCAGCTCTTGCTGTACGGCCAATACGGTGTACGTAATCAGCCGGATCGCCAGGAACATCATAATTGATTACCAGGTCGATTCCCTCTACATCAATTCCGCGGGATAACACATCTGTTCCGATCAAAATTGGCAATCTCCTGTTTTTGAAAGCCAGTAAAATATCTTCGCGTTCTTTCTGCCCTAAGTCGGAGTGAAAAGCTTCCGCTTTAATACCCAATCCTTTAAAGGTTTTATACAGCGCTTTTACTTTTTCTTTGGTAGAAACGAAAATGATACTGCTTTTGTATTGCCCACTTTTAAAAATATCGGTTAATAAGGCCTGTTTCTGTTGGTCGTGGATGTTATAGGCTTGTTGATCGATCCCCTCAGCAGGTTTAGCTATTGAAATGGTAATCTGCTTCGGTTCGTGCAAGATCTTACCCGCCATGGTTCTTATTTTCGGTGCCATTGTAGCCGAGAATAAAAGTGTTTGCCTTTTCTTTGGCAGGTAGCTAATGATGCGGATAATGTCATCGTAAAAGCCCATATCCAACATTCTATCTGCTTCATCTAAAATTAAATGCTGCAAATGTTCCAGTTTTAACACACCTGAGGATAAATGTGCCATTAGTCTGCCAGGAGTGGCAATAATAATGTCTACACCATTGCGCATAGAACGTTTTTGCTGTTCGTAAGCGATACCATCTCCCCCACCGTAAACAGCTAAAGAACTGATATTGGTAAAATAAGCTAATGCTTCAACCTGTAAATCAATCTGTTGCGCGAGCTCGCGTGTTGGAGCCAATATCAAGGTATTGTTGTGCCTATCGGCAGCTTTACTAATTTTATCCATTACAGGTAAAAGGTAGCTGGCCGTTTTTCCTGTACCAGTTTGAGCGCAGGCAATCAGATCATGATTATCTAAAATTACCGGGATGGCTTGTTCTTGTATTGGAGTAGCGCTTTTATACCCCATGGCCATTAAGCCTTCGTATAAATCGGGGTTAAAATTAAAATCGTTAAAATTCAATCTATTGTGTTTATGTCTTTTAGCAAAAGTACCTTAAAATACCGCTAATAACAAACCGCATTTTAATATCGATATATTAAATGATTTTAAAGGGCATATACGGTAACGCCTTAGGAGCTATAAAAACAAAAAAGCCCCGGTTGTTATAAACAGCCGGGGCCTGGAAATTATAATAGACGAAACTTAGTCTACCAGAATATCTTTTTCTGGTGTATTCGTTTCAGGGTTTTTAGGTAGGGTAACCTTCAAAATTCCATCGGCGTAATTTGCCGAAATATTTTCTACTAAAACTTTTCCATTTAGGCCAAAAGCCCTTTCGAAAGTGCCATTGCTATATTCTCTGCGGCTATACTTTTTAGCAGAATCGGCTTCTTCTTTAGCTTGGTAAGAAATGGTTAATACATCATCTTTCGTAACCACTTTTAAATTTTCTTTAACCAAAGCTGGTGCAAAAAGCTCAATAATAAAGCTGGTTTCTGTTTCTTCTATGTTAGCAGGTACTTTTCTAAAGCCCTGGTTAAACATGGCATGTTTGTGGTGACCGAAAGGACCACCAAAGTGCCTTCCAAATCTTCCCTCTCCTGCGCCGAAGCGACTATGCATCTTGCCCGAATGGCATCTATGTTCGTTGTACATTTTGTTTAATTTTAATTGTTATTTGTTCTGTTAATTTATCGGCCTGAGCCAATTAGTTGTACGCCGCCTGCTCCGTTTTAGGGATGCCCAATAGCTGTGTAATGATATTTGCATAGGGATATGAAGGCGAGAAAACGGCGTAATCAAATTTTAAACCCCTTATCTGAACCAAAATATCGTCGATAAATTTCATTGGCTCAAGCAGTGCGCTGATCAATCCCGATTTAGGTTTTTCTTCTTCATCAATCGCCTTTTTCCCTTGAAAAATATTCAGCTCCCGATTGTAGGCTTTAAAGTCAGCGCCAATTTGTTCTATAGGGGCCTTAAATTCATTCGAGCTAAAGAAAGTTACCTTCTCCCCTCGGGTAATCAGTTCGTTTGCCATACCCAAAATCGGACTAACATCGGCTTGGGATGGATCGCTTAAAAAAAGTACCTGTGACATAACCTTATCTATTTACTTTGTTTATACTATCAACAGGGCTAATCACGGTATTGTCCATTTTTCTACTGTGGTGACTGTAACTATGGCTTCTATGATGTTCTTGCTGGCAATCATCACGATAATGCCTGTTTTTAAAATCTAACCGGTCGCGGTATCCATTCTGAACGGCCAGTACATTTAAGCTGTAAAAAGTTCCTGCGGCAACAGCCAATGCCAATAATATTCTAAATGTTCTCATGGCGGTTAATAATTTACGTTAATGTTGTTAACTGTTCCATTGCCCTGTACGGTTGGCCTGTACCATTGGTTATCGATCGGTACAATGTGATTATAGTTATTTTCGAAACCGTTAAAGCGGTTATGGAAATAATGGTGGCGCCTACCGATAAAAATCCTGAACATCAAACCGATCAGCATGATGGCCAATATAAATTTGAACACAAATGGTATGAAGAAAGCAATTGTACCAAGTACAATCCCGAATCCTATGGTTTTTAATATCTTTTTCATTCTCTATATTTTTTTTTACGGTAACCAATTCATCCTAAACAAATTGATTAACACATCTTTGTTTTTGTTATTTATATAGGAAGACGGAGCAACTTTATTTTTACTTTAAATTATTTTGATTTTTTTATTTACTAAAGAATCTTGTCATCCTGAATGCAATGAAGGATCTTTTTAAGTGATTAATCATCCTTTCGTTATGTCATCCTGAGGGGTAATTTATCTTATTAAAATCAATATGAGTGACGTACAATTGTTTCTTTTCGATACACCAGGGGCTTGCCTCGGCTCGCCGCCGCCGAAGGGCTCTTTCTTTTTGGCATCAAAAGGAAACAAAAAATGCCGGCTGAAAATTTTTCTTTTGAAGGCAGTTGTGCGGCTAGAACAGTGCAGCCCGAAAAATTTGTTAGGCCGGGTTTAAGTAGAACGGAGATACCGTGCTACGGCTTAGCTGGATGGAAATGCAAAAGCGATTAAAAAGCTGATTAATAGTGGTTTGTAAAATAATGTCAATGGTAGCGGAGTCGAAGGATCTTTTAGTAGATAATTCTTTCGGTTGGTGAGCCACCAACTGAAAGAATAAATAAAAAATCGATTAGTATGAAGGTTTAAAAATAGATCGTCATTTCGACTGAAGCGCAGCGAAATGGAGAAATCTTTTAATATAGTTCAAAGATCTCTCCACTACGGTCGAGATGACGATACTTCTCAGAATGCTGGCACAGTAAAACAAAAAGCCCCGAATTAATCGAGGCTTCCAAATTTATTCCTTATTGCGATGGTGGCCCCATCCGCCACATCTCCGTTTATATTCTTCCTTAAATTTTGCTCTTTCCTCATCGTTCATCGTCTCCCATTTGGCACGCATGCTCCTCGCCCGCTCACGGAAACCATTATGCCCCCCGTGACCACCTTTATTAAAGTTCCCAAAAAGCAACCTGCAAAGCACAAGTAAACCGAGGGCTTGCCAATAATTAAGTTTGCCTGCATGTGCCACCTCAGGTAAAATCCAATTCCATAAAAACATAACCACATAACCCAATACCGCTGCAATAAGCACCGCTACAGGTAAAAAGAAAATAAATTTCTTGCGCCGATTAAAATTTCTATTCATCATGTCTGCAAATTTAATAGTTAATAAATTCCTGATATAAATTTTGTAAACGGTTACGCAGGTGTTTTACAGCATAACCCTTTCTTGATATTAATGTTTTGATATTCTCTCCGCTTTCATCCGCCAGTTCCTGAAAAGTGCGTTCTTCCAATTCGTTCTGAACAAACACGTAACGCTGATTTTCGGGGAGCTCTTCTAGTGCCAAAAACAATTGATCCCAGAATAGTTTTTTTAAACTTTCTTCTTCTGGCGAGTAAGCCTCGGCGAGTAAAATTTCTTTAAAATTGATTTCGCCATCCTCACCTTCGAAAGTGAAATCTTCTAACGATTCTTCTTTCTGTTTACGGTATTTATCGGTGATCTTATTTCTGGCCACCCGATATAGCCAGCCACTAATCTGCTCAATGGCGCCAGCCTCGGGCTGATTGCTGAGCTGAAACCAAACATCCTGTAAAATATCTTCCGCATCCTCATCTGTATTCACCCTTCCACGGATGAAACTGAATAAGCGCTTACCATAATTGGCAACCGTTGAAATGATATTTTGAGGTTCGTTTGTTGGCACTAAATTTTGCTTAATAACCCAGTAAACGGATGAAACTCAATATTACTTTAAATTTTCTTTACTTTTTTTAGAAAACGGACATTTTAAATCCAAATAACCTGATTTTTAGCCGCTTATAGTGATCCTTTTTTCAGTAACCCTTCGTACAGTTTTTGATAAGTCGGTGCAGCAATGCCAAGTTTTTCGGCTTCCCGTACAATGTGGCCTGTTAACGACTCCACTTCTGTTTGCGGTTTCTGATTGAGATAATCGCGGTGCATGGATGAGGTAACCTCGTAGGGCATCGATTTCATCGTATTTAATGTTTTGCCTGAAATGTCATCACTAATTGCTATCCCTTTAGCCAGGGCAAGGTTTTTCACTTCTTCAATTAACTGCAGAGCAGTTTCAAGATTTTCTTCCAGTACCTTTCCGATAGGACTATCGAAATAAGACGTAGAGGTAGCCGTAGGAGAAATAAATATAAATTTTTCCCAGATGGCGGTAGAGATTTTATCAGAGACCATTACATCGATTCCCGCATCAAGCATTAAATCTTTCAGATATAAAACCGCTTCGCTAAGTGTTCCGTCCATACCAAAAGATAGCTTTTGAATGTTGCCGGAATTTTCGATTATACCAGGCGATTTAATTTTGGAAACGATAAATGCACAGCCTTTTAAAACATTTGCATGAGGTAGGATTTCTAAAATTTCATCACTTGCGCTAACGCCATTTAAAAGTGGTAATAATATCGTACTATGGCTGATTAAGGGCTTTAACTTTTCGATGGTTTGTTTTAAATCGTAGCTTTTCGTGCAGATTATAATATAATCGGCCACGCCAATTTCACTATAATCATCGGTAGCCAGATATGGCTTAGTTATAAAATTTTCGCTTCCTTTTATTACAGTTAAACCCTTATTTTGGATCTCATTTAAATGTTCGCCACGTGCAACAAAAACAACTTCTACATCATTTCCGCTGGCATATTTCTTAGACAGTAAGCCTCCGAAATACCCACCTACGCCACCAATTCCTACAATAACGATTCTTGTTTTATTTAGCATGTTAATCTAAATATAATAAACAGATTATTTCAATGCACCCGTTGGGTTATTTCCTTTATCCACTACCGTTTTAATATTCCCTTCTAAATCAGAAACATATATTTTGCTTTGCGTAAACGGCTTTTCAGCTCCACTATAAAAAATCCGATCATCAGCTGTAAGAAAAACATAAGGAACATTTATCCCTTTTGGTGAAATACGTGTCACTTTTTTACTGGCCAGATCTAAAACATAAACTGCTTCACTCGGCCCTGTTAATCCATCTAAAATATCAGCATTTCCTGCATTAAAAATCAGTTTCTCACCATTTTTTGTATAAAAGAAACGGTTGCTACTCGCAATGGAAAATTCTTTCCCAATCAAATCAGCGATCAATTTACTATCGATTAACTTTCCGGTACGATCAAAGGTGTAAAGCTTAGTAAGATCCTGTCCGACGATTTCCTTTTCATTTTTCCAGGTTGGCGCATAAACATTTATTTTAGATGCGCTATCAAGCATCACATATCCAGAATTATCGGTTTTAATTACGCCTATCTTCCATAAGTTTTTACTGTTAAAAATATTGAAAGCGATCGCAGCTCCATCAGCAGACCACATGGCCTGATAATAATTATTGCTATTTACCTGCAATTTACCCTGGCTCTTGTTTTCCATGTCGGCAATCCAAATGGATCTGTTCCCGGCCGAATCGCTCACGGTATAGGCCAGTTTATTTCCGTCAGGAGAAATAGCCGGATCGGTAGCACCTCCGAACGAAATCTGCTTCATGGTATCAATACTCGTGGCTACAATTTTATCTCCGTCCTGATAGGCTAACGCGAAATTTTTACTGCTTAAAGAAACAGTATCTAAAACGGCTTTCGCATTTTCTGCCTCGGATTTATTGCTATTGCAGGAAGTAATTAATGCAACGCAGGGAATTAAAATAGAAACTAATGTGGTGCTGATTTTCTTCATGTACAATTTTACAAATAGTTTTTGTGTCTGCGGTTTTTGAAGGGAGGCAGAAGCTATATTTTACTTAATACAAACTTTGTGTTGGTCGATTCTATCCCTCGCTCTGGTTCCTGTCTCCACAAGCACAATCAATACCTACATTTAAATCTAATTCTTCCGCCATGGTTCGTATCCTCACGAACCACAATTAAGATTAAATCTTTTTCTTATCCGCGTAACCAAATACTTTTTGCAACAAGGTTGTACTTCTTGAGCTTAAGTTTCCCCTGATTTTGAGTTCCTCCTTCGCAACTTCAACAAATAAACCATCTATCGCTTTTTGTGTAACGTATTCAGTTAAGTTCGTATTTACAGGCTTAACCAAAGGCAGGCGATTGTATTGTGTAGTTAAGTCGCTGTAATATTTGGTGGCATTTACCTTATTTAAACTTGTGGTTACAATTGGGCTAAATTTTTGCATCAGCTGGGAAGTAGTTACCCTTTTAAAGTATTCGGTAGCTGCATCTTTGTTACCCAAAAGAATGTTGGTGGCATCGGTTAATGTCATTTGTTTAATGGCTGAGACAAAAATAGGCTTCGCTTCGGTAGCAGCATCTTCTGCGGCACGGTTTAAGCTTACAATCACATTATCGCAAAGTTTGTTCAAGCCTATTCCACGTAATGTTCTTTCAACTTTTTGTGCCTCAGGAGGCATCAAAATTTTAACAGCCAGATTGCCTAAAAAACCATCTTTGAGCGAAAGCCTGTCGGCACCTGCAGAAACACCAATTTGTAGCGCTTCCTTAATCCCCTGTCCTATTTCAAAAGTAGATGGCGTTCCGGTAGCAGCTGTGGTAGTGCCCTGTTTTTCAGTTACTTTTTTAAATATATCGCTCAGTTTAATCTGTGCGCTAACATTTAGGCTTGCAAATACCAGCATGGCCAGTGATGCCGATAAAATATTGATCTTTTTCATTTTGTGTGTTTAATCATGTTTAGCAAAATAACTGCCATAATTCTTATTTACCTTCAAAGATAAGCCTTTGCACATGGCAACAATATTAAACCGCTTAAAAAGATAGGGAACAATATAAAATATTTAGGTCCTTCTCTTCCTAAAAAATTAGTTTATGTGCCATCACTCAGAAATATTTTTTATACTTGAAAGATAATTCGAAATAGCTACCATTTTTTTGAGGTTTATAAAAAACACAGCTGGCAACGCCCAGCAAGACGACGCCAAACTGATTGCCCAGTATAAAAATACAGGCGATTTAGACCCGTTGGGTACGCTTTATAATAAATATATGCATTTGGTGTTCGGGGTTTGCTTAAACTACTTCAAAGATGAAGAGCAAAGCAAGGATGCGGTAATGCAGATTTTCGAAGAACTGGTAACAAAGCTGAAGATACATGAGGTACAGAACTTTAAAAGCTGGCTTCATGTTTTAACGAGGAACCATTGTTTAATGGCGCTACGTAAATCGGCGAAGCAAAATAATGTCTCGTTAGACGATACTTTTGTGGAAAATAGCGAGTTTGTGCATCTGGATATAGACAACACAAAAGAAACGCAGCTTACCATTATGGAAAAGTGTATGGAAACTTTGCCCGAAGAACAGCGAAAAAGCGTAGATTTATTTTATTTACAAGAAAAATGTTATAAAGAAGTAGCCGATATTACGGGCTACGACATGCTTAAAGTTAAGAGTTATATCCAAAATGGTAAGCGGAATTTAAAGATTTGCATAGAGAAAAACAGTAGTGAATAACGAGTGGTTAGATATTGATGTTCTGGAAGATTACCTGGATGGTAAGCTTGATGCCAAGGCTATGCACTTTGTAGAAAGACAGGCTTTGGAAGACCCTTTTGTTGCCGAAGCATTAGAGGGACTGAAACAGTCGCCCAAACGCAAGCAAACGCTTTCTATTTTACAAAAACAACTGTACGACCGTGTTTCTGAAAAACCTATAAAACGCAAACTTTGGGGCATTACTACCCAAAGGTTAAGTATTGCAGCAACCGCCACCGTAGCATTTATTGCGGTAAGCATTTTATTCTTTATGCGCGAAACCAATCGCAGGAATGCAGAACTTGCTGCGCATAAACAGGGCGGTGTGATGGTTCAGTTAGATAGTACAACGGGTATTGCTTCAGTTCAACCTAAACCTAAAGAAGATACGGTTACGCAAAACTCTACAAAGGCAGCTTTGGTAGATAAGGCAATTACAGCCGCGAAAACAGGCGATTTAGCGAAAAACACTAAAGTAAAACCTGTACTAGAACGGGCAGCGCAACAAATGGCCGAGGCAAAAGCAGCAAAAATTGCAACTGACAATAGCCGCGCTAAGGCGATGAGCCCTGTTGGCTTCGGCAATTACAGACCAAGCCCGGTTACAATAAGTGAGGTTGTAGTTGCACAAGCTCCAGCAATAGGCTCAAGTAAAATTGCGTTTAGTGGCAATGTTGTAGACCAAAGCAATGGCCAACCTGTTCAGGGGGCCGTGGTAAAGTTAGCGGGTTCTAAAAATGTAACCGCAACTGATGCTAAAGGTTATTTCTATTTACCTGCTGATAGCAACGCAAAAGATAAGGACTTATTGATTAATGCTATTGGTTTTAAAGAATTACCTGTAGCTGGCCTGCAAGACCCTAACGCAATTAAAAGTGCTTTAAGTGGGAATAAATCGCTAAACGAAATCGCATTAATTACAGGCTCATATGGGCATAAGAAAGAAAATATTGCTGCACCAAAAATTACATTGCGTGCAGAACAAAACCTGGATGGGAAATCGACCGATGATATTACAAAGCCAATTCCGGTTTCTACCATTAACTACAGCCAATACTTAGAGAATAACAATAAACTTTATAACCCTAAAGGCCCGGAACAATTTGTGATTTTAAGTTTCAAAGTTAAAAGTAACGGAAGGCCAACAAATATCAGCGTTATAAAATCACTGAACAAAAAAGCCGATGCGGAGGCGAAACGACTGGTTCAAGAAGGTCCGGATTGGGTATTGCCTAAAAACGGAACCGACTTAGTTGAAATTAGCGTTAAGTTTTAAGTTTCGGCTATTTATTGCGGGCTCAGAGAAAGGTCTCAAGTACCTAATATTTCCTAATAAACTTTCTATTTTTTTTAAAAATTCCCTCGCATATCAGCTTAAGGGATAAGTTATTTTATAAAACGCCGATGGTAGAGGTTAGAACTTTTCAAATAAATCGGAGTGTTGATGACAGATTCGGAATTATTAAGCCTGATGCTTCTGTCCGAAAATAATACAAGACACTTACTATCAACAACTTAAGAAGTACATCATTTGATAACTGAAACGGAGATTTTGTTACATGTTGGAAGGTATCGTCATCTCGACCGTAGTGTTCCAAAGGAACTCCTTTGGAGGAGAGATCTATTAACATAGCTCAAAGATTTCTCCATTCCACTGTGTTCCAGTCGAAATGACGACCGTCCTTGCAATCTGTCATTGATATCCTAGTCGAAGAAAACCACAGAAAACATAGAGAAAAAGCACAGAGAACATGAAGTTAGGTCCAAGAGCTCGGTGTTACTCTGTGTAAAACTCCGTGGCCTCGGTGGTAACACCATAAGCCTAAATGTTCTCTGCGGTAAAAAACAAACACCAACAAAAAAGACCAAGGCAATTAGCTTTGGTCTCTTGAGTATATTAAAGGATTTTGTTTTTATTTTAAGTAATAGATCACGGCATAAATAATGGCCGCTAATGTAGCCGAAACCGGAATGGTTAAAATCCAGGCCCAGATTAAGTTGATGGTTACACCCCACCGTACAGCTGATACGCTTTTTACTACACCTACCCCTACAATCGAACCTGTAATGGTATGCGTTGTAGAAACCGGAATACCGAAATGCTCTGTAATGCCCAATGTAATTGCTCCGGCCCCTTCTGCCGCAACGCCTTCCAGCGCGGTTACTTTGGTGATTTTAGAACCCATTGTTTTTACAATTTTCCAGCCACCGCTCATTGTACCCAATGAGATTGCCGAATAACAAGCGATTGGTACCCATGCAGGCATTGAGTTAAAATCAGGAATTACTTTTGCTGCAATTAATGCTGTCGCAATAATACCCATTACCTTTTGTGCATCGTTACCACCATGAAAGAAACTTAATGCTGCAGATGACAATAACTGCAAACGTTTAAACCATTTCTCAGCAGTTGCAGGCTTCGCATAACGGCAAATATTGATGATAATTAACGTTAAAACCACTGAAATTACCAAACCGATTATTGGAGCCAATACAATAAATGACACAATTTTAACTACATAACCCATGTTTACAGCATCAATCGGGCTAGCGCCTATAAGTAATGCATGTGTCATACCTGCACCGGCAAAACCGCCTATTAAGGTATGTGATGAACTTGAAGGGATGCCATACCACCAGGTTAAAAGGTTCCAGATAATTGCAGCAACCAAACCTGCAAGAATAACTTCTAAAGTGATATAATTTTCGATTACCGTTTTAGCAACTGTATTGGCTACTTTGTGGTCGGTAAAATAAAAGTAAGCAGCGAAATTGAATAACGCAGCCCACAAAACCGCCTGAAAAGGCGTAAGAACTTTTGTAGAAACAACTGTTGCAATCGAGTTAGCGGCATCGTGAAAGCCGTTAATGTAATCGAAAGCAATAGCCAGAATTACAACAACAACCAATAAGGTAGTTACCATGTTTGTTTTTTATTAAGCGTTTTTAACCAAGATAGTTTCAAGCACATTCGCCACATCCTCACACTTATCTGTCGCTTTTTCTATCGTTTGTAAAACCTCTTTTTGTTTAATTAATTCAATCGCATTGGTTTCGTATTCGAATAAACGGGCTACCGCTAATGTAAATACATAATCAGCCTGGTTTTCGCCACTGTTAATACGGATACAAGCATCGGCAATTACGCGGATGTTTTTGAAACTGCGTAATTCTTTAATTGCCTTATCAATATCAGTACACATTTCTACCAAAAGCTCGGCAATTTTAACAATCGGCTCGTTAATGGTATTCATGTTATACATCTGCATACGGTTTGCAGTACCATAAATATAATCGGCAACATCATCAACGGCAGTAGCCAATGCATGGATGTCTTCTCTATCAAATGGCGTAATAAAGTTCCTGCTCAGTTCAAGAAAAATTGAATGGGTAATATCATCACCTACATGCTCTAAGCGCTCAATTTCTTTAAAAATTGTTTTTCTGCTTTCAGCATCACCCGTGCTAACCATTTCTAAAAGGGTTTCTGCAATTTTTAATGCATTGCTACCTGCTTGCTCGAAAAGTGGATGAAACTTTTTGTCTTGAGGTGTAAAGAACTTAAAAATATTGTTCATGTTAATTTTTAATATGTTGCAAAGCTACAAGCCCAATGTTAAGTTAATGTTAATTTCTTAATTATATTAACTAATTATCACCTTATTTAGTCAGGCGTGCGTTATTTCTATACTTTCAGGTAGCTGACAATGAAATAAATAGGTTATCAACAGCGGTAAATCGCTTTTCGGAATGAAATCAGATGCCATATATTCCGTGCGTTCCGTGTTTCCGTCGCAAAAACGGAAGAATGATTATCAAGGCACTAAGGCTAGCTTCCCTTTTGTAGCGTAAATGCAAAGGTGGTACCTATACCAGGTGTACTTCTTACTGAAATGGTTTGTTGATGTGCTTCTAAAATGTGTTTTACAATGGCTAAGCCTAAACCCGTACCTCCAACTTCTCTCGCCCGGTGGGTATCGATGCGATAAAAACGTTCAAATAGGCGTAACAAATGTTTTTCTTCTATGCCGATGCCATTATCGGTAACTTCGATCAAAACCTGATCGTGCAGTTCAAAAATCTTAATGGCTGTTTCGCCACCATCAATGCCATACTTAATACTGTTTACCAGCAAATTAATTAATACCTGTCTAATCTTTTCGCGATCGGCCGAAACCAATGTAACCGCAGTATATTTATCTTTAAAAAAGAGTTTAATGTTTTTTGCTTCAGCGCGGTCTTCGAGGTTTTCCATTACCTCTTTTGCCAATTGCACAAAATCGAATTTTTGGTAGTTAATTGGCGATTCGCCCGTTTCTAATTTTGAAATAACGTCTAAATCATTAATTAAATAACTCAGTCGCTCTACATTGTTTTCTGCTTTTTTTAGGAATAAAACAGCCTGATCCGGGTCATCTACCAAACAGTCCTGTAAAGTTTCGATATATCCTTGAATGGCAAAAAGCGGGGTTTTAAATTCGTGCGATACATTTGAAAGGAATTCTCTTCTAAACTGTTCCTGTTTTTTTAATAAATCTATTTCTTTTTTCTTCGCGCCTGCCCATTCCTTAACTTCTTGCTCTACATCATTAATCGGATCAGAACTCACATACTCGCCAAGTGCATCTTTTAAATCTTTACCTAATTTAAGGTTATGGATGAGCTTGTAAATAAGTTTAATTTTGGTGTAAATATATTTCTCCAGCAAATAATAAAAAACCAAAAAACTGCACAGAAACGATACACCAAAAGAAATAGCCATGTAATACAGGCTATGCTGAAAATAAAAATTAACCATCCCGATGGAAAGACCAACGGCGAGAGCAGTAAATAGAACCAGCACACTTAATTTCATGCTGCAATTTAAAGCTTTTTATGTTAAATGTGTGTTAAGAGACAAAGGGTATTGATTCATTTTTTTACGGAATATCAAAAAACAAAAAAGCTTTCCCTTTTGAGGAAAGCTTTATAAAATACGGGTAAGTATTACTTATTTCTTTGTAGAATCTGTTTTAGCTGGAGTAGAAGCTGCAGGTTTAGTGCTGTTTAAATTTCCGCCAAGTGGAGATGGTGATGGTGTTTTATTTAAACGCTCCTGAATAGCTGAGTTTCCAACTGCTGCAGTACCACCGCTAGTTTTAGCAATTGTAGTAACAGCAAGGGTTAACACTACGATTAAGGTTAACAATACCCACGATCCTTTTTCTAAAACATCGCCGGTACGTTGTACACCAAACATGTTACTGGTGCCGCCGCCTGTAGCTAAACCTCCGCCTTTAGGGTTTTGTATTAAAACAAACAAGCCTAAGGCCACACACGCAATAATTAATAAAATGATTAAAAAGGTTACCATGGTAATATTATATTTTAAAATTTCTTTTCTATAGATTGGATAAGGTCGGCAAAGTAACGGCTTTTTTCCGGATATTTCAAACTTAATTTTTTATAAGTATCTATGGCTTTGTGATAAAGCATTTGCTCGATATAAATTTTAGCTAAGGTCTCCGAAACAAGGTCGTAATTGTCTTCTGCGCTTTTCTTTGCCTTATTTTCATTGTCTATCTGTTCTGGCTTCGGAGGCTTAATTGTTGGATCTTCTTTTAAGAACCGCTCAATAATTTCGGCTCCCTTTGCATCTTTAATTTCGGCAGAAGGATATTCTGCTAAATGATCTGCTACCTCGAAAGGCGTTTGAATGTGAAAGATATGCTCAACATACTGCTGTTGAAACTCAGCTCTTTCTTGCTGCTGGTTGTTTTGTGGCTGTGGTTTTACCTTGCCAGCGTTAGGGTGAGCATAGGGCTGAAAAATCTGCTCGTGCTCTTTACGGGTTTTAGCCAACCACCATAAAAACGTGTACGGAAGCTTATCGTCGTTATATTGCGAAACAAAATTCCTTTCAGGCTCATCAGGAACAACCGTTTCAATTTCTGGTGCCGCCGTAACCACATCGGTACTTAATTTCTGTTCAAAGGCAAAGAAATCGGTAGCAGCTACACTTTCAATAAAAGAATCATCATCTGCAGGTAGGTCCATTAAATGACTATCTATACCTGGCAGGTGATTTGGTGTTTCGATCGGAATTACTGGGTTTTCTGAGTGAAGATCTGGAGCTAATTCTTCTATTTCTTCAAAAACTACCTGTTCACCCTGTATATTTTCAGCAGCTATCTCGTTAATTTCTTCTTCTGTTGTTTCGCGGACTGGAACCATATTTAACACATGGAACAGTACATGCCCCTGGCTATAAAGTGCTGCTTTTGGCACTGCCGATGCATTAGCCTTAGCTAACAGTAAATGAATGGGCTGAGCATATGGAAATTGCACCACCATTTCCTGCAACATGGATACATGCTCTGGTCCAACCTTTCCAGGTTGTGCAAGTAAATCTGCCAGTAGCTTTTTGTTATCCATTATCGAGGTTTGCCGCTAAGTTAAAAAAATGTAGACGGGTTTTGAAAATTTTGTCTTTTAGAATCCTGCTTTATTTACCACTGCGCAAATGCACGGTTAAAAATATCTTCCGATAATTGTCTGTTAATATTTTCGATAGCTCCAGGCAATAAGGTTTGAATTGGTGCCCCACTGATTGGAAAATCGAAGTATTTGGTAAAGCTTTCTTCAAAACTTTCTTTTTCGTGTTCTTTTATATTGTTCTTATACTTTACCGAAACCGTTATAGTTAATCTGTTTGCACCCGAAGTAGGTGTAGCACTGTTTTGAAGTGCAACCGGCTTAATATCATAGCCCGTTATTCTGCCTTCAAATGATGCATCGCCTTCACCGGTAGGAGAAATAATCAATTTGGTCTGGTTACGGATCCGGGTTTTTAACGATTCGGTAATCTGGTTGCTTAGCGTTGGCACCACCAATGGCGCATTGTTTTCAAACACCCGGACAACCACCGTTTTTAATCCTGTTGTTGATGCTCCACTGAATTTATAAGAGCAGGCACTTAGTATTGTAGCAACAAGGATTAAAGCAAATATTTTTATTTTCATCAGTATATAATATGTTCTTAAAGGCGATGAATTTATAAATTTAATTCTTTAATTTTTCTGTACAGGGTACGCTCTGAAATGCCTAGCTCTTGCGCAGCAAACTTACGTTTACCCTTATGTTTTTTTAATGCTTTTTTAATCAGATCTGATTCTTTATCCACTAATGATAAAGATTCTTCTACCTCTTCGGCCTCGTGCGCAAAATAATCAGCATTGTTATTGTTATTGTTGTTATTATTGCTTGGTGTAGGTTGCTGAATGGTAAAGGCATGCTCTTGCCCTGCCGGCAGTTCTACATCGCGGTACAGCTGATTGATATACTGTGGATTATCTGCTAAAACGGTAGCGGTATTTCCACCGTGCTGAATAATTTCGGCAACGAGTTTTTTAAGCTCAACCATATCCTTTTTCATATCGAAAAGTACCTTGTACAAAATATCTCTTTCTGTAAAATCTTCTTTCGACTGCGCATTAATCGTCATTGGCAGGTTACTTCCGGCCTCGTTCGGGATATAGTTTAAAATGGCTTGTCCGGTTACATTTCGGTCTTTTTCCAATACACAGATCTGCTCGGCAATATTTTTTAACTGACGAACATTACCCGGCCAGCTATAATTGGTTAAGATCTGAATCGCATCTGGTTCCAAATGCAATGCAGGGCTACGGTATTTATCGCTAAAATCGGCAGAGAATTTTCTGAATAATAGATAAATATCTTCTTTACGCTCTTGCAAAGCTGGTATGCGCAACGGAACAGTATTTAATCTGTAATATAAATCTTCGCGGAATTTCCCGTTTTTAACGCGGTTATATACATCAACATTGGTTGCGGCAATAATGCGGACCTCTGTTTTCTGAACTTTAGATGAGCCTACGCGTAAGTATTCGCCGCTTTCTAAAATACGCAGCAAACGTGCCTGTGTACCTAATGGCAGCTCAGCAACCTCATCTAAAAAAATGGTTCCACCGTTTGCTACTTCAAAGTAACCTTTACGTGCTTCGTGTGCACCTGTAAAAGATCCTTTCTCGTGACCAAACAATTCAGAATCAATGGTTCCTTCGGGAATGGCGCCACAGTTTACGGCAATAAAAGCACCGTGTTTACGGGCACTCATTTGATGGATAATCTGTGAGAACACCTCTTTACCGCTACCACTTTCGCCTGTTATTAACACCGACATATCAGTTGGTGCTACCTGGCTTGCAATATCGATGGCACGGTTAAGCAATGGCGAATTGCCAATAATACCGAACCGCTGTTTAATATTTTGTGTATCCATTCTTTAGATTTGAGTATTGAGATTTGAGATATTAGACCTTACGCCTCTTGCCTTCTACCCTCCACCTTTTTTAAACTATTTTACCAATTAACGTAGCGGATGTACATTTCTCGATATGCACGTTTGCATACTGGCCTGGTTTAACGCCTTCAATTGCAGGAAAAATCGCCATTGCTCCGCTATCTCCTCTTCCGCAATAATCCAAATCAGATTTTTTTGATGTGCCTTCAATCAAAACACGAACGGTTTTACCCACCCATTCTTGTAAACGCATTAATGAATGCGCCTGTTGTTTGGCCAAAATCTCAGCTAAACGGCGTTTTTTTACTTCTTCAGGAATATCATCTTCCAATTTACGGGCCGCTAAAGTTCCTGGTCTTTCAGAATAAGTGAAGTTATATGCAAAATCATACTGCACATAATCCATCATACTTAGGGTTTCTTGATGCTCTTCCTCTGTTTCTGTGCAGAAACCAGCGATGATATCGGTAGAAATTGCACAACCCGGGATAATGTTGCGGATGGCATCAATACGATTGATATACCATTCTCGGGTATAAGTCCTGTTCATTAGTTCCAATATGCGGGTATTACCTGATTGGACCGGCAAGTGGATATAGTTACAGATGTTATCGTATTTAGCAATGGTATGTAAAACTTCGTCAGTAATATCTTTTGGATGCGAAGTAGAAAAACGTACCCTCAAATCTGGACTAACCAATGCTGTTTGCGCTAAAAGCTGCGCAAAGTTTACGGTTTCTGTTCCATCTTCAGATGTCCAGGTATATGAATCTACGTTTTGGCCTAAAAGCGTAACCTCACGGTAACCGGCTTCAAATAAACCTTTTGCTTCTTCTATAATGGAATGGGCATCGCGGCTCCGTTCGCGGCCTCGGGTAAAAGGTACTACGCAGAAAGAACACATATTATTACAACCACGGGTAATGGAAATAAAAGCAGTTATTCCGTTGCTGTTTAAACGAACCGGACTAATATCTGCATAAGTTTCTTCCCTGGATAAAAGTACGTTAACTGCTTTATGACCACTTTCTACCTGTTCAATTAAGTTAGGCAGATCACGATAGGCATCAGGGCCTACTACTACATCAACCAGCCGTTCTTCTTCTAAAAATTTAGATTTTAAACGTTCTGCCATGCAGCCCAAAACCCCAACAATTAATTTCGGGTTGCGGCGTTTTTCGACGCCAAACTGCGATAGTCGGTTCCGAACCCTGGTTTCTGCATTTTCACGGATAGAGCAGGTATTGATGAAAATTACATCGGCCTGGTGATAATCCCCAGTGGTTTCAAATCCTGTTTCAGAAAGAATAGAAGCAACAATTTCACTATCAGCAAAATTCATTGCACAACCATAGCTTTCGATGTATAATTTACGGGCATCGGCTTTAATTGGTGTATCTAAAATTAAAGCTTCACCTTGCCTGGCTTCATCGTGCGTCTTATCCTGTACTTGTAAATCAATCATTATTTAAAAACATTTGGGGATTGCAAAAATACATAAATAAAATTAAAAGTGACAAATTGACATATTTTGTTTAAATGTTTACAGTACGATTATGATAAGGCAGTTAGCAGCCCCATTAATTCATATAGCTGAATAAAAAGTTTTTGGAAATATAGGCTTCGGTGCCTATGGAAGGGTGCGGTCCGGCCCCCGCTTCTCCCGACTTTAAGTCGGGATCTGCTACGGTCAGGTTTAGATCACATCTATTCTTGCTACTATAAGGGGTTTTCCGTGCCACAAGCCTAACCAATCTAGCCCTTGGAGAAGCGGTACCCTGCAGGCCAGGAGGTATCCCGATTTTCGGGAAAGCGTACAAGCGCAGCAAAGGAACAACGGTGTTTCTTATACTGCCCTTGCGCTCCAAAAACCATTTTCAAAATAATACGATTAGCGCTGCATAAACTCTCTCATTAAGGTGAATAAAAAGGTTTTTGGAAATGTACAGTTCAGTGCCTGTAGAGGGCTGCAGCCCCGCCCCCGCTTCTGCCCCAATTGAAAAAATTGAGGCATCCCGCTACGGTCGGGTTTAGATTACAGCTGTTCCTACTACTATGAGGGGGTCCATGCCACCGTCCTAACCCGTCTAGCCCTTGGCGAAGCGGTACCCTGCAGGCCAGGAGGCACGACGGCCGAAGCGTACAAGCGCAGCAAAGGAACAAACGATGTTGCTTATAATGCCCTTGCGCTCCAAAATCTTTCTATTTAATAAGCTCAAAAAGACAACAACCACCTTATGTAATGAGAAGTTAACATGCATTACTCGGAATCCTCTGCATTAAGATTGCTTCGTCGTTCCTCCTCGCAATGACGATAAACGAAGAAAACCTTTCGCGCTTCTATCTGTTACCTATCGATAAACCATAATAAATGACAGCTCAGCATAGAAATAAAGTTTGGATCTGGATAGGAAGCATATTCGGCATATTGATTTTAACTGTTGCATTTGGCGCCATGTTTTTAAGCGCCCGATGGAAACCTATATTGACCGAAAAAATTAAGTCTGGGGTTTATAATGGCTCCCACCACCTTTACCGGATAGATTTTAAAAGCATTAACCTAAACGTAATTACAGGCAGTTTAGCATTACGTGATGTTATTTTAACACCCGATACAGCCGTTTTCGACAGCTTAAAGAAAAAGCAGTTGGCTCCTGCACATACTTTCGAGCTTAAATTGAAGAAATTACAGATTAGCCGTGTTGGAATATTAACAGCTTACTTTAAAAAGCGGATAGATGTAAATGAAATCCTTTTACAAAAGCCATCTATCAATATGATTTTTAACAAAGTAACCAAGAAACCGGATAGCATAAAAGATGAAAAATCGCTTTACGAGCAGATTTCGAAAACTTTTAAATCGGTACATGTTAAAAGCATTAAGATTATAGATGCAGATTTCGATTATATCAACAAAACTGCAGCAAAAAAAACCAAAAACTCGATCAAACACCTCGATATTAACATCAACGATTTCCTATTGGATTCACTTTCTGGCAATGATACAACAAGATTTTACTATACAAAAGATGCATCTTTTCAGATTGCGGGTTATAAATCTGTAACGAAGGATAAAATGTACTCAATGAAAGTTGACACCATTAAAGGTTCTACCGCAGCAAAAAAAATAACGGTTAAAGGATTTAAACTTACACCATTGTACGATGAACTTACTTTTGCAAGAAAATACAAAATCCAGAAAGACCGGTATAACTTCAGTTTTGATAAAATAGAATTTAACGGCGTCGATTTTATTGGTTTAAACACTGACCAGAAACTGCATGCAAAATCGTTGAGGATTGGCCCGGCAAATGTAGAAGTTTTTATGAGCCGAGAATCGCCGCCCCCTCCGGGCTTTGATAAAGGCAAAAACTACCCGCATATGGCCCTAAAAAGACTAAATATGCCTACACTGATTGATACGGTAAAGTTAAGAAACGTTAATGTTAAATATGCTGAGTTTAACCCAGCGAGTAAAAAAATTGGATCGGTTGATTTTAAAGCACTAACCGGAAACATTTTAAATGTAACCAACGATAGCTTACAATTGCGCAAAAAGAACCATGCTTTAGCCGATTTAAACGCTCTTTTAATGGGTACCGGAAAGCTGAATGTAAAAATAGATTTCAACCTTACCGATAACAATGGGGGCTTTACCTACAGTGGTAGTTTGGGCAGATTTGACATGAAAAACCTAAACCCACTATCTAAAGCATTAGGTTTAGTAGAAATAGAAAGCGGTAATATACAACATGTTGATTTTAAGGCGAACGGAAATTTAAGGTCTGCAACGGGATCGATGAATATGTTGTACACCGATTTAAAAGTGAAATTACTATCGGATAATATTGATGGCGAAGGAACCAGGGAGAAAGGGTTTTTGTCTTTTCTGGCCAATGCCATTTTAGTTAAAAACGAAAATCCACAAAAAGGCGAAGCACCAAGAACAGCAAGCATGGCCAATACCAGAATTAATTCGGCCTCCTTTTTTAACCTGATGTGGAAAACCGTTTTTGTGGGCATAAAGGATATTGTAGGCGTCGGTGTGGTACCTGAAAAGAATCCGGTAAAACAGCAAAAAGTAATTGCAAAGAAAATAAGGGAACAAAAACGGGCAGACAGAAAAGCAGCGCGGAAGGCCCGGAGAGAAAAAACTGATCCTACATTTTTCAAATATATGTTTATAACCGTATATTGCTAATAAAACCACAGCCTCTCATTTTTTAATGCCTGATACCAGAAAATACCGTTATAGAGTTTTTAAATGGATTGCGTGTACATTACTCAGTGTTTTTATCGTACTTGCAGGTATAGCCTGGTTGCTAAATGTTAAGTCGCGCCCTATTTTAACCGATAGGATAAAAACACTGCTCTATAAATCAACCGATAGTTTATATACCATTAGTTTTACCAAGGTTTCTACCAATGTTTTTACGGGCAACGCCACCTTACAGAACGTAAAAATAGTACCTGATACCAATCGGTTTAAGCAACTTATAGCCTTAAAAAGAGCACCAAATAATTTATATACGGTTTCTTTAAAAAAACTGGTGGTGAAGCACTTCCACCCATTAACCCTGTACCGAGAAAAAAAACTTCAGCTGGAAGAAATCATATTTGACAAACCTGAGGTTACGATGGTTAACCGGCAATTTGCTTTTAACGAGGGGCGTGCGCCCAGGCCCATTAAATCGCCTTACGCCATCATCTCCAAAAACCTGAAAGAATTTAGCATTAAAAGCATAAGGTTTAAGGATGTAAGTTTTAAGTATATCAATAAAAATGTACCCAATTCAGTACCTTTCTCTATTGACGACCTCAATATTACTTTAACCGACCTCCTGGTAGATTCTACCTCGGCAGAAGATCCTTCACGTTTTTATCTGGTTAAAGATATTTTGATTAACCTAAATAACTATGTATACCGTACGCCAGACAAGATGTACGATATCCAATTAGATAAACTGGATTTCAGGGCAACAACGGGTAAGTTAAGGATTAACAGTTTTGCTTTAGTACCACTGCACGATGAGATGAGCTTTGGCAAAGTTGCCGGGTTTGCGAAAGAACGTTTCAACATCAAAATGAGCGACATTATGCTTAATGGGATTGATTTGCCTTTATACATTAGCAAACAAGAACTTTGGGCGAAGGAAATGGCCATTACCAATGGTTTCGTTTCGGTATTTAACCATAACGGCCTTCCCAAAAAACACCAGGAAAGCAAAATCGGAAAGTTTCCCCATCAGCTTTTACAGCTTCTTGATGCGCCTATTCTGGTCCAGAAAATTCAGCTAAAAGATATAAATGTGAATTACTCCGTTTACAACAATGAGAGTAACCAGAAAGGGCAGATTACTTTTGAGCATACCTCGGGCATTATAAAAAACGCCACCAATGTCGAAAAAATTAAAGCCATAAACCCCTTTATGGAGGTTAACCTAAACACTTACCTATTTGGGCAGGGAAAGCTTGATGTAAACTTTATATTTGATCTTACCGCTAAAGATGGTGCCTTTTCTTATAATGGGGTTTTACACAATTTTAATGCGCGGGTTTTAAATCAGATTACCAAACCCTTAGGCTTGGTCCGCATTAACCGCGGGAGTGTAGATAAATTGAAATTCAATTTTAAAGCGAACGATTTAGGCGCAAAAGGAACGGTAGCGTTCTCCTACTACGACCTTTCTGTAGCACTAATGAAAAACGATCCTGAAAAAGATCACCTGGTTACCCGCGGTTTTCTTTCTTTCTTAGCAAATGCTTTAATCATCAAATCAGAAAACCCCGGTGCAGACGGAAAGCTGGTACCTTTAACCGTAAATTACAGCAGGCCCGCAAATACATCTTTCTTTAACATGATCTGGAAAAGCCTTTTTACGGGCATAAAATATAGCATCGGTATTACGGAAGAAAAGCAAAATGAAGTACGTGAGCATATTGCTAAGTTTAAGGCCATGCGGGCCAATCATATCCAAAGGAAACAGAAGCGATTAGAGCGGCGGATAAGGCGCGAAAGGGAACAAAATGAAAAGCGGTGACACTTTGTAACCTTTTCTTATCTTTATTCTCTAAACCTTAAACTAAAATTTATGATTATTGCCCTCGTTATTATCGGATTTATATTCCTCATTGGGATTTTCTTTTACAACTCGCTTATCGGAAAGAAAAACCAGGTAACCAATGCCTTCTCGGCCATTGATGTAATGCTTAAAAAACGGTTCGACCTTATTCCGAATCTTGTTGAAGTGGTAAAACAGTACACTACTTACGAGCAGGGAACTTTGACCAAAATAGTTGAACTAAGATCTAAAGCAGGCTCACCAAACATTAGCAATGCAGAAAAAGCAGATTTAGACGCCCAATTGAGCAGTAGTGTGAAAGGTTTAATGGTTAACATCGAAAATTATCCTGATTTAAAAGCCAATACCAACTTTATTAACCTGCAAACCACCTGGACAGAAAGTGAAGAGCAGATTGCCGCTGCCAGAAGAACCTATAATGGTTCGGTAACCGATTACAATAATGCGATTATGATGTTTCCAGGCAGTTTATTTGCCGGAATGTTAAATTTCCAAGCCATTGCCGTATTAGAAACCGCTGCAGAGGAACGCAAAAACATTAGCGCCAAAGAACTTTTCAATAATTAATGTCGTTCGATATTGCAAATAATGTAGCCTTACAGCAGGTTTTGGCTACAATGGAGGTAGAGCGCAAAAGAATTGCAGGTACCCAAACCAAAGGCTATATTTTTATTGCCGGGGGCATTCTGCTCTGTATTTTAGGCTTTTTTTTAGGTTTTCCTATTCCTGGTGTAATTGGCGGCTTAATACCTCTTATTTATGGCGGTGTTTTGTTATTTAAGATCAACGATTCTTTAATAGCTTACCAAAATGCCTACAAAACCAATGTAATTGGTGCTGCCCTTAAATTTTTAGACGAAAGTTTATCGATTAATCCATACCAGGGAATTGAAGCATCGGAGTTTATGTACACACAGTTGTTTAGCACTGAGCCTGATCGTTACAAAACAGAAGATCTGGTAACTGGATGTGCTGATAAAACCCGGTTTTACTTTGCTGAGGTACATGCCGAATATAAAACAGTAACCCAAACAAAAAACGGAACCCGGACAGAGTGGCACGACATCTTTAGAGGAATTATCTTTGCTGCCGATTTTAATAAGAAATTTAATGGCGTAACCATTGTCAGGCCAAAAGATTTCGGAGCAGCTTTTGGTGCATGGTTTTCAAAAAACCTGTTTTCTTTTGGTAGTAACGATGTTATTCAACTGGAGAATCTAGACTTTGATAAGACTTTTGTGGCTTATGGCTCCGACCAGATCGAATCCAGATACATCCTTACACCTGCCATGATGGAGCGGATATTAAACCTCAACCATCAAACAAAATATAACATCAGTTTATCCTTTATCGAATCAAGGATGTATATCGCTTTCTCACTGAACCGGAACTATTTCGAAGCACCCGTTTTTAAATCGTTGCTCAGTCCGGAAACCATAAATGAAGATATCACCACCATAAAGTTTATGTATGATATAGTTAAGGAACTGGATCTGAATACAAGGATTTGGGGTAAGGAATAACAGATTTCAAACAGAAATTCGTCATCTCGACTGAAGCACAGCGGAATGGAGAGATCTATTGAGACAGATTTCTCGACTTCGTTGCACTCCGCTCGAAATGACGATCTTTCGAGCCCTAGAAAACTTCGTGAGTCGGTCCGCTAGCTCAAATGTTTTTTCACAATTTCTTCGAGTGCAGCAATATCAAATGGTTTCGATAGGTAACTATCGGCACCGGCTTCATCAGCCAATGAAGATATATCATTATTGGCAGAAAAATAAATTACCGGAATATGTTTTAAATCAGGATGGTTTTTTAATGCCTTAGTAGCCTGTATGCCACCCAGATCGGGCAACCAATTATCCATAAAAATTAAATCAGGCATATATGCTGCAACCTGTTCTTCTATGTTATTGGCATTTTCAGATGTTTTTATCTCATACCCGGCATCTTCCAAAATAAATGTACAGAGATCAAGGATATCCCTATTATCATCAAAAACAAATATTTTTTTTGTAACTATCATATTAACCTCCGAAAAGCAATTAACCATTTAACTTATTTATATAATCGGCCATATCGTGGCTATCCAATATCACATGCGGCTTAACATTCAGCACTGCCTGTTGCGGCATATACGGCATTATGGCCGTATTTGGATTCTGTATAACCACTCTACCTCCAAAATTGTTTACACTTTTTAACCCCTCTACTCCATCTGCATTAGACCCTGAAAGTAGAATACAGACTAGTTTTTCTCTAAAAACCTCAGCTGCTGATTGAAAGGTAACATCAATTGATGGTCGGGAGTAATTTACTTTTTCCGAATAATCTAAAGATATACTTCGGTCTTCCTCTATTAGCATATGATAATCTGCAGGTGCAATAAAAACCTTTCCCGGACTTAAAAACTCTTTTTCTTCTGCTTCCCCAACCGCCAGTATAGTGCGCGATTTTAACAAATCGGTTAAAAGAGATTCATTACTTGCCTTACGGTGAATCACCAATACAATAGGAAAACCAATATCTTTCCTTAGGGCTGGAAAAATTTCGAGCAAGACATCTAAACTACCGGCAGAGCCGCCAATAATTAATGCTCCACAAGGCGTAGAATCTATAGTTTCCGCCATATTTTTTCCATTTTAACCCTTTTGTATTCTTTGGCTTTTGGCCAAAACTCCAAACTTTCTTTACTTCCTAAAGCAAGGTATCCTAATTTCTCGATGCTACCATCAAAAAGGTTAAATACTTTATGCTGCAAGTCTTTATCAAAATAAATTAATACGTTTCTACATAAAATTAGCTGAAACTCATTAAAAGAATGATCTGAAACCAAATTATGCGTAGAAAAGATCATCTTACTATTTAAGCTTTCATCAAATTTTGCCAAAGAGTAGTTTGCCGTGTAATAAGCAGAAAAATCTTTTAGTCCACCCGATTGCAGGTAATTTTCTGAATATTGCTTTAAATAATTTAAGGGAAACATCCCTTTTTTTGCCTTATCTAAAACCGATGGATTAATATCAGTAGCATAAATAAGCGACTTATTAAGCAGATTAAGTTCTTTTAAAACAATGGCAAGCGAGTAAGCCTCTTCTCCGGTAGAACAACCTGCCACCCAAATGCGGATAAACGGATAGGTACCAAGCACAGGAAGGACATCGTTCCGCAAAGATTTATAAAAAGAAGGATCACGGAACATTTCGGTAACATTAACCGTAATTTCCTCTAAAAAACGCTTAAAATATTGCTTATCTGTTTTAACCGTGTAACGAAATTCGGCGAAACTCACAAAATTATCCAGTCCGTAAAGACGTATAATTCTCCTTTTTATTGATGCATGAGAATATTCCAGAAAATCATACCCATGGCTTTCCAAAACATCATTCAACAGGATTTCTACCTGTTCATTATCTATCGCATCACTGATCACCTGTTATTTTGTAAAATTTTCGATTTGCATTAATAACTCGTCAACATTTATCGGTTTTGAAACATAACCCGATGCACCTGCACTTAAGCAACGTTCCTTATCGCCAACCATGGCCTGGGCAGTTACCGCTAACACAGGGATATTCTGCATTTTAACTGATTTTTTCATCGCTGCAATAGCCTGATAGCCATCCATATCCGGCATCATCATATCCATTAAAACTATGGCAACATTGTCGTGTTTCTCCATAACAGAAAACCCCTCCCGGGCACTTATAGCAGATAAACAATCGAAACCTTTGGCCTTTAAAACAGCTTTTAAAGCAAAAATGTTTCGGTTATCATCATCAATTATGAGAATTAATTTTTGAGGCATAAAATAAAAAATGGTTTATGATTTATGGTGATTTTCGTATAACCAAACCCTTAATAACGATATCAGCTGATCCATATCTACTGGTTTGCTGATATAATCGGATGCACCTGCGGCAATACACTTTTCGCGGTCGCCCATCATGGCTTTTGCCGTAACGGCCAAAATAGGCAGATTCCGGTATTTGATATCCTGCCTGATGGCTGTTGTAGTTTCGTAACCATCTAATTCTGGCATCATCATATCCATTAAAACAACATCAATTTCAGGGTTTTCATTTAATAGCTTGAGGGCTTCCTTACCATCGGTAGCTGCTACCACTTTCATCTGGTGCTGCTCTAACATTTTCGTTAAAGAGAAGATATTACGTACATCATCATCTGCTACAAGAACTGTTTTACCAACCAATACATCCTGTAATTCGGAAAACTTTTTAGGCGTTTTGCTTTTCTCCTTGCTTTTTTCTTCTACCAGATGAAGGAACAAACCTGCTTCATCCAAAATACGTTGATAAGAATGCGCCGTTTTTACAACGATAGAATCAGCATATTGTTTGATGCGGTTTTCTTCTCCCTTTGAAAGGTTTTTACCTGTGAAAATGATGATCGGTAAATTCTCTAAACCTGGTGTTTTCTTTACCACTTCAAGGGTTTCGTAAGCGTGTTTATCAGGAATACCCATATCCAAAATCACGCAGTTAACCTCCGGTTTATGCAGGGCAGAAACACCTTCGTTTACCTGGTTAACAATTTCTGTCTGGATATTAAAATTGCTTAAAAAATAACTTAATGCCTTGGCATGCTGTTCATTTTCTTCTACAATAAGTACCTTTTTAGGGTGGCGGCTTAAGGCATGCTCTAGTTTTGAAAATATCTCTTGCATGTGCTCAAAGGCAAAAGGTTTATTTATAAAATCTACCGCACCTTTTAACAAACTTTCTTTCTTAACCTGTAAAGAAGACATGATGTGCACTGGAATTGGACGTGTTGAAGGATCCGATTTCAGCTCCTCCATTACCTGCCAACCATCTTTAACAGGCAATTGGATATCGAGTAAAATGGCAAGTGGTTTAAAGGTTTTCGCCATTTCAATACCAGCATCGCCACGAACGGCAACCAAACCTTTATAATTTCTTTTTCGGGTAAAATCTAAAAGTGTTTTGGCAAAAGGTGTATCATCTTCAACAATTAAAATCACCTTATCATCAGGCTGAATATTATCGCGATCATCTTCAATCTCTTGCGGAATATTTTCGACCGTTAAGTGGCTCACTTTTTTTACCGGAGCCTCTAAAGCCATTACAGGCTTCTCTACATGAGGTACAGCGCCATCAAAGCCTTTATTTCTATCAATGGGCAAGGTAAGTGTAAAAATACTTCCTTCGCCCTCTGTGCTTTTTAAATCTATATATCCGCCCAATAGTTTTGCCAGCTCTCTACTAATTGAGAGTCCAAGGCCTGTGCCGCCAAATTTGCGACGTGTAGAGCCGTCGGCCTGTTGAAAAGCTTCGAATACCATGCCTTGCTTTTCGGGTGCAATACCTACCCCCGTATCGGTAACTTTAAATACCAGCGCGCCTAACTTTTCATTTTTAGCAATATTTAGGGTTACCGCGCCTACGGTGGTAAATTTAATGGCATTTGATAGCAGGTTTTTAATAATCTGCTCTAAGCGCATTTTATCCGTATGAAAAAACTCAGGAACTTCTGCCGATTTTTCGATAACAAAGTTTAGGTTTTTATCTTTGGCCAAAGGATTAAACAGCGAACGCATGTTAAGGATAATCTCATCAACCTTAATATTTGCCCGATCGAGTTCCATTTTGCCTGCTTCAATTTTAGAAAGATCTAAAATTTCGTCGATTAAACTTAAAAGACCCTGACCTGAACTTTGGATAACCTCTGCATATTCCTGATGCTCGCGATCCATAGCCTCATTTTCGGCCATTAATCTCGATAATAACAATATCGAATTAAGTGGTGTTCTTAACTCGTGCGACATATTGGCCAAGAACTCTGATTTGTATCTCGTACTCAGCTCTAAAGCTTCTGCTTTTTGCTGAATTTCTATATTGCGTTCTTCAATCAGCTCATTTTTTTCTTCCAATAAACTGCTTCTTTCTTCCAGCTCCTGGTTGCTTTGCAACAATTCTTCTTGCTGTACACGTAATTCTTCTTCACTGGCCTGAAGTTTTTGTGCCTGTGCCTCTAACTCTGCATTTAAGCCTTCTAACTCATTGTGCTGAACCTGTAATTCTTCTGATTGCGCCTGCGTTTCTTCTAATAACTGCTGAAGCTTTTGTCTGTTCTGTGCACCCAACAATGCGGTACCCACATCAGATAAAACCAAGTTTAAAAAGTGTAACTGCAGGTCGCTGTATTTACCGATAGTGCCTAATTCCAAACCGCCTATTGAAATTTCATTTCTAACAATTGGAAGCACAATTAACTGGGCTGGTTTAATATTCCCGGTAGCATGTGTAATGGTTAATTCGCTCTGTGGAACATCATCCAATAAGATTGGCTTACCTGTTTTAACCGCCTGGCCAATTAAGCCTTGGCCAAGTTCTAAGGTTTGGGTTAGATTTTGCCCTTGCAAGGCATATTGTCCTTTTAAATGCAGGTATCCATCATCTTTAAATAAATAAAGGGCACCAATCTGGCTTTTGGTATAATTGGCCAAAAACTCAATAATATCTTCTGCTAAATGGAAAACATCTTTTTCGCCAACCATTTTTACGTTTAAGTTAGCTACACCAGTTTGCAGCCATTCATTCTCTTCTAAAGTATCGAAAGATTTTTTCAATGATGATGACATTGCATTTAGCGATTCAGAAAGTTCGCCAATCTCATCCCGGGTTTGGCTATCGAGTTTAATGCCATAATTTCCATTAGATATTTGATAGGCAATTTCTTTAATGGCAACAATACGTTTTTCCATCTCGGATTTTTTATCTTCAATTTCCTGTTGAAGTTTAACACGTTCATCGAAATCGACTGATACTCTCCGGTAAAAAAACAACGTAATCAGAATGGCAAGGAGCGCCGCAATTAAAATCAGTATTGGGGTATAGGCTGTAAGTTTATTTAATTCGTTGGTTCTTTCTTCAAGCAGCCTTTTCTCTTCGGTTATGATGTTGCTTACAATTGATCTGGCATCATCCATATAAACCTTGCCTTGAAACAAAACCGTAGGATCAATAACACCGCCTAAAGTTTTAATCTCTATGGTCGATTTAATGATATCCATTCTTTTAAAAAGAATTTTTTTAAGCGCTGCTATATTTTTTTGCTGAACGCTATTATGCCTGGTATCGAGTTCAACTTTTTTTAGTATCGAAGCAGCCGAGTCGCTGGCACCATAATAAGGTGTTAAAAACACCTTGTTTCCAGTTAATAAAAAGCCTCGCTGACCAGTTTCGGCATCTTTTAAATAGGATATGATGTTCTCCGTATTTAAAATAACTTCATCACTGTGTTTAACCAGCTCGGTACTTTTAATAAGGTTGCTAATGCTTACATAAGAAGCCAGCGAACTGATAAATAGAATAATTAGCGATAAGCCAAGGCCTAAACGTAAATTATTTTTAAGAGTTGTTTTCATTATATGGATTAAGGATAATTAGATTTGATTTTTAAGGATTTCCTCTTCTGTGGTGGGGATGATAAAATAAAACTCAGAACCTTCATCCGGCACACTGTTTACCCCAATTGTGCCGCCGTGGCGATTAATAATTTCCGAACAGATATACAAACCTATTCCCAGGCCATTAAAGCGGTTGCTGTTATCTTCTACCCGATAAAATTTATCAAAAATTTTGTGTTGCTGCTCTTTTGAAATACCAATACCAAAATCTTTTACAGCCAGATAAAGTTTTTCATCTTTAATATGCGTGGTTACATTAACCTGATTGGTACCTGGAGCATATTTAATGGCATTCGTAATAAAATTGATCACCACTTGTTCCAAGCGCATTTCATCACCAAATATCATTTCATCTGTTTTGCCCAGTTTGCTGATTTTAAAATCGGGATTAGATTGCTGCAACATCTCGATGGCATTGTTTACCATGTTATCGGCATAAAAACTTTTCATGTTAAACTTCATCTTTCCGCTTTCAATTTTTGAGATATCGAGCAGATCGACAATTAATTCGTTTAGTTTTTCGAGCTGGGTACTCGCTTTTTCGAGATGGTTCTGGGCCATGGTTTTATCATCTCTGTTAAGGCTGCGCTGCAGCAACTGAATATACCCTTTTACACTGGTTAAAGGTGTTTTTAGCTCATGACTGGCAATGCTGATAAATTCGTCTTTTTTATGTTCGGCCTGTTTTCGGAATTCGATTTCTTCAAGCAATTTTTCCTGCACCTCGTTAAGTTTTCTATTCTGCTCGTAAATGCGATAAAAGGTTTTTATTTTAAGGAGCAGCACATTGATATCAACGGGCTTGGTAATGTAATCCAGTCCACCGCTCAGGTATCCTTTGGTAATAAATTTTAACTCTGTATTTACAGCAGAAAGAAATATAATGGCGGTATCTTTCGCCTTACTAAAACCAGAAATGGTTTCGGCTACCTCGAAGCCATCCATATCTGGCATTTGTACATCGAGAATAATCAGGACATAGCTGTTTTTTAAAACTTTTTTCAGCGCCTCTTCGCCAGACGATGCGGTATCAACCTCAAAACTGTGTGCCTGTAGTACTTTCTGTAACGAGATCAGGTTTTCTGGCCTGTCATCAACTATAAGGATCATCTTTATTAAAACAAATAAGAAGCCGGGATAATTATGTTTGGTTTTGAGATAAAAACCTCATTAAATGTAAACAAACAATGCTCTTTTAAAAAAGTTTTTATTCTTTATAAATTATTTGAATTAAAAGTATCGCCCTGTTTAATATCTCCTGTTTCGAAGCCTTTTTTAAACCAATACATCCGTTGTGCGGAGGTACCATGGGTAAAAGAATCTGGTTGAACTTCGCCTGTAGCCTGTTTTTGCAATTTATCATCGCCTATGGCATTGGCAGCAGTTAGTGCTTCTTCTATGTCGCCTTCATCCAATTTAAAATCTTTAAGGTTTTGAGCATTGTGCGCCCAAAGTCCAGCAAAAAAATCAGCTTGCAGCTCTAATTTCACCGACAAGCGGTTATATTCTTTTTCGCTCACCTGGCCACGTGCCCGATCTAGTTTTTCGGAAATTCCCAATAAATTTTGAACGTGATGGCCTACCTCATGTGCAATTACATAAGCTTGCGCAAAATCTCCGGCAGCACCGAAACGGTTTTTTAAATCGTCGTAAAATGATAAATCGATATAAACTTTATGGTCGCCAGGGCAGTAAAACGGACCAACGGAAGATTGCGCATAACCACAGGTGGTTTGTACACCATCTCTAAACAACACTAATTTAGGATTTTCATATGTTTGATTCATTTTTTGAAATTCCTGCTCCCACACTTCTCTGGTAGATTGCAGGACATTGGCTACAAAGCGACCTTCAGCATCTTCTGGAACGCCAGTTTTTGCTTCGGTTTGCTGCCCGGCACCTTCCATAGGCAACTGACCAACTAATCCTGTCAGATCTTTTCCGAAGATAAGCCCCAATACCACTACAATGATACCGATACCGCCACCAAGGATTGTTTTGCCGCCACCACCAGACCGCCTGTCTTCTACATCTTCACTTCCTTTACCAAACCATTTCATAGTTCCTTATTTTTATACTATAACTGTAATATTGCTTTTTTGTTGAAATAAAATAAAAAAAGATCTGAGCAAATGCCAAGATCTTCTTTAATTATATCGAATCCGATGATCTTTAGATTTAAAATTAATGAACCACCTTTATTCCGTTTAATGTTCCCCAAGGCTGGCCAACTGTTAAGGCGGTCCATTGATCCATTTCAACGTTTTTCGAACCAGCGCCTGTCCATCGCATTCCGCCCACAATTTCTCTTTGTTCTTCTTGAGTTAGCGCTTTAATTTCAACAATTTCTTCTTTTAGGTTTTTCATAATATTGGAGATTAGGAGTAAATAATCATCAATATACGAGAAAATTAACTAAATATAAAAGGATTGCTTAGGCATTAAAAACAGCAATTGCTTTTGCTATCCTTGCTTTAGTTTCTGCTATGCCCAATAATACAGCAATATCAAAAACACCAGGCCCAAATTTACCGCCCACCAGCATAATGCGGAAAGGCAACATCAGTTCACCTGGTTTAAAGCCTTTTTCTTCGGCCAAGGCTTTAAAAGCTGCTTCGGCAGTACCCGCATCAGTTAATGTTAAACGATCAGCAAAAGCATTAAAAAAATCAGCTTTTTCGGCTGCCCATTTTGGTTTTACCGAGTTTACATCATATTCTGCCGGTGAAGTAAAGAAGTAGCTACTCTGTGCCACGAAATCAGGCAATAAAGTACAGCGATCTTTAATTAAATCGATTATGGTGTTTAAAAAAGCTTCATCTTTTACTTCAATTCCTGCTTTTTCGAGCTCGGCTTTAACTGCCAAATGTAAGCTGCCAACTGAAGACTGTTTAATCCACTCATGGTTATACCACTTGGCTTTTTCGAAATCGAATTTAGCCCCTGCCTTACTAATTCTTTCAATCGAGAATTTTTCTTCCAGCTCTCTTAATGAGAATAACTCTTGGTCGGTACCATCATTCCAACCTAAAAGTGCCAGCATATTGATAAAAGCTTCGGGCATAAAACCCATTTCTTTAAATCCCTTGGTTATATCGCCTGTTTTAGGGTCGGTCCAGTTCATTGCGTAAACCGGGAAACCTAATCGGTCGCCATCGCGTTTACTTAATTTTCCATGTCCATCTGGCTTTAAGATTAAAGGTAGGTGTGCCCACGCAGGCATCTCCGCTTCCCAACCTAAATACTTCCAAAGTAAAATATGAACCGGTGCCGAAGGCAACCATTCTTCCCCCCTAAAAGCATGACTAATTTCCATCGCCTTATCATCAACCACAACGGCTAAATGGTAGGTTGGCATTCCGTCAGCTTTTAATAATACTTTATCATCAACCAACGAGGTTTCGAAGCTTACATCACCACGGATTAAATCGTTAAAATGTACAATTTCATCGGCTGGTACTTTAATGCGGATAACATGCGGTGTTTTGGCTGCCAATAACTCTTCAACCTCGCTAATGGTAAGGGTTAAAGAATTGCGCATCTGCATACGTGTGGCCTGCCCGTATTGGAAATTTGGAATTTCTTTACGTTTGGCATCTAAATCTTCCGGTGTATCGAAGGCGTAATAAGCATAACCATCGCTAATTAACTGTTCGGCAAATTTACGGTAGCTGGGTTTGCGCTCGCTTTGGCGGTACGGGCCATAAGCCCCTGGGTTGTTAGGGCTTTCATCAGGTGTAATGCCACACCAGTCTAAACAGTTCACAATATATTGTTCTGCGCCTTCTACAAAGCGGTTTTGATCGGTATCTTCTACACGAAGTACAAAAGTTCCATTATTTTTTTTGGCAAATAAATAATTGAACAAGGCAGTGCGCACACCACCTAAATGCAAACCTCCGGTTGGGCTTGGGGCAAATCTTACTCTAACTTTCTTATCCATAATTGGTTTGTTGAGCGATTGGCGTTTGGCGTTGGGCGCTCTAGCGCTTACCGCTCTGCGCAAAACGCAAGACGTTGCAAAGATATGTTTTTCATCCATTTTATAGCGTTTCATCTGCAATGAAGCTATTATGTATTCGAAATGATTGCTTTAAGGTTTTTGAAAAAGCATAATGGTTTTATGTTTTTTCCGTTTTGTTATTGTAATTTGGCTAGCTAAAGCATGAATCCTTATCAAAAGAAACGCCGCTGGAAGTTTTTCCTCCTCATTTTTGCCATCTTAATTGGCATTGCCTCAGTATTTTACACCGATTCTTTTGTAAAAAAAATGGAACGCGAAGAGGCAGACCAGTTTCATCTTTGGGTGAAAATTCAGGAACGGGCCATGTTCCTTTATGATAATGATGATTACATCGTAATTGTAGAAACGGTAAGAAAAAATACGAAGACTCCTGTAATCATGGTCGATTCTGCAGGAACAATTACTTCTTTTTTTGGTTTAGACAGCACTAAAACCAATTATCCCGTTGCAGATACTAAACTCACTTACGATAGTTTATATTTTGTACGTCAGTTAAGGCAGATGAAAGCGCAGCATCCGCCAGATGAAATGAATTTTTTGGGCAAAAAATTTAAGGCCTACTATCGCGACTCTTTTATTTTAACACAGCTTAGATATTTCCCATACATCCAAATGGGGGTTATCTTCCTTTTCCTTTTAACAGCTTATGCAGCATTCAGTTCTGCCCGGAAAGATGAACAAGACCATGTTTGGGTAGGTTTGGCCAAAGAAACGGCTCACCAGCTGGGTACCCCTATATCATCGCTCATGGCCTGGACAGAATTGATGAAATCGAAATTTGATGCAGAAGATGATCCGCTGATTGCGGAAATGGAAAACGATATTAAGCGTCTGGAAATTATTACCGACCGTTTCTCTAAAATCGGTTCTAAACCTATACTCGAAGATCATACGGTTTACATTGTAATCAGCGATTTTATCCGGTATTTTAAAGTACGTACTTCAGATAAGGTTAAATTCAGCATTACCGGCGATGAGCAGGTAAGGGCGATGTTAAACGTTCCATTATTTGATTGGGTGATTGAAAACCTTTTAAAAAATGCAGCAAACGCCATCGAAAACGAAGGGTCGATCTCAATCAACATTATAGAAAATTTAGCCAAAGAACAGGTTTTTATTGATGTGAGCGATACTGGAAAGGGTATTCCGAGATCTAAGTTCGATGCGGTTTTTCAACCTGGCTATACTACACGTAAACGTGGCTGGGGTTTGGGTTTATCGCTTACCAAACGTATTGTAGAAAATTACCACAGTGGAGAAATTTTTGTTAAAGACTCTGAACTAGGTAAAGGCACAACTTTTAGAATAATATTAAAAAGCAGTTTAAGATATGAACCGACCACAGCCTAACGAATATCCAACTTGGGGCGAAACCTATATCAGTAAAGTAGATCGAGATATTTTCGAAATTTTAAACGATCAGATCCGAAGCCTTCCGGCATTGTTTAGGGCAAACGCCGATAAAGCTGATTATGTCTATGCAGAAGGCAAATGGACATTGAAAGAAATGTTAGGCCATATTATTGATACAGAACGTGTTTTTGCTTTTCGCATTACCTGTTTTGCCCGAAAAGAACAGCAGCCTCTACCAGGTTTCGAGGAAGATGATTATGTACTGAATGCCCGCTTTGCCGAGCGCGAACTGGAAGACCTGATTGAAGAATTTATTGCGCTGCGTAAAGCCAATTTATACCTTTTTAAATCTTTAAATGAAGAAGAACTAAACAGAAAAGGAATTGCGTCTGGCAGGGAAATTAATGTAAAATCTATTTTATTTATTGTAGGTGGCCATATTATCCATCATGTTTACATTTTAAAAGAACGTTACCATGTGGTTTAAAAACTTTACGGTTGATGAGCTGAACAACCGCCCTAAAAATCATTTAGGCGCGCTGCTCGATATCCGCTTTACCGAAATTGGCGAAGATTTTATTATCGGGACCATGCCTGTTGATGAACGTACACATCAACCTGCAGGGATTTTGCATGGCGGCGCCTCGGTGGTTTTGGCAGAAACCTTGGGCAGTATTGCTTCTTATATGTGTATAGATCCTGAGAAGTATATTGCTGTTGGTTTAGAAGTAAATGCCAACCATTTAAGGCCAGTAAAAAGTGGTTTGGTAAAAGGCATTTGCAAACCTTTACATATTGGGGCCAAAACCCAGGTCTGGGAAATCAAAATTTACGATGAACGCGGAAAGATGAACTGCATTAGCCGTTTAACTGTAGCGATTATTAACAAACCACAATAAAGAGAAGTCACTCCGTGCAGTCGTGTGTGCTGTCAGATGTTACCATCTGACAGTTACATTGGGGTTGCTACTGGAATTGCAATAGTGCAATTCCATATTAATGATTGATCTTTTTGTCAGATAGAAATATCTGACAACACGAGAAGAGAAGTCAAGTTTGAACGGTCTCCCTGTTAAATCTGACTTCTCTCCATCCCCATTAGATGGAAACATCTAACGGTACGACCTATTTAATAGTTAAAACTTGTTATTATCCAGCCATTTCTTCTCTACAAGGTAAGAAACGATTAAACCCAGTCCGCCGAAAATTCCGATGAAACCAAAGTAAATGGCTACCGATTGTCCTTGCTCACTACGCGTCATGTCGCTGCCGAACACTCCTCTAACGGTAAATAATGCTACCAGCAGGCCAATTCCTAAACCAACCAAAAGTAAACCGAATTTTAAACTTAAAAACGGTTTAGGTGTAGCCTTATGCACACCTGGATCGATTCCCCTCTCGATCATTGCCATTTTCTCTTTGTTTGACAGGTAGCGGATTCCGAATACCATTGCGAATGCACCTAAAAAAAGCGCGATTGGGACTAATATACCTTCCATGATTATAATTTTTTAATTTGTAAATATTCTATTATTTAAATTGAACCGTGTTCTGTGTATTATGACTACACACTTTTTAATCAGGTTACACCCTTGCTGGAAAAAAATCGATAGCTTTATCAAACATTAAAAATTCACTTGTACAGTCAGTTAAAAAATATAGAAATCTTTAAGCCCCTTAGCAATGAAGCTTTAGAAAGGTTAGCTGCTGTTTCTAAGCGGGTAGAACATCAGAAAGGAACGATTTTAATCTATGCAGATAAAACAGAGCCTTATTTCTATATCCTCGAAAGTGGTATTGCCAGAGCCTATTCTGATGGCGAAAATCAGCAGATAACCTTTTGGTTCGGACAAAGTGGTGCCGTTCTTTTTTCTTTTAACAGCTATATTAATAATAGTCCTGGGTACGAAAACATTGAGCTGTTGGAAAACTGCAGTTTAATTCAAATCAGGCTAACCGATCTTTTTTTGCTTTACGAACAACATTTAGAAATTGCCAATTGGGGCAGAAAAATTGCAGAGCAGGAGTTAATTGCTACTGAAAGAAGATTAATAGACCGGGCTTTTAAAGGGGCAGCAGAACGTTATCAGGATTTTGTAAATCAATCGCCCGAACTGATTAAAAGAGTAGCCTTAAAACATATTGCCTCATACCTGGGTGTAACACAGGTTACCCTAAGCAGAATAAGAGCGGCTCATAAATAAAATCATTTTTTAACATTTGTAAAATGTCGCCTAATAAATGTGCCTTAACTTTGCAGAAACACATTTATTATGAACTGGATTATCTTAATTATTGCTGGCCTTTTTGAAGTTGGCTTTACCACCTGCCTTAAATTATCGAACAATTTTTCGAATATAAAATGGGGTACAGCCTTTTTTGTCTGTATTATTTTGAGTTTCTTATTGCTAAATAAAGCAACCCAAACTTTACCGATGGGAACTGCCTATGCTGTTTGGACGGGTATTGGTGCCGTAGGAACAGTAATTATCGGAATTTTTTATTTCAATGAACCAGCAACCTTCTGGCGGATATTTTTTATCTGTACGCTTATAGGATCAATTGCAGGATTAAAGTTCTTTGCTTCACATTAGCGAGCACTTTTGAAGTTTACCAAGCCCAAAGCGTAGGCAAAACTTCGAAAGTTTAGCCAGGGCTTAAAAAATTCTTTCGGAGCGCAAAGTCTCCATAAGAAACCTACCCGGTTCCTGTGTTACGCTTACACGCTTTGGCTTCGGCCCTCAGCCTGCAGGGTACCGCTGAATATCGTTAAAATAAGGGCTTTTAACCACAGATGCACACAGATAAACACGGATTTTCATATCTGTGTACATCTCTTCTATCTGTGGTTAAATTATTTTTGCTTGTGCACCTACGCTGTTCATAAACCTGATGGCAGCGGCAGCCCCGAAGCATGAGGGCTACAGCGAACAGCAGGGCTGCAGTCTCCATTGAAAAACCGCCCTTTCGTTTCCAAAAAACCTAAAAAATGTATGTTTCGGCTTATCGTTTTCTTTTTAGAGCGTATTCCCTGTACAAGAAATCAGCCTGGTTCCCTGTTCCGCTTATACGCTTTCCCGAAAGTTCGGGATACCTCAGGCCTGCAGGGTACCGCTGAATGTCGTTAAAATAAGGCTTTTAAACACGGATTTTTATATCTGTGTACATCCCTTCTATCTGTGGTTAAACTATTTTTGCTTGTGCACCTACGCTGTTCATAAACCTGATGGCAGCGGCAGCCCCGAAGCATGAGGGCTACAGCGAACAGCAGGGCTGCAATCCTCCAAGAAAAACTGGCTTTTCATTTCCAAAAAACTAAACTATTGGCATAATTCATATCGTTATTGATAAATAATAAATCTCCTTAATTATGTTTCACGTGTAACCTACTTATCTTTAATGTAGTCTTAAACTAAACATGGAGCAAAAACTTACAGATTTAGAGCTGATCCAGAAGGTATTGAACGGCGAAACCGATCAGTATGCTTTGTTGGTAAAGCGCCATCAGCGATTTGTATTTACGCTTGCTTTAAGGTTTTCAAAAAACAGGGAAGACGCCGAAGAAATTGCGCAGGATTGCTTTGTAAAAGCATATAAAGCATTGGGTGCCTTTAAACAAACAGCTAAATTTAGTACCTGGCTGTACACGATAACATATACTACGGCGATGACTTTTTTAAGAAAAAACCGTTTAGACACTACGTCAATACATGATGAAAGCACCATTTTACAACTCGAAAACCAGACCTCGAGTTTTAACGCAAATGGCTATGAGCGACAGGATAGCCATGCTTTTTTAAATATTGCCATTACCCAGCTTTCACCGGATGATGCAGCTATTATTACCCTATTTTATAAAGGCGAACAGAGTTTAGAGGAAATTGGCGAAGCGCTGCACATGGAACCCAATACGATAAAAGTAAAGTTGCACAGGGCCAGGCAAAGACTTAAAGAAAAATTACAATATTTGTTAAAAGATGAAGTAAAGGAGTTACTATGAACACAATAGAACAACAGCTTTGGGATTATATTGATGGGAATTTGGATGATTCTTCAAAAAAAGCCATCGAAGAAAAAATTGCATTAGATGCTGAAGTTAAAGCACAGTATGAGGATTTGTTAAAGCTTAATTTAGCTTTTAACGGGATGGACCTTGATGAACCCTCTATGTCTTTTACCAGAAATGTAATGGAAAGTGTTGCCTTAGCCCCTGCCCCCGTGGCAATGAAAACAAAGGTTGATAAAAAGATCATTTACAGCATTGGGGGCTTTTTCGTGGTCTCGCTGCTTGCCTTATTGAGTTATGTGTTTTATCATGCTAACCTAGAAATGCCTCAATTCGATTTGAAGGTTAATTTCGATTTCAATTTAGAGAAATACATTACGTCTACAGCTATTTATGCCTTTCTTTTTGCAGATCTGGTGATCGGATTAATTTTTCTTGATCAGTTTTTAAGGAAGAAAATTGCGCAGAAGTAAAATGAATTAGGCACTAAATCGTCATTTCGACTGGAGTGCAGTCTCGAATTTCGGGAGAGAAATTTTTAGAAAGTTATAAATAGATTTCTCCGCTACGGTCGAAATGACGAATTGTTAAAAATAAATGTTACCCTAAGGTTTTTAAAATCTCTAGCCCCTTTGGCCACTCACCAAAACCGGCATCGGCATTAATATGGCCAGCATTACCGATATTAATAAATTCACTGTCCCAATTTTCGGCAAAAAGCTCAGCTCTTTCTAATGTTACCCACTCGTCGTTTGAACTGGCCACAACTATGGTTTTAAAGTTTATTTTATCTAAAGGTACATGATCAAAACCTACCGTATTGAAAGTATAACGTGGTGCTTCTAGGTCGCTAGGTGCTACCAATAATGCGCCCTTAATTTTCTTTTGATATTGTTTTGCCCAGTTGGCAATTGCGGTACAGCCCAAACTATGGCCAATTAAAATCACATCAGCCAAATTATAATCAGCAATGGCCTGATCTATTGTTTCAATCCAATCTTTGCTGGCAGGTGTATCCCATTCTTGCTGATTAATTCGGTTAAAATGATCTCCAGATTTTTCGAAATGCGTTTGCCAATGATCTGCACCTGAATTACCCAAACCAGGAACAATAAAATAGTAGGTCATAAAAAGTGAGAATAGATCCTGAATGAATTCAGGCAGCGAAAAATAAAACAAAAAAAGGCCGCCATCGCAAGAAAGCAGCCTTCTCTGTAAATATGATAAATAAATTAAATTACTTTCACATTAACGGCGTTTAAGCCTTTTTTACCGTTAGCAACTTCGTATTGTACTTTGTCGTTTTCACGGATTTCGTCGATAAGACCTGTTGAATGAACAAAAATTTCGCTATCGCCATTTGCAGGTACGATAAAGCCAAAACCTTTAGTTACATTGAAGAATTTTACTGTGCCTTCTTGCATTGTATTAAATATTAAAATTAAGTATGCAAGGTAAGTTTTAATTTTTAAAATCAAAATAAATTTTAACATTTTTTTAACGTTAAAATTTTGTAAATAGCAGATTACTAAGGCCTTTTAATTGCCTTCCCAATTATTGTTAAAGTAATTTCACTATTATGCGGAATCCCTAGTGTTGTTCCGGGAACCACATCAAAAAGGTTTCTAACATAGATATCTGCTATCCCCTGAGCCACCTTTTTTTTAGCTTCAGCATTCTCCGGAAGCACATTATAAATCGTTTTTACGTGTATCCTTCCCTGAAAATCTATCACCGCTGCAACCTGATAAGCAAAATCTTTATAAGCCCGATCTATCCGGATAATATATTGCGGAAACATATAATCGTAAGCTTCGGTCCTGTTATTGGCCCGATCAACCGTGCTGATTTTTTCTACCCTTACAATTTTACTTTTTGGTATAAACTGAACCGGATCTGTTGCAGCAAAAGCACTATCGCTATTAGCGTTAACCTCAGCAGAACGTTTCTCGATAAAAGCAGTATCGGCCTTGCTTGGTTTCTGCAGATCGGCAGCCTTGGCCTTCAATTTGTTTTTAATGTAATCCTGTGCGTAAAAAGTCATATTTACATCCGAGCGAACGTCTGAAGCAATTACTTTTCCGTCGACCTGAATCCGCTGAAAAACCAAACTATCCTTACTGATGTGTTTTACTTTAAAAAATTCTGCAGCAAAATTATATACATTTCCGTGATCATACTGCATGTAGAATTTTTGCATTCTTTGCTTCTGTGGGCTCCAGGCCGACATGGTATCTTCTTTAACCACTTCAATAATCCAGGATGGTTTTTGCATAAAACCCTCCGCATTAAAAGAAAGTCCGTTTTTAAAACGGCGTTTTACCTCTTGATAACGGATGCCTTTTACAGGCTCGAAAGTAAAATCCCTTAAAGTCGGATCGCTGGTTTTAGAGCCAAACTTACAGGCAGAAAGCATCAGCACAAAAAAGAAAAAGTATATCGTATTTTTAATCATTTCAACAAAAATCTTTGGCTAAAATAAGTTTTTTTAACCAGAGCTAAACATGCTGTTATAGATACAGGTTTATTTCCGTGATTGTTTTTTCACCAAAATAACGTTAGCTACTTTGCGCTGCCCTTCATGGTCCCATTTTTTATTATCAGTTGGATAGTTGACAACACCATTTTCAGGCATTCCGTTTACCCACAAAGTTGTAGAACCTCCTCCATCAAAATTTAGGGCACTGGTACAGCCTAGCCAACGCATTAATTTGGTTAGCTCAAACAAACTCATGCCTGCCGAGTTTTCATTTCTTCCGTCAACGGTTAACAAAATCACCCTTCCGTTTGGTTTTATGCCCAAGCAGGTACGCGGATGGCGCAAACGGCTAAATCCAGTCGTATCTAGCTTTTCATCAATATCGTTTAAAGTTAATAAGGGGCCATTTAACAAAACATTTTGAGCCGTCAGTTTTGTTTCCCAATCGCTTGTTCCATCCCACTTTTTGATCGAAACTTTTCCGTTCACAATTACAACCGCCGCCTCCTGATGCCTTGCCCGATTTCCATTTTTATCCAAGCGGTTCGCATTAATGGTTTTTCCATTAACGCGAACAAAATCTACTGAGCCCCCGTTTTTTACGTCGAAAAAATTACCATTTACCGCAGCAATTGCTGTATCGCGTAATCCAAAATTACTGGTGGTAATTAGTTCTTTCTCTTCTGCCCCAATAGCAAAAACCGCCTTCCGGCCTGTATTTTTTATTTCTAAAAACGAAATGTTTTCGTTTGCATCGAAGAGATTTTTCTGATCGAAGTGATGCTGGAATAAGACCACTTGCCTGGCAATTCTGTTTTTATGCCATTTGGTTTTTATAAACGTTAACGAATCTGCATTTTGGCCAAAAGCAGCTAAACTGTATGTAAATAAGGTAAGGGCAAATAATAATTTTTTAAGCATAGTAGCTGTTTTAACCATAAAATTAAAAAACTGCTGTGCGTTTAGCTTAAAGCATCAAAAATTATACAATAAGGAATTAAATAGATCGTCATTTCGAGCAAAGTACAACGAAGCCGAACCACGAGGTGCTCAGCGAAGCTAAAACTGCTATAATATAGATCTCTCCTCCGAAGGAGTTCCTTTGGAACATTCCGTTTCACTGCAGTCGAGACGACGATCCTTTGATTGTAAACCTGCCAGGTTTAACTTATAATAAAAACGGAGCAATCAATTTAATGATCTGCTCCGTTCTTTAATTTTGAATGAATGAATTTTGAATGACTGAATGGCGCATTGCTTTTCATTCAATCACCCACTCATTTTATCATCCAGTCATTATTTCTTAGGATCTAAAATATCTTTAATTCTGATATTCAAATCTTCATAATGTGCTTTGGTAATGGCATCACCTGCTGCTGCTCTGGCTTTTGTAGTAGCCAATAAAGTTTTTAACTCTGCTCTAACCAGTGGCCTGATATCAGATAAACCAACATTGATTGGCGTTAAACCGTAACTTGCTGCATAATCTACAGGGAATCCAACCGGAAGCTCTGCTTCTTTGGTCATTAAATCCTGTAAACGGTCTATATAAGCACGTTGTAAATTACGTTTAAATGCATCTGCTCTTCCTGCAACAAAAACCGACGATCTTAAGTCCGTAAATAATTCAGGTAAGGTATATGCTTTTGCTGCACCGTTTTTAGTTTCGTTATCTAACAAACGAGCAATACGTGAAGCGGATAATAAATTACCTAACGTATTCGCCTGAACACTTTTAATGCGGTTTAACAATACACCATTATCAAATTTACTGAGTTGATCATTGCTGATTAACCAAAGCGGGGTAGTAAATAATTGTTGATTGAAAAAAGTAACGGCTTCTTTTTGCTTTGTTTTAGGCAAATAGGCGTAAACTGGGCCTTTTTGTTCGTAGGTTTTAAAGTTTTCGCTTAATCCACCAACATTTGTTGCCACATGCCCCATATAACGGTTAAACTGGCCAACAATTTCAGTGTAGATTTCTTTTAAATCACTATAATCTTTTCCTTTTTGATAGGTCCATTTTTCTACGTTGGGCAAAATACGTTTTAAGTTGGCAATACCATAAGTACTTGCTTTCATGGCATTGTCACCCAAATCTTCGCTCTGCAAGCGGGGATCTAATGAAGTTCCCTGACGACCATAGAAATACAAAGGATTACCTGCGTTTTTCAATGTCCACTGGTCTAAAATTTCTTTTTCCTGTTCTGCAGTTTTGTTTCCAGGAATCCAGGAATACCCCCATTTCACTACCCATTTATCGTATTCTCCGATTTGCGGGTGAAGTTTGGTTACGCCATCACCAGGTTGAGCGATGTAGTTAAAACGCGCATAATCCATGATTGATGGTGCAGTACCATGTTTATCTGTAAACGCTTTTGAACGTAATGAATCAACCGGGTAAGCGTAGCTCGAGCCAAAGTTGTGTGGTAAACCTAAAGTATGACCAATTTCGTGTGAAGAAACAAAACGGATTAATTCGCCCATTTGCGCATCCGTAAATTTAGCTTTGCGTACTTCAGGATTAATAGCTGCTGTTTGTACAAAATACCAGTTATGCAATAGGTTCATTACATTATGGTACCAACCAATATGCGTTTCTAAAATCTGCCCGGTACGTGGGTCGCTAATATGCGGGCCGTAAGCATTCGCAATGTCTGATGCAAAATAGCGAACAACTGAATACCTGGAATCTTCTACGCTAAATTGAGGATCTTGTTGTGGTGTTGGTGCTTCTTTACCTATAATGGCATTTTTAAAACCAGCAGCCTCAAAAGCTACCTGCCAATCGTTAATCCCCTGGATTAAAAACGGCACCCATTTTTTTGGCGTTGCAGGATCGATATAAATTACAATCGGTTTTACCGGTTCTACCAGTTCGCCACGTTTATAGGCGTTGGTATCTTTTGGAACCAAATTCCAACGGTGAATGTAGACTGTACGCTCTGCCTTTTGTGCGCTGCTTCCATAATCAATTTGAGATTGACCAAAAAAACCAACCCTGCTATCCATTATCCTAGCTTTTACAGGGGTTTTTGGCAATAATAACATCGACGTATTGAATTCGAAAGTAACTGCACCATTACTGTTATCGGTCGGAGATTCTGCTGCTCGGTACGTTTTTGCAGTTTTTACTTCAACGTTAATCGGAAAAGTTTTTACCGTATCGATATAAGAACGTGTTGCATCGTACACGGTAACTTTATAAGCCTTACGGATCTGGTCGGTAGCGCCAATTGCCATTACATCACCGTTATAAAAATCGGTCACGTCAATTAAAACGCCTGTTGTGTCTTTATTATAAGCTTTAATTTCAAAGCTGGCTAAGATCTGCGCCAGATTAGAGTTTTGTACCGATTCGTACATATCGCTATTTGGATCTGCCTTTGTTGAATAGCTTGGTATACGGATGTAAACCTGTTTGCCTCTACGCTCCCATCTCCATACCTGCTCATTTAATTGTTCACCACCGTATTGCTGATTGCCAACTTTTACTCCCGCTGGTACTTTTGCCAATCGGGTAACCACAAGCATTTCGCGGTTGATCATCGAATCTGGTATCTCAAAATACCATTTATCGTCTACTTTGTGTGTTTTGAATAAACCGTTTGTTGTTCTGGCTTTTGCGGTAACTACTTCAGAAAATGGTTTAATTCCTTCTTTTTTTGGTGCTGCTGCCGGGGCTGTAGTTGGAGCCGCAGGGGTGGCCCCTTTTGTCGTTTTAGATTTTTTCTGGGCATATACCGAACGTGATCCGGCTACACCAAGTACTACGATACCTGCTAGGGCAAGTACCTTAAGGTTTTTCTTCATGTGTATATAAAAGTTAGTTTGCTTGGCAATAAGAGGTTAAAGTTAGAACCTTGTTACACGACAATTCTTTTGTAACCGGAAAATTACGCTTTTCAGATCCTCTTTTCAAGGCGAACTACTTTAAAATAGACTTGATTGTCTCTAAAAATCTCAAAAATTACATTTCTATCTGCTTTTGATTTAAACATTTCGGTAAGCTCATTTAAAGAATAGGCATCTATACTTTTGAAATTTACCGCGATAATTTCATCATCCGGGCATAATCCCGCTTTTTCTGCCGGACTATTTTCGTCTATTTCTCCGATCAGGACTCTTTTATACTCTTTCTGATCGAGATAAATCACCATACCTACCATATCGTATTCGAAAGGGGTTTTGCTTAAGCCATTAGGCTTAACATAAATAAAACCTCCCTGGTAGTTAAACTGGATATTAAATTTCCGCAGCAAATCCGCTCCGACATTACCGTTCCGTTTTGATAAATCGATCTTATCCGCAATACTCTTAAAATCAGGGAACCCTGCAACAACATCTTTAAAAACATGGCCACCTACATTAAACTTGCCTACACGGCCAACATATCCCTTAATCTGGCCGCTAAGGCTCATCCCTAAGTTTGCTTTGATTTTTTTTTCAGGTAGCGGAAATTCGGTTCCATGTAGCATTTCGAGCGATAAAGCATGGCTAGCTCCGGTGTCCATTAACAACCTTGCCTCAACGCTTTTACCGTCAGAAACATCAACAGTGGCTAAAATATACGGTTTCTGGTTCTGAATCTCAATGGGTATTTTTTTGCCACGGTATTTGATTTTGGCATCGTGATCATAAATAATCAGCCTATTTTCACTATATCTTATATCAACAATAAAGCTATTAAAAAAACTGAAGCCCAACAAGCCGTAAATTTTCAGTCCCAAATGCCCCGACAGGTTAAAGAGATCTTCTTTTAAAATGGCAGTTGGTATATTCTCAATGCTTGTACTGCCTACTTTAACATCCAGGCTTTGAGAAACATAGGCTTCAACCGTTTCAATGCCCAGGCCAGACACTTTAATTTTACGGAGTTTACTAAAATTCAACGAATCGATAATTGATGGATCGGTAATAATCATCGGTCCAACTCCGGTATCAAGAACAAAATCATACGGCCCCTTACCATTTACATACATCGGGATAACCATTAGGTTTTTGATGCACTTAAAAGTAATTGACTGTTTTTGCCGGTTTCTTTTAAAAAGGAATTCCTGGCCAAACCCAGAAAAGGCAAGAAATACCAACCCCAAACAAATTGTTAATTTGCGTAAACAGATTATTACACTGGGGTTATATTTGGCTAACATTAAACTAAATTTAATAAATTAGTTGATAATTATGTCCCCTAAATTTAGAACATGTTTCCCTTAAAAAATCATAATTTTATTTTTCTTGCATTTGCGCTATCTATTTGTTTGTTAACAAGTTGCTCAACCAATAAAATCATTTCAAAAAAAGTAGCTAAAGCATTCAAAAATTCGCAGGTAATCAAACAATATCAGGTTGGCTTTGCCCTTTACAATCCTGCAGATAAAAAAATGATTTTTCAGAAAGATGCCGATAAGTATTTTACACCGGCATCTAACACCAAACTTTATACTTTTTTTGCTAGCTTAAAAATGCTGCCTGATTTAATGCCGGCTTTAAAATATATTGAGCGGAATGATTCATTGATTTTCTGGGGAACCGGAGATCCGGCTTTTTTACAGTTTGCAGTAAAAGATAAATCGGCTTACAATTTCCTTTTGGCTTCGAACAAAAAACTATTCTTTTCTCCCGGACGATATTCTGGCAGTTTTTTTGGCGATGGCTGGTCGTGGGATGATTACGATTATTATTATCAGCCAGAAATTACCGAAATGCCAATTATGGATAACATGGTTACTTCTACTTACGCCAGTCCAAATAAAATCAATATCGAACCAAAGGTTTTTGCCTCCTGTTTCGAAATAGATTCTACAAAAAAAGCAGGCACTTTTCAGGTAAGCAGAGATTTTTTAAGCAACCGCTTTCATTATCCCGCCGTTTCAGTGCAACCGGGCTACAATCAGCAAAACCCATATAAAACCAGTGCACAGGTTACTGTCGAAATATTATCAGATACCCTGCACAAACCTGTCGGCATTATAAACTTAAAAATACCATCGTATGCTAAAACTTTATCGGGTGCAAAGCGTGATTCAGTTTTAAAACACATGATGCTACCCAGCGATAATTTTATTGCCGAACATTTGTTATTGGTTTGCTCCAATCAGATTGGTGATACATTGAGTACAACAAAAGCCATTGATTACATTACCAAAAACTACCTTTCTTTTTTGCCTGATAAAGTAAAATGGGCTGATGGATCAGGTTTGTCCCGTCAGAATTTATTTACGCCGCGTGATAATGTATACCTCCTTGATTCCATTTACAGGTTGGTAAACAATCCGGAAAAGCTTTTTGATCTGTTGCCAGCAGGCGGTAAAAGTGGTACTTTAAAGAACGCTTACCCTAAAACCGATAAACCTTTTGTTTTCGGAAAAACAGGTTCGCTCGGTGGCGTTCATAATCAAAGTGGATATGTACTCACAAAAAAGGGTAAAACGTACATTTATTCTTTCATGAACAACAGCTTTGTAAAACCAACTGCCGAGGTACGCGCAGAAATGGTGAGGATAATCACTTATATACACAATACTTTTTAAGTATATGTAACATCAAATAGCACTAACCTATGAAAAAATTCTATCTATTGATTTGCATTTCTACCCTGCTCATTATATCAGCTTGTAAGAAAAATGATTCCATAACCGATCCTACAGAACCTCCTATCCCTACTACGCCATATGTACCCGACAATAGCTTTAAAATTGTAAGCTATTTTCCTAGTTACCGGGATCCAGCGGGTGTTGCAGATTCAAAGTTCAAAATGATCACGCACCTCTTTTATGCCTTTCTAAATCCCAATACCGATGGGAGTTTAGCCGCGTTAGAACAACCCGGTCGATTTACAGCCGTAATGCAAAAAGCAAGGGCAAATGGTGTAAAAACAGCCATTTCGATATCGGGTACGAAAAGTATTTTTGTAACCATGGCAGCATCTGCAACGGCCAGAAACCTGTTTGTAAAAAATGTGTTAACTTTTGCCAAAACAAATAATCTGGACGGCGTAGATATGGATTGGGAATATCCAAGTACCAGCGATGGATCGGCAGATAATTACGTGCTGTTAATGAAAGAGCTTTCAGATTCGCTACACAAATACCATAAATTTTTAAGTGCGGCCATAACCCCTGGTGTATACGCCGGCAGTATTAGGGATGGATTAAAATCGGAAGTTTTTCCTGCTGTAGATTTTTTTAATATTATGGTGTATGACGGCATTGGCTGGGATAAAAATGAGCCTGTTCAACATGCATCGTACAACATGGCCGTTGCCAGTTTAAATTATTGGTTAAGCACCCGCGGTATGCCAAAGGAGAAAGCCGTTCTGGGTATCCCCGCTTATGGTAAAAATGCCAATAACTCGGCTAACGCCTATCGCGATTTTGTAACAGCGGGGGCTGATGTAAGTTTAGATAATGCATTAATCAATAACGTTCAATTTTACTTTAATGGAACCATAACCACCAAGAAAAAAGCTAAACTCGCCAAAGATGTTGCAAATGGAGTCATGTTCTGGGAATTCTACCATGATGACAATGGCGATAAATCTATTATCCGTGCTGCAAATGATGAGCTAGGAAGAAACTACAATTAATATGAAGCCTAACTTTAAATCGATTGATCAACCGTTTTCTAACCACATAAATATTGAAGGAGGCACCTATTTATATTTTGGGGGGACAGCCTATTTGGGTATTCCTAAAAACCTGGATTTCATTCAGCTATATATCGAAGGGATCAAAAAATTCGGTTTAAACAACGGAACAAGCCGTACCAACAACATTCAGCTTGGCATTTATGATAATGCCGAAAAAGCAGCAGCAGCGCGGTATGGAGCAGAAGCTGCGCTGATTACTTCGAGTGGATATTTAGCGGCACAGCTTACCGTTAAGGATTTATCCAGATTGGGGAAGGTAATTTATGGCCCTGCAGCACACCCTGCGCTTTGGTTGGTAGAAAATCAAACCAAAAACGTAAAATTATTTCGAGATTGGGAACAGGAAACGATTAAAAGCATAAATTCATCTGAAGAAAAAACCTGGATTTTGATTAGTAATTCCATGAATAATCTTGTACCCGAAATTTATGACTTCGACTTTGTAAAAGAGGTACATAAGGATAAAAATATAATCCTTGTTGTTGACGATTCGCATGGAATAGGCGTAAACAATGATGGTATGGGTGCCATCGTAAATCTTCCCAAACAACAAAATATCGAAAATGTAGTGGTTGCCTCTATGGCAAAAGCACTGGGTGTAGATGCGGGCATTGTTTTGGCCTCCAATAAAATAATCAATAAACTTAAAAGTACAAATACCTTTATTGGCGCTTCTCCGCCAAGCCCAGCCGCACTTTATGCATATATCCATGCGGAAGATATATATAGAAAGGCCCTAAATAAACTGAAAAACAACATGGTAATGCTTGAAAAAGCATCAAATCTTACCTGGAAACACGAATGGGATTTCCCTGTGTATCTACTGGGTGATGTAAACTTTTCACAACGTCTTTTGCAAAAGCAGATCCTGATTTCGTCCTTTCCTTATCCAAATCCTACCGACAAAACTTTAAACCGTATAGTGCTTTCTGCCTGGCATGAAAAGGAGGATATTGAAACGCTAATCGCTGCCATATCTTTTTAAAGCTTTTCTTATCCAATTAATTTTTGAATATTTATAACATGAAAAAACTGCTTGTATTACTGTCGTTAACGCTTCTCTTTGCCAACATAATTTCAGCACAAACTACCACAGTTTGGATTGTTAGGCACGCAGAGAAAGACAAGTCTAACCCACAGGATACTAACCCTAATCTCTCTGATGAAGGAAAAGTAAGAGCGGGAGATTTAGCAACCTACCTAAAAAAGGTAAAATTTGATGTTGCTTTTGCCACGCCGACAAAAAGAACGCACCAAACATTGGATTCATTGGTGGTTCCTAAGGTAATCGATTATAAAGATATTAAATCGCTTGTAGACAGCATTAAAACCAACTACGTTGGCAAAACCGTTATTGTAGCAGGCCATTCTAATACCGTACTCGAGATTATTGAAGCCCTTGGCGGCAAAAAGCCTAAAGATGAATTAACAGATGATGATTACGATTACATTTTTGAACTGGCTGTAAAAGAGGATAAAGCGAAGGTAAAAATGGAGCAATACGGGAGGCCGCATCACTTGTAGTTTGTGATGTCAGGTGTTACCACCTGACAATAAGAGCACTGAAATTTAATAAATTTAGTGTAAGGTATTACCATCTTACACTATGGAAAAGCTCCAGAAGTCTTCGACTACGCTCAGACTGACAACCGCTTGGAGAGAGTGCGACCAAGCTCCCTGCCCAATGAACTATTGGCTAATGAACCAATTAACTTCTAAAGCTTCTCGAAGGGAATATCCATTAAATCGTACTTTTTCCAGCCTGAAAAATCATAGTGCCACCATTCGTTCTCTAGTACATTCATCTGATATTTACCCATTATTGCAATTAAAAAATCGCGGTTCTTTTTAGCCTCTGGCGATACATTTTCATATTTCGCCGCAGCAGCAGCCAAAAAACTATCGTAAGGTGTCGGCATTGTTATTTCTTTGCCTGTTTTTAAATTGATCAATGTTAAATCTACAGCACAGCCTCTGTTGTGTTTAGAGCCTTTTGCCGGATTAGCCACAAAATTTTTATCACTGGCCTTTTTATAAAACTCAACAGTAACAGCATAAGGCCGATAACCATCGAATATTTTCAAGCCATAGCCTCTTTTATTTAATTCCTTTTGGATTTTTTTTAATGCCGCTACCACTGGTTTTCGGGCGAAGGCCCTTGCCTGTTTATACATTACCTGCTGCATAAAATTATTCTTAGTGGCGTAGCGGATATCTAATTTGATATTTGGAATGGCTTTTTTGATTTCAACCAATTCGTTATTCGGATCAGTTTTTACCGATGCCAGGTATTGATTATAGGAACTCACCACCACCAGCTTTTTCGCCGCAACAGGTTTGTTTTGGGCGCTAACAACCACTGACAGAAAGATAAATAACGTAAAGAGATTGAGTTTCATATAATTGGTATTTGGCATACGCGTCATTACCGCTGTTAAGTTAAACGGTTGTCAGTCTGAGCCTGTCGAAGACCTTTACATTCGAATAACCAACAAAATGTCCTTCTACATGCTAAGGATGACATTTTGTTCGTTTATCCGCTAAATTAATAGTCTCGTTACTGCAAAGTTCTATTGATTCGAAACTACTAACAATTCAAGATCCTTAAATGGCAGATTGAACATATCAGCCAGATCTTTATTGGTACAGTTTCCCTGATAAATATATAGCGCTTCGCGGATACCAGGCGTATTCCATACCATATTCATTAAACCTCCAAACTCACCGATATCCAATAAAATTGGGGCAAAAATGTTCGTCAAAGCGTAAGATGCTGTTCTTGGCACACGCGAAGCAATATTTGGCACACAATAGTGAATTACATCATATTTTCTAAACACTGGATTAGTGTGGTTTGTCACTTCAGAAGTTTCAAAACAGCCCCCTTGATCAATGCTTACATCAATTACCACCGAATGCGGTTTCATCCGGGCAACCGTTTCTTCCATTACTATGCATGGACTACGGCCGTGGGTGGCTCTAATGGCGCCTATTACTACATCGCAGGTTACAATAGCCTTATTCAAAACAATAGGTTGCATTACCGAAGTAAACACTCTGCTTCCTAAATTATTTTGAAGGCGGCGTAAGCGGTAAATAGAGCTATCGAAAACTTTAACCTCGGCCCCTAATGCCAAAGCTGTTCTGGCGGCATATTCGCCTACCGTTCCTGCACCTAAAATAACAATTTCTGTCGGAGGAACACCGGTAAAGCCGCCTAGCATTAAACCTTTTCCGCCTGTTACATTGCTCAAATATTCTGCAGCAATTAAAATAGAGGTCGACCCTACTATTTCGCTCATGGCGCGTACTACGCTGAGTACATTACCTTCATCACGAAGATTCTCAAAACATAATGCGTTAATTTTTTTATGCATCAATGCCTTAAGGTAATCTTGCTTTAGCGTTCCGGTTTGCAACGAAGAAATAAGTGTTTGCCCTTTATGCATCATCTCAATCTCTTCCAACATGGGCGGTGCAATTTTCACCAGGATATCGGCATCGAAAACTTCTTTTTTGTTATAGGCAATTTTAGCACCCTGCTCTGCATACTCGGTATCAGAAAAATTAGCCCCTATGCCAGCTCCACTTTCCAGAACAACGCGGTGCCCATTGTTTACCAATAATGCAACAGATAAAGGGGTTAATGCAATTCTATTTTCCTGGAAAGAAATTTCCTTGGGTATTCCTATATATAGACTGTTTTTTTTATTTCTGGTTTCTAGCTTTGCCTCTTGCGTTTGTAGTAAACCCTGACGAGCTATATCGGCCATTCCTTCGCGTAATCCTGTAGCCATGTTGAATTAAAATTTTGATAGTTTTAGGTTGTTCAAGATAAGGAAAATCTGTTAAATTATTGATAACTAATTGTTATACCTTCGAAAATCTGAATAATCTTCGGTTTTCATCCAGCACATTTATCTCAATTTTAATATGTTTTTCGGGTAGTAACTCTTCCACTCGCTCAGGCCATTCTATTAAACAAATGCCACCACCATAAAAATATTCTTCGTAGCCCAGATCATAAGCTTCGTGAATATCTTTTATTCTATAAAAATCGAAATGGAAAACCGGGCCTTTAGGACTTTCATATTCGTTAACGATAGAATAGGTAGGGCTTGAAACCACATCATCAACACCTAAATATTTACAGAAATTTTTAATGAAGGTTGTTTTCCCAGCACCCATATCGCCCTCAAAAATGAAGACTTTTTGGCCACTGGCAAAATCTGAAAGCTGCTGTGCAACAGCAGGTAAATCGGCTAAACTGTTAACTTCGATATCCATTTTAAAAAATAAAGGCAAAAGTAATACATAATTGCATTGCTTTGCCTTTTATAGGTCGTCATTTCGACCGTAGTGTTCCAAAGGAACTCCTTCGGAGGAGAAATCTTTCACGAATCATCTCATCAAAGATTTCTCTCCAGAATATTCGGGACTGTGCTCCAGTCGAAATGACGAATTTATTTATATTCTACCTCGGTGAATACGTCACCACCGGGATAATCATTTCCTCGAGTGAAATGCCTCCATGCTGGAAGGTTTCGTTATAATAATTCACAAACTGATTGTAATTATTCGGATAAACGAAATAGCTATCTTCTCTTGCAAAAATATAACTGCTGCTGATGTTGATTTTAGGCAACAACGCATCATGAGGATTTTTAATCAAAAACACTTCTTTTGCATTAAAATTAAGGTTTCTACCTTGTTTGTATCTTAAATTGGTGTTTGTACTTCTATCGCCAATTACTTTAACCGGTTTTTTAACACGGATGGTTCCGTGATCGGTTGTAATGATCACTTTTACCTTTTTCTGTGAGATTTTTTTCAATAAGTCCCAAAGTGGCGAATGTTCAAACCAAGATAAGGTTAACGAACGGTAAGCGGCATCATCATTGGCCAGCTCGCGGATCATCTGCATATCCGTACGGGCATGGCTTAACATATCAACAAAGTTGAATACGATGGCGTTGAAATCGTTCTGCAACAAGTTATTGGTCTGATCGACAAGATCTTTCCCCTGCTCAAAAGTGAGGATTTTATTGTAACTGAATTTACAATCTTTTCTTAAACTACGTTTAATGTTATCGGCCAGAAAAGCTTCTTCATGCATGTTTTTTCCACCCTCATCATCATCGTTCTGCCACAGCTGTGGGAAACGTTTCTCCATATCCAAAGGCATCATGCCCGAAAAGATGGCGTTACGGGCATATTGCGTTGCTGTTGGCAAAATGCTGGTGTACATATCTTCTTCATCGATCCTGAAATATTCAGAAATTAGCGGATTAATGATTTTCCACTGATCGTAACGTAAATTATCAATCAGAATAAAAAAGACAGGTGTAGTATCGTTAATATGAGGGAAGGCTTTTTTCTTTAACAGCTCGTTAGAAAGCAACGGGGCTTTATCTTTTTCTTTGATCCAACCTAAATAATGTTCTTCGATAAATTTAGTAAACTGTGTATTGGCCTCCTGTTTCTGCATGGTTAAAATTTCATGCATTTGCGGGTCGTCGAGTTTCTCCAATTCAAGCTCCCAGAAAACGATCTTTTTATAAACATCAACCCACTCTTCGTAATTCAGCCTGTCGCCCAGCGTCATACCCAATCGACGGAAATCCTGTTGGTAAGCCATAGAAGTTTTCTCGCTTACCAGGCGTTTGTTATCAATCAGTTTTTTAATGGTTAACAAAACCTGCTTAGGGTTTACAGGTTTAATCAGATAATCATCAATCTTACTACCAATCGCATCTTCCATTAAATTTTCTTCTTCACTTTTGGTAATTAGCACAACAGGAACATCTGGATTCAGGTTTTTAATGGCCGATAAGGTTTCAATCCCACTCATTCCCGGCATATTTTCATCCAAAAAAACCAGGTCAAAATGAGCTTTTCCAAATGCCTCCAACGCATCGTTCCCATTGGTAAATGTGGTTACATGGTAACCTTTATCATTGAGCAATAATATATGAGGTTTTAATAAGTCGATTTCATCATCGGCCCATAATATTTTAGTTTCTTGCATGTTATTGTAAAAATAGGTAAGTATTGCCTTTTAATTTTGGCAGGTAAATCAAACTATAAATAAAAATAGCAATTTTTGTACCGTATCTATCTATTTAACTATTTTTAACGATTGAACAAGAAGAAAATAATAAATGACCCTGTATACGGTTTCATCAGCATTCCGTCCGAATTAGTTTACGATGTGATCTCACATCCCTATTTCCAACGTTTGCGTTACATCAAACAGCTTGGAATGACTCATTTGGTTTATCCAGGTGCATTACATACGCGTTTCCATCACGCTTTAGGGGCCATGCATTTAATGAGTCTGGCCATAAATCTTTTAAGAAGTAAAGGACATACCATAACCGATGGCGAAGAAGAAGCCGCCATTTTGGCCATTTTACTGCACGATATCGGCCATGGCCCTTTTTCGCACGCATTAGAACATTCTTTAGTAACTGGAATTAAGCACGAAGATATTTCGGCAAAACTGATGCACGATTTAAATGCGCATTTTAATGGGCGCCTAACCCACGCCATCGAAATCTTTAATGGCACCTATCCTAAGAAGTTTCTTCACCAGTTGATTTCCGGTCAGTTAGATCTCGACAGAATGGATTATCTAAACCGCGACAGCTTTTTTACCGGTGTTAGCGAAGGTGTAATCAGTTTCGATCGGATTATTAAGATGTTTAACGTTTACGATGATGATCTGGTGATTGAGGAGAAAGGTATTTATTCTATCGAGAAATTTTTAATTGCCCGCCGGCTAATGTACTGGCAGGTTTATCTGCACAAAACCGTTATTGCTGGCGAGATGATTTTGGTAAAGCTATTAGAGCGTGCAAAAGAATTATCAGCCGCTGGAGCCGATTTATTTGCTTCGCCATCATTGAACTATTTCTTAAAAAACGATATCAATGAGGCCAATTTCTTTGCGCAGCATGAAAATCTGGAACATTTTACCAACCTTGATGATCAGGACATTTATGCAGCAGTTAAGGTCTGGACCAAACATAACGATAAAATTTTGTCTACGTTATGTAAAATGCTTACTTCCAGAAATCTCTATAAGGTAGAAATGGGCAACGAAATGGCCAATCTCGACCGCGTAAACTTTTTACAGGATGCCGCTGTTAATTTATTAGAAATCAAGCCCGAAGAAGCAAGGTATTTTGTTTTTACCGATTCGATCCAAAACCGCGCTTACAATGCAGGCGTTGGAAATATTAAGATTCTGATGAAAAATAACGATATTGTTGATATTGCGAAGGCGTCTGATTTGTCTAATCTCGAGTCGCTGCAAAAAACTGTAGAAAAATATATCCTCTGTTACCCCAGAGGGATTTAAGGTTATTTAACAAAATATTTAACTTTTAGTGCCGTTTTAAGTCTTATTATTGTGTAAAATATACACCCTTTAACCCGAGCAGGTTTTTTTGTTCATATCAATTTAACATATACCTTTGTACGATGCAATTTACTGCCACGCAGATAAGTCAGTTTCTAAACGGTTCCATTGATGGTAACCCTGATGTAGCCGTTACCGAACTTTCTAAAATAGAGGACGGAAAGGAAGGCTCTTTGTCTTTTCTTTCGAATCCTAAGTACGAAAACTTTTTGTATTCTACTCAGGCGTCAGTCGTTATCGTATCAAAGAATTTCGCCCCTACGCAACCGTATACCAGTACATTAATACGTGTAGAAAACCCATATAGCGCTTTTACAATCTTGTTGGATAAATATAATGAAGCCGTTAATGCCCAGACCGCACAATCTGGAATTGATAAACTGGCATTTGTTCACGCTACAGCAAAAATTGGCAAAAACGTGTTTATAGATGCTTTTGCCTATGTGGCCGAAAATGTAGAAATTGCAGATGGCTGTAAAATAAATGCGCAAACCTTTATCGGCGCGAATTCTAAAGTCGGCGAAAACAGCACTTTTTTCCCTGGTGTAAAAATTTATCACAATTCTATAATCGGCAGCAGGGTTGTTATTCATTCCAATACTGTTATCGGAAGCGATGGTTTTGGTTTTGCCCCACAAAAAGACGGCACTTACAATAAAATACCTCAGATTGGAAACGTTATAATCGAAGATGACGTAGAAATTGGCGCAAATACAACTGTAGATCGTGCAACAATGGGATCAACAATTGTAAAGAAAGGTGCAAAAATCGATAACCTGATACAGATTGCGCACAATGTGGAGATTGGCGAGAACACGGTTTTAGCCGCACAATCAGGCATATCAGGAAGTACAAAAATAGGCCCGAACAGCGTTGTTGGCGGCCAAGTTGGTATAGCCGGACACTTAACATTGGCTAAGGGTACTCAGATTGGCGCACAGGCCGGTATCAATTTTAATATTACAGAAGAAAATAAACAATGGCATGGTAGTCCGGCGCAACCATTGCGCAACTGGATGCGTGCCTCAGTAATTTTCAAACATCTTCCAGATGTAGAAAAAAGAATAAACGCGCTCGAAGAGGAATTGAAAAAGCTTATAGCTGAACTGGATAAGAATACAATACACAATGAACGTTAGACAAAAAACGATTAAACAAGAAATATCAGCATCTGGTGTTGGTTTACACACAGGCGCTAATGTTACTTTAACCTTTTGCCCGGCCCCCGAAAATCATGGCTTTAAATTTCAGCGTATCGATTTAGATGGCCACCCGATTATCGAAGCCGATGCAGATAACGTTACCGATACTTCACGAGGCACAACACTTACCCAAAATGGCGCAAGTGTTAGCACTGTAGAACACGTAATGGCATCGCTGGTTGGTATGGACCTCGACAACGTGCTCATTAAATTAGATGGACCGGAAACCCCAATTATGGATGGTAGCTCTATCCAGTTTGTTGATTTACTGGAGGAAGTAGGTACAGTTGAGCAAAATGCAGATCGCGAGTATTTCACCATTCCACATAACATTACCTATACCGAAGAAGATAGAAAAGTAGAAATTGTAGCCATGCCGTTAGACGACTATCGTTTTACGTGTATGATCGATTATAATTCTCCTGTTTTGGGCAGCCAGCACGCCGGCATTAATACCATTGCAGAGTTTAAGAAAGAAATTGCTTCTTGCCGTACCTTCTGTTTTCTACACGAATTGGAATACCAATTATCTCACAATTTAATTAAGGGTGGCGATTTAAATAACGCCATTGTAATTGTGGATAAAGAAGTTACGAAGGATGAATTACGCCACTTGGCTAAACTATTTAACCGTGCAGATATCGATGTTGCCCCGCAAGGGATTTTGAACAACATGGAATTGCGTTACCAAAACGAGCCTGCCCGTCATAAATTATTAGATATGATTGGCGATTTGGCTTTGGTTGGCATGCATTTAAAAGGTCACATTATGGCTGCCCGCCCAGGACATGCAGCAAACGTTGCCTTTGCAAAAAAGATTAAAGCGGCAATTAAAAAAGAGAAAAACAAAAAAATACAAAAGGTTTACGATCCAAGTGCAAAACCATTATATGACGTTGTTCAGATTATGGATATTTTGCCTCACCGCCAGCCATTTTTATTTGTAGATAAAATATTGGAACTTTCTAAAAACCACGTAGTTGGCGTTAAAAACGTTACCATGAACGAAGAGTTTTTTAAAGGTCACTTTCCTGGTGCACCGGTTTTTCCGGGTGTAATTCAAATTGAGGCTATGGCTCAAGTTGGTGGTATTTTAGTGCTAAGTACCGTTCCAGATCCTAGAAATTATTTAACTTATTTCTTAAAAATAGATAACGTACGTTTTAGGGCCCAGGTGCTTCCTGGCGATACTATTGTTTTCCGCTGCGATTTACTTGAACCGATCAGAAGGGGCATTGCCCAGATGAAAGGTGTGGGTATGGTTGGCGAAAAAATCGTTGTCGAAGCCGAAATGATGGCTCAAATTTCAAAAATTAAACAAGCAGAACCCGCCCAATAATGATACAACCTTTAGCATACATACATCCCCAGGCAAAGATTGCCGAAAACGTGGTAATCGAACCCTTTGTAGTGATACATAAAGACGTTGTAATTGGAGAGGGAACGTGGATCGGATCGAACGTTACCATTATGGATGGTGCACGTATTGGTAAAAACTGCCGTATCTTTCCTGGTGCTGTCATTTCTGGCGAACCACAGGATTTAAAATTTGCTGGCGAAATTACTACCGCAGAGATTGGCGACAATACCACCATACGTGAGTGCGTTACCATTAACCGCGGTACTAAAGATAAGTGGAAAACCACTATCGGCAGTAATTGTTTAATTCAAGCCTACTCGCACATTGCGCATGATTGTGAGGTTGGAAATAACTGTATTTTCTCAAACAGCACTACATTAGCAGGCCATATTACCATTGGAAACAATGTTGTTTTAGCGGGCTTGGTTGCCATACATCAATTTGTTAAAGTAGGTTCTTATGCTTTCGTAACTGGTGGTTCATTGGTACGTAAGGATGTTCCTCCTTATGTTAAAGCGGCCCGCGAGCCACTTTCTTATGCAGGTATTAACTCTGTGGGTTTGCGTAGAAGAGGTTTTACCAACGAGCAAATTGATGAGATTCAGGAAATTTACCGTGTCCTTTTTGTAAAACACAATAACGTAACGAAAGCTTTAGACATGATCGAAGCTGAATTTAAACCGACGGAAATCCGTGATGAAATTGTAGATTTTATACGTAATTCTAACCGCGGGGTAATGAAGGGCTTCGGAATGGGAAGCTAATTAAGGTAGAAGGCTGAAGGGTTTAAGATAGAGGGTAAAACCCATTGCCTTAACCAAATTTAAATAAATATTCATGAGTGATTTAACGCTAATCAGAACCGATTCAGACAATGCCGATTTTAGGACATTGGTCGCTTTATTGGATCAGGATTTAGCGGTTAGAGATGGTGACGACCATACTTTTTATGCTCAATTTAACAAGGTTGATACCATTAAAGAAGTGATTGTTGCCTATCGAGATGGAACTGCTGTTGGCTGTGGTGCGATAAAGCCTTTTTCAGCAACAGAAGCCGAAGTTAAAAGAATGTTTGTACATCCAGATTATAGGAATCAAGGCATTGCGGCTAAAGTTTTAAATGAATTAGAAAGCTGGGCTACTGAACTCCGTTTTACTGCATGTGTTTTAGAAACGGGCAAGAAACAGCCTGAAGCCATCGCACTTTATCAAAAGGTGGGTTATCATATCACGCCCAACTACGGACAATACATTGGTGTTGATAACAGCGTTTGTATGATAAAAACCATCACCGCCAAACGCCAAACGCCTAGCGCTTAACCCAAATGAATATCACTTTACAAAATGTTGGCAGAAGATTTAATAAAGAGTGGATTTTCAGGAATTTAAGCACTGAATTTTCTTCTGGCAATAGTTATGCAATATTAGGGCCCAATGGCTCAGGCAAATCAACATTATTAAGCGTTTTAACGGGTAGCTTATCTCCTTCAGAAGGAGAAATTTCATTCTCAGATGTGAACGAGATTCTTGTAGAAAATATCTATAAGTACATCAGCCTGGCTGCACCATATCTCGAACTGGTTGAAACATTTACCTTAAAAGAGAGCATTGATTTCCATTTTAAGTTCAAAAATTTTGCTCCGGGACTCGATTCAAAAAAGCTGATCACCATACTGGGATTAGAAAAAGCAGCGAACAAAGAAATCAAGTACTTTTCTTCGGGAATGAAGCAAAGAACCAAACTAGCTTTGGCCTGTTGCACTGATACACCAATTTTATTTTTAGACGAGCCAACGAGTAATTTAGACGTTCAGGGAATAAGTTGGTACCGCGAACTGATCGAAAATTTTGGAAAGGACCGCCTAACAATAATTGGCTCCAATCAAATACAAGAATACGATTTCTGTACGAATCAGATACAAATATCAGATTATAAGTAAGTTATGCAGAAAATCCATTCCTTATAAAACGTCTGTTTTGTCATACATTTGTATTAAAAATAATTTTTTTAAAAAACATTTTGTAATTCACCAATTATACTTACCTTTGCACCACCAAAAAGAGAAACAATTATTTAATTTATCTCTTCAAGTAAAAGATCATATTTTCCGTATCCGGAATCAAAATATATAGCCCGCAAAGGCAAAGAGTTTTTCATAGTTTAGTTTGAGGTTTAGGTTGATTATGCCTTTGGAGTGGTTCCCAAAGGCATTTCTTTTATACCAGGATTTTTTTCGGTGAATAGTCAATAAGACAAAAATCTGAATCATCATGCGAATGCATCAATACCAATGAACTAATGACTATTGAACCAATGAGCTACGGTTTTTCCTTTCCAAATCATCATTCCTTTTTTTAACTTTGGTGTTCAAAAATTAACAAAACTAGATTTCATTATAAAATGGCAAAGGCATCAGAAGTAAAAAACGGAAATGTACTTCGTTTTAACGGAGAGTTGGTAAGTGTAGAAGAGTACATCCACCGAACTCCAGGAAATTTAAGGGCTTTTTATCAGGCCCGTATGCGCAATGTAAAAACCGGAAAAATTGTAGAATATCGTTTCCGGACTGATGAAGAGGTGACCATTTGCCGTGTAGAAACCAACGACTATCAATATCTTTATGAAGATGGCGATTACTTGGTGGTGATGGATAACAATACTTTTGAGCAGTACAACATCCCTAAGTTGCTTTTCGGAAACTCCATTAAGTTTTTAAAGGAGGGCATGAATGTAACCATCGCTTTTGAAAGTGATGAACCCATTGTTGCACAGCTCCCTAATAGCGTGGAGCTAGAAATTACCTACTCTGAACCCGCTGTAAAAGGCGATACCTCTACCAGTGCACAAAAATATGCCACCGTAGAAACCGGTGCTGAAATTAGAGTGCCTCTATTTATTAACCAGGGCGATAAGGTTAAAGTTGATACCAAAACCGGCGAATATATGGAGCGGGTAAAATAGCATAACTGAGGATTTAGATTTCCTTAAACCCTAAGCCTTATACCTTAAACCTTTATAGGTTTTTATCAAAATAATTTTACCTTTGCCGTCACGAAAAACTGAAATATAAATCCAATTTAGGATAACACAATATGGCAAAAGCATCAGAAATTAAAACAGGTAACATTCTTCGCATAAACAACGAGCTGGTTACTGTTGACGAATGGAATCACCGTACACCAGGAAAAGGTGGAGCATTTTACACTGGTAAATTCCGGAACATCAAATCGGGCAGAATTGTTGAAGCACGTATGAATACCGACGAGGCTGTAGAAATCTGCCGCGTTGAAACCAATGATTACCAATATTTATACGAAGAAGGTGATTATCTGGTAGTAATGGACAACAACAATTACGAGCAGTTTAACGTTGAGAAATCACTATTCGGTTCGGCTATTAAGTTCTTAAAAGAAGGCATGAACATCATCGTTTCTATGGAAAGTGAAGAGGCGATTATGGCTCAATTACCAAATTTTGCTGAATTCGAAATCACCTATTCTGAGCCAGCTGTTAAAGGCGATACCTCTACAAATGCATTAAAAGCTGCAACATTAGAGAACGGTGTTGAGGTGAAAGTCCCGATGTTTGTAAACCAAGGAGACAAAATTAAAATCGATACCCGTACCGGTGAATATGTTGAGCGCGTAAAGTAATTAACTCAATATTTTAAAAGCCTCTAAAATTAACTTTTTAGAGGCTTTGTTATTTTCTCAAGACCTATAAGGTTTCAGAAACCTCATGGGTCTGTAAAATATTTACCTTTGTTAGTATGTTAAAAGCCGAAATCAGAAAGCAAGCATTAAAAGACAGATTATTGCTTAGCGACGCAGAATACAAAAACCTAAACGAAGCGCTCTTAGAACAGCTTAAAACACTCGATTTTAGCAAAACTAAAACCCTCCACATCTTTTTGCCCATTACAGAAAAAAAGGAGCCCAATACTTTTTTACTGATCGAATGGCTTAATAAAAATCACCCAGAAATTAAAATCATTGTACCTAAAGCCGATTTTGAGACCGCTTTAATGACCAATCACGAATATTTAGGTGTAGGCGATTTAAGGAAAAACCTTTATAACATCCTGGAACCGCAAAAAGGAAACCTGCATGAGGGCGAAGTAGATCTTGTTGTTGTTCCACTTTTAGCTTTCGATAAACAAGGTTACCGGGTGGGTTATGGCAAGGGCTTTTATGATCGGTTTCTACAGGATATAAATGCTCAAAAAATAGGCTTATCTTTGTCCCCTGCTATTGAAAAAATCGATGATGTAAATGAACACGACATCAGGTTGGATTTTTGCATTACGCCAACAGAAATTATAAAATTTTAAGCTTACCAGCATGCCACAGGAAATCGTTATCAAAACCGAAAAACAATACGAAGACAATATGATTGCGGTATTCGAGTTACAGGAAAAGGAGGAATTAACCGCTGAAGATCTGAAACAGATTGAATTAATGCTGAAGGCTGGAGAAAAATACGAAGCCGAACATTTGTAAGTTTTTCCTCTTAAAACGCTTGTCAGTCTGAGCGTAGTCGAAGACCATCAAGACCTTCTTAAAAAGATTATCCTTCGACTCCGCTCAGGATGACCTACTTTTTTAATGAACACTCGGAAATTAATGTCCCTTAACAAAATCGCTCACCAGATAAGCAACCAATTTAGCCGTTAACCTACTTACCCTTCCATCCAACATTCGGGCTGCGCCCTCACAAATATGTAGATAAGAGAACTTCTTCACACTGGTTAAAATGAATTTTCTAATATCGTTAACGGCAAAACCAGATGGTGTTTCGGCGCTGGAAAGTACATTCTGAACGCAGTCCAAATCGATTTCCAAGCCTGTAACTGAACCAATTTCGTTCACCATATCAGCAAAGTCAGCCCCAGTTAAAACATCGTCAAAAAACACAGCCTTAAGCTTTGGGTTCTCGTCTATTTGATTTAAAATAGCTTCATTATTATAGTTTTGATGCAAGCCATACATGAAATAACTATTCAGGTAGTTTTCTTTTAGTGCATAAGAAAATCCGTTCCCGCTATGCCTACCTTCCAGCTCTCTTAAATCAGCATGTGCATCCACATTTAAAACCCCTATTGGGCTTTTATGTGCTAAAGAAGTACCCTTAATTATTGGGTAGGCATTATTATGACCACCACCAATAACAATAGGTATTTTGCCTGCAGCTACAATTTTTTCAATTACGGGATAAACCAGCTCATCAACCTGAGCTACTTTGTTTCTTAAACCCACTATGGAAGAATCTTCGGGCTCATCGATTTCGAAATGCCCCAAGACCAAAATCTCCTTTCCGTTTAAAAAGCGGTTACTCTGGATATTTAGAAAAGCCACCAAACTTGGCCGCCACATAGAGGCTGTACCTGCAATACCTAAGTTTGCACGCACGCCAATGTCTTCAGGAATACCTAACAGCACAAATTTAGAACTACTGGCTTTTAATCCTTCTACCGAAATTCCGTCACATGAAGAAGAAGCTCCATCATCGTGTCGGTATACATTAACCCTTTCGCCCAGTTTGGTTTCGCCATCACGAGCGATAATCAAATGATCGATGTCGCCCTGCGAATATATTTTAAGGTTATCCATTATAAATTTCACCGTTTAAAATAACAGTTTCTATTTGCGTTTCGCCAAAGCTGTATGGCAAATAGGCAATTGAAGGCATCGGTTTGGTAATAAACAGATTCGCCTTTTTACCGATGGTAATGCTTCCATAATCGTCACTTATTTCCATTGCTGCAGCGCCATTTAATGTTGCAGCATTTATCGCCTGTTCAGGGAGCATCTTCATTTTAATGCATCCAAGTGACACCACAAAATTCATATTTCCTGAAGGTGTTGAACCAGGGTTGTAATCGCTAGCCAAAGCAACTGGCAAATCGGCTTTAATAAAGCTTTTGGTATCAGCATAAGGAATACCTAGGTAAAACGAACAAGAAGGGAGTAATGTTACAATCGTATCAGCATTTCTTAACGTCCGGATCGTTTCCTCATCACTTTCTTCGAGGTGATCAACTGAAATGGCTCTATTTTGCACAGAGACCTCTATTGCCCCCGAAACGGAAAGTTGATTGGCATGTACTTTTGGTTTTAGTCCATATTTTGCACCTGCCTTTAATACCTGATCGGTTTCTGCGACAGAAAAAAACCCTTTTTCGCAAAAAACATCAATATAATCAGCCAGTTTTTCTTCTGCTATTTGAGGCAGCATTTCATTGATAATTAAATCGATGTAACCCTGATGGTTGTTTTTAAATTCAGTCGGATAAGCATGAGCGGCTAAGAAAGTTGCTTTTATAGGAACCGGGAACTGATCTTTCAACCTGCGGATTACCCGAAGCATTTTGATTTCACTTTCGGTAGTTAACCCATAGCCACTTTTAATTTCGACAGCTCCTGTTCCCTGCAGGATCATGTGTTTTAACCTAATGGATGCACTTTCAAACAATTCATCTTCTGAAGCTTTTTGGAGTTTGTTAGCCGAATTTAGAATCCCACCTCCTGCAACGGCAATTTCCTCATAACTTTTGCCTTGGATTTTCATTGCAAATTCTTCCTCACGTGAAGCTGCAAAAACAATGTGCGTATGACTATCGCACCAGGAAGGGAAAATATATCTGCCTTCTGCTGAGATATGAGAGGAGAAATTTGAGATATGAGATGGGATTGAATCCATCTTACCAAAATCCTTGATCAGACCATCTTCAATTAAAAGCCAGGCATTTTCAAGAACAGGTAACGAATCTAATTCACTGCCACGCAGCACTAATTTATCTTTGGAATGTAAGCCTACCAGGCCTTTTATATTTGTGATTAACATTTGGTTAGTTGAAGGTTAATTGTTTAAACTGTGCAAATTGGTTAATTGAGTTTTGGTTACAGTTAACCGATTTAAACAATTAACCAGTTAACCAAATACCTAATCGATCTCTAAGAGAACCGGACAATGATCTGAATGTATCGCATCGGGTAGGGTTCTAACATTTTTCAATCGGCTTTCCATAGGCTTGGTGGCCAAATGGTAATCGATCCGCCAACCCAAATTCTTTCCTCTCGAACCGGCACGGTAGCTCCACCAGGTATAATGGTGCGGGTCTTTATTAAAATGACGGAAAGTGTCGATGAAACCATTATCCAAAAATAACCGCATCCACTCCCGTTCTTCTGGTAAAAAGCCCGATGAATTGGCGTTTGATTTTGGGTTATGAATATCGATGGCAGTATGGCAGATATTGTAATCGCCACTTACAATTAGATTTGGGATCTCTTTACGCAATTCTCCAATGTACTCATCAAAGAACCGCATAAATTCGTACTTTTTAACCTGACGTTCATCTCCGCTTGAGCCAGATGGCATATAGAGGCTCATTAAAGAAAAATCATCAAAATCGGCCCTTAAAATCCTGCCCTCTTTATCTATCCATTCTTCACCGCAGCCAAATTCGATATGATTCGGTTTAATTCTAGTCAGAATTGCCACACCACTATATCCCTTCTTTTCGGCAGGGAACCAATAATGATGGTAACCAAGTTGCTCAATCAGGGCAATAATTTCTGGGATCTGCACTGGCAACGCCTTCACTTCCTGCAAGCAGACCATATCAGCATCCGTAGCCTGTAGCCAGCCAAAAAAGTTTTTGGTACTTGCCGCCCTAATCCCATTAACGTTATAGGAGATAATCTTCATTCAGTAAATTTCAATTGTTGTGGGCGGTAAATTTAGAAATTAATTAAATAAAGGCTTAGTAATTCAGATTTGCTTTCGTTAAATTTGTTTATGAGCATTGAAGAGCTAAAAATAGAGATCGCAAAAAAAGTATTCGAAACTGATGACGAAAATCTTTTGTCAGAGTTGGAGATGCTTCTGAATCATAGTGAAAAAGTTGTTTTAGAGGAATTACCGAAACATGTTCAAGAGGGTATTAAAAGAGGATTAAAGCAAGCTGAAGAAGGGAAATTAATCCCTTATGATGAAGTTAAAAGAAGACTCTCTGAAAAATGGCATTAACAGTTTCTTTTTCAGAAGAAGCATACGAAACACTACTCGGCATTGGGTTGTTCATCGAGGAAGTCTGGGGATATGATTACGCTGAAAAATTTATCCACAGTGTTTATAAAAAAATTGATTTAATTGCCATTCAGCCATTCATTTACGAACCCATTTTATTAAACAGTCAAGTTAGAAAAGGCGTAGTTTCGAAATATACTTCTTTCTATTATAGGGTTTATCAAGAAGAAATTAGAATCCTATTCTTTTTCGACAACAGACAAGATCCATTAATTACATAACCATTTTATCTTTCAAAGAAGCCTGTAACAGCTGTTTTTCTAACTTTTTTGCCGTTCTTCTTTTCAAAACCGTGACTTCCATTTTTACATCTTGCTTTGGACGGTTGTTTTTATCAGTTGCCAGAGCAGCTATTTTATCAACCATATCCAAACCAACCACTATTTCGCCATAAACGGTATAGTTTCTATCCAAATGAGGCGTGCCACCTATCGTTTTATATACCTCACGCTGCCATTCAGGAATTTTGAATTTCAGGCGTTTTTCTTCTACATTATTCAATTGCTGGTCGGTAAAAACTTTTCCCTGAACCAGGTAAAACTGACTACCACTAGACGCTTTGGCCGGATTAACATCATCACCTTCCCTAGCAGCAGCCAGAACGCCTTTTTTATGGAACAAGCTATCATTAAACTCAGCTGGAATGGTGTACTTCGGTCCTCCCTCACCCAATAAAGAATCAGGTTTGGCATTTTTAGAATCCGGATCACCGCCCTGAATCATAAAATCTTTAATTACCCTGTGAAATAAAACACCATTATAATATCCCTTTTTCGTTAATTTTAAAAAGTTATCGCGATGTAAAGGGGTTTGATTATATAGCCTAATAATGCATTCACCAAATTCGGTTTTAATGCGTACATATTGATTTTTGGGCTTTGCAGCAAAGGCTGAAAGTATCGAAAAGGTGCAGAGGAATAATAATATTTTCTTCATTTAATTGGTGTTTAAGGCTAAAGTAAGTTAAAAAATGAAATTCAATAAATAATTACAGGCATTATTCGATATTTTTTCCTTTACCTTTGTATTAATGAAGTTAAAACAAAAAATAGCACTTTCTTTGGCTGTATTCTATGCAGTTAGTGTTATGGGTTTGGCTCTAAGTCTCCATTTCTGTGGGGGCAAATTGGAAAACGTTAAACTTTTCAGCAATGAGGTTTCCTGCAAATTCTGTAAGGAAATCCCTGCCGAGAAGAAAGATGATGGTTGTTGCAAAAATACACAGGTAACCGTAAAAGTTAAAGATAGTCACCACGGCGAGGCTCAGATACAAATGCCAAAGCTTTTTTCTATCGAGCTTTTTCTTCATCCTCCGGTTTTAGAATTTCTCACTAACATTACGCCGAAGTTTTTTAGTAAAATTTCGAATAAAGCACCGCCACTTTCCTCGCGGATTGCCTTGCATATTTTCAATTGTATTTTTAGGAATTAGGATTTTAAACACTGCCTCGTCAATGCATCGTTTTGCATTTCGACAGGCTCAATGTGACATTTTCTTAGAGTCTAATTCAAAAAAATCATGAAAGCAATAAAAATATTCAGCATCATTATGCTATTTTTCGCCGTTAATGTTTCGGCACAACAAATATCTACAGCCGATTTACAGGTAACCGGTTTAACCTGCTCTATGTGTTCTAACGCAACACAAAAATCGTTAGAGACTTTAAATTTTATCAGTAGTGTAAAACCCGATCTGAACAAAAATATCTTTGTTTTAACTTTTAAAAAAGACGCTAACATCAACCTTGATCTGGTTCGCAAAAAGGTTCAGGATGCTGGTTTTTCAGTTGGTGGCTTAACTGCAAGTTTCAATTTCAACCAAGTAAAAATAGACGATAAAGGTCAGGCAGTTGTTGATGGCAATGTGTACCGTTTTGTAAATGCGAAAAGCAAAACACTTAATGGGACTGTAAAAGCCAGTATAGTGGACAAAAATTTCATCTCAGGTTCAGCATTTAAGAAGCAAGCCACAACTGCTAATTCTGATGCTTATGCGAGTGGTACTGGCGTAGTTAACGGAAAAAAAACGCGTATTTATCACTTAGTTCTTTCTTAAGATGAAAAGGATACTCGTATTGGCGCTGATGATTATCGGCGCCTATACAAATGGTTTTGCACAAGAACTCTATGTATTTACCGAGCCTGCCAGTAATATGCCAACCAAATCGATTGGTGTAAGAATTACGAACGAAGGCATGTTTAACAATCCTGGTTTTGTGAGCAGAACTATTCCGGAAGTAATGATTGGTTTTAATAAGAACCTGATGACCCACGCCCAGGCATTTCTTTCTGATATGGATGGAAAATATCGTTTAGAAGGTGGGAGTTTTTATGCAAAGTACCGATTTTTATCGTTAGATGAAGCACATAGCCACTTTAGAGCAGCGGCTTTCGGCCGGATTAGCACAAGCAAAAGGCCAACATACACGAGAGATATTAACCTCGAAGGCGACAATAGTGGTGTGCAAGGCGGATTAATTTTTACGCAGCTTTTGCACAAACTGGCACTTTCAACCACTTTGGGTTATGCACATGCTTTCGAGAACAGCGATAGGCAAATAGCTGGAATGCCGCAGCCCAAAAATATGTTGTCCTATAGTTTATCATCGGGTTACCTGGTTTTGCCAGTGGTTTATAAGGATTACAAGCAGCCAAACTTTAATGTGTATTTAGAATTATTGGGGAAAACAGATCCTAGTAGTGGCCAATCTTATTTGGATATAGCCCCAGCCATACAGATGATTTTGAATAGCACAACGCGCATCGATTTGGGCTATCGCTTTCAGGCAGCTGGAAATATGGATAACCGATACACTAAAAATATGTACCTGCTTAGGGTAGAATTTAATTTCTTTAACGTTTTAAAATAAAATACAACCAAATGAAACCATCATGGTTTTTCAGATTAATTTCAGTCAGATTAAAACCATGATCGCTTCACCACCATTAAAAATAATATATAACAGATGAAAAAAATATTAGGAATAGTTGCCATCATAACAATCGCAACAACAGCTTTCACTTACGCACAAAGCAAAACAGATGTAGCCTTAAATCAGGTGTTAACAGCTTATTACGATGTAAAAAATACTCTAGCAACTGATAAGAAAGACTTAGCCATCGAAAAAGTAAAAGTTTTATCAGCAAAGTTAAACGCAGTGAACCATAAAGATTTACCAGCAGAGCAACATAAAACATTTATGGAACAGGCAGCCATCATTAAAAGTAAAGCCGCTCAACTTGCAGGTTCTAATGACATTAAAACACAAAGAAAAGCTTTTGAAGGAATTTCTTATGCCATGATTAAAACCTTAAGGGGTTTAAAATTTAATAGCCAAACCGTTTATGTTCAACATTGCCCAATGGCAAAGGCAAGCTGGTTAAACGAAAAAGAGAACATCGAAAATCCATATTATGGAAGTATGATGTTTGATTGTGGCGACGTTTCTGAAACCATAAAATCGAACTAATGAAGCTGCATATCAAAAACATGGTATGCAACCGTTGTAAAATGGTGGTTAAAGCTGAGCTGGAAAAGCTCGGCCTTAAACCATTATTGGTTGAACTTGGCGAGGTTACCTTGGCTGAAAACATTTCTCTGGAGGATAAAATCAAGATATCGGATAATTTGACCCATTTTGGGTTCGAATTACTTGAGGATAAGAAAACCCAGATTGCAGAGCAGATTAAAACCACCATTATTAATCTGGTACACTATACCCAAGAGCCATTAAAAATCAATCTTTCTGCCTATCTCAGCGAGCAGTTAAAACTGGAATACACGAGTTTAAGCAATATTTTTTCCGAGGTGGAAAACCAAACCATCGAGAAGTATTTCATTGCTCAAAAAATAGAAAAAGCAAAAGAAATGCTTACTTACGGCGAGCTCACGCTTAGCGAAATTGCCTATCAACTGAATTACAGTAGTGTTGCACATTTATCGGCGCAATTTAAAAAAGTAACCGGAATTACACCCTCGGCTTATAAGGCAGCATCAACGGATAGCAGGAAAACACTGGACGAGGTGAAATAGTTGATGGCTCATGGTCAATAGTCTATAAGCCGGGTACTAACCTCAAATTTCTTATCATACGTCAATACTAATCGGCTGATCTTCACCTACCTTTGTAGCTAAATAAATTCACTAGTTATGAAACCATCATGATTTTTCAAACCACATTGGTGAAAAATCTGATGGCTTCATCACAGTTAAAACTAAATTATAAACTGATGAAAAAATTATTCTTATTTCTGATCGCTACCTCAATTAGTGTAGCATCATTTGCACAAACAAGCTGGAAAATAGATCCAATGCACTCGTTTGTTAACTTTTCGGTTAAACACATGGGCATTTCTTTCGTTGATGGTTCTTTTAAAAAATTCGACGGAACAGTTACGGCTTCTAAACCAGATTTAACAGATGCTAAAATCAGCTTTACTGTTGATGTAAATAGCATTACAACAGGTGTTGATATGAGAGATGGCCACTTGAAAACTGATGATTTCTTTAACGCAGAAAAATTCCCCACTATGAAATTCGAAGGTACTTCTTTCAAAAAATTAAGTGACAACAACTACGAATTAAGTGGCAAATTGACCATCCGCGATATAACTAAAGATGTAAAATTTGCTGTTGTTTATGGTGGTACGGCTAAAGATCAACAAGGCAATACTAAAGCAGGTTTTGGCGCAACAACAACCATTAACCGTTTAGATTATAACATTAAATATGATCCAACTGGTGCCGGCGTCGCTAAAGATGTTGCCATTAAATTAAACCTGGAGTTCGTTCAGGAGAAATAATACCTGAATCGTCATTTCGAGTGGAGCACAGCGGAATCGAGAAATCTTTAGCCTGCTATTGTTATAAACTTTAAAGATTTCTCCACTTCGGTCGAAATGACGATCACTTAATAGGAAATTATGTCTGCACTATCACAATTCAAGAACTTCACTCAGCGTTTGCCTCAAACTGATTTAATGCCAACGCTTTTTATCGGTCACGGCTCACCAATGAACGGCATCGAAAACAATGAGTTTAGCCAGAGTTGGGCAGATTTAGCCAAAAATATTCCTGTTCCAAAGGCAGTGTTAGTGGTATCGGCACACTGGTACACACACGGAACTTTGGTTACGGCGATGGATTTTCCAAGCACCATCCACGATTTTGGTGGTTTCCCACAGGCACTTTTTGATGTTCAATATCCAGCCCCCGGAGATTCCGAGCTGGCTGCAGAAATTCCGAATTTAATTCACTCCACTTCTGTAGGTTTAGACCACGATTGGGGTTTAGATCATGGCACTTGGACTGTTGTTAAACATATGTATCCAAATGCGGATATTCCTGTTCTCCAGTTAAGTATCGATTACACCAAATCACCTGAGCAGCATTACGAAATCGCCAAAGAAATTTATGCCCTCCGCAAAAAAGGGATATTGGTTATAGGCAGTGGAAATATGGTGCACAACCTACGCATGTTAAGCTGGGAAATGATTAATGGTGGCGGTTACGATTGGGCGATTGAAATGAACAATAAGTTCAAAAACTTAATTGCTAACGGCGAACACAAACCCTTGATTAACTATCGCAACCTAGGTACCGATGCCATGTTGGCCATCCCTACCCCAGAACATTATTTACCGCTGATTTATACCCTCGGAATGAAAAATGATAAGGAAGAGGTTTCTTTCTTTAATGACAAAGCTGTTGGTGGTTCGTTAACCATGACTTCGGTTTTGGTGGGATAAGCAGGGGTTTAGGGTTTAGGGTTTAGGGTTTAGGGTTTAGGGTTTAGGGAAAACAACTTGTCTAGTGGCTTGTTTGCTTTGTTTATAAAACGTTGATCAAACCTTAATGACCTTAATTTCATAATGATAACTATTTAAACGGTGAGGGAATTATCGCACAATCACAGAGAACCGCCTGTCGCAAATAGAGATTCTTCACTGCGTTCAGAATGACAGCAGCCTAAAATTCTATAAAACTTTATGATTATTATGTAATGCTTATGGCCGGATGAAGCGGTAAATTTGTATAAAGATTTTAATCATGACACATACCTATCAACTTACCGGCATGACTTGTGGCGGTTGCGAAAATAAAGTAAAAAGTAACCTGCTCGTTTTACCAGATGTAACTTCTGTTGAAGTTTCGAAAGATACCAATTCAGCCACCATTAGCATGAATAAACATATTGGCTTAGATACACTCCAACAAGCTTTGGGCGGATCAGACAGCAAATATCAAATTTCTGCGGCTCACCATAGCGAAACATTGGAAGAGGCAAAATCGTGGGCCGAAACCTATAAACCCATTTTATTGATCTTCGGATATGTTACCGCAATATCACTTGTGGTTTCGTGGCAATCTGGCGGAATTAATTTTATGGTGTTCATGCGCATTTTTATGGCGGGTTTCTTCCTCACCTTCTCTTTCTTTAAAATGCTTAACCTGAAAGCTTTCGCCGAAAGTTATGCCATGTACGATATCGTTGCCAAAAAATTTGGTGCGTGGGGTTACATCTATGCTTTTATCGAACTCGGATTAGGCTTATCTTTTGCATTAAACCTATCACCCGTAGTTGTAAACTGGGTTACGCTAATTGTAATGACGGTAAGCATCCTTGGTGTTTTGGAAAGTGTTCTAAACAAGAAAAAGATTCAGTGTGCCTGTTTGGGTGCGGTTTTTAACTTACCCATGAGTACCGTAACCATTGTTGAAGATGCCATTATGATTGCGATGAGTGCAGGAATGCTGGTTTTGATGTAAACTATTGTCGTTTATACCTAAACTCCGATTTTCGGCTTTTACCATTAAGCTCGCCTTCAATCCAGGCGAGCATTTCGGCTTTACCTTGATTTTGATAAACTATTCGCTGTGGAAAATCGTGCGTTTTATCTTCGAAAACATAGGTCTTATATTTCGTAGTAATAAGTTTGAAACAAGTCTCTTTTCCTTCATTCTGCCCTGCTACGGTTGAGCAATAAAAAGTCTCTTTCCCAATCTTTTTGATCTTAAGGGTTTCGGTAAGCAAACTATCACCTTTGGCACTTATTCGATAGCTTTTGCCACTGAGTGTTTTATCAGAATTTTGGATCCACTGTTCTACTATTTTACCCTTGGGGGTTTGCATTTCCCAAGAGCCTAAAATAAAAGCAAAGGTTTTTGAAGGATTTTTTTGCGCATTCACATTGGTGCAAAAGCCAATAAGGATTAAGACTATAAAAATTAAATAAGTTCTTTTCATTTTGCTATAGTGTGTGTAATGTGTGCCAAATGATGTTTTCCGTGCCAGGCATACATACCCAGCATGTTTGCTAAAGTAAGTTCTTTTCCCTGAGCCGGATGAATGTATTTTCGTTGATAATCTTCGGGTTTCAATGTTTTTAAAAAAGCAACCCAACGTTGGTGTAAAGCAGCCAATAAATCAATAGATAATTTGATTTCACCATTTTTTGCTTCCCCAGTTTCAGCCCAGTACTCTTCGTAGTATGGTCTGATTACTGGAATATCCTCGGTAATGGCTTGTTTGAAACGGATATAAGCATTGATGTGGCTATCGGGAATATGGTGAACAACCTGCCTCAACGTCCAACCTCCGGGACGGTAAGGCTGGTTTAATTCTTTTTCAGTCAAATTTTCGGTAGATTTCTTAAGCTGGTTCGGTAAATTTTCGATTTCGGAAATCCATATATCGATTTGTTTTTGGTCGAAAACGTCTGGCATTGAAAATTGGCCAATTGGGTATTTAAGCTGTTCTAAATCCATGAACCCAAAATAAGGTTTTTTAAGAGTAATAACTATCGGTTTTTTATCACAAAGATCACAGGGGGAATACACAGCGCGTAAATAGCGGGAATATATCTGCGAAAGTCACCTTAAATCAGCGGGAACTGAATTACATCAATTTCTTCAACCATTTCAATAAGCCCATTTTTGATGTGTAAGGCGGATAAATCATTCTGGTTAATCCGAGCTTCGACTGGAAAACCACTGCCCTTTCGTGCGAAAAGGTTTTAAAACCAAAAATACCATGACAGCTACCCATTCCGCTATTGTTAACACCACCAAAAGGTAAATTCGGATTACCGATATGGACCAATACATCATTTACACAGGTTCCGCCTGCACTTGTTTCAGTAATAATTTTATTTTGGTTCTGTTTATTGCCTGAGAAAATATAAAGTGCCAAAGGCTTTTCTTTCCTGTTCACAAAATCAATTCCCTCCTGTAGATTATCGTAAGTAATAACAGGCAAAATTGGTCCAAAAATTTCTTCCTGCATAATCGCGTTGCCCTCAGCTACCGAAGTTAAAAGCGTTGGTGTAATGGTTAAATCTTGCTCACTCGATTTTCCACCAAAGGCCAATACTGCTCCATCACGAACAGCCTCTTCAATTAATTTATTTAAACGGTTAAACTGCTTTAAATTAATGATTTTGGCATAATCATCTTTGTTAATTTCAGTTCCTTCAAAGAACATTTTTTGAATGGCCACTTTTAAATGCGCAACAAAATCATCAAGCCTGTTTTCTTTAATCAGCACATAATCTGGGGCAATGCAAGTTTGTCCGGTGTTAACCAATTTACCCCAGGCAATTTTTTCTGCGGCTTTTTGTAGATCACAGGTTTCATCTATAATAGCTGGCGATTTCCCGCCAAGCTCTAAGGTAACTGAGCTCAGGTTTTTTGCCGCAGCTTCCATCACCACCTTACCAATTGCGGTGCTTCCGGTAAAAAATATATGATCAAATGGAAGTTTTAACAGCGCTGTAGAAACTTCGGCGTCACCTTCAAAACAGGCAATTTCTTTTGGATCAAACGTATTGGAGATCAGTTTGCTCATTATGCCTGCCGTAGCCGCACTCAATTCAGACGGTTTTATGATGACACAATTTCCTGCTGCTATTGCAGAAATCAATGGACTCATAATCAATTGTAACGGGTAGTTCCAGGGGGCAATAATCAGGCAAACACCTTTTGGTTCATAATAAATTTTATTGCTGGCAAAAAGATTGCTCATGGCTCTACCCGCCGATTTTGGTTTCATCCAGCTGCGCAGCTTTTTTATGGCGTGGTCCATTTCTGCATAAGTAAAAAATAGTTCAGTTACTGCGGTTTCGAAGCGGTTTTTGCGCAAGTCACTCTTCAATGCTGCAAATATTTCTTCCTCTGCATTTTCTAATGCCTGTTTAAGCTGCCTTAGTTTTCCAATACGGGTTTTAGCATCCGTTTTGCGCAACCCAAATTTATGTTGCTGCTGTAAATCGAAAACTGATTTTATCTGTTCTTCCATAATTAACAAAGGCTCACAATTTTTACTATATCAGCAATTTAAGAAAATATAAGGTTGGGAGGTTATAGGAAAATTTATGTGGTTGATCGAACTAGCTAAAGTTATGCGTTAAATTTAGTTAAAATGCATCCGTTTCATTAAAAATTCATTCATTTAAAGCATATTGCAGCAAATTTTAATATTCACAAATGAAAAGATTGTTTTTTGTTTTCGCATTCATAATTCCCCTTGTTATACATGCCCAAACCCTAAAAACAGATGTATTGGTTATTGGTAGTGGTGATGCCGCATACGCCGCATCTTTTCAATCGTTCAAATCTGGTGTTAAAACCTTGTTACTTACGCAAAAGGAACAGCTTGATGTTAAGAAAGTTTCTGAGGGCAGACCTAAAACCGTGGAGGCTTTCTATCAGCTTTTTTTAAAAAGGGAGATTGAAAACGCCAAAAACTTAGATGCACCGAAACCAAAGCCAGACAAAAAGAAACCCGTAAAAGTGGCGGTTGACAGCACGTTGCTTCTGAGTGTAATCAATAGTACACTTTATACAGAAATCAAACGATCAGGCAGTGGTTGGGAAGTGAAACTCACGAACAACAAAAGCATTAAAGCCAAGATTCTTGTACTAGCCGATAAACCAGATCAATTATTGGCTGCATTAAAAATCACTAGTCTAAATCCTGCGGTTTCAAGCCAATTAAATTATAATGAGAACTTATATAGAACAACAATAGCAAGTGTTTCGTCTAAGGGCGCCAGTTTTTTATCATTATACAGCTTGCTCATCCCGAACCAAGAAAACCTCTTGTATATCCCTGCCGATCAATTCGAAATTGGCCCGGCAGCTGGTGCAACCGCAGCCTATGCTGCATTTTTCGACACCAAAACCAGTTCGTCAAATTTAAAAAGGATCCAGGGAGAGTTATTAGCTTACAAACATATGTTAATGCCTTTTGAGGATGTAAAAGTAATTGATTCTAATTGGTTAGCCATCCAAAAAGTGGGCATAACGGGAATTATCAAAGCGGAAATAAAACAAGATAAAGCCTATTTCAATCCAGAAAAAGATGTTACTTACGATGAAATTAAGCAGCCGATCAAAGATTACTATTACAAGGCCCAGATCTGGTTCGATGATCATCAGAATATCCCCATCAATTTAGAGAACACCATTGCGATGGTCTGTTATGTGGGCAATAAATCGGTTGAGGCAACCAAAACCGAACTGCAAAAAAAGTGGAACAAAAATTATAAGTTTACTTCTAAATACGACCTTAAAAAAGTATTAACCAGACGAGAATTTGCAGTAATCGTCAACGAGTATCTAAAGCCTTTTGATGATGTGAATGTGGATAAAACCGGAGGGGTAATCCGCTAGTATTTAACCACAGATCTGATATGTAATCCCAAAATTTCATCTGTGTTCATCCTTTGTATCTGTGGTTAATTAAAAAGGATACTTGTAACATTTCCATTTCCTGCTAAAATTAGCAAGTCCATTCCCTAAATTGCAGCCAAACCTAAAATTTATGAAGAAATATTTACTTTTCCTTTTGCTCTGCACGGGCGGATATACTTTTGCGCAACAACTGGCGCCATTAACCGTCGAAAAGATAATGCGCGATCCAAAGTGGATAGGCGTTGCACCAACTAACTTCCGTTGGACTGCAGATAGCAAAACCCTGTACTTCAACTGGAACCCCGAAAATAAAGCTAAAGAAGAATTATTTAAAGTTTCGGCAACTGCTACCAAACCTGTTAAAGCAGCAGAAAAGGAAGATGAAAAACTATTAAGTTTAAATTATACCTACAATGGTAACCGCTCACTTGGTTTAATCGAAAAGAGTGGCGATATCTATTTACAGAATTTCAAAAACAATAAAGAAACGCGGTTAACCAGTACACAAGAGCGGGAGAACAGCCCTGTTTTTTTAACCAATGGAAATATCGTTTATCAATTGGGCGATAATCTTTTCGAAGTGGATTTAAAATCTGCCGAAACCAAACAGCTCACCAATTTCGTTAAAGGTAAAAAAGCAGGCCGACCAGAAACCAAGCCGCTTACCGAGCAGGATAGCTGGTTAAAGGCACAGCAAACCGAATTGTTTGATATCATTAAAAAAAGAAATGCAGAAGCCAGAAGTGGTGCTCGCGGAGGAAGAGGCCGTTCAGGTGCAACATCTGCAGATTCAAAACCATTAAAAGAGCTTTATACAGAAGATAAGTTTTTAAATGGTGTAACCATTAGTCCTGATGGCCATTTCATTACTTATAAATTAACTACACCAGCACAGAATAACCATAGCACTATTGTTCCGAATTATATCACATCATCAGGCTATACCGAAGATATTCCTGGCAGAACAAAGGTTGGCGAAAATGAAAATATTTCGCAGGGCTTTATCTACGATACCCAAAAAGATTCTGTTTATGCCATTCATACTGCTACCATACCTGGCATTAAAGATCTTCCCGATTACCTTAAAGATTATCCAAAAGAATTGGATACGCTAAAAAAGAAAAACGCAGACAGACCTGTAAATTTCTTTGGCCCGCTTTGGAACGATAACGGAAGTACCGCAATCGTAGTTGCCACTTCAACCGACAATAAAGACCGCTGGATCTTAAAACTGGATGCATCAACAGGGAAGTTTTCTCTAATAGATCGTCAGCGCGATGAAGCCTGGATTGGTGGCCCGGGCATTAGTGGCTTTTACCAGGGTAGCACCGGATGGATAGACAATAACCGCTTTTACTACCAAAGCGAAGCTAGCGGATTCTCACACCTTTATGTAGTTAATGCTGCCACAGGTGATAAAAAACAACTTACTTCTGGCAAATGGGAAGTGCAATCTGTTCAGCTCTCAAAGGATAGAAGTACATTTTATCTTAAAACAAATAGGGAGCACCCAGGGATTACAAACTTCTTTAAAATCAGTGTAAACGGTGGTGAGCTTGTTCAGATTACCACCATGAAAGGCTTAAATGAGATCACCCTCTCTCCTGACGAGAAATACATAGCCATTAATTATTCCTTTATGGATAAGCCTGGAGAGTTATATCTTCAGCCAAATAAGGTTGGTGCCAAAGCCGAAAAAATTACCCAATCTACCTCTGCCGAATTTAATTCTTACAAGTGGCGTCAACCGGATATGGTAAGCTTTAAAAACCGCTATGGTGCTGATGTGTATGCAAGGGTGTATAAATCTGATAATCCTCACCCCAACCACCCTGCGGTAGTTTTTGTTCATGGTGCAGGCTATCTTCAAAATGTGCATTTCGGCTGGAGCACCTACTTCCGCGAGTTTATGTTCAATAATTTACTGGCCGATAACGGTTACACGGTAATCGATATCGATTATACCGGAAGCTCCGGTTATGGCCGCGATCACCGCACAGGTATTTACCGTCACATGGGTGGAAAAGATTTAACCGACCAAGTTGACGGCGTTAAGTTTTTGATAGAGAAATATGGTGTTAATCCTCAGCACGTTGGTTTATATGGCGGCTCGTACGGCGGCTTCATTACTTTAATGGCGATGTTTAACCAGTCGGATGTTTTCGCAAGTGGCGCAGCCTTACGTTCGGTTACCGATTGGGCGCATTATAACCATGGTTATACTTCGAACATTTTAAATGAACCATTTAACGATCCTATTGCCTACAAAAGAAGCTCTCCGATTTACTTTGCCGATAAGTTAAAAGGCAACCTATTAATGGCGCATGGAATGGTTGATGTAAATGTTCATTTTCAGGATATTGTTCGTATTAGTCAACGTTTTATAGAGTTGGGCAAAAACAATTGGGAGCTTGCCGTTTACCCTGTTGAAGACCACGGTTTTATCGAGCCTAGCAGCTGGACGGATGAATATAAAAGGATATTTAAATTGTATGAAAATACGTTGAAGAAGTAACTTTCCCATAAGCTGGTCGTCATCTCGACTGAAGCGTAGCGGAACGGAGAGATCTATCTGGTTAGATTTAGCTTCGCTGAGCCTTCGGGTTCTCGACTGCGCTGCACTCCGCTCGAAATGACGACTAAAGGACGCAATAGCGCACAACTATATTTTACGTCAACAATATAGTTTTCGTCTATATCATTATCAATAAATACAATTAACAATTAGTAAAACGGGGTTGATTGACATCTGTTTTAGCCTTACCTTTGTGCCATAAAATTAAAGACAAAAAATTATGGCAATAGTAGGCAAAAAATTCCCGAGTGTTAGTATTGATGCAATGTCAGACATGGGTGATGACTTGAAAATCAATGTATTTGAAGAGGCTGTAAATAAAAATAGTAAAGTGTTATTATTCTGGTATCCAAAAGATTTTACTTTTGTTTGCCCTACAGAGTTACACGCTTTTCAAGCTGCTTTACCTGAGTTTGAAAAAAGAAATACAATTGTAATCGGTGCATCTTGCGACACCAACGAAGTTCACTTCGCCTGGTTAAATACACCAAAAGATAATGGTGGTATTGAAGGTGTTACTTATCCAATCCTAGCTGACACGCACAGACAATTATCTGGTATCTTAGATATTTTAGATCAGGAAGTTAACTACGATGAAGAAGGAAACGAATCTTTCTCAGGATCAAATGTTTCTTTCAGAGCTACTTATTTAATCGACGAAACTGGTAAAGTTTTCCACGAAAGTGTTAACGATATGCCACTAGGCAGAAACGTTAAAGAATATTTACGTTTAATCGATGCTTACGCTCACGTTCAAAAACATGGCGAAGTTTGTCCTGCAAACTGGGAAGAAGGAAAAGAAGCAATGAATGCGAACAGAACTGGCGTAGCTGAATATTTAGCCGCTAACTAATTAAACAAAACGTTATGTTTTTAGAATTAACAGAAGATAATCTTCAACAGTATTTAGCCGACAACTCAAAGGTGATGGTTCAGTATGCTGCATCTTGGTGCGGAAACTGCAGAATCATGAAACCTAAGTTTAAAAAACTGGCTTCAGAAAACGAAGATGTAGCTTTCTTGATTGTTGATGCCGAAAAACTTCCAAACTCACGCAAATTTGCAAACGTTGATAATTTACCAACTTTCGCAGCTTTTGAAGGTGGCAGTTTGGTAGATCAGGTGCAAACCAACAAAGCAGAAGGTTTAATAGAACTATTTAACAAGATAAAGTAATGAAGATTCCGGTTATAAGACAATTATTTCAAAACACCACTCCAGCACAATTGGAGACAACCTTGGAGGTTTTAGAGGCATTTTGTGAATTTAGAGGGGTTAGCGAACATGAAGTTGATGTTGCAGGCGAAATGATTACCAATATTTGCGGTGCCTTAGAAGTACACCAGATGGTAAGCGAAGGTGCCGCCGAAAAAGATGCACTAAATGCTTTCGGCCAAAAAGTAATGGGTTCGATTGATCGATAATCGTTTTAAAGCTTAATCTGGCTTTTATAATATAAAATCCCTCGTTGATGAAAATCAGCGAGGGATTTTTGTTTGGTTTTTTACTTCTCGTCATGCTGAATTTATTTCAGCATCTTTCCTATTTTTAACAAAACATCCCGCTTAAGTATTATTTATCGTGTTTTTTTTTGGAAAGCAAGGTCCGGTTTTCTATCGGCTACATCAGCCCTGCTTTCCCTACTGCCGATAGAAAACCTGTGAAGCAAGCAAGCATACCATAAGTAAATAAAAACAGATGCTTAAATCGGCATTCGTCCAATCAGGTTTAGCTGGCAGGGTTAGTAATTCTAGCTGATCCAATAATAAGATCGTCATTTCGACTGAAGCACAGTCCCGAACATTCGGGAGAGAAATCTTTTTAAACCTATAAGGTTTTAAAAACCTTATAGGTTTGTAGACTGGGTTAAGCTAAATTCCTTCCCGCATTTACAATACCAAATACCGTTCTTACCGCTAGCTTTTCTAAAGCATGCTGGTCTTTCTCGTTCTGATCGTGTTGCAGTTTCTCTAAAGCAAAGTGCTGAATCAATACCAATGGTAAAATAATTTTTTCGCGGGTGGCGATCGATTTTTTATCTACAGGATAATTAGCCATTAATGTTGGCTGTCCGGAGAGTTTTAAAAGCATCTCCTTAGCTAATTCGAATTCGTTGTGTAGTTGAGTCCAAAAAGCACCAAACTCCTTATCTGCGGCCAAATGTGCTGTAATAGTAAAGTCTGATTTGCTCATACTCATCATACAGTTATCTACAATCGTTTTCAAATAATCAGAATCCTGATAAACTTTAAGCACTTTATCCCAATTTCCAGCTTTTTCCTGGTTTTTTAAAGCCGTTCCCATTCCATAGAAACCTGGAACATTCTGTTTCAGCATACTCCAGGCGGTAACAAAACTAATCGCCCTTAGATCTTCCAGCTTCATTTCACCTCCACCGTTTCTTTTAACCGGGCGGCTACTAATATTAGCCTGCGATAATAGTTTTAAAGGAGATAACTTTTCCAGATAACTCACAAATAACGGGTGCTCGCGCAAGTCGACAAAAGCCTTATAGCTTTCTTCGGCCATCTCGTCAAGTAAGGTTTTATTCTCAGGATCTAACAGAATATTGTGTTTCTCTTTCAATCCAGAGGTTAATCCGGCATTGATTAATTGCTCGATATTAAATTCAGCACTTTCTACCGAACCATACTGAGAACTGATGGTTTGCCCCTGAACGGTTAACTGCATATTCTTGTTCGCAATTTCTTTACCCATAGAAGCATAAAAACGGTGCGTTTTACCCCCACCACGTGCAGGCGGTCCACCACGACCATCAAAAAACGCCAGCTGAATATTGTGTTTGGCAGAAACTGCAGATAATGATGTTTTTCCGTTAAAAATAGACCAATTGGCCATTAAATAACCACCATCTTTGGTGCTGTCAGAATAACCAAGCATAATATCCTGTTTATTTCCACGGCTGGCTAAATGTGCCTTATAAAACGGGTTACTATAAAGCGTATCCATAATTGCAGCTGCTCCCTTTAAATCGTTAACGGTTTCAAAAAGCGGTACAAAATCAATAGTCAACGATTCTTTACTCCAGCCATTCCAAAGGAAAAGCTCAATCAACTGCAAAATATCACTTGCCTGTTGGCAATTACTGATAATAAAACGGTGACAGGCTTTTTCACCATTACGTCTTTGAATGCCTTTAATTTCTTTGATTACTTCAATGGTATCTTTTGTCAAGGCGTCGGGCTCACTAGCGTAAACAACAGTTGCCTCTTTAAAAGAAATTAAAGCTAATTTCTCTGCTTCCGATAGTTTATCATAATCAGCAGGATACAACGAAGAAATAGGCTTATTGGCTCGGCAATAGGCATGTACGTTTCTCAGCACACGGCTGTCCTGACGAATATCTAGCGATGCAAAGTAGTTACCATATAAATCTATCTTACGGATCAGATCGTTAACCAGATCAACAAACAAACCTTCGTGTTCGGCTAACAATGTTTCTTTAATTTTATTCAGGTTATCCCTTAGTTCATCAGAAATATCATGAAGCTCACAGGTCTGGTCGAAAGCATTTAGATACAGTACGTCATGCAGTTTTGCGATATTTTCTTCAACACCCCTAAAGGTGATGCGCCGTTTAATTACCCTAAAATCGCGGTAGTAACAACGGAAAAGGATCTGGCGCAACATTTTAGAAACTTCTAGGGTAGTATCGGCATGAATGTTCGGATTTCCATCTCTATCGCCGCCAGGCCAGAAACCAAGCTCTAATATTTTTTTGGTTTCAAGGTTATATTCATCCAGGTTCTGATCGATCTCTTCCTGAATATTTGCTGCAGCAAAGTAAAATGTATTTTCTAAAAACCAAGCCAGGTTTAAGGCCTCATCAACCGGTGTTGGCGATTTTTTATTAAAAAACGGCGTTTTACCCAATTGCTGTAATAACGAGTTCATAGAAGTAAGATCGTTATCACGGATGGCCTTAGTTAAATCGGTAATAATGGCCAATACACTTCCAGGGTAAAACTGGGTTGGGTGTGCTGTTAAAACCAAACGAAGTGAAAGTTCGTCAATCAACTTCTCAATTTTTGATAACATAGGTTTGTTATCGGCATTCTTTTTTAAGATAAATGCCAGTGTACTCTGCTCATCGGTGGTATTTAATTTGGTAAAGGAAGCATCTTCAACGGCATCAAAAAGTACCACCTGACGTTCGATATACTGAATAAAACGGAAAAGCAGGTCGACAATATCCTTGCGCTCGGTATAACTGGTATACTTGGCGAAAAATTCTTCGATAATCTGTGCAGGTTTTTCTCCGTTTGCAATGCCTTCTTCACAGCTCTTAAAAAACAGCGGAAGCAATGTTCCGGTATCTTTAATTTTGTAAAAAGGCAAGGTGAGAAATAAACTGTTAAATAGTTCGAATTTTGAGATTACCTCATTATTAAAAATAGATTCTCGTTGCGTAGTTAAACGAAGTTTAGGCATAGCTTATGCAATAGTTTTGTATACCGTAATACTACAAAAAATGCATAAGGTATTAAAATTCTAGGGCTTACAATTTGGAAAATTGTAGAATAAATTTTAATTTTAGAATCTTATTTGGCTACTATGTGGTTAAGTAAGAACATTTGCAATGTTTAAGGGCATTGCATTGATTGTTAATTTTTTGGGTTAAAACAGCCGATGTAATAAAATACACCGGCTGTTTTTATTTTTTGCCATTTTTTAAGGCATTTCTTTGCAAATTTTAGTGCACATCGGTAGGAATGTTTGCATTTTTCTTAAACTTTTGAAGATAAAGCAAAGGAATAGAGAACAACATGATCAACCCCGCAACCCAATAAGCATCGTTATAAGTAAGCAGCATGGTTTGTTTAATTACCGAACCTTCAATGGCTTTCATCGCCATTAATTTGGCATCAATAAATGATGATCCTTTGGCCATAAAACCACTTGTTAATGCGTTTAACTTCTGAATAAATGCTGGGTTATATTCATTAACGTTTACAAGCAAACTACTTCTATGGAAACCTGACCGGATGTGGATTAGTGTTGTTAACGCTGCGATACCAAAAGACCCGCCTAATTGTCTGCTCATGTTGTTCAAACCAGAACCTTGACCAATCTCTGCGCCAGACAAATCCTGCATGGCTAAAGTTGTTAGCGGTACAAACAATAAAGCCATACCAAAACCTCTGATCACCAATGGCCAGAAGAAATCTCCTGTTCCAGAAGCCAATGTAGAATTACTTAACATCCAACAGAAAACGAAGAATAAAAACATGCCTCCTGTAGCCATAAATTGTGCGGGCACACCCTTTTTAAGCATAATACCAATGAAAGGCATCATGGCAATGGTGCAAATACCACCTGCAATAAACAGCTTACCTGTTTGTAAAGGGGTAAAGCCTAAAAGGTTTTGTGCAAATACGGGGAACACGAATACCGAGCCATATAATCCGAACCCCAAAATGAAGGAGGTAAACATACCGATAGAAAAACTCCGTTTCTTCATAATCCTCAGGTTTACGATCGGGTATTCGGTAGCGGTTTCTCTCCAGATAAATAAAAGCAAACCAAAAACAGATACTACAGCTAAAGCCGTAATATATGGTGTAGAAAACCAGTCTTCACTTTCGCCTTTTTCAAGTACCGTCTGCAAACTACCAACAGCAATGGCCAATAGAGCGATTCCCCACCAATCAACGGGCTTACCTTTTCCATCTTTTGGCGTCTCTCGAATAAAAGTGTAGGTACAATAGGCTGCGAGGATTCCGACGGGAATATTTACGTAGAATATCCAAGGCCAATCAGCAATCTCTAAAATATAACCGCCAATGGTTGGACCAACGGTTGGGCCAACAACTGCTCCTAAACCAAACAGTGCGGTAGCAATACCCACGTCCTCACGTGGCCAGGTTTCTATTAAAATAGCTTGTGCTGTTGAAATTAATCCTCCCCCGGCTACTCCCTGCAAAATCCTAAATAAAATAAGCTCATTTAAAGATGTTGCGTTTCCACATAAAAAGGAAACAAGGGTAAAAACGATAATGGAGGTTAAGAAATAATTTTTACGCCCGAAACGACTCCCCAACCAGCCCGACATAGGCAGGACGATTACGTTCGCAACGGCATATCCAGTAGATAACCAGGCGATATCCTCCAGGGTAGCGCCCAGGTTTCCCTGTATCTGTGGAATTGCCACGTTTACGATGGTTGTATCAATCAGCTCCAACAAAGAAGCTGTAATTACCGTAAATGTAATAATCCACTTTTTTAAACCTACTTCGGCCATTTTAATATTATTTAGTAGATACTGAGGCTTTAACGCTCATACCTGGACGTAATTTAGCCAACAGTTCTTTTGATGGATGGATTTTGATTTTTACCGGAACGCGTTGTACCACTTTAACAAAGTTACCAGTAGCATTGTCAGGAGGCAATAAAGATCCTTTTGCACCGGTAATAGGAGAGAAATTATAAACTTCACCCTTGATTTTTTCGTCAGGATAAGCATCAACCTCGATTTCTACTTTAGAACCTTCTTTAATTTTTTCCAATTGGGTTTCTTTAAAGTTTGCCGTTACATAAATGCTTCCATCATTCACGATAGCAAACAAAGATTGACCAGCCTGAACCAATTGTCCTTTTTGAACATTCTTTTTAGAAACGATACCGGTTGCTGGAGCTTTAATATCAGTATATGATAACTGAAGTTTGGCGAAATCGATATCACTTTGACGCTGACTAATTACGTTGCTGCTCACTGCTAACTGCGATTGTGTTGTACCTACTTGTTTAACCGCAGCATTATATTGATCTGTTGCTGCCTGGTAAGCCGCTTCTGCTGATTCTTTTGCCGCTTTTGCCTGATCGAAGGCTTGTTGGGTAATCGATCCGTCTTTTATCAGGTTTGCATAACGGTCGTAATCTTTATTGGCCAGGTTTAATTTAACCCTTGCTGCAGCTACATTCGCTTTTGCTGTGCTTGTATTTGCCTCGGTAGCAATAATTTGAGATTGTGCTACACCAACACCTGCGCTAGCACCTTTTTGACCAGATTGTGCCTGCTCTAATTTAACCTTGTAATCGTTATCATCAAGCTTTACTAAAACCTGCCCTTCGGTAACATGTGTATTTTCCTCAAAATTAATATCCTTAACATAACCGCCAACGCGAGCAACAACAGGACTGATATCGCCATCAATCTGAGCATCATCCGTATCTACATGTTTGCTATAATAATTCCATTCTGTAATCCCAAAGATTATACCTATTACTAGTAAAACACCTAAAATGATGGGTACTACTAAGTTCTTTTTTTTCTTTTCAGTTGTCATTGCTGTATTTATTGCGTTATTTTTCCTGTTGATTTTAATAGGGTATAGTAAGCCAAACCTGCATCTGCCTTAGCTATTTCTAAGTTTATTTTTGCTTGGTATAATAAGGTTTCTGCATCAATACGATCAGTTACCGAAGCCACATTGTTTTTGTATTTGGATGCCAGTAACCTATCATTTTCGGTTGCCTGGGCAATTGAGGTTTCCAATACCTGGATTTTGTCCATTGCCACCTGGTAACTTTGAAAGTTTTTGTTGATATCTGTTTTTACCTGATCAGATAAGATATCTTTTTGAATGGTAATTTCGCTTTGCTGAATCTTAGCTTCACTTACTTTGTTCTTATTTGTCCAAAGGTTTCCGATATTCCACGATACCGTAGCGCCAAGCGTTATTGGCATTAAGTACTGGTTTGCCGGTGGAATAAAGTTGCCGCTTGGGTTAATATAATATAGGTTTGCACCAACACCAACTGTAGGTAGCGTATTGGCTTTAATGGTTTTGATGTTATAATCGGCAACTTTGTTTTGCACATCAAGTTGTTTTAGCTCCTGGCGGTTGGCCATTGCTAAACCGATATATTCATTTAATGAGCTTGCGGCTTTTAAGCCTGCTGTTGGATCTACAATTTTAACTTCAGTATCTTCTGGCAAGCCCAAAAGGATATCTAAATTGTAGTTGATCACTTTGCGGTTGCTCTCGATATCCATTTGCGTTAGCGTAACATTTGCCTGTTGCAATTGAAAACGCAATACATCATTTTTGGTTACAATACCCTGTTCGAAGAAACGCTGTGCCTGTTTAATCTGCGCTGCGATAGATTCTAAATTCTGATCAACCACTTTTCTGCTCTGCAAAACCTTATATAAAGAATAATAGGTATTGATTACGGCGTAAGTAATTTCTTCCTTGCTTTTATCGGCATCTAAACGCGCAACATCAGCCAATAATTTGGTTGATTCTTTTGCATATCTTAATTTACCGCCACCATACACCAATTCTTGTACTGCTGCAGTTCCTACAAAAGCATCGGCTCTTTTAGGTAATTGTAAAGATGATCCTCCACCGGGCAAAGTAAAAGTGCTTGTTGGAATTTCAGCATGATTGTACATAAAACTAGCATTTGCGGTAGGCAGAACATTGTCTTTAACAACTTCCAGCTGCGCAACAGCCTGATCGATTTTGTTCTGAGAAAGTTTTAAGTTTTTACTATTGGCTATGCCAAGTTCGATTGCTTGGTTAATATTTAATTCTTTTGAGCGCTGCGCAAACAAAGCTGCCGGAATTAATGATGCCACAAGCATTAATCTTATTGATCTGGGTATCATTTTTTTGTTGTTAAATAAACTGTTGTTAGATCTTGTAAGTGAGCAATTGTACGCTCCTTAATCATTTTTTTATCTTTTGGATTATTGAGGTCGAAGTGGGAGCATGATATAACCTTGTGGGGAGAAATAACAATGTTGGTTATGGTGCCCATAATAGTGGCGATTACCATCCGAACGTCTACCTTGTTAAAGGTCCCGTCTTCAATTCCGTCAGTAATAATACGATCGATAAGCTGCATGTTGTGGCTCATGGCGTCTTTTATCTTATCATACATTTCTGGCCTCTGGGTTAAAGACAGCTCTCTGTGCATCATTTTGTGAAACGCCGTGTTATTCAGTATCCTATTTACATAGCCCTCTATAACCCTGTGCAACTTCTCTAATGCCGAAATCTTATCTTCATTGATGATTTTTAACTGAGAAGCAAAACCAGCAATACGCTCGTTCATAATCTCTACAAAAACCCCTTCTTTAGAACCGAAATAATAATTTATCATCGCCATGTTCGCTCCAGATTCCTTAGCAATCTGGCGGGTGGAAGTACCTTCATACCCCGTTTCGCAAAACAGCTTTTCAGCTGCCTCGAGAATGGCCTGTCTTTTATCTACTTTTTCTGTTTTCATTTCTTTTTTGACGAAGCAAAATTAATCAAACGATTGATTAATTTCCAAATGTTTGCTTACTTCTTTTACATTATCTTGATAAAACCCTATTTTTAAATGAAATAATCATCCATCACAATGAAAAACAAGTTCGTTTTAGCCTTAACTTTCTCATTTTCCCTATGGTTCTTATGTTCATTTATTGGTAGCAAAAAAAAAATCCAGCAGAGTTGGATCAGAATTAACCTGCTTGGTTACCCCACCGAAAGTATTAAAATTGCAGTATGGGCTAGCAAAACAGACGGGATTCCTACCCAGTTTGAAATTGTAGAAAAGGAAACCAATAAAATTGTTTACACCTCGACTAATATTAAAGGCTTTGGCAGTTATGGTCCTTTCAGACAAACCGCCCGATTAAATTTTAGTGATTTTAAAAGCGTGGGGCGTTTCTACCTCAGGGCAAACGGTATTGTTTCTCCCCTGTTATTGATCAATAATAACGTGTATGAAGGTGTGGCTGATTTTTGCCTACAATATATGCGCCAGCAACGGAGCGGTTTTAATCCCTATCTTAAAGACAGTTGCCATACCCACGATGGCTTTGTTTTATATGGCGCCAAAGCTGGCATTAAAGACAGTACACATTTTGATGCTTCTGGTGGCTGGCACGACGCCAGCGATTACCTCCAATATTCAACTACTTCGGCAAATGCGGCCTATCACCTACTAATGGCTTATCGTGACTTTCCTCAAGTATTTAGCGATAAGCAACTGGCAAATGGTTTGGATGGAAAAAACGGCCTTGCTGATGTTCTGGACGAAGCTAAATGGGGATTGGATTGGCTGTTGAAAATGCACCCACAAAAAAACATTATGTTTAACCAACTGGCTGATGACCGCGACCACATCAATATGCGGATTCCAAAAGAAGACAATCAATATGGAAAAGGATTTGAGCGTCCGCTTTACTTTATTACCGGTGAAGCACAGCAACGCGGTAAATTCATGAACAATACCACAGGAACCTCATCCACAGCAGCCAAATTTACAAGTGCTTTTAACTTAGGATCGGTTTTGTTTACAAAGGTAGATCATGATTACGCTAAACTACTTTCACAAAAGGCCAAAACAGCCTATAAATACGCTTTAAAAAAACCAGGAGTAACACAAACGGCTTCTGTAAAATCGCCATACATTTATGCTGAAGACAACTGGGTTGACGATATGGAACTGGCCGAAACATCATTCAATTTTGGAAGAGAAAAGATCGATCAAAAGAAAATGGCTCTGGCCTTAAACTACGCCCGGCAAGAAAGCATCACGCCTTGGCTACAAAAAGACACCGCAGCGCATTATCAATATTATCCTTTCATCAACCTTGGTCATTACGAAATTGCCAGGCAAGATTCGAAAGACAAAACAGCCATCAACTATTATCAACAAGGCATATCGCAAGTTTGGAGCCGTGCGAAAAACAATGCCTTTTATCGTGGCATTCCTTTTATTTGGTGCAGCAATAATTTAACGGTTGCCTTTGCCATACAGTGTAGCTGGTACTCGGCATTAAGTGGCGATAAAACTTATACAGAGCTGGAGCAAGCTAATTTCGACTGGCTTTTTGGCTGTAACCCATGGGGAACGAGTATGGTTTATGGCTTACCTCAATGGGGAGATACACCAAACGATCCCCATTCTGCCTTTACCCATTTAAAGAATTATCCCATAAACGGCGGATTGGTTGATGGACCTGTTTACACCAATATTTATAACGGTTTAATCGGGATCAAACTTAATGACGTTGATGAATATGCTGACTTTCAGAGCGGTCTGGCCGTTTACCACGATGATTATGGCGATTATAGCACCAATGAACCTACAATGGACGGAACAGCATCACTCATCTATTTATTAGCGGCAAAAGAAGCACAGGCTAAACCCCTGCCCGACCATAAAACTTATAGCTTGGGTGCGAACATTCGGGGCGATTCTACCCAAAAGAAAATCTATCTGGTTTTTACAGGTGACGAATATGCTGATGGCGGCGAAAAAATAAGCAAGGTGCTGGCACGGGAGAAAGTTAAAGCATCCTTTTTTCTTACCGGAAATTTTTATCGGAACCCTAATTTCCAATCATTGATCAAAAAGCTAAAAAATGATGGGCATTACCTCGGCCCACATTCTGACCAGCATTTATTGTACTGCGATTGGAATAAACGCGACAGTTTATTGGTTACAAAAACAGCTTTCGAAACCGATTTAAGCAACAATTATCAGGCAATGGCCAGTTTTGGGATTAACAAAGAAGCGGCGAGCTATTTTTTGCCTCCCTATGAATGGTACAACCAAACCATAGCCAACTGGACCAAAGCACTGCGCTTACAATTGATTAATTTCACCCCTGGCACACGATCAAACGCTGATTATACCTACCCCGAAATGGGGAAAAGTTATCGAACGAGCGATGAAATATATCGATCGATTACAACTTTTAACGAAACAAAACCCAATGGTTTAAATGGTTTTATCCTGTTATTGCACATCGGTACCGATGCCAGAAGAACTGATAAATTTTATAACAAGTTGGCAGAATTGGTTACTTATCTGAAAAAGGCTGATTATAAATTGGCTAGAATTGATAATTAATTAGAATATTGGGTACAATGACAAATTAAAATTTAAAATAAATATTAACTTTGCCTCCAAATAACAAAAACATGAGTGTACAAGAGAACAGCAGCAATAATTTCAACTGGTTATATTATGCTTTAGGTTTATTCTTCGGAGTTTTAACTGGAGCAATCATTACGCAAAATTACATTTTTGCTTTGTTAGGTGGTGTTTTAGGTTTGTTAACAGCAGGCTTATTTTTAAACGCTATCGTAAAAGGAAGAAAATACTAGTATTTTAGTCCTTTTATACAATTAGATCCTTTAAGGATTAAAATTAATCCCATAGCACATGAGGCTATTATGATTTTACCAATAGCTGTAAAATCATGATTGCTCATCGCTATTGAAAACAAAAACCTACAAATGAAAAATATCTTCGTTGTTGTTTTCGCTCTTCTTTGTTTTAGCGCAAAGGCTCAACAGGCCTCTACCGCTGAAGTAAAATTTCCTGTTGCAGACCCAAGTCCTGCAGATATTGTTTATTTTCCGCTTAATGCCCCAAAGGCAAAGGTTGGAGACCCAACAAAACCAGTTATAAAGATTGTTTATTCACGCCCACAAAAAAAAGGGCGTGATATTTTTGGCGTTTTAGAACAGTATGGAAAAATTTGGCGTTTTGGTGCCAATGAAAGTACTGAGGTTCGTTTCTTCAAAAAAGTAAGCATTGGCGGCAAAAAAATCAAAGCAGGTACCTATAGTTTATTCGCCATTCCAAACAAAGATGCCTGGACGATTATTGTAAATAGCGAAACAGATAAATGGGGTGCTTTTTCTTATAATCAAGCTAAAGATATTGTTCGTGTAAATGTTCCGGTTAAAGTGCTGGCTAAACCGATCGAATATTTTTCCTTAACCTTTACGGAGATTACTGGAGGTGCTAACCTGGTTATTGGCTGGGATAAAACGCAGGTAGAATTACCAATTAACTTTTGAGTTGAAAAAAAGAAAAACATAAAGTCCCGGCAATAATAACCGGGACTTTATGTTTAAATCGTTTTTTTATCTCAGAACAGACTATAAAAACAGTCTGTTTGCTCTTTAACGGAGGCTGGCCTAACACGAAAAAGGGCTTTAAGGTTAATTTGAAACGAGTTTCTTAGCCTCGCTTTCGCTGGTGACGAATACTTTGTAAACCTGGGTGATTTTCCATTCGCCTTCCTTATCTTTCTCTATGATCACAAAGTTTTGTTGTGCGCCATCAAATAATTCGTAATTAATATCTACACGTGCAATTACCAGGGCATCGGTTTCAGAAACGATTGAAGAGCTGATGTTACAGTCTTTCTGAATTACGCCTTCATTTTTCTTCATTTGATTTAACACATCACTTGCTTTATGTTTAATTACCCTTACATCTCTGTTCGACGTAAAAACAGCATCCTCACTTAAAACAGCTTTTAACTTTTTATAATCAGAATTCATATAGCTGTCCATATAATAATTGATAACCGATTTATGGCTTGCAGTTGGTTTTTCAGCTGCAAAAACATTATTTGTGATTGTAATACCTAGTAATAAAATCACTAAAGCTTTTAGTCTCATAACTATTTGTGTTTTTTTATTAAAGGTCGGCTGGAATAAAGAAAAATAATATGCCGATAACACCATAATGCCGAGGTAACTAAAATGTGATATTAAACAAAAAGCCCCTTTCAAAATGAATTGAAAAGGGCTAGGGGTTCTGAATTCCTTTAAGAAAAGGATTAATATCCAGGATTTTGTTGTGGTTTTAACACTGGATTGGCATCTAATTCCGATTGGGGAATTGGAGATACTAATCTATTATCTCCAGATGGGAAGTTTACAATTTTCCAGTGCACAGTAGAACCTGTTCTGTTAACACCTTTATTGGTGCGCAACAGATCAAAAAATTTATGCCCTTCGCCATATAACTCTTTGTTCCGCTCTAACAATATTTCCTCGATTAAGGCATTACCTGTGTTAAGAGAAACGACTGTTGCAACTCCTGCCCTTTGCTGTATGGCCAGTAAAGCTTGTTTTGCGGCCAACTCGTTACCAAGCCTTGCTTCTGCCTCTGCTTCGATCAGGTACATTTCTGAAGAACGGATCAATACCTGGTTATTGGCGTTGGTAGTTATAAAATCAAATTTATTGATTAAATAACCTTCGCCTCTTCTTCTATACGCACCAGTACTTGCTGCTGCCGTTGGGCTACTTTTAACGAGGAACTGCTTTTTACGTTCATCGTTTGCGGCAAAAGAATTAAAAAAGTCATCCGTAACCCTAAAACTTGAATAACCCGAATCATAAGGATCATAAAATGATGAGACAGCCAAAAAACCTTGGTTATCATCTGTCCGCACATTAATGGCATAAATCCATTCTGTGGTAGGGTTACTAAAACCAGTTAATAAGGCTGCAGCAGTACTTAATGGTTTTGCTGCCCGGGCCAATTTTGCATAACGACTGGCTTCTGCCCAGTTTCCCATGTTGAGGTATACTCTTGCCAAGATGCCTTGAACAGCCGCCACATTCATTCTATAAATGCTACTTCTATTGGCTGTTGGTAAATTAGTTTCTGCATATTTCAGATCGTCGATAATAAATGCATACACATCTTTTACTTTATCCCTTGCTGGAGATGCTTCATTTGGGCCAAGTGGCATTCTTAAAATAGGCACGCCTAAGCCCTCTGGATTAACACTATATGGTTGCGCAAACCAGCGCACCAACCAAAAATAAGTGTAAGCTCTTAATGCTCTTGCCTCAGCTAAAAACTCTGTTTTTTCAGCATCCGTGATCGGAGCTGTTGGGATTTTTTGCACAAATTCATTTGCATTTGCAATAACTTTACCACTATATTCCCACCATGTGCCAATATCACCATTATTAACGGTTTCAATAAATTGATATTGAGCCACGAAACGATTGTAATTTGCTGCACCACTTACAATCATTACATCGTTACCTTTAACATCAGCACTTAATATCATGTTATTGGTATAACCAGAAAATGTGGTTAAATCATAAATACCAGTCATTGCCGACCGGATTTTGGCAGCAGATGTAAAAGCATCGTTAGCGTTAATCTGTTGGGTAGGTGTTATTTCCAAAAAATCCTTTTTACACGAGCTTGCGCTAACCAAAAGCATTACTATACCAGTGTAAATGGCTGTTTTATATATTTTTATATTTTTCATTTTTCTCTAAATTAAAATCCAACATTAAGCCCAAGGGTAAATGTTTTAACATTAGGAATATCATTATTGGTTAAACCGGTTAAGGCAGATTCGGGATCCATTCCTTTATGCTTTGCCCACGTAAATGGATTTTCGGCCATTAGGTATAACCTTACATTTGATAAGTGGATAGTTTCTAACCAGTTTTTCTTTAGCGAGTAACCTAATGCGATATTTTTGACGCGCATAAAAGATCCATCGTAAAGGAAACGGGTTGATTGGCTATTACCTAAATCGGTATTACTAATTACAAATCTCGGAACATCAGTTATATCACCTGGTTTTTGCCACCTATTAAAATTATCAACAGATAGCTGCTTACCTACATTTGCTCCGCTATGCATCAAATTGCCATATAAGGTATCATATATTTTCCCACCTGTAGAGAAATAAGTAAATATGCTTAAATCGAATTCTTTGTATCTGAATGTGTTGTTAAAACCTCCGGTAAACTTCGGCAATGAAGAACCAAAACCATTATAACGGGTTGCTGTAGACCATGCCTTAGTTGTAATTCTATTTCCGGTTGGCTGTCCGTTAGTACCAATCTCATCTGTGTACCACATCGGCCTACCATCTGCCTGATCTACACCTGCATATTCGCGTAAATACCACTCATAACGATCGCCCCCTACCCTCCATCTTTTAGTAGGATCGTCAACATCAATAACCTCTGCCTGGGTCATTTGATTAATCTTGTTCTTATTAGAAGTTATATTGAATGAGATATTCCAGTCGAAATCTTTTGTTTTAATAGGATTTCCGTTTAATAACACTTCTATCCCATAATTATCCATCGAAGCTAAATTGCTTGTTAACGACTTAAATCCGGTTAGTTGCGAAACTGGTTGATTAAACAAAATCCCCTCTGAGCCGCGTTTATAATAAGATATCTCTCCACTCAACTTTCCTTTAAACAATGCGAATTCTAAGCCAACATCTAATGTCGAATTTTGTTCCCACTGTAAATCTGCATTTGGAAGCTGTACATAATTAATTCCAGGCAATCCTTCATAATTTTTACCTAAGCCGTATAGTGGTTGAGCAGCATAACGATCAGTTATTCTATCGTTGCCTGATGTACCATAACTGGCTCTCAGTTTTAATTCATCAATCCAGTTTACATCTTTTAAGAAATTTTCTTTACCAATACGCCATGCACCACCTACAGAATAAAATGTACCATACTTTTTATCCGCACCAAAAATAGAAGAACCATCTCTTCTTAAACTTCCCGATAAATAATATTTTGTATTATAGTTATATTCTAACCTGGAGAAATAAGACGACAATCTTTTTTGGGTGTAATACGACTGCGTGGTATTTGGAGTAGATGCCGCAATCAATTCGTTAGTTCCAGGGAATGGAAAACCAGTTGCTTGGGCATAAATATAATCTTGTTTGGTGCGATAAGCCTCTTGCCCCAATAACGCGTTAAAGCTGTGCAGATTAAAGGTTTTACTATAAGTTAAGGTATTTTGAAAAGTTACCGTTACATCTTCTTTGGTATAGCGATATCCTCTACCCTTTACACTTACACCATCACCATGTTCCATATTATAAAACTGACGTTCGCGGTTGTTAATGTAATCAACAGCCACCATCGTTTTAGCTGTAAAATCTTTTAAAAATTTAATTTCAGCATAAGGGCTCGTTATTACCCTGTTGGTGATGGTATTGTATTCATTTAATTTTGATAGGCCAACCGGGTTAAAATCAGGCGTAACCGGGTTGACATAGTTATAAACCGGATTTCCAGTAGCATCATATACCACATTTCCGTTGGCATCCCTCACATACAAAGGGTAAATATTTGCTGTTTGATCGGCAAAGTTTACCGGGTTATCAGATCCAGTACTTCCGGCCGGGGTATTTTGCTCGGTACGTGCCAAACTATTGTTGATTCCTATTTTTAAGAAATCTGTTACATCAGTATTGATATTAAATTTACCAGAATAACGTTTAAAGTCTGAACGGATCACAATCCCGTTTTGCTCAAAATACCCACCAGAGATAAAAAATTTAGTCTTTTCAGTGCCTCCACTCGCCGATAGGTCGATATTTTTAGTTACCCCTCTACGCAGTACCTCGTCACGCCAATCGGTATCATATAGCAATGCTGCACCATTTGTTAATACACCATTTGCACCATAGGGATTAGCTGTATTATATGGATTAACACCTAAACCACCAGTATTTGATTTGGTTAATGCATTCGCTGCAGTAGCCGCAGCAGCAGGCGTTAAACCGGCAGCCAAACGCTGGGCATAAAAAACATCCCAAAAGGTTTTGTAATATTGGGTGGCATCCATTACTTCATGTTTATCTACTGCCTGGTAAGAATAACCTGTACTAGAGCTTAAACTTAGTTTGGTTTTACCTGCCTTACCCTGTTTTGTAGTAATCAATACCACGCCATTTGCTGCCCTAGAGCCATAAATGGCTGCCGCAGTTGCATCTTTTAATACTGTAATTGAAGCAATATCATTCGGATTTATCGAAGAAAGCACATCAGATGTTTGTGCAACCGAGCTCAAGTCGCCATTGGTGATGGCAATACCATCTACCACATAAAGCGGCGTACTTGATGCCGAAAAGGAGCCAACACCGCGGATCCGAACGGTAGAAGTTGCACCTGGCTGACCGGATACACTTGTAACCTGTACACCTGCTGCTGCTCCTTGTAAAGCTTTTTCAAAAGAAGTAACCGGACGGTCTTGTAAAACTTCACTTTTAATTACCGATGCCGAACCCGTAAAGTTTTCTTTCTTTACTGTTCCATAACCGATAATCATTACGTCTTGCAGGTTTTTAGAAGATGAAACCATGCGGATATTTAACGTTTCCCCGGTTATGCTTACTTCCTGTTCGGTATAACCTACATAGCTTAACACCAAGGTTTGTGCATTAGCTGGTACAGAAATCGAAAAAGTTCCCTGCCCGGTAGTTTGGGTTAATTGCACAGTGCCTTTTATTTTTATTGATACGCCCGGCAATGGTAAGCCATCGTCCGCATCAACCACCTTTCCGGTTATTGTTTTATTTTGCGCCAGGGCATTAAAATAAGACAAAGCCGTCACCATTAAAATCAATAGTAATTTTTGTTTCATGTTTCGAAATAAATAGTTAGTAAATAATTAGTTCATTAGTTTTAGCATAGACGCATGAAACCAAATCAATGAGCAATTTAGGCGCTGTCAAAATCTGAAAATGTGCGAAAATCACCATTTTTGGAGATCGGTGGCTTTAAACGCAAAAAAGCAAACCCCAATCCTGGCAGTTTGCTTTTTTAATCATTATTAACCTAAACAGGAAAAAACTTCTACAAATTGTCCTGCAAGAGCTTCAAAATTAGTTTCATCCTGATATACAAAATATGCAGAAATCACTATTTATATTTTAATTCAACCTACTCTTTTTATACTTTAAAGGTGTAATGTTGAATGTATGTTTAAATAACCTGATAAATGAACTTGGGCATTCAAAACCCACTAAACCTACTATTTCATTTAAAGAGTAAGTAGTAGTTTGCAATAGTTTTTTAGCCCGGTTTAACCTCAGTTGCATTAAAAACTGGTAAGGACTGATTTCGTATGCTTCTTTAAAAGTCCTTAGCAGATGGTTAACCGACAAACATGCTTGTTCTGATATATCTTCTAATGTTATATTTTGATTGTAATTACTACTGATGTACTCCTTAGCCAGCGTTAATCTTTTTAAAACCTCTTCGCGGGTTTTTGTTTTGATAAAGCTGAGTTTATCTAATTTCTGGGCCACCTCTTTATCATAAATTTTATAATAGTTTAAAAGGCAGTGGTACAGATATTCATTAATCAGCATTTCGTCTTTCAGACCTTTATCGAGCTTACTTTTTAAATGCAGCACATTAAAGCGCATATCGCCAGAAAACGGATAAAGTGATTCGATAAACGGCGGTGTTTCTCCGGCTTCTTTTCCAGCAAGTAAACTTTCGTTGCTGTTCGAAAAAGTATGGTGAAAATCTTTAATAAAATTTTCGCCAAAAGAAACCGAAAAAGTATTTACCGGGCTTATCGAATCTATTTTGCTGCTAAAATTTGTCCCCGCATTTACAACAGCAAAAGTATCGGGGTAAATGCTGAACTTACGCTTGTTAATTTCACAACTTTCGGTTCCGTTGAAAACAAATTTAATAGTGTAGGCATCATTTTTTTGCTCATAAAGTGCCTCGCAGGTACTTTCGCTTACAATTTTGTTTCTATTGCTTAATTCTTTTACGTATCTCATAACATTAATCCTCATTGTAGTTACGCTGTTCCAATATGGTAAAATGATTACCATAAGGATCAGAAAATTCGATACTTAAACCCTCACTTAAGTAAGCTGGTCTGTTTTTAAAAATAACCCCTCTCGATTTTAGCCTGCAATAATCTTCTAAACAATCATCGCTGGTTAATACAATTTTATTGGTCTGGTTTTGATGCTTTTGTTCTGACAGGAAGATATTGGTCTCATGATCTGCCTTAACCATGATTCCTTTTTCCTTTTCAGAAATCATTGTCGATTCTGTAGGCATTCCTAAACAGTTGGCATAAAATGCATCTGCATCATTTAGTTGCTTTACTTGCACATAAAAGAATTTTGCAGATTGGTTCATTGCCTTGTTTAATTGTATGATGTAAAATTAAACTGAAATTGAACCAAAAGCATCACCCAAAAAGGGTGATTTTCGCATTATTTTTTAGCAGAATATGAGTATAGTTTAAATAAAGCGCTTTTCTTTGGCTGTTTTAATCGCTTCTGATTTAGAATTTACATCAAGTTTGATGTAAATATTTTTTACATGGCTCCTTACCGTTTCCTGATCTATAAACAGATCGTTTGCAATTTGAGATTTTGTTTGTCCATTTGCAATCCGATCTAATATTTCGGTTTCGCGTTTAGTTAAAGGAGAATTCAGGTTTTTTTGAAAAGAATGCATAACAATGCGCGCTACATTGGTACTCATAGCCCCTCCGCCTGTACTCACTTCTCTTACGGCATCTATAATTTTTGAGGCGCTCGAATTTTTGGTGAGGTAACCGCCTGCGCCCATGGTTAGGGCTTCGAAAACCAATTCGGGCGAATCGAAAACGGTGAGGATAATAATATTCGCGCTAGGTAAGGCTTTTTTGATAAAAGGCAAAGCTTGCAGCCCATTGGTTCCGGGCATTTGAATATCGAGCAAAATCACATCCGGATGATCGGCCTCTAAGTATTTTTTGGCTAAATCGTATGAAGCATAAGCGTTAACGACTACAAAATCTTCTACATCGCTTAATAACGATTCATAACCCATTCTTAAAATATCGTCATCTTCGATTAGAACAATTCGTAAATTCTGGCTCATTTTTGTGGTTGGTTTTAATTGAGACGCTTTTAGTCCTATTTTGTAACAGGAATTCTGGTAGAAATTGTTGTAGTGGTGCCTTTCCCTTTTATGGAAGAAATCTGAAAGGTTGATTTTATACGTTTGCAGCGGGTTTGAATATTGTTTAATCCTCTTCCTTTCTGTACCGTTTCAAGATCAAAACCTTCGCCATCGTCTGTTGTTAAGATGTTTACTGTATCATGATCGGTTTCAATAACCATAATCAATACCTGGCTTGCTTTGGCATGTTTTAACACATTATTTAACATCTCCTTAAAAATTAATGTTAGGTTTCGGTTGAACTCCATCGATAGGTGTAGTTTTTGATATTTGCTTAACACGCCTTCCATTTTAAAAGTTACACCCGTGTTTTGGAAAAGATCGATTCCAAAATTTTTAATGTGCATCAATATCTCAAAAAGATTATCGCTATGCGGATCTAGTGCCCAAAGGATATCTTTAGTTCCGGTATAAAGCAGGCTGGCGTTTTCTCTGATTAGCCTAATCAGTTCCTTTTGCTCTTTTTCGGTTCCTGCGACCTTTTTATCCAAAATTTCGGATAAAACATTAATTCTGGTCAGTTTATTGCCAATGTCATCATGAAAATCTTCTGCAGTTTGCTTTCTTATTTTTTCTTGCTCTTTTAACTTTAACTTTTCGAACTGATGTTTTTTACGTTCTCTGGTTTTAAAAATGAGGTAAAAGATAAGCCAGATCAGGAAAATAAGCACCAAAAATGCGCCAATCTTAAATAAAATGGTATCGTAATACGGCGGTACAATGGTAAAGCTAAACTGTTCTATATTTGATTGCTGGCCATTTGCGATAGCATAAACCTGAAAAGTATAACTACCTGGTCTTATGGCCGAGTATTCGATCTCTGTGTTGGGTACAGGTTTGCTGAAATCGTTATCTACACCAACCAGTTTGTAGCGGTAAAGTACACTTTCTGGATTGGTGAGATAAACCCCTTTAAAACTTATCGAAATGTGGTTTTGACTGTAGTTAAGTTTATAAAATTTGTCTCCTTTTCCGTTCAGATCTACTGAAATATCCTTTGCCCGATCATTTTTATGAAAAACACTAACCTGTTGAATATGGATAAAAGGATTCTTTTTGTTTTCTGGAAGTACATTGGTTTTGCATTGAATGAGTCCATCAATGGTACCCACCAATATGCTGTTTTTATAATTGATAATTGCGTTTTGGTTACACTCAACAATTAACGGATGATCCCTGAAAACTTTATAACTTTGTTGTTGCCTATTAAAAGTTAATTTGTTAATCCCCCGCCCTGTTCCGGCCCATAAATTATTTTCATTATCGGTTGCAAGGCTATAAATATCATTTGAGTTTAACCCATTGGCAACAACATAACGTTTAATGGCTTTTGTTTTTAAATTCCAGGTGATGATCCCATCGCCAAGCGTAGCAAAAATCAAATTTTCACCCTGCCTTATAATGCTCAGTACGTAAACATTGGTGAGCGATTTGATACGAAATGTTTTATCTATCTTTTTGTTTTTGATAAGTGTAACGCCGTTTGAGGTGCCAAGAAACACGCTATCCTTCCGCAAGGGGCAAATACACGATAAATAGCCATCAAATCCGCTTATCCGTTCGGTTTTCCCATCCTTTAAATAGGTAGATGACATGAGACCGTTTATCCAGATCCCTCCTTCCTCGTCTTCAGCTATCGAGCTGTTATCAAATTTATCTGGCTTTAATACCTGACTAAATTTCTCTCCGTCGTACTTCCAAATGCCTTTACCATAGGTAGAGAACCAAATATTTTTGGCTTTATCGGCATAAACGAAGTAGATTTTTTTATCCTTAAAGGCGGGAATATTTACGTTTTGTACCTCTTTACCATCATACTTAAAAACACCTTTATTAAAAGTGCCAAACCAGAGGTTATCATTTTTATCTGCCGCTATTCCGCTTATTGGATAAGCCAGATTCTTGCCCTTAAACCTATTGTAACGAATAAAAGCATCGCCTTCATATTTGTAAATACCATCACTAAAACAAGATATCCAGATATTATTTTCAGCATCGCTAAATATTTCGTTAACCTGGTTATCGCTCAATCCATTTTCTCCGTTAAAATTTATGATCGCCCCGTTTTTATTGATCAAGTAAGCTCCTTTTTCTGAGCCTACCCACATATTTCCACGATGATCCTGCGCGATTGAGTAATAGGTATCAATGCCCTCTTTTTTAAAAAACGGCTTAATTATTCCGTTTTCCAGCACATAAATTCCGCCACGGTCGGTTAAGAGATAGGCCTTGTTGTTTACTGTTTTATCGAATAAAATCTTCCGGATAGATGAAGTATTAATGGCTGACGGTAACTCCTGGTAGATTGTCCAATTGTTATTCTTTAGCTGATAAATCCCTTTTCCTGATACAGCGGCATATAGGTTTCCATCGTTATCGCTGTTTATGGTATTAATATTTTTATTGGCAATGGAATAAAAAACAATTTTATTCTTTTCAATTTTGAAAAGCTTATGTTCACTTATTCCCCAAATAACACCCTCTTTGTCTTTAAGCAAATGGCTTACCCCTTTACCCGAAAACAGAGTGCTTATTTTTCCGCGTTTAAGAATACTGATGCCTGTTTCGGTACCAAAGAGCATTTGGCTTTGGTTATCCTCTGCAATGCAGTTTACAGAGTTGGATCCTAACCCATCGGCTTTGCTGTACGAGGTAAATTGCCTGCCATCGAAATTACTTACCCCACCAAAAGTGCCAAGCCAAAGCGTCCTGTCTTTTGCCTGATAAATTACCATTACCTGAGATTGAGGTAAGCCATCCTTAAGGCTGTAATTGGTAAAATTATAGCTTTGGGCCGATAGCTTAAGGCTAAAAAGCAAAATGAAAGAAACTATAAAATTTATCTTGATTATAGACAGTTTACTGCACATGTAATACAAAATAAGCATAATTTCTTTCAAAAGCCATCCCCCTTTTTGGGGGATATTTATGATGCGTTGCCCATGTATGGGTCGGTTTGGGTAATCTCTCCGGTTTCTATTTTACCTGCATAACGGTGTTTAAATGTGGTATTGCCTGTCTGCACAATACTGAAATCGTACCAATTCGCATTTTTAGCCAGATTAAAAGAGATATTTGTACTCGATTTTGGCTTGATTGTTACCGTTTTGCTCCCCGATTTGTATTTGTTATCTACAATTTGAAGCGTAACTGAACTGGTTCCCTTGTTCTCAACAGCAAAAACGAGCGCACCTGTAAGTTTTTTGCTTATCAAACCACCCTGCTCTGGGTATGCTTTTACCACAATGGAAGGATTTTTTTTGCCGCCTACGAAATGCCTGTAAAAACCGTTCGGACCACTTACCATTAGGTCATAAACTTCATTATCAAAATCATCCAGTTTGATGCTGTCTTTTAATACATCGCCAGGTTTTACTGCATAAGCCCAGGTTTTACCCGCAACTCCTTTAAATTTGGCAATGGTATTCATGTTGAAAGGTGCACCAACAGTTTCTGTTTCACTACCAAACAAGGTTTTTGCCGATTGAAAAGTAAGTGCTAATTCATTGTTAACCAGGTTTGCATCAACCGTTAAATGATAAGGCAAGGCACAGGCATGTTTAGTGCCATTCTCCTGCTTTGGCGCATGGACTGATGTTTCACGTGAAAAGGCCTCGAATTTATTTATTTTGGCGACTTCAGTTTTATTGAGTGCCGTAGGGCCAACCTGGGCAGGTTTATTTTTGGCATTACCGATATTGGTTACTACAACATCGCGTTTTAATGGTTCTGGAGATTTGATTTCTTCTCCATTGTACGGTCTGAACACCGAGGTTAGATCGCCACAGATATTCCTTCGCCAATCGCTGATGTTATTACTTTTAATGGTTTTGCCTGTTTTTTTAGCCAGCCATTTTTCCATAAACATTAATGATGAAGTATGATCGAAAACCTGCGAGTTTACAAAACCACCCTTGCTCCAAGGTGAGGCAATAACCAATGGTACACGATAACCCAAGCCGATCGGACTTCCCTTTCTTGCTTCAAAATCAGTGGCATAGTTTATTCCTTCAGATACTTTTCCGCTGATCGAATCATCAGGGTTTGGCACCACAAAAGGAGGCTGGTGATCAAAATACCCATCATTTTCATCGTAGGTTAAAACAAAAATTGTTTTTTTCCAAACCTCTGGGTTTTTGGTTAAAATGTCTAGCGCTTCGCTTACATACCAGGTACCATATAAAGGAGAACTGGTATGATCAGAAAAACGTTGAGGCGCAACCAACCACGAAACAGTTGGTAATTTTCCGCCATCTACATCTTTTCTAAACTGATGGAAAATATCGCCTTTAGGCACATTAATCGTTTCAGACTTCCCTTGATCATTCCTAAAGGTAAATGGTTCAAGATCGAGATAATCTTTTTGAGAAATGTTTGTGGTAAACGCTTTATCTACTAAGTTTTTTTCCTTTTGTGATAATTTACCGTATTTCTCCTGAACCTCTTTTGCGCTTAGAGCCGGTTTAACGGTATTATCGCCGTTTTTTCTAAAGTAAGCCGATAATTTAACGTTGTGCCTGCTGATGTATTCTACAGGATTATCGCCGTAATTACCCAACCAATCATCTATTTCACCTTCGGGAAGTTTCGAGGTCCATAATTCGTTTTGGTAAATACGCCAATCGATACCATTATCTTCTAATGTTTCCTGAAAGGTTGGCCAATCTACAAATACATTATTTTGCGATTCGGCCTGATCATTATTGACCACTGCAACCCTGTTTGTACTTTTTTCTCCGCGAACGGTTCCTGTAAAAAAGAACAGTCTGTTTGGCGTTGTTCCGGTTAGAGATGAGCAAAAATGCTGATCGCAAATGGTAAAAGCATCGGCCATGGCATAATAAAAAGGAATATCATTCCGATCATAATAAGCCAATGTCATTGGTGTTTTAACAGGTAACCATTTATCATAACGCCCTCCGTTTCGTGCAGCAACCTGATCGTTCCAAGAATGTGGTAAACCGCCTTGCCAGGTGATTTTCGTTTTGTTAATATCCACATGAAAGGGCGCATAGGTATAACCCTGGCCATCTTTTTGCAACCAAACTTTATTTCCGTCAGGCTGAATGTGTGGATGGGGATCGTTAAACCCACGAACACCTTTCATTTTACCGAACATATGATCGAACGATCTATTTTCCTGCATCAAGAAAACAATGTGTTCGGCATCGTAAAATGTACTACCCGGTTCAGGGTTAATCGACATGGCTTTTAGCACCGAACTGGGTAAGGTATTGGCCATGCCAGTGGCTCCGGCAAACAAGGCCGCTTTTTTTAGAAATTCTCTACGTGAGTCCATAAATTATACAATATAGCTTAGATACCGTAAGTTAAAGTTTTCAGTTAGCATTTCTCAGTTGACAGCTAATTTTAGTCAGAATTTATCGGCCTGGCGTACAAAGTCGATTAACGAATAAACTAATGGCCAATGAACTATTGAACCAACAACTATTACTTCTGAAACACCCTTACATAATCCACTTTCATACTTGCTGGGAAAATCGCATCATCTACTCCTTTTTTTCCGCCCCAGCCACCGCCGACGGCTACATTCATAATAAGGTGGAAGTTTTGATCGAACGGCCAGTCGCCAGATCCTTTTTTGGTATTTTTAAACGTGAGGTATTTTTGATTATCAATAAAGAAATCTATTCTATCTGCAAACCATTCTACTGCATAAATATGGTATTCGGTATAAGGATTATCAACCTTTAAAGCCTTACCAACCTGCGTTTTGATTACATGATTAAATTTTTCGGTATGTACCGTTCCATGAACGCTATCCGGATCATAGCCCACATGCTCCATAATATCAATTTCGCCGCTCTTTGGCCAGCCACCGTATTTCCCGTCAGTCGGTAAAGCCCATATTGCAGGCCACAGGCCCCTGCCTTTTGGCAACATGGCGCGAACTTCTACCCTTCCGTATTTAAAATCGAATCTATTTTTCGTTACCAATCTGGCCGAAGTATAATGGTTGTTTTCCCTGTCTGCTTTTACCGCAGTAATATTCAGACTCCCTTTTTTTACAATTGCATTTGTACTATCTGCATTGGTATAATATTGAAGCTCATTATTGCCCCAACCCTTTCCACCTACATCATAACTCCAATTTTTTGCTAATGGTAATCCGGCATCGTTAAATTCATCGGCCCATTTCAGTTTCCAACCCGTTGCAACGGGTGTTTTTTTAAGCTCTTCGAAAGTTAATTCTGGCTCGTTAGTGGTAATATAATCAACCTGATGTGCCAAAAGCCATTGAATTTCGGGAACAGTGTTTACCGTCCAGGCGTTTACAGTTAATCCTAATTTTTGTGCATTTTCTATCCATCCATCTTTTTGGTAAACGCTAAAATGATAATCAACCCCAGTTAATTTATCGGTTTTCATCTGCTCGGCGCTTATATCTCCCTTTAGGTAAGCTACCTTTGCTTTTGGCAATAATTCTAAAATGCGTTTACAATAGTCATAATCAAAACTAATGTACTCCGTCCATTCTACAACTTTTAGTTTTTGAACCATCTCAACACATTTATTGGTCACCTCAATTCCTCGTGCCTTGCTAATCAATGAGGGTTTTATTTCTAAAATCAGTTTGGTTGATTTCTGTTTTCTGCCTGCTAATAAATAAGCCTCAAGCGTTGGAATTTTTTCGCCATTGCTCATTGTTTTGGTCAACAAATCTGTGTAATTTACCTTTTCGATGCTTAAACCCTGAAATTCTGGATCGTGATTAATGACCAAAACATTGTCTGCGGTCATCCACACATCGAATTCCGATCCATAACAACCCAGCTTTACGGCTTCGTTTAAAGAAGCGATAGAATTTTGAGGAAAATTATTTTTCTTCCATGCTCCCCGGTGGGCAATTACCTGGTTTTTGTTCCAGTTAAATTTTTGAGCGAAAGAGGCGGTAAAAATAAACAACATCAGTACAGAAATAAATACTCGTTTCATATTTGGCATGATTATACAAAAAATCAAAAGTAGATTTTTATCAGAATACTAGTTTAAAATCTATGTAACCTTTGTATTAATAAAAACAAGATAAAGATTTTTAAATTAATGCGCTGCTAGCTGGGTAGTGATTTGTTACACAGACCTTTGTTAAATAAACTCGCTTTACAAAAAATAGATGTGTTTTTTGAAGCGCAAAGCCTGAGCAGCTATGTAAGTTTGTTCCCGTGCTCCGCTATATCCTTTCGCTGCGCTACAGGGATGCCGCTACGCCCGGGGCTAAATACCTCTGATCTGCAAAGAAAACCAACCGCCCCCTTGCAATTGCTGTTTGTAGTTTGTAACCCAGGCCTTTGTTAAATAAACCCGATTGGAGCGGAAACCAAAAGCTTTTTCTGCTTTTGTTGCAGCAAAAGCGGGACTGAAAACCGCCAGGAAACGCTAAACGTTGTTTTCCAAATTAAAAAATACCTCTTCAAAAATAGCAAGCTATATAACCCAATTGATAAACTATTTGAAATAAACGCGTTACCTTACTATGGTTTCTTTTAATTGATTAGAACTATTTTTACATTTACGGTGATATGGTGAGCAATAACTACAGCGATTTACTACGGAAGATAGATGAGTTTATCCGCAAATTTTACCTGAATAAAATTTTGCGTGGAAGTATTTATGCTGCTGCCATACTTTTAGGACTGTATCTCGTTGTTTTTTTGAGTCTTTATTACCTCAATCCAACCGCTGGTTTTAAAACCTTTGTATTTTTTGCTTACTTACTTGTTGGGGCCTTACTTGTTGGCTTTCTAATTATCAAACCATTGCTTTCAATGCTCAAATTGGGCAAACACCTTACTTTCGACGAAGCATCGGTTATCATCGGAAATCACTTTTCCGATATTAAGGATAAATTGCTCAACACCTTACAACTTCACCGCCTTTCTGAAAATCATCCAAATAACAATCATCTCATTATTGCCAGTATCGATCAAAAAATACTAGAGCTCAAGCCCGTACCCTTTTACACGGCCATTAGCATTAACGATAACCGGAAGTATTTAAAGTACCTTTTTGTTCCCCTTTCTATTATTCTATTAATTGCCATTATCGCACCTGCTATTTTGCGCGAGGGCACAAACAGTTTTTTTAAGTACGATGAATACATTGCACCTAAAGCGCCTTTCAGTTTCGCGGTTTTGAATAAGAATTTAACCGTTACCCAAGGTGATGATGTAACCCTAAATATTAAACTTCTAGGAGACGAACTCCCTGCCGAAATTTACGTTGAAGACGGAAAAAACACCTATAAACTCGAAAAAGAGAATATCAGTAAGTTTAATTATAACATCAAAAATATACAGAGCGATAAAAAGTTGATTTTTAAAGGGGGTGGCTTTAGCTCAGCTGCATTTACGGTTTTGGTTAAACCACGCCCTGAACTACTAAATGCAACCGCAACTTTAAATTATCCCGCTTATCTACGTAAAAAACAGGAACTGATTACCAATGTTGGCGATATGCTGCTGCCCGAAGGCACAAAAGTTACCTGGAACTTTAAAACCGGCCAGAGCAGCTCACTGCTGTTTATTTTAAATGGGACCGAAAATGTTTTAAAGGTTGAAGATAATGAATCGGCCTTTAATGCCACCATCAGGAATAATTCAAAATATAGCATCACACCTAAAAACCAATATGTAACAATCAGGGATTCGCTTTCGCATCAGATTACGGTTGTTAAAGATCAATCTCCCGGTATTTCTGTTGAAGAAAAATCAGATTCGGCAAGTAATAAAGCCTTGTATTTCAGCGGTCAGGTTACTGATGATTATGGTTTTAGCCGCTTAAGTTTTAAATACAACATCAAAGAAAATAACCGCATTATGAGTGCGGTTACCAAGAATATTGCAATTAAAAGCAATGCGATAGAAAATAGCTTTTTCTATTTCTGGGATTTAAAAACTGCTGCTGCCAAACCTGGTCAGGAAATTGAATATTATTTTGAAGTAGCCGATAACGATGGTGTAAATGGCGCAAAAGTTACCCGATCGGAAATTAAAACCTTTAAACAGCCTACTAAAAAAGAAACTGCCGAACAGGTAAATGCAAGCAACCAGGCTTTAAAACAGAAAATGCAATCGGCCATACGCCTGGCCAATACCATCGAAAAAGAAAGTAAAAAGGTGGCCGAAAGCCTCATCGATAAAAAACAGATTTCTTTCGAAGATAAAAAGCAGATTGAAGCCCTTTTAGACAAACAAAAACAGCTTGATGAGGCCGTTAAAGAAATAAAAGAGCAGAACGATAAAAATATCCAGCAACAGGAAGACCAAAAGCAAACTGAAGAACTTCTGGAAAAACAGAAACAGATTAAAGACCTGTTTGACAATGTATTGGATGAGAAAACAAAAGAACTTTTGCAAAAGCTGCAAAACCTGATGAATGAGAAAAATAAAGACCAAACGCAGAATGAGCTCTCGAAAATGCAATTGGATAATAAAACCCTCAAAAATGAACTCGACAGGATTTTAGAACTCTACAAACAATTAGAATTTGAACAAAACCTTCAAACTGATATTGATCGTTTAAATGAACTCGCTAAAGAACAAAAGGAACTTGCTGAACAAACCAAAGACAAAAAACAAGATAATGAATCGTTAAAGCAGAAACAGGATGCACTTAACAAGGAGATGAAAGACCTGAAAGATGATCTAAAAAAGCTGCAAGAAAAAAATCAGTCGCTTGAAAGGCCAAATCCTTTCGAAAATCCTGAAAAAGATGTAGAGGATATACAAAAAGAACAGCAGGACAGTAAAGATGCTTTAGATAAAAAGGATTCGAAAAACGCAAGCCAGAAACAGCAAAAAGCTGCCGACCAGATGGAAAAGTTATCTAAAAAAATGAGCGATATGCAACAGCAGGGTGAAGAAATGGAAAATAACCTGAACGCCAAAGAGTTGCGACGCCTCTTGGAAAACTTATTGACCACTTCTTTTGATCAGGAAAAAGTAATGCTTGCTTTAAAGAAAATGACTGCGGCCGATCCTTCTTATACCAGCAACGTTCAGAAACAGCGCAGCATTAAAGACAATCTTAAAACTATCGCCGATAGCTTATACAGTTTAAGCAAGCGCGTTCCTCAGATAGAATCGACGGTTAACGAGGATATGAACAAAATAAATTTCAACCTGGATAAAAGTCTGGAAAGTTTGGGTGATAGAAGAACGCCTGAGGCTAACCGTTTTCAGCAGTTTACCATGACTTCTATAAATAACCTAACCTTAATGTTGAGTGAGGCGCTAAGTCAGCTGCAAAATATGCAGAAAAACGGCAAAGGTGGTAGTGGAAAGAAACAAAAGCAAGGGATGAAGCAGCTTTCGCAGATGCAGGAACAGTTGAACAAAAGCATGCAAAAGGCTCGCGAACAAATGCAAAAGTCGGGAGATAATCAAGGTAAAGTTGGCAAAGGACAAATGAGCCAGGAGTTTGGTAAGATGGCTCAGCAGCAACAAATGATTCGTCAGGCGCTCGAAAAGATCAATCGTGAAGAGAACAAAGATGGCACAGGTAAAATGGGCAACCTAAACGAAGCCATTAAAGAAATGAAACAGACAGAGAGCGATCTGGTTAACAAACGTTTACAACAAGAAACCTTAAACAGGCAAAAAGACCTTTTAACAAAGTTATTAGAGGCAGAAAAAGCCCAACGCGATCAGGAAGAAGATTCAAAACGCGAAAGTAAGGCTGCTAAAGAGTTTCCTCCATCTTATCAAAAAATGGTCGATCAGTTTAAAAAACAACAACAAAACGGTAATGATATGCTGCAGAAATTGCCTCCAAGCTTAAATTACTACTATAAAAACAAGATCGCTGAATATTTGAAATCGTTGAATATGGAGCGATAGCCCACAAGCGGCAGATTTTTTTTATATTTGATATTATGACAAGCACAGCAATAAGACAAAGATTGATCACCTATTTATCTGATGCAGAAGATAATAAGATAAAAGCTATCTATACACTTCTAGAGAGGGAAATTGAGAACGAACAATCTTTTAATCTGTCTGAAGAACATTTGGAAATTCTTGATAGAGAAAAAGAACTCCATCTAAAAGGTGAAACAAAATCTTACAGCAAACAAGACTCTTTGGATATAATTAAAGGACTTAGAAAATTATAATGTATATCATTCAAATAAAGCCCATTGCCATTCAAATGGCAAAAGATGCTTATGATTGGTATGAAGAACAAAAAGAAGGATTAGGAGATTTATTTCTGTCAGAACTAAGCAGGTGTTATACCAAGTTAGAAAAGAATCCGCTCTTCTATCAAAAACTAAAAAAGAATTATCGTCATTTAGTCCTTAATAAATTTCCATACGTTCTAATATTCGAGATTATAGGAGAGGAAATCATAATCTTTGCTGTTTTTCACACGGCAAGAAGCCCTAAATTTAAATTCAAAAAAAAGTAAACATCTAATTAGATGCTAAAACAAGCTCAGCATGATGGCTATTGGAATATTTCTTAAATTTGCAGCCTTAAACACAACAATATGCCTGCAATATCATTTTTCACAGAATCAGTTAGTTATAACCTCCCTCAGAAACTTAAAGTAAAGAAGTGGATTAAAGCTACGATTGAAAAAGAAGGTTTTAAATTGCAGGAACTTAATTTCATTTTCTGTAGCGACGAATACCTGTTGGGCATCAACCAACAATATTTAAACCATGATACTTATACCGATATCATTACTTTCGATAACTCAGAAGAAGAAAAACAGATTGTAAGCGATATTTTCATCAGTATTGAGCGAGTTAAAGAAAATGCCAAAACCTTCAAAACACTGGAATTTGATGAGGTTTGCCGCATTATGATTCACGGTACCCTGCATTTATTAGGTTACAAAGACAAGGGAAAAGTAGCTAAAACCCTTATGACCGACAAAGAAGATGAGTACCTTGGTTACAGAGCAGAAGTTGGTTTAATTTAATTTATTATTTCTTCCCTATAGTGCCATTCTGAGGGTTAATTTGATCCCCTTTTCTATTTCTATCATCATGCTGAACCTGTTTCAGCATCGTTCCTGTTGGTCTTTCATATCAAATATTTAATGGTGTTCGTCTAACAGTTATGGGCGTTCGTCGACAATTAATCTATGCTGGTATAATACACCAAGATTCTCTGCAACATTTATAGTCAACTGCAGTCTTATATTCAAAAAAAGAACAATTACATAATGCGCTAGAATTTATACCCTGTGCATTATATCAAGATAAAGTTTAGTTTTAGTTAATGATTGAAGCAGCGGTGGAGCGAGTCCGACCGCTGTTTTTTTTTTACTGAAATGCTGCAACTAATGACAAATAAACTGCTGAACAGATAATCCAATGCATCAATGTTCTGCCATTTTTAGCTGATACAGAAGCCCTTTACAATTTGATTATGCCGTTCCAAATAATTTATACTTACTTTTGCACTAATTTTCCTTTATAAATCCGAAATACAAAAAAATTGAGCACACTAATTGCGGCAGAAGGCTTAGGACATGGTTATCATGACGAATGGCTATTTAAAAATTTAACCTTAGGTATTAACTCTGGTCAGCGCGTGGCGTTGGTTGGAATTAATGGTGCGGGTAAGAGTACACTTTTGAAATTATTGGCAGAAAGATTTCCTCCGCTCGAAGGTAAAATTGTAAAAAACAAAGCTGTTAAAATCGGTTTTCTTGATCAGGAACCACAATTTACTGAAGGTTTTTCTATTAGCGACCACATATTCTCTCTTGAGAATAAACAACAACAGTTGATTAAGGAATATGAAGAATTAATTGAAGACCCTAATCCGGACGAAAAAACGCTTAATCGTTTATATGAAGAATTAAGCGAACATAATGCATGGGAATATGAGCATGAAATAAAAACCATTTTAAACAGAATGGGCATTACTCATCTTCAACAGAAAATAGCTACCTTATCTGGTGGACAAAAGAAACGTTTGGCCCTGGCTAAGCTTTTAATTGAAGATCCAGAAATTTTGGTGCTTGATGAGCCAACCAACCATTTGGATATTGATACCATAGAATGGCTGGAGAAATTATTAACTACCGGACAAAAAACAATTTTACTCGTTACCCACGATAGATACTTTTTGGATAATGTTTGCAACACTATTGTTGAATTAGATAGAGGTAAGATTTTCAACTATAATGGAAACTACGCTTACTATTTAGAGAAGAAATCTGAAAGAGAAGCTTTAGATGCAACGGTTTTACATAAGAACCAACAGCTATTAAAGAAAGAATTGGAGTGGATGAGACGCATGCCACAGGCACGTGGAACTAAATCTAACGCCAGAATCAATGCTTTTTACGATTTAGAGGAAAAATCAAAGAAAAAGTCTGATAATCAGAGTATTAACCTCCAAATGAAGATGTCTCGTCAAGGCGGGAAGATCATTGAGATAGAACACATTAAAAAAGCATTTGAAGGCCGTCCGATCATCAACGATTTTAGTTACACCTTTAAAAAAGGAGACAGAATTGGCCTGGCAGGAAAAAATGGTACGGGTAAATCTACTTTACTAAATATCATTACTAGTCAGTTAAAGCCAGATGCTGGTAAAGTTGATACTGGAGACACAACCGTTTTTGGTTATTACAAACAAGGCGGTTTAACTTTCGATCCGAAGGAAAGAGTAATTGATATTGTAAAATCAGATGCTGAATATATTAAGATGGCTGACGGTTCAGTGATTACGGCTTCTGCCCTCTTAACCTTATTTCTCTTCCCGCCGAAGAAACAGCATGGCATGGTAGAGAAATTAAGTGGTGGTGAAAAGAAACGTTTGAACTTGATGAAGGTCTTGATGCAAAATCCGAATTTCTTAATTTTGGATGAGCCAACTAACGATCTTGACATCGACACGCTGAACGTGCTTGAGGAATTTTTAGAAAACTTTCCAGGCATATTAATGCTGGTTTCTCACGATAGATACCTGCTTGATAAAATGAGCGATCAACTCTTTATCATGGAAGGTGAAGGTGTGGTTAAAATTTATAACGGTAATTATTCTGAATACCGTTTAAGTTTAGAGCAACCAAAAGTAAAATCAGAAACAAAGAAAACCCCTGCTCCTGCTGTAGAACAAGCACCCGTTAAAGCAGCGAAAAAATTAAGTTTCAAAGAGCAAAAAGAACTGGAAGATAGTGAAAAAGGTATTGCTGAAACGGAAAATAAAATAGCTTCGCTTAACGAAAGCTTAGTTAAAATTGATGCGACCGATTATGTAAAGATTCAGGAAGTTTCCAACGAGATAGAATTGCTTCAGGCAAAGCTTGATGAATTAACCATGCGTTGGCTCGAACTTTCAGAATAACCAAAATACAATTGAAAAATATTTTCCACGCTATGTTTCACGTGGAACATCACACAATCGCCGTACTGAAATTATTTTTAGCACGACGTAATATTAGGATAAAAACCAATTGTTCCACGTGGAACAATTAAAGAAATATAAATAAAATGTTTTCAAAATACGATTTGATTGTTGTTGGTGCTGGTCATGCAGGCTGTGAAGCTGCTGCTGCTGCTGCCAATTTAGGATCATCTGTTTTATTAATAACAATGAATATGGGTACCATTGCCCAAATGAGTTGTAACCCTGCTATGGGTGGTGTGGCTAAAGGACAGATCGTTCGCGAGGTAGATGCAATGGGTGGTTACTCAGGCATCATTTCTGACAAATCCACTATTCAATTTAGGATGCTCAACAAATCAAAGGGCCCTGCCATGTGGAGCCCAAGAGCACAAATTGATAGAATGCGCTTTGCAGAAGAATGGCGTTTAGCATTAGAAAGAACTCCTAATCTTGATATATGGCAAGATAGTGTTGTAAGCTTATTAGTAAAAGATAATACGGTATACGGTGTTAAAACATCTTTAGGTATCGAGATAGAAAGTACAGCAGTAGTACTTACCAATGGAACTTTCTTAAATGGCATAATGCATATCGGAGAAAAGAAATTTGGAGGAGGCAGAACTGCCGAAAGAGCGTCAACAGGAATTACAGAACAACTGGTAGAATTAGGCATGGAAGCAGGCCGAATGAAAACTGGTACTCCCCCACGGGTAGACGGAAGAAGTTTGGATTATACCAAAATGGAAGAACAATGGGGAGACGAAAACCCTGGTAAATTTTCATATACTGATACCGAAGTTTCGACTGATCAACGTTGTTGCTGGATCACTTATACCAATGGAGACGTTCATGAAACGCTAAAGGAAGGTTTCGAAAAATCACCAATGTTTACTGGAAGAATTAAAGGTTTAGGCCCGAGATATTGTCCATCCATTGAAGATAAAATTAACCGTTTCGCAGAGCGTGATAGACATCAGATTTTTGTTGAACCTGAAGGATGGAATACTTGCGAAATTTATGTAAACGGGTTTTCTACTTCACTTCCGGAAGATGTACAATTTAAAGCTTTAAGATTAATTCCAGGTTTTGAGCAGGCAAAAATGTTCAGGCCAGGTTATGCCATCGAATACGATTTCTTCCCACCTACCCAATTATCTTTAACACTAGAAACTAAATTGATCAGCAATTTGTTTTTAGCTGGACAGATAAACGGAACTACAGGATATGAAGAAGCAGCTTGTCAGGGTTTCATGGCTGGTATAAATGCACATCAAAAAATCACAGATAAACATGAACTGATCATGAAAAGATCTGATAGTTATATAGGTGTTTTAATTGATGACCTGGTAACAAAAGGAACAGAAGAACCTTATCGCATGTTTACATCAAGAGCCGAACACCGTTTGTTATTGAGACAAGATAATGCCGATATCCGCTTATCTCCTATCGGGCATGAGCTGGGTTTAATTTCTGATGAGCGTTTAGAAAAGGTAAATCAGAAAATTGCAAACGCTGACGCTTTAGTTAAGTTCACCAGAAACCAGGGTATTGAAATGAGCGATGCAAATCCAATGCTCGAAAGTTTAGGATCGAGTGTCTTAAATCAAAATGTAAAAATACACAGTTTGGTTGGTAGGCCTCATGTTGGTTTACCCGATCTGATTAAAGTAAGCAAAGCGCTTGCTGAGGCTACAAAAGATTTAGACAATGAAACGATTGAGCAAGCCGAAATCAAAATTAAATATGAAAGTTATTTTGAAAAGGAAAATGAAATTGTAGCCAAAATGCTGAAGATGGAAGACAAAGAAATTAAACCAGATTTCGATTACAATAAAATCGTTTCCATTTCAAAAGAGGCCAGAGAAAAATTATTTAAGATCAAACCACGTACTTTAGGTCAGGCATCACGCATTTCAGGTGTTTCACCTTCAGATATATCGGTTTTAATGGTTTACATCAATAAGTAATTGATTATCAATACTTTAATAATTTTAAAACAGACTTAAAATAAAGCGATATAAGCCAAAAAAAAGATTTTTTAATGTTACAGTTCCAAAAAGTATAAAAATTCGTCAGAACGTTTAAAATATGCCAAATTTAAAAGCTCATTATTTTAACCTTAAAAATTTAGCGGTTGTGATAACCTTGCTCCTATTTTTTGGTTGTGCAAGTATCCAAACACCACAAGGTGGGCCAAAAGATACAAAGCCGCCAAAAGTTTTAAGCATGACTCCAAAAAATCAAACGAGGAATTTTAATGCTAAAAAAATTGTGATCGAGTTTGATGAATATTTTAATCTTAAAGATGAGTTTAAAGAATTTTCTATTTCGCCCGATCAGGAAAAAACTCCTGAGTTAAAAAAGCGGCAAAAAAGATTGGAAATTAATCTTAAGGATTCTTTAGAAAAAAATACGACCTACACTTTAAATTTTGGAAAATCTGTAGCCGATGTTAACGAAGGAAATGTAGTTAAAAATTTATCCTATGTTTTTTCGACTGGCCCGGAAATAGATTCTTTATCATTAAGCGGTAAAGTAATCAATTCGCTAACCGACGAACCTGAGAAAGAAGTTACCGTATTTATTCTGCCTCTAGAAAGAGATACCATTTTTGGAAAAAAACGTCCATCAATATATACCACTACCGATAGTGCAGGAACCTACAAATTGAATAACCTGAGAAAAGGTACTTATAAAGTGTATGCAGTTAAAGAAAGTAGCGGAGGTGGTGATAAAATATACCAGCAGATTTCGGATGAAGTTGGATTTGTGAAAGAACCTATTGTAATAGATAAAAATATAGAGAACATAGATCTGCAGATATTTAAAGAATTGGCACCAGAATTTCGTGTATTAGACCGAAAACTAAATAACGACGGCAGTATCTCAATCATCTTTAACCAGCAGCTTAAAAGTCCTAAAATAACCATTACAGATCCACCAGCTGTTGACATGGGTAAGTTTGTCCACTTTTCTAAAAATAATGATACTGCGAAAATATGGCTGAAGGATTTGAGTTTCGATTCGGTTAAGGTCGCAATACAAGATCAGGGTAAGGTTTTACAGACCTTAAACTTTACCAGGGGCAAAAGAGACACTTACACACGTGATGTTACTATTAACGATAATTTATTAGGCGGCAAGTTAAACCCTTTCCAACAGTTAACGCTAACCTTTCCTTTTCCAATGACTGCTGCAGATCCATCAAAAATCACACTTCTAGAAGACTCAGTAAAACGGACAACTTTTGAGGTAGTAAAAGACAGTGTTGATTTTCTTAAATATTACATTAAATATCCCTGGAAAAATAAAAGGACTTATGATTTAAAATTAGCTGCAGGTGCATTTACAGCTATATTTAATGCTAAAAATAAAGATGTAGCCAAACGCTTTTCGCTCGAAAGCCCAGATGCATATACTACCCTGGTATTAAATGTAACTGTTCCAGACACCTCGAAAAGATATGTTGTACAGTTTCTAAGTGAAAAAAAGGATGTCGTAAAATCTTTTCCCGTCAGCAAAAACTCAAAAGTTACTTTTTCAAAATATCCGGCAGGCAAGTATATGCTCAGGGTAATTTACGATGAAAATAAAAACGGAATCTGGGATACAGGAAATGTTAAAGAGGGATATCAACCCGAAAAAGTTTGGTATTTAAAAGCTTTAATGGATTTAAAACCGAACTGGGAACGTGAAGATCCTTTGGTTATACCTCCGCCAACACCGTAGAAATCGTCATCTCGACTGTAACGTAGTGGAACGGAGAGATCTATCTCGAGAAAGATTTCTCCATTCAGTTTCACTTCAGTCGAAATGACGAACCTAACTAATAAACCAACCGGAATACATTATATAATTATCAGGCAGTTTATTCAATAAGGCCCTTTGCTCATCAGTAATGGGCTTTATTTTTTTTGCAGGCGTGCCGGCATATAAATAACCCGTTTCACAAATGGTATTTTCTAATACTACAGATCCAGCTGCAATAATACAATATTCTTCTATAACAGCATGATCCATTACAATGGCACCCATGCCGATTAAAACATTATCCTGAACGGTACAGCCATGCACTATTGCATTGTGCCCCACAGATACTCTATTACCAATGTGTGTAGAAGCTTTTAAGTAGGTTGCATGAATTACGGCGCCATCTTGTATGTTTGACTCATTTCCGATTGTAATGGCGTTTACATCGCCTCTGATTACAGCATTAAACCATACTGAACATTTATCGCCAATAATAACATCACCAACAATGGTAGCATTCTCAGCAATAAAATTATCTTTTCCAATTTCAGGGTATTTATCTTTTACGGGTAGTATTAAAGGCATTTCAATGTTATATGGTTGATGGATAATAATATTAGCTGATGTATCATGCTGAGCTTGTCGAAGCACTATCCTACTGGTCTTCGACAGGCTCAGACTGACAATGGTTAAAAAACAGTATCTACCAATTCTTTTGCATGTTCAGGATAATCAGTAGTATAATGTAATCCCCTACTCTCTTTCCGTTGCATAGCAGATTTGATCACCAGATAAGCCGTTTGAATTACATTTCTTAATTCGCAAAGTTTAACTGAAACCTTATTCTTTTTATAAAATTCTTCTGTTTCCTGATAGATTAAAAATAAACGACGATGTGCTCTTTCCAAACGGAAATCAGAACGGACAATACCCACATAATCACCCATAACTTTTTGTAGTTCCCTAAGGTTATGTGTTACCAATACATCCTCATTACTTTGTGTAACCCCTTTCGAATCCCATTCAGGAATGTGATCTGGAATAATATTATTTTTAAAGTTCTCTATAGCATCCTGGTAAATACGGTGGGCAAAAACCGTAGCCTCTAATAACGAATTGGAAGCCAATCGGTTAGCACCATGTAAACCTGTAGAAGAACATTCTCCACAGGCATATAAATTTTTAATTGAAGAACGACCATATTCATCAACCAGAATACCACCACACATATAATGAGATGCTGGTGTAACAGGTATATAATCTTTCGTCATGTCTATACCTATTGATAAACACTTGGCATATATATTGGGAAAGTGTTTCAGAATGTCTGCCTTCTTGCGCATGGTAATATCAAGATAAACAAAGTCGTCGCCTGATTTCTTCATTTCATTATCTACCGCACGGGCTACAATATCACGTGGTGCTAAAGATTTACGCTCATCATATTCATGCATAAATTCCTCACCATTCTTACGTCTTAAAACACCGCCAAAACCCCTAACAGCTTCTGATATCAAGAACGACGGGTACTCTCCAGGATGATACAAAGCAGTTGGATGGAACTGAATAAACTCCATGTTCCTCACTTTTCCTTTTGCACGGTAAACCATTGCCATGCCATCGCCTGTTGCAATCACCGGATTTGTTGTGGCCGAATACACATGTCCGGCACCACCCGAAGCCATCACAGTCACATTTGCCACAATCTTTTCCACATCGTTAAGCTCTGTGTTAAAGGCATATACACCATAACAGTTAATATCTTCGGTACGTTTATCCACAAACTCACCCAGGTGATGCTGGGTAATTAACTCCAGTGCAAAGTAATGTGTTAATATCTCTATGTTGTTATTCTCATGAATTTCATTCAGCAACACGCGTTCAATCTCGTATCCGGTGATGTCTTTATAGTGCAAAACACGGTGTTCAGAGTGTCCTCCCTCCTTGGCTAAATCATAGAAACCGGAGTTATCCTTATCGAAATTTATACCATAATCAATGATCTCCTGAATACGCTGAGGGCCCTCTTTTACAACGATTTCCACAATTTTTTCATCACACAATCCATCGCCGGCAATCAAAGTATCATCGATATGTTTTTCAAAAGAATCACCTTTATCTACCACAACTGCAACACCGCCCTGAGCGTATTTTGTATTCGATTCGTCTTCGTTCGACTTAGTAACAATTAAAACCTTACCAAACTTTGCTGCCTTAAGTGCAAAACTCAAACCAGCTATACCTGAACCAATTACCAGAAAATCTACTTTCCTCATTAATAAAAACATTTACTTTATCCACGATGTTAACAACTAGTTGATAAATGTTAACTCTGTGTCTAAATTATCCTAACAAATAAATTTGAATGTTTAAAGCTACTCTAAAAAGACAATTTGCCACAATCTTTTAAGTAATTTTTAAGCACCTTTGTACAAGTAATTAACTTTTTACCCACTTATAAACAATTAACATTCGGGTATTGATAAAAATTGGGTGACTTTTCGATAGTGCTGAAAATCAAACTCATGATATTAGAGAAATGTAATCTAAATGTTAGTAAACGATTAACAACTTATATAAAAGAACTTTTTTTCGAAACTTGCCAACAATACTAACACACTAATAAACAAACAAGATTTATTTATTTAAAAATACTTATTAATTATTGAGACGTTGAAAGCTTTATCTTTGGCCAACGTCAAAATTCAAAAAAGGAAAATTTTAAAATGAACATAGATGTCTTAGAAGAAATCAATAAAAAAGGTTTCGCAGAAGAAGAAATTGATCCTACACTCGATCTTTTTGCTGAGATTGAGAAATTAAAAAAGGAAAAGAATGCCATTATTCTTGCACATTACTATCAAGAACCTGACATTCAGGATATTGCAGATTATATTGGGGATAGTTTAGGGCTATCGCAAGAAGCTGCAAAAACAGATGCTGATGTAATTGTGTTTGCTGGAGTGCATTTTATGGCCGAAACAGCAAAGATTTTATCACCTAATAAAACTGTTTTATTACCAGATGTAAAAGCAGGTTGCTCATTAGCAGATAGTTGTCCGCCGCATCTGTTTAGAAAGTTTAAAGAAAAATATCCAGATCACCTGGTCATCACTTATGTAAACTGTACGGCCGAATTAAAAGCTTTAAGTGATATTGTTTGTACCAGTACGAATGCCGTTCAAATTGTAGAGAGTTTACCCAAAGACCAAAAAATAATCTTTGGCCCCGATCGAAATTTAGGCGCTTATGTAGCAAAGAAAACTGGGCGGGATTTGGTATTGTGGAATGGTGCCTGTATGGTACATGAAATTTTTTCGCAAGAGAAAATTACAAAGCTGAAAGAACGCCATCCGAACGCTAAATTTATTGCGCATCCCGAATGTGAAGAAGTGGTTTTGAAAATGGCCGATTATATCGGTTCAACAACCGGACTTTTAAAATACACCATCACCAATCCAGCTACAGAATTTATTGTAGCTACTGAAAGTGGGATTATCCACCAGATGGAAAAGGCAAATCCAACAAAAACATTTATTCCGGCGCCGCCGAACAATAGTTGTGCCTGTAACGATTGCCCATACATGAAAAGAAATACTTTAGAAAAATTATATTTATGTATTAAAAATGGTTTGCCTGAAGTGACTGTACCTGAACATATTATTGAGCTTGCCCGTAAACCGATACAGCGCATGTTGGATATTTCGGCAGAATTGGGATTATAAAATAGATCAAACCTTACAGGTTTATTTAAATACTTATGGAAAAAAACAACATCCTTAAAAATTACTCGGGCTTATTATGGCTTTTGGCAGGAATAACTGTTGGAAGTATTGTGGGCTTAATTTTTGGGAAAAGTGTTGAAAGTATAAAACCATTAGGAGATATATTTTTAAACCTGTTGTTTACAGCTGTTATTCCATTGGTATTTTTTGCGGTTTCTTCAGCAATTGCGAATATAGACAGAACAAAAAAATTAGGAAGATTATTAACCATTATGGTTTTGGTCTTTCTTTCTACCATACTCATTTCTGCGGTTTTAACCTTGGTTGCTACATGGATTTTTCCTATCCATCAGCAATTAGGAAATACACCTTTACCAACTGAACCTGATAAAATACAGTCGTTTGGCGAACAAATGACACAACTTTTGACCGTAGGAGAATTTTTCGAGATCGGAAGTAGGAAAAACATGCTTGCACTGATTATTTTTTCGGTATTGGTTGGTTTTTCTACACTATATTCTGGGAAAGAGGGTGATGGATTTAAGAACTTTTTGGTTTCGGGCAATGAAGTGATGAAAAAACTCATCATTTTGATCATGAAATTAGGACCGATTGGTTTAGGCGCTTATTTTGCTTATCAGGTTGGGGTTTTTGGTCCACAGCTTTTTGGAACCTATGCAAAAGCTTTAGGTTTGTACTACGGTGTAGGAGCGTTTTATTTTATCGTTTTTTTTACCTTATATGCTTTTGTTGCAGGTGGATTTAAAGCGATAAAAGTATTTTGGAAAAATAATATTGTGCCATCGTTAACCTCTATTGGAACCTGTAGCAGTATTGCCACTATCCCGGCAAATTTAGATGGTGCACGAAAAATGGGCGTACCCGATTACATTACCAATGTGACAATTCCATTAGGGTCAACCTTGCATAAGGATGGCTCGAGTATTAGCTCTATTGTAAAAATTGCTGTTGTTTTTGCCATTTTTGGTAAGGATTTAGTACACGTTGATACCATTATTTTGGCACTGGGTATTACTGTTTTAGTGAGTATTGTAGAAGGTGGAATACCAAATGGCGGTTATATTGGTGAGTTATTAATGATTTCGGCTTACCAATTACCACCAGAAGCTTTGCCGCCAGCTATGATTATAGGAACGCTGGTTGATCCGATGGCTACTTTGTTAAATGCTACCGGTGATAATGTTGCGGCCATGTTAATTGCCAGGTTTACCGAGGGTAAAAATTGGATGGAAAATATTAAATAGACAAATCCGTCACCCTGTCCCGATTTTACATCGGGATCAGGGTCTTATTTATGTTAAGATGCTGAAACAAGTTCAGCATGACGATAATTATAATACAACTTATGTTTGAAAATAAAGAGCGTACAGATATTAATGAATTAGGCGAATTTGGGTTGATTAAACACCTAACCACTAATTTTAAAATTAAAAATGATTATTCGGTAAAGGGTGTTGGTGACGATGCCGCTGTTTTAGATGCCAAAGGAAAACAGACCTTAATTTCGACCGATTTATTGTTGGAAGGAATCCATTTCGACTTGGCTTATGTGCCTTTAATGCACTTAGGTTACAAGGCTGTCCAAGTAAATTTGAGTGATATTTACGCCATGAATGGAAAAGCAAGTCAGATTACCGTTTCGCTGGGTTTATCAAGTAAATTCCCTTTAGAAGCTGTTGAAGAAATTTATAAAGGAATTGAACTTGCCTGCAACAAATATAACATCGATTTAATTGGCGGAGATACTTCATCAAGCAAGCAAGGCCTGGTAATCAGTATTACCAGTATTGGTTATGCCGATGCTGATAAAGTAGTGTATCGAAATGGCGCTCAAGAACATGATTTATTGTGTGTTTCTGGCGATTTGGGCGGTGCTTATTTAGGCTTGCAAATTTTAGAAAGAGAGAAATTAATCTACCTGGAAAACCCACAGATCCAGCCAGATTTAGAGGGTAAAGATTATATCATCGAAAGACAATTGAAACCAGAAGCAAGGATGGATATTATTGCACTTTTAGATGAAATGAATATAAAACCAACTTCGATGATTGATGTTTCGGATGGTTTAGCTTCCGAAATTTTGCATTTGGCAGAACAATCAGATAAAGGAATGACAATTTACGAGGAGAAAATACCTTTAGATCCAATGACTTATGAAACAGCCCGCGAGTTAGGTTTAGATCCTACAGTTTGTGCTTTAAGTGGTGGCGAAGATTATGAATTATTGTTTACCATTAGTCAGGATGATTATAAAAAACTGAAACATGATGTAGATATTACTGTAATTGGACATGTTACAGATAAAAACTCAGGTTGTAAAATGGTTTCTAAATCAGAAAAAGTACACGAATTGAAGGCTCAAGGCTGGAATGCTTTTAATAAATAATGTTTATCAATAAAGAGTAAGTCGTCATTTCGAGCGAAGTGCAACGTAGTCGAGAAATCTATATTAGCAGATCTCTCCATTCCACTGCGTTTCAGTCGAGATGACGACTTTACTTTGTAATCGATATTGCTAGGAAAATATAAATTTCTTTAGCAATGACTATTTTTGCAAATGAGTCTTTATTATGCAAATTATTTTTTAGCTCTTTTGTATAACGCTATCGTCATGCTGAATTTATTTCAGCATCTTTTCTGCAGGAGAGATCCTGAAATAAATTCATGGTGACGGCTCTAAGTTTAAATAACTCCTCTACTCACTGATAAAGGGTAAATATTCTAATCCTCGTTAAGATCCAAATACTTCGTATCAATCTGTTTAGTGGTCTTCGCTCCCAGTTTTTTAATCTTTTCAGAAGTATTGGTTAAATTTCCAGAACCCACTGACAATTTATTAATGGCTTTATCGTAAGCATCCTGACCATTTTTGATGTGTTTGCCAATATTTTCCATATCCGAAATAAAACCTACAAACTTATCGTACATACTGCCACTTAAACGGGCAATTTCCATTACATTCCGGTTTTGGCGCTCCTGTTTCCACATGCTGGCAATGGTGCGCAAGGTGGCCAATAAAGTTGATGGGCTCACAATCACTACCCTTCTATCCCATGCAAAATTGAAAAGTTCGGCATCCTTTTGAACCGCAATACTAAAAGAAGATTCAATAGGAACAAACAGCAAAACAAAATCCGGAGAATTGATTTTATATAAATCCTGGTAATTTTTTGAAGATAGTTCTTGTATGTGATTCTTAATAGAGGCTAAATGCTGTTTTACATAGCCTTCACGCTCTTCATCGCTCTCAGCAGATACCGAACGCTCATAAGCAACCAGGGATACCTTAGCATCAACTACAAGATGTTTGTTATCTGGAAGGTCAATCACGACATCGGGCTGGTACCGACCGCCTTCGGCGGATGTATGCGAGGCTTGAATGCGGTATTCCTGATCGCGCACCAAACCTGAGCGTTCCAAAACCTTTTCCAAAATCACTTCCCCCCAATTCCCTTGTTTTTTACTGTCGCCTTTTAAAGCCTTGGTTAAATTATTGGCATCTTCCTGAATCTGTTTACTCTGATCCATTAACAATGAAATTACACCTTTCAGTGTATTTCTTTCATCCGATTCGGCTTTGTAAACTTTTTCTACTTTATCTTCAAAAGCTTTAATATTTTCTTTCAAGGGATTTAAGATGATATCTAAATTCGTTCGGTTCTGCTCAATAAATTTGGTAGATTTTTCCTCCAGTATTTTATTGGCAATTAATTCAAAGTCTTTGTTTAATTTTTCTTGCGACTGCTCAAAACTTAGCTTCTGTTCGGAAAGTTTTTCTTTTTCGGCTAAGTAAAAAGACCTGGTACTCTCCAATTCCCGGTTGGCATCGGCAAGCCGGTCGCGCTCAGCCTGCAATTCATCAATTAGGCGTTGCTGTTCTTGTTTAAGGAGCGTAGTAATGTGCTCTTTTTCGGCAGATAAATTAGAAACACGTTCGTCGGCTTTGGCTAGGCTGATTTTTAACAATTCATTTTCACTTTTTGTTCTTTCGAAGTCTTCTACCGAGATAATAGAAAGAGCAGCCTGTGGTTTCTTCAATAATAAAACAACCAGAACTATTAAAATAACGATTAGTAAAGCAATACCCGCAATCTCCATAATGATAAAAATTTTAGTAAAAATGAAGATTTAAAATAGATATACCAAAAAATTTTAGTTATTGTGAAGGGAAAATAACGGAAAAAATTTCTATAATTGGACATTAGCATTTTATAAATGAACGCATTAACAGTCCTCATATCCTGCCCCGATCAAGTCGGTTTAGTTACAAATATTACCCGCGTGCTGGCTGCACACCAATTGAATATTATCGCCATGCGGGAGTTTGTAGACGAAGCCAATAAATCGTTTTTTACCCGTATTGCCTGTACCGGAAACCTGGAGGATGCAGAAAAATTAAAGGAAAAACTTTTAGAAAACCTACCAAATGCTGCTGAGGTAAATTTAATTACACAACAGGAAAAAAAAATTGCTGTTTTGGTAACCAAGGAGTATCATTGCCTGGCAGAAATACTGATCAAAAACCAATTCAAAACTTTAGGGGCCAACGTACAATGTGTAATAGGTAATTACGAAAGCTTGAGAGATTTCACCGAAAAATTAGGTATTCCTTATTTTTACGTCGATCATACCAATAAGGATAAAAGTGAATTTGAGGCTGAAGTTAAAGCTATTATCAACCGATTTGAGGTAGATTATTTGGTGCTGGCTAAATTTATGCGAATCCTTTCAGCTGATTTTGTTAAAGATTATGCAGGTAAAATCATTAATATCCATCATTCCTTTTTACCAGCTTTTATAGGTGCCAACCCTTATCGCCAGGCTTTTGAACGCGGTGTAAAAATTATTGGTGCTACTGCCCATTTTGTTACCGATAACCTGGATGAAGGCCCGATTATTACGCAACATACTAACCACGTAGATCATAATTTCGGTGTAAAAGAAATGGTGAGAGCTGGAAAAGAAATAGAGAAGAAAGTATTGTTAGAAGCCCTGGAGCTTATTTTTGAAGATCGGGTTTTTGTAAGTGGGAATAAAACGATTGTGTTTAAGTAACTGATAAGCGTTATTCCACAAATCGTCATTTCGAGCGGAGTGCAACGAAGTCGAGAACCCGAAGGCTCAGCGAAGCTAAATCTATATTAGCAGATCTCTCTCCCGACTTAACGTCGGGACTGTGCTTCAGTCGAGATGACGTAACTGTTAGAAGGATCTTTTAAATTAAAACCAACTCAGCGTGCGCTGTGGTTTTTTCTCTGTGTTCTTTGTGGTAAAAAAAGCTATAAACTTTTCAGCAGCAGATTCGCCACATCTTCTCCTGTTTGCGCACCAATTGCTATCCCCATGCCATTGCACCGCGTAGCACAAAAGATATTTGGCTTAATCTCTTCTACAAGTGGTTCCAGAATTTTTCCAAAAGCCATAATACCGCTCCATCGATAATCGATTTCATAATTAACTTTAGGGAGAATTACATTTTTTAATAAATCCTCCAACGCTAGCTGAACTGCCTCAGTTTGGCCAAATTCGGTGGTTTCTTCGGCTTTAAAATCGATATTTCTGCCACCGCCCAATAAAACTCTATTGTTTATATTTCTGAAATAATAATAACCTTTATCGTAGTGGAAAGTGCCTGCTATTTTTAGTTCTTTAATGGGTTTGGTAATTAAAACCTGTCCACGGCCGGGCCTAACATCAACATCGGGCAATAAGTCTTTTACAAAAGCATTGGTGGTTACAATTAGCCGTTTACAGAAAAAGCTTCCATTTTTGGTCACCAATTGAATACCATTGTTTTCTTCCTGGATTTGATCAACAGTACAATTATTAAATATGCTAACGTCGAATTTTTGCGCATATTGAATTAAAGCAAACATCATTTTACCGCTATCAATCTGTGCTTCGTACCGGTTTTCTATTAAGGTTCTGATACCTTCAAAACCAAAGGAGCTAATTTTCTTATCGGCAAGGGCGAAGGCATTGGCGCCAACAATATCGTTAATGAGACGGTTATAATGTTCAATTTTGGATACACATGTGTCGGCCAGAAAAATGTCATTATTTTTAAATAATTCATAGCCGCCTAAACATTGGTAATCAATAGCTTTATCACCTAATAAATTCCGCATTTTAAGTAGACCTTTCCAGCGTTTTTCTATAAGGAGCGCCAGGCCATTTGAGCCAGCACATTCTTCTTGCTCAATCAGTTCAGAAATGCTACCGAAGCATGCAAAACCCGCATTTTTAGTGCTGGCACCGCTTGGTAAAAAGCCCCTTTCGAGTATGGCTATTTTTAAAGTTGGAGCAGCTTTTTTAAGTTGAATAGCAGCATTTAAACCTACAATTCCGCTACCGATAACAATGGCATCGTAAGTAAAAAACGACTCCTTCTCCCAATATGAAAACGCTGTTGGCATAGTATAAATGTACCATTTTTTAAGGCTTAAATAATATGGGAACGCTTTTTGATATATGTTAAACGAAAAACATACAGAAGAAAATGGGAGTTTATTTAATATTAATCATCCCGGTATTATTGCTGAGCATGTTTGTACAATGGCGATTTAGAAATAAGTTCTCTAAGTATGCCGAAATGCAACTTAGCTCAGGTTTATCGGGCAAAGAGGTGGCAGAAAGAATGCTACATGATAATGGGATATACGACGTGAAGGTGATGAGTACCGAAGGACAACTAACAGATCATTACAATCCATCAGATAAAACCGTTAATTTAAGTACAGATGTATATTATAGCCGGAGCGTAGCTGCAGCGGCTGTAGCAGCCCACGAATGTGGACATGCGGTACAACAGGCCAAATCATATAACTGGCTTAATTTAAGAAGCAGTATGGTTCCGGTGGTGAGCATATCATCTAATCTTTTGCAATGGGTATTATTAATTGGTGTATTGTTAATAGGCTTTACCGGAAATCCAATTGTTTTGGCTATTGGTGTAGTAGGTTTAGCACTTGTAACCATATTTAGTATCATTACCCTACCAGTCGAATTTGATGCCAGTAACCGTGCATTGGCCTGGCTAAAAAATAATAATGGTGTAATGCAAACACAGGAAGAAAATGCGCAGGCTAAAGATGCGCTTTGGTGGGCAGCGATGACTTATGTGGTAGCGGCTGTTGGTGCATTAGCCAATTTATTGTACTATGCATCGATGCTTTTTGGAAGAAGCAGAGATTAAAGAGAAATCTAATTATGAAAAGCACAGAACGGCCGGGTTAATCTTGGCCGTTTTTGGTTTAACTAAGTTCTACTAATTTGTTTTCCATACAGGGTGTTTTTCAACGCGATCGTCATGCTGTCCCGAATGTTCGGGATCAGCATCTTTTTCAGTCAGATAGACCCTGAAGTAAATTCATGGTGACGGCTATATTGGAAATGTCTATTTGGAAAGCAGGTTTTGAGGTGCTTAGGTAAGCTCCGGTCCCGCTCCCGCTTCTGCCAATAGAAAAAATCGGCATCCCGCTTTGATCGGGTTTAGATGGCGGGGGGTGGTTGTACTATTTGGGGTTGCAAGGTGCACAAAAAATTGTAGGCATCATGCTGTTAAACCTTTAATAGTTGCAGCAAAACTGCGGTTTAAACCTGATTGGCGTGAAAAGCCCACAGCGCAGCGAGGACTTGAAACAAAAGCAGGACTAACATTAAAATGAAATGCTGACATTGCTTTTCTACCCCTCACGTATACTAAAAGGTCTCGTCATCTCGACTGAAGTGAAACGAAATTGAGAGATCTCTGGATCAAATTAAACTTTATAGATTTCTCCTCCAAAGGAGTTCCTTTGGAACACTACGGTCGAAATTTGTGGCAGGATGGAATTAAGGATTAATTCAGTTTATAAGGAGCGATTAACTGAAATTCTGGAATATCAACCTCGAATTCAGATCCATCTATATCCCGTTTCATTAGGTACGCACCTTTCATGCTGCCCATATCGGTTTTTAAATTACATCCCGAAACATATACGTGTGTTTCGCCGGGCTGGATAATGGGTTGTAAACCAACAACGCCCTCACCTTCTACCTCTCTTCGGCTACTGTTAGAATCGAAAATAAACCATTGGCGGCGCATTAATTGTACAGCATAATCAGAAAGATTAGAAATTTCTACGCGATAAGCGAACATATAATGCTCGTTGGCCGGATTTGAATATTCTGGCTGGTAAACTGTTTCTACTGAAACCTTAACACCGTCTGTAATAGCTGTAACCATGATGATTTACGAATGTATAAAAAAACCTTTCAAAAATCAAGCCAGTACTTTAGTGGCATCGTAGTCGGCAAATTTTTCTGCCACTTCTTCTAAAATACTGTAAATGTTGTTGATATCTGGCTCGGCCACCAAACGCATGCGGTAAGGTTTAAAATCTGGCAGGCCTTTAAAATAGTTTGCATAATGGCGGCGCATTTCGAAAATTCCCGTTTTAGGTCCTTTCCATTCAAGCGATTTATCTAAATGTGTACGGCAAACTTCAATACGCTCTTCAATAGTTGGTCCGGCAAGGTGTTCACCCGTTTTAAAAAAGTGTTTTACCTCGCGAAAAATCCAAGGGTAACCGATTGCAGCGCGACCGATCATAATGCCATCTATCTCATATTCCATACGCCAGGCCGCTGCTTTTTCTGGGCTATCTACATCACCATTACCAAAAATCGGTATTTTGATTCGTGGATTGCGTTTAATCTCCCGGATAAGCGACCAATCGGCCTCGCCTTTATATAACTGTGCTCTTGTTCTGCCATGAATGGTAAGTGCCTGGATACCCACGTCCTGAAGCCGCTCGGCCACTTCGTAAACATTTTTGGTGTTATCATCCCAACCAAGGCGGGTTTTAACGGTAACTGGCAAATGTGAAGCTTTAACAACAGCTTCTGTCATTTTTACCATTTTATCGATATCCTGTAAAAGGCTAGAACCCGCACCTTTACACACAACGTTTTTAACCGGACAGCCATAATTGATGTCAACCAAGTCAGGCCCTGCTGCAGAAGCAATTTCTGAGGCTTCGCGCATATGCTCAATATCACCACCAAAAATCTGGATACCAATTGGTCTTTCGTATTCAAAAATATCGAGCTTTTGTAAGCTTTTTGCAGCATCACGGATCAAACCTTCCGAAGAAATAAATTCGGTGTACATCATATCGGCCCCGTTTTTTTTGCACACATAACGGAACGGCGGATCGCTCACATCCTCCATTGGAGCCAGTAATAACGGGAACTCACCTAAATCTATATTTCCTATCTTAACAGACATTTTCTATCTTCAACGATTAATAAAACATACAAAGGTACAAATAATGAATTTTGTAACACCCATCCGAAAAGAAAGCCACCCAATTTTACAGATATTTTTACTTTGTGTTTACTGGGGAGCAGGAGCGGTAATATGCACATTATTAGGCTTTATTGTTATTGCTGCAGTTTATGGCACTTCTATTTTTGGAGAATTCGGGATGATTTTGGGCGGCGACCCAAAGTTTATAACTGCATTAAAAATAATACAGATTTTTAGCTCGATAGGGATGTTTATTTTGCCCCCTATTGTTTTAGCTTATACTGAAGGCCAAAAACCGAATACTTTTTATGGCTTTAAAAATCCTTCTTTTCTTCCATTGGTTTTGGTATTGGCTATCATGGTTGTGAGTATGCCCATTATGGAATGGGTAGCGGTACACAATCAAAAAATGGTTCTACCTGAATTTTTAAAGGGGCTGGAAAACTGGATGAAAATTAAAGAGCAGGCAGCTATGAAAATGACTATTCAGCTTATTACGGTAAGGAGTAATTGGGATTTTGTGGTTAATTTGATTATGATCGCGGCGTTGCCAGCCATTGGTGAAGAGCTGTTTTTTAGGGCGGGGCTCCAGGGGGCTATACAAAAAATGATGGGGAATCATCATATTGCGATCTGGAGTGCGGCGATTATTTTCAGTGCCATCCATGTGCAGTTTTACGGTTTTGTGCCCCGTATGTTATTGGGTGCAGGTTTTGGCTACCTGTATTATTATAGTGGAAGCATCTGGTACGCTATGCTCGCTCACTTTATAAACAATGCCTATGCGGTTTGTGCGGCTTTCTATATGCAAAAACACCATATGCCACTTGATAAAGCTGATGAACCGATCGGTTTTCCATGGTATGGCTATTTAATTAGTGCAATATTTACCATAGCTTTGTTCAAAATTTTTAAAGATAACGCAACACGTGAGCGAAAATTGGGTTAAAGTATATACCACCAGCGATGCCTTTGCAGCCGAGGTATTAAAACAGGGATTAACAGAGGCCGGAATACCGGCAGTAACGATAAATAAACAGCTCTCGGCATATAATATTGGCGAAATAAATGTTTTGGTGAATAAGGTAGATTTCGATAAAGCCATAGAATACATCGTTGAAAACGAAATTGAATAGTGATGATGACCTTAAACTTTACACTCTTTTACCTCTTTCCTTAAATGAAAACCAGGGCAATAACCGCTTTCTTTTTTACCATCGTAATGCTTGGCTCTATCCTTCTGGGGAGCTACACTTTTACCATTTTTTATCTTGTTTTAAGTGTTTTGGCTTTGTTCGAATTTTATAAGCTGATTAAAAATTCAGGAATCAGACCACACAGAAATATCGGTTTGGCCGCTGGCTCATTAGTATTTTTGATGGCAGCGGGCCTACACTACCTTAAATATGATGTTAAGTACCTGTTACTTTGTATCCCGCTAATTTTTTCGGTTTTTATTACGGAGCTATATAAAAAGAACAAAATTCCATTCGCCAATATCTCTTACACTTTTGTTGGTTTTGTGTATGTAACCATTCCTTTCTGTTTTTTTCACGCCTTGGGCTTTTTAAAAAACTGGAATGAATATAACTTTCATCTTCCGCTGGCATTTTTACTGATGCTTTGGGCAAATGATACTGGCGCTTATCTTTTTGGAGTAAAATATGGTAAACGTAAATTGTTCGAGCGCCACTCGCCAAAGAAAAGCTGGGAAGGCTTTTTTGGAGGCATGTTCACCAGTGTTTTGGTCTCTTTTGGCTTATCATTTCTGTTTACCGAAAGTCCAGCTTGGGTTTGGATAGGTATGGCCATATTAATTGCAAGTTTTGGTACACTGGGCGATTTAGTAGAATCGATGCTTAAACGCAGTTTAGATACGAAAGATAGCGGTGGTTTATTACCCGGTCATGGTGGTTTGTTAGATCGTTTTGATGGCTTGTTGCTGTCTGCCCCAGTGGTTTACGCCTATCTGTATCTGATTTTGTATTAAATTGACTATCTATCGTCCTCGTTTGTAACGAGGATGAATGAGATCCACATTTGTAATGTGGTTATGCTATTAGCGATAAAATAGCTATTCTCCCTAATCCTAGTTAAAACGACGACTATGATTATGCAGTAGCCGTTATAACATAATATGCTCTTTCTATCTTTTCACCGGTTTTACTTTGTATCTGCTCTAAATTTTTAAGCCTATTTTTAATAGTAAATTCTGCTTTTTCTAATAGCTCTTTTACGGTTTCCACTTCGTAAAGTGTAAAACCATAAGGCGTAAAGGGGAGATTTTTCATGAAATTTTTATCAGCAAAACATATAGCCAAAGTGCCATTTGGTTTTAGTGTTCGCTTAATTTCGTTGAGGTATTCACTTGGATTTGTCCAAAAGTAGATCGTATTAACCGTAAAAATTTTATCAAACCGATCATCCTCAAAGGGCAAGGTAATGCCATCTGTTAATTGAAAATAAACCTTTCCTTTTGTAATGAAATCCTGATTGATCTTTTCGGCCTCGGCAATAATGGTTGCAGAAATATCTGCACCGAAATAACGGAGGTTTTCGGCTTTTGATAAGAGTTGAGCAATATGCCCGCCATTACCATGACCGATTTCCAAAACAGTTTCATTGCTTTGAAGGTTTAATGTCTCAATTGCAGAAGTAGTCATGCCGATATTATTGGCATGCATCATTTCACCTGTTTTAATGCCGTGTTCGCCTTCAGGACAACCCAGTTGCTTGGCAATATTTTTTAAGTCTTCTTCAGAAAGCTGCTGTTCCATAATCAAATTTAAAATTTAGGCATTATGATTTTTACATCTTTTTGGCCAAAGCTTATAAGATTATTTAATCACTTGAACTGGCTTTTTATTTTCATCAATGGCCACAAAAGTAAAATCGCCATGAACGGCCAATTCTCTTCCTTCGGCATACATCTGTTCGATATAAATTTCTACATTAACCTTTAAACTGGTGTTGCCCACATGGTTTACCTTACCTATAAGCTCGACAATTGTACCCGCTGGAATTGGTTTTTTAAAATCTATCCTGTCGCTGCTTACGGTAACCATAATCTGACGGCTGAAACGGGTTGCAGTAATAAAAGCCACTTCGTCCATTAAATGCATGGCTGTTCCGCCGAAAAGGGTGTCGTAATGGTTTGTTGTATTTGGGAAAACAGCTTTAAAAATGCTGGTTTTAGAATTTTCTATTCTTTCTTCTAGGGTCATGGGTTAAATATAGGTGCTGTAAAAAGCTTTGGCAACTTTCTAGTTATTTTTAGTAGAAAATTGCCAAAGTAAAGGTTGGCCGTGAGAAATGGATACTGGAAGCACAAAAAAAGTGCTTTCAATATTTCTGGTAATGCAATTAAGTAGTGAAATAACTAAAAAGATGTCATCCTGAGCTTGTCGAAGGACATTTTTTTTTATTATTTCACGATAGGGTCTTCGACGAACTCAGACTGACAACATTGATTCCTCATGGCAAAAATGGATTAATTCGCCTGAAGATCTGCGGTAAGTACCTCTTCGGTTTTACGCATTTCTTTGGCGGCTTCAACCATTTCTATTAAGGCCTTTTTAGTTTCGTCCCAGCCGCGGGTTTTTAAACCACAATCGGGGTTAACCCAGAGTTGCCCGGAGGGAATAACAGCCTTTGCTTTTTTGAGCAATTGAACCATTTCTTCCCTCTTCGGAACCCTTGGAGAGTGAATATCGTATACACCTGGGCCAATTTCATTTGGATATTTAAAATCGGCAAATGCGTCTAATAATTCCATTTGCGAACGTGAGGTTTCGATCGTGATTACGTCGGCATCCATATCGGCAATGTTTTGGATGATATCGTTAAATTCCGAGTAACACATGTGCGTGTGGATCTGTGTATCATCTTTCACGCCGCTCGCTGAAATTTTAAAGGCTTTGACCGCCCAGTTCAAATAGTTTTGCCAATCAGCTTTGCGCAATGGTAAACCTTCTCTAATGGCTGGTTCATCAATCTGAATGATTTTTATCCCTGCATTTTCCAGGTCGCAAACTTCATCGCGGATGGCCAAGGCAATTTGAGTGCAGGTTTCTGATCGTGGTTGATCATTACGTACAAACGACCATTGTAAGATGGTTACAGGACCAGTTAACATCCCTTTCATGTGTTTTGAGGTGAGCGACTGTGCATAGGCGGTCCATTTTACCGTCATGGGTTTCGGACGAGAAACATCGCCAAAAATAATGGGTGGTTTTACGCAGCGCGAGCCATAACTTTGTACCCAACCATTTTTGGAAAAAGCAAAACCATCAAGCTGCTCGCCGAAGTATTCAACCATATCGTTGCGTTCAAATTCGCCATGAACCAAAACATCCAGACCGATTTCTTCCTGCCAGTTTACAGCTTTTGCGGTTTCTTTGGCAATTAGCTCATTATATTCTTCAACGGTAAAAGTTCCGTTTTTAAACTTAGCTCTCCAGCTTCTTACCTCTGCCGTTTGCGGAAACGACCCGATGGTTGTAGTAGCGTAACTTGGCAGATTGAGTTCCTGTTGTTTAATTTTTCTGCTCGAAAAAGGACTTAAACGTTCTGCATCCTGCTCTTTTAATCCTAAAACACGTTGTTTAACTTCAGGATTGTGGATGATTTTAGAAATTTTACGGTTAGCAATCGCGATCTTATTTTCCTCAAATTTTTGCAGGGTAGATGCAGGGCTTTCGTTGGTGATCAGTTTTTTTAAGGTAGCTACCTCCGTAATTTTTTGTTTCGCATAAGCCAACCACTGTTTAATTTCGGCCGAAAGGTTTTGCACATTGGTTTCATTGTCTAAATCAACCGGTGAGTGGATTAGGGAACAAGACGGGGCGATCCATACTTTATCCAGACCTCTTTTCTCAACAGCTTGATTAATGATTGAAACAGATTTCTCGAAATCATTTTTCCAGATGTTTCTTCCGTCTACCAAGCCTAACGAGAGGATGGTATCTTCTTTTAACGAAGTTAAAACATCATTTAACTGATCTTCTGCACGCACTAAATCGATATGTAAAACATCAACTGGGAGTGAAGTAGTTAGTGCTAAATTATTGCCGAAGCCCTCAAAATAGGTAGCCAGAATAATTTTTAACCTAGGAAAAGCTTTTCTGATCTCTTTATAGGCATATTCGTAAGCTTTCTTGTCTTTTTCGGTAAGGTCTAAGGTCAAAAAAGGTTCATCAAACTGAACGTATTCTACATCCAAAGCAGCTAAGCGGGATAATATCTCGATATAAACCGGAAGGAGATTTTTGATCAGATCAATTTTTTCAAAGCCAGCTTCCTTTTCTTTTCCCAATAAAAGGTAAGAAACAAGACCGATTAAAACAGGTTTGGTGGTAATACCCAATTGTTTTGCCTCATAAAACTCATCGATAATTTTGGTAGAGAAAAGTTTAAAAGGCTGGTCTTTGTAAAACTCAGGAACGATATAATGGTAATTGGTATCGAACCATTTGGTCATTTCCATCGCTACCACATCTAATCCCTCTTTTTGATAACCCCTGGCCATTGCAAAATAGAGATCAAGCTCGGAATTTCCTTTTTTCAATATCACTTCGTTGTACCTTTTCGGGATGGCCCCAAAAGTTAAGGAATGATCAAGCACATGATCGTAAAAAGAAAAGTCGTTCGAAGGAATAATATCAATTCCGGCTTCTTTTTGAAGGTTCCAGTTTTCGTGGCGAATGTTTTTTCCCACCTGAAGTACATTTTTGTACCCAGTTTTATCTGCCCAGTAATTTTCGCAGATTTTCTTTAATTCCCTTTGGCTACCTATTCGCGGATAGCCCAGATTTTGCGTTAGCATCTCTTTTAAAGATTAAGTAAATAAATCGTTTAAAAGCCCTTAAAGCAATATTTTAAATGTTTTTTGTTAAAAATAAAAAAGGAAAGGTTAGCGCGCAAACAGCCTACTCATCAGCAAAAAGCTTAAGCAAGCATATAAAATGGTTAATTTTATGGTGTACAATCAGACCTGACCAATTACTTTATAACGCGAAAGCACCGTCAATTCAATATAGGCAGGTCTCCTGACTTATTCCCGATCTTATCGCCTTCCCATCCCGGTAAACGGCACAGTGGCATGAATGATAAGACCGTTGTCTTTTTTAACAAAAGACAGAATTTACAGTTGCGCGACAGCTCGTGATTTGCACACGATTCCCTATTAATCCCGGGTGTAATTCCGGGAACCTGTATCGGTTGATGAAAAATAAAGTTAAGAACTTACATCAGTGCAAATGTATGGATTAGGATTTAAAACTTGTAACAAATTTACAGCAAGCCGTTTTTGGACCTTATTCTCTATTATATTTGATTACCTAACTAAACACTTATTATGATAAAAATCTACTTTAAAAGGCTTTGTATTGCTTTTTTAATGGTAAATAGCTGTGCGGTGCTGGCGCAGGAAGTGCCAACGCCAAAATCGCATTTTGGTTTTGATATCGGCGACGATTATCAATTGGCCAATTATACCCAAACAGAAGCTTACTTTAAGAAACTCGCAGCAAGTTCTGACCGCATTAAACTGGTTGATATTGGCAAGACCGAAGAAGGCAGAAGTCAATATATGTTGATCGTTTCTTCACCAGAAAACCTTAAGAAATTAGAGCATTACAAGGAAATTTCGCAACAGCTGGCGCATGCAGAAATTACACCTGAGCAGGCAAAAGCATTAGCCCAGGAAGGTAAAGCAGTAGTTTGGATAGATGGTGGCTTGCATGCCAACGAGGTGGTGGGGGCTCATCAGCTGATACAAACTGCTTATGAGTTTGCCTCCCGAAAAGATCCTGAAACCCTGCGTATTTTGGATAACGTTATCATTTTGTTTACCCATGCCAACCCTGATGGGCAAGAATTGATGAGCAATTGGTACATGAGAGAGAAAGATGAAAAGAAGCGAACAACATCAGGCCTACCTGTTTTGTATGAAAAATATGCAGGTCATGATAACAACCGCGATTTCTTTATGTTGAACCTAAAAGAAACGCAGAATATTGGCCGCCAGCTTTTTGTAGAATGGATTCCGCAGATTATGTATAACCACCATCAGGCTGGTCCTGCAGGAACGGTTGTTGCAGGTCCTCCCTACCGCGATCCCTTCAATTATGTTTTCGACCCGACCTTATTAACCAGTTTAGATGCCGTTGGTGCGGCCATGCACAACCGCATGAATGTAGAAGGCAAACCAGGTTATACCCAGCGTGGAGGATCGGTTTTTTCTACCTGGTACAATGGCGGCCTAAGAACCACAACCTACTTCCATAACATGATAGGGCTGTTAACTGAAATTATCGGAAACCCTACACCCTCTGAAATTCCGCTGGTTCCTTCGAGATTATTACCGAACGGCGATTCTCCAAATCCGATTACCCCTAGGAAATGGTACTTTAAAAACTCGATAGACTATTCGGTATCGTTAAACTATGCCGTTTTAAATTATGCGCAACGTTACCGCGATGAAATGTTGTACAACATTTACCAGATGGGCAGAAATTCGATAGAACGTGGTAAAAAAGATACCTGGTCTTTTTCTCCTAAAAAGATAGAAGCCATTAATAATGCTGCAAAAGGCGAAAAAAGTACGGTCACAGCAGGCAGAGATGCTGATTTTGGCTCCCGGCGTCAGCTTAGCATGAAAGCGTTTGATACCGTGATGAAAGCTCCTGTAAACAGGGATCCACGCGGATATATTTTAAGCGCCGATCAGCCGGATTTTAATTCTGCCGTTAAATTTTTAAATGCTTTGATCAGAACAGGTATAGTAGTTCAAAAAGCAACTGCATCATTTAACGTTGCAGGGAAAAATTATCCTGCCGGAAGTTATGTCGTAAAAACTGATCAGGCTTTTCGTCCGCATGTTTTGGATATGTTCGAACCTCAAGACCACCCAAATGATTTTAAATATGAAGGAGGCGCACCAATTCCGCCATATGATGCTGCCGGATGGACTTTAGCTTATTTAATGGATGTGAAATTTGATCGGATTCTGGATGATTTTTCAGGGCCGTTTGAGAAAAATCCTTACGGAGAATTATTAAAGCCGGATAATAAAGTACCTAACGGATCTAGCTATGTATTAAGCGCAGCACAAAATGATTCCTATACTGCGGTGAACGACCTTTTGAAAAATAAAGTTGAAGTTTACCGTTCGACTGAAAATGGCGATTTTTATGTTTCGTCAGCAGGGAAATCAATATTGGAAAAAGCAAACATCAAACTGAAAAGTGCTGCTGCACCAAAAGATAAAATTAAAATCTCTTCCAGAAGAATTGCCCTTTGGGATACCTATGGAGGTTCTATGGCCTCAGGGTGGGTGCGTTTTTTAATGGAACAATACCATTATAACGCAACAGTAATTTATCCGCAGGATATAGATGCGGGGAACTTAAAATCTAAATACGATGTAATTGTTTTTGTGGGTGGCGCTATACCATCGGTGCAGGGCGGTGGCTTTGGAAACAGGTCTTTCGGACCAAAGGCAGAAGAAGTTCCTCAAGAGTTTAGAAACCGTCTGGGAAGGATTACTGCAGACAAATCGATCCCAGAATTAAAGAAATTTCTGGAAGCAGGAGGGGATATTGTAACTATTGGCAGTAGCACCAATTTAGCTTATCACTTAAACTTACCTATTCGGAATGCAATGGTTGAAATCGTAAACGGAGAGGAAATGAGATTACCCTCCGAAAAATATTATGTTCCGGGGAGTGTTTTAAATGTTGGTGTAGATACAACTTTGCCAGCAACTTGGGGCATGGAAAAGGAAGCAGATGTATATTTTGACAATAGCCCTGTTTTTAAGCTCACAGGCGACGCCATTGTAGCTGGAAAGATTAAACCTCTAATGTGGTTCGAAAATGCAACCCCGCTGCGCAGCGGCTGGGCCTGGGGGCAAGCTTACCTGCAAGATGGGGTAACTGCTTTTGAAGCAAAGGTTGGTAGAGGCAAACTGCTTGCTTTTGGGTCAGAAATTGTTTTTCGGGCCCAAACACATGGTACTTTTAAGCTATTATTTAATCAGTTGTATAAGTAATCCGACCTATATTACTCGAATTTGTCACGTTGAGATTGTCGAAACGCTTAAAAACCCATTTATTTGTGTCCTTCGACAGGCTCTCCGAAGGAGTCCTTTGGACAGGATGACAATTCTAATTAATATGAAAGCCGCTATCCTTAACGATAGTTGTTTTTTACTTTGGCTTTACTATAGCCAATTATAATCAACTTAATTTTGTGTTATGAAAGTAGAAATCTGGTCGGACGTAATGTGTCCGTTTTGCTATATCGGAAAAAGACATTTTGAGCAGGCGATAGAAAAATTGCCTTTCAAAAACGAAATTGAAGTCGATTGGAAGAGTTACCAGCTCAATCCTGAGTATCACAATACCTATAATGAAACAGTTTACGATTACCTTTCGCGGAGTAAAGGAATGCCCGTCGAGCAAGCTAAACAAATGACCAAACAGGTGGTTGATATGGCTACAAATGCAGGTTTAACCATCGATTTTGATACCAATATTCCTGCAAATACCTTTGATGCGCATCGTTTAATACATTTAGCAGCGAAGCATAATCTTCAGGATTTAGCCGAAGAAAAACTGTTTGAAGCGCATTTCGTGAACAGTAAAAATATTGGTGAAACGAGTGTTTTGATTGATCTTGCTGTAGAAATTGGTTTGGATAAAGATGAGGCAGAATCAGTTCTGAATGGAAATGAGTTTGCTGAAGCTGTCCGTTATGATATTTATGAAAGTCAGAATTTAGGAATCCGTGGTGTACCTTATTTTGTAATGGACCGCAAGTACGGTGTTTCGGGCGCTCAACCCGTTCAGGCTTTTACCGATGCGCTTACCCAGAGTTTTACGGAGTGGAAAGAAACTCAACCCAAAACAACACTGACTTCATTGAATAAAAATGATGATGCGGTTTGTGATGAAAATGGCTGTGAGATATAGATTTGTTTCCCGCAGATTAAGCTGATCTGCGGGGAATTTACCTCATTCGTCATGCTGAATTTATGTCAGCATCTATTTAGAGAGCCAATTCCAGCTAGATCCTGAAACAAGTTCAGGAGGACGATCGTTTTAGGTCCTTCGACTCCGCTCTACCAATGATAGATTATAAAAATCAGTCGTCATCTCGACTGGAGCACAGCGTAATGGAGAGATCTATTCAAAACGGTCGTCATTCCCGCGCAGGCGGGAATCTTAATGCAACCTGCGACCCTCCTAAGGCATTACGATTCCCAATCAAGTTGGGAATGACGATTCCTCTATACCTGCCACCATCACTTTTTGGTTCGGGAGACAATAGCCCGGAATAATTATTCACATTAACCCATCATTCTTAACTACCTATTTTGATTTTTCAACGGAGTTAACAGGTACTCTAAACCATTTACTCGGATCTCAAACATCGTAGCCAATAAATCACCCAATTTTCCTTTTGGGAAGCCTTTATCCTTATACCAAAGCAAATAACTTTCGGGGATATTGCAGATCAGATAACCTTTATATTTTCCGTAAGGCATTTGCATTTTCACTAAATCGAGCAATAAGGTAGGGTCTAACATTTATAATATAAAGTCTAAATAATTCTCTTTGTTAATTACAGAAAACGTTGCTTCTGGATAATTTTTGGCAAAAAAGCCCGGTATTTTTTTCTTTTGATTTCCCCACTTAAAATCAGCAGCTAAAATCTCTCCGTTTTTTACTTCTATGAGGTCAATTTCCTGTTGATCATAAGTTCTCCAAAAGTAATGGATAGCATTTTGCTGTTCGTATTCCATTTTTTTGATGCGCTCACTAAAACAATAATTTTCCCATAAAAGCCCTTGGTCGTTCCGGAGGGCAATTAACCTAAAATCATTGATTATTGCATTGCGGATCCCATTATCATAGAAGTACCATTTTGAAGATTTTGTAATTTCTTTACGTAAGTTATTACTGTATCCACCAACTTTATAAATAATAAACACCTTTGAAAGTAAATCGAGATAACGGTCTACAGTATTTTTACTGATACCCAAATTACGCGAAATTTCATCTATAGAAACTTCTGAACCTACTTGGTAGGCAATAAGTTTTAGTAATTCTAGTAATTTTGTGCTGTTCTGAATGTTTTCGTACATCAAAATGTCTTTTAACAGATATGATTTTACCAGCTCTGTTAAATATTGTGCCTTTTCAGCCAATGAACTTAAATGGAACAACTCTGGGTATGAACCAAAAATTAATCGTTCTTCGAGGTTCTGAGCGGTTTGTAAAGCATTTTCCTGCCTATCCAATTCAACCTGTGCTATAGGATAAAGATAATAGGTTAAACTTCTTCCCGTTAATGGTTCCCCTGTTTGATTCGAAAGATCAAAAGTAGATGATCCGCTTGCTATTATTGTCAGTTCTTTGAAGGTATCGATCAGTAACTTCAGTATTTTTCCAATTTCAGGTATAACCTGAGCCTCATCAATAATGAGTAATTTGGCATTTCCCAATACTCTTTTGTAATTGGCTGCGGTTCGTGTAGATAGTAGTATCTGTACATCCTGATCTTCTCCATTTAAAGCGAGATAATCGATATTGGCGTCTTTGATGATGTTTTCTACCAGCCAGGTTTTCCCTACCCTCCTAGTACCAAAAATTAAGATTACTTTATTCTTCCCAATTTTGTCAAGGATAATCGGCTGTAAAGATCTAATAATTTGACTTTCCATTTAGCCAAATATAGAAAAAAACGTTAATTCAGTCAATAGACTGACTCAATTAACGTTAATTCAGTCAACGAGCTGACTGAATTAACGTTTTTTAGTCGATAAGCTCTAAAGTTTCAATCGCCTCTTCAACAGTACTTACGTTATCGAAAGCAATCCTCAAAGTATTTTTTACTTCTTTTAAATTACACATACGCGGATGGTTCTGTGCAAAGGTCAAGATTTTGGTAAAAGTATTCGAATCGAAATAAGCAGATTGTTTATCACTTAAGAAATATCCTCGCAAACTATTTTTCTTGAAACTGATTTTCTCGAAGCCCAATTTCTTGCCCAGCCACTGCAAACGCACCACACTCAACATGGTTTTTACCTGTAGCGGAACCGGTCCGAAACGATCTGCCAAATGTTTTTCAAAAATGGCAAGTTCAGCTTCATTATCAAGTTTAGAAAGCTCGGTATATAAATTGTAACGTTCGGTAATATTGGTGATGTAAGCATCCGGGATGTACAATTCCAGATCGGTATCTACCTGCGTAAAGCCCACAAACGGGCGGGCAGGTTCATTTTCGAACAGACCTTTAAACTCGGCTTCTTTTAATTCCTGAATAGCCTCATCTAATATTTTGTGGTACATCTCAAAACCGATTTCTGCAATAAAGCCACTTTGTTCGGCGCCCAATAAATTTCCACTTCCACGGATATCCAAATCCCTCATGGCCACGTTAAAGCCACTGCCCAGATCTGAAAACTCTTCAATAGCACTTAAGCGCTTCCGGGCTTCAGAAGTTAAAGTAGATAATGGTGGCGAAAGTAAATAACAGAAGGCTTTTTTATTGCTCCTGCCTACCCGACCGCGCATCTGGTGCAGATCGCTCAAACCAAACATATGTGCATGGTTAATAATGATGGTATTGGCATTCGGAATATCTAAACCGGCCTCTATAATGGTTGTGGCCACCAAAACATCTTTTTCTCCGTTAATAAAATCGAGCATTACATCTTCCAGTGCGTCGCCATCTAGCTGGCCATGCGCAATGCCGATCCTTGCTTTTGGAACAAGTTTCTGGATCAATCCGCCCAGCTGCATCAGGTCGTTTACGCGGTTATGAATAAAGAAAACCTGTCCGCCACGATCTAATTCGAACTGAACAGCTTCTTGAATCAGTTTATCGTTAAAAACATGTAATTCGGTACTAACCGGTTGCCGGTTTGGTGGAGGTGTACTAATGATGGATAAATCCCTTGCCCCCATTAAAGAAAAATGCAGTGTTCTTGGAATTGGAGTCGCTGTAAGGGTTAAAGTATCAACGTTTACCCTTACAGCTTTTAGCCTTTCTTTTGCGGTAACGCCAAACTTCTGCTCCTCATCAATAATCATGATGCCGAGATCCTTAAACTTTACATCCTTGCTCAATAAACGGTGTGTGCCGATCAATATATCAACCTTACCAGCTGCGGCCTCGGCAAGGGTATCTTTAATCTGTTTACTCGTTTTAAAACGATTAATATAATCAACCGTAACTGGGAAATCTTTTAAACGCGAAGAAAAAGTTTTGAAATGTTGTAAGGCCAAAATGGTTGTAGGCACCAAGATCGCCGCCTGTTTTCCTTCTGCCACCGCTTTAAACGCAGCACGTACCGCAATCTCGGTTTTTCCGAAGCCTACATCGCCGCAAACCAAACGGTCCATTGGATGTGGCGATTCCATGTCTTTTTTCACGTCTTGCGTAGCCTTTAGCTGATCGGGCGTGTCTTCGTAAATAAAAGAAGCCTCCAGCTCAGTTTGTAGATAGCTATCTGGCGAAAAAGCTGTTCCAGCCTGGGTTTTGCGCAAAGCATAAAGCTTGATCAAGTCCCGGGCGATATCTTTAACTTTTTTTTTAGTAGTTTTTTTTAGCTTATCCCAGGCATCCGTACCCAGCTTGTTCATCTTGGGTACCCCGCTCTCCTTGCCACTATATTTGGCAATGCGGTTTAACGAGTTGATGTTTACATAAAGCAGGTCGTTATCGGCATAAATTAAACGGATCATCTCCTGGGTTTTGCCATTCACCTCAACCTTTTCAAGCCCGGCATATTTGCCGATGCCATGATCGATGTGGGTAACATAATCGCCGGATTTTAGTTCCCGAAGATCTTTTAAGGTAATGGCCTGGCTTTTCTGATAACCTTTTTTAAGCTTGTATTTATAGTATCGGTCGAAAATTTGGTGATCGGTATAAAATGCCGTCTGGATCTGCGGATCTATAAAACCCTCGCGAAGCATGCTATTAATTGGCGTAAACTTGGCTGTTTTGTCAATATCCTCTAAAATGGCATATAAACGCTCGATCTGTTTTGGCGAATCGGTAAAAATAAAATTAACAATGCCGGCCTTTTCATTTTCCTTAAGGTTGTGAATGAGTAGGTTGAAATCTTTATTGAAGGAAGGTTGTGGCTTGGTTTCAAACTCAAAACGGTTATCCGTTTTATAAAAAAATTGTTTGCCGAATTCTATCAAAGGAAAATCCTGAAGATGATCGCCCAACAATTTTTCGTCTGTAAAAGCAAACTTTGGGTCAATCCATTCTGGATTTTGGGTTTTATCTGCTATAGATAAAGCTTTCCAAAGTTCAACGGCTTTTTTAAAGCCTGCTTTAATAATATCAAGGGTAAACTCAACATCTTTAAACCAGAGCTGTGTATCCTGATCAATATAGTCAAGGATACTGATGTTGCTTTCCGTTAAAAATTTCGCCTGAACGTTTGGCACAATTGTAAGTGACTTAACATCGGCAACCGAAAGCTGACTTTCTATTTCAAAACTCCTGATGCTTTCTACATCATCACCAAAAAATTCAATACGGTAAGGAAGATCGGACGAGAAAGAAAATATATCTACAATACCGCCACGGATAGAAAATTGGCCTGGTTCGTAAACAAAATCTCTTCTGTCAAAATCGTAATCAATTAAAAATTCGTTGATAAAATCGATGCCCAATTTGGCGCCTAAACTAATTTCTAAAGTGTTTTTTTCTAAAGCAGAGCGGTCAATAACCTTTTCGGCGATGGCTTCAGGATAAGAAACCACAATTTTTCCGTATTCCGAATCGTGGTTCAGTTCGTTCAAAACCTCTGCACGGGCCAAAACGTTGGCCGTATCTACCTGTGTAAAATCAAATGATTTACGGTAAGAAGAAGGAAACAATAAAACCTGTTTATCCAAAACGCTTTCCAGGTCAGACTGAAAATAAGCAGCTTCTTCTCTATCCGGTAGAACGAACAATAGAGGTTTATGTAATATAAAGTAAGAAGACAGCGCAACAATAGCATCAGCCGAACCCACCAATCCCTTTAATTGTATCTTTGGGTTTTTGCTGCTGTTCAACGCTTTGGTAAATTGAGTTACCCTATCGTCGGTTTTGTATCTGTTTATTAAATCGCGAATGTTCAAGGCACAAAAATAAGCTTATCTTTTAATATTAACCTGCAATTTGTGTAAAGGTTTTTTTAACTATTTTTGGCTAGGTTACGGTATTGAAAAACAAAAAACAAAATAAATAAGATCTTTTGTTAGATTCCATTACTCGTTTTGTCGAAATATATCCCCCATTCGTCGATTGGAGGCAAATTGATGTAACAAAGGTGGTGTAATGACCTCTAAATTATATAAAAAGTGAAACAATGAAGTACATTAAAAGCTTTCCACTAGAACTTTTTTTCTGGGTAGCGGCTTTAGTATTATTGGCAACAGCGAATAGCCACGAGTATCACTTCACACTTTGTCCGTTAGCCAATTTGGGCTTTGAAGACTGGTGTCCGGGATGTGGTATAGGCAGGTCGATCAGTCATATTTTACATGGCGAGTTTACCGAAAGCTTTTCCGAACATTGGTTTGGGTTTCCGGCACTTTTGATTATATTTTATAGAATTTACACATTGATAAAAAACAAAAAAACGTTTAAAATTTCAACTACAAATACATAGAAACCATGGATATATTTCAATCACCTCTAATGTCGTTACCAGGTATAACGCCAGAAGAATTCTCATACTTACAACAAGCTACCACCGGATTAACCGAACAACAGTTGCGTAACTTCTTAATGGTTTACAGCAGCAAAAGGAAAAATCCATCAGATATGCTAATTTTCTGTTTAATCGGTTTATTTGCTGTGCCAGGATTGCAAAGGTTTATCATCGGGCAGATCGGAATGGGTATTTTATACCTCTTAACCGCAGGTTTATGTTTTATCGGATCGATCATCGATGTCGTGAATCACAAAACCCTAGCTTTTGAACATAACCAGAAAATGGTTTTCGAAAGCTTGCAGATGGTAAGAATGGGCGGTTTTCAGTAAACTTTCACTTTTAGGATCCTTAATAATTTTTTGAAAAGCAAAGACAGCGCAATTATTAATGTTCGTCCCGCTATACACGACAAGTCCGCACCCAATGAAAAATTGGGGTTGCGGGCTTTTTGTTTCTATCGGGTTTATAAACATTGGTTTTGTTGCGCTTTGAGGGGACTGAAGGATCAAAAGGACTACAGGTTTACGTTAACTAAACCCGACAGCCGCGATTCCGATTCTTCATCGGATAAGCAAATGGCGGGGCTGCCCTAGCCATTTGCAGCAACTGTACGTTTTCAAAACATTAATTATTTCTCTTATCAAGAAAACCTCAAATTTTCTATATTTATCAAATGAAATTAGCTGAAATTACCAATTATTTAGAAAGCATAGCACCACTTAATTATCAGGAAGATTATGATAACTCTGGTTTGATTGTAGGCGATCCGAATATGGAAATCGGTGGGGCTTTGGTGGCTTTAGATTGTGTAGAAAAAATTGTAGATGAAGCAATTTCAACAGGCTGCAATCTGATTATTACCCACCATCCAATCGTTTTTAAAGGGTTAAAAAAACTCAACGGCAAAAATTACGTAGAGCGTGTGGTATTAAAGGCAATCAAGAATAATATTGCACTCTATGCCATCCATACCAATCTTGATAGCATTCACACTGGTGTAAATGCGAGAATTTGCGAGCGTTTGGGTTTGACCGGAACCAAGGTGCTTTCGCCAAAAACCGGTTTGCTAAAAAAACTGGTTACCTATTGCCCGCAGGCCCAGGCAGAACAATTACGGTCGGCATTGTTTTATGCCGGAGCAGGCAATATTGGCAATTACAGCGAGTGCAGTTTCAATGCCGATGGTTTTGGTACATTTAAAGGCAACGAAGATTCAGACCCTTTTGTGGGCGAAAAAGGCTTTCGTCATCGTGAATCAGAGGTACGCATTGAAATGGTTTACCCTACACAAGCCGAACGCAAAATCCTGGTTGCTTTGTTCGAGAACCATCCTTATGAAGAGGTGGCTTACGATATTTACAAACTCGAAAACAAACACCAATTGGTGGGTTCGGGCATGGTAGGCTGGCTTGAATATGATATGGATGCCTACGATTTTCTGCATTTGGTAAAAGATAGAATGCAGGCCAAAGTGGTTAGGCATACGGAGGTAATTGGCAAAAGGATCAAAAAAGTAGCGGTTTGCGGCGGCTCCGGAAGCTTCCTGTTAAAAGAGGCCATTGCTGCCGGAGCAGATGCTTTTATTACCGCAGATTTTAAATATCATGAGTTTTTTGATGCAGAGGAAAAATTGATCATTGCCGACATCGGACACTTTGAAACTGAACAATTTACCTCAAATTTATTGCTTGAAATTATTCAGAAAAAATTTACTAACTTTGCAATCCGTTTAACGGAGCAAAATACAAACCCCATAAATTACTTGTTTTAATGGAACAAACCGTAGAACAAAAGCTAAAAGCTTTATACGAATTACAAAATATCCACACAAAAATTGATAAGATCCGCCAGGTACGCGGTGAATTACCAATGGAAGTTGCCGATCTTGAGGATGACGTTTTAGGATTAGAAACTAGAATTGCAAAAATCAAAGGCGAACTTGATGATCTTGAGGATTCAATCGTAACCCGTAAAAATACAATTAAAGATGCGCAGGCTGCCATCAAAAGATACGATACTCAATTAAAAGAAGTTAAAAACAACCGTGAATACGATGCTTTAACGAAAGAAATTGAGATTCAAGGTTTAGATATTCAGGTTTCTGAAAAGAAAATTAAAGAACACGGTTTCGAAATCACTTCTAAAACTGAAATCTACGAAGCTGCTAAAGCGGAGTTGGATGGCAGAAAGAAAGATTTAGAAGTTAAAAAAGGCGAGCTTGATGTAATTACTGCTGAAACTGAAAAAGAAGAGCAAGATTTACAAAAGAAAGCTGATAAAGCCGAGCCTCAAATTGAGGAGCGTTTATTGGTTGCCTACAAACGTTTACGCAAAAACGCTGTTAATGGTTTAGCTGTAGTAACAATCGATCGCGATTCTTGCTCAGGTTGTTTTAACCAGATTCCACCTCAACGTCAGTTAGATATCCGCCAACGTAAAAAAATTATCGTTTGCGAACATTGCGGCCGTATTTTGGTTGATGAAGCTTTAACGCACGAAGTAGCAGAAGCTTAATCCGCATCATAAAATTATTAGAACGTCCCGATTTAATCGGGACGTTTTTTTGTTTAGACCTATTTTCTGGCGTTTACATAAAACAAGAAAATGATTTTAGCGTTTAATGTAGATATTTGTTTAAATGTGAACTACTGTTGCTATAGCGCAGGATCAAACTGAATATATTCCCGAATGACTAAAATCTTCCCTGTTTTTGCTTTTTCTGCTCTTCTCCTGTTTCCGGCATCTTTATTTGCAAATTTCGACTTTAACAACAATTGCTTAAATGCCTATAAAAGTATATTCGAACTTAAATTAGGTAATGCAAGGGCTTATATCTCCACTGAAAAAAAGCAGCACCCCAATAATTCCATTATTCCCCTTCTAGAAAATTATGTTGATTATTTTACGGTCTTAACTTCCGAGAGCAAGGCCGATTTCGATCGCCTAAAAGGCAATAAATCTAAAAGGTTAGATCAAATAAGTGATGATGATAAAAGGTCACCGTACTACCTGTATGCGCAGGCAGAAATTAATTTGCAATGGGCGTTAATCCGTGGGCGGTTTGGGGAGTATTTTAATGCCGCAATAGAGGTTAAGAAAGCCAACAGCCTTTTGCAGGAAAACAATAAGAAGTTTCCGAATTTTCACCTGAACTTAAAAGGCCTGGGGCTGATTAATGCTGTTCTGGGCAATCTTCCGGATGGAGCTTTAAAAACGGCGTTATCTACTTTTGGAATAAAAGGCAACCTTCAGAATGGATTAAATATGTTTGAAAAGCTGGCCGACAATCTACCGAAATCTTCTTACGAGCCTTTTTACGAAGAAGTGGTGTTTTACTACGCTTATGTGTTAACCGATGTGGCGCATAGCCCACAAGCCTATGCAAAGACCATAAAATATACCGAACGGATTGCCGATACCAGTTTATTAAAATGTTATTTGCAGAGTTATGTTTGCATTAAAAACGGTCATAGCGAAGAGGCTATCGCCATTTTGGCCAAGCGGCCTGAAGGAGGGGTTTATCAGCCTTTTCCCTATTTAGATTATCTGGAGGGCATTGCGCACCTGAATAAACTAGATCTTAATTCAGGAACCTATTTTAACCGCTTTTTGCAGGCAACTAAGGGCGTAAATTTTGTTAAGGACGCTTACCTTCATTTGGGCTGGATTTCTCTTCTGAAGGGAGATAAAGCGGGTTATGCGGCATTTGCAGCCAAGGCAGTTAAAAACGGATACGGCTATATGGAAAAGGACAAGCAGGCGAAGGCTGAAGCTGCTGCAGGAACGCCAACCATTGATCTGTTAAAAGCCAGGCTGCTGTTTGATGGCGGTTATTTAAGCAGGGCCTTGCAGATCCTTGATGATAAGAAAGTAACGGATTACGCCGACGATAAAGACAAAACAGAATTCAATTACCGTTTAGGTAGAATTTATGATGATTTAGGGAAAGATGATCAGGCATTAGCGGCTTATCAGCAGACCATAAATGAAGGTAAAAACCTAAAATATTATTTTGCTGCAAACGCTGCGGTGCAGATGGGTAAGGCTTATGAAAGAAGGAAAAATAACGCGAAAGCGAAAGAGGCTTTCAATACCGCCATTGCCATGAAAAATCATGAGTTTGAAAACAGTATTGAAAGCCAGGCTAGGGCCGGTTTAAAGCGGTTAGCAAATTAGAAGCGGTGTATAAAAGCGTTAATATGCATCCCTGCTCCTACAGAAGCAAAAACAGCTACATCGCCAGCTTTAACTTTATAACCTTTAACTTCACCTTTTAGTACTAAGTCTAGTAAGGTTGGTACGGTGGCAACTGAACTGTTTCCTAACCATGAAATCGTCATTGGAACCAGGTTTTCTGGCACGGTATCTTTACCATATAGCTTGAACAAACGTTTCATGATAGCTGTATCCATTTTCCCGTTGGCCTGGTGAACAAATACGATATTTACATCTTCGACGCTTAAGCCTGCTTTATCAATGGCCTTTTTAATCACCTGAGGCACCTGAACTACCGCAAACTCGTACAGCTTACGCCCATTCATTTTTAAATAAAGATTTCCATTGGTTTCATCCGGATGAGAACTCTTGCCCATGGTTAATAAATTGCCATGGTTTACGGCATGCGTTTCTGTTTTATGTGCAAGTATTCCTCTTTTTTCTTCTGATTCTTCTGCCTCGAAAATTACAGCGCCTGCACCATCTGAAAAGATCATGCTATCACGGTCATGCGGATCGATAATGCGGCTCAAGGTTTCTGCACCAATAACCATAACACGTTTCGCATCTCCGCTTTTAATATAGTAATCTGCCTGTATCGCACCTTGAACCCATCCCGGACAACCAAAAATGATGTCGTAGGCAACACAGTCTGGATTTTGAATACCTAATTGTTGTTTTACCTTTGAAGCTAAAGAAGGCAAAATATCTATGCGGTTGCTACCTAAAGGGATATCGCCAAAATTATGACAGAATATAATATAGTCTAAGGTTTCTTTATCGATTCCTGCATTTTCAATGGCTTTTTCTGCGGCCTTAGCGCCAATATGATTGCTTAACTGCTCGGGGCAGGCGTAGCGTCTTTCTACAATTTCCGTAATCTCAGAGAATTTATCAATGATCTCTGAATTCTCTTTCTCCAATAGACTCCCATTCTCAAAAAACGTAGAATTTAGGAATTCACTACCGGAAATAATATTCTGTGGAATATAACTTCCAGTACCGGTTATTACCGTATTTATTGCTCTGCTCATAATTATAATACCGCATACTAAAACGGTATGTAGTATAAAAATATCAATTATATTCGAGAAACTAAAATAAATTAAATATTAACGGTGCTTATTTTCAAGTGAGGATTTTAATAATCCTGCTTTTCCGGTCACGTTTAGCTTCTGTGCCGTATTTTATCTATTTGTCATAAATATAGTATATAAGCCATGTACTAAATATACCCAGTAAAGGGTATATAAATCGTTTAGTTGATCGGGTATTTTTACAACAAATTAAACGAAATAAAATGAAAAGTTTCTTGACCATTGTTTTGCTCCTGTTTATGGTACAGGTGGCAAATGCGCAATCGCATGTTTCGAAGAGCGAATATGCCCGTTATAACTGCAGATTTGCACCTAAAGGCTGGAATAATGCGGAGGGAAAACTGATGTGCCCTGCATGCGATAAAGAAAATGAGGATGCCCGCAAAAAGAAAATAGCTGACGATAAAGCTGCTTCCGCTGCACATAATTTAAAAAATGAAAAACTTAAAGCAGAAAATGCAATTGTCTTTAAAAAGAAACAGGCAGAATACGCAGCTAAGAATAAAGTAACTGAAGTGCATGTTACTATGGGCAAAACACCTGCTACTGACAGTAAAAAACCAGAACCGCCTGTAAAAAAAGGACCAGTTAAACTAGGTAAAGATATACAGCTTTATGCCGGTTGGGGGATGGGCATGTTTACCCACAATGGCCGGGCTAATTGTTTTTTAAACGAGAATAAAGATACTGTGCTAAAGAGTAACGATTATTTGGAGGCTTATGCTGTAATGGGCGAAAACAAGAATAATTTTCCAAAGAACATTGGTATAGTGCTTTTAAAGGAAACCAATAAAATATCAAACGGAAGAGAACAAAATGTTGCCGATATAGTAGACCTTAAAGGAAAAAGGTATTTCAACGATAACACCATTAGTACCATTTTCCACCTGGCTGATGATTATTTTGTGGTATGTAAAAGCCCAACCCTTCCTGAATGGCGCTCTTATGGAAATAATTATACAGGTTACGAAAATGTTGAAATTTACAATCTCAAAACCAAAAAAAGTATAAAATTGGATAAAGACGCAGGCAGGTTTGTAAGCATATCCATTTATGTTGGTGGCAGAAAAATGCCAGGTGAACCTGATCTTACCCCTTTTCTCTCGCGTGTATATACCAATTATGATGAAGATGTATATTGCCTTAATGCGAATAGAGAAATGGTGGTTAAAAAGATACTAAAAGCAGATAGATAACAACGTCCAATCGTCAACCTTAATTGGGTAATTTGAGTGTGCAGTACAGGAACGATGATTATGGCAGTAGCAAAATAGTTGCTGCCATTTTTAACTCCGAGTGGTATTTGCCAAGATTAACGCTAATAAATAATACGGTTTAACTAAAATCATCAATCAGAAACACAAAAAGCTCTTTAGGTCCGTGCGCACCTAAAACCAAAGTTTTTTCGATATCGGCAGTTCTGCTTGGGCCTGTAATGTTACTGATCATTGATGGGATCTGATTGCCATATTTGTTCTTCAATAATAGAAAAGCATCTTTAAGATCTAAAACCAACTGACTGGTTTTGGCGATCACGATGTGATGATGTGGAAAGATGCTAAGCCTTCTTCCTGCAGCACCCTGGTTAGTTACCATTACACTTCCATTGCGGGCAATTAGGGCTTCGCAAAGGGTAATGCCTACCTCGGCCTGTTCAAAATCTTTGTCAGTTTGGTAAAAGGGAAATTCATATTTGCTTAAAAACTGTTGAAGTTCTGGTTCCCAGCAGTATATTTTCCGCCATTTAAACTTGTCGGCCAGCTGTAGCATGTTTTCAAAAAAATCGATCCCGTCTTCGCAGAAGATAAAGTTACCAGATATAGCGGTGAGCTGTTCGGCAAATAATACCTCTAGCTCATCTGTATTTTTTTTATACAATTGACTTTCTTCTAAATTAGGATAAGGGTTTTCGCGTTTCTCTAATAGTGCTTTCCTTATCTTTTTTAGTATTTGTTCTTTCGCTGTCGTATTATCCTTCATTATAAAAAAAGCTACCCTAATAATTAAACTAGGGTAGCAAATGTAATAATAGAAATTATTTATTTATGCTTCTACCGGAGTAATATGTCCGGGAGCTCCGCTTTCTCCTTGGTTTTCGAATAATCGTTTGCCAAAAATCACTTCTAAATCGTCTTTAAATAAAACTTCTTTTTCGATCAGGATATCAGCCAATTGAATCAATTTATCTTTATTTTCTTCTAGTAAACTAATTGCTCTTTGGTATTGGCCTTCAATTAATGCCGATATTTCTTTGTCGATAGTTAAAGCGGTATCCTCTGAATATGGTTTAGAGAAATTATACTCATTCTGACCAGATGAATCATAATAAGTAATATTTCCTAATTTATCGTTCAAACCATAAATGGTAACCATTGCTCTGGCTTGTTTATTTACTTTTTCTAAATCGCTAAGTGCGCCTGTGGAAATGGTATCGAACATCACTTTTTCAGCTGCCCTACCACCCATAGTTGCACACATCTCATCAAGCATTTGGTGAGGACGAACAATTAAGCGTTCTTCTGGTAAATACCATGCCGCACCTAAGCTCTGTCCGCGTGGCACAATCGTAACCTTAACTAAAGGCGCCGCATGTTCCAACAACCAGCTTACTGTAGCGTGACCAGCCTCGTGGATCGCAATAGCGCGTTTTTCGGCTGGTGTAATGATTTTGTTTTTCTTTTCTAAACCACCTACAATTCTATCAACAGCATCTAAGAAATCTTGCTTATCAACTGCCGATTTATTTTTACGGGCAGCAATTAATGCCGCTTCATTACAAACATTTGCAATATCTGCTCCTGAGAACCCAGGCGTTTGTTTTGCTAAAAATTCGGTATCAAGCTCTTCTGATTTTTTAAGCGGAGTGATGTGAACTTCGAAAATTTGTTTACGCTCGATAACGTCCGGTAAATCAACATAAATCTGTCTGTCGAACCTACCCGCCCTTAATAAGGCCTTATCTAAAACATCAGCACGGTTAGTGGCTGCTAAAATAATAACATGTGTATTGGTGCCAAAACCATCCATTTCAACTAAAAGTTGATTTAAGGTGTTTTCGCGTTCATCATTTCCACCCATTACACCGTTTTTACCACGCGCACGGCCAATAGCATCAATCTCATCAATAAAGATAATACATGGCGATTTATCTTTTGCTTGTTTAAATAAGTCGCGAACACGAGATGCACCTACCCCTACAAACATCTCTACAAAATCAGATCCTGAAAGAGAGAAGAAAGGAACCTGAGCCTCGCCTGCAACAGCTTTAGCCAACAAGGTTTTACCGGTACCCGGCGAACCTACAAGTAAAGCACCTTTAGGGATCTTTCCACCTAAATCGGTATATTTTTTAGGGTTTTTTAGGAAATCTACAATTTCCATAACCTCTGTTTTTGCTTCTTCTAAACCTGCAACATCGTTGAACGTAATGTTTACCTGACTTTCTTTATCGAATAAAGTTGCTTTTGATTTTCCAATACTGAAAATCTGACCGCCACCGCCAGCACCACCACCCATTCTGCGCATCATAAAGATCCAGAAACCAATTAAAAGTAATACGGGTAAAATGATGCTTAAGAACCAGCTTGCCAACGGATTGCTGCGGCTGGTTTTTTCTGCGAGTACCCGTGGTTGGTTAGCCGGAAGATCTTTTTGCGAATCAGCAAGTTGTTTATCAAGGCCATCCATTGTGCCTGCATTGAAATATACAACGGGGCTAGCATTGTTACTGTTTACATTAAATGTGCTATTGCTTTTATAAGCATCGTATACTGGTTTTTTTAGGCTATCCTTTTTGATATAAACCTCTACACGGACTAAATCGTCTGATTTATAAGCAACAACTTTTTGCACATCACCCTTAAGTAACATTTGTTGTTCAAACTTTTGGTAGGTAACTTCTTTACCGCCATCGGTTGTAAATAAAAACTGTGCTGCAATAATGGCTAGAATAATGGCCGCATAAACCCAGAAAATATTAAATTTTGATCCCTTTTGTGGTTTTTTAGGGATGTTTGGAATTCTTTTCCCCTGTTTTTCGTTGGTATTTTGATTGTCGTTCATTTGTCTTTGTCAAAATGGTTCTATTAGGTTATGCGCTTTTATAATTTGTGCTTTCTGCATCCCCCCAAAGTTCTTCTATGCCATAAAAGTGGCGCTTTTCGGTTTTAAAAATGTGCACAACCACATCGAAATAATCAAGAATAATCCAATCTGCTGATTCGAAACCTTCTTTATGTCTTGGATCAGCCTGAGTGGCTTTATATATTTCTTTTTCTACACTATCAGCAATAGCTTTTACCTGAGTACCAGAGTTGGCGCTCGCAATAATAAAGTAATCAGCTACTGATGTATGAATATTTCTAAGATCTAACCGCACTATATCTTCTCCTTTTTTCTCCTGTATGCCGTGAACAGCTAACTCAGAAAGGTATGTAGAAAGGGCTACTATTTTCTTTTTTACCATTAAAATGCTTTAATTTTGGAATTACAATATTATAAATTCAACCCTTGCAAAATAACACTTTTTCGACACTATTTGTTGGTCAAAATTTAATCAAATTAAAAGAAGTTGATTCTACTAATAACTTTTTAAAAGATTTGGTGTCAAAATCCGAGCCATTAGCCGAAGGGACTGTAATTATGGCAGATAATCAGTTTGCGGGAAGAGGACAACAGGAAAGCGTTTGGCAAACACAGGCAGGAAAAAATATAAGCACAAGCATTTATTTAAAACCTTCTTTTTTGCCCCTTAGTAAGCAGTTTTATTTAAATATAGCCGTTAGTTTAGCCGTTAGTGATGCTTTATCTTGTTTTGTTCATGAAGGGATAAAAGTAAAATGGCCTAATGATATGTATTACCAAAATAAGAAATTAGGCGGAATATTAATTGAAAATACACTGACAGGCAGTTCTATTAAATCATCAGTAATTGGCATTGGTTTAAATATAAATCAATCCGAATTTTCGGATAGTATTAGCCAACGTGCTACTTCCGTCATTCAAATTTTACAAAGAGATGTGTCTTTAATGGATATTATGGAGAAATTATTCATATTTATGGAAAAATACTACTTAATTTTGAGGACTGGGAAATATAGTATTTTACAAAACAATTACCTTTCAAGGCTTTACAACTTTAACATTCCAGCGTTGTATATGCAAAATGGAGCGTTTTTTGAAGGTACTATAATAGGAATTGAAGATGATGGTAGGCTAACTATTGATACAATGAACGGCTTAAAAGTCTTTAATTTTAAAGAAATAGAATTTACACACACAAAATAAACACACAATGAAAAAAATCACCCTAGTGCTTTCGATGGTACTTTTTACCATTGCCGGAGCATTTGCCCAAATCGAAAAGCCGGTTACATGGGCTTATTCTGCAAAGAAAATAAGTAAAGATGAAGCCGTTATATATTTAAAGGCTACAATCGAAGATAGATGGCATATCTATTCGCAAAATGTGAAAGACGGTGGTCCGGTAAAAACTACATTTACTTTTACCCCTTCTAAAGATTTTAGCCTTGTTGGTAAAACAATCGAGCCTAAAGCAATTGTTAAATACGAAAGTACATTTAAAATGAATGTAAGTTATTTCGAAAAAGCAGTAATTTTCCAGCAAAAGGTGAAATTAAATAAAGGTACAACTGCTGTTAAAGGAAAAGTTGAGTTTATGGTTTGTAACGATAAGCAATGCCTTCCGCCAGAAGAAGTTGAGTTCAGCGTTCCGGTTAAATAGTTGACACCAAAATATTTACAAGCAGTCCCGAATTTTCGGGACTGTTTCTTTTTAAAGTAAAATCTACGTGGAGTAGTGGTTTAAAAAAAATCGTTTCTAAAATTATTCTTAATTTCACGGTTTCAAAAAAATACACACACAAAACACACAAATGAAAAAGGTTTTATTATTGTTGTTAATGGCTACAATGTTTATTGCATTGCCAGCCGTTAAGAGTTATGCCCTGGTAACACAGGATACCACAGCAACTGCTCCTCCCGATGATATTGTTTTTACCGAAGTAGGTTCTGCACAGGATAGTGCAGCCAATAGCCAAGTAAAAACGGAAAAAGATACCCTTAAAAAGGATGCAGCCAAAGTAGATAAAGCTGCGGTAGTTGGTAAGGATGCACCGAAACAATCACTTTGGGTAACCTTTGGTTTAGGTCTTTTGGCAGGTATTGCCGCTTTTTTTCTTCCATGTATTTTTCCCATGGTTCCGCTTACCGTTGGTTTTTTTACCAAAAGAGCCGAAAGCAGAGCAAAAGGAATCAGAAGTGCAATTATTTACGGCTTATCGATCATTGTAATTTATGTTGGTTTAGGCGTAATTATTACGTTAATCTGGGGCGCCAGCGCATTAAATGAAATATCTACCGATGGTTTTTTTAATATTTTCATCTTCCTTATACTCATTGTTTTCGGCGTATCGTTTTTAGGTGCTTTCGAAATTACCCTGCCAAGTTCCTTTGTAAATAAACTAGATGCAAAATCGGATGCTAAAGGTTTAAGCGGGATCTTTTTTATGGCAGCAACCTTAGCGGTTGTTTCCTTCTCTTGCACCGGCCCGCTGATCGGAACCTCTTTAGTTGCCATTAATACCGATTTGCTAACACCTGTTGTGGTAATGTTTGGTTTCTCATTATCGCTCGCGGTAATTTTTACCATGTTTGCCATTTTCCCGAGTTTAATGACAGGATTGCCAAAATCTGGCGGGTGGTTAAACTCCATTAAAGTTTTTCTTGGCTTTTTAGAGCTGGGCTTATCTTTAAAATTCCTTTCAACAGCCGATCTGGCTTATCACTGGGGCATATTGGATAGAGAGATTTTCTTGGCGATTTGGATTGTACTCGCGTTAATCTTAGGCGTTTATTTATTGGGAAAAATCAAATTTTCTCACGATAGTGATCTTCCTTATGTTTCAGTGCCAAGGTTATTTATTGCAACCGCCACTTTTGTATTTGCGATATATTTAATTCCAGGCCTATGGGGAGCTCCTTTAAAAGCCGTAAGTGCGCTGGTACCTCCGCTTTCTACTCAGGATTTTGTAATCGGACAAGATAGTGGTGGTGGGGCCAGTCAAGCGAATACTTCTAGCCACCCAAAACGAAAATATTCAGAATTCTTACACATTCCGCATAATATTGATGGATTTTTTGATTACCAGGAGGCGTTGGCCTACGCAAAAGAGGTAAAAAAACCGTTATTTCTTGATTTTACAGGCCATGGCTGTGTAAATTGCCGCGAAATGGAAGCAAGAGTTTGGTCTGACCCGAGGGTGCTTAAAAAATTAAAAGAAGACTATATTGTTGTGTCGCTTTACACGGATGATAAAACTGATCTGCCAGCTGCTGAACAATTTGATTCTAAAATTTTAGGCACAAAAGTGAATACGGTTGGTAAAAAATTTAAACATTTGCAGGCCGAAAGATTTAATACCATTTCGCAACCATATTATGTACTTTTGGGTACTGATGAAAAAGAATTAGTTTCGCCTCCTATCGGAGTAGAATTTAATATAGATAAATATTTGCAATATCTGGACAATGGATTATCAGAATTTGCTAAGAAACAAACAAATGAATAAGATTAAGAATATTGGTGTTTTAACCTCTGGTGGAGATTCGCCAGGCATGAATGCCGCAATCAGGGCCGTAGTAAGGGCCTCAATTTATTATGATATTGAAGTAACCGGGTTTATCCGTGGGTACGAAGGGTTGATCAACAATGATTTTATCCCTATGGACCGCAAATCTGTAGCAAATATTATCCAACGTGGAGGAACCATTTTAAAAACCGCACGCAGCGAAGCTTTTAAAACCGTTGAGGGTAGAAAAACAGCTTATGAAAGCCTAAAAGCCAATGGAATTGATGCCTTGGTTGTAATTGGTGGCGATGGAACATTTACAGGCGCAAATATTTTTTCAAAAGAGTTCGATTTCCCAATTGTTGGCTTGCCCGGCACTATTGATAACGATTTGGCCGGAACAGATTTTACCATTGGTTACGACTCTGCCATTAATACCGTTATCGACGCGGTGGATAGGATCAGAGATACAGCCGAATCGCACGACAGGCTTTTTATAGTAGAGGTAATGGGCCGCGACTCGGGGTTAATTGCTTTAAGAAGTGGGATCGGTGTTGGCGCCGAAGCCATTATGATTCCGGAAGCAAACATGAATGCAAACGACATTTTGCATAAACTGGAACATAGCCGTAAAGATAAAGCCTCGAAAATTATTATCGTTGCCGAAGGCGATGATACTGGTGGCGCATTTAAGGTTGGCGAAATTCTGCAGGAAAAATACCCGCATTACGATACTAAAGTTTCAGTTTTAGGGCATATTCAGCGTGGTGGAAAGCCAACCTGTATGGATCGTGTGTTGGCGAGCCGCTTAGGTGTTGCGGCTGTAGAGGGTTTAATTAATGGTGAAAGTGGTGTAATGGCTGGCCAGATTAACCGTGAAATTGTTTTTACGCCCTTTGATCATGCCATTAAACACATTAATGCTGAAAAAGTGAGCTCTAAATGGCTTAAATTAATCGATATACTTTCGTTTTAATCGAAAACAGGATATAAAAAGAAAAGTCTTTCCCGCACCGGAAAGACTTTCTTGTTTTTGCTTAGTTTTCGCAATAAGCAATTTCTTAATCTGCTAAAATAACAGCAGTGCCATTGGCGCTCACCATTAACATGCTGCCGCCGCTGCCCACAGTTTCATAATCTAAATCTACACCAACAATTGCGTTTGCGCCTAATGCGGCTGCGTACTGTTGCATTTCGTTAACTGCTGTATCCTTTCCCTCTCTTAAAACGCGTTCATAAGAACTCGATCTGCCCCCTACTATATCTGTTATGCCAGCAAATAAATCTTTAAAAATATTCGCGCCAATAATGGTTTCTCCGGTAACAAGACCTATATATTTTACAATTTTTCTGCCCTCAACTGAAGGCGTTGTGGTTACTAACATGGTTTCAGTTTTAATAATTAGAACAAATTTTTTTAGAAATGTTACATTTTTTTAGAAAAGGCCATTTTTGATTTTCTAGAAGGTTTTTTACTTCCAAAACCGAAAAAAGATGAGGCTCCGAAAAATAAATTTATGTAATCGCCAAAGCTTTTGCATCACTATTTAAAATTACCGTTATGAGACCATCTAAAACCTTACTCATCCTTCCCCTATTATTGTCCATATTTTTTGTTCAGGCGCAAATGCCTGTTTTAAAAGTACAGCAAGCCAAAACCAGCGAGCAAAAAGATGCTGTTAAACTTAAAAAGTTAAATATCGATGTGCAGATTACCGGAAATATTGCGATTACAGTAATGACGATGACCTTCCACAATAGCAGTAACCGCATTTTGGAGGGCGAATTAACATTCCCCATGCCCGAAGGGGTTAGCATTAGCCGTTACGCTTTAGATATAAACGGAAAGGTGCGTGAGGCTGTTCCGGTAGAAAAAGCGAAAGCAACGGAGGTTTTCGAAAGTATTGAGCGCCGTAGGATAGATCCGGGCTTGCTGGAGAAAGTTGAAGGAAATAATTTCCGCACCAGGATTTATCCCTTACCTGCAAATGGCAGCAGAACCATAATTGTTGGTTATGAAGAAGAGTTAAGTTTTAATAATAAGAATGTTTTAAAGTATCATTTGCCATTAGATTATAACCAGGCCATTGAAAAATTTTCGTTAAAAACTACCGTTTTCGAAAGTATCATAAAACCAGAGCTGGGTGAACAGCCGGATGGCAGTTTTGATTTAAAAGCCAACGGAAATACTTATGTTGGAGAGATCAATAAAGCCAACTATCAGCCTAAAAACGGTCTGACTATTAATTTGCCAAAAAGAAATGATCTGACTGAAGTGCAGATGCAAAAAGCATCAACAGGTTATTATTTTCTGGTTAATGTTTTTCCTAAAACCGAAAGCCGTCAAAAGCAGTGGGCTAACCAAATTGGTTTAATCTGGGATACATCTTTAAGCGGTCTTCAGCGCAATACAGAGAAGGAGATAGAACTGTTGGATTTGATTATCAAACAAAAACAAAATTTAACCATACAGTTGGGCTTGGTTAACAATGGATTTAAGAACGCAGGCACTTTTGTTATCTCGAACGGTAACTGGACGCAGTTAAAAGATAAACTGAAGAATCTAATGTATGATGGGGGAACAAATTTCAGCGCCATAAATACTAAAAGCCTGCAGGCCGATGAATATATTTTATTTACTGATGGACTTTCGACATTCGGAAAAAATACAGTCAGCTTAAATAAACCGGTTCATTGTATCAATACAGCGCTGAAAGCTGATTATAGCACCTTGAAATTTATCAGTATGAAAACCGGTGGGCAATTTGTAAACCTCAATTCCACTTCGGTCGCTGAGGCTTTTAAACAATTGAATCAGCAAAACCTTCAGTTTTTAGGGATTAAAAATGGAGCAAATGTAAGGCAGACATATCCTTCAATGAAAGTAAATGTAAACGGACATTTCTCTTTAGCCGGTATTATGAATGAGTTTAATACGGAATTTACCTTGCAGTTTGGTTTTGGAAATACTGTTGTTTCAGAACAAGTTGTTCGGTTAAATGCTACAGAGCATACTTTAAGCAGCATTGATGTTAGCCGTGTTTGGGCACAAAAGAAAATCGCTGAAATGGACATTCAATATGAAGATAATAAGGATGATATTAGTGTTTTGAGCAAACAGTTTGGCATTGTCACCCGTAATACCAGCCTCATCGTGTTAGAAAACTTAGATGATTATTTACGTTATGACATTGTGCCCCCTGTTGAATTGCAACAGGCCTACAATGCGGTATTGAAGCAACGCAGAACAGCTATTTTGGAACGTAAGCAAGATTTGATCAATGCTGCGGTAGCCATAACCAAAGAACTGAAAACATGGTGGAATACCGATTTCTACTATAAAGAACCAGGAAAGAAGAAAGAGAGATACCCTGATCCAGATCAAAGATATGCAAATGGAGATCCGACAGCTAATATTGCAATCTCTGCTCCTGTTGGCGAAGGGAGTAGAAGTGCTCTTGTTGTTGATCAGGTACGTGAGAGAAGAAGAGCAGAATCGTCAAGTCAGGTAAGAATGCCCGCGCCTGTTGCAAAACAAGATCAGGCAACAATTGCGAGTGAAGATAAAGCCCTCAATGAAGTTGTAGTTGTGGGGTATGGTTCTCAACGAAAAGCTTCTGTAACGGGATCGGTCGCGACCATTAGAGGCAACGCTTCAAGCGTTCTGTCGGGTAGGGTTGCAGGTGTTCAAGTACAAAATGTAGATGCAATAAGGATGCCGCCAGCAGTACAACAACAACCCGCAATTGTTATCCCCGAATTTAAAAGCGATAAAGATTATATGAAAAGCCTGGTTGGAAAACCAGACAGCGCTTATCAGGCTTATTTGAAAATGCGTTCAGGCTACATCAGCACCCCGATGTTTTATTTTGATGTGGCCAACTGGTTTTACCAACAGAAAGATAGTGTTCGGGCACTGACCATTTTAAGTAATATTGCCGATCTGGATTTGGAGAATGCCGATTTATATAAAACTTTAGCCTATAAATTAAAGCAGACCGGAAATTATAAAGATGAGCTTTTTATTACCCAGAAGGTTTTGCAATGGAGGCCTATGGATGCGCAGAGTTACCGCGATTACGCTTTAGCGCTGGCAGATAACGGACAATACCAGGCTGCATTAGATTATTTATATAAAGTGCTTACGCAAAGTTATAACAGTCAGATTGCCGACCGGGACCAGGGAATCGAGGAGATTGTGGTATCCGAAATCAATAACCTGATTGCAAAACATGGCAATAGCTTAAGTACTAAAGGGATTGATAAAAGGTTAATCCAGCCTTTGCCAGTAGATGTGCGCGTGGTGCTCAACTGGAATAAGAACGATACCGATATCGACCTATGGTTAACCGATCCAACTGGTGAAAAAGGGTTTTATGGAAATTCGAGAACAAAAATAGGTGGCAGGATCAGCAACGATTTCACTTCAGGTTATGGCCCTGAACAATTTATGATCAAAAAAGCAATCAAGGGAAAATATAAAATCGAAGTTAACTATTACGGCGATAGTCAGATTAACATTAGCGGACCAACAACAGTAACAGCTGAGATTTATACCCGATACGCAACAGGTAAACAGCAGAGAAAAGTGATTGTACTGCCACTTGCGGCTGGAAGTAGTGGCGGAAACCTGGTAGGCGAATTTAATTTTTAGAAGAAGATGATTACACAGATTGAGGGATTACACAGATTGAGGAGCCTTACGAGTTAAGATCGTCATTTCGACTGGAGCACAGCGGAATGGAGAAATCTATAAGTTATGTTTAAATAATTAGCCATTAGATTTCTCCACTGCGGTCGAAATGACGGACTTTGCTTGGGCCTATAGCAACAAACCCGCTACCTCTTCCCAGGTGTTTACGCGTTCATATTCGGTTATCAATAAATTATGTGGCGAAGTAAATAACAATGGTCTGCCTGCAAAATTCACAAAGTTTTTAATACGGTCATCAATAATAATATCAACATTCACGATTTTATTTCCGCAGAACATAATGTGCTGCCAATCGATGAAAGAAAAATGTTCGGCCATCCAATCGTACTTATCAACCAATGAATTTCGGAACTCCATCGCCGCCGAAACAATATAAACATCATATTTCTCCTGTAAAGCCTTAATTACCCGTTGGCTATCTGCAATAACTTCAAGATCTCGGAAAAAACCGGGTTCATTTATATATTCGAACCATTTCTGGTTAACATCTTGCGGAACATGGTGATAGATTTCGTTTCCAGCATCAATTTTTAAATCTAAAGGAATGTTAAAATCCCGGTTATATAGTTTAATAAATTTTTTAAGGGCATCGGCAATTACCTCGTCCATATCAATCGCAATTCTTTCCATTTATACCTGCAAATATTTCGGCGCAAATATCCTGAAAACAAAGAAATTAAACTATGTTTTTAATTTACAGTATTTTAGTTATCTTTGCAGCCCCGCAGCATGAAGCTCCGGGAACTATGTTGAATACATAAATACAAAAAGAAATGGCAACTAAAATCAGATTGCAAAGATTCGGTAAAAAAGGAAAACCTTTTTTCCACGTTGTGGTAGCAGATTCTCGCTCTCCACGCGATGGTAAATTTATTGAGCGTTTAGGTTCTTACAACCCAAACACCAATCCTGCTACCATCGAAATTAACTTCGAAAAAACTTTAGCTTGGGTTAACAGTGGTGCACAACCAACTGATACTGCTCGTGCTATTCTTTCTTACAAAGGTGTTTTATACAAAAAACACTTAGAAGGTGGTGTTAAAAAAGGAGCTTTAACTCAAGAACAGGCAGATGAAAAATTTGCAGCTTGGTTAGATGCTAAAGCAGGTAAAATTTCTGGTAAATCAGAAGGTTTAGCTACTTCTAAAGCAGATGCGCGTAAAGCGGCATTAGTAGCAGAAGCTAAGAAAAAAGAAGATAAAGCAGCAGCTATCGCAGCTAAAAATGCACCAGTTGCAGAAGAAGTTGTAGAAGAAGAGGTTACTGAAGAAGCACCAGCTGTTGAAGCTGAAGCAACTGAAGAGGCTCCTGCAGCAGAAGCTACTAAAGAAGAAGGAGCAGAATAATTTTAATTATTTTGTCTCATAAAATAGCGTTCCGGATATTCGGAACGCTATTTTTATTTACAGTTCGTCATGCTGAACTTGCTTCAGCATCTTTCTTGTCATAGATCCTGAATAAATCCAATAGCTATCGGATTTATTCAGGATGGCGTTACTTTTAAGGCACATTTAGGGGTCGTTATGAAACACGAAGAAGCATTTTATATAGGTTACGTTACAAAAACGAGGGGTTTAAAGGGAGAAGTTCAGGTGTTTTTCGAATTTGATGAATACGAACAACTCGAATTTGATGTGGTATACGCTGATATGAACGGTAAGCTTGTTCCGTACTTTGTGGCTTCGGCAAAACTGCAGGCCAATAAAACAGGCTATTTTAACTTTGATGATGCTGATCATATCGATAAAGTGCAGCCGCTATTAAAAAAGAAATTATACCTGCCCCTATCGCAAATGCCCGAACGCCAAGAAGGAGAATTTTTATATACCGATTTTAAAGGCTATATAGCAATAGATGAAACTTTGGGCGAATTGGGCGAAATTTTGGAAGTAAACGAATATCCGCAACAATTTGTTGCTACAGTGATGTATAAAGAAACCGAAATTCTATTCCCGCTAAATGAAGATTTTATTGTAGAATACGATGAGGATGAAAAAACATTAACCCTTGATTTACCTGAAGGACTGCTGGATGTTTATTTGGAAAGCTAAAAAATCAAAAATATTTCTCGTTTCTTTATATTGTTAAGCTAGTTTTTGTAAAATAAAACATTCTTTTAGTAAAAGATACTTGACATTGATATCAAAAATACTTTACATTTGGTAAAAAATATTTGATATATGAAAAATTCACTTTTAGTTCCAAACAAATTCAAGGTAGTTGGTTGGATGGTTTTTATTGTTTTTACCGTGCTGGGTTTTTTTTGCCTGACCAAAGAGTTTAAAATTCCTAATTTTCATCTCTATCATAATAAGGGCACAAGCTTAATGTCTAATTTTCCTGATTATAACCTAACAAATGAGTTTGCCATTTTAGGTATTACTGTAGGATTACTGATGATTATGTTTTCCAAAGAAAAATTAGAAGATGAATACATTGCCGTACTCAGGTTAAAAAGTTTGCAATGGGCGGTATTGGTAAGTTACGTTATATTATTATGTATTAATTTTAGCTTTTATGGGATCTCATTTTTATTAATTTTGATCTATAATATATGGACTGTACCGATAGTTTTTCTGATCAAGTTTAATTATAATTTATACCGTTTAAGGAAAGAAGGGGTTTCTGATGAAAAATAATATCCGTGTACAACGCGCCATTAAAAACATTACACAGGCAGAACTCGCAGACTTGATCCGGGTTTCGAGACAGACGATCAATACCATCGAATCGGGGAAATATGTCCCATCAACAGTATTGGCGCTAAAAATGGCCCGGGTTTTTGATAAGCCTGTTGAGGAAATATTTGAGCTCGAGGACGGCGATTAACAGATAATGTTTTTAAGGAAAAATTGTTAATTTAGATTTCGTCCTAACCAAAATTAACATGCTCAAAAGAATATCAAAAATTGCAGTAATTTTCCTTACAGTGCTAACCATCTTTTCTTGTAAAACCGTACAACAAGCTAATTTAAAAGAAATCAAACCCTTTGTTGGCATCTGGAACGATACGACCAACCCTGGGAGTAAGATCGTTTTTAAAGCGGATGGCAGTTTTTACAATATGGCCAAGGAAGGTGGGGTACAGATCGTCACACATAGCGGCACGTTTAAAATTTTATCCAACAACATGTACGTGCTAAATATTTCGGATGCAAGGGACGATGCTTCTTACGATCTTAAAGACAGGCAATATGCAAACTATTACACCTTTAGCAAAGACAAAAAAACGATGAAAGTAAGCGGTGTTGTTGACGGACGAAACGGTAGAAAGCCGTTGCAATGGGCGAGCGACCTGGTAAAGGTTAATACGCTGGATTAATATTTACCATAATGGGGTTTCTATAAGCGCCGAAATTGATACTGAGCTTAGCAAAATTTGACTTCGGGTTAAAGACTTCAGACTAAAGACTTACCTTTGCATTATGCGTTTCGATATTATAACAGTTTTGCCCGCTTTATTAGAAAGTCCGTTTGCTCATTCTATTTTGCAACGTGCGCAAAAAAAAGGCATAGCCGAAATTGTTGTTCATAACCTGAGGGATTATGCCACCAACAAACAAAAAAGTGTAGACGATTACCAATATGGTGGCGGGAGCGGTATGGTAATGAGCATTGAGCCTTTTGCAGCCTGTATCGAAAAACTTCAGGTAGAAAGAGAATACGATGAAATTATTTTCATGAGCCCTGATGGGGTTACGCTAAACCAGAGCACGGCCAATGAACTTTCCATTAAACAGAACATCATTATTTTGTGTGGCCATTACAAGGGCATAGATCAGCGTATACGGGATATCTTTGTAACGAGGGAGATATCGGTTGGTGATTATGTTTTAAGCGGTGGCGAGCTTCCTGCAGCGATTGTGGTAGACGCTGTTGTACGTTTAATTCCTGGTGTTTTAAATGATGAGACATCTGCCCTATCTGATAGTTTTCAGGGAGAACTGCTTGATGCACCAGTTTATACCCGCCCGGCAGACTGGCGCGGGCATAAAGTGCCAGATGTTTTATTAAGTGGCCATGAAGCAAAAGTGAATGAATGGAGGCACGAACAGGCCTTGGAGCGAACTAAAACCCGCCGTCCCGACCTTTTGGAGTAAAATTTCCTTGTAAATAATAAAGGTAAATCCTAATTTAGGAGAAACGCTTCCAGTCCCGATATTATGCCCAAACAGATTGTTATTTGTGATGATCATTTACTTTTTTTAAATGGTATCTCCGAATTGCTTAAAAATACCGGGAACAACTATGGCATTTTTAAATTCAGCGATGTACATTCCTGCAGAAATCATTTAATGCAAAACGTTGCTGATGTTTTCATCTGCGATTTAAATATTAATCACTTTGATGGGTTTGTATTGATTGAAGAACTCAGGTCCCAACTAAAAAACACTAAAATAATTGTTCTCACTGCTTATTACGAAGATTTTCTGATTCAAAAGGCAAAGAAACTGGGGGTGAATGCTTTCCTGAAAAAGGAAACACCTGCCGAAGAGCTTATCAGTATTATCGAATCGGATAAAGACACAACGTTTTATACCAATAAGAGTTATAAAAAAGGCGAGAGTGTGTATAGCGCCATTGATGGTTCAATTGTCAATAAATTCCGGATATCCAGGCAGGAAAAAGAGATTATTAAACTAATCATCAAAGGATTAACCAGTAAAGAAATTGCTGAAGTCCTTTTTATCAGCATAACAACCGTAACTACCCATCGGAAGAACATACACCGGAAGTTGGAAATCAATAACAGCAGTTCGCTCATTAAATTTGCTCATGAGAATAATCTACTTGATTAGCTTTCTGCTATTCCCGCTATTCTCTTGTGCACAAACCACAAACAAATCAATATCGGTAGTATCCAGTTATGCTGTAGACCAAAATTCATCGTGGACGAGCAGGATGCTCAAACAACAAAAATTTCAGCCGTTTAAGCAGGACAGCAAAGTTAACATCGGCTACAACAAATATGCGGCGGTATGGTGCAGATTTACTGTAAAAAACGCAAGCACTTCACAAAGCACTAAAACATGGCTATGTTTTAACAATAACCATATCGATAGCCTTAGCCTTTATGATGGTAGCGTAATTAAAACCATAGGTGACAGAACGGTTGGCCGGAGTCCGTTTATCGAAACCCTGGCATTTGAAATTAACCTGCAGCCAGGCGAAGAACGATTGCTTTGGATACGGGTTAAAAAAGAAACTTCCTTTTTAGATTTTTCTTATAGTTTAGAAGATCAGACTTATTTAGAAAGCAAATCATCTCAAAAAACAGCGTTGACTTCCTTTTTTATCGGCATGGTGTTTTTGCTGCTCATGATCAATGGAATATTGTTTTTGATGACCAAAAACAGATTATATGTTTATTACATTGGTTATTCTGTACTAACTGTGTTTTATACGGCAATTACAACCAATTTCGCCAAGCATGTTTTATTTCCAGAGTTTAGGTTTTTTAGCGAGGGCCGGGTTTACACTGGAGCACTTTGGTACATTGCCCTGAGTATTTTTCTTGGGCATTTTTTAAAGCTAAAAGCAAATCAGCCCGTTAAACATAAACTGATCATAGTACTTGGTAGCATAAACTTTTTACTGATTTTAATTTCGATTTCCTTATTGGTGTTTTATAAGGACTTTGAATTTCGCCTCTTTTTTGTGTTTGGCTACATCATATTCCTGGCTTCTATCGTCATCCTTTTCTGGTCGGCAATAACGCATCTAAAAATTGAAAAAACCCAGGCTATTTATGCACTTCTTGCCTTTGCTCCACAGTTTGTATGGGGTGCTTGTTTAATTTTAAAGACATTTGAAATTATTCCAAAATCACTGGGTGATAATTGGATGTTGTTTATCAGTCTTTATGAGGTGTTTTTGTTCGGATACGTTTTATCTAGAAATTACATCGACATTTTTTTTAAGAACAACGAACTGATGCAGCAGGTTATTTTTGAAAAAGAAAGTTCTTTGAGGGCCATTAGTGAAGTTCAGCTGCGCGAGCGGAGAAACATCGCTAACATTATTCACGACAATGTAGGGAGCAAGATTGCGCATATTATTCATCTTTTCGACATGAAGAATGCCGAACTTGCCAAGCAAACAATAAACGAACTGGCTGAAGATATCAGAGAGATATCTCATAAAATACTGCCAAAAGCACTTGATGAAGGTGCCTTGATATCTAGTTTACAAAGCCAGATCTCAAGCCTGAACGCAGGTTTAACAGATGCAAAAATTGAGCTTTTCTGTTATGATTTTCCTGATAAAATTGATGAAAAATGGATTTATGATTTATACCTTATTGCACTTGAGGTTATAAACAATGCGATTAAACATGGTAACGCGGAGTTAATCACCATCGAGCTTTATAAATATCCCAAAAACTATCATTTTCAATTTACAGATGATGGGCTCGGCTTCGATCTGCAGAAAACAAGCAAGGGCTTTGGGCTCGAAAATATCGAAAAGAGAGTAAATTATTACAAAGGTAATTTCGAAATCAGTAGTGTTAAAAACGAAGGCACTATTATCCAGATCAATATCCCGTCCAATCGTTAGTCTGTAACTTTTTCATAAATTATGTATATGTAAATATACCCTTTATTGGGTATTTCTGCCAACGTATCTTTAGTATACTTTTAGCTTTAATAAAAGCAAAACACCCTTTAAATTAATGGAAATGAAACAACTACTTACAGCAGTACTAAGTGTGCTGGCTATTGCGGGTTATGCGCAAGATTTAAGTCCAAAAAAGAACGAAAGTGGAAAATATGGATTTGTAGACAAGGCAGGAAAAGAAGTGATCCCTTTTAAGTACGAGAAGGCTGGGTATAGTTTCCACGAAGGATTGATCGCGGTTAAACTAGATGGAAAATATGGCTTTATAGATGAGACAGGTAAAGTGGTTATCCCATTCAGATATGATGATGCCATTTACTTTAAGGATGGATTTGCGCAGGTTGAGTTAAATGGGAAATCGGGTTATATCGATAAAAAAGGTAAGGAAATCACGGCCCTAAAATACGATGTTGCCTTTGATTTTTATGAAGGTATCGCCAAGGTGAGGCTAAACGAGCAGTATGGTTTTATTGACGCCACAGGTAGCGAAATTACGCCTTTAAAGTATGAAGACGGAAATAACTTTAAAAATGGTTATGCCAGTGTGAAACTAAAAAATAAATGGGGGTTTATTGATAAAACAGGCAAAGAGTTTACAAAGTTTAAATACGACTATGCAAAGGATTTTAATGATGGGGTTGCTCCTGTTGAAAAAAATAAACTCTATGGCGCTATTGATAAAAACGGAAACGAAATCATCCCTTTCAAGTATAGGTTCATCGCTGATTTTGAGGGAGGTTTAGCTAAAGTTGGGCTTAATGGCAGAGAGGGTTTTATAAACACAACAGGCGAAGAAGTTATCCCGATTAAATACGATGCGGTTGGCAGCTTTGAGAATGGAGTGGCCAGGTTTAGATTAAATGGCAGATGGGGAGCAATGGATAAAACAGGTAAAGAAATTACACGATAAACAAACACGGACATGAAAAAATTAACAGTATTGTTTTTTTTACTTTATGGGTCTTTCGCTTTTGGCCAGGAGACTTACGAGAACAAGAAATTAGCCCTTATTAACGACGTTTTTTATAAAAGCACGAGGCAAAACATTAACTCCTTTATGAAGGATAAAGGTTTTGAAAAGGGGGATGTTGAAGAAGGTGAAGGCGATGTTAAAGAAATATTGGCCTTCGACTCCAAATTTGATATGATGGAGGTGTCTTATGGGAAAAACGATAAAATTTCGACTATAGTCTGTATTTTTTCAGGCGCGATTAATGTGGCATTTATCGACATGGAGCTAAAGAACAAGGGATATACAGCTAAAATGGTTAAACAATCGATAGATGGGCAGCCGGTTAATAAAAATATATGGAGCAAATCCGGAACGAAGTACAATTTTATTACCTATGCTGATGAAAAGGAAAAAATTGGTGTTTTAGGCTATGGTGTGTATTAGAACTGGTTGTTAATCATGGCTTGTTTACTTTAATAAAATGAAACTCAAAGGCGCAGAAAAACAGTTCTGGTGGCATTTTGGACATATTACCGAAGCTAAAAACATCCCTACAGAACTGCCCGGTTTTGCCAGCATCGATTCGATGGTTGATGATGAGTATTTAGCCATGCTTTTTGCAAAAGTTTCGGTTATGGGTAGTATTTATTTGAAAGAAACGAGGATAACAGATGCAGGGGTGAAATTGATCAGCAATGTTAAGCAGCTTAAAGATTTAACGCTGATGAAGCATGAAAATATTACTAAAGCGTGTTTGCCTTATCTGAACAAACTGACCGATCTGGAATACCTCGATATCTGGAGAACTAAAATCCGCTTAGAAGATATATGGGTTTTAAAAGATTTAAAAAACCTTAAGGAGCTGCATATATCGCCTCACGAAGAGGGTATAGAAGAAAGTAGGGATACTATTTTGGAAAAGATAATTAAAGCGGAAGAAACGTTGCCCAATTGTATTATTCACACTTGATATCATCAATAGGTAAATATTTTACCTCAGGATATTGAACACTAAATTTAGCGATATGTTCGCGAATAGTGTCCTCCTGACCTTTTGGAATAGAAGCATTTAACACAATCGAATGTGGAATTCATAAAGAATGTGGAAAAAATTAAAATAGGTTTTTTTTTCTCAAAAATAATCCCTAATATTGCAATCCGATTTTCACGGGATGAAATATCGATTTAATAGCTTAAAATCATGGATTTAGTAAAATTTGTTGAAGAGCAGGCCATCGCAAAAAAAGATTTTCCTGCGTTCAAGTCTGGCGATACAGTGAGCGTGCACTATAAAATTCGCGAAGGTAATAAGGAACGTATCCAAATTTACCAAGGTGTTGTAATACAACGTAACAGTGCTGGTGCTAACGAAACTTTCACAGTTCGTAAAATGAGCAACAGTGTTGGGGTTGAGCGTATTTTTCCTATCAATTCTCCAAACATTGAGAAAGTAGAAGTGAATAGCTATGGTAAAGTTCGTAGAGCGAAATTGTTCTATTTACGTGCTTTAACTGGTAAAGCTGCTCGTATCAAATCTTTGAGAAAATAATACTCTTTATTATAAGATATAGCCTTCACGATTAATTTCGTGGAGGTTTTTTTGTTTGTACATTTGTTAAATGTTAGATTCTGCTTTTTTCGACCAAGTGTTTTGGGGTAATACCGTAAAAGCCTATTTCCTTTTCGGAGGCATACTTTTTTTAGGCTTAGTTTTTAAGAACATTGTTTCTAAGCTGTTAAGCAGGTTGCTGTTTAAGCTTTTCAGAAACTTTTCAAATCAATCGCATAACGATGCTTTTGTTGCCTTACTGGTAAAACCCATCGAGGTTTTTATTCTGTTAACCACACTTTATCTATCCATCAACCAGTTAAAACACCCATTAGAGGTGGCTGTATTCCATTACAGCAAATTAATTGGTAAGGTTAAAGAGTCCATACCTGTAACAATTGGCGATTGTATTGACCGGATATTTTTGTTTGGGATCATCCTATCTATTTTTTGGATTATTTTAAGGATAATCGACTTCATTAGCCACGTTTTGTTATATAAAGCCTCACTTACTAATAACAAGTCAGATGATCAATTGGTTCCTTTCTTGAAGGAGCTGTTTAAGACGATCGTAATCTTTATCGGTTTTTTTACGCTGCTGGGTTTTGTTTTCGAGGTAAATGTATTAACGCTGATTACAGGATTGGGTATTGGTGGTATTGCCATTGCTTTGGCGGCTAAAGAGAGCTTAGAGAACTTGATAGGTTCATTCACCATCTTTTTGGATAAACCATTTACGGTTGGCGACCTGGTAAAGGTTGATGGTGTGGAAGGAACGGTTGAAAAAGTAGGTTTTAGGAGTACAAGGATCAGAACTTCTGAAAAAACGATGGCTACTATACCTAATAGAGGTATGATTGATGGTGTTTTAGAAAATCTTTCGCTCAGGAATTCGCGCAAGGTCTCTTTTATTATCGGGCTTACTTACGAAACCAATTCGGAATCACTTAGAAAAATTATTGCCGAAATAGAAGGTTACATCAATAATCATCAGGGTACCAGTGATGATGGAAATGCTTCCTTTAAGAGCTTTGGCGATTCAGGCTTAAATGTAGAAGTTAATTATTTTGTAACCGTACTAGATCATGCCGAATTCCTTAAAATCAGGCAGGAAATCAATCTCGAAATTATGGATATTGTTATCCGGAATAAATCAGATTTTGCTTATCCTACACAGCGTTTAATCAGCGACAGGCCAGCTCCTGCAGGCGATAAAGAAGAGGTGGGTAATGATGCTATGGATTAAATAGTGGTTATAAAGAAGTCAAGTTTTTGACTTCTTTTAAGACTCGTATAAAACAAAAAGCCGCCCCGATTTTACATCAGGGCGGCTTTTCTATATTTATAATATCTGATCTTAGCTTAAGGTAGCTAATGTAGTTATGCCGCCTTTTACAACCTGGTTAAGCTCTACGTTAACCTTTGTTCCTATGGGTAAAAACACATCAACTCTCGATCCGAATTTAATAAAGCCAAATTGCTCAGCCTGTACTACCTGATCGCCTTCTTTCACATACCATACAATTCTGCGGGCTAAAGCACCGGCAATTTGACGGAACAATACAGGGGTACCATTTTTATGCTCTACAACAGTTGTAGTGCGTTCATTCTCTGTTGATGATTTTGGATTCCAAGCAGCAAGGTATTTCCCCGGGTGATATTTGAAGAACTTCACCACTCCAGAAATTGGATTACGGTTAATGTGAACATTTATTGGTGACATAAAAATCGAAACCTGTAAACGTTTATCTTTAAAATACTCCCCTTCTTCTGTTTCTTCGATTACTACAACTTTGCCATCTGCCGGGCAGATCACCAGGTTTTCGCCCGAAGAAAAGCTGCGGCTCGGGTTACGGAAAAACTGTAGTACAATAATAAATAATACGGCTGAAAAGATATAAATGAACCAACGTAACCAGGTTATGTCGTGATATTTATAATCAACTACCGCATTGATTACGAAGATAAACAATATGCTTAAGGCAATGGTGGTGTAGCCTTCTTTATGTATGGTCATTGTTTTAGAAATTATTGGGCAAAGGTGCGAAAAATAAATTAATCCAATCTAAAAATTATGCCTCGGTTGCTCTGTAAATATCAGTCAGGTTTCTGCCAAGGCCATTATAATCTAATCCGTAACCCACCACAAATTCGTTAGGTATTTCAAAACCAACGTATTCTAGTTCTCCAATTTCATGTTTTAAAGCACTTGGTTTAAGCAAAAGAGAAGCTACTTTAATTGAAGCAGGTTTTTTTTCTTTTATCGTTTTTAAAATATGCATTAAGGTTAAGCCTGTATCAACAATATCTTCCACAATGATAATATCTCTGCCTTCAATGTTATCAGGCAGTCCAATCAATTCTTTTACATTTCCCGAACTTGCTGTTCCTTCGTATGAGGCCACACGCATAAAAGCAACTTCGCAGGGTACATTTATTTCTTTGATTAGATCCGCCATAAACAAAAAACTACCGTTTAATACACCAATAAATAGCGGGCATTTGCCCTCGTAATCAACATTGATCTGGATGCCCAGTAAACGGATCCGTTTGTTTAAGGTATCGTTCTCTAAAAATATCTCGAACTCTTTATCCTCTACTTTTATTTTGTGCATGCTGCTATTGAAAGGTTATTGTTGTTTAATTGTATAAATCGGTTAACTGGTTAATCGTGGGTTTTAACTAAGAACTGTAAACTACCAATTGCAAATTGGTCATGGTTAATTGTTTAATCGTGTGGCTCAACTGGTAACCGCCAATTGGCAACCGCAAACTAATTACTACTGAGTTTTTTCCAATTCCTTTTGTCGTCTTCGTTCTTCCCTACGCTCCTGCCTTAATTGTTTTTTTGTTTTAGTGGTATCGGTTGGCGTGGTTATTTGGTTGCTTGAGGTATCTTTTTTAGATCCGCCACCAAAAAGGCGTTCGAAGAAACTTTTATTTTTATCGTGTACAATCACAACTGGTAAGCCGTCTCCATCGTCATCAAATGCTGTAGTATCAATAACAGCCGTATCAGGTGCTAAATACTGGCGGAGGCCCTCTCTTAAACGTACGTTATAGAAACCATAACCAGAAGTATCGCTCGCCACTAAACCTCTTCTCGCCATAATATTTCCCATAAACCTAAAATAGTTGAACATGTAAGGTTTCAGGCTGCCATCAGCCATGAATTTATACATCGATGCCTTTGGTTTAGGAACAATGCTCGCCAGGAACAATCCATCACCGATGGTTAAATCGGCAGGTTGTTTTCCAAAATAATAGCGCGAAGCCTCACCTATTCCATAAATATTCTGGCCTAGTTCCATAATGTTGAAATACACTTCTAGCATCCGTTGCTTGCTTACCAGGTGATTATGCTCAATAAGCCAAACAATTAATATCTCCTCGGCCTTACGGGCCAAGGTTTTTTGACGGCTTAAATAAACGTTTTTAACCAGCTGCATACTGATGGTACTGCCACCACGCTTAAATTTCTTTTCTTTAAAGTTTACGGCAATTGATTTACGGATCGATTCTTCAACAAAGCCGTTGTGCGTAAAAAATGATGGATCTTCTGCTGTTAAAACCGCATTGATAAAATTTTTTGATATTGACGATAAGGGTGTAAAATTTGGGTTTGACGGGCCTATGGTAATATCGCGCATCGGTTTGCCATACTCATAAGGCGTATAAACAAACGGGCTGTTGATTTTTTGCAGGTTGGTTTTGCCCCATTTTACAATTTTGAAATCAACCGGTGTTAAGGTAGAGCTAAAGCGCACACTATCCGGTACTTTAGTATCTAAATAAAAGTTTAAGTTATACTTCACCTTGCCCTGTACTTTTAATCCTTCCAGCGATTCGAACAAGCCTTGTGGAAAAGCATCTAAAACCCCTTGTGCATCCTGTTCTTCGGCATTTAGTTTTAACTCGTATATTTTGTTCTTTCCTAAAGTATATTTAACAAAAGGATGGATCTGTGCATTTTTTAGATAGGCTGTTGAAGTGCTGTCTAAAGCAATGAAATTAGGCCCAACTAAAATATCGGCATCCAGTTTTGCACTTTGTACTATGATATCGTTTGAAGCAATGCGTGGCTGATTAATCAGCATGTTTTTTACCGACCAAGAGCCAGAAATTTTATAATCGTCGCCACTGTATTTCGCATTTTTAAGTTCGGTTTGTAAGGTGTCAAAACTGATTTTTGCGTGTAGCTTATTGTTTAAGTAAGGTAATTCCAGTTTTTTTCCGTCCGCATAAGCGGTAAAGCTCAATTCCTTGCTGCCCGGGTTTACGTAACCGTTTACATGCCAGGTAGATTCGTTATTGTTTACATCAATGGTTGATTTTAAATCGCCACCATCAATTGTAGCCGTTGTTGCAAAAGTCAACTTGGCCGTATCGTGATCATTTAATTTAAAAACCATATTCTTTACATCCATATCGTCAGGGATTTTGTATAAAACCTGATTTAAGATGTTACTGGCTATTTCCGGTAAGTTGGCTTTTCCGTTGGTTTGGGTGCTGTCTTTTTTCTTGCGCTTTAAGATAAAATCGATATTTGTGGTCGAATCTTTTAGTACAACACTTACAAAACCATTGTTCAGTTTTACTTCTGAGAGTTTTACTTTACCAAAAATGAGCGGGAAGAGTTTTACACCCACACTGAGTTCGCCGATATTAGATAGCGTGTCCCTATCTTTAGGAACAACAGAAATATTGGTCATTTTTACGGTGCTAAGCCCTGTAAAACCGGCCGATCCGATTTTAACCTCCAAACCATAATCCTTGTCGGCCTTGGCAATTGCTTTGGCCACCATTTTTTTAAGAAGCGCTTCCCTTTTGCTATAGGCTACCGCACCCAATGCAATACAAACAACTAAAAGAACACCTAAAACCCAGGCTCCGATTTTTAAATATTTTTTGGGGATCTTAATTTTTGGTATTCGCATATAGTCGTTAAAATGGTTAATTGCTTAAACGTAACAATTAAATGTTTATTTCGTGTTAAAATTACAGTTAAAAAGCCTAAATAAAAGTATTTATGGCTATGTTTTGTTAATTTTGAATTTAAATTAATACCATGCATATTAGCCCGCAACAAGTTTTAGATGCGCTTAAAAATGTTGAAGATCCCGATCTTAAAAAAGATCTGGTTACTTTAAACATGATTAAAGATTTACAGATAACAGATAACCAGGTCAATTTTACATTAGAGCTTACTACACCAGCATGCCCGATGAAGGAAATGCTGAAAAATGCCTGTACAAATGCCATTAAGCATTTTGTATCGCCAACGGCAGAGGTAATCATCAATGTAACTTCGAGGGTTACCCAACCAAGCAATTCATCATCGTTAGATAACATCAAAAATATCATTTTGGTTTCATCTGGAAAAGGAGGGGTTGGTAAATCTACTGTAGCGAGTAATCTGGCGGTTGTATTGGCTAAAGATGGTGCCAAAGTTGGTCTTATCGATGCCGATATTTATGGGCCATCGGTACCAACCATGTTCGATCTGGTTGATGCCAAGCCGGGGGCCGAAGAAACAGCAGATGGTAAAACCAAAATTTTACCGATCGAAAAATACGGGATCAAATTATTGTCGTTAGGTTTTTTTGCAGATCCAGGGCAACCAGTGCCATGGCGCGGACCAATGGCATCCAATGCAGTAAAACAGTTGTTTAACGATACAAACTGGGGAGAACTGGATTATCTGATTGTAGATCTTCCACCGGGAACCGGCGATATCCACATCACCATTACACAGAGTTTCCCAATTTCGGGAGCGGTTGTGGTTACGACACCCCAACAGGTTGCCCTTGCTGATACACATAAAGGTTTGGCTATGTTCAGGATGCCGGGAATTAATATCCCGATTTTAGGCGTTATAGAAAACATGTCGTATTTTACACCAGCAGAGTTGCCGGAGAATAAATATCATATCTTCGGAAAAGGTGGCGGTACCGAACTGGCAGCACGTTTTGATGTGCCGTTTTTAGGCGAAATTCCAATTATCCAGAGTATCTCGGAAGCTGGAGATAAAGGAAAACCGGTGGCATTAAACCAAAACCCTCTGCTGGATGTTATATTTGGTGATATTGCAAGTAAAATTGCACAACAGATATCCATCAACAATGCGCAAATGGCGAATTGCTAAAAAATTACTATTTTTATAAATTAAAATATATATAATGAATTTAACAGAACAAGTAGAACAGGCATTGGAAACTATCAGGCCATATTTAAAGGCAGATGGAGGTGATGTTTCTGTTGAAGAAATTACATCTGAAGGAACGGTAAAGCTTAAACTTTTAGGCAACTGTGGTTCTTGCCCGATGAGTTTCATGACTATGAAATCTGGTATCGAACAGGCAATTATGAAAGCTGTTCCTCAGATCACTTCAGTAGTTGCCGTTAACATGGCCGAGCAAGATTAAGCTTTAACACTATTTAACAAGGAAGTTTTATTAATAAAATTACTTTTGTCTTAATGAGATATTGTGTTGCCCTAATTTGCCTTATTTTTTCTGTTACCGCTCTTGCACAACAAAAGCCGGCACAGGATAAACTCATCCAATTTTCAGGGATTATTACCGATATCGATAGCTCAAATGTGATACCTTATGTTACCATCACCAATCTTTCTGCGAAGAGTAAAAGGGTTGGCGCTGATTATAGAGGGTATTTTACCTTCATTGTAAATCCTGGCGATACCATCTTGTTCACCGCTATTGGTTACAAGAAATTTTCTACGGTAATTCCAGAAAGTACGCCGGATAGTAAGTACACCATTATGGTTAAACTGAAAGCCAATGTGATCGATTTACCGTCGGTGCGTGTTTTTCCATGGGCAACAACAGAAGAATTTACCCGTGAGTTTTTATCAATGAAACTGGCGGATGATGATATGGCTATAGCCAAAAAGAACCTCTCACGGTCCTCAATTGATGGTTTGATCCAAACTTTACCGCGTGATGGACAGGAAATCGGAAGCCAGAATTACCGGTATAACTTTGATAGGATGATCAATAAAAACATGGTGCAAACCAATCCCCTTCTTAATCCTTTCGCCTGGGGCAAGTTGATGCAGCAGATTTTTGATGGCGATAAGAGTAGGACGAATTAGTCTCATGGGGTCGTCATCTCGACTGAAGCGAAGCGAAATGGAGAGATCTATCTAGTTAGATTTAGCTTCGCTGAGCCTTCGGGTTCTCGACTACGTTGCACTCCGCTCGAAATGACGACCGTGGTAATTGCAGGAATAAAAAAGGGAAAACGTTTCCATTTTCCCTCTGATATCTTTCAAAACTTATCTTTTCTTACTTTTATTCGGAAACTTCATTTTGTAATCTGTTTTGATATTTCCTTTCGAAATTGCATCCAGTTTGCTTTTAAGCATGGTTTTGCGAAGAACACTTACTTTATCGGTAAATAGTTTTCCTTCGATATGATCGTATTCATGTTGGATTACGCGCGCAGGCATTCCGTCTACATCCTCAGTATGTTCTACCCAGTTTTCATCAAAATAGGTGATTTTGATATTCGGCTTGCGCGTAATGTTTTCCCGGATATCAGGGATACTTAAACAGCCTTCGTTAAAACTCCAGGCCTCGCCCGTTTCTTCCAAAATTTCGGCATTGATAAATACTTTTTTGTAGCCGGGTGTGCCATCTTCATCTTCGCCTGTATCTACAATAAACAAACGGATAGGCAAACCAATTTGCGGGGCAGCTAAGCCTACACCATTTGCATAATACATGGTATCGAACATGTCGCTGATTAATTGTTTTAATCCTGGATAATCTTTATCAATATCGGTTCCTACCTTTTTTAAAACAGGATCACCGTAAGCTACTATTGGTAATTTCATTGTATTATATTTTTTTCAGACCTCAATCTGAGCTTGTTAATTTTGCAAATGCTGTCAGTCTGAGCCTGTCGAAGACCCTTAGTTAAGTCCTTCGGCAGGCTCAGACTGACAAAACGAAAGATTGACTTACAAAAATAAGAATTATTCCTCTATTGGGCAGAAAGTAAAGATGTTCAGTTGCTCAATATCTAAAATCTCGTTGGCAACATCTGCCATTTGTTTGGTGGTAACTGCGTTTATTTTCTCAAAAACAGTTTCCAGAGAATCGATTTTGTTGTGATCGATCAGGCTTTTGGCCATCGAAATGATTAAACCAATCCTGTTTTCCTCCCCTAAGGCAATCTGTCCGATAAATTTGTTCTTGGCTTTTTGTAACTGTAATTCATTTAAAGGATGTTCTCTGAGCTTTTTGATCTCCTTAAAGATTAAAGAGAGTGCTTTGCCATGTTTTTCTTTATCTGTTCCAAAATAAAGGGAAAAAATACCTGTATCGCTTAATGGAGAAAAATTGGACTCGATGGTATATGCAATCCCATATTTTTCCCTGATCTGCAGATTTAATACCGAACTCATCCCATTGCCACCAAAGTAATTATTCAATAGCATTAAAGGTACCTTTTGCGATTGGTGTGTAGAATATGCCTGCCTGCCTAAAATACAGTGTGCCTGCATGATCGGCTTGTAGATAGTCGTATTGTTTTGTGCGATTATACCTGGTTTAACCCTTTCTTTGTTTGGATTATTCTCTTCAACATCAGCAAAATGTTTGCTCCCTTTATTTACAACACTATTTAAGGTGTAATTGCCCAAAACGGCTACCACAATTTCGTTTGTGCGGTAATTGGCCTTTCTGAAATTGATTACATCTTCCCTGGTAAAATGCTGAACGGATTCGGTTGTGCCCAAAATGTTGTTGCCCAGTGCATGGCCAGCGAAAAGCATATCTTCAAAATCATCGTTTATGGCCTCTTCCGGTTGATCTAAATAAGAAGAGATTTCATCCAGGATTACACTTTTTTCTTTATCCATTTCCTCTTCAGGGAAAGTGGAGTGGAACAGAATATCGTTGAAAAGATCTAATGTTCTATCTAAATATGGATTTAAAAAAGAAGCGTGTACGCAGGTGTATTCTTTTGTAGTATAGGCATTTAAATCTGCCCCAACACTCTCCAAACGATTTAAAATCTGGTTGGTGCTCCGTTTTTCGGTACGCTTAAAAATCAAATGCTCAATAAAGTGTGCTAAACCCGCTTTGTTTTCAGGCTCATCGCGCGATCCTGTGTTGACGATGATACATGCGTGAGATATGGCAGAGGCCGAGGGCACATGCAATAAGCGTATGCCGTTTGGCAAAGTGTGAACATTGTATTCCATTGGGGAGCAAAGATAAGGCTAATTGCTTACAAAGCTTCTGTATCTGGGTATTGCAATTGTAAAGCGGAAATCAATTTATGCTTGGTAGGCCTTTTGAGTATCAAAAAAATAAAATTAGCGGCACCGAATATTAAAAAGAATGAATTATGTGTCATAAAAAAACCAACAATATTAAAAAGAGCACCACCTTCCAGCATTGCCGAACTAATGATAAACGCACTTTGATACATGTTAATCTTTGTGTCGGCAGAAGCATTTTTGTCGATTTTTGCCATTAAGTTTCTGTGAAAAAAGATACTCGCCGAGATGGTGATCAATCCCATAATCGGAAATATTGGGTTAAAAGGCGAAGTGGTTTTAGGGTTGGCATCAAAAAACATGATTTCGCGATTGAGAAAGATGGTTACAAGTGCAAAGAGGAAAACCCCAGCGCATAAAGCAAGGTGGATAATTTGGAGTGTTTTTAGTTTAGTATTCATTGTGGATTTAGCTCGATTTAAATTTAAGAAGGATGGTTGTCATTCCCGCGCAGGCGGGAATGACGAATCTATTGAAAAATTATTTCGTTATCCCCTCCAATGAGAATAAAAATGCCCACCTTAGTGAAACATCTTTTAAATAATCGAAACGGCCTGATGCGCCGCCATGGCCAAATTCCATATTGGTTTTAAGCAATAATACGTTCTTATCCGTTTTAGTTGCCCTTAATTTGGCTACCCATTTGGCCGGTTCGAAATACTGCACTTGGCTATCGTGCAGGCCTGTAGTAACTAACATATTTGGGTAAGCTTTTTTCTCTATATTTTCGTAAGGAGAATAGCTTTTCATATAATCGTAAGCCGCTTTTTGTTTCGGATTGCCCCACTCGTCGAACTCATTGGTGGTTAAGGGAATGCTTTCATCCAACATGGTATTAATTACATCCACGAAAGGGACATCGGCTATAATACCGTTCCATAAATCGGGAGCCATATTAGCCACAGCGCCCATCAATAAACCACCTGCGCTACCTCCATGTGCATACAAATGGCCTCTTGAAGTGTATTTCTGATCAACAAGATACTCGCCTGCCGAAATAAAATCTGTAAAGGTGTTTTTCTTTTTCATCAATTTACCGTCTTCATACCATTGGCGGCCCATTTCCTGTCCACCACGGATATTGGCAATGGCGAAAACAAAGCCACGGTTTAATAGGCTTAATCTTGGCGAAGAGAAGTTTGCATCTGTACTCGATCCATAGGATCCATAAGCGTAAAGCAGCAATGGTGCATGTCCGTTCTTTTCAAAGCCTTTTTTGTAAACCAAAGCAATTGGGATTTTTGTGCCATCTTTTGCTGTCGCGAAAACGCGTTCCGTTGCATAATCTTTAGGATCGTAACCGCCAATAACTTCCTGCTGTTTCATTAGTTTTTTATCCTTTTTCTCGAGGTCGTAATCGTAAACTGAGTTTGGTGTGGTTAAAGAGGTGTACGAATAACGCAGTGTTTTGCTGTTATACTCTGGATTTGCACCAACACCAGCAGCGTAAACAGGTTCATCAAACTTGATATAATAATCGCTACCATCTTTTTTTAGCACGCGTAATTCGGTCAAGCCATTTTTACGTTCAGAAAGAACTAGGTGATCTTTAAATTCTTCGCCATATTCCAATAACACATCTTTACGGTTCGGAATAACCTCTTTCCAGTTCTCTTTTTCTGTTTTATCTAAAGGGCATTCCATCAAACGGAAATTTTTGGCGTTCCAATTGGTTACGATGTAAAATTTATCGTCAACGGGTAAAATATCGTATAAAACATCTTTTGAACGGGGAGAAAATACTTTGAAGTCGGCTTCGGGATGATCTGCATCGATTATTCTATATTCGGCAGTTAGTGTTCCTTGCGACCCAATGAAAATGTAACGCCCGTTTTTTGATTTCATCACACCAATATAGTTGCTATTATCCTTTTCGTTGTAAACAACAACATCTGTTTTGGCGTCGGCACCAAGTGTGTGTCTTTTAATTTTTTCGCTTAATAGCGTTATGGGGTTTTTTGAGGTGTAAAAAAACGTTTTGTTGTCATTTGCCCATGCCACCGCACCTTGGGTATTGGTAATAACATCTTTTAAAATCTCACCTGTTTCTAAGTTTTTAATATTGATGGTGTACTGTCTGCGTGAAACCTGATCTACACCAAAAGCTAAAAGTTTATTGTCGGGACTAACACTAAATCCGGTTGCGCTGTAATAGGTATGACCTTTTGCCAGCTTATCCACATCTAAAAGTATTTCCTCTGGGGCAGATAAACTTCCTTTTTTACGGCAATACTTAAAATATTGCTGCCCATCTTCGGTTCTGGTGTAATAGAAATAACCGTTTTTGAAAACAGGAACAGATTCGTCTTTTTCTTTAATCCTACCTTTCATTTCTTTAAACAGATCGGACTGAAATTGATCTGTACTTTTCATCATCGTGTTGAGGTAGGTATTTTCGGCTTTTAAATAATCGACAACTTTTGTACTGTCGGGACCTTTTTTAAAATAATCGATCATCCAATAATAATTATCTACTACGGTATCGCCGTGTATAACTCTTTGGTGAGGAATAATTTCTGCTACTGGAGCTTTGGCATCGGGCCACTTAATCGCTTTCATTTCTTTCTTTTGAGGGTTATTGCAAGCCGTAATTGCACTAAGTACAATTAAGCCAGGTAAGATACGTTTCATAGTGATTTGAATTAGGTCGAATGCAATTTAATAATTTAGTTCAATAGTTCACTAGCGATTAGTTCAATAGTTCACTTGTCATTTGTAGCGTAGCGGTTAATTGTTGAACCGTTTATTCTACGCCCAACGCAAAGCGCTTAGCACCCTAACTAATTATCATTTCAGCAAAAATCCATTATGCCTATAGATAATCATCTGAATTAGAAAAATTGATGGTAAATTGCCACATCAAATTGCTTGAAAATAATAATGAAATTAGGGTACAAAAAAATAGTTGTTAAAGTTGGTTCAAATGTAATTACACAGTCGAACGGTTTGCCTGATGAAGCAAGGATTAAACATCTTGTGAATCAACTGGCCAATATAAAAAAACTTGGTATTGAGGTTATTTTGGTTTCTTCGGGAGCTGTGGCTTCTGGTAGAAGTTTGATCAAGGTATCTGAAAAACAGGATGCTGTAACTACACGACAATTATTGGCGGCCATTGGTCAGGTAAAACTGATTAATACCTACGCTAATTTCTTTGCAGCACATGAAATTCAGTGTGCACAGGTTTTGGTTACCAAAGAAGATTTCCGCGACCGGGCACATTATTTAAATATGAAAAACTGCTTACAGATTTTGCTTCAAAATGAGGTAATCCCTGTAGTGAATGAAAACGATGTAGTTTCGGTTACCGAGCTGATGTTTACTGATAATGATGAACTGGCAGGGCTTATTGCCTCGATGTTAAATGCAGATGCGTTGATTATTTTATCGAATGTAGATGGCATTTATAATGGTGATCCGAAAGTTGAAGGTTCAGCTGTTATTGAGGAAATTAATGGTTCAGTTACCAACCTGGCCTCTTTTATCCAAACGGGTAAATCGCAATTTGGCCGTGGCGGAATGATCACCAAATCGACCATGGCACAAAAGGTGGCTAAACTGGGCATAACAGTCCATATTGCCAATGGGACGAAAGACGATGCGCTGACTTCTTTATTGAATGACGAACTGGTGCATACACGCTTTGTTCCGGAAAAAAGTAAATCAGGCAAGAAAAAATGGATTGCTCACTCTGAAACTGCCGCAACAGGCGTTGTGAAATTAAATGATGGCGCAAAAACAGTATTAACCTCCGGTAAAGCCACCAGTTTATTGCCCGTAGGGATTATCGAAATACAAACAGACTTTTTAAAAGGTGATATTATTAAAATCATAGACGAAAAAAACAATCTCATAGGGCTCGGAATAGCAGAATACGGATCGGACAAAGCGAGGGAAAGAATCGGGCAAAAGAAACAAAAGGCGCTGGTACATTACGATTATTTTTACTCGGCTATTTAAGATTCACCGCAAAGGACACAAAGAGAAGACGCAAAGAACGCTGAGGCAGTATGAACCAAATGAAAGAGCATCACTAGCTTTGCGTTCTCTGCGAAAACTTAGCGCGCTTTGCGGTTAATAATTAACAAAATGGATTACAAACAATACTTCGAAAAAGCAAGGCAGGCAAGTCGTACCTTGGTTAGCCTTGGTAAAGAAACGACAGATGCGGTGCTAACAGATCTTGCTGATGCCTTAGTTGCAAATACAGATGAGATTCTTGCCGAGAACGTCAAAGATTTAGCTAAAATGCCGATCGAAGACCCCAAATACGACAGACTGAAGCTAAGTGCAGCACGTATTGCTGATATTGCGAACGATCTTAAAAATGTTGCAGGTTTAAGCAGCCCATTAGGTAAAATCCTTTCAGATAAAACGCTGGGAAACCAGCTTCATATCCAAAAAGTTAGTGTGCCTTTAGGTGTTGTGGGTGTAATTTACGAGGCCCGCCCAAATGTTACTGCTGATGTATTTTCACTCTGTTTTAAAACCGGAAATGTTGCTGTGCTTAAAGGAGGCAGTGATGCTGAATTTTCGAATCTGGCTATTGCAAAGGTGATACACGATGTTTTAGATAATTATAAAATCAATCGCAATGTTTTAACCTTATTGCCGGCTGAAAGAGCTGCAACCGAAGCCTTATTGAATGCAAGAGGTTTTGTAGATGTTTTGATCCCGAGGGGAAGTCAATCGTTGATTAATTATGTTCGCGAAAACAGTAAAATCCCCATTATTGAAACCGGAGCTGGGATTGTACATACTTATTTTGACGAGACTGGTGATTTGGAGAAAGGCAAAGCGATTATTTTTAATGCGAAAACCAGAAGGGTAAGTGTTTGTAATTCTTTGGATTGTGTACTAATTAATCAAAATCGGCTTAATGATATATCCATGCTTTTATCTCCCTTAGCTGAGGGTAATGTAGCGTTATTTGCTGATGAAAGAAGTTATGAAGTATTAAAGGCATCTTATCCTGCGCAACTGTTAAACCAGGCTAAACCTGAACATTTTGGTACAGAGTTTTTATCGTTAAAGCTAGCCGTTAAAGTAGTAGCTGATTTAGCCGAAGCATTAAACCACATTGCTGATTATAGCTCTAAACATAGTGAGGCCATTATTTCTGAAGATGATGCGAGTATTGCTCAATTTTTAAACGAAGTAGATGCTGCTGCGGTTTATGCCAATGCTTCTACCGGATTTACGGATGGTGGCCAGTTTGGTTTGGGCGCCGAAATTGGCATTAGCACGCAAAAACTCCATGCGCGTGGGCCAATGGGGCTGGAAGAATTAACCAGTTATAAGTGGGTAGTGAGAGGTGATGGACAAGTAAGGGGCTGATCGGTTTTATTGTTATTCTGAGGGGTGATTTATTTTATAAAAGTCAATATAAATTACAGTTGATTTTTAAGGAAATAAACGGTCTCAAAGTATCGTCATTTCGACCGTAGTGTTCCAAAGGAACTCCTTGGGAGGAGAAATCTTTTAAATTTCATTTCAATAATTTGCTTCAAAGATCTCTCTCCCGAAAGTTCGGGATTACACTCCAGTCGAGATGACGACCTTTCTATAGGGATCTGTCAATGATAGCGCAGTGAAGAATGACAGCATAGTATTAAAGTTCAAAAACCTCTCCTCTTTCAGGTACGGCAACATTAAAGCCATCTTCTTGTAAAGCCAATGATAAACTTTTGAGGCTTTTATCTTCACCATGAACCAAGAAAACTTTTTTGGGCTGTCCTGTTTGTTTAATTGTTTTCACTAAATCATTGTGATCGCCATGGCCACTGAGCAGATCGGTTTGGTGTATTGTGGCGTAAACCATCATTTCACGGTCTTTAATGCGAACAATAGGCGCTCCGCTTAATAGCTTGTAACCAAGTGTTCCTTTGGCACAGTAGCCAATAAAAAGAATGGTGCAATAATAGTTCTGAATGTTGTAGTATAAGTGATCCTGAATCCGCCCGCCTTCTAACATGCCTGCGGAAGAAATAATGATACAAGGATCAAAATAATTAGAAACATCTTTACTTTCTTTCATCGTTTGAACGTAAGCAAGATGCTCAAATTCAAACTCATCGCCCATGGTTTTATAAAAATCCTTAGCTTCCTGATTTACCAGATTATGGTGTTTGCGGTAAACCTCAGTAGCTTGGATGGCCATGGGGCTATCTACAAAAATCTGAATAGGTGGCAACAGTTTTTTGGTGAAAATCTGGTTTAAGGCAAATACCAACGATTGCGTACGACCAATGCTAAATGCAGGAATAATCAATCGCCCAGGGCTTTTAATGCATGCTTCGGTAATTTCCTGAACTAATCTTTCCTCTAAAGTCTGATCTTTGGTGTGCATTCTCCCGCCATAAGTTGCTTCGCTTACCAGGTAGTCTACCTCTGGCAGCGGCTCAGGGTTAACCAATACCGGATAATTTTCTCTGCCGATATCGCCAGTAAAGGCAATTTTCTTCTCTACGCCATTGTCATTGATGGTTAAAATAGCTGCGGCAGCGCCAAGCAAATGGCCAACTGGCACAAAGGTTAGGCTAATATCACCGTTGATCTTGAAAGGCTTGTTAAAAGCAATGGTTACAAAACGATCGATCGTATCCATTACATGTTTGTGCAGGTATAAAGGTTTTGGTCCGCTAAAATTGCCGCGTTTAGTTCTGGGTTTTCGGCCTGCTTTCCTTAAAAAAAGTTCGACAGAATCGAATAATAGGATCGAAGTAAGGTCGGCTGTTGGTGGTGTACAGAGTACCTGACCTTCAAAACCCAATCGAACCAGTGTGGGCAAATTACCTGAGTGATCGATATGGGCATGCGTTAAAATAACAAGGTTTATACTTGCCGGATCGAAAGGGAATTGTTGGTTTTCTTCCTGATAGGTTTCCTTCTCATAATCTAATCCACAATCTATCAGTATTTTATAATGGCCAACTTCGAGTAGGTGCATACTTCCTGTTACCTGTTGTGCTGCGCCCCAAAACGTTAACTTCATCTTCTTATCTATCGCGTAAGTTCTTTAGCCGTAAAGTAATATAAATGATGGGATTTTTAAACAATCAAGCGTAATTTTTTAATTATAGTCCATTTTCTTCTCTAAATTTTAACCCCCTCGATATTTCACTTTTTGCCTCTTCCGAAAAATCTTCCAAATCAGCTGTTGTAATGATTTTATCTACAAGCATAGCAATTACAGTATCTAAAAACCATGAATTTCTAAGTCCGTCGTATCTTCTGGCGATGTGTTTATCGAAATCTGTTACAGCGGTGAAAATTTTATAATAATCGTCTCTATTGTCTTCAGGCTGTTGTTTTTTCCATTGGTCTAAAATTTCAGAAAATGCCTGCATTTCTTTTTTTAGTTCCCGTTGTAAAGCTATCTCGAATAACTTTCTGGCAATTTTGTTGTCTGCTTTAGAAAAACTCATGTTCATGTTAAAATTATAATATAAAGATAAGAATGTCTTATATATTTCGCTCGACTTAAGCTCAACAAAAAGATTTTTTATCTTTGCAAGAAATATTAGCCATGCAAGAACCTTTCGACATTGAAATCGGACCAATTAATTATTCAGTTTTCCCTGAAGGAAATGATTCATATACTATTTTTAAAGATGGAAGAGAATATATCCAGATTCAAAAAGATACTTCATCTATCTGGTTAAAAATGGATTATAAAACTGAACTTCCAATTTTTGAAGAAGACGAAGAAGTAAATGCTATTGGACAGGCCATTGAAAAATATGTACCTGAAGAAGATGAGGAAGAAGACGAGTTATAATAAAATCCTCAACAAGGTTTGGCTAAACCAGTCCGTGTTGAGGATTTAAATTTAGGCAAGGAGCTTTAATAATTCTTCTGCAACTTTTTCTGATGAGGCAGGGTTTTGTCCCGTAATCAATAAGCCATCAACTACAGCATAGGGACTCCAATCAGCTATCTTGCTGTAATGTCCGCCATTTTTGATCAACATATCCTCTACTAAGAAAGGCACTACGTTTGTCAATTGTACGGCTTCTTCTTCGGTATTGGTAAACCCGGTTACATTTTTTCCGTTCACCAGGTATTCACCATTTATCTTTACATCCTTAAGCACTCCAGGAGCATGACATACAAAAGCAACAGGCTTGTTGGCGGTATAGAATTTTGCAATGAGTTGTTGTGAAGTTGCGCTTTCTGCTAAATCCCAAAGTGGTCCGTGGCCACCAGGATAAAAAACGGCATCATAATCATCCATCATTATATCGGCCAATGGAATGGTATTTTTTAATTTGTCCAAAAGAACCGTGTCTTTGTCCATTCTTTTCGTCGTTTCAGTTTGAAAAGAAGGATCTTCACTTTTAGGATCAATTGGCGGCTGACCACCTTTTGGTGAGGCCAATACAATATCGATACCTTTGTCGGCTAAGGCATAATATGGCGCTGCCAATTCTTCTGACCAAAAACCTGTTTTTAAACCTGTATTTCCTAATTCGTCGTGGCTTGTAAGCACGAATAAAACTTTCTTATTCATATTTTTATGTTAAGTGTATCACAAAATTAGTGCTCTTGAATAGGGCAGCAAAGGACTTCAATCACAAATTTAATGTGCGCAAGATCACACTTTTGCAGAAAGCCTGCTTAAGGTTTCTCTAGAAATGCCCAAGTATGCTGCGATTATTGTTTTAGAAACCCGTTGCATCAACTGGGGATACTGTTGAGCAAGTTGTTCAAAACGCTCTTTCGGGCTTGTGGTCAAAAGTGATAAAACTCTTTGCTGTAAAGCTACATAGCCCAAACTGTTTTTTATCCTGAAAAAATGCTCCATTTTATGGCTTTCGCCGCATAGCTGATCTAAACTATCCTTGCTGATGGAGAGTAGTTCGGAGTTTTCTAAGCAGCTGATGTTCGTAATGGATTTAATACGACCATAAAAAGCCCTAAAATCGGAAAGCCACCAGTTTTCCATCGCAAACTGGATAATATACTCTTTACCATTGGCATCTGTAAACGTAGCCTTTAGTAAACCTTTAACTACAAAATAAATATGATTGACAAATTCATCTTCCTGGATCAGGTACTGGTGTTTTTTAAGCGTTTTAGGTTTGAAATGTGCTGCTATTTGCTCAAACTCCTGATCGGTGAGGGAAATGATTTCTTCGAGGTGTGTTTTTAATTCAAAACTCATGCTATAAATTTAACTAAATTAAGCATGAAACTCATTTTTTTGATTTTGAATGAGGTAAGGTGAAAAAAATAAGGCCCGACTTTTTATTGATCGGGCCTTCTGTCTTTTTAAATGGTTTACCTCGTGCAATTTGCTGTCCAGGTACCTTTAGAATTGGTTACCAAAATTTTTAATGAACTTGCATTAACGCTTATACCTGTTAATCCATCACCAATACTGGTATAGGTGTCACCAGAGCCCTGGAATTTTACGCCTGTAATATCAGGGATACCTGTACCAAAGATAAAATTATAGGTCTCACCAGTTTTAACCACCCTTACTTTTCCATCATCATCGCTAATGTCTTTAGAGCCGTCGTTATAAGTAATGGTTCCGGAATATGTGCCCACGAAGAAATCCCTATCTGCAGGATCGGTATCTTTTTTACATGATGCCATTACGGTTAATGCTATTAAAAGCATGCCGAAAATTTTAACTGTCTTTTTCATCTCTTTCACTTTTTTATTTTAAATAGGTAATAAATGTAACATGGCTATGACAATGACTATGCCAAACGAATCATTGATATCTAAAAAATAGTGAGATTACAGAATAAAATAACAAAAAAAATATGTATTAAAGTGTTGTTTAATAGGTTTTTATGGATGTTAATGGTTGTGCTTTTCATTCATGCTGCCCATACAGATTTTTTACAGCTGCTAGCGCTCACAAACAAATAAAACTGTTCAGTTTAGAAGAACACGGAGTTGTTTATTGAAATTGATATAGACCGATATTTGAAGAAAAAAGAAATTTTTTACCGCCCAAAGTGATCATTTTAGGAAAAATCATCGAATCGCATTTAAATTTTTGGCCGTCCATTTGATAATAAGATAAATAAACGGGATTAGGCAGTTTACCGTTATTCCACTTGATCAATACATCATCATCAAACTTACCGATATCCTTTGTTTGCTTTGTAAAATCATTTTTAAAAAGTTCGGGCTGCCTAACGATTAAAGCCTCTTTTTTAATCTCGAAAACATCACATTTTCCGCTTTGTAAAGGAATGTTTTCGCATGGTTCTAAACCGTATCGGGCCAATAAATTTATTTTATATGCTTCAATTGCTTTTGCGCTTAAACTATCATCCATCTTTTTAAGCGTTGACGACTTTTGTTCCAGACTGTCCTGAATAACTACTGTTTTAAAGGGTTCATATTTTTTATAATCGGGTAAAAAATACTTTTGCCTGTTAAAATACAAGTTCCCTTCTATGTCAATATAAAAAGGTAGTTTCCAGTCGAATACCTTTTCTAGAATAACATTATTGTTTGCATCGATAATCTTAAAAGGTAAGTTGCTTTGGTTAGGAATTAAAATGATTCTATCGTTTTTTAAAAAAGCAACATCCTTAAATTGCTCAGCGCCTATCACCTTCTTAAATTTAGCAGTATCTTTAAGTAAGTCAGCCAATAATGAAACTTCGGGATGTTTATCTTTTTTAGGAAAGGGATTGCACGCAAAAAATAATAATACAAATAAAAAAGTGATATATTTCACGTTATTCTTTGGTATAATTTGAAGGCCCGTTAATGTCTACTGTTTTGCCTAAAAAGTGTGGTTTTCTACCAATTAAAATATCAATTGTAGATTTTACAACGGCAAAATATTCTCTAAAAGAAGCATATTTGTAACCCTGATACGTTCCTTGATCGGCAGCAAAGCCATATGATTTAACGCCCAATTTATTCCCGATATTGATACACCGGTTTAAATGATATTTTTGTGAAACCAGAATGGCTGTATCTACCTTAAAGATATGTTTAGATCTATATAAGGTAGAATAGCTATCAAAGCCGGCGTAATCGAGATAGACCTTATTGGTATCAACACCATGTTCATAACAATAAAGTTTCATTACCGTTAATTCATCATGTGCATCACTACCGTTATCTCCTGACAGCAAAATTTTATCAATTTTATTGTTTTTATAAAGTTCGATACCAGCATCGAGCCTATCTTTTAAGTATTTGCTAGGTTTATTATTGTTAATGCCTGCCCCGAAAATAATGGCCACTTTAGTTTTTGGTACATGTTGTTCAGTCGAGTAAATGGCCGGGTCGGTGTGGTGTTTTACGAGCATGTTTATACTCAATACTACAATCACACCCAAAATGAAGGCATATAACAACAGTTTTATGATTTTTTTGACGTTCATTTATTGTTGCGTTAATTGTTTATCTCTTTAATCTGTGGTTTTGAATTGTTGTTTTTATTTAAGATGGCGACAATCTTTTTATCCAGATCTAAATTGTCAATATCATCGAAAGGTTGGCCAACTTTGTATGGTATGTGCTTTTTATCAAGTCTATACAACTGATAATAATTGGTACCTGTTAAACCGTAACTCACAATTACTTTGTACTTTTTGTTGTAGCTGGGGTTAACAATTTTATCGAAATCTTTCACCTTGGTTAAGGTATGGTTTTTGGGATTAACAAGGTAAAGATTGTAGAAAGAATTTCCTCCCCTAGCACCTGTATCTTCGAAAATTAATAAATCCTCTATTCCATCGTTATTATAATCTTCGTAAGTGATATTGTGTGTGATTTGACGCATGTCTATGTTTTCTTTCCAAAAAATTTTGTCGGCTTTTGGCCCACTTTTACCAAAGTAAATGTTGGCATTGTATATTTCTGCAAATGGTTCTCTATCAATTATTAAGTGTTGTATAGCCAGTATATAACTTTTATCTGCAAAGGGGTTAATATATTGCCATTTACCTTTTGCTTTTTGCTGGTGAAATATTTTTTGGGCAAATGAATAATTGGTAATACTTATTAAGCATAAAAGGAGGGTTAGTTTCATCGAGAATGTAAGGAGCGCGTCAATGGTATTAATGGATTTTTTCATAGAAAGCATCTGCTGGCCAAAAAAAATAAACTTTTTCAAGATAGCAAATAAATAAATAGGTTCTTCCCAAATGTTTACCCTGCCCAGCCATCCCTATCTAAACTCCTATAATTTATGGATTCTGCTAAATGCTCGAGCTCTACATTTTCACTTCCGGCTAAATCAGCGATGGTTCTGGCTACTTTTAAAATCCTATCGTAAGCACGCGCAGATAAGCCTAATCTTTCCATTGCGGTTTTTAACAAAATAGTGCCAGCCTCGCTGATCTGGCATACCTTGCGAACCATTTTCGGGCTCATTTGGGCGTTGCAGTGCAGTTCTTCTTTATCAAGAAAACGTTTGTCCTGAATTTCCCGGGCTTTAATTACACGCTCCCTAATGCGGTTGCTTCTTTCTGTGTCAGCTGTGGAGGCTAATTCTGTAAAATTAACCGGCGTTACTTCTACATGAAGATCAATTCTGTCCAGAAGCGGTCCGGATATTTTACTCAGGTACTTTTGAACCACGCCCGGTGCGCAAACACAATCCTTCTCCGGATGGTTGTAAAAACCGCATGGGCATCCTTGCGTTGCCTTGTTTGCATTTTGAGAACACAACTCCTAAGCCATCTCCTCCAAAATATAAGAAAAACCCAATAACGATTGGCGAACATATCAGAAAGAGATGAGTTGATTTGGGCATATATCAAAGTGAGGTAGGGTGGCATTTTGGCGTTTCCAAGGACTGTATTACAAATTGGGAGAATGGAAGGAATGTGCCTCAGATTAGGCATTATCCAAAAATCATATCATTTTTGGGGTACAACCCATTTAAAAATGGGGAGAAAACACTGGGCGAAAAAATATTTGCCTTCAGATGTGCGAATGGAATGAGCGCAAAAAAGTTTGCGAAGCTCATAGGAGTTGGAGAATATGCTGTGCTTGCACTTGAAGCCAACAGAGGTGTCCCACGAAATGGGACACTTACGAAAGTAAATCAAATCATTGAACCGAATTAAGGATAGAATATTTAATAAATGTCCGCGTTTCTTTGGCTTGCGAAAAACACATACAACAACACTATTTCCAAAATATAGATACATTGAGGAAGTCTGTTTAAATCATCAGAACTAGGTATTGTTCCAAACTGGATAAATTTTTATTTTTAACAGAATCTAAAACGCCTAACAAACCAAACATGATAAAGCCGATTAAGTCTAAACTTGAAGAAATAAAAAAAAATGACCAGGGTATGCCCAGAAAACATATTGCAGTTTTGGGAGCTGGAATGGCGGGGCTAAGTGCAGCATATGAACTATTGGAATTGGGTCACGATGTTACAATTTATGAGGCGCAGTCTCGTGTTGGAGGAAGAGCGTGGACGCACCGATTCAAAGATGAGGATCGCAAAGAGGAAGATTACGCTTATCATGAGCTTGGTGCAATGCGTTTTCCTATAAATCATGATTATACAAGATATTACGCTCAAAAATGTGGGCTTCAATTTCGTACATTTATTAACCATCATGATGATGGTGACGCATTTTACTTTTTTAGGGAAAATCTTTCTCAACATCGCCAATCACTAGAGAAAATGCTAATCCATTTTGATCTTTCCCAATCGGATCGGAATATTATTTTTGCCAAAGGGCCCATACCAGCCGATAAAGCTCCAGAAAAAGCACTACTTAATCTAATGGCTTATCCATTCGAATTATTAATTAACGAGATTATGAGTGATAAGCGAGACAGTGATGCCTTGTTGGACTTAGGCCCCATCACTCCAAGAGTGAGGGAGATTGATCGCTTAAGTTTGAAAGAATTTTTGGCATCTAAAATAGAAAGTGTAGAAGCACTAGAACTTATTGGTCTGGTTACTGGTCTGGAATGTCTGTGGCATAAGGCTGTGACCATGTTTCTTAGGGAAGAAGTTGTTGCTAGGCTTAGAAACCAGATTCAAGGTATTGGAGAAAATGATGCCGGTAGGATTGACGAAATTATTGGCGGAACTGACCTCTTGCCAAAAGAAATGCTAAAAAAAATATTAGCGGCTGGTGGTAATGTATGTTTGCTTCATGAGGTACTTTCTATTGCAACCTTGGAGAATGGAATACAGCTGAAAATAAAAACAGATAAAGGTGAAGAGCATGAACTCCATTATGAGCATGTTATCTGCACGATTCCATTTCCAGTACTCAGAAGGATGAAACTTAAAAATATTAGCATTGAAAAAATGAGGGCTATCCGGAATCTTGGATATACCTCTTCAATTAAAGTGCTCTTATATTGTAAGGACAGATTTTGGGAATCTGAAAATTATAATATAAAAGGTGGCGCAAGCCAGACCGATCTGATCAACCGTCTGGTGTTTTATCCATCCAACAGTATTGAAACTAAAAGCGATGATCAAGTGGAAAGTCTAATGAAGTCAGTGGCGGTCCAATTTCAGAGCTACCAGAGTAAGAAAGTTATCAATGATCAGAAAGCAGGTGGTGTTCTGGTTGGAAGCTATTGTTGGGGAGCAGATGCCTGCCGACTTGGTGTCTTGTCTGCGGATGAACGTGCAAATGTAGTAATTGAGGCCATTTCCAACTTCCATCCAGAGATTCTTGAAGATGGGATGGTTAAAGGTTATGCTTCAATGTACTGGGATGAATTCAAATGGACGGCTGGGGCATTTTGCTTTATGAATCCTAAAGACTTTTCAATATATTATCTTGATAGTATCAAACCTGAAGGAAGGCTTTATTTTGCAGGAGAGCATTGTTCTCTGGATAACGGATGGATACAAGGTTCTATTATTTCCGCCCTTGAAGCTGTATCACATATTGTTAAGACATAAACTCAACGTTTGATACCTACGAATATATCCTCGAAAGGATTTGTTCCTGCTCGGGGGTATTTTTTAAAAATGTTTAGTCTTTCAACTTCAAAACCTACTTTCGCTAGTCTATCAGGATAATCTTGCCCGTATAACCTTACATGGTCAGTTTGGCCGTAATGATATTCTCGATCAACTGGATCTATTATTGAGGAATCCTCGATCGTAAATTCATTGTTTCTAGATATCGGCACTTGTAGTATCGCTCTTCCCTCAGTCTTCAATACACGGTAAATGTTTGACATAGCCAACAGATCCTTTTGAATATGTTCAAGAACATGGTTGCAAATCACAAGGTCAAAGTATCCTTCTGGAAATGAAATGTCAAGTAAATCCATGAATATTACATGCGCGGGATAAGAATAGTTTTTATCAAATAGGTCCGCAGCGATATACTCGGTAAAGGATCCGTCCAACAATTCTTGGCCAAGAAGATTTTCCGGAGCAATGTGTAAAATTCTGATATTTCTTTGGAAGAATATCCTAAGTTCGTAGTATAAATATAAGTAAATCAGCTTTTCCCTATCACTGGCTCTACATTTGGGGCACTGGCCATTGCGTCTACCACTGCCAATCACAACTTGCCCGTATAACCTTGGGCTTGCTGAGCCTATCAATGCCAACTCATTTGAGCAGAAACCACAAAACGGACATAAATATCTTGAATTCATTGAACATTTATCAATTAGATAACGCTAATAAATATATAATAATATTGTATATTTAATTGACTTTATTAAGCTCTATAAGAAGATGTTAGTATATCAAAAACCAGAACAACTTATCGCGCCAAACTTACCAAGACGACTTAGCCCTGAAAAGGCTTTCCTATTTGAAAACAAGGGAACGCTTAAGATTCTTGAAATTGGAAGCAATGGAAAAGAAATTGAAAATTATTTCAAGGAAAAAGGACATCAATACATCAGCTTTGATTTAACTAATCGCGATGCGTTACATAATGGAGATATGAATTCTCTTCCTTATCACGATCGTTCATTTGATGCCGTCCTTATCAATTCTACTCTTCAATACTCCTCTAGTCCTGAGCGGACAATACTTGAGATTTCAAGGGTGTTAACAAAAGACGGGATTCTCGTTGGATCAGTTGCTTTCCTTGAACCTGGTGTTTGGAAAAGCCATACCCATTTCACTTATAGGGGAGTTAATGAATTGCTAAGGAGATGTGGTTTTCTACCTTTAAATATTTGGACTAGCTGGTCCGTGATAGAGGCTTTAGAAATCGCTATAGTTGACGACACTAGGGTAACCGAAAAGACTGAACTATTAATGGGTTTAGCTAAGCTAAAAGAATCGAAAGGTTATGAACAATTATCAACTAATATGAACTTTGCGGCGGGCTTGAATTTTCACGCAATAAAAACAGAATCTAAATAACTCAGTATGCAGGCAAACTTTTCAATCACACCAGATCAAAAAGGCTTTCGATTCGCCTTTTTTACTAACGAAAAACTATGGTATAAATTCTCTTATGTAGCTATTTGTCAAGGTGGAAATATTAAGTATGGAACCCAATCCGGTCAGGTCCCTCCTTCGGGTATGTGGAGTACGATTAGCGTCACTCATCCCGTAATATTTATTGGGATAAATGCTATTAATTTCGCAGTTAATATGGAGCAATTAGAAACCTTTGAACAGAAGCAACAAGAAGACATTGACAGTAATTCAGCATTAGAAATAACAAATGACTTTGATCAATTAAACAAAATTTCGTTTAATCCTTATACTGTGTATCCATCGGGCGACTTTCATTCGAATTTACCAGAAAAGGTAAGTTTCAATCCGTATTCAAACATGGTTGCGGAATTTAGTCCCTATAATTCTCAAGCGGATGCTTTTAATCCATACGGACCTGGTTCTTTAGGCAATTTCAACCCCTATGGTCAACAATTGAAGGATTTAAGCTATGATCCATATGTATTTAGCAAGATCGCTTTAAACCCTTATGAACTTGGGTCTTTAGATAATTTCAATCCTTATGGGCTGCAAATGGATAATTTAGGTTTAGATCCTTATTTATCAAGCATCGCTTTTAACCCATATGAACTTGGGTCTTTAGATAATTTCAATCCTTATGCACTGCAACAGGATAATTTAGGTTATGATCCACATGTATCTAGCAAGATCGCTTTTAACCCATATGATTTTGTCATTCCTAGCAGTAGATTAGAAAAAGAACTTGCATCATATAATCCATACGATTTCGGTATTTCCGACAATGGATTAGACCAGGTGGACGAACTAGCATACTTTAACCCATACCAAACGAAATCCAACATTTAGTGCTTTGCTTTTATGAAACCTTATCTCTCCCTGATCACCCCTTTCAATGGATCAGAGTCTTTCTCTTATTTTCTAAAGTCCATCGAGGTACAACAACTAAGCAAGTCGCTTTTTGAAGTGATTGTTGTTCAGGAAAAGAAAAATGATTGCAAAAAACTAATTGAAATTTTGGCAATGACCATTAATATCAAATTGTTGACCTTACCTCTCACTGCAACTATAGGGAAGCATTCAGCAGGTCCTCTTAGAAATTTTGGAGCAGAATATGCACAGGGGGAGATATTAGTCTTTATTGATTCAGATTGTATCTTACATAAAGAATGTCTTAAGCGTCACCACGATTATCATATGGATAATTCTTCGGCAATGTTATGTGGCGCTGCAGTAGAACTTCCCGTTATCCACCAGAGCGAGAAGAATCTTTTCATGCTCTCAAAAGGCATTAGAATTGAAAATTGCTTTTTGGCACACGACTATCGGGAGAATAACAGACCCACGGATAACCATGGCGTATGGCAGGAGCTCTACTCCTGTAATGCTTCATTCCCCAAACGTATGTTTGAACTAGTCGGAGGATTTGATGACAATGGGTTTCGCTGCCACGATATGGATCTTTCATATCGTCTTTTCAAATTAAGTCCAATATACTTTTATGATGAAACTTGTTTGGTAACACACATTGAACACGAACGTTCTATAAAATACAGGGATGAACAGATTAAGGGGTGGTTATGGATGTGTGAAAAACACCCCGAGCTTCAAATGCTGGGCAGACATAAGATTGCCACCTTTAGATCCGCTTATGCAAACACGATGGAAAAGTCGAAGCGTGAATTTAGTAGAGTTGCTCACGCGCTTCAGAAAGAAGCATTAGTAATAGATAATTATCTATTAATTGAAGAGCCGCAACCATCCAGTATGTTAAAAAAAATCCTTGAAGTGATTCCGACGACGACCTATAGAAATAGTTCCAGTTTGCGTCATCAGATGCGTTTGCATAGAGATTGTTGGGATTTTGGAATTATTCATAATCAAGTTGAAATCTCCGCAATTCCAAAATTCTCGGTTGTTATTCCTTTTTTTAATCAAATAGATAAATTAACAAGGGCAGTCAAAAGTGTATTAAAGCAGACCTTTCAGGATTTTGAGATTATAATGATCAATGACTGCTCGACTGAAAGACACTTCACCGTATTACACCCACTTTTAAATTCGAAAAGAATAAGAATCGTTAACAATCAGCAGAACTTAGGGCAGTCCCGGTCGCTCAATATTGGGCTATCAATTGCTAGAGGATCTTATCTGGTACAATTGGATGCAGATGACTGGTTTGACCAGTATGCTTTGGAAAAAATTAACCTTTTCCTTGAAAATAATCCATGCGAGGCAGTATACGCAAAAGCGATAGTGGTTAATCAAATTGAAGCAATCAAGGGGCATGGGTATCAAATAATTGATCCGCTAGACTGCTTTAGGTATCCACATATACAAGCGCCTAGAGTCTATAATGTCAAAGCTCTAAAAGATATGGGTGGTTGGTCGGTTGGAGATGCATTTAGTGGCCGTTTTTACGAGGATAGATTGTTATTGAAGCGAATGGCGGAGATGGGAAAGGTTTGTTTCCTTGATGAGCATTTGTACTATGTCTCCCCGAACCCAGACTCACTAAGTCGGCAAAACCCAAGTTTGGTCGCTGCAGCGAAGCTCGCAATATTAGTAAATGAAGCAAACAAAGAAGCTAAATATTTGAAATTTGATTTCAATGGCAGAGAACTCCACCCACAATTTCTCTTAAGGGAACATGGTCTCCTTAAGAGAAATTGGTCTATTATCATCTGTTACCGAAGAAATATCGAACACTTAAAGTTAGTATTAACAAGTTGGATGGAGGCCTTGGAAAGCTCAGCTTATGCAAAAATAGAGTTAATGATTATCAATGACTCAGGGCAGCCGATCTCTTTGGAAATTCAACAATTTGAGGGAATTCTTAGCGTCTACGATACTATTGGAAATTGTGGATCCGCCTATTCAAGAAATCTTGGATCTAAAAAAGCTAAAAATGAATTCCTTTTCTTTTGTGATGAGGACCATATCGTTCCAAAAGATGTTCTTTTTTCGCATGAAAAAATTCATTCTAGTCCAGATGAAGTCATTGCAATAGGCGGTGCGTATGGACGGCGAACCATCATCGACATTTCATCAGATCTAAAGCACGCAGTAAAATATTCTATTCTCGAAAACCATCAGTTTGAGGAAAACTTTATAGCCCTTTCCAAAAGTATGATGTTCCCAGAACGCACAGTAATCTTCAATCATGAGGTTGATATCTATCAGAAATGCTTTAAACATTCATGGACAGAGGCCTGGCAACACGATTGGTCAACGATATTCTTACACCATTCATTCGAGCTCAAAGATTTTCCTCATGCATGGTTGAAGTGTGGAACAGGAAATATGTCTATTTCTAACCAAAACTTTAAAAGACTTGGTGGATTCAACACAGAAATGAAGTCCATGGAAGACTGGGAATTTGGCCTTAAGGGGCAACAGCAAGGGATTAAGACTCAAACCGTTCCATTTGCAGAGCCCTTTCACATTATCCACGAATCTCATCCAGAAAGGCCATTGGATGATGTAGTTGCAACAAATTATCTATACACGCATTATCCTAACGAAATGCATGCATTGATTTGTTCAAGCTCCCTAACTAATATTAGCAAAATATTTAGGTATTGCCAATATAGCCCAACACCTGTTTCCTCTAGCATTAACCCTATTGAGAAAAGAATATTATCACTTACTTTTGATGATGGACCCCATCCATATACAACTCGCATTGTATTAGATCTTTTGGAACTTTTTAATGTAAAGGCGACTTTCTTTGTATTAGGTGAGCAAGCTATGCAAAACCCAGAGCTTATCGAAAGAATGATTTCTGCTGGTCACGAACTTGGTATCCATGGATGGAAACATATTCCTTTTTACGAGCTTTCCGAGCAGGAGCTCTTTGATGACCTTTTAAAAACTAAAAATCTTTTAGAAAAGTTCAGTAATGTCAAAGTCAACTTGGTAAGACCTCCGCACGGCAGAGTGGGAAAATTAATTGCTGAGAAGATCCAAGATATGGGTTTTCAATTGATTGGCTGGGATACCACTTCGAAAGATTGGTCAACTGGGGTGATAAAAGAACAAATGATTAGCAGTATTGCAAGTCTGGGTATACTTGATAAAGTAATACTCTTTCATGATGGTGTTGGTGATCCACAGAGTTTGGTCTCAACTCTTGAATGGCTTATTGATTGCTGTGATGGGGCGCGGATAAACTTTGTAACGGTCGGACAATTCCTTTCTGAGAAAAAGCTTAGTAATCTCTTCAGTTCCCTAAGTGTTTATTATTAAAATCTTCTTTCGGAAAATATACTATTTCAAAGGGCAACAATTGGGGCTAGCCCAGAAATTGACCCGTGTTTGCAAGAAGAAGAGGTACGCTTGACTGTATAAAGAATTCTTTTGTTAAACTGGTTGGATTTGAAACATAATTATTAGGCGGCCAACCAGAATCCTTCCATTATTATATATGCCCTTAATAACATCATTTGATTATTCTGCCACGATCAATTGGTAATGTATAAGATTTATTTATTATAGAGCTAAACCATTCACAGAATCCACAAAAACAAGGCCACGCAACATATACACTTCAACAGGGATTCATTGAGGCCACCAGCATAAAGCTGGCTGGATACTCTACCGAAAACCTTGCCCTTGCTATGGCCACTTTACGGTCTTCTAAAGGTTGGCGCATTACCTCTAAAACGGTACGCTTAAATTCGGGTAGCTCATCTAAAAACAAAACGCCGTTATGAGCCAGCGATATTTCTCCAGGCTGTGGGTTTATTCCCCCGCCCACTAAAGCAACATCGCTAATGGTGTGGTGCGGGGAGCGGTACGGACGGATCGTCATTAAAGCATCGGCAGCAGAAAGTTTCCCGGCAACAGAGTGGATTTTTGTGGTTTCTAAAGCTTCATTTAAATTTAATGGGGGTAAGATAGTTGGAAGGCGTTTGGCTAACATGGTTTTGCCAGCTCCTGGCGGACCGATTAAAATAACATTGTGACCACCTGCTGCTGCAATTTCCAATGCTCTTTTAATATTTTCCTGCCCTTTAACATCGGCAAAATCGTGCTCGTAATTATTGATGTTTTTTAAGAATTCTTCTTTGGTATTGATTTTAACCTGTTCCAGTGTTTCACTCTTATTAAAGAATGCAATTACCTGAGCCAGGTTTTCTACGCCATATGCAATTAAATCGTTTACAATGCCAGCCTCGCGAACATTTTGTTTCGGTAAGATGAAACCTTTAAAACCATCTTGCTGTGCCTGTATAGCAATAGGTAAGGCGCCTTTAATGGGCTGAATGGTCCCGTCTAAAGAGAGTTCGCCCATGATGAAATAGTTGTCCAATTCATCACTAGGGATCTGCCCTGATGCTGCTAAAATGCCTATGGCAATTGGGAGGTCGTAGGATGAACCCTCTTTTTTGATATCTGCAGGCGCTAAATTGACTACAATTTTCTGCTTGGGCATACGGAACCCCGAAATATTAATGGCGCTGGCCACACGTTGAAGACTTTCTTTTACCGCATTATCTGGCAGGCCAACCATATAGTATTTTGTACCCGCACTAATATTCACTTCGATTGTTATGGTTAGTGCATTTACGCCATAAACAGCACTCCCGTATGTTTTTACAAGCATTGATTTTAATTAAAATAAATTCGGATGTAAATTATTCGGGATGAATATTATAGGCTAATATAATTAATAATCTTTAATTTTAGTTAAATGTTAAAATACTAACAATGCTGAAAATTTTATCAATTATATATTTTCTGATTTCGAGTCAACAACTTTATTCACAAGGGAGAAGAGACACCATTAATCTAGATCTTACAAAAGCAAAGGAAAACTATGTTCACTACTCAAATGAAGTAGACGCGTCTGCTCACTTTCCTAATGGAGAAACCGCATGGAGAAGATACCTTTTAACTAATTCAAGATATGCTGAAATGCCTAAAAAGGATAAGGCTATTGGAAAGGTGTATTTGTCATTTGTAATTGAAAGGGATGGTAGAATAACAGATGCGGTAATTACAAGGGGTTTAAATTTTAAGTGTGATGAAGAAGCATTACGGTTACTGAGAACTTCTGAAAAGTGGATTCCAGCAACTTTGAAATCCAGAAAAGTGCGTTCGAAAGGAAATCTCAGTATCAGTTTTGGTTTAAATTAGGTTGATTAAACTGTCTTTGTTAAATAAACCTGATTGAACGATCCCGACTTTATGTCGGGACAGGGAGAGCAGGGCTGAAACCTCCTATGAAATACTGAGCCCCCATTTCCAAAACCTATAAAACAAAAAATCCCAACCATTTCTGATCGGGAATTGTATTTTTTTGAGAAGATGCTGAAACAAGTTCAGCATGACGCGACTACTATAGCCTTACGCCCTAAACCCTCTACCCTAAACCTTATAAACTATCTGCCAAATGGCATTTTAGGCATACCTTTCATCATTGCTGCTGCGGCTGCAGGGTTAGAAAACTGTTTCATCATTTTACGCATATCTTCAAACTGCTTAATCAGCTTCGTAACTTCTTCTACCTTGCTGCCCGAACCTTTTGCAATACGTAAACGGCGGCTTTGCTGGATACTATCTGGGTTTTCTTTTTCAAACGGCGTCATTGAGTTGATAATCGCTTCGATTGATTTAAAGGCATCATCCTGGATATCTACATTCTTCATCATTTTGCCTACACCAGGTATCATGCCCATCAGATCTTTCATGTTACCCATTTTCTTGATCTGCTGAATCTGGTTGTAGAAATCGTTGAAATCGAATTTATTCTTGCGGATTTTTTTCTGAAGTTCTGCTGCCTCTTTCTCATCGAACTGCATCTGTGCACGTTCAACAAGTGATACCACATCACCCATGCCCAAAATACGCGATGCCATACGGTCTGGATAGAAAACATCAAGTGCTTCCATTTTCTCGCCGGTACCGATAAATTTAATCGGCTTGTTTACGACCGATTTAATTGAAAGTGCTGCCCCACCGCGGGTATCGCCATCTAATTTGGTTAAAACAACGCCCGTAAAATCAAGCCTATCATTAAATATTTTGGCTGTATTTACCGCATCCTGACCGGTCATAGAATCCACAACGAATAAAATCTCGTGCGGCTGAGTTTTGGCCTTAACTTCAGATATTTCGTTCATTAATGATTCGTCGATCGCTAAACGACCTGCGGTATCTATAATGATTACATTATTTCCATTTTCTTTACCATGTGCAATACCTTCTAAAGCAATGCCAACAGGATCGTTTGATGCACGGTTAGCATAAACTGAAACACCAACCGAGGTTCCTAAAACCTCCAACTGATCTACAGCCGCCGGGCGGTACATATCGCCAGCAACCAATAAAGGTTTTTTACCTTTGCCTTTTAAATGCAATGCCAGTTTACCCGCGAAAGTAGTTTTACCCGCACCGTTTAAACCAGCAATTAAGATAATGGTAGGGTTTGCTTTAGTATCTAACTCTGTAACTTCGCCACCCATTAAGGCTGCAAGTTCATCGTTCATTATTTTGGTAAGCAATTGACCTGGAGAAACGGCGGTAAGCACATTTTGCCCCAAAGCTTTTTGCCTTACATCATCAGTAAATGCTTTTGCTGTTTTATAGTTAACATCGGCATCTAATAATGCTTTACGAATTTCTTTCATGGTTTCTGCCACGTTGATTTCCGTAATGCTGCCTTGTCCTTTTAGTACTTTAAATGCTCTGTCTAGCTTGTCCTGTAAATTATCAAACATCTTTTTTTAAGCTAAAAGCTTCATGCCGATAGGCAAAAAGCTGGTTGTTTTTAATAAAAGGCAAATGTATCAAATTTTGCTTGTAAATCTTAGCAACTCAAAGTCAAAACTTTAGGAAGATGAATATTAAATTTTTCTTTTGGTGCAACATTTTGTTTAAGGCATGGTCTTATACCTAACTAACCTAAACGAATGAAACGCTGCGTCCTCCTTTTTTTTATATTTATTTGTGCTTTTTCCCAAGCGCAGGATATTTCGAAACAGCGCCAACTGGAAGCAAAAAGAACGCTGCAAAGCCCCAAAATAGATGGTATTTTAGATGATGAGTGTTGGAATAATGTTCCAATAGCTACTGATTTTATTCAGATCAGGCCAAATCCGGGAAAGATAGAAACTCACGATCGGCGTACAGAAATGAAGGTGCTTTACGACGACGTTGCGATTTATGTTTATGCCCGGATGTACGATCACCCCGACAGTGTTTCGCACGAATTGGTGTCGAGGGATAATATTGGCAACGCCGATTTTATTTCAATTATTGTCGACCCCTTTTATGATAAGATGAACGGAAATGGCTTTTTTGTTACGGCTGCCGGTGTTCAGTTTGATGCCAAATACTCGCAGGTTGGTGATGAAGATGCAAACTGGAACGCTGTGTGGGAAAGTGCTGTTAAAATTGATGATAAGGGCTGGACCTGCGAAATGAAAATCCCTTATTCGGCGTTGCGTTTCTCTAGTAAGGATATCCAGAACTGGGGTTTGAATTTTAGCCGCAGGATACAGCGGAGCAATACGCAGACGTTTTGGAATTTTGTAGATCCTAAAGTAAATGGTTTTATCAATCAGGAAGGGTTGTGGATGGGAATAAAAGATGTTAAACCTCCGTTAAGATTATCTTTTTCGCCATATATTTCGGCTTATGTAAATCATTATCCGGTCAATTTACCAGGTGTAAAAAATACAACCTCGCGGTTTAATGGAGGGATGGATGTTAAATATGGAATCAACAATAGTTTTACGCTGGACATGACTTTAGTGCCCGATTTTGGGCAAGTGCAATCTGATAACCGGATACTGAACCTCACTCCTTTTGAAGTGAAATTTAATGAAAACCGACAGTTTTTTACCGAAGGAACAGAATTGTTTAACAAAGGTGACCTGTTTTATTCGAAGCGCATCGGTTCTATTCCATCCTATTATAATTACAGCGGGGTAGGCAGCAGTGATAAAATTGTAAAAGATCAAACTGAAGCCAAGGTATTAAATGCCACAAAAATTTCAGGACGGACAGCAAAAGGCCTGGGTATCGGGATATTTAATGCCATTACCAATAGCATGGAAACTGAGGTAGAGGATGCTCAGGGTAACCTTCGTATGGTAGAAACGCAACCGCTCACCAATTATAATATTCTGGTTTTCGATCAGTCGTTAAAGAACAACAGCTCTGCTACGTTCATCAACACAAATGTACTGAGGCAAGGTTCTGCTTACGATGCAAATGTAAGCGCCCTGCTGTTCAATTTAAACAATAAAGGGAATAAATATTTCATAAATGGCGGAGGTAAAATGAGCTATTTACGGGGTGAAGAATCGAGTACGGGTTATAGTTATACGCTGCGGTTTGGAAAACAGAGCGGCAATTTTACCTGGAGCTACAATCAGGTATATGCAGATGATAAATTTGATCCATCAGATATGGGTTTCTTTACCAATAACAACTTTTTAGATCAGCGGATTGGTATTGGTTATAACGTATACAAGCCAAGCAAATGGTATAATCAATTTGAAAGTTGGCTTAACCTAAATTATTCACGCAGGGCAATGCCGGGTGCTTACCAAAAAATAGGTACGAATGCAGGGTATTGGGTTCAATTTAAAAATCAATGGTCGGCAGAGTTTGATTTAAGTGTAGATAGAAAAGGGAACGACTTTTACGAAGCCCGAAATGGACAAATGTATCAGGCGCCAGGAAACTTTGGCGTTAGCCTGTATATAAATCCCAACCGTGCCAAGGCTTATAATTTTGGCGGAAATGTGCGCTATTTTGAGCAGCATCTTTTCGGCGGCAAACAGTATAACTTTTACTTTTTCCAGAACCTGAGGTTAAATGATAAGATTGCTTTTGGTTTAGACCTGAATTTTAATCCGAACTATGATTATGTAAACTGGGTAACCGCACAAGGTGATCAAGCTATTTTCTCTAAATACGACCGCAGAACGGTAGAAAACTCATTTGATGCTAAATACACCTTTACCAACTTAATGGGGCTTACCGTTGTACTAAGACATTATTGGAGCGATAGAAGAAATAAAGAATTTTATTTGCTTCAACCTGATGGCCATTTAACCGATTATCAAGGACCAACATTAACCGGGATGGATAGAAACTATAATGTGTTTAATATTGATTTGATTTATACCTGGCAGTTTGCACCGGGTAGCACCCTTTCTGTTTCGTACAAGGATGCGGCCGAAACTTATGATACTTTTTACACACAGCGTTATAACAAAAACCTAAGCGGAATTTTAAATGCCCCTCAGAATAACAGCCTTTCGGTAAAGGTTTTATATTATGTTGATTATCTCGACCTGAAGAAAAAGCGGAAAAAGGTTTAAGTTTTGGCCGTTCCTAGCCTTGGGTTTAAACCCAAGGCTAGGAAGTATGCGTACGAAGATTAATGCCCAAAAGCTAACGTGCTTTTCCTGGACTAACGCCGAATTTCTTGCTAAATGCTTTATTAAAATGCTGAACGGATGAATAGCCTAAATCGTCAGAAATGGTTTTGATATCCAACTGTTTATCAGCCAAAAGTTCTTTCGCTTTCATTAGTTTATAATCACTAAGATAGCCAAAAACGGTATTATCAAACGTTTCTTTAAAGCCTTGTTTTAGTTTAAATTCGTTTATACCCGCAACCTTTGCAAGCTGGGTTAAAGAAGGAGGCTGGCAGGCATTTGCCAATAAATATTCTCTTGCATAATAAATCCGTTCCTTATCATATGCAGATTTTACGACTGGTTTTTCGGTCTTTTTTGCTGCAAGTTCAAAAGCCTGGGCTTGCAAGGCCAAAAGTTCTAGGCATTTAGACTGCAGGAACAGCAGTTTTAAGCCCCCTTTAAAATGGCAGTTCATAATGTCATTTATACAACTGTGCATCGCTAAGCTGATGGGCAGGTTTTCTGATGAAAGCTCTACCGAGTGGTTATTCATGATTTTTTCGGCAAAGTTTTTTAACAATGTGCTGCTCTCGCCGGTTAAATCAATAAAGCGGTCTCTTTCAAAGTTCACTTCAAAAAATTTATGTGGCCCATTGGTAGGGAATTCTGCCATCCCATCAAAATCAGGACTATAAATAATATTGTGCTGATTGGCTTTAATATCCAAGCGTTTGTTGGTGAGGTAATTTTCCATAATGCCGCCGCCTGTAATTGAAAAATGAAGCTCAACCATATCAGGCTCATCAAAAGATTTAATGCGCAGGCGGCTCTTTTTCACTAGCATATCGCCATAAACAATGTAAATACCCGAAAAAGCGATCTCCACAATCTCTGCATCGCCAAAGGGAAAGCTGTATTTGTCTCTTCTTTCGGTCACCAATGCCTGATTAAATGCGGTATTGTCGAACTTGTTCCCAACAATAAAGTATTTATCGTCACCATCGTAAATGTTTAAGGCCATAAAATCCCTTTGATATAAACTTTAATCCTTTTGGTATAAAAGGATGCGTTTGTTAGACAACTACTTTTGTTCAAAGTTACTAAACAAAAGAATACGATGCCAAAATTACCATCATGGCTGGCCAATACTATGGAAAAAGTGATCAGCAATAAAATATATCAGGTAGAAGTTGTAGAAACTAAAATGTTGAGCAGCAACTTAAAGTGTGTTACCTTTAAAGGCGATTTTTTCGATGCCAAATTTATTCCTGGGATGGAAGTGCTTTTTAGGGTTAATGCAAACGAGTACCGGCATTATACCCTATCTGCCTTTGATCAAGTGGAAGAAACCTGCGAAGTTATCTTTTATTTAAACAGACAGGGGCCTGGGCACAACCTTGCCGTGAACATTCAGAAAGGAGACACTTTAAAGCTTATTTTAGACCGTGCGAGAATTAAATACAAGGAAGAATCTAACCAGCATTTCTTTTTTGGTGATGAAACCAGTCTGGGTCTGTACGAATCGCTTGGAAAAAAAGTGGTAGATGAGGATGTAGAATATTTTGGCATTTTAGAGCTGCAGGAAGAAAACCTTCGCTCAGTTGAGCAGCTAAATCTGTTGATCGATGTGGTGTCTTCTGATGTGGATACTCCTGCTAAAAATGCAATCAACTGGATGGAAAATATGCACCCTATGTGTTGGGAAATGTGGCAAAATGCTACTTTTTACCTAACAGGAAGAGCAAAATCTATACAGCTGTTTAAAAGGTACCTAAAGCAAAGGGGAGTAAGCTTTAGGCAGATTGTTACGATGCCATATTGGGAAATAGGTAAGGTTGGTGGGGCCTAAGCCTATCTGGGAAAGGTAAAGCCAAAACCCAGTGCTAAAATTTGGTTCGCCTGTATTTTGTTTGTGCCTGTATCATCATCGAATAAGAGTACACCTGTTAAACTGGTGTTCATAAAACGGTTAATTTTTGCAGTTAATGCAACATCTAACCTATGGTCTATTTTACTTGCCTTAAAATCTTTATAAGGAATGAACATCTGGTAACGTGCTTTAAGATTTGTATTGGTAAATATATCCTTATCAAATGCACTTACAATCTGAAAAGCCAGCTCATTGCGTACTTTTTTGCCATACTCTACACCATAAACACTGGCTTTTGGTGGCTTGGTATTATCAACCGGATCAAGAAAAAGCTTTTCGTCTAAAACAAAAGTTTGGCGTGCAGTACCGGTACCTATACGTGTAGAAAAATATTTAACGGGTTTGTACTCGAAACCGATAGATTCTGTTAAATAACCCGGACCCATAAATTTTGAAATTAGGGTTGCGGTTTCCTGGCCGTTTACGACGCTATAAGAATAACCGTTATCAAATTGGGATTCAAAGCTTAACGATCCGAAAAAGAACCAGCTTTTGGAAAGTTGGAAAGACGCTTTATTGTCCCAAAAAACACGGTCGTTGGTTTTCTTTTGCAGCTGATCTTTATTTTTGATTTTACCATATTGCAAAACAAGCTCGCTGATATAGCTATAGCTGTTTTTATTGTATTCTGCTTTCCAGTTTAGCAAGCCACCAACAGCCACAGAGTTGGTACCCCCACCTTTCCAGTTGTTACTAAACTGGGCCTGGTTAACATTGATGCCGATGTTGGTTCTTGTTTTCCAATAATTAATCTTAGCGTTTACCACCAAAGGCTTAATTTTTACGGGTTCGAAGTTTAATGGTCCTTGTCTGCTCGGCAAAGGGCTACGCTTTAACTTTATATTCAGGTCTTTTGTATTGATCGGAATAGTATCAATTTCCTGTGCATATAATTTTGTAGAGCAGAAACTTAGAATCAGGATTATGGCAGCTAAAAAGTTCTTCATTACCTACAAAGAAAAAGAAAAATTTTAGAGATAAAAAGCATTTAACAAAATGATTGTCAGATTGACAATTGAATTGGAGGTGAAAGCTATTGTTTCAGATCTTTTTAAACCAGCCGTACCAATTACCCTTTTTTAGGTATTTTAAATCATTTTCATGTTCGTAGGCTTCCTTTTCAAAAACGATGTTACGATAGGCTAAATCGTGGTTCCGGCATTTAATGAGATTGAGCAGATAGTTAACCAGATATAAAATATAAAAAGGGAAAATAAGCAATTCTAACTGCTGACGTAAATGGATTTTTTCGTGGTTAATAATGATTGGATCGCTTTTAAACCGCGGCGATTTTAACAGGATAAATGGAAAGATTGCCATGCCCGCTGCCGGGAGTTTTTTAACGATGATGATTGGCGCCCTCACAGCTTATCGATGGTTATTTTAGGCAATGGAGGCAATTGTAGTGCTTTCGGGTTTAACCTGTAGCTTTTATAGGCATTTCTGACAAACTGGTTAAAAGAATAATCATTGGCATCGAGCACAAACTGGTAAGTTGGGCGGTATTGCTGCATAAAATCAGTAAGTTCGGCACCTTTTATGCCTAATACCTGGCTAACCAGACTGGCGCTGAAACGATAATCGATCAAGTCTTCACGATAGTCTTTTTCGAGGATTTTTTGAAGGTGGCGGGCATTTCTTCCTTGCTTGCTTAACAGATTATAGATCGCATCGATACCTAAACCAACACCGCCGTTACCTAAATTCAATAAATCTTTACTACTTCCTTTCATGGTTTGGTAACGATATTCCTGAACGTTTTTTTCGTATTGCTGCTGTGGGCTCAATCTTTTTTGTTGAATAAGTACATCGCGCAGTCTTATGCCCAACGATCTGAGTTGAAAGTATGTGGCAGTTTGGCCCTTAAAAACAATAGTATCTACCCCATAGCCCGATAAAGCTGCAACTAAGGTATCACCCGGCAGCGCAAAGGTGCTAAACTCACCTTTCGTATTGTTGTATAAACCATCGCCGGTACGGATGTTATAAATATAAACCTTGGCCAAACGCTGCTTTGTTTCTTTATCAATAACAATGCCCTGCACAGGTTTATTCTGCGCATGAAGCAACGTTGAGAAGCCGAAAGCAAGTATAAAGGGAAGAAAAAATTTCATTGAGTTACAAAACTACAAATATCTGGCAGGCTATGTTTGTACTTAACATTATTTAACCTTAAGTATTTGACCCAGATTAATGGCGTCGGTACTCATTTCGTTCAACATTTTTAACTGATCAACCGTTAAATTAAAACGTTTTGCAATATTGTAGAGTGTATCTCCTTTAACAACGGTATAAGTACCATCGGCAAGAATGGGTTTAGCTCCAACAGGGGGAGGGGGCACTGGTGTAAATTTAGCCTTTTCCTGCGGGATATTCTGATTGATTTCTGAAAAGACACGATCCTCCCTGGCAATCTTTTGTTTTTCGCTTTCCGGTTGATCGTATTGGTAAAGCTGGTATTTTTCGATGGTATTGATCAATAAATCTGGATATTTCGGATTGGTGGCATATCCCGCTGTTTTTAATCCCTGCGCCCAACTTTTGTAGTCATTTTTATCCAACTGGAAAAGGAAACTGTAACGTTTGCGCTTTAAAAACTCAGAGTGATCCCTGAAAGATTCGCGGGCATCCTTATACACCCTGAAACAGTCGTTTTTCTGGTCATCGTCCCGGAAATAGTTTTTTCCCTTCCAGTCTAATGTACATTTAATACCAAAATGATTGTTGGCGTATTTGGCCAGATCGCTATTTCCACTGCCCGATTCTAAAATTCCCTGCGCCAATGTAATACTTGCAGGGATTCCGTTTGCATTCATTTCCTCAACTGCCACACCTTTAAACTCATCAATGTAGCTTAGCGTATTGTAACTCTTGTAGGAATTATTGTTGGCTTTGTTGGCTGCTTTTTCTATTTGCTTGTTGTTTTTAGAAAATTTCCGCGTACCGCAAGAACTAAAAAACATGAGAATTGCTGCTATAAGGATATAATGGCTGTATGAACGCATTGATGTTATGATTATGTTTAATCGGTTAATTGTTGGAATTGGTTAACTGTATGGATTTATCGACTTTGGACTCACGGCTCAAAACTTCAACTTCTGTCCTGGTTTTAAGTTCACTTTTTTTATGCCGTTTTTTTGCATCAGGGCTTTAACGGTGGTACCTTTCTTTTTGGCAATTATACTTAGGTTGTCTCCAGATTTTACGGTATAAGTTTTAGTTGTTCTTCTGCTTTTGCTGCGGTGGCGAACCGGTGCTGCATAAACAGGCTCTTCATATCCTTCTGGCCTTTCATCATATTGGTAGAGTTCGTATTTTTTAATTAACCCGATTACCTGGCTGGCCCAGCTTCTACTGCTGGCATAACCGCAACGGCGGATTCCGTAAGCCCAGCCTTTGTAATCGTATTGATCGTATTTTTCAAAAAGATTATTAAAAGGCTTGCGGGTTTCCATAATTTCTACAAAATGGCTGTAAGATTCATCCGCATTTAAATAATCGCGATAGGATGAACGGATTTCGGTATTGTTATTGGAGCCTTTTACTCCAAAATGATTATTAAGGTGTTGTGCGATTCTACTGTTTCCTGCAGCCGATTCATGTATGGCAACCGCTAAAATAACGCTGGCCGGAATTTTATGATCGTGCATTAAACCCTGTGCATATTCTACATGCTCTGCAATATATTCTTCCGTATCTTGCGCTCTTGCAACAATCCCTGTTAAAAGGAGCAGACAAAAAGTAAAGATTTTTTTAGTCATGGTTTTTATATTTCCGTCATTGCGAGGCACGAAGCAATCCTACAATGATCGCTAGTCAACCCAACGCATTAAGATTGCTTCGTGCCTCGCAATGACGATTTTATTTCTTCCTGATCACAAATAAACCGTCCCGGACAGGCAAAATCAATTTTTCAACCCGTTCATCTGCAGCTATTTTATCATTAAAACTAGTAATATTTCTGGTGTCTTTATCTTGTTTCTCCTGAAGTACTTTTCCACTCCATAGTACATTATCCACAATGATAACTCCGCCAGGACGAACGCGATCAAAAATCAGATCGTAGTAGGTGCCATTATTTTTCTTGTCGGCATCGATAAAAACAATGTCGAAAACTTCTTCTAAACCCGCTATTGTGGTAGTGGCATCGCCTAAGATGTAGTTGATCTGATCATTAAATGCAGATTGCGCAAAGTTACGGCGCACCATATCTTCCAATTCCTCATTAATATCCAGCGTATACAACAAGCCGTCTTGGGTTAAACCTTCTGCAAGGCATAAAGTAGCATAACCGGTAAAAGTGCCGATTTCTAAAATCCTTTTAGGGGAAATCATTTTGCTTAGCATGCTCAAAACCCTGCCCTGATAGTGGCCAGATAACATGCGGGGCATTAAAACTTTAAGATTGGTTTCGCGGTCTATCTGTTGCAGCAATTCACTTTCAGGTTCGCAATAGGCAATTAGTAAATCCTGTAAATCGTCGTTTATTAGGTTCATTTGTTGGTTATAAACGGTTACTTTCCATAAAATATTGTAAAATGATGGTTGCGGCAATGGTATCAACCCTGTCTTTGTCCCTTCTGTCCATTTTTTTTAAGCCACTTTGCATAATGGCCTGATGGGCGAGTTTAGAGGTAAAACGCTCATCAACCCAATGCCTTGGGATATCGGGGAACGATTTTTTTAGCAGTGTAGCAAAACCCTTTACGTGTTGTGCCGAATCGGATGGAGAACCGTCCATCTGTTTGGGATCGCCCAATACAAATGCCTCCACCTGCTCGGTTAGCATGTACTTTTTAACATATTCGATCACATCTTTAGGATGCACCGTGTCCAGCCCTGTTGCAATAATTTGCAAAGGATCGGTTACCGCGATGCCGATGCGTTTTGTTCCATAATCAAATGCGAGGATCCGTGCCATAAAAATAGTTAAGCGTTGGGTGTTTGGCGTAAAGCGTTTAGCCCCGTTTAAAAATAAAAGCCAAAGGTAAGGTTTTTGAAATAATAGGTAAACCTAAGCGGTAATGCTTTGGTAACGTGTGTGTTATTGGTGTTTGTGGCTAAAAAAAATGATTTGTTCCGTTTTTTGGAAAGCAAAACCTGTAGTACTTGGGAGTGTAAGGCCCTGCTGTATGCTTTAGCCCTCATGCTTCGGGGCTGCCGCTTCCATCAGGTTTTTTGATTCAGGCCTGTACGGTTTGGCTGAAGTTGGAGGGCGTATATAACAGGGTATAAATATCGTTTAAAAATAAAAATTAATCATAAGGTTTTAGGAAATGGGTTTTTCGGCAAAGCTTCTTCAGCACCCATCTAAACCCTATTGCAGCGGCATCCCCAAATTAGTTCAATTTGGGATATAGCGGAAAGAGGGGCCGAACCGAACAAAAGCATTACCGGAGCCTGCTTTTCTAAAAAATAAAATGTCGTTTTAATCTAAAAAATACAGATTCTGAAGCAAGTTCAGAATGACGAGGCTGTGAATCTCATATCTATTTCTTATTTTGCACCAAATGCAGTTTAAAGAAATCATCGGACAGGAAAGAGTGAAGCAACAATTGGTGCAAACGGTTAAAGAAAACCGCATTAGCCATGCACAACTGTTTTTGTCGCCTGCTGGTTCTGGTGCTGTACCGCTGGCTATTGCCTACGCACAGTACATTAATTGCCTTAACAAAGGCGAAAATGACAGTTGTGGCGAATGTTCGAGCTGTAGAAAATACGAGCGTTTAATTCATCCCGATCTCCATTTCTCCTATCCTTTTTTTGCTTCTGCGAGTGTAAAAACAGCTGTAGATGTGTTGGAAGAATGGCGGGGCATGTTAATGCACGACCCTTATTTCGATATGGATATATGGCGTTCTAAACTCGATGCAGCTAATAAACAGGCTAATATTAATATTGCCGAATGCCACGATATTATTAAAAAATTAAGTTATAAAGCTTTCGAAGCCGAAACCAAGGTTTTAATTATGTGGCTGCCCGAATATTTGGATAAAGCCGGAAATGCACTGCTTAAATTAATTGAAGAGCCACCCGCGAATACTTTATTTATTTTAATTGCACAAAGTCAGGATCAGATTTTAACCACCATTTTATCCAGAACGCAAATTGTGAAAATCCCAAAACTTTCGTCGGAAGAGGTAACCGGATATTTATTAAATGCGAGCGGATTAAGTGAGCACCAGGCTATTGATTACTCATTTTTGGCCGATGGAAATTTAATTGAGGCAAAAGCACTGGCTGCCGATACGCAAAGTGATAGTTCGGGTACATTTACGGCCTGGTTGAGGATGGGTTTTGGTAACAAGGTTCCCGATCTGATCGAATTTACCGACGAGGCAGCCAAGTGGGGAAGAGAAAACCAGAAGAATTTTTTAAAATATGGTGTAAATTATTTACGCGAATGCTGTTTAATTTTAAGTGGTGCTGAAGAATTGGTGAAATTACCTCCCCTAACCTTCGAAACGGCGAAAAAACTCAGTACACACGTACTTACCTTGCCTATGGCTGAGGCTATAATCGGCGAACTGGAAAAGGCACATTACCACATTGAAAGAAACGCAAACCCGAAAATTCTGTTTTTAGATGTATCTTTACAATTGGTAAAAATTATCAAGTTTAAAACGCTCCCTGCGGGGACTCAATATATATACAATTAATATGGGATGTGGAAGTTGTTCAACAGGTGGTGGTTGCACCCCTAATGGATGCAAAAGTAATGGCTCATGCGGCACCGGTGGTTGCCAAACAATGGAAGTTCACGATTGGCTATCTAATTTGGATATGCCTTCTAACTATAAACCTTTTCAGGTTACAGAAATCAAATTTAAAGGCTCACGCAAAGAATTTTTTCTCAATAACGATAACATTTACCTCGAAATTGGGGAACTTGTTGCTGTTGAAGGACCAACTGGTGGTTTTGATGTGGGGCATGTTTCGCTTACGGGCGAACTGGTAAGGATCCAGATGAAACGCCGTAAAACGGCACTTGATCAGGTAACCAAAAAAATCTACCGTAAGGCTACAGAAGCTGATGTAGAAAAATGGAATGCCGCTAAAGGGATGGAATGGGAAACGATGCACAAAGCCCGTAAATTAGCCTTGGATCTTCGTTTACAGATGAAAATCAGTGATGTAGATTACCAGGCCGATAAAACCAAAGCCACTTTCTTTTATACAGCAGATGGACGTGTAGATTTCCGTGAGCTTATTAAAAAAATGGCAGAAAGTTTCCGTATCAGGATTGAAATGCGCCAGATCGGGATGCGCCAGGAAGCCGGCCGTTTAGGCGGAATTGGCTCCTGCGGAAGAGAATTATGCTGCTCAACCTGGTTAACCAACTTCAAAACCGTATCTACGGCTGCGGCGCGTTATCAAAACTTATCACTAAATACTTTAAAGCTTGCGGGGCAGTGCGGTAAATTAAAATGCTGTTTAAACTATGAGCTGGATACCTATTTGGATGCTTTAAAAGATATTCCGGATAGAATTGAAAACCTGGATACTGAGGCGGGTTATGCCCGTCACCAGAAGACTGACATTTTCAAAAAAATCATGTGGTTCAGTTACCAGGGCGATGAAAACTGGATTCCTGTTAAAGCTGCGCGTGTAAAAGAGATCATGGCGATGAACAAGGCGGGCAAAAAAGCGCCTAACTTAAAAGAAGAGGCCGTTCAGATTGCTGCGCCGGTTGTGGTAGAAAAATCTTTCGATTATGAAAATGTAGTTGGTCAGGATAGTTTAACCCGTTTAGATGAACGCTCGCGGGGTAAAAACAACCAGAACAAAAACAATAATCAGAAAAACAACCGCAACAATAACCAAAATAAAAGAGAAAGAACTCCTGCCGGAGAGAAAAATGCAGGGCCTAATAATAAGACTCAGCAACCTCAACAGGGCGGAAAACAACAGCCTAATGGACCAAAGCCACAACAGGCAGTACCTAAACCACAGCATGTAAACGGGCCAAAACCTCAAAACAATAAGCCAAAACAACAGCAGCCACAAGGGCAAAAGCCTATAGTAAAAGCTGAAGGAAATGTAGCGGCTGAGGGTGTTAAGCCAGAACAGAGCAAAAACAAGAATAGAAATAACCGTAGGAAAAATAATAACCGCCGAAACAATAATAATGGCTCAGAAAATAAACCTGCTGCTGAATAAAAAGCAAATAATTTTGCTTGGCTTTTTATTAATGGCTACCCTATTTATGGGCTGTACGGTTAGCGTAATTGATAGTAATGTTGAAATTGCCAGCCGCAGGTGGACCTACCGTAACCATATTTCGACACCGTTTGAGATTAATGATAATACCAAGACCTACAACATTTATTTTAAGCTTAGACATACCGCCGATTATAAATATGCCAATATTTTTATCCTTGCCCATTTTAAAGATGGCAAGAAGATGATCACCCGGCGTTATCAATACAAACTCGCCAAAAATGATGGCGAATGGCTAGGCAGTGGTTCCGGAAATGTGTTTAGTTATACCCTGCCTATGTTAACCAACTATCATTTCCCCCGAAATGGTAAGTTTGAGATCGAAATTGAGCAGAATATGCGCGATAATCCACTTTTAGAGGTAAGTGATGTTGGTTTATTTATTGAAGAAGCAAAATAAGTTTTGTTTTTACTTGGAATCTTATTGATTATTTAATCCATTGTCATTATTTATTTGTATTTGAGTGTGTTTTTCGAAATTTTATTTGGAATAAATCAGGTCTCGCATTAAATATTTGTAATAAAATTGTTATTATTGTTTATAAACCTATGAACTATGATACGAATTTTACTCAAAAACATCCTACCCCTTCTTCTTTTTTTAACTTCTACTCAATTATTAGCCCAAGGCTTAAAGGGTAAGGTAACCGATTCAGCAGGCTTAGCTATTCCAGGTGCTACAGTTCAGGTAGTTGGCTCAAAAGTTGGAACATCATCCGATGGAAATGGGCTTTATGCCTTAAAGTTTCCTTCACCTGGGGCTTATAAAGTCAGGATTTCTTTTACAGGCTACCAAACGGCCGAAGTAGCTGTTCAGATCGATAATGCCGTAAAAACAATGGATTTTGCATTGCAGGATGCGAAAGAACTGTTAAGTGATGTAGTTGTGGTTGGATCAAGATCAACACCAAGAACGAACATCGAAAGTGTGGTCCCTGTTGATCTGATTTCTGCAAAAGACGTTAAAGTATTTGCGCAGACAGATTTAACGCAGATTTTAAACTTTGTGGCACCATCTTTTAGCTCTAACCGGCAAACCGTTTCTGATGGAACCGATCACATCGATCCTGCATCTTTACGCGGTTTAGGACCAGATCAGGTTTTGGTGCTGGTAAACGGAAAACGTAGGCATACTACAGCATTGGTAAACATTAACGGTACTTTTGGCCGTGGTTCTGTTGGAACCGATTTAAATTCCATCCCGGTTTCGGCAATAGAACGCATTGAGGTGCTACGCGATGGAGCTGCGGCGCAGTACGGTTCGGATGCCATTGCAGGAGTAATCAACATTGTATTAAAAAAGGTAACACCGTATAGTTTTTCTACCTCTTTTGGTCAATCTTCTTCAAGTGCTCTGGGTCGCGATTTTAGCGATGGAAGAACTTTTCAGGTTGATTTTAGTAAAGGATGGGCATTTAAAAATGATAAAGGTTTCATCAATTTTGCAGCACAATACCTCCAAAGAGGCTATACCAACAGGGGCGGTTTAGATACCCGCCCATTATTGTATTCTGCAAATCCAACTAAAGGTTCAACAGAAACAGAAACCGCTTTTCAAGCCCGTTTTGCAAGCTTAAAGGCCGCTGATGATGCAAGGGCAAGAGCAAACGGCTTGGATAGAAACAACATGCGCGTGGGTAACTCCGATTCAAAAAACGGCGGTGGTTTTTTAAACGGACAGTTTAATTTTGGTAAAACCACTCAACTGTACTATGCAGCTGGCTTTACCCATAAAACAGGTAGTGCAGCGGGTTTTTATCGCTTGCCTAACCAAGCAGCACAAGTAGACCTCTCCTTATACCCAAATGGTTTTCTTCCTTTTATCGATACCAAAATTAATGATTATTCATTCTCAGCAGGATTGAGGGGTAAAATAGGCACTTGGGATTACGACATAAGTAATACAAGTGGAGAGAATACCATCGAGTTTAATATTGATAATACGGTAAATGCCTCTTTGCCAACAGGCACAAGCCCTACTTCATTTTATGCCGGAGAGCTACTATTCAGACAGAACACCAGTAATCTTGATTTAAGCAAAAAGCACACTTTTGACGGTGGATTTTTAACTTCATTAAATACGGCATTTGGTGCGGAGTTTAGAATAGACAATTATCAGATTAAGGAAGGTGAATTGTTATCATATTCAAATGGCGGACGACTGATCGGTACAGCGCCAACAGCATCAGGTGCGCAGGTATTTCCTGGCTTTAAGCCGAGTAATGCTTTAGATAAATCGCGGCACAACGTTGGTGCCTATGCCGATCTTGAAGCTGAATTTGGGTCACGGATAACTTTAGGGGCTGCAGGCCGGTATGAAAATTATAGTGATTTCGGTTCTAACTTCTCATATAAATTTACGGGTAAGATTAAGCTTTTCGGTGATATTTCGCTGCGTGGGGCTTATTCCACAGGATTTAGGGCACCATCTTTACACCAACAATATTTCAATAATGAGAGTACACAGTTTGTGGGCACCGATGCCACTCAGGTGTTAACAGTAAATAATGCAAATCCAATTGTTGCCCAATTTGGTGTTGGCGCATTAAAACCTGAAATATCTAAATCAGGGAGTTTGGGTTTAGCTGGCAAAGTTGCAAAAACCTTTACCTTCACCATCGATGCTTATAACATTGATATCAGCGACCGGATTGTTTTCTCGAGCCAATATGCCCGTGAGCGAGTAAACAATATTCCGGTGCCAACAGGTGTAGTAAACCAAATTTTAAATACGGTAGATCCTACAGCGCAGATTAATAGTGTGCAGTTTTTTACCAATGCCATTACCACCAATACTGCAGGGATAGATGTGGTTTTAACCAACAGGTTCAATTTAGGTGCAAAAAGTAGCTTAATTTTAAGCGTTGCTGGCAATGCGAACAAAACGGTGGTGAGAAGCATCCGGGGATCTGATAAAATTGAAAGCGACCCAACATTGAAAGCGAAATTATTCGATCGTTTAGAGCGCTCCCGTTTCGAAAGTGCTGTGCCAAAGAATAAATTGAACATCACAGCAACCTATAACGTAAATAAATTATCGTTTGTGGCAAGAACGGTCCGTTTTGGAGAGGTTACTTATTTAAACGCCATCGATCCAAATGTCCCTGCCAATGGTTTACCAACTCAGTTGGATCAAACTTTTGCCCCGAAATGGGTAACTGATTTCTCGGTAAGTTATGCAGCAGGTAAAACCTGGTCGGTAACGGTTGGCGCGAACAATATTTTTGATGTTTATCCTGATAGATTATATATCGATCCGCGTAATAATGAAAATAATTTGAGCGGAAATGCCGCCAGTAATTATTCAGGGGGATTAGACAATAGTTCAAATGGCAGATTTCAATATTCAAGAGCCGTTAGTCAATTCGGCTTTAACGGTCGATATGTGTATGGCAAAATTGCCTGTACATTTTAACATTAAGTTAATTAGCTGTCTCGAATAAATTAATTATTCTAGTGAAAATTATATTTAGATGCATCGTCATTCCCAACTTGATTGGGAATCTTAATCTAATGGTAACACGCATTAAGATTCCCGCATTCGCGAGAATGACGTAAGGTGAATAAAGTTTCGACAAGAATACGATTCAATTTGAGACAGCTTTTTTCAATATCGAAAACCTACAGATACTGTAACAAACGCTCCAGTTTCATTCCCCTCGATCCTTTTAGCAATACCAAATGGTCGTGAACCGGGTTTTCCAGTAAATATGCTGCTGCTTCGTTCGGACTTTCAAAAAATGTTCCCTTAAAATTGTCTTTAAATGAATAGAAATCCTTTCCAATAAAAATTAGCTGATCTAAACCACTTTCGCTGGCCTGTTTAGCAATGAGTTTATGCTGTCCATGAGATTCCGGCCCAAGCTCAAACATATCACCCAAAATGGCAGTCTTTTTATCAGCCGATAATACTGCGATATTTTTCAGTGCAGCGGTCATGCTGCTTGGGTTTGCATTATAGAAATCGCAGATTACGGTATTTTTTTCTGTTTTAGTTAGCTGTGATCGATTGTTTTTTGGCTGATAATTAGCAAGGCCAGTGTTAATTTCGTTGGGGCTGATATCAAAGAAATCGCCAATACAGATTGCAGCAAGAATGTTTTCGAAATTATAACTTCCTGTTAAATTGGTTTTAACAGAAGAAGAAACATCATGGTTGGTCCAATCTACTTCAATAAAAGGGTCGCTGCTTTTTAATTCGCCTTTAATGGTATTGCCATTTTCTGTTCCGTAATAAATAAGTTTGTTTAAGCCTGCAGCGGTGCTCATTTCAAGCAGGTATGGATTGTCTCTATTGATAAAAGTATAACCATGGGTTTCTTTTAAATAGGCATAAAGTTCTGCTTTGCCCTTTTTTACCCCTTCAAATCCGCCGAATCCATCTAAATGTGCCATGCCAACATTGGTAATAATGCCATGTGTGGGCTGAGCAATGGTACAAAGCAGTTCTATTTCCTTTTGGTGGTTTGCTCCCATTTCAATTACAGCAATCTGCTCCTCACCGGTGATGGATAAGATAGATAACGGAACACCAATGTGATTGTTTAAATTGCCGAATGTGGCAAAGGTTTTGTATCGCTCTGCTAAAACAGCATTTACCAATTCTTTGCTGGTTGTTTTGCCATTACTGCCCGTTAAACCGATTACCGGGATATTTAATTGTTTGCGGTGATGGCGTGCCAGACCCTGCAAGGTGCTTAATACATCTTCAACCAATAGGCATTGGCTATTTTTAGCATACTTTTCTTCATCTACAACGGCATACGCTGCGCCCTTTTCAATGGCTTGAGCAGCAAATTCGTTGGCATTAAAAAGATCTCCCTTAAGCGCAAAAAAGATACAACCCGGGCTAATGTTTCTTGTATCGGTAGAAATAACAGGGTTTTCTTGGTAGTAATCGTATAATCTTTCGGTTGTAATCATGCTTATGGTAAAAAATATGTTGTAAAATTAAGCTTTCGCATCAACAAAAAACAAAATTAGTACATTAGGTAAAATTATTTCCCTATGAAAAGACTCTTAACGTTCTGCTTAGTCTCCCTGAGTACTGTTTTGCTTGTGCAAGCACAGCTAAAATCTCCTGATGATTTTTTGGGTTATGAATTAGGTTCGCACTTTACCCCACACCATAAAGTAGCCGATTATTTTAGACAAACCGCTGTAGCTTCTGCTAAAAACATGAAGCTGATAGAATATGGAAAAACCAATGAAGGCAGGCCGTTAATGGTGGCAATCGTTTCTTCGGCAGAAAATATAGCCAGATTGGAACAGATCAGAAATAACAATTTAGTTTTAGCAACAGGCTCCACTAATAGTGTCGATTTAGCAAATCAGCCTGCTATACTTTGGTTAAGTTATAATGTGCACGGTAATGAGGCAAACTCAACTGAAACTTCAATGAAGATGCTTTATACCTTAGCTTCGGGTAATAGTAAACCTGCAACAGAATGGTTAAAAAATACAATAGTGGTGATTGACCCTTGTTTAAACCCCGATGGAAGAGATCGTTATGTGAATTACTTTAATAGTGTAGTGGGGAAAACACCCAATTCAGATCCATTATCAAGAGAACACATCGAGCCATGGCCAGGTGGCAGACCAAATCATTATTATTTCGATTTAAACCGCGATTGGGCCTGGCAAACACAGGTTGAAAGCCAGCAAAGGTTAGCGTTGTATAACCAATGGATGCCTCAGGTACATGTCGATTTTCATGAGCAAAGCTATAATGAACCTTACTATTTTGCACCGGCGGCAGAACCAGTTCACCAGGATGTTACACCCTGGCAAAAAAGTTTCCAGGTGGTGGTAGGTAAAAACAACGCCAGGTATTTCGATGCAGAAGGTTGGCAATACTTCACCAAAGAGCGTTTTGATTTACTATACCCATCTTATGGCGATACTTATCCTTTATATAATGGATCAGTTGGTATGACCTATGAGCAAGGTGGGATCCGGGCCGGGTTATCGGTGGTTACCAATGATGGCGACACGTTGACCTTAAAAGACCGCATAGCACATCACTTTACAACAGGGATGTCTACCCTCGAAGTAACCTCCTTAAACCATAATAAATTATTAGAAGAGTATAAAAAATATTTCCAACAAGAATTGGCCAATAGTCCGGGCATTTATAAAAGTTATATCATCAAAGCGACTAATTTGTCACGCTTAAAAAAACTGGCTGAACTGCTAACTAAAAATAAAATCGAATTTGCTTTTGGTGGTGATAAAACGGGAAGAGGTTATGACTATGATACCCAAAAGGAAGAAAACTTTAGCATCGCCCGTAATGATTTAGTTGTTAATATTCAGCAGCCAAGGGCCGTTTTGGCTAATGTTTTGTTAGAGCCCCAAACCCTCGTAACCGACTCTAATACTTATGATATTACGGCATGGGCCCTACCCTATGTGTATGGATTAAAAGGTTATGCCAGTAAAGAAAGCATAAAAGGAAAATTCTCAGCCATTGAAGAGCCAAAGGTAATTACTAATGATCTTGAGAAGCCCCTAGCCTGGTTGTTTAGTTGGGGAACAAGCGAAGATGTTCAGGTTTTAACTGCACTGCAAAAAGAAAACATAAAAGTTAGACAGGCTGATCAGCCATTTTCTGTAAATGGTAAAGATTATCCTGCCGGAACCTTAATTGTGTTGAGGGCAGAAAACGAAAGACTGATCAAAGGGATGAAAGATAAGGTGGTGTCGATCGTCAAAACCTTGAACAGGCCAATTCAGGCAATTAGCAGTGGTTTTGTAGAAAAGGGGAAGGATTTTGGCTCTAACGTTTACCCATTGTTAAAACAGCCTAAAATTGCCATTGTATCTGGCATGGAGGTTTCTTCTCTCGCGTTTGGCGAAGCTTGGTTTTTTCTTGAACATGACCTAAATCTTTCACCAAGTATTATTAATGCTAAAGATCTGAATAACCTGGATATCAACAAAGTAAACACCTTGATTTTACCCGATGGAAGTTACAGTGCCTTTATAGGTGATGGTTTAACTACATGGCTTAATAAAGGAGGAAGATTGATTTTGATGGAAGATGCCATAGAAAGTGTATTTGAGAAAAAAGGATTTGATATTAAAAAGAAGGAAGCTGTTGTAAAAAAGGACGAAAAGCCAGAGGCAAACAAACTTCTTTTCAAGGATAAGGACAAAGATGATTTCGAAACCACCATACCCGGTGCAATTTATCGGATCAATCTCGATGCTAGTCACCCGTTTTCTTATGGTCTCGGTAAAACTTACTACAGTTTAAAAACAGACCGTAAAATTTATGAGCCTTTTGTTAAAGGTTGGAATGTGGGTTTAATTAACGAAAAAAGTTTAATGGCCGGTGTAGTTGGTAAAAAAGCGAGGGAAGAGCTTAAATCGGGGCTTTTAATCGGTGTACAAGATTTTGGGCGGGGCCAGGTAGTTTATTTGGCTAATGACCCTCTTTTCAGGAATTTTTGGGAAGGTGGAAAAACATTGTACGGAAATATTCTTTTTTGTAAATATTAGTTGACTTAAAGTATTCGGATTATACTATATTTTTAGTTAGTTGCCTGGTTTATAACATTTTGCTATGGAAATAAATACATTGCCAGCATTGTTTAAACAGCGATTTGTTAAAAAATATTTAAATAAACTTGTTGAGAAGTAGAAGTAAAGGTAAATTAGGGTAATTATTGTAATACATTAACTAACCTATTTCTACTATGAAAAAACTTCTACCGAGTTTGCTCATCTGTATGTTTTATGCGTCTTTCGCATTGGCACAAGATCGAACACTCAATGGAACAGTTACGTCTTCAGAAGACAAACTACCAATTCCCGGCGTAAGCGTAAAAATTGAAGGGGCCACAGGGGGCACTTCAACCGATGCTAATGGAAAGTACTCCATTAAAATATCACCCGGTGCTAAAACAATTGTATTTTCTTCAATCGGCTTTGTATCTCAATCCAAATCCATCGGAGGATCAAATGTAATTGATGCTGTTTTAACTAGCGATTCTAAAACTTTGGGCGAGGTTGTGGTAACCGCCTTAGGTATCCAGCGCAAGAGAAATGAAGTTGCCTACGCAGCGCAATCTCTTGATGGTACAGCCGTGAGCGAAAACAGATCGCCCAACATCGGAAGCAGTTTATCCGGAAAGGTGTCTGGTTTGGAAATCCGTCAAAATAATACGATGGGTGGATCCACAAACATTGTTGTACGCGGGGTGAAATCCATCACAGGTAATAACCAAGCACTTTTTGTAGTTGATGGTGTTCCTGTTGCAAATACGAGTATGAACACTACTGGGCAGACCAGTGGAGTTGGTGGCTACGATTATGGTAATCCAGCTTCGGATATTAATCCGGATGATGTTGAAAATATTACGGTACTAAAAGGGGCGGCAGCTTCAGCACTGTATGGCTCAAGAGGAAGCAATGGTGTAATTTTAATCACCACTAAAAAAGGAAAAACCGGACTAAATATCACCGTGAATGCTGGTATTAATTATTCGATAATCGATAAGTCAACTTTTCCGAAGTATCAGAAACTATATGGAGGTGGATATGGGCCATATTACGGGCCAGGTGAAGATGCTTATTTCAATTCGGCGGATATTAATGGAGATGGTACTGCTGACTTAGTGGTGCCGCTAACAGAGGATGCCTCGTATGGAGGAGCCTTTGATCCAAACTTAATGGTTTACCAATGGGATGCTTTTGATCCATCCTCACCAAACTACAAGAAAGCAAGACCTTGGGTTGCAGCAGCGAACGATCCAACAACTTTTTTCGAAAAACCTGTTTCCAATAATCAGAGCATCATGTTAACAAACAGTTATGATAAAGGGACATACAAAGTTGGTTTTAATAGAGATGATCAGAACGGTATACTTCCAAACTCCAGAATTCAAAAGAATGTATTTAATTTCGGGGCAACCTATAATATCACAAGTAAATTAACCGCAGGTGCAGAGGTAAACTACTTCAATATAGAAGGTAAAGGAAGATATGGAACAGGATATAACGGAAATGGAGTATATAATCCTGCTACTAACTTTAGGCAATGGTGGCAAACCAATGTGGATGTTAAAGAACTAGAACAGGCTTATTTAAGAACAGGAAAAAATGTAACCTGGAACTGGTCAGACTTAACAGGAACAAAGCCCATTTATTGGGATAACCCATATTTTTCGCGATATGAAAACTTTGAAACAGATACACGAAACCGTTATCTGGGGAACGTTAATTTAAACTATAAGGTAACTGACTGGTTAAATTTAATGGGCCGTTACTCAATGGATACCTATAATCAGTTACAAGAAGAAAGACAGGCTATAGGGAGTTTAGATGTGCCTTTTTATTCTAAATACCTGGAAGACTATAAAGAAAGCAACGTTGATTTTTTGGCGAATTTTGATAAGAATATATCTACTGATCTGAATTTCAAGGGGCTTCTAGGGCTAAATATCAGAAAGCAAAGGACCCAAACTATGTTTGCGATCACCAATGGAGGATTAGGTATTCCCGGGATATACTCATTAAGTAATTCATCTAATCCAATTGAAGCGCCAGTTGAACAGGATCTTAACCGAGAAGTTCATGGTCTATTTGCAGGTGCATCATTTACTTATAAAAATATGCTAACCTTGGATGGAACAATTCGAAGGGATGTTTCCTCGACCCTCCCTAAAGGAAATAACGTGTACTATTACCCCTCTGTTTCATTGGGCTATGTCTTTTCAGAAATGCTTAAGGAATATAAATGGCTATCTTATGGTAAGTTAAGGGCAAATTATGCTGAAGTTGGTTCTGATGCTCCTGTTTATAGTTTGCTGGATACCTATTCGTTAATTACACCAATTGATGGCAGAGCACAAACAGGGGTTCCAACAATTAAGAATAACCCAAACTTAAAACCTGAAAAAACAAGAAGTAAAGAGGTTGGCCTTGAAGCCTCATTCCTGAATAACAGAGTCGGTATTGACTTTACATATTATAATACCAAAACGGTAAATCAGATTATTCCAGTAAGTTTATCTACATCAACAGGTTACAATTCTCAGTATCTAAACTCAGGAAGTGTTGTAAATCAAGGTATAGAACTGTCTTTAAATGGTTCACCTTTTAAAACAAGTGATTTTGAATGGAAAATCAATGTAAACTGGACCAAGAATAACAATAAAGTAACCGAACTATTTAAGGATGCAACCGGTAATGAGGCTCAGAACCTGTTAATTCAAAGTTTTCAAGGAGGAGTAAGTGTAAATGCTACCCTTGGCCAGCCTTATGGAACAATAAGAGGGAAAAACTTTGTTTACTTAAATGGAGAGAAGGTTGTTTCGAGCAATGGAAGATATGCACAGTCTGAAACCTCAAATGAAGTTATCGGTAACATGAATCCAAAATGGACCGGAGGTATTAATAACAGCTTCAGGTACAAAGATTTCAATTTGAGTTTTCTAATAGATATCCGACACGGGGGAAGTGTATTCTCTCTTGATCAATACTATGGACTTGCAACTGGTGCATATGTTGAGACGGCCGGGCTAAACGATCTGGGCAATCCTTCGCGTAATGAGCTTGACCAGGGAGGTGGCTTTATCAATCCTGGAGTTAAGGCAGATGGAACCCCAAATACGACCAGGGTAACAAATGCTGAGTTTGGTTCTTATGGCTACAGGCGCCTGCCTGCTGCAGCGTTTGTATATGATGCCAGCTTTGTGAAATTGAGAGAAGTAGTTTTAGGCTATTCGTTACCTAAAACATTTGTAAGTAAACTTGGTCCTGTTAAAGGGGTCGATCTTTCTTTAATTGGAAGAAACTTATGGATTATTCACAAGAATCTGCCTAATGCCGATCCGGAAGACGGGTTAAGCTTTGGCAACGTTCAGGGATACCAGGTAGGATCTTATCCGAGTGTTAGAAGTTTTGCCTTCAATTTAAAAGTTAGATTTTAATTACGAATAATTATGAAAAAGATATTATTAGCCCTAATAGCAGTGCTATTTATTGGAGCGTGTAAAAAGGATGTAACTACTGTTAACGTAGATCCTAAGCGCCCTTTAAGTGTGTCATCCGCCTCTTTGTTTACAAATGCTCAACGGAGGTTTGTAAATACAGTAACCTCATCAAATGTGAATTTAAATATATTCAGATTAATAGAGCAACAATGGCAAGAAACAACATATATAGATGAAAGTCAATATGATTTACAAACCAGAACGATTCCTGATAATTTGTGGAATGCTTTTTACAGAGATGTATTAAAGAATTTTAAAGAGTCAAGAACTATTGCCGCTACCGAAGGGAAATCCGCAGTTGATTTGAAAAATCAGTTAGCTATCACCGATATCATGGAAGTGTACAGCTGGTACTACATCTTAACCACATTTGGGGATATTCCATATTCAGAGGCATTGAATATTGATAATGCGTTTCCTAAATATGATGATGGCTTAACAGCTTTTAAAGATTTACTTAAAAGATTGGATGCAGACATCGCTGCACTTAACCCAGCCTCAGCCTCGTTAGGTTCGGCAGATGCAATTTATAACGGTGATCCGCAAAGCTGGAAAAAGTTTGCTAATTCATTAAAACTGAAGGTGGCCATAACCATAGCCGATGCGGATAATGCCTCTGCAAAAACAGCAGTAGAGACCGCGGTTGCCTCGGGAGTTTTTGCCTATTCGGTAGGGGGGGCGAATGTTGATAATGCAAGGTACCCATATACTACCATCACCCCAAATACCAATCCAATTTGGGTTGATCTGGTTCAAAGCGGACGTTTAGATTTTGTAGCAAACAATACCATTACTACGCAGATGAATACGCTCAACGATCCTAGAAGACCGTTTTTCTTTACCCTAGATGCTGACGGGGTGTATTCAGGCGGTAATCCAGGAGAAAGTAGTCCTTATGCAAATTTTTCTGCACCTGCAGTTCCCATCACCAAACCAGATTTTCCAGGTTCATTAATTGATGTAGCTGAAGTACAGTTTTTATTGGCTGAAGCGGCAGAAAGAGGATATAGCGTTGGTGGAACAGCAGGAGTATTTTATACCAATGCTGTTACAGCATCAATTTTAGATTGGGGAGGAACTTTAGCTAGCGCGACCATCTATTTGGCACAACCATCCGTGGCCTATGCTACAGCAACAGGTACATGGAAACAAAAAATTGGTACACAGAAATGGTTAGCCTTATATAATAGAGGTTTAGATGCATGGGTTGAAAATAGGAGATTGGATTACCCCCAATTACCCGAAGCGGCAGACGCTCAGACTGATTTTCCGGTAAGATTCACCTATCCTGTTAAAGAGCAGAACGTCAATAACGTGAATAGAGCTGCTGCGGCAACAAAAATTGGCGGAGACAACGTAACCACTAAATTGTTCTGGGATAAATTTTAGAAATTCATATACAAAGTAATCCCTGTTGATGAAAAGCTGTCATCAACAGGGGTTTTTTATAAAATAACTCTAATTAGACGCAACAACAATTTGTTTTAAGCAAAGTATTGCATCATGCTTGACAGAACTAGTTCAAAAATGCATCTGTTTGCACAAAAGCATTTTGTTTAAGGAAGGCTGAAAGCGCCTCCTGGTTCAGAAAAAAATAAGGTAAATTGTAATTTCAATATTATCAAGTGTGAATCTTGTTTACATAAATTGATTAGATCCATTCTAATTAAACTATGTTTTGGCATAGTTTTTTTTTGAAAACCAAATCGGTTTGAAAATTTTCGCCTCCTCAGCTCTTTTAAACACAATAAAGTCGATAGAATAGCATTTTAGTAATTTACTTTTTTATTGGGTTAATCCATAAATTGTCTATTTTGTAATACGTTTATTTGTCAAGATAAAGTCATTATATATTATTGATTTGTTAAAGTATGTTAAAATGTTGCTGATCTACCCTATATTTAGCGTTTCAAAAAATCATTAACTAACCTATTTTCAAATTATGAAAAAACTTCTACAAAGTTTGTTCATACTTATGTTTGTCGCGATTTCTGCGATGGCACAAGAAAGAACAATCACTGGTACAGTTACATCTTCGGACGATAAATTGCCGATCCCTGGTGTAAGTGTAAGAGTAAAAGGCACACAAACAGGTGCCGTAACAGATGCTAACGGAAAGTATTCAGTTAAAGTTCCTTCGGGATCGTCTGTTCTTGAATTCTCATTTATCGGTTACACTGCTCAAAGCAGAACAGTTGGTTCAGCTGGCTCCCTAAATGTTGTTTTAGAGTCTGATTCAAAATCATTAAGTGAGGTAGTAGTTACTGCAGCCGGATTAACGGTTCGTAAAAAGGAGCTCGGTAGCGCACAAACAACTTTAAAAAATGAAGCCTTAACCCAAGCTAAGCCTACAAATATTGCTTCAGGTCTTGCTGGTAAAGTTGCCGGATTAAATATCCAGGGTGTAAGCAGTGGTGTAAATCCAAACTATCGTATTACCTTAAGGGGTATGCGTTCATTAACGGGTAATAATGAGGCTTTAATCGTTATCGATAATACAATTGTACCTAATGCCATTCTTGGGAACATTAACCCTGACGATGTTGAGGATATTACTATTTTAAATGGTTCAGGAGCAGCGGCATTGTATGGTTCAGCAGCATCGAACGGTGCAATAATCTTAACGATGAAAAAAGGCAGAAAAACTGCTGGCCTTGATCTTAAGATTGATAACACAACAACTATTGAACAGGTAGCTTTCTACCCTGGCTTACAAAAACAATTCGGATCTGGATCAGATAATGATATTCAGGTTTATAATCCAATCGAAAATCAGCAGTATGGTCCTGCCTATGACGGTGTCGTTAGACCAATTGGCCGACCGTTGCAAAATGGTGCCATTCAACAAGTTCCTTATGAGTGGACTGACAGCAAAAATAAATTCTGGGAAAATGGTTTAACGAATATGACGAATTTCTCAGCCTCATCAGGAGGAGAAAACGGAAGCTTATATGCTTCTGCACAATATTTAAGAACAGATGGTACAACCCCAGGCGATAAATACAACAGGTCTACTGTAAGATTAGGCGGTACACGTATTTTATCTAAGGTTTTAGATTTAAGCTATTCAGCATATTATGCTCAGAACCGTTGGGATCAGACAACTCAAACATCAAATATCTATAATTACTTGTTGAATGCCCCAGGTAACGCGCCATTAACAGATTATAGTGATTGGAGGAATAATCCATTCGCGAACCCAAATGGATATTTCAATGCATATTATAATAATCCTTATTTTATGGCGGATAACTACAGACAAAAAATAAGAAATGATTATTTTATTGGTAATGCTGAGTTAAGGTATAAACCTTTAGATTGGTTAGATTTTACTGGTCGTATTGGTTTAACAACCCGCAACCAGAGTTCAAAAACATATTCTGATGTCTTTATTTTTAGTGATTATACTAAAAGTATCGTTGGATCTAGTGAATACAAACGACAAGATATCTTAGGCGGTAACTCTGACAATTTATTTTACAACACCAATATCATTACCGACTTCATCGCTCATGCTCAGAAAAAGGTTAACGATTTTAATTTTGATTTAACTGGATTATTTCAAGCTCGCCAGGATCAGTACAAAACTACAACAGCAAGTATTTCCGGACTATTAACTCCTGGTTTATTTAACCTAGGTAATAGTGTTAATACACCAACTGCTTCTGGTGCGGATGCATTAGCCAGATCTTACGGTGCTACTGGAAGATTAAAAATCGGCTACAAAGATTATTTATTTTTAGAGGCAACTGGTCGTAATGACTGGGTTTCAATTTTAGCACCTGAAAACCGCTCTTTTTTCTATCCAAGTGTAAGTTTAACTTTTATTCCAACCGATGCAATTCAGTTCTTGAAAGATATTGAAGAAATCGATTTCATCAAATTAAGAGGTGTTTGGTCAAAAGTTGGTCAGGTTAACCTAGGTAATTCAGCAACCTTTGGTGCATATAGTTTGCAGCCTACTTTCACTCAGGGATCAGGTTATCCATTTAACGGTCTTGGTGGATTAACTGTTGGAGATAGATTGGTATCTGAAAGCTTGAAACCAGAGATCACTAAAGGTTATGAAGCGGGTATTGAAGCTGGATTATTCAAAAACAGAGTTGGTTTCGTTGTGAATTATTTCGATTCAAAAACTTCAAATCAAACTGTAGCAACAGGAGTTTCTGGCGCTACCGGTTATACATCTTATTTAGTTAACACTGGACAAACTAGCTCAAAAGGTATTGAGGCTAGTATTTCATTAGTGCCTGTTAGAAACGAAGATTGGGACGTCACCTTGAATGCGAACTTTTCACACTATAGCAATATGGTTGATTTTATTAGTGCTGATTTAAAACAGCTAACGCTAGGATCATATACTGGTGGTGCAGGTTCGTATGCAATTGAAGGACAACCTTTTCCTGTTATCCAAGGAACGACGCATGTTCGTGATTCGGAAGGGCGAATTGTCGTTAATCCAGTTACAGGATATCCTTCTGCTACAACTGGTGTAAGTATTTTAGGCCAGGCGCAGCCTAAAAACACAGTAGGTTTAAACTTAAACGTAAAATATAAAGCATTTACACTATATGGTAGTGCAGAATATCGTACGGGAAATGTTATTTACAACAATGGAGGTAGTACATTCGATTTCAGTGGAGCTGGTATAAATTCGGCCGCTTACAACCGTGATAGGTTTGTTATTCCAAATTCTTCTTATTTAGATGCAAATGGTCAATATGTTGCAAATACCAATGTAACGGTAAGAGATGGTGGCGCAGGTTACTGGTCAATTGCTGGTCCAAGAACTGGTATCGCAGAAAACTATATTACTTCAGCTGCATTCTGGAAAATTCGTGAGATTTCATTAGCTTACGATATCCCATCTAAATTTTTAGCTAAATCGAAAGTTTTAAAAGCTGCAAGAATCAGCGTTCAGGGTAGAAATTTATTTATCTTCTTACCGAAATCTAATGTTTATACAGATCCTGAATACAGTGCGGGTGATAATTTAAATAGTGGTAATGCGGTAGGTCTGACTAGTTTGGATCAAACACCTCCATCAAGATTTTATGGAGCTACTTTATCTCTAACTTTATAAAAATATGATTATGAAAAATATTTCAATATATATATTCGGAGTAATACTTTTAAGTTCTGTTTATTCGTGTAAGAAAGACTTAGATATTAATACCAATCCAAATACTGCTACAGAAGCCTCAGTGAAAACTGTTTTGCCTACTGCTTTAGTCTCAACTGCTGCAAACGTGGTAACATATAATAATAGTGTTTCTGGTGCTCAGGTTGCTGGTTATTACGCAAACGGTGGTGGTGTAAGTGGATGGGGTTCTATCATCTCATACAACTATCAATCTTCTGATGGGCAGGCACTTTGGACCAATACTTACAATACTTTAACAGATGTTAAGTATGTACTTGATAAATCTGCTGGTGACGCAACATTAAATGAATTTAATGCTGCTGCAAAAGTTCTTAAAGCATATAATTTCCAGTTACTGGTTGATGTTTATAATGATGTTCCATACACTGAGGCGAATCAGGGAACAACAATTTTACAGCCTAAATACGATAAGGCAACTGATATTTATAAATCGATAACAGACCTTTGCGATCAAGCGATTACTGTATTTAAGGCAGTGACTATTGCTTCCCCGGCATTTGCTACTGCTGACCCGCTTTTTAAAGGCGATCCAAAAAAATGGGCTGCTTTTGCTCAGACTTTAAAGCTAAAGTTAATTACTAGAGGCGGTACCAAAGTTGCGTTTACAAACAAGACTTTCGATACAGGGGTAGGTTTTATAACTGATGATGCAATTGTACAACCTGGCTATGCTAAGTTAGAGGGAAAACAAAATCCAATGTGGAATTCTTGGGCTTACGCATTTGATGGAACAGCAGTAGGTGCAGGTAGTAACTTTGCGGTAACCAACTGGATTGCTTCTTTTTACAACGGCACCAAAATCACTGATCCGCTTCGTTCGGCAGTTGTTTATAAAACTATTGCTGCCACAACACTGAATCAGCTGGGTTACCAAGGTGCTGATGCTGGTAGAGGCCAGTCACCAAATTCTTGGTTTATTGGAACTAACGCAACTACTTACAGTAAGATTGGTATTTTTAAAGGACCGGATATGGGACAGCCAATTATGTTAGCCGCAGAAAGTTACTTTTTACAAGCGGAAGCAAATGTAACCGGTTTGGTATCTGGTACAGCAGCAACCAACTTCAGAAACGGAATTGTAGCTTCTTTCGCTTATCTTTATAAAGATAACACAGGTGCAAATACGACGGGTAAAAATGCTTCTGCTGATGCCGATACGTATATTGCTGCAAACCCACTTAATGCTGTAGTGAACTTTAGTTTAGCAACAACAAATGAAGCCAAAATTGAAGCAATTGTTACTCAAAAGTATATTGCATTTAATCAACTATTTGGACATGAAGCATGGAATGAGTTTAGAAGGACGGGTTATCCATCAATCGTAGAAGGTTCATTGGTTAAAACCTCAAGTTTCGCTTCAAGTGTTTCTGAGGCTACGGCTGCAAATAAACTGCCGACTAGAATCCTATATCCATTAACAGAGTTTCAATTTAATACTGGTAATATCCCAAGTGGTATTAATAAATATACTTCAAAAATATTTTGGGCTAAATAAAATTAAAATATTAGAATTATGAAAAAGATTATCAATATTATGATGGCTCTTACCTTCATAACGGGATTAAGTTCTTGTTTAAAGGATGATACTATCATCGGTCCAGATTCTCCAGGTGCGATTAAAAATGTTGTTGAGTTTCAAAACATCTCAGCACCTACATCTGCCCCTACAGCACCATTTGCTGTCTATATCCCATTTACATTAAAGCCTACAGCAACAACTGCTGATTTTGAAGCAATTATTAATTATGCTGGAGCTGATGTTGCGCCACAGGATATAGTTGTAAATTTAGCTTCAGATGCTACAATTTTGACAAAATATAATGCTGGGGTATCAGGCGCTGCTTATTTTGCACCTCCTACAGGAAGCTATTCTTTTCCTGCAACGGTGACGATACCTGCAGGTCAACGCCAAGTAAAGGTTAAGATCTCTCTTAAACCAAATGCATTCGACGCAACAAAAGAAAATGCGCTACCAATTAGAATTACTTCATCTTCATTCGGAAATGTTAGCGGTAATTTTGGCGCAGTTATCTTTAGTTTACCTTTGGAAAGCATTTGGCAAGGCACTTACACTGTAAGTTACAACAATAACTATGGAACAATAGATGCCAACCTACAACCTGCTTTTACAGAAACAGGCGTTAAGTTAGCCACTGTTGGGCCAAATAGGTTGCGTAGTGAGTTGGTTTGTCAAACATATAGTGGATATCAGACTTGGCAATTTAATGGAAATAATACAAGTATCACCGCCGTAACAACATTCTCCGGCTCTGAGAGAGCAACTTCAATTCAAAGCATAGACCTTATTGATGCGACAGCTCGTAAGTTTAGTTTACATTATACTTGGTTGGGTCGTGGTATGGTCGAAGAATGGACCAGGACAGGAGACTAATTTTTTATTAAATCTAAGAAGCAAGGAGTGCGAGAGAATACTCCTTCTTGCTTTTTTATAAAAATACTTCTAATAAATTTACCAAGGAAGCATGTATTTCTACATGCTTCTTTGGTTTTTGTTATTTTTTAATCACATAAGCTACACTTATTTTTTAAGATTAAAATTTTAATGTAAGTCTTGTTATATCACTTCCAATCATATTTTTCTAATCTAGTTTTAATATAGGTGTATCTTTTTTGTTAAAGATTTGCGGAGTGGTCATTTTAGATAATTTCGCTTTTTTTAATATTAAGCCTATTTAAGCTAAGTATTATTACAATAGATAGCCTATCTCCCCTTTTTTATAAAAAAATAGTAACAATATTTTATTTTGTAAAATTTGCATTACGAAATACTAAGTCATATATTAGGTCATTATTAACTAAACTAAATTATTTTTATGAAAAAACTTCTACAAAGTTTGTTCATATTGCTATTTATTGCCACCTCAGCAATAGCGCAAGATCGAACAATCACTGGTACAGTTACAGGCAAGGAAGATGGGATGCCACTTCCAGGTGTAAGTGTTAAAATTAAAGGATCTACTAGCGGAACCACAACCGGAGCAGATGGTAAATACGTCATTAGGGCTTCAACAGGTGCAAGTATTGAATTCTCTTTTATCGGGTACTCATCTGTAACTCGTGTTGTTGCCAATTCAAATGTGCTAAATGTAGTTTTAACAGACGATGCAAGATCCTTATCTGATGTTGTAGTTGTTGGTTATGGATCAGTAAATAGAAAAGATGTAACTGGTTCTCAAACTAGTGTATCTGCTCAAGAATTTACAGATAGAGCTATCCCTTCATTTGATAAGGCGTTGGCGGGTAAAGCAGCAGGTGTACAGGTAATTACCGCAAATGGGCTATTAGGTCAGCCAGCTCAGGTGCGTATTCGTGGTACGAATACCATTACTTCAGGTCAGGGGCCTTTATACGTTGTTGATGGAGTGCCTATCTTCTCAGGCGACGTGGGTGGTTTTACATCATCAAATGCATTAGCAGATATTAATCCAAATGATATTGAATCATTCGAGGTTTTAAAAGATGGAGCTTCAACAGCTATTTATGGTTCAAGAGCTGCAGGTGGGGTTATCTTAATTACTACCAAAAAAGGTAAAGCTGGACAAGCTACTTTCACTTACGATGGATATTATGCGGTTGGTAAAGTATCTAAAAGATATGACCAGCTAAATGCTACACAATTTATAGAAATTGCAAATGAGCGCTATGCTGCTCAGGGTATTGCACCTCGGGCATTCTCTATGCCTGATGGACAAGGTGGGATTGTAGATACGGATTGGCAAGATTATCTTTTCAGAACGGCTTCTCAACAAAATCACAATGTATCAGCATCTGGTGGTACAGAAAAAGCTAAATATTATTTCTCATTGGGATATAGCGATCAGGAAGGTGTAATCATTTCAAACTCTTTAAAAAGATATTCTTTGAAAGCTAACTTTGATCAAAAAGTGAACAAAGTATTCAGCTTCGGCTTAACCTCTGGCTTCACTTATCAAGATAATAAAGGCCCTCAAACAGGTAGTAACACCCTATCGGGTAATATCTTCGGAGGATTACGTATGCTACCTAACGTACCGGTTTACGATGACACAAATGTAACAGGTTATAACATTGCGCCAAATAGAACCGCGTTAGGACAGGGCAATAACTTAGTTACTATCTCTGATAACATTGGTAATCAAAGGTTTATATTGGATAACAACATCAGAAGGTCACAAACTTATCGTTTATTAGCGACTGCTTATGCAGAAGTTAATCTTTTCGATGGCTTAAAATTTAGAACCCAAGTAGGTGTTGATAATCAAAATGTGGATGATTTTATTTTTACTGATCCTCGCGCTGGTGATGGGGTAAGTAGTAATGGAAGTATGTCTCAATCTTTTAGTCCTAGTATTAGGTTAGATCTTCAGAACGTATTATCATACAATAAAAGCTTTGCAGGTGCACATAACTTAAGTGTAACTTTAGTTCAGGAGTTTCAAAATGACAGAGCATCTTTCTATCAGGCATCAATTGCTAACTTAACAGATATTTACTGGAATCAAAATATTATCAGTAATACTTTTGTAACGCCAACAGCTTTCGGTGGATTGGCGAGAACCGCTTTAGAATCATATTTGGCTCGTGTAAACTATAACTTCAAAAATAAATATTACATTGGCGGATCAATTCGTTCAGATAAAAATTCAAATTTACCAGAAGCAAATCGTACAGGCTATTTCCCTGGTATATCTGCGGCTTACCGTATTTCAGAAGAATCATTCTTAAAAAACGCATCAGGCTTGAAATTTATATCTGACTTACGTTTACGCGGGTCTTATGCTGAAGTTGGTAACGTAAACATTGGTAACTTTAGATATTTAGGGCAATATAATGCTGCAGTTTATGGTGCACAACCGGGTATCGGTTTCAGTAATATTGGAAATTACAGCCTCCAGTGGGAATCACAAAAGAAGATTGACGTTGGTTTAGAGTTAGGCTTGTTTGCTGGTCGTATTAATATTACTGCAGATTATTTCAGACAAAATACAGATGCATTGGTACAAAACGCACCTACAGCACCGTCTCTTGGGGTTCCTGCAAATACAATTACCCAGAACGTGGGTAACATCTTAAATTCAGGTTTTGAATTCTCAATTGGCGGCGATGTTATTAAAAATGATGATTTCACCTATAATGCAAACTTCACCTTTACAAGTCAGAAAAACGTTGTAGAATCTTTAAGAGAAGGGCAAGACCAGATTAGCACTTATAACATTATTCGCGTTGGTGAATCTTTAAATGCTTTCTATGGTTATGAATACGCTGGCGTAAACAAGGCGAACGGTAACCCATTATATGTCAAAGGAAACGGACAAGTTATACAAGGTGATGTAACAACCCAAACATATAATGTTTATGATCCTGCTAACCCTAGTGCAACTGGTGCAACTGCTGCACTTTCTGCTTCTACAGATAAGAAGGTTCTTGGAAGTTCATTGCCTAAGTGGTTTGGTGGATTTAATAACACTTTTACTTATAAAGGATTCGATTTAAATGTATTCTTAAGATTTCAGGGTGGAAATAAAATTTACAACAGAACGCGTGTAGATCAGTTAAACCAAAACTTCGTAAACAACGGAACAGAAATTTTAGGAAGATGGCAAAGTGTTGCCAATCCTGGCGATGGTGTTACGCCAAGACAATATTTTGGCAGATCTACATTTATCAACAGAGATGGTGATGCCACAACCCGCTTCCTGGAAGATGGTAAATTCTTAAGATTAGATAACGTAGCTTTTGGTTACAAAGTACCTCAAAGTTTCGCAAGCAAATTAAAAGTAAGTGGTATAAGATTATATGCTTCAGCACAAAATTTATTTGTAATTACTGGCTACAAAGGGTTAGATCCGGAAACAAATACAGCAGCCTCGGCTACTGCAGGCTATGGAACAGACTTCAACGGAAACCCTCAACAACGTACGTTCACATTTGGAGCTAACGTTAGATTTTAACTGATTAAAGATATTAAAAAATGAAAAATAGATATTTCAACAACAAAAAAGCTTGGGTGCTTCCTTTACTAGGCTTAATGTTATTTGCAGGATCCTGCAAAAAGTATACTGAAATTGTTCCAGACAATACCTTTTCTGAAGACGACGCCTATTCTAATCCTCAAAGAGCGGCACTAGCCATTACAGGGGTATATAGTGCTGCACAATCAAGCCCATACACAGATGGGAATAATCGTGGATATCCTTTTGGCGCGGCAAACACAATTCAGGGCGATATGCGAGGTGAGGATATGATGGCAATCCCATCATTCTTCCTGGTTACTTATGAAAATAGTTATGACGCCACTACTGCAAATAATACGGCACTTTGGACAAGTTTATATGCGACCATTAACCGCGCAAACATTGTGCTTGCCAAATTAAAGGAAGCTGCTGCTGCAGGTACAATTACTACTGATGTTGCAACAGCTGGTGAGGCAGAGTGCCGATTCATAAGAGCGCTTAGTTATCATGAGTTATTAATTCATTTCGCTCGTCCATATAATGAAACCACTGGTGCAACACATCAGGGTGTTGTGTTAAGAACGGTAGGTATTAACACACCGGAATTGGTAGATCAATATAAAAATGAAGGGCGTGGTACTGTTAAACAGGGATATGATTTGATTCTTTCAGACCTTGATTTTGCAGAAACAAATTTGGCTGCTCAATCATCAGCCTCACTAAGAATTACCAGAGCTACAAAAGGGGCCGCAGTAGCTTTAAAAACTAGAATTAAATTACACATGGGCGATTATGCTGGTGTAATTACAGAAGGAGCAAAATTAGGAACAGCAGCAACAGCAGCTAGTTTTACAGCCCCAACTGCGTTGGGTGGTTATGCCTTAACCGCTACACCTGATGGTCCATTTCAAAGTGTTGGTGCAAATTACGGAAATACAGAATCAATTTTCTCTATCGAAAATTCAACGATCCGTAGCGCAGGAACCAACGGTTCATTGAGTACCATGTATTCAAAAGCTCCAGGTAGGGCTTTGGCGGTAATTTCTCCAATTATCTGGAACGATCCATCATGGAAAGCCACAGATCTTCGCAGAACGTTATTAGCTACGACAGATGCAGTACCGCCTACTGTCGCAGCTAAATATTATTTTAGTGCCAAGTACAAGGATCCGGCGACTTGGACAGATGCAAACCCGATTATCAGGTATGCAGAAGTATTGTTAAATGTTTCTGAGGCTTATGCCAGAACTGGAAATGTAACTCAATCTTTAGCATTATTAAATGCTGTTAGAAACAGATCAGTTCTCCTTGCGGATAGATATACTGCTGCTAGTTTTCCAACTACAGCTAATTTAATTCAAGGTATCATCAACGAAAGAAGAATCGAATTTTTGGGTGAAGGTAAACGTTGGATGGATATTCACCGTCTGGCCAAAGAAAACTTATATGGCCCTAATGGTATTCCTGCAAAAACAAGCTCCACTATTGCTTTTTCTGCATATAATGCCTCGGCAGGTTACACAGGAGCAAGGGCTATTCTAGCAATTCCTTATACGGGTGCGAACACTAGTTTTAGGTTTGTCTGGCCAATCCCAACAGTAGAAACTCAGGCTAATCCTGTTTTAGCTGGCCAACAAAATCCAGGCTATTAATCGTCATCTACAGGGGGGAAATCCTTTGATACCTGTAGAGTTGATCAATAGTGACTCTACAACAAAAGCCAGCATTTGCTGGCTTTTGTTGTTTAGAAGGTTTTTTTATTTCTTATCAACACTATACTTACCAGGGCCAATAAAAATCAGTCCGAAAAATACAATGCCTAATTCAATCGCATGGCTGGCACCGCCTAATCCATCTCCTTTACCAAAATGAACCAGTGCGGCTATTATCATTGTAAAGATTAATAAAATTAGCGCCGGGCGGAAAAACAAGCCTACAATTAGCAAGAAGCCTCCAAAGGTTTCGGTAGCGGCGGCCATAAAGCCCCAAAATATAGGTAAAAAGTCTATGCCGATTACTTTCATACTTCCTCCTAAACCAGTCCAGCCGTTTGGGCCGCCTGCAAGTTTCGGGAAACCATGAATAATAAACATTGCACCTAAACCAATGCGTAGCAGCAACAAGCCTGTGTTGCGGTATTTTCCTAAATTATCTAAAATTGCCATCCTATAAATATTTAAATTGAACGTTATTTGTTTCTATTTTTAAGCTTACCTCAGCGCCTAAAACCATAGTGAGGTTGTTATCGATATGTCCCGTTGGAAAATTAAAGCAGACTGGAAAATCATAGTCCTTAACAATATCCCAAATTACCTCATCAGCAGTTTGCCCGAAAGAAATCTTTTCTTCTTCAATTTCATTAAAGGCACCAATAATCAAACCCTTTAAGGCCTTTAGCTTACCAGCCCTTTTTAGCATACGCAACATGCGGTCTATACCGTATTCCTGTTCGCCAACATCTTCCAAAAAGAGAATTTTATCTGTAAAATCCATTTCCGAAACAGAGCCCTGTACCATGGTGAGCAAACTTAAACTGCCACCAATCAAAACCGCGGTCGTCTCTCCTGCCCGATTTTTAAAGGCACTTTGGTAAGAATAGGTCTGTTTTTCACCAAACAAAGCTCGCTGTAAAGAAATTAAAGCTTCTGTGGTAGATTCATCAAATGTATAGGGCATTTGCGCATGCATGCACTGCGTGTTACATTGCGCAATCAAGTGCGATAATAGTACGGTAATATCGCTAAAACCTACAAACCACTTAGGGCTCTTGTTAAATCCGGTAAAGTCCAGGTCATCAATAATCCTGATGGTACCGTAACCTCCACGGCCCGAAATAATCGCTTTTATGGATGGATCGTCTAAAAAACGCTGAATATCTTTGGTTCTTAAAGCATCAGTTCCGGCAAACTGGTGGTGGCTGGCGTATACACTTTCGCCAACAATAACCTCCAAGCCCCAGCTTTCCAATCGTGCTATGGCATGGTCTATAGGTTTGGGTAATTTCTTTGCCGGACATACCAGGGCAATCTTATCTCCTTTTTTTAAATACGGGGGCTGCTTAATCATCTTCAAAACACTTATCTTTGCCAAATTAATAAAAATTGTTTTGGATAATAGTAAAATTAAAAGATATACCGTAACTGCAGCGCTTCCATATACCAATGGACCAGTTCATATTGGGCACCTGGCGGGTGTTTACATCCCTGCAGATATTTATGCCCGTTATTTAAGGTCGAATAAACGTGATGTGAAGTTCATCTGTGGATCTGACGAAAATGGTGTGCCCATTACTTTAAAAGCCAAAAGAGAAGGGATTACGCCTCAGGAAGTGGTAGATAAGTACCACAAGATTATAGGCGATTCTTTTAAAGAATTCGGTGTATCTTTCGATATCTATCACCGTACCTCATCGCTTACCCATCATCAAACCGCTGCTGATTTCTTCGAAACCCTTTACGATAAAGGTGTTTTTACGGAAGAAGTTACCGAGCAATATTACGATGCCACTGCGAAACAGTTTTTAGCCGATCGTTACATTACCGGTACCTGCCCCAAATGTGGGAATGAAAATGCTTATGGCGATCAGTGCGAAAATTGCGGCTCTACGCTTAATGCGACCGACTTAATCAATCCAAAATCGACCCTATCTGGTGATAAACCAATTTTAAAGGAAACTAAAAACTGGTTTCTGCCACTAGATAAATATGAAGACCGTTTACGTACCTATATCGAAAGCCATAAAGAATGGCGTCCAAACGTATACGGTCAATGCCAAAGCTGGTTAAATGCAGGTTTACAGCCAAGGGCCATGACCAGAGATTTAGACTGGGGCGTTCGTGTTCCGCTTCGCGATGCTGAAGGTAAAGTGCTTTATGTTTGGTTCGATGCGCCCATTGGATATATTTCTGCAACCAAAGAGCTTTGTAATTATGCCAAGCTTGACGTTTGGAACCCTAAAGCCGAAGAATATTACATCAGCAGTTACGAAAACGATAAATGTGGTTGGGAAGAATACTGGAAAAGCGACGAAACCAAATTAGTCCACTTTATCGGTAAAGATAACATTGTTTTCCACTGCATTATTTTCCCTGCAATGTTAATGGCGCATGGCGAATATACTTTGGCCGATAATGTGCCGGCAAACGAATTTTTAAACTTAGAAGGACAAAAAATATCAACTTCTAAGAACTGGGCGGTTTGGCTAAACGAATATTTAAGGGAGTTTGAAGGAAAACAAGATGTATTGCGTTATGTATTAACCGCAACAGCTCCCGAAACCAAGGATAACGATTTTACCTGGAAAGATTTTCAGGCGAGAAACAATAATGAATTGGTAGCCATTCTGGGTAACTTCGTAAACAGGGTTGTGGTACTTACGCATAAATACTTTGGTGGTTCAGTGCCTACCTGCATGGAAATTACAGATGTAGATCAGGCTGTTATTGATGAACTGGCTGGGTACCCTGCTAAAATCTCTGCGTCTATCGAGAATTATCGCTTTAGAGAGGCCTTATCAGAATTAATGAATGTTGCCCGTTTAGGAAATAAATACCTGGCCGAAACCGAGCCGTGGAAATTGATTAAAACGGATGAAGACCGGGTAAGAACAATATTGAATATTGCACTTCAGATTACCGCCAATATTCAGATCCTGATTGAACCTTTCTTGCCATTTACAGCAGAAAAGTTAATGAAGATGCTTCAAAATGGCGGCCATGACTGGGATGATGCAGGTACGGTGAGCCTGTTAAAACGTGGTCACGAAATTGGTGAAGCCGTGCTCTTGTTTGATAAAATTGAAGATGCAGCGATCGACTTCCAGATTGAGAAACTAAACCAAAGCAAGGCCAGTAACGCAGCCAGTAATGTAGTTGCTGTTCCGGCAAAAGAAAATATCCAGTTTGACGATTTTTCGGCAATAGATATCCGTGTAGCCACCATTGTTGCTGCCGAAAAGGTAGAGAAAACAAAAAAACTGTTAAAATTAACGGTAAATACCGGTATTGACGAAAGAACAGTAGTTTCAGGCATCGCGGAATATTATAAACCTGAAGATATTGTAGGTAAACAGGTAAGTATGATCGTAAACCTTGCTCCACGCGAAATAAAAGGGATTCTATCGCAGGGAATGATCTTGATGGCCGAAAATGCCGAAGGCAAGCTTACTTTTGTGGCACCTGTAGAAAAGTTCCCGGAGGGTAGTATAATTAGATAGTGTTTGCCTGCATTAAAATATAAAGCCATTTGATTATTCAAATGGCTTTTTTACTTTAATTGTACCTTCGCAATAATCCCAAAGAGCGGCTGTTATAATTAATTTTTTATCTTTTTAAGGACAGTTATCCTTAGATAAATGCTTGTTAAAATGAATTCTCTTGCGACAAAACTTTTGTTATATTTGCGCAACAAATGGTCCCGTAGTTCAACGGATAGAATAGAAGTTTCCTAAACTTTAGATATGAGTTCGATTCTCGTCGGGACCACTTCCTTAGATATAAACCAGAACATTGCCGCGCAAATCGTTGATTTTCAAGGCTTTGTTTTGGTTTTTATAACACATTAAGACCTATTTTTGACCATTCTGAATGGTTAATCTGAGTGAGTCGAAAACTGACTATTTTTTGTAAAACACTGTAGGTCAGTAGATTGATTGAAATGCCAAAACCAGAATTATTCCGAAATGTTCGGGTGCTGGATTATTTTGTAAGATATTGATTTACAGCTCGTTCTACTGACGAACATCTTGATGACTCACTGGCTCAAATGTACATTTGTTTAATTTTAAATGTATCATTATGAGTTACAATTTTCATCTTTTATTTTATCTGAAAAGACCAAAAAATTTTATCAAGGGCGAGATGATGCCCATCTATTTACGGATTACCGTGAAAGGAAAACATTCGGAATATTCTGTCGGCAGGGAAATTATTCCCAGCTTCTGGTCCGCGCTTAAAGGAAAAGGCATTGGCCTGCGCGAGGAGATCCGGGAACTTAATGATTATCTGGACACGCTGGCCTCAAAAGTTCGACGGTTTCATACCTCTCTTGTTGAAAAGGAAGATGAGGTGACAGCGGTGATCTTACGGGATCATCTTACCGGTAAGAATACATCTAACCATAGCCTTCTGAGAGTTTATCAGAAGCACAATGACAATATGGAAAAACTGATTGGTAAAGGATACAGTTATAGCACGTTTCAAACCTATCAAAGTTCCATCAGACATGTTAAACAATTTCTTCAGCTCAAATATGAGGTTCAGGACATTAACGTCAAAAAGGTAGATTTTAAATTTGTCACCGATTATGAACTATTTCTTAGGATAGATCGGGGAAATAATGCAATGTCTGCCCGGAAATATATTGTTCACCTGAAAAAAATCATGCTGTATTGCCTGGGTGCCGGGTGGATAGTCGGGAATCCATTTTTAAATTATCGAAATACTGCTAAGGCTAAGGCAAGGACTTTTCTAAATATGGAAGAGTTGGATAGGATCAAAAGCAGGGAATTTCCACTCGAGCGCTTAAACATTGTTCGTGACATTTTTATTTTCAGTTGCTATACAGGCTTGTCTTATATAGACGTGAAACAGCTTCGCCCCGATCAGATTACAAAGGGTGATGACGGTAATTTATGGATATTCATCAAACGGCAGAAAACGGAAACTCCCTGTCACATCCCCTTGTTGGATGAGGCGAAAGTAATTCTTGACAGATATAAAAATCACAGGATATGCAGATGGAGAAAAGTCGCGTTGCCAGTGCTCACTAATCAACGCACGAATGGTTACCTGAAAGAAATCGCCGATCTTTGTAACATCACTAAAGTGCTTACTTATCATCTCGCCAGGCATACTTTTGCAACCACTATTACCCTTTCAAATGGTGTTCCGATTGAGACCGTATCCCAAATGCTTGGTCATAATAGCTTGAAAACAACACAGCATTATGCGAAGGTTATCGATACTAAAGTTAGTACTGAGATGTCTGCATTACAGGAGAAACTTTTAAACCGAGATAAGGAAGAAGAAGATACTGGTGATATGAAAGTTATGAAGCTATTTAGATAAATTGCTTTCAGTGTAAACGGAAATCGGTTGTAATTTGTCTTGTCAATCTTAATCTAATTGCCAGTATTTGTATCAACACTAGGCAGATAATTTTCACACAAGGGTTTAAAAAATAAATAATTATTATACTAATAGTATTACTTTTTATGTTTTTTTAAACTGGTATTAAGATGTCTGCATTACAGAAGAAACTTCTAGAAGGATAAAGAGGAGGATGATGGTGATGTGAAGGTTATGAAGCTTTTTAGCTAGATTGTTAGCTATGTAGCTGTTATAGGCTTTGAATATTGAAGCAATGTTAATTTAGATTCTTCTTAGTTGAGTAAAATCATTAAAATATAGTTCATGGTGTAATCTTTTTAGGGAACATTTTTATGGCAACTGTGAGTTTTTATAATTATAGTGTTTTGAGGTATTATGGTAGCAAGGCAACTTAAGAGAAAAAACGGGCCCAATCAAATTTCCAACAGATTTAGGAAGTGCGAGTAGCAAGTAGACTTAAGTGACTGATTATAAACAAGTTTTTTGATTATTTATATTTTGTTTTTATCTTTGATAATCTTCGAAGAAAATCCAAAAATTTTAAAAAATAAGCCTTTTTAAAGGGATCTCTATGCCCTTTATTCGCTTACTGTTTACCGAATGGCAACAAAGTTGCCATTCGGTAAACAGTATAAAAGGCACTTGCTGTATAGTCATGGCCCATCTTTGATGGGCCATGACTTATTCCTATACGTCAATCATTCTTCTTATGAGCCAAAAAAAGCTAGTATAAAGTGTCACAAATATTTCATAAATTTGTGGCAAAATAATTCATTTTAATATGAAATATTCAGCACATAATCAGATAGTTAACAAGATAATAAAGAATAAGCGCGGAAAGCTGTTTTTCCCAACCGACTTTTCGGATATTGGTAGTGCTGATGCGATCAGGAGCAGCCTGTACAGGCTTGAAAGGGATCATGTACTGGAACGGCTTGCGCATGGAATTTATTTGTATCCGAAGATAGATCCTGTTTTTGGTAGCCTCTACCCTTCTACTGAGGAGATAGCGGAAAGTATTGCTAGGCGTGATCATGCGAGGATTATTCCTACAGGATCTGCTGCTTTACATAAACTGAGGCTGACTACACAGGTGCCGATGAATGTTACTTATCTGACTGATGGTGCGCCCAGGAAAATCAAGATCGGAAAGCAGCGGATTACTTTTAAGCCTACAACGGCAAAGAAGCTGGCTACTAAAGGAAAGATCAGTACGCTGGTGATACAGGCGCTTTCAGAACTGGGTCAGAAGAATGTGGATAGCCAAATGCTAGACCGTTTGAAGTTGGTACTGAAGGATGAAGATAACAGGAACATTGAACATGACGCTAAATTAGCACCGGCATGGATTGCGGTGATATTGAATGAACTCTCTAAATCGATAGAAAATGATAAACTGGCTTAAATCAACGGCTGAACGTCAGAAAGAATTATTGGGACTGGCCAGTAACAAGACTGGTCTTCCCGCTTATGCGATAGAAAAGGATTGGTGGGTAACTTTGGCGCTGTATGCGATATTCCTGACTCCCTGGTCGGATCATTTGGTGTTCAAAGGCGGTACTTCTTTAAGTAAATCCTGGGACCTGATCGAGCGTTTTTCCGAAGATATCGATCTGGTTATTGACCGGTCGGTACTGGGTTTTGGGGAAGAGTTGAGTAACTCCAAGATTAAAGAATTGCGCAAGGCTTCCTGTGCCTTTATTTCAGGGGAATTTAGGGACGGGTTGGAAAAGGAGTTGCTCGATTTGGGCATCCCTGCAGATCTGTTTTCTTTAAAAGTGGCTGAAACGACAGAATCTGACCGGGATCCTCAGGTACTGGAGCTGTATTACGAGTCTGTACTAGAAAAAGGCGGTTATTTAAAAGAGGCTGTACTGATCGAGATTGGTGCCAGGTCGCTAAAAGAGCCTTCAGAGCAAAGGGAAATTAGCCCGATTATTTCGCAGGCTTTGGGCGATTTTAACATAGCTGGGGAACAGTTCAGCGTGCTTACTGTTCTGCCAGCGCGTACATTTTTGGAAAAGGTTTTTCTCCTACATGAGGAATTTTGTAAGCCTGCTGAAAAGATAAGAACAGAAAGAATGTCGCGGCATCTATATGATCTGGATAGGATTATGGATACTGAGCATGGTAAACAGGCGCTGCAAGATAAGGATTTATACAAGGGAATAGTGGAACATCGGGCAAAATTCAATGTGATCCGAGGAATTGGTTACGAAAAACATGGGTATCAGGATATCAGCTTTATTCCACCGGTTGAGGTATTGGGAGCTTGGGAAAATGATTATAAGGCCATGCAGGAAAGTATGATCTATGGTGACTCGAAAACGTTTAAAAAGTTGGTCGGACGTATGGAGGAACTGACCAAAAGGTTCCGAGATGTAAAATAACTTCTTTATTTCAGGAGGATAAATTGCCTGCTTTTTTGTTTTAAGGTTTATTCATACCAGCTGGATTTTGGTTTACGAAAATGGGAGTTTTCGGCGGTGATCGCCGCAATTCTCCGTTTCGGTAAACCGAATTTGCGTGTCAATGCACCGATTATACCTAATTACTTATAAGCCAATTGATTTTTTAGATAAACAGTGATTAGCTAAATGATTGTTATTTCAATCATTTATGTTGATTAAGTTTGAAATAACAATCATCATACATCGAATGCAGTCATCCTTTTTTGTAAAAACGTTAGGAACAATTTCTGTCTGAAAAACCATAATATATTCGAATGTTATCAACTAAAGAAATGAAAATAAAGATAATTAGCGACCTACATCAAGAATTTGGAATCTCAGATTTGGATTTTAGCAATGCTGATCTCATTATCCTGGCTGGAGATACAAACCTGGGGACAAAAGGAATAGAATGGGTAAAGCGAAACATCCCTGATAAACCGGTAATATATTTATTGGGTAATCACGAATATTACAAGGGATCATACCCGAAGACACTCAACAAAATACTTGAAGCATCCAAAAACTCAAATGTAAATGTCCTTGAAAATAATATGGTTGAGTTTGAGGGCATAAGGTTCCACGGTGCAACTATGTGGACGGATTTTTCCTTATATGGAAATCCTGTGGAGTCTGGCATTATTTGTCAAGCCAAAATGAACGATTATGTGCAGATACGCAGAGATCCAGCTTATTCAAAGTTAAGAACAATAGATACCTATCAGATTCACCAGAAATCAAAATCTTGGCTACAAAAAAGTCTTAAAGAATCACGCGGTTATAAGAATGTGGTAATTACCCATCATGCACCTAGCCTGCAATCAATACCCGAGCTTTATAGAGATGATATCTTGTCATCTGCCTATGCTTCAAACCTTGAAGATGTGATTTTGGAGCATCAGCCCTTGTATTGGATTCATGGCCATATCCACACGCCTACTAGATATACTATTGGTAACACTGAAATTATCTGTAATCCACATGGCTATTTGAATGAGGAGTATAATGGCTATGAAAAAGATTTGATCATTAATATTTAGTTTAGAATGCGGCTATCGTATCACTACTCTGAAATATTAGAGGCTTAATAATAATAAGGATTTATCAAGTTTTTGATATCCTTTCGCTGGTGAAGAAACTTACTATTCATATAACTTACGTAATTACTTAGTTCGTAGCTAATAACTTTCTTGTTTTTGGGTTTCCATATTTTTCAGCAGCATCTCCTAAAGACTGCTGATCCAAACTCCTTGCTGTTTCCAATGCCTTTTCAAGTACTTTGGGCTGATCCTCAGCAAGTGATTCCAAATTATTGATTAGGTCAATCACCAAAAATTCCTTGGTAGGCTTGGTTGGAAAAGAAGACTTTTTTTTAAAGGTGAACAATTTGTTACCCAATTTAATATCTCCGCTGCGCAGGTGGTTGTAAACAATCTGTTTGTTATACAACTGTGTCGTCCCCAGGCCCAACGCATTAAAATAATTGAAAGAAGTAATCAGAAAGTTGGTATTGTCCAGGAATTTCTTGATGAGCATCTCATCCGCCGGTGGCTCAAAACCAAATGCATTTTTCTTCGGAAAGTGATATAGCCCAGGGCCAACTCTTTTCAAAGTCCCCTCACCTGTAAGTTCCGAAAGATGCCTGTCTATTGATTTTGACCACTTTTGCAGTTCATCCCTTTTGTATATCACCCCTTTTTTTAGATGACTCTTTAATTCCTCTAATTTTGGCATAACAAATCCTTTCGGTTACAAATATATGGATTATTAAAGTATTTGCATGATTTTTGACGAAATTTCATTCAATAATCAGCTCTAAAAAAATCAAATTGAAAAGGGCTTTTACCTCTGTTTTTTATATGAATTTAAATATAAGAGCGAAGTTCTATGATATAAATTCATTGCCCTGCCACGTGTCTGGATATATTTTCCATTACATAAAAAGAGAAGTCATCTCTGATATGCTGAAGCATGCACAATTCATTTTATTCAGCAGTTTTTCACCAAACTCTTAAAACAAAGTTAAACCCCGAAACTGCGTAGTCAATTTCAGTGAAATCTCCACTGTGCAGTAATTTTCATATATTGTAAATCTTAAACTAATCATTCATTCTATTAACAACGCTCATTACAATGAAAGATAATCAACAAATAGTCCAAGGAACTTTATTCGAAGATGACTATCTAATTCGTACGTTAGGAAACCTGGGGACACTTCCAGAAGTGGCATTAACAGAACTTGTGGCAAATGCCTGGGATGCAGGTGCAACTCAAGTCGATATATTTATACCAGAGCAAAAAGGCCAAAAAATTACTATTGAAGATAATGGCACTGGACTGACCAAAGAAGAGTTCCACTCCAGATGGATGAAATTAAGTTATAATCGCTTAAGGCATCAGGGTAAGATGGTAGAATTTCCACAAGGTATTGATCTTAAAAGACACGCTTACGGAAGAAATGGTGTAGGCAGACATGGCCTTCTATGTTTTAATAACGAGTACAAAGTGATCACCAATAAAAATGGTACCGAAAGCACTTTTTTACTCAGTACCAAAAGTGAGTTACAACCATTTGTAATTAAATCCCAGACCTTCAAAAACTCTGTTAAAGCAGGCACACGGTTGGAGGTTGTTGTTGCCAAAAATTTACCAGATGCCAAAACAATACTAGAAGTCATATCTGCAAGATTTTTGCATGATCCAAAGTTTAAAGTTTCCATAAATCGAAAAACCATTCAGCTTGAAGACCATAAAGGCTTAATAGAACCCGTACTAATTGAGGTCGAAGGAGTAAAACTAAATGTAAATCTCATTGATTCAAAAAAAGCACGAAAATCAACAATCTATCAAGGAATCGCTATCTGGCAAGGTGGCAGACTTGTAGGGGAACCATCCTGGTTATTAGGTAACATCATGGTCCTAGATGGACGTTCTCAAGAAGCCAAAAGATATTCAGTTGTTGTTGAAACCCAGGATTTGGCAGATTTCATTCGTGAAGATTGGACTGGCTTCAAGCGAGACAAAAAGCTTGATAAAATATTCGAAGCAATTAATACAGCCGTTCAAGAACTATTTCTCAAAATTGCTAAAGAAAATATAGACGAAACGACTCTTCAAATCAGAAAACAATATAGAAGCCAATACAACGAACTAAGTCCACTGGCGAAGTATGAATTCAACGAAGCGATTGCACACATATCAATTTCGAACCCAACGGCAAGGCAGGAATCTATTTCGCTTGCAATAGAAACGGTATTGAACCTCGAAAAAACACGTAGTGGACATGAACTGCTTGTAAAATTATCTACGCTCTCTGGTGAAGATGTAGAAGGCCTCAATACACTTTTAGAAAACTGGAGCATCAAGGATGCGTTGACTGTACTTGATGAAATTGACAATAGAATATCTGTGATTGAGGCAATAAGAAAATTAGCCAGTGATCCAGCTGTAGATGAGTTACATGTCTTACATCCCTTGGTCGCCAGCGCAAGATGGATATTTGGTCCAGAATATGATTCCCCTGAATATTCTTCCAATACGCAATTACAAACTACCGTGCAAAAAGTATTTGGGAAAAAACTAAAAAATACCGACTTCAACAATAACAAAAAACGACCAGATATCGTTGTCATGGGCAATTCCACATTTTCCATTACGGCAACCACAGACTTTGACCAGGAAAATGGCCTAAGTGCCATAAAAAAAGTTTTAATCATCGAACTCAAAAAAGGTGGTTTTAAAATCGGTAGAGATGAAAGAAACCAGGCAGTTGGTTATGTTGAAGACTTTGGAAACTGTGGTACCTTAATAGGCACACCATATATCAATGCCTATGTCGTTGGAGAAACTTTTAGCGAAAAAGTACAACCCATTCAATCCATCGAAAATGAAAACAAAGTGGAAATTGGAAAAGTACAAATTTGCCTTTTCTCACAAATCGTAGACTCATCAGAACGCAGGCTCTTCAATCTTAGGGAACGACTAAATGAGAGATACGCCGACGTCACAGGGATTGAACTCTTCAATCAACAAAAACGTCTGGCGGTATAATTGAATTTCCTGCGCAAGAATTATGGACAATATCAACGATTTTGTATTAACTAAATTAAAAACCAAATAATTTTTAATCAGATATACAACAATTACCCTGTGCATTCGTAGCCTTGCTTATCCACAACTTATTAAGTATAAGCCTGAACTGTCAGTCAACAAATGATAGAGAATCAACCAAATAATTAAAGCTCAAAATATTCGATATGTTTTTCACGCTCAACGATTTACTTATTGCTTTTAAAAAAGCTAAATCAGAAGTCTTCCACGAGAAGCTTCAAGTCTCTTTGATGGATTTTCCTCAATATGAACAGAATTTAGAGGCGAATCTAAATAAACTTTTAACCACCCTCAACAGTAAAGACACAGATTTTATAACTTCTGAGGACTTTAATAATAAAGTTGGCTTCTATCCAATAATAAAAAAAATTAATTTCAAGGAGAAAATTACGACTGGAGAAACCAATGTCTTCTACTCTAAAATCGAAACCCGGTGGGACAAGCGATCTTGGATTGACAACATCGAGTTTCGAATGATTAGTAATTTATGCGTCGAATTTCACATCATCTCTTCCTTGTGGATAGATCATGTCGCCTACGAGTATGAAATAAAACTCTCCCCTAATAGCTATGGATCTAGGTTAACATCAAGAAGTGAACAACATATTGGTTCAACCAATCATTTTAAAACGTATATTCATGACTACCGAAAATGGCAAAAAAACGGATTGGATGTTATCCGTGAAAAGCTGGAACATGTTGATGAATTGGTTGCACTAACTGCAGATATCAAATCATTCTACCATCATGTAAATGTGAATTTTTTGGCTTCCAAAAATTATCCATCTATTTTCAAAGGAGCCGAGGCATTATCACCAAAACAAATTTATCTAAATGACTTATTAATCAAAGGCATATCTTATTGGTCAGAAGAAACCTACTCTAATTTATCAGACGCAACTAGAAATACTTTTAATACCCAAGGACACGTAGGTATACCAATTGGGCTCTCGGCGTCGAAGGTGATTGCAAACTTATTACTAAATGAGTTTGACGAAGGTATTGAACAAGAACTCATGCCACTGTATTATGGCCGTTATGTAGACGATATTTTTATTGTCATGTCAAAAAATCCAAAATTAAATGACAGGAATACTTTATGGTCATTTATTGCAGAACGACTAAAAAAATTGACTATAGAAAAAGATAACGTTAGCTACCGCTACAAAATTTCTTATGCCTCAAAATCGCAAATCTTATTTAATAAGGATAAAGAACGGATCTTTTTTCTTGACAAAAAGTGTGGATTGTCTATTGTCAATGAAATTGAAAATGAATTGAATGAAAATTCAAGCGAATGGAGATTTCTGCCTGATGCAGAAAATGAACTAGATAAATTTACTGACGAAATTATTCATACGAGCTCTGATTCTACAGAAACTGTAAATAGCCTTAGAAAATCCGATGGTATTAGCATTCAGCGACTGAAATATGCATTATTTGTTAGGAGTGCCGAAGAACTAGTCTTAACCCATCCTTCATATTTTTGGAAGAAAGGCCTAAATGAATTATTTCGTGTTACCGCTAACTTTGTAGCTGATCCAGACATTTTACATAATTACCTGCAATATATGGTGAGAATCTTGAGACTTGCGGTTTACAATTCTGATTTCGAAAACTTCGCACTACTTCACAAAGCACTAAAAAAATCGACGGATTTTAGAAATACAGAGTTCATAACTTTTCAAGATGAGGAAATTGACAAATACAAAGAATACATTTCCAAAACCATTGAATTAGCGCTTTACACGGGCGGAAGTCTTATTGCAAACAAAAAAAAGGTTACGTTTTTTGACGATAAAGTCGAAGAACTTACTCAAGTCCAAACGAATAGAGACAAGATTTTAAGGTTCTTTATTACAGATATACATCTAATCCCATTGAAAATAATCTTTGATAAATCACAAATAAGATTCTCCGATTTGTTAAAGAAAATAATGGCGAAAAATGAGTTTAAATCATTTTTATTAGATTTCAAAGATAAAGGGAATCTGATCAGTCATCCACTTATCTCAGACAAGATTGTAGATCTGCATAAAATCTTCCAAGAATTTATTTACACACCACCTCAAGAATCCATAATTTCAACCTCATTTTTCCTATCGATTAGAAAAATGACCTATATCGAAATTACAAGATATCTGGACAAATGGTTATTCGAACAAAATGCTTTTTTTAAAGCTTTTTTAAAACTTTACGATTTAAGTGATTTGACTATTCCTATAATTGAAGATGGCGATTACAAATATCTATTAGCGAATGGTCATAAACCTAAACAATCACCAGTAGTAGCCATCACAAGTTATCAAATTGAAGATGAAAGTTGGGGTGCGCATGTTCTTGGAACTTTGGAGCCAGACCATTCACGTTTACCCCGTCTTTATAAATTGATTAACAATATTTTAGAAAACAAGCAAAGTAAAATAGATTATATTGTATTACCTGAATTAGCACTGCCAGCCTATGCTATAAATATGATTAGTAGAAAAATCAAGGGGAGTGGTATCACTTTAATCGCCGGAGCAGAATACAACATAGATCGAGTAGCAAAAACCGTACAAAATCAAGTGGCGATTGTTATCCCTATTACCATAGGTATTAAATCATATCAGGTTAAAATTGTGCAAGAAAAATTAATTCCAGCAGTCCATGAGGCAAGAGAACTTTACGATAAAGCACATTTAAAACTGATACCGTTAAACAAGGCTAAATACATAATTACCAAAAATGGTTTTACATTTTCCAGCCTGATCTGTAACGACTTTTTAAACATAGATAATAGGCAAAAACTACGAGGTAAAATTGATGCATTATTTTTAGTAGAATGGAACAAAGATATAGAAACCTATAACTCCTTAGTCGAATCTGCCGCCAATGACTTGCATTGTTATATTGTTCAGGTAAATAATAGACTTTATGGAGATACCAGAATTAGAGCACCCTACAAAGAAGCTCATCAGCGCGACTTAGCTCGAATCAGAGGAGGACTGTTAGACTATTTCGTAATTTCCAGCCTAGATATTAAATCGCTTCGAGCTTTTCAAATGAATGAAGTATCACCTCCGAAACCCTTTAAGCCTGTACCTACAGGCTTTGAAATGGACACAAAAAGAAAGCTAAAATAATTTAAAACTAACAATTCAATATATCTGAAAAACTAAAATGTTCAATTGGATAAGACAAATATTAATTACTCAGACTCAGATATTCTCATAAAAATTATTTATGATGAACCGGTCGAACTCATCAAGATACTTAGCCGTCTTTTCTATAAGCATATCTTTACCTATCTGTTTAAATTGTCCAAGTGCTTGTTCGATATTCATATCCACATCAAAGTTTATCACAGTGCAGTGATGAACTTTTTTTGTTATCATCCTCGGAAGGCCATACTCCTCCAATTCTAACACCACTCCGGGCATAAATGCATTGGAGCATTTAGCAATGAATGGAGAAATGTCAATAAAATTCGCTGAATTTATAATGCGGTTGAGCACATTAAAATCATGCAAATAGCTAGAAAAAGAGTGACAGACCTTTTTTTCTAGAGTAAAAAAATCTTCAATACCAATACCATCAGGTTCAAGCTCTTTCAATAGATTACTGATGGAGGTCTTCCATTGTCTGGACAGCACTTGAATATAACGCTTCGCCTGTTTATACTTTTCTTTATTATCATCATCAGACCATCTCACGGACTGCGGATATAGGAAAATAAGCTTATTGATAACATAATCCCATTTCTCTGGATCTGAAGCATGTAGCATTTTCAGACTCTTCCAGGCAGTATAGTTATCCCTTAGCTCTACTGCAATCTTATAAATAAGTTCTTCATTATTGCTATTAAGCTGATTCAGCATGCGAAGGCTCTTGTATACATTAGCACCAAGAATAGCATCTATTTTTTCTATGAAGTCCTCAGACTTCTCCTGTTGCTCACTACTTATTCCCGAAAGATAATTTTTGTCAGTAATTCCACTAATAAGAGAACTGTCGATTTCGATGGACAATTGAATGTCTTCTTGTTCCTTGCTCTTAGGTTCAACAAGTTCATAGACATTTCCGATAAAATGCCTGAACATCCTGCCAGCCCTTCCTTTGATGTTTCGATAGGACAACGGTGATAGGTTCTGGTTTGCTTTTCCGCTTTTAAAAGACCAGACTATTACATTCTTAGCAGATGTATTAACTCCCTCAATTAGTGAAGAGGTTGAGACAATTGTGTCTAGACCGCTATTACTATCATCAAAAAGCAATACTTGAAGTTGGGTGATCGAGCGGTGAAGCCTCCCATTATGAATACCGACTCCTCTCTCGATAAGCTCGGCTAACGTCCAGGTGTCATGATAGTTCTTTTTCAGCCACTCAGAAAAGAGCGTAATCTGCATTTCACGCCTTATTGAAAACCGCTTGAGAAAAAGGGCTCTTAAAACGTCAATTTCTTTAAAAAGCGCAGCATAAACTAGATTTTTATCTTGAAGGCAGATTTTCAGTAAGTATTCCTTTTTCTTTTCTAGATCACCATTAATTTCCTTATAGAGCTTATGACTCTTAAGAACGACCGTATTAAAGTCTAGCTTATTAAGCGTAATCATCCCCTTGGTAAAAGGGTTTTGCTTAATGGTTGAGATATTGGGTGCTAGAAAATATTTCTGTTTGGCCTTATGGTCCAGTTTAATAAGGGCCTCTTGCAGCTTAGATGCACGTTCACTATCATTTTCTTTGCTAATCTTATAAAACTCATCAATGATCAAAAGATCAATTTCCTTAATCATTTCGACATACATCACAGCCCGCTCTTGCGGAAAGACAAAGATATTATATGCACCGGGAGATATATTAGGCGTGGTGATAATCTTATAACGGTCCGAAAATTTCTTATTAAGCCGCTTACGCGTTTCATCAGTTAATGAAATAGTGGGAACAATAATGACCACATTCCTTGGCAATTTATTTGCGATAAAAGCATCTATAATGAAACTCTTTCCAAAACTAGTGGGTGCACTTAGCGCAATGTTATCTCCATTGATCAATCGCTTTAGCACATCGCTCTGCTCCAAATGGATTGTCTGAAGGCCTTCACCTGTGTTGACCTTGAACATTTCCTTTGCAAAACGATCAGACCAGTTAGAAGTCTCCGCGTCTATATATTGATAAAGTCCCACTTCTCTTATGAGCGTATTGACAAGCTCATCATACCTTCCATCAGCATCCTTTATATCCTGTAAAAGCAAAATAGTTTTATCTCTAGCTTTGGCCATCTGATCATTATTAATCAGTCTGTAAATTTTCCTACACTCTAAGAAAGTATCCATCAGTCTTTGGATTTAAAATGATCTACTTCAGTTAAAAACTCACTCACAATAGCTTTTTTGTCCGGGACAGGAAAGAAAATGAAATGCAACGTTATTTTATCAAAATTAATTACCGGAGTATTTTTAATATCATCTTTATCTGCCTTCTTGTGCAGCTTTTTATAAAACTGAGATGCCTTGACTCGTTGATAATCCAACACCTGTTTGACATACTCCTCGCACATCTCTTGATGGGAACTTGTAATCTTGCACTCATGGAGCAACAGGATGGGTATGTTAAGTCTAGCCTTTATCGGATCTAGTGATGCCTCATCATCTAATAATTCAAGCACTTTGGCCAATAGCTCCGGGTTGTCTTTCAAATAAATCTTCAGGTCACCACTGCTCGACATGATACGATTCTCATTAACAATTGCGGATTTCTCCAAAGAGGTAAGCACAGAAGATATGATCTTGGGGAGACGGACATCATCGATGCTATTGTAAAATTTAGCCTCTCCATGCCAGATGGAAAAATCCCCAGCGTCGTCGGGAACCAAGTGAATGCTATCGGCCCCCTTGGCATTGTCTTGAGCATTTTGTTTATTAAATATCTTAGGCACAACTGGAAGCGCGCCATAGTGATGGTGCATGATCCCATAAAGTATGATCTCTGCCAGTTCACTTCCTTCGGTATCCTGATCTCCATTTGTCCTATCCAACAACCTTAGCTTTTTGGCAGCGGCAATCATTGTCGAATAACTACTATCCACCAACTTGTCCCGCTCCTGCTTGGACAATGCTGTCAAGGCAATATTATTCCAAATGAAATTAAGAAATTTCTGTTTCTGCCATTTTTTATCCGAATAATCATTTAGAATACTTAGGACTTCCCTACCGTCAATTACCGAGACATCAATATCGGGACAGAAACTCATCAAATCACCTTGAAAGGCAACATCAAATTTATCGATTTTGTTACCCATTAGGCTAAACAGAAAAAAATGTTAAAGAAAAAAATGACAATCCAAAAAGTCCCAAAAGAGTATCAGTTGAAAACGCCAGAAAATTCAGCGGGCACGAAAATGAATGAGAATGACGGAGCATAGAGTTAATTTTGAACGCAAAATAGGAATAGTTTACTTTAAAACAAATATGTTCATAGTTAAACCTTTAGCCATTATTATACTCCCCCACATATCACGCAAAGTTATCATCAAATAATACATTAGGTGATAAACAAACTTAGAAGGTGCCAACAACTATGATGCTGCAAAAACCTCTGTATCAACTGATGGAAAAACCTTATTTATTAATTCATTGGAAACAAGTAAGGTAACACTTAATATTATCGTAAAAGATTTGGAAAGAATTGAAGCTTATGGTCAATCAGTTGTGGTAACCAGCAATAATTTCGATGTAAAATACCTTCAGTTGTTTTTGAGTCAGAGTGCCACAGCGAAGATTAAAACTACAGCAGGCAGCTTATATACTATCGTTAAGGATGATGCGGTATTGAAATTAAATGGTACTGCTGATCAAAGTACAATGATTGCTAGCAATATGAAAAATGTAAAGTTAGGTGACTTTGCCAGTCTTAAATCAGAATCATATGCTTCTGAGGCGATCATGGAAGCGGAGCAGAATGCAATGGTTTTAGCAAAATAGAAATTTCTTTAAGATCAATTAGAGCTGTCTGTTTGGGCAGCTTTTTATTGAAACGCTATTAATAACTAATCCCAACCTGATCAATAAATTTTTCCCATAACTCTTCAGCTATTTCTTTTGCGTCTAATACCCTTGCATCTGAAGAGCCAAACATGCTGCGCTGAGTCCACACAAGTTCATAATCGGTTTTTTCAATATTAAAAACATTTTCCAACTGAATCACGTTTTGAGAAACTTTTTCCGAAAAAGAGTAATTGAGACCTGAACGGCCGAAGTGGCTTTCACTTGGAATCTGCACAGTCATATAACCTTTGCTATCCACCTTCCTCCTATTAGTTATAAGACAAGTAAAAGATTTTTTATCATTGTGTAAGATTCTAGCCTGAATATCTTCGAGGGTATTGATTTCTGATAATGATTCCTCGAAATATCTTCTGATTATTTCAAAGGTATTTTCCCTAAAATCTATTATATCAACTTCTGTAAAATCCTGTTTTACCTTGTAAGCCTTTTTAGTTTTTTCTGCAGTAAGGCTAGAACCGCCATTAGGATCTACTTTCTTCAAAACTTTTTCAGCGTTAAGTAATCGCCTTAACTCCTGAACGATATTCAAATATGCTGTATTCTCATTTACCCAATCAGAAATAGGTTTACCATCGATAGGTATTGCTTTCATTTCGCCGAACGGTGATGCATGCCAATCACATGGCTGTGCAATCACGGGAACGATAATCAAATCCCCGTTTTCTTTACGTTTTAGTGCATGCTTGAACTCGATCTGATAACAATAGTTCGAATATAAATAATCGGGGCTCACAATAGCGATGAAAATGTCTGCCTCATCGAGCTTCTCTTTTATGTCTGCGTTTAAATTGCCACCGGCCAAATTTCCCTATCAAACCAAGCAGAAACTTTACCCTCTTCCCTTAAAATCGCCATGTGTTTATGTAGTTGTTCCAATACACGATTATCGATATGGCTGTATGATATGAATAATTTTGACATAATTACAGGTTAATAAGAATTGACAATATAAAAAATTAGCAGCGCATAGAAGAATAGTGTTCCATAATTAAACGGATAATCTAAAACCAATTGGTGATTTTTTTTAGTTCATCTTATTTCAGTGAAATTGGTTCCTTACAATTCAACCTTGCTTATCACAGAATTTGTTTTGATCTATCATATTATAATCTTAATTACGGGTTCCCGTAAGGATGCTATTTTATCTCTATCTAACTTTGAGTTCATTATAACGAAAGGAGTTGGAATAAAATTGAAATGAAATAAAAATACTTAATACTAAGTATTGTATTCTTATAAATTTCAACCGTCATTTACGAGGAAACGAACTGTATAAATCCAATGATATATTTTGGTTAATATCGAAATTAACAATTTTCTAATTAGCTGTTTTCATTTGATTCGGTTTTCTATAAGAAAACAAACTTTTTGGTTAGGGCTTTTGAGCTTAAAAAGATATTAGCCTCATTTAAGTGTTGCTTAACTATAAGCATCCTCGTGACGGTTAGAGTATCTAGTGGATTAGAAACAGGTTAATTGAAAGATAAAAGGCATGAAAGTAAGAGATGAGGCTTATCAATATTATTTTTATTTTGTTCAGGAAAGGATGAATATCTTCTGGAAACGATACAATGGCGGAACTGCAAGGCTTACTGACGATATTATTTTAGCAAAGCACAAATTTACGAACGTTTACAGGGCGCAAGATAGAGTAAGCCAGTATTTAATCAATAATGTAATTTATAATCAAACAGAAACATTTACAGACCTCGATATTCTGTTAAGAATTGTGGTATTTAAAATTTTCAATAACATCGATACATGGATATTTCTTGAATCAAGATACGGTGTGATCAGTTATGAAAACTTTGATGTAAAACAAATCTGTCGCTTATTGACACAGCGGATTCAAGAGAAACCAATTTTCAGTGCAGCTTATATGATGACTGGCAGCCACCAGAAATACAATATGTTTGATTTTAAACATGAAAAGTGGCTTTCCATGGTTGAAAATGAACTTATTAAAGAAAAGCGCTTTGATAAAATATTAGATGCGAAGAGCCTTCAAGAGGTCTATGATATTTTAATATCCACTTCTTTTATTGGGCCCTTCATAGCTTACCAATATGCTATTGATATAAATTACTCCAATGCTATCAATTTTGATGAAAACTCGTTTGTGAAAGCAGGAATAGGTTCTATAAGAGGGATACAAAAGTGTTTCCCAGACAAGGGAAAGAAGTCCTTTGAAGACTGCATTCGTTTTACTCAGGATAACTTTCAAAAGTTTCAGGAAAGGTATGGTTATACTAAGTTTAAAAACTTATTCGACAGGCCACCACAGCTGATAGATCTACAGAACTGTTTTTGTGAAACAGATAAATATTTGAGAGTAAAAATACCCGAACTGTTGGTTGGAAATATTCGGATTAAACAAAAGTTTACTCATCCAAAAGATAATAATATACAATTTTTCTTTCCTCCAAAATGGGGGATTAATCATAATATAAAACCATGCGTTACGAAGAATTCTCAGGAGTCAATTCCTTTTTAGTTGGTATGTCAAAAATTATGTTGACTGATTCAGTACTTAGGAATACACGAGGATACAAATGCTTCGAGTTGGCCGCTCCGATCATCATAAAAATTAAAAATCCGACTTCCAGAATTGTTACTTTGCCAGATAGGCAATGGAATCATATCTTACCATATGTTGAGAGCCTTTGGTTAGCTACTGGTCGAAACGATATGTCTATGGTCGGCCATTACGTAAAAAAATTATACGATTTTTCCGACGATAGTCAGAGCATGAGAGCCGGATATGGCCCTCGCCTAAGATGGTTTAATGGTGTTTCTGACGATTATCAACTCGGCTACCACCAACATCAATCGGATTCTCTTGAAAACAAGACGCTGATAGAGGTTGATCAATTTCGTTTTGTAGAGCAGTCTTTTGCAACCGATCCTTTCACAAGACAGGGAGTCATTTCTCTTGCAGATCCGGCGAAAGATTGTTTCGATAAGGATAATGCCCTTAAAAGAACTAAAGATTTTCCATGTACGAGAGAAATCCAGTTTATCAGAAATGACAATAAATTAGACTGTATTGTCCATATGCGCTCAAATGATCTAATTTGGGGTGCAAGCGGTGTGAATATATTCAATTTCACTTTCATGCAGGAATATTTCTCTCAAATATTGGGATTGGAGATTGGTAGTTATTATCATATCGTCAATAATTTCCACTATTACGAGAATTTTCGTGAAAAGTTAGAAAAACTAGCATCTGCTGAAGCTGTTCCTGATGATGGTTATATTTATAATAAATCCTTTAAAAACTTAAATGAGTTTGATGAGCAGATTAACGCCTTGGAGAATTTTGAAAAGAACCTTCGTGATGGAACAACACTTGAATTGAAGGATTTCAATGATGAGTTTTTTAACGATTGGGCTAAAGTATTGTTCAGCTTTCATCATAGTCAGGCCAAACTAAAATTCTCAAATCCCAATCTAGAGGTAGTTGCAAAAAGAAAACTCAATGCTAGAACCATTAAACAGAACAAAAAACAGTACGACAAAACATTCTCTGCTAGTAGCGTCGGGAATGAAAATTATTGGCAAAACTTTATTTAACCTTATCTAATGAATCAATCAGAAATTAAAGAAATAACTGACCATCTGACTTCTGTTCTTTTAAAAAAGAATGAAGATTATGGGGGTGCGAGTTTTGACCTCGGATTAAATGGGAATATGGTTCATTTATGGGATAAAGTATCACGGTATAGACAACTTGTCGAAAACAAACGCAATGAAAAAACTGAGCCAAATTTTGAAAGTATAGAAGACACTCTTTTGGATATTATGGGGTATGCCACTATAGGATTATTAATTTTAAAAGAACAACATGGAAAAAATTAACAAAATACTTCTTACAACAAGCAATCTCGAAACAGAGGAAATAGCGAAGATGGCGACTTCCCTGGAAGAAATTGGATGCGATGTTGTCATTAGCGAGTTTGCAAATAATGATTGTGAACTTGATGAAGTTGATGATGGAAAAGTTTTAGAAGAAATTGATGGCTGTGAAGTTGTATTTGTCCTCGTTGGACCCAACGGAGAAGAAAGCGAATGTCTTGAAGATCAAATTGAAAAAGCTGCTGATCACGATAAAAAGATAGTCGGAATATTCATGGGCGGGACAATCGGGAATGTTCCCTCAGGCTTGGAAGTTTATGGCGATGGTTTGATAACCAATGATTTAACTAAGATTATAAAAGCGCTGGAAGGAATTGTTATTCCTTGGGAAAATCCTGAAGGAGCAAATCGAACTCAGCAAAATAATATGGACAAAGGTGAATGCTAAAATGAAATACTTGTCATACATTGTAGCCAGAGATTATGGATTTGCACCAAATCCATTTCATAACACCTGTACGCTTGCCACTTGTAAACCAAAATTGAGAAAAGCGGCAAAAATCGGCGATTGGATTATCGGAACTGGTTCCGTCCAACACAAATCGAACGGAAAACTAGTATTTGCTATGCAAGTTAGCGAAAAACTAACGTACGATGAATACTGGAACGACGAAAGATTTATTTCAAAAAGGCCTGTAATGGAAGGTAGCCTAAAGCTAATGTATGGGGATAACATCTACCACTCTGATGAATCTAATAATTGGATGCAGGAAAACTCACACCATGCACTTGAAAATGGTGGTTTAAATGAAAAAAATCTAAAAACTGACACAGGCGGAATGTATGTTCTAATTTCCTCAAAATTTTATTATTTTGGAAAAAAATGTATTGATATTAGCCAGGATATTTTAAGCGATATCTGTTGTTCAACCCAAGGTTGGAAGTATGTTAATGAACAATCTGGAGCATCATTGATCGCTCACCTGGAACAAAATTATCTAGCTAAAAGATTAGGATTTCCACTACAGCTTTCTGGGAAATTCAAAAGATATGAGGGTAATAAATAATGTATCTTTCATTAACACCGAGTGGTCTACGGCCACGACCAAATGCCATTAATGATGATTTTCTATCCCAATCGATCGGCATTTGTAATTTGGTTAGGATAACGTTTGTTTTATTTTTTTTTCGTAGCATTGGTAAAACTAGAAAGCGTATCTCAATATGAAACTTACAGAATTTTATTCCCTTAGAAATGATTTCACAATTATCGGCCTAACTGGACGCCTTGGCTCAGGTTGTAGTGAAATAGCACGAAGCCTAACCTCGACTAATTTTGTGATTGAGACTCCGAAACGAATCATTACAAGTGAGAGTAGCCTTGAAGATTTAAAGTACAAAATATGCCATGATTTTTTAGAGCACGATGGTAACTGGGTACCATTTGAGGTTATAAACTATAAAAACATTCTGTTGCTACATGTCTTGTTTGAGTGTTTAGTGCCTTTTGAAGTTGATGAGGGAATAATAAAAATTATTGAAATTGTTGGTCAGAATGGCAGCAGTATATATAAAGGGAATAAGAATCGATATGATCAATTAGAGGATAAGGATTTTCTAGAAATTAAATTGAAGGATTTTTTAATCAACGAAAAAACATACTTAACAGCCTTTAAATCTAACTTTAATTTGAATCTCTCATTAAGAGAAAATTTAAAAGACAAGAAGCAAACATACAAGTTATACATCCAAGATGGCTTCATAGAATTCTGCAAAAGATTTTACCATATCTTAAATGAGTATAATATGGTCAAAAGGACAAGGTTTACCCACGATATAGCCCTTAATCTAAGAGCAAACGGCACGGTGGTAAAAAAAGCAGAACTGAACCTTGAACTAAAACACATTAATACTGTCGCTGATAGTATTAATAGAATAATAAAATCGTGGCGCTCAGAGAGTAAGCAACCAACTCGATTTGTGATAGACTCTTTAAAAAATTCTCTAGAAATTATGTATTTCAAGGAGAAATTTTCTGCATTCTATATGATTGCAAGTAACAAAACCGAGGAAAATAGACACCTAAGTATTGCAAATGCCAACTCGAAGTATGGCGGTAGCAAGCCTGAAAGCATTGCTGCTCTCGCTTATTTAGATGACGAGGAATTCAAGACTAATGATTTCAAAGCGGGCAAATTTTTTAGCCCGGATATTGAAAATTGTATACAGAAATGCGACTACCACATTTTTATTGAGGGCGAAAACAAGGAGAACGTGAAAAAATATGTACCGTTTAAGGATCAAATCATAAAGCTTATTTCGCTGATAAAAAAACCAGGATTAATTACTCCTTCCACCAATGAACATTTTATGCAGGTCGCCTATAATGCAAAATCTAATTCTGGATGTATTTCAAGGCAAGTTGGTGCAGTTGTAACTGATGAGCAGTATTCCATCAAGGCGATAGGATGGAATGATGTGCCGGAAAATCAAGTCCCATGTGGCCTACGAGACCTACGACACCTTGTTGGTGGGGAAAACGCATTCATGTTTTCAGAATTTGAAAAATCAGGAGGTAACTATGATGATGGAGTTAGTTTTCAGCAAAAGGTGTCAAACGAGCTTACTCAAACTGACCTGAGCAGTCTCGACGGAAGAGTCTGTAGTTATTGTTTTAGGGATTTTCATAACGCCTTTGAAGGTGAGAAAAATCAGGTACATACACGGTCACTCCATGCAGAAGAGAATGCCATGATGCAAATTACAAAATTTGGGGGCGTTGGAATAAAGGGGGGGAAATTATTTACTACAGCAAGTCCATGTGAATTATGTTCAAAAAAAGCCTTTCAATTGGGAATAAAAGAAATATATTATATAGATCCTTATCCGGGGATAGCAACTACACATACATTAAGAAGCGGAATAGAAATTACCGACAATCCAGAGTTAATCATGTTTCAGGGAGCTGTAGGAAGGGGATTTAACAAATTGTATGAACCATTTATTTCACAAAAAGATGAAATTGCCATTTTAACTGGACTTAAACCTAAAGCAAAGTTGGAAGACAAGCTAAAAACTTTGACTAAGAATCCTGCCTTAAGAGATAAAATATATAAAAAGTTTGAAGGAAAGACACAAAAAGAACAGGAAGATCTGTTAGACAAATATCTAAATATGATCATTGAAAAAAGTTGATTTACACAAATTGAATTATCCTATAAAATTTCTAGATATTTTGACATTAAATTAACTACCAAATATCCCTTTTATAAAACATCAAGGGCATTAGAGGTCCAAATAGAACGTATTAGTTTGCTTATGCTCGTAAGTTATTTATAATTAATGACTTGCAGCTTTAGCAAATCCCTGCAAATTAACCAAGAATAAGTTTGAAGTTATCCAGTAACGGCTAATATTATTGCTTCTTAGCCAGCTATCGAAGACATAAACTTTAGCGGCAAAGGTGACATGTTATTGTCTCATTTATTTTCGAGGAGATTATTTGATGGAAACAACAAAACCCTTATTGATATAATATCTTCCTTAATGAGGGTTTAAACCCTTAGATTAACAGAGTAGGGACTCGCTGACAGACGGTGAGTCCCACCCATAGTTGTGTGGGAAATTGAATAAGGAAGGGATAGTAAAAGAAGAGGTAGATTTAATTTAGCATCATCTATTCCCTGATGTTGGCCAAAAACACGTTGTTCATTCATTTACCAATAATATGTGTATTCCCGTCCAAAGGTTACATTTAAAAAAACAAATTCACAGGTGAAGATATTCGGAAGTTGCCTACAGACCTGAATAGTTGTATATTGCTATCAATTGTTAACAGTTCCCTGTCTGGTTACTAAACGGGAACCCCACTCCATAATTTATCATGACGGAATGTTTTTTTAAATTTAGGGGGAGATTTGACTTTTCTCCACATCAATATGAGATCGGTAATCTAATATTATCTAACAGAAAATTAGAGGATAATTTCTTTGCGCTGAAACTTTACAGTTTGCCTGATGGTGAATTTAAAGCATTTTACGAATTTCACCTAGATCATTATCTGCAACGAAATCCAGATGGCCGTGAAGCCTTCTTCCGTAAAGTAAACCGGAGCATTCAAAGAAGAATTAATTTTTATTCAGCCAAGGATCCATTCAGATCCGTATATGAGATTCACTCGGCCAATCTTGATAAATTAGAAGCCTTCCAAGAATTCTTAAATAGCATTGATGAGTGGAACGTAAATACTTCGACAGAAAAGATGTTGAGTCAAAGGGATGACGAAATTGCGCAGCTTAAAAGAAATCTGGCAGACCTGCAGGCTCAGCTCGATGAGATCCTGCAGTATGAGGCGAGTGAAAAGATAGTAATCAACAGTGGCAATATAGCGGCATTCATGGATCTCATGCGACAGTTTCAAAAACTGATGTTGCCAAACGGTAAAAGACTGGTGAGCACTCAAGGGCACAGTCCATGGTATAAGATGATTGCCAAGAATTTTGTTCATGGCGACAAGCCGATACCATTGGCAACTGCCCAGAATTATTTTTCTTCTGAAGACTCCTCTAAATATATTTTTATTTCCGACAAGGATCGAGCTTTTGATATTGTTCCGGTTATACCCGCAAACCAACATTAGTCCATTTTAAAGCGCAGCTATGCCCAAACACCTCCATTGGGCATCTGATTGCATGTTTCTGCCCCTACTTTTGATGTGAAATCTCCGTACAGATAGCTATTTGTCTGTAGCAAGTCGGAGAGCATTGATCATTAAATTTTAAGAGACATGAATTTAGACCTGGTAACCAAAAGTGATCTGCTTGAGCTGAAAAGCGAGCTGATCGAAGAGATCAAAAAAATTGTACCGCTCCAAACGGCAACGCCTGATGAATACCTCAAAAGTTCTGAGGTCAGGAGACTGATGAAAATTTCTGCAGGTACTTTGCTGCACTTGCGGGTTAGCGGTAAACTGCCCTTTACCAAAATTGGCCGCATCGTATATTTTAGTCGTGAGGATATCAGGCGGATACTGGGTAATGGTACGCCTGAAAATGCGGTTGTCAAAAGATTATTTCGAGAGGAGACGCATGGGGAGTGTAAATAAAAACCTTGATTATCTCAAAGACCGGATTCAGGCGGATCAAAGGCTTTCAGCGTTTCATGTGAGTCTCCTAGCGGCGCTGATCTTTGCTTCGGAAAATTCCGGGTTGACTCACCCTTTTCAGGTCAGCCGGAGCAGGCTCATGCGGTCATCCAAGATCTACTCTACCTCAACCTATCACAAATGCATCAGTGAACTTCAGATTTTTGGGTACATCTTTTACAGCCCATCCTATAATCCTTTTCTTGGAAGCCAGGTATCCTGGAACCTGGAAGGCGAAGCTGTGTTGAGCTGCAATTTATCTTAAGGATGGTTAAGGATTTTGTGAGTATACTATAATAGTAGAAGCATTTAAAATGGAGCTTATTAAATATTTTTTATGGGAGATCTGTTGGGATGGGTCTCCCACTAAAAAACTCTGAGGGGTTAAAGCAGTATGCAAAAGGTCCTTTTTCATTTCCAGAAAAAGGAGCAAGCGGTGGTTGGGCAGAGCCTCACCATCTTAGCCTTACGCTAGCGTAAAGGCTGTTTGGAGAACCCTCCAGGGGTTCTCTTGGCCGCCGGAGACGGTAGGATTAAAGAAAAAGGAACCCTAGTGAGGGTTTGGGATATACAGATATATATATGCATGAATAGCTGTATATCTATAGGGCAATACATATTGAGATATACATATTGAGATATACATAACAAGTTACTTAACGAACAAGGAAGAGCTGAAATGGAAACTTTAAGAACTATAAAATATAATACGCAGACTGCGCTTAAAATGGATATGATCGCGCAGAAGCTTGGCCGTCCGAACAGGCTGGTATTTGCGCAGATGGTCGATTACTTCTTTCGCAGTAAGAAAGATCCATTGGATATTAATGATGAGCTATTAAAGAATACGCTGCTCAGGCAGCACAAGGATTACATCGGTTTTATCAAGACCCAGGAAAATGACCTGCTTATTCCGATCAAAAGAGAGGTGGATAGGATGACGGGTAACCAGAGGGATATCAATAATCTTCTAAGGGAATTGGAGAAAAAGAACGTTACCCTGGCCAGTGGACAAAATGAACTTTTATTGGCTGAAAAGAATTACAGCAGCAGACTATCAAATACTGATGAGATACTGAAAAATATCATGGTGAAACTATCGACCAAAGAGCAGCTTAAAAAACAGTTCCACTACCTACTTGGCACTTATATCAAAAGCAGGGATGCATTTAGTATGATGACTTCAGCGAAGGAGAAAGAGGAACTGATCAGGATAACCAAAAACCAGATTGATCTTTTATAACCATGTACATCAACATTACAGACAATAAAGAAGCCAGTAATAAGGGCAGCAGTGGAGGATTGGTAAATTACCTGGAAAAGGAAAACCGTACGGAGGAGCTAAGGCAGCAGGAACTATGGTTCAATGGAAATCGTCGAGATGTGGAGGCCTATGAAGTACGCAGGGCACTGGATGGAAACAATGCAAAGCTCGGGATAAACGAGGCCAAGTTTTTCCTGATCAACATTAGTCCAAGCCAAAAGGAACTGGAGCATTTAAGGAAATCGGTTGGAGATTCTGATATGAAAAATGTGCTGAAAGCATATACAGATAAAGTAATGGATGAATATGCAAAGAACTTCAGACGCCCAGGTATTGGTAGCAATAAGGATCTGCTCTGGTTTGGTAAGGTGGAGCATAACCGGTATTATAGTCATAAGGATGTAGCGGTTAAAAATGGTAGCCGCAAACGTGGAGAAAAAAAGAACGGGAACCAGCTGCATATACAGGTAATCGTCAGCCGCCGGGACATTACCAATAAAATAAAGCTCAGTCCCATGAACAGCTCAAAAGGCAGAAATGCTGAGCACTCCAAAAAAATGGGGCAGTTTGACCGGATGGCTTTTAAGCAATGTGGGGAGCGTTTGTTTGATGAGCAGTTTGGCTTTGAGCGAAACCTGAAAGATACGCTGGCCTATGCGAACATTTTAAAGAATGGCACTTTACAGCAAAGGGAGCAGCTGGATGTTCTGCTGGAGGCGTCTACGAAAAATTACCAGAGCAGGTCTGTGGTTAATGAACTTGCTTTAGGTGTCGCTGAGGGAATTTTTTCTTCTGTTGGGGGCATGCTCGAATCTACCGGTAAAACTGTAGGCGAATTTTTGGAAGTTTTGATGGAGCCTGCTTTTATGCCGGATATCGCATCTGATACGATTGAAGAAGCGGAAAAGAAAAGGAGGAGAAAAGCAAGGCAACAAGAGCAGGGTATGCAGCGTTGAGCGGATGGGCTATAGTTTTTATAAAAAATCAAAAGGCATGAGAGGGCAATCCTCTCGCGCCTTGCGGCCTGCGAAACACCCCGGGTGCACTATCCCAGCATGTTTCGCTTTAGCTTCTACAGGAAAAAAATAACGGAGATAAATAAAAATGAATTTATTTCCCACTATCAAGCTTAGAGGTTATTCGGACATGATATCAGTTTATTCCTGCCAGATTACAATAACCTGTAGTTCCAGAGGACAGGACTTTCACCTTTACCCACTCTCCCTTTTTTGCAAGCAGTTTTACTTTTTGGTTGCGCTTAAGCGTTTCTATAACGGGATAGGAATCCTGGCCCTGAGCGAAGACTGATTTCTTTGAGCTTTACCGCTGATAAAGATTCAGAAACGTAACTTTTCATATTGCTCTTTTCAGCACTGAAGGATTGCTTTTTCTGCTGACCAGATGCAGATGATCTCGGCTTGTAGCTAGATGCTTTTTTGCGGGGGCTTGAGTATACTGGGGTTTGCGATTCAACAGGTGAGCATATCCCACAGGTGCCTCCATTCCCGCAGTGGGCACAACGGGAACAGTTTTTACACGCAGAACAATAAGCTGAATCGGTGCATCTTCCTAGCTTGCTCTCATTGACTGTGCCAAGTGAAGATATTTTTTGGCAATTGCCAAGAAAATAACAGCACATCAGTGCTATTGACAAAATAAATGCTTTCATGATTTTTGTTTTGATATAACGATATAAACGGTGCTCAAGTAAATGTAATTGAAGATATGTCTGGGCAGTCTATTTATGCTGCCAGCATCTGCCACCTCCGACAACCATCCGTTTGCAATAGCCTCCGGTCTTGTTTTTTGCCCCGCAAACTGAAGAGGTTGGAGCGGTGGTTCCACCTGAGCTGTTCCCGCCGGTTGACGTGGTGGAAACATAACTGCCAAAACTTGATGTGCCGTTTCCAGAAACGGTGTTATAGGAAAGATCCGCACGGTTATAACCGAGATTTCCGTATACAGCTTCCTCGTCCTTTAAGATATAAGCCTGGATGGTCTGATAACTTGAAATGATTGATGAAACGTTTAACTTCAGATCAAAGGAAACCTTTTTCTCAATTTTATAAGTCCATTTGCCTATGTTGTTCGTTACCGTTTTGGTCTGATTGGTAGCATCGATGTAGGAAATGTTACAGTAATCACAGGTCACCTCATAAGAAAAAACTACCGGAACTTGCTCCTGCTCCTTTGCAGTTTCCTGCGCTGCTTTCTTACAGGAGCTGTGCATCATCACCGCTAAAATAACAAGTGCGGTAGACATTACTGATTTTGTAAAAATTGTGCTCATATTTCTGATTTGAATTAATAGGAGCCAAGGTATGAGAAACTAAAAAGACATCATTACGGGTTTCCGTAAAGTTGTGATAAATCCCTCGCAAACTTTACTAAGAGTCTGTTTTTAACCAGTCTATAAATCGAGGGGCTTTTGAACGGCTCACATTTATAGGTTCTGGGGTTTCTGGTTGTAATCTTACTTTAAGGCCTTTGTGTGGAATCTTTACATAGCCATCTACTGCCGCAGATGAGACAATATAACTTCTTGTTGCTTTAAAAAAAGATGCTTCGTCTAGTTTTTTATAGATACTGTCTAAAGCTATAAAACACACATCAAGATCACTGTTATGATGCTGGATATAGGTTGTCCCGTTTTCTACATAAATATAGGCAATAGCTGCGGTTGCAATTTTCTTCTCTCCCTTCCCATCAGGAATAAATAGATACAAAACTGGCGCTGGTTTTGGTTTTCCAGCCGTACTATTTAGCCATTCCGAAGATCTATACATATAGTAATAAACCACATGTAGGAGATTGATCATGATACAAATGAGTACAAGTAAGCTGGACATATTCCGGATATACCTTGTTGAGCTGATATTGACGTTGAGGAAATAGAAAGAAATCCAACTGAAAAAATAACAGATCATTATAGGTGCCATAAATCCTAATAGAATCTGAAAAACAAGCCTTTTCCATAAATCTTTCTCCCAGAGCCACTTTGAATCCAGATAACTTGTGAAAATATTGGTAAAGGTTATCATGATGAAAACGGTTGCAAATGTATTTGCACATGCAATGTGATACCAATCTTGGGTGAAGGTATGCCAAAACCGTGAGTTCATAGTTGGCCAGTTTAAACAAAGCGTTATGCATAGCGAGATCAGCATCATCCAGCCAAAGCTGAAATAATCCGGAAGATTTTTGCCATCTGATTTCTTGCTATGCATAAACTGCCTTATTAGTTTCATAAAAATACAAAAAGACCTTTTTATTGGCCAGTCATTGGGGGCAATTCATCAAAGTGAGGGACAGTTCACCCCCGAAATTGGTGCAGTTGACGGAAAAACGTCCTTTTTGCCTTTATTTTTCTAAATGGATAGGCCTAAATTTATTCAAGCAATCCGATAGGCAATGAACAATGATTTCAATGAACAGCCGTCAGGCCCTGAAAAAAAAGAGTACAAATTTCTTTGGATGAGATTTAAAAAGCCGGAAAGCGGAGAAGTTTATCGAAGCCTTTTTGGCATTATCGCAGTTGTCATTGGCGTTGGACTGGCAGCACTATTTCCTCAGAAAAATTGCACATGCGAGGATCAGATAACAGACCTGCGACTGGAAACACTGGCTCGCGAAGGTAATAAACAGGTCATGCACTATCAGCGGGAACGTGAGAGTGTCATTATTTGTGCCGCTAAGAGGGAAGAGCTCCTCAAAAAGCTTGAGCAAGAGAAAAGACGACGTCCCAAAAAAGAAAACAGCCCCCATTGATTTGGGAAAAAATATTGAAATATGGTGGGTAGCACCTATTTTCAGCCGCCCTTCCCGGGCGTTAAGTACAAAGCGCTAAGATAATCTGCCCAGAAGTTGATTAGGTTATTGGTGCGGAAACCGGCAGGTGCTCGCAAGTTTTGACCGGACTTTATACAGGGGACGCAGGCGCAGCGATAAGCGCGTATATTTTTAGAGTGGGCATGCAACAGCCAGGTTGTTGCAAATGGGTAAATGTTAGGCAAAGACAGGAATTATGAAAACATTAAGGGTAGTTATATGGATTGAACGGATACCGGAAATAATTTTCCGAACCGGCCTTTCTGTGCTTGCAATGCTAATCCTTAAAATGATTAAGAAACGTTTAGCTAATGTAGAGGTAAAATTAGGTTCGCCTGCATTAAGTGAGCCCAATAAATACCACGCCCAAAAGAGAGTAGTTGTTTATTTTCCACATGTTCGCAAATATGCGCTCTTCCCGGCGAGGCCGTGAGGCCTGATAATAAAAGGAAAAAGGCTGTCCAAAGCTGAACAGTCCTTTTCGGAATGCCCGCCACAAGGGCGACCATAATTAAATCATTTTAAATTTAAACAATATCGGTATGTATACCAAATCATTTAATACTAAAAAAACATGGCTTGGAGCTATGTTTTCTTTTGCACTAGTTGCAATTATGGGTTTAACTTTTGCGTTTAAACCATCAGATAGTAGTGCCAATAATAAGAAAGTACAGCCAAATCTGTACTGGTATCAGATCAGTTCTTCGGGTACATTACAGGCACAGCTTAACAGTACCCCTCAGACAAAGGATGATTCCATGCCTGGTGGCAGCAATCCCCTTACCTCTTGTGAGGATCAGACTGCTGCTGATTGTATCAGAGGCTACGAAACTGTTCAGACGATTGATGATATCGCTCCCGCTCCAGCGGACAACGACCATCGCGTAAGATTCAGTAATTAATGATTAAGGGGTGGTAATGGATGGTTATTCCTTCACTACCCCTTTTTCCCTTATTACCAGAACATCAATTGGCCTTTTCTGTTCAATAAGGTCGAGCCCATATTGCTTTAACTGTGCTCTTATTTTTCCCAGATTAAAACTATCAACAGCGTTTCCGTTCAATTCAATATCTATGTTTCCCGAATAACCTGTTTCGTCCACAAATGGCTTTTCTAGTCTGAGCGCTACCCATGAGCCTAGAATATTTGAAAAAGTTTTAAAAGGACGGTTGATCAGTCTCCTAACCGAATCAATTTGAATGGTCCGGATATCAGACATCCTAAAATTAGAAGGCCCGGTTTTCTTAGACTTTAGCTTATCCGTATTTCCTACCGTTACCAAAATTACACTACTGATCAATTTTTTTTCTACTCTTGCATCAAATCCAAGATATCGCTTCAGATCTGAACGCATCATAATGAACCTTTCTTCGGCCATATTTTCCGGCAACAGAAGTGCATAGTTGTATAGATTTTTTCTCTTCCAATCGTGAGCCAGTTCTTCCTCTTTAGGTGAAATAAACCGTTGAGTATCGTTCACATCCAATACAATGTTCCATTTCTTGGAAAAATCGTATTTCCCCTGTTCCCCGAAAGCTTCCCTGTATAAATTCATGAGGTCGTAGTTATGGAATGATAACCCATTCTTTCCTATCGATCCATTTAAATTCACCCCTGGAATCGCTTTTGAAAGATAGGAATAGCTAATTACGCTGGACTCATATTCCCTGTCAAAAAGAGATGTCAAGTATTTACGCCTTTCCCGGTAATCCTCTAAATTTACCTTGTTTCCGGCAATGAATCGACGAATGGATGCTGCCGTAAGTTCATTGGTCATCTGGTGAAATTTCCCTTCTCCATCTATCCACGCGTATGCAGGATTGGCCCGATTCGGGAATAATTTGTTGATCGTGACATCACTGGTTGCAAAAGGAATCTCTGGCCTGAAAAGAAATTTGCGGGTCTCAAAAAACCTTCTTGTTGAATCAAGACTTTCCTTGTTAACCAGCACAATTGTTACCTCATCTGCGAAGAGTCGCTGCAGGGAATCTATTTTTGGAAACGACTTTAAACAGGAAATACAGCTTGGGCTCCAAAAATCGAATATAATCAACTTTCCTCTAATCTTGTCAAGGTCAAACGATTTCTTAGGGTAGTTATAAATATTTTGAAGCACAATATCAGGAATCTGTTCGCCTTTTTTTAAAGCGGCCTGGGCCATACCTAACAGTGGAAAGAAAATCAACATTAAAATTAAGAGAATTAAATGTTGGGTTTTAGCTATGTTAAATTGTCTAATTTGCATATCCTGGATTTTGGGTTAAAAAAATATTGGTCTGCGTTTCTGAAAAAGGAATGGGATATAATGCCATGAAAGGTTTCCAGGTTGGCTTAAGTCCAGTAAGTTTTTGGTCAGCCTTACCGCTTCTTTTCAAATCAAGCCACCGATGGCCCCATTCACAAAAAAGTTCGCTCTGACGTTCATGATATATCGCTTCAGTCAGCTCCGCTTTAGTCAGTATATTAGAAAGGTTGGGGAGTGGATTTGTTATGGCAGGTGTTGCAGTTGCCCTAGCCCTGGTTCGAACCACATTCAGATCCGAGACCGCCCCACCGAGGTTGTCCTGAGCTATCCGCGCTTCCGCTCTAATCAGGTACTGCTCCGCAAGGCGCAGGACGATAAGACTTTCACTTACCGTGGAGTTGGCCCTGACCTTATATTTGTACGGATAGCTATAACTTATACCATTGACAATATTACTGGACAACCACCTGCTTTTTCGAAGATCTCCTGGCTCAAATTCATTTAGCAGGTTATCCCTGATCACAAGAGGAGGAACAATAGTACCAGAAGACGGGAGGAAAACGGCTGCTTCTGCTGTATTAGCCGTTTCCCTTACCAATTGCCAGATGGTTTCATTCGAGGTGTTCAGAAAGGTTTTGTTTAGATCCGGCTCCATGTTATATAAACCGGAGGATATTACCGCAGATGCTTCAGCCTCTGCCTCAGCCCATCGCTGGCTGTAAAGATAAACCCTGGCCAAAAGTGCTCTGGCCGCGAATTGATTAGGCCTTGCTTTTGCGCTACTCGGGTAATTTGCAGTCAGGAGAACTTTAGCTTCCTCAAGGTCTTTAATAATCTGGGCGTAAACAATGGCTGATGACGTTCGTGGCATTACTGCGTTCTGCTCAAAGTCGCTTGTGAGCGTAAGAGGGATATCACCAAAAAGATTAACCAGGTAAAATAAATAAAATGCCCGAATGGTAAAGGTTTCACCGGTTAACTGTTTTTTTGTTGCTGTACTTAATGAGTTTGAGGCAGCCAGCCCTTCCAGAATCGCATTTGCGTGGTAAATGTTGCGGTATGCCGTGCTCCAGAAGTTATTGCTGATTATGCCGTTTGAAGAAAGCAGCATATTGGCCGAAAATGGATCATAACTGCTGCTTGGTGCGGGATTGAACAGTTCATCTGCCGACAAGCCGAAATATACGCTCAGCCCCCCATTACTCATGCTCAGGTTTAGCGTCACCATCTTGCTATAGAGCCCCATCACCGCTGATGTTGCGGTCTCATTCCCAGAGAATACATCTTCGCTCAGGATCAGATTTCCTGCCTTTGGCACGTCAAGTAGTTTTTCACATGCACTCCATAAAAGAGCTGTTAATAGCAGGCTCCCAAGAAGCAAGCGCTTCAGATGGGAAATAGGCCCTAGGTATGTTTTAATTACTCTTGTTTTCATAATTATAGTGTTAATTGTAAACCAGCGGTTATTGTCTTTAAGGGTGGCAACACAAACAGATTCTGGCTTTCTGGGTCTGCTCCTTTATATCCTGTTATGGTTAGTAAATTCTGGCCATGAACATATATGCTCAGCTGTTGCAGTTTGAGCTTTTTCACCCATCGCTCCGCAAAGGCATAGGTCAGGGAAACATTTTTGAGCCTGATAAAAGATGCGTCACTAAATACCGCACTTGAAGCCGGTAAATAACTTCCCGCCGGCGCATAAGCAGCGCTGCTGCCAGAGGCTACGAAACGCTGAATATCTGCAAGGTCTCCAACAGCTTGCCACCGATCCAGTACAATAGTGGGCTGGTTGAAATAAAAGTAGCCCGGGATGAAGGTCGATTGGGTATATAAGTAGTTGTATCCGATCTGTTTTCTGAATTCCAGGAAAATGTCCAGCTTGATATTTTTATAGGAAAAGCTGTTTTGAAGGCCTCCATAGAAATCAGGCTGAGTATTTCTTACCAGAATTCTATCAGAAGCGTCATATAAGCCATCTCCGTTTACATCACGAAAGGAGTAAATTCCTGTTGATGGATCTACCCCAAGGTATTCGAGCACTCTTTTTGCCGAAAGTGGTTCGCCGATGATATAGGAATTGGCATAGCTGGAGCGATCAAGTCCACTGAATTTCACAAGCTTGCTTTTTGGAACGCTTAGGTTTGCATTAGATGTCCATTTAAAAGCGCCACTCAGAAAGTTGGTACTTTCAAGACTGATTTCCAGTCCTGAATTCTGCACCACAGCATCGAAGTTTCTTAGAATCGAGGTAAAGCCTGTTTGTATGGGCAGCTGATAATTGATCAGCTGATTTCCGCTACGGTTTACAAAGTATGCCGCGCTAAGCATGATCCGGTTTTTTAGCACCCCTAGCTCCAGTGCCACTTCAGCTTTATGGTTTGTCTCCCAGGAAAAATCCGCATTATACAGGCTTGAAGGCTGGAGCCCGGCATTTCCCTGGTAAGGTAGGCTGGAATTCGTCCAGGTATCCAGGAACTTATAGTTACCAATCTGATCATTACCTGTTGTGCCGTAGCTGGCCCTTATCTTTCCGAAACTAAGCCAGGATAGTTTTTCCCTTATATAATCCTCTCCTGTAAATATCCATGCCGTCCCAAGGGCACCAAAGTTTGCAAAACGCTTTCCCGGTCCAAACCTGCTCGATCCATCACGTCTTCCCGTCAGGTTGATGAGGTACTTATCCGCAAAATTATAATTGATTCTTCCATAAAAGGCTGTATAGCGGTAAGCGTAATCACTATTGCTTGTGGTTACATTCCCTGCTGCGGCTATTGAGGAAAGCAGGATATCATTCCTGTAATTCTGTGCGGAAACGCTCAACGTATTGCTGCTTGTATTCTGTAAGGTCCCGCCGGCAAGTATGTTTAATTTGCCCTTACCTAAGGTATTGGTATATTCAAGCTGCGGCTCCACAATCCAGCTGCCTAAAAATGACCGGCCAAAGTTGGAATAGGGAAGTGTTCCTGAGTTAGGATTTATGGAACTTGAGGGATTAAGCGCCTGGTCATTACCAGATAAACTATTGTACCCCAGGCTTACCTTTCCTTTTAGTACGGGTAAGATTTCGCAGGCCATATTAACGCTTGTTGTCAGGTTACTGAACTTTCCGGTATATTGTCTGTTGGCTGCGGCCAAAGGGTTGGTAATTGCTCCGCCAAAAAAAGTGCCGCCCTCTTGCCAGTTCAGGTTGCCCGCATCATCGTATAATCGCATATTTGGTGGCATATTGATATAGGTGGTAAGATCGCCCGAACTCATCTTATTGCGGTCATATAAAAGGCCGCCACTAAAATCAAGACTAAAGCGTTCATCGGTTGAGCGGTGATTTAGGCTAATCCGGCCTGATAGTTTGTCGTCACGCTGTTCACCAGGAAATACAGAAGTCTCTCCATGGTAGCCTCCTGAAATCAGGAACCTGGTTTTCTCAGTCCCACCGCTTATTGATGACTGCACATCGGTGGTTTTTGCATTTCCTCCAATCAGAAGATCCTTAAAATTGGTATACCTGGTCTGGTCCCATAGTAGAAGATCCGGGGCGTTTGCATTTGTCATAGCAAGACCGTCATTTTTAAAGCCTTCCTTGCGCATCTTAAGGTAATCCTCTGTTGCCAGCATATCCATCGTTCTGGTGATATGGCTATATCCGTTGTAGATATTTAGGTTTAATCTACTCTTACCTGCCACACCTTTTTTTGTCGTAATCAGGATTACACCGTTCGCTCCGCGACTACCATATATTGATGTCGCATCAGCATCCTTTAAGATTTCAACACTCTCAATTTCCGAAGGGTTGATGGTACTGAAGGGACTCACTCCACTACTTCCTGTTGCATTGGTAACAGTGTTGATGGAATTGTTGCCTGGGGAAAAGGGAATTCCGTCGATAATAAATAACGGTTCAGAGCCTTGCATCAGCGATCCCTGGCCTCTGATCTGTACCTTTAGTCCAGCGCCATTGATGCCGCTATTTTGTGTGATGGTAAGTCCTGGTATCCTGCCTTGCAATGCACCTAGCGGATTTGACACAGGTTGAAGCGCGATTTCTGAAGCGCTTACCTTTCCGATAGCGCCAGTGTTAAGCTTTTTAGTAGTTGTGCCGTAGGCGATCACCACTACATCATCCAGAGATCCGGCTGTTTCATTCAAGATGATATCCAACGTCAATTTTGGCCCATAAGGCGTATTAACAGTCTGGTGACCAATGCTGCTTATCGTAAGCATTCCATCTGGCTTGTCAACCGTAAAGCTGAACTTTCCATCTTTATCTGTGAAAGTTATCCTTTCTTTTTCAGAGGTTTTTATAGTTGCACCGGGAATAGGCTTCCCCGCTTTATCCCTCACGGTTCCGGCGAGTTTTATCGGAACAGTTTGTGCTTCGGCCCAAAAATTTAGGCATAGCAAAGCCATTACGACTATGTTTATCGTTTTTTTCATGAATTTGGTTAGTTGGTTAGGGAAAATATCTGAGAAAAATCAAGGCAGGCCATTATCAAAAAACCATTAAATTCACTGCCTTGACCATAAGGATTATTCAGGTGCGCAGATCACCAAGGAAATAAGGTGATTGAAAAGATGTGTTGATTTAAAGTTCATACTCGTATAGGTTTATACGAGTCTCAGATATAAATGCACTATAGCAGGCTCTATATATCATCTTGCTAGGCTTCTGACGGCCTTTTGAAACGAATACAATAGAGCCCATAACGCTATAGTGTAAGACCAAATTACACATAATATTGTTATGGGCATTAATCTATTGTCTCGTTCAATCGCAATTGTCAGAATTTAGCAAGCGAGACTCTTATTAATACCAAAAATTAAATAACTTATTAACAATAAGTTATTATGTTTTCAAATATAATAATAAAAGGTAAAAAGGACAAATATGTCCTAACATTAATTCTTTTATATTTTGACTTTCGTTCTGTGGGAAAACAGTATAGAGATCAGAAGTATTTAGAAGCGGTAGGACGAAAGGTGATTGAAATCCGAGAGAAGCAAGGTATCACTCAGGAAAAGCTTGCCGAACTTACTAAATTTGATACTAGGCAAATTGGACGAATAGAAAGGGCCGAAACAAATACCTCTATTAGTATGATTAAAGCAATAGCAGATAAGCTTAATATAGGTATTGATGAATTGCTTAATATCAAATAGTTCATAATGCACCATTGAAAAGAATTTCTAATAATATTTATATAGTTAAAGTAAATACTTTTACAGAGCTATCCCACTTTTCGAAATTCCCACCCTTTTCAGAAAAACCTCCAGGTGAGCCCTAATATTTCTAACTATTGCCAATCGGAACCCTATGCCCTTTGAATAGTTTTTAAATACCATTGCTGACGTAATTTGGAGGTTTGTCTAGTAGGCTTAAAGAAAATAAAACGGCTAATATTGAATTTTCTTTGACTTTGACAAGCTAAAAAGCCTTACGGAGATAGTGAATTGAAAATCGAAGTTCTGAGATTTTATTTACGACATTTTATTAGTCATGGATTGATAATTATAAAAATGTAAATCCCCAAATCGCTTTCTTTGATCTAATTATATAATCATTTTAATCAAGCTTGACCATTTAGCGTTAGTTGATTCGGAATACTAATAGCCCCAGGATCTCAAAAGTCCTTCCATATCACTACTAGAAACAGAAACTATCCCTGTATGCCTGTTTTTAAAAACAAACACCACCGGATCAGCATAGGCAATCCGGTCTGGTAGGCTAACTTCCTGAACTTCTATCGTCAGGTCCTTACAGCGCTTATAAAAGAGCTGATAACTTTTCATCTGACCAATAATATTTGATTTATCCGCATTTGGAAACTTTCCTGACCGCATCATAACTTCGGCAAGAGTATCGAGCTGGGCATCATTATATCCTTTAAGAAAAGACATGTTAGCTGGTTTGTTATCTTTTTCTGTTTTCTTCCGCTCCAGCAGTGCCGGAACGCTTAGCTCGTCGTTAAACTCAAACTCTTTTTCCATTTGGGCCTTGAGGACCTGGAAAGGACCGATATTAAAGGAATCGTCCAGGTGATAACGGTTTCTGCCGACGTAATAAAGATCCATCTGCAGCAAAAGAAGCTGGTAGGCATCATGAAACAAACTATGCTCAAGAAAAATATTAAAGGCATCTCTGGCTTGGACTAACCTATTTGGTATTTTTAGACCATCCTCAGCAACCTCCGGGCCATCATTAGAGATCTTATCAATCTCTAAGTCTAGTTCGAATTTAATTAATATTTTTACTACATGTGCGTGCAATAATTTATTATCGTTTTTCTTTGTGTATTGATTGATCTCATCCAAAACAAAATAGAACATATTATATACCCTGATCAGGCGCTGAGCTTTAGCGGTTCGTTCAGCTAAAGAAAAGGGAGTCCCCATATTCTCCCGGATGCTTATTTCGGTAAATCCCTCACTTCGAAAATGCCCTATCCAGCTTGATAGATTATTGGCATTCCAAATTTTAAGATATTGCTTGTAAAGGTTATCGACCTCAGCATCTTCGATATCACAAAATAGTTGCTGGATTTCCTTGCTAAGCTTTGGGGGCATTGGCTCTAGCAACTTGATCAAAGAGAGTTCAAAGTATAAAAGATTCACCCTCAACGTCAGGGAATTCACATCCTCGACCGTGGGCAACAGCTTCTTTGTACCCTCTATGTATTCTCTGAGGCTCAAATCCCCCAGTCTCAATTTATTCTTGAGTTCTATAAAATCAACCGAACCTTTTTCAAACTCGGACAGTTCAAAACGTTTTCTGATACGTTGGGTAAAATATACTGATTCTGCATGCCGGCCAGATTCAGCATAAGTGATGAGCGCAATAAAGCATAATTCTTTATCACTAATTATCTCGGCAGCGGGCAACTCAATAATCAGGGTATAAACGATCTGAAGATCAAATTGAGTCAATAGACTAAAGCCCCATTTTTTTAACGCACTTTTAATATCCTCCAGGTTATTAAAGTCATAACCGGTTTTAGGCTCGATGCTTACCGTGGGCAGGCCATATTTTGCACCATGAGAATGCTGCATCAGGGCTGCCTGTTCAAAACGGGAGATAAATTTTTGATGTAAGGCCTTTACCGAATCAACCGACAGGATATTACCGCTAGGAATTAAAATATTGACATGCTCCAGCCCCTTCCAATCTTCACTCCCACGGTCTGTCATCAACCTATTAAAAATCTCATCTGCATAATCATAATATAGCGTTTTCCCATTTACATCATATAGCACCACAAGCCCATAGGCAGGTTGTCTTCTCAGCAGATATCCTAGGCGGGAAGTCTTAAAGGAATAGGAAACAAATGCACCATTTTGTATAAATATGGGCTGCTGCATACTTTTCAATTGGAGCGCAAACCGCCAGTCTGAGGCCATCGCTCCATCTTTTACCATTTCCACATCGAAATCGCATCCATAATCCGGTACATCCTCCCGCATGATAAATCCGGTAGTCATATTTATTAACCTCGAAAGTGCTATTGCGGATTCATTACTATTTAACGAGGATCGGTCAACTTTTGGTAAATCATTTAAAGCCATTTTGAAGTTCGTTAAAGATTATGAAATTAAGAAAGGAGGCGCTATTCATCAATTTTTGAAACTATCGCAACTACCTGGATATTCAAGTGAATACCATAAGAGAGATCTGGACTATCGATACCGATCATTGGATTGTTTGTGCCATTGCCCTTAATTTCTACAACCCCGGATTTGAAATTGGTCCGGCTACCAGCGCTCCAATACATAAACTTTTGTTTTGACATGAATGCAGCGTACGAATCACTAAGCAGATAAACATTACAGACATCCCCACCGGGAGGCGCAGTGAACATCCCAATTCCGGCAGATAATATACCGGTTTCATCTACGATCTTAGTCAACTGCCTAGCAAGACTAAACAGCTTCGTGTTTGCGTCAATCTGTTCCTTACTTCTTGAGGCAGTAAATTCATAAAACCACTCAACCGTACCTTTTGGTAAAACAACAGAATAAACGGTTCTTGTATTACCACCTTTAATAGCCTCATTCGATGTGCTATTAAGATAAAACGATTGAAGGGGAAGTGTTACAACCTCTAGCCTGGCCTTCGATACCTTAGTTTCAGCTCCGGCATAATTTGTTTTAGAAACAAGCGTGCCGTTTTCGTAATCCGCTTCACGTTCCTTGCTCCCATCCTCCTTGTACCAGATACAATGGCCATTATAAATCATAGGTTTAGCCGAAACCAGTTTAAATTCCGCTTTAAGATTACCATTTGCATAAAAATCTTTGCACCAACCTACAGGCCTGCCTGCATCAAATGTTATTTCGCGGTACAATGCCTCATCCTCCTTCTTCTCTGCATAATCACCATACTTATCCAATGCAAGCCGCCATTTCCCCTGAGCTAGTCCACCACATGTGAGATTCTCAGGATTTAGGTTAATGGTGAGTGAACTCCTCCCAGCAAGGTTTACCAGATTAAATCTGTAGGTTTTAATCAGCGGACTACTGTAATTCGCTACCTTATCGGCATTGGGAATAGAGAATGAATTTTGGACATTTACATACAAGGGATGCTGACCAAAGAAACCTTTATCAGTACATTTCTCGATCGTCGCGCAATAATAAAAATTAGGATTGGACAACGCGGTATAACTATATACTGGCTTTTCCTCTCCAGGTTCAATCGGATACCAGCCTTTTGTAGTCCAGCCCGAAACAAGATCCCTATAACCATAAGCTATATAGATTTTGGAAGTACCGGTATTCTTGAATATTACCTGAGCTGATGCACCCAGGAACATAATTACAGAAAAAAAGAGCGTAAAGATAAATTTCATCAAAAAAATCATATAGTTTTTGCGTCCAAAGCATTAATAAAAGAAAGGCGAGGATAAAACAAAAGGAAAGCCATAAGGCAAATCACTTTATTTATTCCCTGAAAAGCCTTGCTAAAATTTATAGAGATGGAGCGTCAATAAATCGTTAACCGGCCAAATATAAAAAAACAAAACTATTGTCCGACCTTATTGCCTGATAGATAGAGAAACAAGAGTCTTTCTTTCTCACAGAGGGATTAAACATAATGGCTAAAGTGGGATTCTCAAAGGTCTATCGAACCTTGATAATAAATAAAAAATCTCAGGCCTGATTAGTTTCTGCGCTAAAACTAATCACGTAACTTAGGGATTCAAGTAAAATTCCAATGGCAATCTTTTCAACGCATTTTCTAGACCAGTATATCAATGGCTTTACCACCCACTACATAGTTGATTTTCAAAAGAAAAAGAAGACCCTTCAATTATGGGTCCAGTCTCTACAGAGTGGAAAAATTGATGCGGAAAAAGAGATCAGTATCAAGAGCACATTTGTAAACGATTTTTTTGGAGAGATATTAGGCTATACCTTCAAAAATTCAAAAAAATGGCACTTGCAGCAGGAACATAAATCAGCCAACGATGGAAGCAGAAGTGATGCGGCATTTGGATATTTCGGACTGACAGACCAAGGCATTAATGGAAACGTGCAGATGGTGGCAGAATTTAAGGATGGTAGCACCTCCCTTGACCAGATACAGAAAAACCGATCCGTGAAGATTTCGGCAGTGGATCAGGCGTTTTTATATGCAGCGAAACAACCGGGCCAATGTAGTTGGGTAGTGGTCTGTAATGTGCGTGAAATCCGGTTCTACCATTACAGTACCCAAACTGAATTCCAACAATATCTACTCGAAGACCTTCTGGATGAAAAAAAACTGCTCGAACTAATATTCTTATTCCATGCTGAGCATATCTTAAAGAGGAATCATTCTTCACGTACTGAAAAGCTATATAAACTTGCTAAGGACAATGTAGAGTTTTCAGCCCGGACGAACCTTCATATCATAGATGAGCTTTATGATGTGATGAAAAAATTTGAGGGACTTTCATTTGTCGATCCGACATACCTCACAAATCTATATCCCTTCAATATCTTAAAACAAAAGGTCTGGCATTATGACCAGGGAGTAATGAATACGACCAATCCTCATATTTTTCATCTCTTAAAGGGAATCAAAGTAAAAAATAAAACAATCACTATTTCTCCAGAACTGGAGATTGAACTTGTAAAAGAAAAGGTTGCCGAACCTTTGAAAAAATTAGATTATGTATTTAGTAAGCTCAACAAGTGCCTAATTTTCCAACTAACGGCAGTTGAAGATCTGGAAACTGTGAAAGCCAACAAACGCAACGTTTTAGGCTTCAGCCTTAATCATGATAATGGGTTTAACCAAGAATATGGCATTTGGGGTAACATCAATGTTTTCAAAGAGTTCACTTGTAAATGTGTATGTTGCCTTTACAGAGAATTGGACCTGAAAGCATTGATGGACAAATTAAAAAACTATCTTCCCGATGAAATCGATATGGAATATGCATTCGGAAAATATATGCTTCATGCACATACCGATAACAAAACCTATCATGCTTTAGCAAAATTAGAGAAGCAATACCAAGGTACCGATAATAATATTGCATCATATTTTATTACCAAAATAAACCTAAAAAATCTTTCAGGGGAGGTTGATGGTTCCGGCGAGGTTGGGAAAGCAATCAGAACCAGGCTACAGACTCTGGATCTCGATGCTGTAATTGCATATGAAGTTGATCTTTTTGCCCCACCCGAACTGCGGGCATATCTGGTCGAAATGAAGGCGTCTGTTCTAATTGAAAGGTTGGTTTATTCCGCATCTTACAGTAAAGAACAGACTAAAGAGATTATGGAATACAATCTCCGCGGGGACCATATTATTGCCTCCGATCAGCTTGATTCCTTAAATTACCAGAGAGCAATACTGAACCTGTACAATGAAGCAGATTTTATGATGCTTGACCATCTGGGAAAAGTACGCACTATTCATCTGGACATTTTCCAGGCCTACATATATAGCTTTCAAACACCAGGTTTTGGATTGGAAGAATTTGATGAAAATATGCTCATTGATGCCATTATGAATATCCGTCAATCAGATCTTAATAAAATACTGGACCCAATTGATGAACTAAGAGTTTCTGAAAAGACAAGAGCATCTATGATAGCAAAGGCTTGCAACCTATTAAATAGTTTCGTGTCAGAGAGTTTTGGTAGAACGGTCGAAAACCCTGATATGATGGCACAGTTGCTGGATGTATATAGCTACTTTCCCATATACGAAATTTTTCAAAACACCTTTATTGTCCTTTGTGAAATAGGCTGTAAACCCGAAGATATTCATAAGATCGTTCCATCGATTACAAATTTCATCAAATGCAGCCCTAATTACCCCGATCAAGATATGCGAGCGTTTTCGCAGCTGATCGAAAGAAATGGAGAAGCCTTTACCCCTGACCAGCTTTTGGAAATCCTAAAAGTAATTATCCCCAAATTACAAATCCATAACCACCAGCATGACAACATTTTCAATTCCATCTGTAGAGCCTGGCGGAATTCTTTCCCAGAGGAAAAAATCCGGGATACAAAGCTTATCCATCTAGCTACTGCGAATCACATGGGAGGAAGTAACCCTGACTATGGACGGTTGGTAAATCTATTTCACATAACCAGTCCAGATCTCCAGGAAATTATTTTTAACGAACTGGGGCGCTTCTTATCGGGCAATTTCAATGCCCAGCTATATGAGGATTTAGTGCACTCAAAAGTATTCCGGTATGATGAGGAAAATTATTTTGCCATGTATGTTTCAGAACAGCAAAGACACAATACAGCAGATGGATATTTTCACCGGGATGGGAAAAAGTTTTTTAACCCTGCGATTTATAATCTTGCAGTGCTTGTGCACCGCTTCAAGATCCCCTATGATGATACGGCTTTACAAGGGTTAAATGGGCTAACGCCATTCCAAACCTGGCTGCTCTACCCTGAGAACTTTGACTATAAAAAATTCGAGGTACTTTGGCTAAAGAACGTCCACGGAAAGTACATTCTTTCCAAAATAAAGAGCATTTCTCCAATTCTTGACTCAATAAGAAATCAGCTAAAGCAAATTTACGACCCCAGTTTGGCGGAACTGTATTTTAAATTATCATCTGAAAATGGCTAAATTATAATCTTAATGGAAGGTTAGAAATCGTAATTATTCTGCGTTACGACTATTAACATTTAAATCCTATGAAGGCTACTCCGAAATCCCTAAACAAACGGATGTGGTCGGCAGATTAAAAATTGGCTGTCTGATTTCTTTCAGCGGATCTAAATTCCTATAAGATAATGTTTTTCGATAATGCGCAAAGGAGGAGGAGAATAGCCTTCCCATACTTGCTAAACAAATTGGAGCCGACGATTTTAAAGCTTATGCTTCTTGGCGAAATGCCTCACGACGGCTTGATTAAGAATTCGTTTATGGTTTCGGAGTTGCCCTGCAATTTCTGGCTGCCGCATTATTCGCGACGCGCGGTTGGCATAAGAAAAATAATTTGACTTATGTTTTTTATCAACCTCATCAAAACTATAGTAGAACAACCCATTTTTAGCCTTTATCAATTTCTTTACCTTAATTTTATCTTTACTCTCTCCTTTAATATTCTTCGCTTTATCCAAATCTAGTTCACTATAATGTTTTTTCAGCTGTCTAGTGAAAAGTGCAGGCCTGGTATGAACTGGAGTAGAATGTATCGCTCTAGATGATTTTCGTTTCACTGCAAAAATCATCCGCCTATAGAATTTAGCAATATTGGCTGACTTAATTAAAATCTTATTTCCATAAAATTCAAAACCAAGATAGGTTAGCGGTTTGCCAACAACGACTGCGTGCTTACCTAGCAAAATTGAAGTAATCCTATTCACATTTGGACTGATCTGAACACTCTCGAAAAGATACTTTTCTGTTTTAGCAGTACTGATTTCAACAGCACGATCTTTGATTGCCTCTATAACTAAAGATTCGACTTCTGATGCTTGTGAAACCTCGCAGACAATTAATATGTCATCAGAATACCTGCGGTAATAACCGCCTAACCCCTGTACAATTTTTTCAAATATGACCCTGTCAAAGTCCAGCAGGTAAAGATTTGCAAGAACGGCACTAATTGGAAGTCCTTGCGGTATACCTATAGGAAACCGGCCTTTCATGAAAGGATGTTTATAAACAGTCAGTTTTCCGGACTTCAGAAACTCTTTAAACTCATCTATTGATCCGAAAAATGCTTCCTGGCCAGTCTCCCTTCTAATACGAGCTAATTCCCTTTCATCAAATCCACTTCTCCTCCCCTTGCGTTTTGGGTTTATTCGTAAATCATCTCGTAATATATATCGAAAATCAGTCGAGGCCTTAAATACATTGAAGTGCGCAGCATTCAGTTTATCTACTCCGATTAACTTGCACCATGCTTCCTTTAGTTTCTTATGATTGAGTTCACTGAAAAAACTTTTTATATCAAACATCAGAACGATGCACCCATTGTCTTCGGCACGCAGTTTGATTTCAGAAAATGCTTCATTAGCAAAGTGAATAGTGCTTTTCCCCTTTGGATCATCAACATCTTCCCCTTCTTCCAGGTCAACGGGTATTTTACGGTAAGCCGTGATGCATGCTGATAAACCAGGATCCTCTTGCAGTAAATTATCATATTTTTCATATAGCATTCCAGCATAGTAGCTGAATATCATAGCATCTATATGAGTAGAATAATGCAATGGGCGAAGTTTTGCATTATGTTTTGCTATTCCATGCTCCACAAACGAGTGCCCCCTCTTCTTTGGATCTTTTGGATGTTTCTTGTACTTCCGCTCTTTGATAACTGAATGTATGAGTGGAAAAAATGCATGATGAGCCACAAAGTTTTCATCGTACATTTTTGTATAAAGCTCCTCGTATCTCTTGCGGACATCCATTTTTGGAGTTACATGTAGGTAACCCCGGCTCTTCATCCATGAAGGCCGATCATCAAATGGAGGAATAGAAAAGTGCCCTGCAGACATGACGTAACGGGTTTTTATTATACAAACATACCTTCATAGAAGTAAGGCCATTACCCAATATCTGAGTCACATAGTTTTGTCTAATGTTATATACAAACAACTTAAATTAAGAATAAATCCAATGATAGTATTGATAATTCAGATTATATTTCGTATATTAGATATATACTTGATAAGTATATCCGACCATATAGTCCATCCGCTACTCCTGATACTGGTTACAGCATCGCAAGCATGGAAGACTCTATCTTGTCAAATAAAGCTTATTCATAGCAATTTCTTGCCTGTTGTCCTCGTATTTAACAACAGTGAATCTTTTTCCAAAGATTTTAAAGCCCATACTAGTTGTCTGTAACCCTCATGCTGCAAAGGCATTACCAAATGTAGTAAATAAATTTGGTAGTAAGATGCTAATTCATATGTTTACATATGGAATCAAGGCTATTTAATATTGGAGATATTGTTTCTCTTAATACTCATCCTTACTTGGAAGATTTAACAAACATTATCATAAGCGGCGACCATCTGATGATCCCCCCTCTTATGCTCATATCGGATGTGTTAAAATTGGAAATGGAGATTCTTGGTCGAGGAAAAACAAAAATATTTGAATATAAGTGCGTCTACTTTTCTCCAAAAAAGTATGAGTTTGTACAGGTTCAGAAACTAGAGACGGAACTCAAGCTCATAAAACGATCCACCACAAATATATCTGCAACTAGTCTACGCAGAGGTGATAAAGTTACCCTAAAATCTATGGAATATGAGCTCGCAAAAAAAAAGTCTTCCCTCAGCTATGAGGATAATTCAGTAAATACTGACAATGGGAGCACTACAATAAATTCTCTTTTATCTTTTCTTCCCCCAATTTTACAAGTTATAAATGTATCAAAACATAAAACTAAATATACATTACCAAAAGCAAAATCCCATGAAGATAAACGTATCCTACCAAGCTGGGATGTAAGCTATTTGATTTTCGATCCTACAATAGAAAAGATGAGCGAACTTATTCTTCCCATTGAAGTCCTTGAAATTGTTTCGGAAGTAAGCAAAAAAACATTGTTGGCAGTTTCTGATACAATCGTTAAGGGTGGCTACCTGAAGGTTCAATCAAACGAGAACATAACCTTTCTTAAACCAAGGAATATTGCCAACAGGGGCGGTATGTATTTTTTGCGGGCATATGATTATAAGACCAATAAGGTTGAAGAGCTAAATTTCTCCAGCATTGAAAAAATTATAACCATTCCGACCCCGTTCAAGTCAGAACTTCCAACATTTGACCTTATCAAAAATCCAGATTCAGCAACTCCAAATTTCATACAAAAAGAAATGGAGGAAGGTATAGAAAAGGCAAAATCCAATGGAAATTATATAAGGATTAAATACAAAAACAGAAATGAGCAAATTACCCATAGAACTTTAAGCAATTTTACAAAAATTGAGGTAAAAGAACTAGGAAAAAACATTGGCTATATAAAGGGGTTTTGCAGCCTGAGACATGCAGAACGAACTTTCAGAATGGATAGGATTCAAAATTTACAAGAACTCGACCTTACATTCCCTACCTAAACAGCATCTTGGTAAAGACAACTAAATATAAATAACCCCTAAATACTCTAGGCATGAAATTTAGCCAGAAAACAATTAATAAATAAGAGACGAACTTACTGAGGGCAATAAATAATCAAAAACACAATAAAAATAATGTTTAATAAGGCCTTGAAAGAAGAATTTGCATCCATGAATGGAAAGCGTCAAAGAATGAGAGTTCTCAAAACTTTGAACGATAAAATGTTGGCTACTTTCAATCTTTTTCAGAAGGAAATGGGTAAAAAGCTCGATACTGATTTTTAACATTAAATAAACAACCCATTTATACCAAAAAGTTATTGACCTCTAGGATGTAACTAATGTTCTGTTTGGTGAAATAATCCGCAAAGTAATCTTCGAAGAATCCTTTGATGCCATAGTTGCTTTTTTTCTGGAGAATCAAATTGGCATCCTTACGGTTTTTGGGAATATGAAGGAAGAAATAGGTCGGTAGGATTTTTGCATGATCGTCTTCCATCGTATAAAGATCCTCTCCCGTTCGGTCATTGACCACATCACCCTTTTCTCCTGATAGTCCGGAGTGAATGAAGTCGGTAATGACTTCATGTCCTTATGGGTTGTCCCTCGTGAGGGACAACAGACTTTGTTCGGCAAAAAGTATTTACTTGAAATTGCATGGTGCTGGGTTGTTAATACTGGGTTTATGAAAAACGAAAAATAAGAAGAAGCAGGATTTGGACTTTAGTCCGAGGCTGGAGATGAGTTTTCAATGAGTGTATTAGTAAGCAGGTGTGTCTGATACAAGAAATTGAGATTATAGAAGCTGTTCGATAGTCGTGCAAGGGTGGATAAACTTCAATTGCTGGTCAATCCGGTTGATATCCGTCAAACGATGATGACAATTATCGGTCAAATATTCACCATCAATTAGATTCAAAATATTGGGTGTTACGTAACACATTTTTCACGAATCGTTATGGATTTTTTTGCTAACAATATTTGGTTATGTACCTATAATATCAACCCAAATTGATTATTTTAGCCCATTAGAATAATCCTCGGAAACCAAACAATGAATGAAAAAGCAACCCGTGTGGAAATAATTGACAACCATCTGCGTCTGGCGGGTTGGGATGTCGAGGACAACACAAAGGTGGTCAAGGAGTTTTACGTTCGGTCGGTCAATGTACTTCAGCAAAACCAGCCGCAATATAAGAACGAATTCTCAGACTATGTGTTGCTGGGAAAAAACGGCAAACCACTTGCAGTGGTAGAGGCCAAAAAATCATCAACAGATGCGGAAATTGGCCAGGAACAGGCAAAGCAGTATTGTTACCATATTCAAAAAGATCCGGAGGACGAATTGCCTTTCTGTTTTTATACCAATGGTTATGAAATCTATTTCTGGGACTTGGGGAATTATCCACCCAAAAAGGTCTATGGTTTTCCGACCAGGGATGACTTGGAGCGTTACGCTTATCTGAGAAAGCACCGCAAGGGCTTATCGCAGGAATTTATCAATACCAAGATTGCGGGGCGTGAGTATCAGATCCGAGCGGTCCGTTCGGTGATGGAGGCCCTGGAGCGAAAAAGGACAAAATTTCTTCTGGTGATGGCTACCGGAACGGGCAAAACAAGAACAGTCATTTCCCTTATAGATGCGTTGATGCGTGGCAGCTGGGTGGAAAGGGTATTGTTCCTGGTTGATAGAATTGCCTTACAGGGACAGGCTTTGGATGATTTTAAGGAACACCTATCCAATGAGCCCCGTTGGCCGCAATTTGGGGAATCCACTTTTGCGACGGACCGCAGAATTTACGTTTCCACCTACCCTACAATGCTAAATGTCATCCGTAGTGAGAACCAAAATATCAGCCCGCATTTTTTTGACTTGATCATCGTAGATGAAAGCCACAGAAGCATTTATAATACTTATCAGGAGGTACTGCAATATTTCAATACCATTACTCTGGGGCTGACCGCTACGCCGACGGATATCATTGATCACAATACCTTTGAGCTGTTCGACTGTGAGGATGGCCTACCCACCTTTGCCTATTCGTATGAGGAGGCGGTCAACCATGTCCCACCTTATCTTTGCGATTTTCAGGTGATGAAGATCATCACCAAGTTCCAGGTAGAAGGCATCAACAAACGCACCATTTCCCTGGAGGACCAAAAGAAGCTCATCCTGGAGGGCAAGGAAGTTGCCGAGATCAATTACGAAGGCAGTGATCTGGAACGAAGGGTAATCAGTAAGGGAACCAATACACTGATCGTCCGGGAATTTATGGAAGAGTCCATCAGGGATCATAATGGCGTTCTGCCTGGAAAAACCATTTTCTTCTGTATCACCAAGGCACATGCTCGCAGGATATTGGAGATCTTCAATTCATTATACCCTGAATACCATGGCGAGCTGGCGAAGGTTATTGTATCAGATGACCCACGTGTATATGGCAAAGGGGGACTTTTGGATCAGTTTAAGAATCAGGATTTTCCACGGGTTGCCATTAGTGTCGACATGCTTGATACGGGTATCGATGTTAGGGAGATTACCAATCTGGTATTTGCAAAGCCGGTGTTTTCCTATACCAAGTTTTGGCAGATGATTGGCCGTGGGACAAGATTGCTGGAGCCCACCAAGATGAAACCCTGGTGTACTGAAAAAGACAGTTTCCTGGTCCTGGATTGCTGGGACAATTTTGAGTATTTCAAGCTCAATCCCAAAGGAAAGCCCTTGAGGAACCAAATTCCCTTACCCGTTAGGCTCTTTGGACTTTATGTAAACAAACTCTCGATTGCCTTAAACCTGGCCGATGGGGCTATATTCGATCTGACCTTGGAAAAGATTACACGGGCCATATCTTCCCTGCCTGTGCAGTCCATCGTGATCAGGGATGCAGAGACCATTTTGGCTCAGGTCAATCAGGCTTCCTTCTTTGAAGGGATGAATCAGGATAAAATAGCGTTCCTGCACCAACAGATTGTGCCCTTATTCAGGACCATCAGTGGAGTCGATTTTAAGGCGATGCGTTTTGAAAAGGATATCGTAGAAATATCCATTGCTCATATGCAGGATGAGCAGGAACAGTTTGAGGTATTGAAAAGTGCCATTATGGAGGAAATTGCGGAACTGCCGTTGAGCGTAAATACTGTGGCGATGCATAGAGACTTGATACAGCGTTCCCAAACAGATTTTTTCTGGAATACCCCTACGGAGGAAAAACTGGAATCGCTGATTATACATTTATCGCCCCTGATGATTTACCGCGAGGGTTCGATCAACATGGTTCCATCGAAATACAATTTCAGGGACGAGCTGGTGCAGAAAGAAAAAGTACTGTTTGGCCCGCACAACGAAGCGGTTAGCATTGAGCGTTATAGGGAAATGGTCGAGGAGAAGATCAGGATACTGCTTGGCGAGCTGCCAATCCTGCAAAAAATTAAGGAAAATGAGCAGATTACAGAATTGGAACTGGAAGAACTGGCCTGGTTGCTCTCGTACGAGAGCCCCCACATCACCGTGGATTTGCTCAGGCGGGTTTACAATAATAGAACGGCCGCACTACTGCAGTTCATAAGGCATGTTATGGGCATAGAAATCCTCGAGGATTTCCCAACTACGGTCACCAAGGCTTTCGATACCTTTATTCAGGATCAATCGGACCTGAGCTTAAAACAGCTTGATTTCTTAAGGTTATTACAAAGCTACCTGATAGAGAAAGGCCGCGTGGAACGCAAAGATTTAATCGCAGCTCCCTTTACCAGGATACACCCTAATGGTATCCGTGGCGTGTTTAACACGAAAATGATGAACGAAATTTTACAATTTATAAGTGCTTTTGCAGCATAAAAAACATAATGGATAATCAGGAAATTAAAAATAAAGTAAACGAACTGTGGGACAAGTTTTGGTCCGGGGGATTATCGAACCCAATCGATGCGATACAGCAGATCACATATCTGTTGTTTATGAAACAACTGGATGAAAATGATCTGAAGCGCCAGGGCGACGCGGAATACCTCGGAACGGAATACAAATCACTTTTCGAGGGAAGGTTTTATTTGCCTGGTGAGGAAGAGGATAAGGGAATACCGAAGGAAGATTTACGCTGGAAAAACTTTTCCCGTAAACCATCTGAAGAAATGTACCAATTGGTACAGACCCGCGTCTTCCCCTTTATCAAGACCTTGGGCGAAAAAGAATCGCCTTTTGCCAAGCACATGGATAATGCGGTGTTCATCATTCCCAAGCCAAGCTTACTCACTGAGGCGGTAAAAAAAATAAATGAGATATGGGATGTGCTCAATGCCCAGGACCGTTTTGTTGATGCGCAGGGTGACATTTATGAATACCTTTTGCAGCAGCTGAGTACCGCGGGGAAAAATGGCCAGTTCCGGACACCAACGCATATTATTGAAATGCTTGTAGAGCTGGTCAAGCCTCAACTGGGCAATAAGATAGCAGATCCTGCATGCGGCACGGCCGGTTTTTTACTAGCGGCTTATCAATATATCCTGACGCAGTTCACCTCGCCAGCGCATCAGGAAAAAGACAATTACGGTTTTACGCGGGGTACGCTGGCAGACAGATTGGTTGATGATGCCTCGAAAGAAGTATTGAACAGGGATACTTTTTATGGTTTTGACATTGATCAAAATATGATCCGTATCGGATTGATGAACCTGATGATGCATGGCATCGAGCATCCCAATATAGATTATACCGATACCCTGAGCAAGTTTTACAATGAGGACAACGAATATCATGTGGTCTTGGCAAATCCACCATTTACCGGAAGTTTGGACAAGGCCGAGATCAATGAAAGCTTCACCACAGATACCAAAAAGACCGAGTTGCTTTTTTTGGAGCGTATCTACAAGATGCTACGCATGGGAGGTACCGCTGGAGTGATCATTCCGCAGGGCGTATTGTTCGGTTCGGGCAAGGCCTTTCAAAACGTGCGCAGCATTTTGATGGATAAGTGTGAGCTCAAAGCGGTGATCAACCTTCCTTCCGGAGTATTTAAACCTTATGCCGGGGTCGCGACGGCTATTTTGATTTTTACAAAAGGCGGTGAAACAGAAAAAGTGTGGTTCTATGATATGGAGCATGATGGTAAAACACTGGACGATAAACGCAGCGATCGCTTTGACAAGGAAGGTAAACGTGATTACGGCGATATACATAAGATTATCGAACATTTCGACAATCGTGAACAGGAAAATCCAACCGACCGCATGCAACGGTATTTTTATGTGCCCAAACAAGAATTGGTAGATAGGGGCTATGATCTAAATTTTAATCGTTATCGTGAAGAAGTGCATATTGAAAACAGCTATAGGACGACAAAAAAAATAATAAGTGAGTTGCAAAGCAAGCAAAGCCACATTGCCACTTTGATTAATGAACTCGAAAAAATGTTGTAGTATGGAACTTTTAAAAATTGAAGATCATTTCCTAATTTCTGATTTTGTATCTAATGGAAGTTTTGCCTCCCTGAAAGAAAATGTACAGTACAAACAGAATCCTGATTATGCGATTTTAGTTAGGATTACAGATTTTGTGAAAAAATGGAATGGTGATTATATTTATATCAATAAGGAAGAATACAATTTTTTAAAAAAGAGTAAGGTTTTTCCTGGAGATCTAATCATCAGTAATGTTGGTCAGCCTGGATTATCCTATATTTTGCCCGAGCTAGGAATTAACACTTCATTAGCTCCAAATTCGATATTTCTCAGGCCTAAAACCAAACGAGTAAATAATTTATATTTGAGTTACTTCTTAAAAACGCCTCAAGGACAAAGAATAATTGATTCAATTTGTACTAAGACGACCCTAAAAAAATTCAATAAAACATCATTTAGGAAATTATCGCTACCCTTCCCTTCTTATCAGGATCAGATCAAAGTTACGGAGCTTTTAAGTAAAATAGAAACGCTAATCGCCGAACGAAAAGAAAGCCTTAAGCTTTTGGATGAATTGATAGAAGCAACATTTTATCAAATGTTTGACGAACCAAGAAAAATTAAACCATCCGAATTAAAAACTTTGGATCAAGTTTGCTTGCAAATAACGGATGGTGAGCATACCACTCCGAAAAGAACGGATAAAGGCATAAAGTTACTATCTGCTAGAAATATCAGAAATGGGTATTTGGATTTTAAAAAAGGCGTGGATTATATTGACCATGATGAATATCAACGAATTTCTAAACGATGTAAGCCGGAACTTATGGACGTACTGATGTCCTGCTCAGGATCAGTCGGCCGAGTGGCAGTAATCAATACAGATGAACCTTTTTCTCTGGTTAGAAGTGTTGCATTGATTAAACCTAATCATAAATTGATAAATAGCTATTATCTCATGTACTGGTTACGATCTCAATTTCTACAAAGTGAAATAAGAAGAAACTCCAAGAAATCAAGTCAGGCAAATATTTTTACCGGAGCAATTAAAAATCTTCCAATCTATCTAGCTGATTTAGATCTTCAGGTACAATTTGCAACAATTGCGCAAAAGATAGAAAGCATCAAGGTTGAGCAAGAGGCGCATGTATTGGTAATGGATGAGTTGTACTCATCCATAAATCAGCAGGCTTTTTCTGGAGAATTGGATTTGTCTGGACTTCCGTTTGACGCGATGTTGTTACATCGTGACGATAAGATTGCAGCAAATGATAATCAAATTACCCGCCTCAATGAAGAAGGATTTCCAAAAGTAATCCGCAAAGAAGTTCCTAAAATCTTAGACGCAGTAAAGAAAGCGGGAAATCTTGCTTGGGATACCATAAGCTTTAAAGAGGTAGCGGAGTACATCAAAAACAATTTTCAGCACTATTATTTTAATTCAGAAATGTTGCTGCGTTACCTGAGTGAGGATCTTGGGATTTTTGTGAACTATTTTAGCTCTGCGGAGCAGAAAAAAAATCCCCAGTATGAGAACGCTGATGACTTTTTTAAGTTTATCTCTGGAGCATTGATAGGGCAAAATACGTTCTTGCACATAGAACAGGTCTTTTATAATGCCGAGGAAGACAATATACCCAATATCAGTTTTACTATGGCAGATTTAGAGAGGTTAACTAAAAAAGATAAAAAAGAGCGTTCTGGCATCTATTTCCGCATTCAAGATGAAGTTATTGCGCATTAAAATACTTGGTGAGGACTTTCGAAGTCTTACGGCTAATGTAGATTACGAGTTTAATGATACCTCGCAGGAAAACAAACTGTCCACCAAGGTATTTGCAGGCTTAAACGGTAGTGGGAAGTCAAATTTTTTGGAATTACTGGCTGAGATATTCTACTATCTGGAGCGGGTGAAGATGAGCAATACGCCTGCAAGTTACATCAACAACAAAAATTTTGGCTTCGAAATCGAATACATCCTTCCCAAAACCAAAAAGGATTTTTACGTGATTGAAAGGACAAGTGCAAACAAAGAAGTGCTGAACCTAAATAAAAGGTTTGAAAAAGATGTAAGGGTGAGGATCAAAAAGGATCTGGAAGGCTTTTTGGAGATGTCGTATGCTCTGGTGGGTGAAGATAATTTAACCGTTGTCAACGATAGTTTTTCAGACTTCCTGCCGGATAAGGTCATTGCCTATACCTCTGGCCAAAACGAACTGATCAGTAATCCGTTTATCCGTCTGCGCTACCATTACTTTGCCGAAATGGTTAGCGATGAGACTAATTCCTGTAGCCGCCGCTTATACTTTTTGGACCAGGAAAGCAACTATAGCATATTTATCTCCAATATGCTACTTGGACAAAAAACGCCTTTGGCGTACATAAAGGGTATCTTTAAGATAGAGGACTTGCATTCGTTTCGCATTACTTTTAACTACAGGCACAATACGCAGGAGGCATTGAAGATCTTCGAACAAAAAATGGTTTTATTGGATCCATTGAAAGCTTGTGCCAGTACTTGGAGAAATGATGTGACCAATAAGAACCTGGTTTTGGACTTTGTGGTCGATCCGGCGACCCAAGAGGCATTCAAATACCATTATCTTACCGCCTTTAAGTTGTTTCAGGCTTTTTATGAGTTACAGAGCCTCAATCTATTGGTTGAGAGGCAGGCCATGCGGAAGTTTGTTGCCAATGCTTCCAAGACCATCAACATTACCGATGAACTCTCAAAACCAGATCCCTCAGACTTGATCTTTAGGATTGAGAAAATACGCATCAAAAAAATCAAGTCGGACCAGGACAAAAAAGATATCCTCTATTATAAGTCACTTTCGGATGGGGAGCATCAGCTGAATGAGGTGATCGGTTCGGTCATGATGATGGAAGACGATGGCTGCTTGTTTTTGATGGATGAGCCCGATACGCACTTCAATCCAAAATGGCGGGCCAAAATGCTAACCATGCTTAACAAGGTTTCTGGAAAAGCATATGATGCAGAGGGGAATCCCGAGGACATCAGAAAACACGAGTTGATTATGACCACCCACTCTCCTTTCATCATCAGTGACAACCATAAAGATGATGTGTATAAGTTTGTCAGAAAAGATAAAGAACTGAAACTGGAGAATCCCGAGTTTCAGACTTATGCCGCATCTGTAAGCTTTATACTGGAAACCATTTTCGATAGGGATATTACGATTTCAGATTTTTCAAATCAAGAACTCAACAAGTTAAAGGAAAGCTTGCAAAACCTAGATGACGTTGGGCGGGTAAAAAAACAGTTGCTTTCCTTTGGGGAGTCGATTGAAAAGTTTGATGCCTATAGTTATTTGATGGCGAAGGAAAGGGAGTTTAAATCGGGAAAAGATGCTCAATAGTTTTAAGGAAATCGATCACCCGATTTATCTGTTCCATGAACACATCCATTATATATTCAAAAAAATCTTTGAGTATGACTTGGCAGCATACGATGAGCAAAAGTTGGTTCATCGAGATTTCCAGGCGATCATAAACGCCTCCGAAGTGAGGCTATTAAACCCGTTGAAGGAGATTGTCAGGACTTATCATGATTTGCCTTATGGTGAAAAACTAACTGTGCAGACTGCTTTGGTAGTGAATAATAGTACCTCAGTATTCGACGATCTTTCCCAGTCTTTGATTACCTATGAGCAATTGCATCCGAGCATCTCCAAAAAACTGAAGGATTATTTTGAGAACTTATGGAATGACTATCCGCAAACGGTGCTAATGCAAAACAGTTGGGGTACTGTAAAAGATCATTATGACAAGCTCATTGATGAGTGCAACTTTGAGTTTTTAGTCTGCCCTTTCTGTGGTATCCACCCTTTTAACCCCTCATCGGGAAAATACAGGGAGGAATACGATCATTTGATTGCAAAGGCCACACATCCCTTTGTTTCGATAAACTTCAAGTTACTCTTTCCGTGTTGTCAATATTGCAACAAGCAGGAAAAACGCAGCCAGGACCTGTTGTACGACACCAGTCTTAACCGGAGGATATCACATTATCCTTATGATCAAAATATTACGTTAGATCAACTTTCTGTGGGGATCAGTTTAAATGAGGCATACAACGGACAAAACTTGGAAACGCTGTTGAAGAGTATCAATTGGGAACTTCACATATTGAGAAATGGCGTCGCGGATGTTCGGGATGAATCATGGGACGAGGTTTATGGTATTAAGCGGAGATTTGTTGAATACATTAAACGTCTGGAAGCGCAATGGTATAGGGAACTGATTAGAAAGTTCAAGCTTAATGAGAAACAGTTTGATGATTTTATAAAAGAGACTTTGAATGAGCTAAGATACCAGATACCGATAGTGCCTATGGGAATAATCAAATACATTTACTTTAACTTTATTTTGATTATTCCAGATATTGAAGATAAACTGCGAAATGCTGGAGCTTAGATCTGACTCTCTAAAAGCATTAGGTTGGCATCCTAGCTGTAGTTTTTTGATTTATCTGGCGTAGAATTGGACATATTGTGCCATAGATATCTATATCAGCATCATATTGACATAGCTACATCTCACGTAAATACCCCATATAGAGTTTCAGTGCCAATATGAAGTCACTAGTATCATCGATTGGGAATATAAAAAACATGCGGACAGCTCAGAAAGATATTACCATCTTATAACATTTATCGCATTTTTATATATCCTTTGTCTATGATAATTTAATGGTTTATCTTGTGATCTTTAAATCAATTTTGTAAATTTGAAAGGTGATATTTGAGCCCAAAAACCGTCATTTTGACAGTTGGTGAGTCGTAATCTAGTTTTTCAAGTATTTGATAGTCAGAAGGTTATTTAAATTAAACTTGTTCTGGTTTCGTCGGGACCACTAAGTGAAATCGTAAACCCTTGTCAGCTAGCTGCCTACAAGGGTTTTGCATTTGGTGGCTTACAGTTTTACTTACACTTTTTTAGAACTATATATTCTTAAAGAAGACACAAATTTCTGAAAGCTGTATTAAATAAATCAGATCATATTATTTGTCGCTTTATCGCTCCATTGTACTTTTAATTGTTTTACTTAATAAAGATCCTGCTTGCTTTTGCCCAATGTCAAGTTTCCTAAAATAAAGTCGAACATATAATTTTCTGCTTCTTCCTCTTTACATTCTATACTTGGTCCAAGTTCGGGATGCAGCAGACTGATTTCATAGGAAGTCAATATTTTGTCGTCTTGTGTTATTGTCCACTTCCAAAGTGGTGTATCACTAAATACCAATCGAAATTCGCGATTTTGGTATTTAAATTTCTGGTTAAAACCAAGTTTTATATCCACAATCGTTTCGCCGCGATCATCAGATATCAGATTACTATTTTTACGGAATAGCCCGAAACGATTTTCAATTTTGTAGTGTTCTGAATATATATTAAAAGTTGTGGGTTGCTTGGTCCAATCATCTCCTCTAATAAAAGTTCCAATTTCCTTTTCGTTGTGGTAGAGTGAGAAAGAAATTTTGTCAAGTTGTATCCATATTTTGTTCATAAGGCCATCGATTATTTATACAAGTTATGAATTCTCTTTATTTAATGTCTGTTCAAATGTAGCAGTTCCATTCTGCCAATTATTAAGATCCGTTATTGGATGAATTTCTCGATATAAGTTGCATAGATTTCATCATCTTTATTTTTTCTATTATCTAAGATAAGGTTTTCTTTCACCCAACTTTCATGCTTTTGTTCGAATTCATGTAGTTTTTCAACAGAATATTTATGGGCAATTAAAAGCCTTTTTTATTTTCAATTTTTTTAAAATCAACCGTCAACCGAATCTTTTGTTGGCCAATTATACTTTTTAAGAATATTGTTAATTGTACTCACTCTGCCAGAATTTATATCACTAATGCTCAAATATATCAAATATCCAAAGCATACAAATGCTTTTTGTAGCTGCCTTACACCCTGCTCCTGTTCTACTCTGACTGGTATCTGGAAAGCTTTCTGATCTGGTAAAAAAACCGCTCAATTAACCGTAAGTCTTGTGTTACAATTTCGGCATTTCCCTTTAGCTCTTTATCGAAAGGAAGTGTTTTCTGATAAGAAGTTTTCAGCCCCTTGGGAAGCACAACATCTACGTAATAATTGCCTTTTTCGTCGGGCGTGAAAGATATGTTTTGAACCCTCCCTTCTATAATGCCATATTCCTGGTAGCGGTAATTGTCGAGTTTGATTAAAACCTTTTCTCCCCTGGCAATTTTTCCCGAATTGGTTGCAGCTACAAACATTCTACCGATAAGCGCCTTTTTCTGGTCGGGTAAAATAGATAAAATAGGATCGCCACGTTTTACAAATTGATTTTCGCCCCAAAACTGCTGAAAACTGATTACCCCATCTGTAGAAGAAACCACCAGGTAGTTTTGTTCCCATGCCTTTAGCGAGCGCCTTAACTGCTCTAGCAGCTGTAAGGTTTGCGAGGCTAAATTGATTTTATCTTTCTCTGTATTTATGGTTGTACCACTTTTTGTTTTATTGAGGTTAAAAATGGCTTCATCTGTTTGCGATAAAGAGATATCGAGGTTTTCTAAGTTCTGTTGCGCCTGTAAAAATTTAATTTTTTCGTTTTCAAACTCTAAAGCCGAAATTACCTTTTGGTTTAGCAGCAGCTGGGCGCGCTGATAATTTTTCTTTACCAGTTCGAATTTTAAACCTTCAAATGTTTTTTGCCTTTTTAATGCAATTATCCTGCTTTTATTGGTCTGAATATTTTGAGCTGTCGCTACATTTTCAGGCGCATAGGGTTTAAGCCTGGCAAACAGCTGCTCATCCTGAAAGGCTTTCGCAAAATTATTGTAATCGCCCTGTAGCTCACCTAATTTAAAACGCGAAACTTTATCAACCGGAAATGAAAACAGCTGACTGGGAGAAATGGAATCTATAATGCTTTTAAGCTGTAAAATGTCTTTATAACTTGCGGTAGATTGTAAAACCATTAATATTTCGCCTTTTTTAATCTTTTGATGATCGCTGATGAATATTTTTTCAATTTTAGAATCTGTTCTGATCTGTAATTTTTCTGGTGGATTCTGCGAGGTAACTACAATTGTTGCGGGTACAAACTCAGGATATTTAATGAAATAACTCATTAGCAAAATCATTAAAAGGATGGCCAGAATAACCACACTTCCCCAGCGGAACATCCAGTGGGGTGGTTCTGATAGGATATCCTGCACACCTTCCGAGCGCAGTTGTACCTCGTCCAGTTTATCTTTTTTAGTTTCCAAGTTCGAGCTGGTTTTTTATTAATCTGTAATATTCTCCTTTTTTTGCCACCAGTTCATTGTGGTTGCCTTCTTCTACAACCATTCCCTTATCCAGTACAATAATTTTATCTGCATGTTTGACCGTAGATAACCTGTGGGCAATTACAATGGCCGTTTTACCCTTAAAAAACTGGTTCAGGTTTTCGATAATTATCTTTTCGTTGTTGGCATCTAAGGCACTTGTGGCCTCATCGAAAAAGATGTATTCAGGCGATTTATACACGGCCCGGGCAATAAACAATCTTTGCTTCTGTCCACCGCTAACGCCCATACCTTCGTTACCAATCTTGGTGTTGTAACTTAAAGGCAGGCTTTCTATAAAATCCTGTATATTGGCAATTTCTATGGCTTTTCTCAGTTTTTGTTTATCAATCGCATCTTCGCCAATGGCGATATTATTGGCAATGGTATCATTAAACACATAACTTTCCTGCATCACTACACCGCAATGGCCGCGCCAGTACCTGGGCGAAATATTTTTCATGTCGGTGCTGCCAATTTTTATTTCGCCTCGATCCGGTTCGTAAAATTTGGTCAACAGTTTTAAAAGCGTTGTTTTTCCGCTACCACTGGCCCCAACTATAGCTGTGGTTTTTTGAAAGGGGATAACAAGGTTTAAATCTTCGAAAACAAACGAATCGGCGCCTGTATACCTGAACGATATAGACTTTAGTTCGATGTCTTTCTGCGCAATTTCGGTAGCATACTGTTCTTCGCTGCCTTCTTCGTTGTCCTTATCATGGATTTCCTGTAACCTTTCGAGCGAAATTCTGGCATCCTGTGTTTGTTTGATAAACTCTATAAGCTGCATTAGGGGGCTGTTTAGCTGCCCGATGATATATTGTACCGAAAGCATCATGCCCAGGGTAAGGTTACCACTCAAAACCAGTTTTGCGGCAAGGAAACTAACCAGGATATCTTTTATCTGATTAATAAAACCACCACCTACCGATTGCCACTGCTCTAACGAGAGGGCCTTTATTTTTATCTTAAATAATTTTACCTGTAAAAATTCCCAGCCCCAGCGTTTCTGTTTTTCGGCATTATGCATTTTTATTTCCTGCATGCCATTAATCAGTTCTATCACCGTGCTCTGCTCTTGCGCAACCTGAGCAAACATTTTATAATCGAGTTCTTTTCTTCTTTTAAGGAAAAAAACAATCCACCCTACATACAAAAGTGCGCCCAACAGGTATACGATAAATAACCGGTAATCGTAAATGAAGAGTATAATGCTAAAAATAAGCAGGTTCACCATCGAGAAGAGGGTATTGAGCGAGGAGCTGGTTAGCAATTGTTCTATCCGGTGGTGATCGTTTATCCGCTGCATGATATCACCTGTCATCCGTGTATCAAAGAAACTGATCGGAAGTTTCATCAGCTTGATAAAAAAGTCGGAAATGATCGAAATGTTAATTCGGGTAGAAAGGTGTAGCAAGATCCAGCTCCTAATTATTTCGATGCCCATTTTACCCATAAAAAGCATCACCTGGGCCAGCAAAACCAGGTAAATAAAGTTAATGTCCTGGTTTTGTATGCCTACATCAACAATACTTTGGGTAAGGAAGGGAAAAATAAGCGATAATAAACTTCCCGCCAGTAAGCCAATGGCCAGCTGGATAACAAGCGATTTATATTTTAGTAAATACCTGGAGAGGAAAGAGAAGCTTGTTTTCTTTCCTGTGTCTTCGAAATCGCTGGTGTAAAATGAAGGGCTTGTTTCTAAAATAAGGGCAATGCCTTCTTCTGTATTTTCGTGGGCATTTTCACCGATCCAGTATTTTATAAATTCGGCTTTGGTATAGGTAATTAAGCCATAACCTGGATCTGAAACATAAACCTTCCCGGCCTTGTCAATTTTATAAACTACAACATAGTGGTTTTTGTTCCAGTGTACAATGCAAGGCAATGGCGCATCGGCTACCAGGGTATTAAAATTTATTTTAACACCTAGTGTTCTAAAGCCTAAAGCCTCTGCTGCATTGCTAAGGCCAAGCAAACCACTCCCTTCTCTGGTGGTTTCGGAAAGGGTTCTGATTTGGGGCAACGGAATGCTTTTATTATAGTGTTTGGCTATAATGCGCAGGCAGGTAGGGCCACAATCTTTGGCATCGGGCTGTTTATAAAATGGAAATTTTTTAAGCTTCATGTGCCTTTACCAATTGTTGCATGCGGTAATGTTGTATTGCTTTTTGTTTAAGTGGGTTTGTGCTCCATTCTTCCCATTTATTTGTAGAGGGGTCATAACCACATTTTAGTGGCTTGGATATATCCAAACCAGTATGGTTTGTATGTGTACGTTCTGTAAATGCCCTGCAGTCTGTACAAACATTTCTAAACTCACAATCCTTGCAAACCATAATATCATTTTTGGTGATGTTCCAGTAAGCCTTAAATTCTTTAACATTTAATGCATCTTCCAAAGAGGTGTCGTTGATGTTTCCGAAAATCTGAGGCATTGCCGGACAGTTTTTGATATTGCCATTTATATCGATACCTATTTTTTTATTAAGGCAGGAATTATGGTTAACGGCTTCTAGAACCTTCATAATGTTTGTATCAAAGTACTTTAAGTCTACTTTTCCACAAGAATTGATTTTTAAATGTAGACTGGTAAAAACCAGGTTAAATTTGAAAATATCCGTAACCTCAAATGGAGCTTTTTCGCAATTATGAAATATCAAACTGTAAATTCTTGCACATTTTTCATTTAGGGTTTTTATAAAATCATCATTAATTCCCGAATGATATAGAGAGAAAATCTCTATGCTTTCTAAACATGAGTTGTTCAATGTGACCTCTAAGGTCAAAAAAGATGTTAACGAAAGTTCACTTTCACAATAGATTACCAAATGTCTTATTCCTAAATTTTCTATAGATTGCACCAGCTGTGGCGATAGCAATAAATCAGCAGTTTCAATAAATATATTGGAAATTGTGCTGGCCTCACTAAATGCCAGGGATAGTGGTGGGAAATTTTCATCCCAATTATTTTCAGTAATAAAACCGTACTCTTTTTCCAATAAAAAGTTTAGATATTCTTGTACTGTTTCTTGTGATTCTTCATCATAAAAAGCAAATACTTCCTCAATAGAATTGGTTTTCAATTCTTCAACAATGTTATTCAATTCTAAAGACTGCAACTCAGAGCTGTTTCGCTGTAAATCAGAAATCAGGATCCTGTTAACACCTTTTGTGATCAAAATATCGCTAAATAAATTAAAACACTTCATAACAATCTGCTAATTGGCTTATATGGTTTTACAAGCATAAGAAAGGTTGTTTTATAGCGCCCGCATGTGCCATAAAGCACCTCACTACCTTTCTGATTGTTTTTTTTACCTCTGTATTCATCCACAAATTTGAATGTTAGTGGCAACTTGTTTTTTTCTTCGATCTGGTATCTCATAAATATTCGGCAATAGCTTGCTCTGCAGCATAATTACACATGGCTGAAACCCCTAAAAATTGGCCAACGGTATTTATCTCTAAAAAATAAAATTTATCTCCGCTCTTCATAAAATCTATTGAGCCACAGTTTACATCCAGTAACACCATTAATTGATGGGTTTTCTCTTCAATTTCAGCAGGAAGATTATATCTCACATTTCGGTTAGGCTTTTCGAGATTGTATTTTCTGAAATCGGTTTTGGTCCGCTCATCACTTTGAGACATTATTGCTGTAGAAAAGAACTCCCCATTCAAATAAAAGCTCCTGATTTCGAAATCCTTCTCAATTTTTTCCTGAAAAAATGTGATAAAAAAACTATCGTCTTCTTTATGGTCTATTACGTTGGTGTACATAATACTTTCCGCATAATCTTTGTAAGCATTTATGGTTATGTTTCCGGTTAAGGGCTTTATAATTGTTTTATCCAAAACCACCTCAGCTGTATTTTCAGCCAGATAATACTCCGGAACATCTAGTCCTACTTTTTTTGCCTGTTCTAACACCAATAGCTTATTTACCGCACTGTTGCTTTGCTTATTGATGTGCTTTTTTGATTCAAGTTTTTTGATCACATAATCCTGCAACCAATGTTGGTGCTCCTGCATGTGGATATCTACAGACGGGCTATCATATTGAAAATTTTTAAATTTTAATCCCCCTCTTCTGTACCAGACACTGTTTATTTCATCGATGTAAAAACAGTTTCTCTGGCTTTCTATATAGATCCGTTTTTCTTTCGCTTTTATCTCAAACACTTCATCTTCATGCACCCTAATGAATTTTTTATCCATTGCCAAAAGCCATTTTATAACTTCATTAGTGGTAGTCTCTTGTTTCTTGGATATAATTAAAATCATCTTTATTTTCTTAAGCCGGGAATATTTTTTTGATATGGGTGCCCCCTATTAAATAAGGCAACCCATACCTTTTTTCGATGATCGTGATTAAATGGAATTTTTGCCGGAATTGATCGGCGAAATTACATTTACACCGATTCTAGTAATTATGAATGGGTTCTCCAGGTGCAAGACGACGGATCTCCCTGTAAAGATATTGACCAGTGCCATTTTCGCCCGAATAGTGGTCATATTCTATACAGCCCTCTCCTACGAAGACATTAGATTGAATGTCGGTATAGCCTCCCAACGCCCTTCCTCCATTGATTGACGATAAATCGCTAAGTTTTTGGTTCTCTAGCGAAGAGAAATCTTTTTTCATTCCTTTTAAATTTTTCATTTTATTAGTTTTTAATGGTGAGTAAATTCCAAACTTTTTTGTTTGGGGTTTGATGTGTTTTTTGGGATTGAAACCCTTCTGTTTTTAGCGTATGTTAGCAGGTTCCGTTAGCATTTCCTATATCAGAGCCTGAGGCAGCCAGTTGGCATGTTCTTCCAATATATGCGCCACCATTGCTTTCGTACGAGTCATATTCGACAGCTTCACTTGGATATTGGCTTGGACAAGCAAAATTTGATCTGATCAGATATAAGCCACCCTGTACATTTCTTAAATCCTGGAGTTTTTTGTTTTCTAATGAAGAAAGGCTCTTCTTCATTCCTTTTAAATTTTTCATTTTTAAAGTTTAATTGATTAGGTAAACTCGCCAACATACCCTGGCGTTTGGGCCTTGTTAATTTAAAATTCGATACAAACCAAAGGGATTACAAGCAGCAGTTGATATGTGAGGGGTTTGAGTACCTTTTCGTTAATTCTGCATACATATTCGTAAAACGGCTAAGCAACCACGGAGATTTAATTTGCCTTTTCTAAGGAAAAAATGCCTAAAAAACAAAGCTAATAAGCCGTATATCCGTATTCTGGCCTTTGTTGGTATTATGGCGGTAATTTTCAGATAAATATTAAAGCGGTACAGATATAGGATGAAACCCAACAGATATTTGCCAGCTGTTTTTTTTAGTCTTTACTATTTATACTTTTAAAGAATAATTTAACCGCACCTGATTAATGGGGTGTTATATGTATGATAAGCCAATTCTTTCGTTAATGAACACCAATGCGCGAACCCTGATTACCCTTTGTACCATTTGTTTTCTTATTATTCCGGCTTGCAGAAATAAGGAAAATACCACCAAGGCTGAGCGTCAGTCTGTTAAAAAACCTGCTTTTAAGGATAATTTATCACTTATCCTATCTTTCGATACCTTATCAGCTGCGGCGATAAAAAAGGTAGTTTACCAACAAGACAGCCTGTTGAGCAAGGACCCCGATAAAGAATCAAACCCTTATTATCATTATTTCCATGCCAGAAAATATGTCTTTCAAAAGCAAAGGGATAGTGGCTTATTTGCCTACCAGAAAATGAAAGGGCTAAAACCGAATGATGATATTGAGTTATTGAAAACCTATCGTATTTTGACCCATAAAATGGCCGGTGGATCGATGGTAGAGCCGGCTTTAATGGGCCAGATTTTTGCAGCTTTGAAAATTGCTGAGCAAACCCATAGCCGATTAATCTATTCTTTTTATGATTTGCTGGCACAGGCCTATTTTCAGAATGGCAACGAAAAAAAATCAATTGAGTACGCTGCTATTTACTTTAAGCATAATCCGTTTAACACACACCCAGCGGTTAAACAGCGTTATTTTGATATTTCGTTCCTGCTGGCATCACGGTTGGGCGATTTTAAAAAAATGGCACATTATAACACCCAGGCACGGCGTTTGGCAGAACAGGTTGGCGATAGCTTGGCAATAGCCCGTACTTACGATAACGAAGCACAGATTTATAGTCTGCAATTGCAAAGTGCCAAAGCCCTGGCCTGCAGTAAAATTTATTTCAATTACCTTAAAAAAAGCAATAACCTAAATGGTATTGCTTATAACAACCTGGCTACCGCATTTTCTCAAAATAAACAGCCCGATTCGGCCATTAAGTATTATAAAGAAGGTATAGCTTTCGAAAAACGCGACGTATCAGTGAGGCAAAAGGATATCTATTATAACGGCCTCATCGAAGCCTATAAAATGAAGGGCGATTTTGCCCATGCGCTTCAGGCGGCAGATTCTGCCTATTCTATCGAACTGCGTAACTATAAAGCGATCGAAGCCGTTAAGGTTGCCGAAATTCATGAAAAATATCAGACAGAAAAAAAAGACCGGAATATAGCAGAGCTAAATAGCCGCAACAAACTGAACGAAACCATTATTAAACAGCAGCGCTGGACACTTTTTTTGGCCTTAGTCATTTTTCTTAGCGTAGTTTCTTTCTTTTATAGTTTCTACCGCCAGCAGCGTTTAAGAGAAAAAAATAAATTATTAAAGTCAGAAAACCAGCGCTTAAGTGTAGAACAGAAAATGTTACAGGCGCAATTAAACCCACATTTTATCTTCAATGCCATAGCCAATTTACAAAGCCTGATTGCTTCGGGGCATGCTGACGAGTCTGTGTGCTACCTCAGATCGTTTTCGGAGTTATTGCGCAGTACACTGGAGCAGAACAGAAAAGATTTTATCGAAATCGACGAAGAAATTGCTTCGTTAAACAATTATCTCCGGTTGCAGCAAATGCGTTATGCCGATGTTTTCGACTATAAAATTATAGTTGATGATCAGTTGAATCTAAATGAGACACTAATTCCGCCCATGCTTGTTCAGCCCTTTGTAGAAAATGCAATTGAACACGGCTTTAGAAATATAGGGTATAAAGGTTTGCTAACCATATCTTTCAAAATTAAAGACGGTTTGCTGGCAATCGAAATAGATGATAACGGAAGTGGATTAGGCCCAAAGCCTCACGAAAACCCAAAGAAACAATCGCTTGCCCAGGTAATTTTAAAAGAAAGAATCGATTTGCTTTTTACTGCCAACGGCCAGCAGGCTCAATTTAAAGTAATTGATAAGCGGACAAATGCTTTAACAGGCGTATTTGTTGAAATACTGATTCCGATAGTTAATGATTAAATAAGATGTTATGAAACTTTATATTTTAGAAGATGAGATCCGGATTTTACAGCACATCTTACAAATTGTAAAAAAAATCGACTACCTCGAAGTTGTAGGCTTCGCCGGAGAAATTGCAATCGCAAAACAAGAAATTCTGACGTTAAAACCCGATATTATTCTGGCCGATATCCGTTTGAAGGATGGCGATAGTTTCCACCTGTTTAATGAAATCGGTGTTACCGATTTTCAGGTTATTTTTCTCACCGCCTACGATCAGTATGCCATACAGGCACTTAATTTAGGTGCCTTTGGGTATTTACTTAAACCAATTGATGAGGTAACATTGACCATGCATTTAAACAAATGTTATCATCACCGTGAGCAGGAAACTTTAGGGCAGCAACAGCTTGCCATTGCCAAAGAACATTACCTTGCCCAGGGCGTAGCTGCCGCTAAGCGCATTGCGTTAAAAAGCTTGGAATACATCGAGGTAGTAGCCATTGAAGATATTATGTACTGTAAAAGTGATAAGGGTTACACCACCTTTTATTTAAATGGCGGCAGCGAGATCCTGGTTTCGAAGGGCTTAAAGGAATATGAAAGCTTGCTAACACCCTATGGTTTTTTAAGGTGCCACCAATCGTTTCTGGTTAATTTTAAATACGTTAAAAAATATTACCGCGAAGGGTATTTACAAATGGAAAACAAAGAAAGCATATTGGTTTCGAGCAGAAAAAAAGAAGAGGTATTAAGATACCTTGAAAATATTGCATAGTACCTGCTGAAGCGGTAACCAACGGAGCTGTTGCACCAGGCATTTATTTCAAAATACCTGGATTGTTAATATTATTGGATGGTAATGTTAATTTCTCCACTTAGCACATTTCCTGAAACCTTTGTTGTCTTATTTCTTTCAATTGGAATGAAAACGGGGATCGGAAGTGATCCTAGAGGATCAATATCTATAAAAAGCGTTCTTCCAGTTGTTAGCAGCTTAAGTTTGAATGGCCCATCAACCGCTGTATTGACCTGAAAATGGGGCCTTCTGGTTACGCCATTAAAAGGATTATAGGTATCAAAACTTATAGCAGTAGATTCACTGAATAGCTCTGCATTAAAAGTATGAACATCAGCAAAAGAAATTTCGACTTCTCCGATTACACGCTGCATCATCAGATCCACGGTTTTTATCCCCGTAATGCTAACGGTGTCTTTTGCCAAAAATGTATCAGTGGTCCTATAAGTTTTTTCACCCTCGTAAGGCTGTGGATAGAGATACTGCATATAAGCCTGTGCAATTTGTAGTTTTACTGGTATTGTAGCAGGCGTTTGATAAAAAAGATTAATGCCAAAAGGTGTATTCGATCCTGCTGCAACAAAAATGTAATTTGCTGATGGTAGGTTAAAGGTAATTTGTCCAAAATTTAAATCAGTTGAGCTTTGAGTTTGCCTTGCTACTTCTTCACCGCTAGAGACATCGTAAGCAATAATACTTAGTTGTATAATATAGTTTTTTATCGGTTCGTTTTGGAACCCGACATTAGGCTCCCCGATCGTGTGATTTAGCCCTCCAATACGAAAATTAACAGTATGTTTTTTTGATTCGAACCATTATTTATTAAATTAATAAGATCCATTTTACAGCTCATTAGTAAAATCAACTGTAACAATGCGCACAACGAAAACAACTTTCTCATACTGCAAATGTATGCTTAATTGCGTGTATTGTGCTGTAAAACAGATTGTTGTAAAGTTGTTTTACAGGTTGTAAATAAAAGTTTTTCATATAGAAAAGATAATAGGTTGGTTTTCTACGTGATTTTAATCTTCCTGTTGGTTAAAAAATGGTCAATAAATGTGTAATACTGTGCACTTCCCCAAATCACACCAATTAAAAGTAGAATGCGAGGCAAATGATGGCAACTAATTGGCTTATCTATTTGTTAGCTTTGAGCTGATCGTTACTACTGAACGCTTAAATTAATTATTTTGAAAAATTGACAACTTGCAGGTATGATGCAAGCTTTAGATGAATGGTATTAATGATAATATTATACCCATTTAGCTGATTATTGAATAGGTTAATGATCATTGATGGGTATTCCGGAAGAATGATTCATTAACTCCTGTGCAAACCAATAACATATAACCGCGATTCAACACATGCTTGCCCTGAATTTGGAAATGATGTTCTAAAAGGTACGTTTGTTAAACTTGTTGCTATACATTGTTTAACCTCTCCAATCGCTCTGCCCACAATTTTTTATAATCAGACTTATGGGCTTCACTAAGAAATGATTTATCTATCAGCAGGTTAACCGATGGAGTTGCGGCGCTGAATTTCTTTATGATCCTGGTCACTACATTTTCTCTGATACCAAGGGTGGTTGATAGCTTTTCAAAATCCTTAAAACCAATTTTCTTCTTTTTTCCATTCAATAAAAGGGCAGTATCTTCCTGGTCTTTGGGGTTTATTAGTGTTGCATTTATAAGATCGTAGGCTGGTGATAAACTGATCTTGTTATCATTACCCGAATGAAGAAGGGAAAAGTTTTTCATGTGCATATCATTATTACCGCTTAAGAAAGAAAATACCAGGAGCTCAAAATAGTTTATAACCTCTAGCTGGGCATGGGTTGCATAAGTGGCTATCAGCTTACCACATCGTTCATATGAACTATCATATTTTTGTTCTGTTTGGAAGCCACCAACCTGGCACAGGTCTTCAACATGGACTTTCTTGCCATTTACGCGGTCAAATCTTTTGGCAAGGTAAGCCATCTCTCCGTTTGTAGTTGGAATAAGCGCATGATCGCAGGTATTGATCTTAAAATATCCCGCAAGGTGCATAGTGAGGTCTTCCACTTCGGGCATAGCTGGCCGCTCCGGGCTTTGGGGCTTAAGAATATAGTTGCCCCATAAGCCAACAATGGTTAACCGGTTTTTACTTTTAATGGTTTCCAGGTTTACCGATAGCTTCGGTTGAACACCCGTAATAGCAATCCGGTTATTAACCGTTTCTCTCGCAAGTTCGGATAGAATCTCCTCATCCAGATCAAGCTCAGGAAGCTGGGCTGTACCAAAGAATTTTTTACAACATTTCGTATGATAGCTTAAACCTGACTGGGTTGGCTCATAGCAAAAATAACACTTATTCATCATCTTCCTCCTCCAACGGAAATACCGTTACCGCTCCTATTGTATCTCTGCATAATGCATTGAGCAGCTCAAAGCGATCGGTCCCTTTAATATGCCATTCCTCTCTTGCGAATTTAAGTAGCCAGCCCTCTGGAATCAGGCCATCAAAAAATGAAAACAGGATTTTGCTTTGATAAGGATATGGTGATAAGGGAAGGCTTAGGCTTATAGGCCTAGCGCTTTCATCATTTAGGTATTTTGAGTCGTAAGTAAACCTATAACCATTATCATACTTCTCCAGATATCCCGCAAGGTTATCTTCAAACAATACTTTCGACCTAATCCACATGTCCATCCTCCATATTGGTTATGCCAACCTGTTTGCCAAATAATCCAAGTACCTGATTTACTTTATCTAACCTTAGGGTCTGTTTTCCCTGTTCCAGTTCCCGGAGAAAACGAAGGCCTACCCCCGCTTTAAATGCCAATTCTTCCTGCGAGAGTTTAACCAGCTTACGTTGTGTTTTTACAAATGTTGATAGTGGATTACTCATATTTATACCCTTATGGGTATAAATATACTAAAAAAATAAAATAATATACCTTATAGGGTATAAATTTATAATTGCATTTGCTTTTTATACCCTATGGGGTATAATATTGATTTAATACGCCATAATACACCCTATTGGGTATAGTCTGCTGTGTTCAAAAATCATCCTGTTCATGATACCTGAACAAACAAATACATGAACATCAACTCCTTTTCGGATAAAGGCAAAACAAAAAGAGAAGAAACCCGCAAACGCCAGGTTTAGCAAATCTGGCTATAACATTCGCAACGGTTCGTCTAGAAATTACAGGCGTTGGTCTAGCAGTTACCAACGCTGGTATAATACGAGGTTTTTGCCTGCAACGTTTGCTGGGCAGCTGCGTCTTAATAACAAACAATAGCAAAAACCTAAAATATAAAAGATATGAAAACTTTAGCAAAAACAATATTCGCAGCAGCATTAACAGCAATAGTATTTACTTCATCAGCCATGGCAACATTTGCCGCCGAGCCAGTTAAAGCAGAAACAAAAACTTCTTCATTATCAAAGTTCAACAGGATCTGGGTAAGCGGGAATGTAAAGATCATCTTAACACAAGGCGACAAGCAAAATGTAGAGGGTACCAGCAACTATGATGCTGCAAAAACCTCGGTATCAACTGATGGAAAAACCTTGTTTATCAATTCATTGGAAACAAGTCAGGTAATACTGAATATTACCGTAAAAGATTTGGAAAGAATAGAAGCTTATGGTCAATCGGTTGTGGTTACCAGCAATAATTTTGATGTAAAATACCTGCAGTTATTTTTGGGACAAAGTGCTACAGCAAAAATCAAAACCACAGCAGGCAGTTTATATACGATCGTTAAGGATGATGCGGTATTAAAATTAAATGGTACTGCCGGTGAAAGTACAATGATTGCAAGCAACATGAAAAATGTAAAATTAGCTGATTTTGCCAGTCTTAAATCTGCGTCATATGCTTCTCAAGCAATCATGGAAGCGGAGCAAAATGCAATGGTTTTAGCGAAATAAAAAAATCAATCAGATAAGTTGAAGCTGCCCACTATTGGGTGGCTTTTTTGTTTAAGGGGATGATTTAAAGAACATTCTGGTAATGCAAAGCCATACTGGTCGCGTGTTTTTAAAGATGGGCTGTGTCGTTTTATATCTAATCCAGAAACCTTGGTTTTAGACTGGTAATTATTATTTTTGATTACATGCAACGTTCCGAAGTTTTCGGGCGTCTTTGTTTTAAGCCTGAAACTTATATTAATTAAAAATGAAACGCGCTATTCTATTCTTACTCCTTTTCTCCGTAACCACTACATTCGCACAAAAGAAGCTTAAAGTTGTTAAGGCAACTTCTACAAGTGTTGATATCAAAGATGATAACTACCCAGTTAGAAAGAATGCATGGACGATTATGCCTAAAGAAAAATTAGATGTATATACGACCTCAGCCAAAAAAGTAACTTTCTACACCGATCAGGAATCCATATCCTTCAATGTTGACCCGAAGGTTGGAGAGTATGATTTTATTATCCTGGTCAATGGAACCGATACAGCAAGGACGCAGATCAAATATGATGCAAAGGCTCCCAACAGGAGACCCGTTGTCTACCTGGATACACTTCAAAAGGCGGGAAAATACAACCTTTCTGACAGACGTGAAGTCCCGCTATTTACCTATCAATCCATGGAGAACCCTAATCTGGTGCGCATCAGAAAGGACCTCAATCTGGATTCGGTTGCGGGCAAGGGAAATGAGCTTTCTAAAATTTTCAACCTGATGCATTGGGTCCATAATCTCATCAGGCACGATGGAAACAGCGATAACCCGACCCTTAAAAATGCAATTGAGTTGATCAAGGTGTGCAGGGAGCAAAACCGCGGGGTAAACTGCCGCATGCTGGCCACGGTACTTAACGAATGTTACCTCGCTATGGGCATCACCTCCAGATATATTACCTGCATGCCAAAGGAGACTAACTTTGATGATTGCCATGTGATTAATATGGTCTACAGCAAGGACCTTAGCAAGTGGATATGGATTGATCCTACCTTTGATTCGTATGTGATGGATGAAAAAGGCAACCTGCTCGGTATACAGGAAGTAAGGGAGCGATTGGTAAAAGGTATGCCGCTGGTATTAAATGCGGATGCAAACTGGAACCGTACCGCGTTACAATCCAAGGAATATTACCTGCAAACCTATATGGCAAAGAATCTTTACCGCCTGGAAACACCCGTGATGAGCCAGTATGATACCGAAACCTGGACCAGCGGAAAAGAAGTAGCCTATGTGGAATTATTGCCATTAGATGGCATTGTTCAGGGGCCGCAAAAAAGAGAATCAACCAATCAAAAAACCGGGGTAAAGTTTATTAATTATAAAACCAATAATCCTGAGCTGTTCTGGACTACGCCAAGATAACCTGCTATGAAAAAAATAGAAATACCCCATTTGCTTAGCCTTAAGAAGGAAATTCAAAATTCCTATAAATTGACCGCCACTCTGGTTTTGTTTTTTTCGGTTTTCATTTTTAGCACTACTCTTGCGCAATCCACAGTGGAGGACCGGATCAGACAGGTTGAGAACGGACTCACCGAAAACATTCAGACCAGTAATTCCGCTCCTTTTAATTTGCTTGAGCGGATGAAACATTTTAAGGTGCAAGGGCTCAGCATCGCGGTGATTAAGGATTATAAGGTTGATTTTGCAAAGGGCTATGGCTTTGCGGATATAGAAAAGAAAATTCCTGTAACCGATAAAACGCTTTTTCAGGCGGCATCCATCAGTAAGTCGCTGAACGGCCTTGCCATATTAAAGCTATTTAAAGGGCGGAACCTGGATTTGTATGCAGACATCAATAGTTATCTCAAAAGCTGGAAATTCCCTTACGATTCGATTTCGAAAGGCAAAAAAATCAATATGGCAAATCTGCTCAGCCATACCGCTGGGTTAAATGTGCATGGCTTTGGAGGCTATGAGGTAGGTAAGCCGCTACCCTCGGTCATCCAGATTTTAAACGGCGAATCTCCGGCCAATTCTGATGCGGTACATTCACTTTTCGCTCCCGGAACCCGCCAGGAATATTCCGGAGGGGGAACAACTATTTCCCAGCTGGCACTCACCGATATTACCGGGCAACGGTACGAAAACTATTTAATGGAGCAGGTACTAAAGCCGCTGGGTATGCTTAGCAGCACTTTTGCACAACCACCAACGGGCATCAGCCAGGAACTGCTGTCTGCAGGATACGATGGGGACGGGAAAGAGGTGAAAGGCAAATATCATATTTACCCGGAGCAGGCTGCTGCTGGTTTATGGACAAACCCCAGGGATCTGGCCAAATATATTATCGAAACCCAACTTGCTTACGAGGGTAAATCTGCAAAGGTTCTTGATCAGCAGGCAACAAAGTTACGCCTTAGCCCGTACATGAATAAAAATGGCGCTGCATTGGGTATTTTTGTAGAGGATTATGATGGGGTAAAGTACTTTGGTCACGGTGCAGGGAATGCAGGATTTACTGGCGGATACTATGGAAGCTTTGAGGGTGGAAATGGTTTGGTAGTTATGGTTAATTCAGATAACGGAGAAATTGTTCAGGAGCTGATCAACAGCATTTCCTCTGTATATGGTTTTAAGGGGCTAAGCAAGACCAAAAAGGTTACCCTCACTAACGTTCCTGACCAAGATCTGGATAGTTATCTTGGCAATTACCAGCTTAGCCCCGAACTTATATTGACCGTAAGCCGTGAGGGTAAAAAGGTTTTCGTACAGGCAACCGGGCAGTCTAGAATAGAGGCTTTTGCAGAAAGCAGCAGCAAATTCTTTTTTAAAACGATTCAGGCAAGTATGGAGTTCGTAAAAGATCAGAATGGATTAATAAAAGAGATGATTTTTATACAGGGCCGGATCATCCATGCGAAGAAATTATAACCTCAATCTTCTCTTCCTTTGGCACTATATATTGATCCAGAAATATTGTTTTTTAGATGAAGTCATATCAGCAGTTGATTGTAAGACGCGCAATTTATACTTTTATATAAGTAAGCTAAAATCAAAAGGCAAAACCATTGTTTTCATTGCCCATCATAACGGTAGAATCTCCGTACCAGGCCAATTATAAAATTAAAGTGAAGCCGCTATTTTTTTCTCAAGTTCAGCTTCAAGTTCTTTATAGTACCCATTGTATGATTGCGCAATTTTTCCTTGACTATCTATTAGGTAAAAAGATGGATAGCCATCAAAGGGGTAAGTCTTTTGTACAGACCTATTTGCTGTAAAACTTGGTGAGGAAACATTTTCCCTTCGGTCAAAAAGGGCAACAATTTCGCCGGTATCAATGGGGTAAATATTTATGATCTTTAGATTGCGATCTTTAAATTTTTCATGTAACCTGTTCAACATCTGTGCTGCCCCCACACAGTGCGGACACCCTATCAGACTAAAGTTTATAAGAACAACTTTTCCTTTTAACGTTTCATTGTCAAGTTTCAGCCCCTTCAGATCAACTGCATTCAGTTGCGGTGCAAGCAATCCATTTTCCAGAAATTTAACCGGCTCTCTTTTCTTTGGTGACCTGAAATAATTTGGGATTATAGTCGAGCTCAAATCAGGAAAATTTGTTTGGTTGATTTTATACTCATTATAATTATGAATCTCAATTAACCCGAAATCACTGCCATCATTCGCTTTGCCTTTGAACATACTGATAATCTTGATAGGTAGCAGGGATTTCTTATCAATTATAAACTTACTTATAATGTAATGGTGTTGGTTGTTATCGATGGTATCCTTCTCAATTACTTCGACATTGGCATAGGTGTTGGCATTGATTACGGTATCTGTTATTGAAAATGCTTTGTTTTTTGATGAGCCACTTACTTTTTTCATCTTATCAGACCAATAAATCAGGGTTCTGGTATCCTGTCCCGATATAGCCTCTTTTTGAACGGAATATGTACTATCTGAGTAATTTAATGTTACAAGTTTAATACCATCAAAAGCATATTTAACATTTTTTCCATCTAAATCGTACTTGCCTGATTCGTGCTTTTTCTCCTCTGCCGGTATTAACTTGGATTTAATTGTATCGCCATAAAATTGATCCTGAAATGAAAATTTCGTTTCGACGACATCTGTATAGCTCAGATTTTTTGAGCTATTTATTTTACTGGAAGATTTTAGTAGTATCTGCGCTTCTGTTTGAGCAACAACTAATAAGAACAACACAGAAAGCATGAATAAAAATTTTTGGAACGCCCTTTTCATTCCCCTAATTTAGCCATATTAATTCTGAAATTTTAAGGGTGAATACTTTTAGTTTACCTCATCCTGTAATTTGGGTATAACTCCAAAGAAGAAAGGAACATGATCAATGAAATTCACAATCACTCCTTTATGATATACTTTAAACTATATAGTTTCTCCTGCACCTTTTTTCCCTGATATCCAGCCGTTCCATCTGTCCGTCCGGATAAACCAGTATTGTTAGCGGAATACTTGAAACTGAATATAAATCGTTCACCTTTTCCAGATCTTTATAGGCATATAAAATCCGCCAGTCAATCTTATTTTTATTTAAAATCCCCTGAAATGCTTTAATCTTCTTTTCATTGTCCATCGAGATAGTGGTGAAATTGATTTTTGAGCCCAGTTTATCTTCAAGCTTTTTTAATAAAATGTGTTTTAGTTGCTTCTGTTTTGTTCTTCTGTTGAGCCAGCTGCTCTTTTGCGTATCTTCACCTCGCTATTTCCAAAACTATAGCTGAAGTTCAAGCGCACGTTCCGGCTGTCATATTTGCTGTAGGTATCGTAGTTAACATTGCCGTAGCGAGTTTCGCTGCGTGTAATGCTGCCGTAGTAAATATCGTTGATGGATAGACCTAGGCTCCCTTTACCTTTTAGTATGTTTTTTCCTGCGCCTAAATTTAGGAAGGAATATGGCAGATTGATCTGGTTGCCATACGTTACCCTGGTCTGACCGTATAGGAAAGCACTAATCCACCATGATTTTTTGAGCGTAAACCTGTTGTCCATGGAATAGGTGAGGGAACTTTGTGCTATTGATACCAACTGGTTTTGGTAAGGGAACCGATAATGGCTGTTTGAAAATCCAAAGGATACTCCAAGATCCCAGAGTTTGAAAAACTTGTTATAGTAGCCAAAGTTGGCGACGTAGTTTTGGTTTTCTGAAAGATTGGCTTTGGTATCAGTGATCACCTTGCTCTGATCATCGACAGTGCTCAAGTCAGTAATCACGTCCTGCGCATTCCTGTAGGTTACTGAAAAGGTGTACTTACTCTTATAGGAATATCCAAGGCGAAAATTATCGGTATAAGAAGGGGAGAGGTAAGGATTACCCTGTAGAATGGAGTAAGCACTTCTCACGATCCTGAATGGATTTAGGTAACTATAGTTAGGTCTGCCGATCCTCCTGGAATACGTTGCTGATAGGGAGTGGCTTTCGATTTTATAACCGATTGCCAAGTTAGGAAAAAAGCTTGAATAGTTCCTTTTGATTGTGCTGTCTATTGTAGGGGAATAACTATGTGTAAAGGTTTGTTCAGCACGCAGTCCTGGCTGAATGGTTAACTTTGCAACATCAAATTTCATACTAACGTAGGCTGCTGCTATAGTCTCTTTATAGTCGAAGTCATTACTTCCATTATCAAAACTGTTTCCTATATCATTTCTCCGGAGGGAATTAAAACGATTTTCGATTTTAACATTGCTGACTTTGAGGCCTGATTCGAGTGTGGCTTTTTTTATTTTTTGACTATAATCGGCCTTGTAGCTAAGTATCCTGGTCATGGTATTGCCGTCCTGGATCAGGCTATAAGGATGTCCAATCAGGATTCCGCCCGGATTGTTGAGGCGTAGAGTCAAAAAGTTATCGTCCCGGTAACTAAATAGCCCACCATCCGCATCCATTGTAATTTCCTGCTGTTTTGCTGAATCAAGTGTAAGCTTATAGTTTAGATTAATATTAAAGCCCTTGCTCAATCGGTTGCTATGGTTCGATGATATCCTTGTCGAGTCGATTGTGTTGGCAAACGTTGAGTAGATATCAGTAGTGGATTCCCTTGATGGATTGGTGATATTATAATAACCCGTTAGCAATACCCCAAAAACATTTTTTTTATTGAAGTAATGATCATATCCAAGACGAGTATTTTGATTGGTATAAGGCGAGGTATATACGCCCAAATCTTGTAAGGACTGTCCAATGCCGGCAATTCGGGTAGCGGTTTTGATTTCCTGATACTGTTGACCTTTACTAATGCTATGGCTCATGTAATAGTAATCATTGTTGCTGCGGTAGTTAAGCGATAGAGAGGCGTTATTGCCTGTGAGGTATTTCCATCCATGTCCTCCCGTTAGGCTTAGGCTACCGTCATATCCTGGTTTGGTCCGTTTAAGTGTTTTAATGTTAAGGATTCCCCCCTCTCCTTGTGCGTCATATTTGGCGGAGGGATTGTATAACACCTCTAATTTTGCTATGTTGCGTGTAGAGGTTGAATTCAGTAGATTTATGAGGTCAACGCCGCTCAACCGGGTTGGTTTATCATCAATATTAACGGTAATGCCCTTCCCCTCGAAACGGATTTCGTTTCCGTTCAGCACAACCAGTCCTGGAACTTTGCGCAAAACATCTGTTGCGTTTATCCCCGCTTTTGAGTCGCCTTCAACATTAACAACAGTCCTGTCGAATTGCTGCTCAACTAATGGTTTTTCGCCCTTTACCATAATTTCGCCTAGATTAAGTTCATCTAACTTAAGTATGATAGGTGGCAAAGTATTCCCTGTCAGGGTAGTTCGAAAGCTAAGGTAACCCAGATGGCTGATTTGTAGAATATCATTTACTTTAATCATGATTTTAAATTTTCCGGTCCCATCAGTTGAGGTTTTTGCGTAGGGTTTCGTATCGGAAGGTCTGTAAATGCTGATAGTGGCATTAATAATAGGACTTGAAGAAGCATCTAAAACTATTCCGCTTAGGTTGTTATCCTGCGCCTGAAGGGCAAGGCTTAAAAGGACTAAAATCAACACGAAGAAGTTTTCTTTCATTTTGCTTATTTTGGTAGGTTTTAAAGATATAATTTAGGATAGGTATTTGTAAATTCAATCCGAGATTGCCAACTTTTAGTATACATGTCATTATTAATTGAATTTTTCTCAGATAATTACAACAACAACAACAACAATTGAATGCTTAAATGACAGTTGTAAAAAATTAATGTTGCACAATGCACTTTATTTACTTCCCAAATTATACACAAAGGCAAGGAGTCCATATATTAAGAGTCATTTTAAGGGATAGATGTGATTGATGAGGAATCGATTTGAGTACAGGGTATTCTCTGGTTAAATGAGTTCCTTTAAAGAACCTTGAGCTCTTGTTTTTTATATTTTGCAACCGAGATGTTAAAGTGTGGCGGAAATAGCATGAAGTTGTTTTATGCATTCCTTTAGGTATAGTATTGCCAGCGATACCTGGGAGAAAGAAACCGATTACCCAACGGAGTTTGGCAACAATGAAGGGGTGTTCCTTTCTGCATTTGTTGTTGATGAAAAAATATACTTTGGATGCGGAGCCACTAATACCGGGATGTTCCAGTTTCTCAGTTATATCCCCGCAACTAAAACCTGCCCAAGTTGGCCAATTTCCCGATGCAAGGTTATATGCCACCACATTTGTATATCAAAACCAAGGTTGTATTGCCAAAGGACTGCCGTTCAGGGCGCTTTGACTGCTGATGTGTATAAGTACAATATTGCTGGGGATGCAGGGATAAAAATGCCAGACAATATTGGCACGCCAGCCCTTGACCGAGGTATTGAAATAGGATATTCCTTTGTAAACAACGGCAAAGCTTATGTTGGAGACTCAAACGGTTCCCGAGATACTTACCGACTTTATATGGCTGAGGGTAGTAGCCTTTAATAGCTGGGGTAAAGCCGAGTAGATAAGGGAGCCCCAAAGATTATCCGCAGTCAAAACCCATTGCCAGAAGAGCTTTAAAAGAAAACGGGAACCATCAAATAGACGGTCCCCGTTTTAATCTAAATTAACGCTCTCGGTATATATTACGCTTATTGGGATAAATTATTGCCTTACAGGAATAATATTTTAAAAAAAATCCATGTATCAGGGTATTCTTTTTCCAAATTAGCAAAATAAACCCGAGTGGAAGAAGTATGCAAAGAAGATATCCGCTTTAACTTCTAATTTCCCTACGCATAAAAAGGTAATAAGCAATGGCAAAACAACCTGTACTGGCGGCAATCATCCCGCTTAACTGGGGCCATACAATCATCAGGCTCTCTTTTATCGGTAGCGGACTGGGAATGGTACCTGCCATTTGCTCCATGCTCATGGGGCCGAGGCTCCGTATCGATGGCATCAACAGTGTGGTGGCCGCATCGGTATAAAGCTGGTTAGGTGCAATCCGCAGTATATCTAAAATAAATTCATTGTAACCCATTATCTGTGCCTGCGTAAGGTAAGCAGGGTCAGGTAAAAAGGCCCTTATAACCAGGTTAATGATAATCGGATAAAAAACAGTAAAGAACAGCCACAGCCCCAGGGCGCTCAGCGCAGCAGTTGCGGGTTGTCTAAAAACAATAGAAAGCAGGATAGCTAAACTTAAATAGAAAGCAACGTACAGAAGGGTTACAAAAACAAAGCCCATTATTCTGATCAGTTCCTGGGCTTCTAACCTAACGCCTGTTAACACCAGCCCGCCACCAATCATAAGTAAGGTGAGCGAAAGAAAAAGCATACCTACTATCAGTATTGCACTGCTAAATTTAGCCAGCAGCAGGTTGTCCCTGTAAATCGGTTGTGCCAGAAGACGGGTTAAAGTTCCGTTGTTCTGCTCAGAGTTAATGGCATCAAAGCCCATGCTAATGCCAAGCAGTGGTGCAAGAAAACTCAGTAGCACATGGAAAGGCGGCATAGCATTATCTGTTGATGTAAGTAGCTTTAGGTACATAAAAGCATGGTCGGGATCGTTTGTATTGGTAAAGGCCGTTCTGATATTGCTTACCGAAACATATAAAGAAGCCACAAAGGTTAACAGCACCAAACCAACCAATACCAAAAAGCGCCAGCTCCTGATATGATCGGCAATTTCTTTTCGGATGATTACGCCAAAGGCCCTGTTTGGCTGAGATGAGGCTGTATATTTCTTATCTTTTGTGCTGCCCGAAGAAAGCGCGCTTGAGGATACCGCTTGATTTTCCATGATTTAGATTTTCATTAAAACTACTTTCAAAATATTTCTGATAGATCTCGTCCAGGCCATACTCCTTACGGCTTACCTGTAAAATGTTGTAACCCTTTTCCACCAAATGGCGAACAATGCGGGGAGTAATATCATGCTGGGTATTAAACTCCAGCGTATCACCCAAAATGCCAATGTCTGTAACTTCTACCCATTGCCTAATTTCTGCCTCCAATGGCCAGGGCTGCTCAATTAAGTGGGCTGTTTTAATGGTGGTAACCGCTCCTTCTTTGCCAAAAAGGTTCGCAGAAAGCGAGGCAATATCGCCTTGGGCCAACAGTTTCCCGCCAACAAATATGCCTACACGATCACATACCTGTTGTACATGGTGCAGGTGGTGCGAAGAGAGCAAAACGGTTAGTCCCTGCTGCTGGCTCAGTGTTTTAATCAGGCTTAAAAATTCCTTTACCCCTGCAGGATCTATGCCGAGTGTTGGCTCGTCGAGAATAATTACTTCAGGGTCTTTGATCAATACATCTGCCAGGCCCAGCCGCTGTTTCATGCCCCGCGAAAAAATACCGGCTTTTTTATCCATGCTGCCCGCAAGCCCTACTATATTAAGCACTGCTTTGGCGCGGTCTTTTAATGTACTTTCGTCCAGGTTGTTTAGCCTACCCAAATAAATTAAATTTTCGAGGGCCGTCATGTGGTTATAAAAGCCCACGCTATCTGGCATATAGCCCACCTTTTGCTTTACAGCAATAGGGTTTTTGGTGGCATTATATCCGCACACACGGGCAGTACCGCTATGGGGTTCGGTTAGCCCAAGCATCATTAATATGGAGGTGGTTTTGCCGGCACCGTTTGGCCCGAGCAATCCAAAAATCTCACCGCGGTATACTTCCAGGTTCAGCTCGTCAACCGCCTTAAAGGTTCCATAGCGTTTGCTTAGGTTCCTGAGTTGTATAATAGGTTCCATCTTATTTTGTGCTGTTAAAGGATGGATTATCTTCTGCCGTACTTGCGTATAAGGTAGTATACACTGCCAATGGCGAGCACAATCACCAAAATACCGATCCAGCCAGAAAGCAATGAAGTTTTAACAAACATGCGGAAAGCCAATTGTGTGTTCGCATTGGCACCCGAAAGGCTAAAGGTTGCAGCATAATCTCCGGCTATTGTTTTATCAGGAACTTTTAAAAAGGCGGTAACGGCTACGCTTTTTCCGGCCTCAAGTTTACTGATCTTGGCCGGCTCAAAACGTACTTCCCAGCCGCTGGGCAGCTGGCTGCTCAGCTCCAGATCGTTAAGGGCCAGTGTGCCGGAGTTTTTTACCTCCAGTTGGATATCTTTATGCCCGCCAGAACTCACCTCCTCACTAAGCCTTCCGCTTGGCGTACTCATGGCAACGCCATACGAGCCTTTTACTACCGCTTCGAGGTTAAGTAAAAGGGTATCATTGGGAGAAACAGCTTTAAGGGGAATACTGTATTTTTTAGGCAATGCATTTGCACTGGCATTAATCTCCACTGCAATTTCCTGGCTTTTGCCTGCATCCATATTAAGCGAGGTAACCTGGCTGCCCTCTACTTTGTAACTCACCACCCATCCCTCGGGCAGCGCTGCCTTCAGCTCGTAAATGGCCTGCTTTGTGGTGCCATTATGCAGGGTGGTGCTGTACCTGAAAACCTCATTCGTGGCCGCCTCAATATTAATCAGCTTTGCCGTAAAAGCCGATGGACCAGCCTTGGCTTCGTTTAATGGTTGGGCAATAGCGGCCACTGATGGCGCAAAAAAGATGATGAAAAAAAACGCAAATCTTCCTGATAAGCGAAAATGGTTAAATAGTAATGCTGATAACATGATCTAAAATCAAAAAATAAATAATTGCTCTAAAAAATGCTTTCCTGTTTGTTTATCTGATGGAGGTTCAAAAAAAAACAACAAAATAATATTTTCAAATTCCTTTAACATTTTTTAACAATTGGCCGGTTAAGGCAGGCCAGCGGTGTGGCTTTCGCCGCGTATATCCAGGTTGTTCCAAAGATTACACTATCAATAATTTATACCACTATTAAACTAAATGTAGCCTTAACTGTTTAGTGTCTATCATGCAAAAAACAGATCAATCTCAACCCGATACCTGGTCGGCTGCGCAGTACAGTAAATTCGAAAAAGAGCGTAACCGCCCTATTGTAGATCTATTATCGCGTATTCCTACAGGAGAAATTAATAAAGTTATCGATCTTGGCTGCGGGCCGGGTAATTCTGCCGCGTTTCTGCAGCAATACTTTCCAGATGCTGTAATTACCGGGATAGACAGTTCTACGGATATGATCGGGGCTGCCCGTAAACGTTTACCCAATCTGCAGTTCGAAGTGGCCGATATTAACCAATGGGAAGGTAGTGGGCTTTACGATCTCATTTTTGCCAATGCCTCAATGCAGTGGGTGCCTAATCATGCAACCTTATTTCCTGCCTTAATTAAAAAACTAACCAAGGGAGGTGTTTTGGCGGTTCAAATACCCGATAATCTGGATGAACACACGCACCGTTTAATGCGTGTAACGGCTGCCAAAGCACCCTGGGCAGAAAAGCTGGCCGTTCCTTCAAAACGGTTGCCCCGCGAAGGTACCGAGTGGTATTATCAAAATCTGCGCAGTAGCGTAGAAACATTAGATATCTGGCGTACCACCTATTACCACCCGCTTTTTGGCGGTGTAGCAGCCATAGTAGAATGGTTAAAGGGCACAGGACTACGTCCATTCCTTGATCCTTTAACGGCCGATGAAAAAGAAGCTTTCCTTGCACAGTATACACAAGAAATTAGCAAGGTGTATCCTGTATTTTCTGACGGAAGCGTGTTATTGCCTTTTCCTCGTTTATTTATGGTAGCGACTAATTTTAAGTAAAAATAAGTTTGACTCTGTATCATAAATATAGAATTGTCATCGTGAGGGACAATTTATTTTTGAATGTTTACAAGGCGTTTCAACAACTTGTCCCGATTTTCATCGGGAGGCTCTCCGTAGGAGTCCTTTGGACAACGCGACAATTCGAATTGAATTTCGAATTATTCTGCACGCTGCCAGGCAGGAGAAATAAATACCCCCAAAACTGCGGCATGTTAAAAAGCTGTGCTTTTAAGTTAATGCATTGCGGGAAACTATCGCATCAAACCGTTGATGATCAATAAGCGTTTGTCTAGAAATTACTGGCGTTGGTCTAGCTGTTACCAAGGGTGGTATAATACCAGGTTTTTGGCTGCAACGTTTGATGGGCAGCTGCGTCTTAATAACAAAACAACAGCAAAAACCTAAAATATAAAAGATATGAAAACTTTAGCAAAAACAATATTCGCAGCAGCATTAACAGCAGTAGTATTTACTTCATCAGCAATGGCAACTTTTACCGCTGAGCCAGTTAAAGCAGAAACAAAAACTTCTTCATTATCAAAATTCAACAGGATCTGGGTGAGCGGTAACGTGAAGCTTATCTTAACGCAAGGTGATAAACAAAATGTAGAAGGTACCAGCAACTACGATGCTGCAAAAACCTCAGTATCAACTGATGGAAAAACCTTATTCATCAATTCATTGGAAACAAGTCAGGTTACACTGAATATTACCGTAAAAGATTTAGAAAGAATAGAAGCTTACGGGCAATCGGTTGTGGTTACCAGCAATAATTTTGATGTAAAATACCTGCAGTTATTTTTGGGCCAGAGTGCTACAGCGAAGATTAAAACCACAACAGGCAGTTTATATACCATCGTTAAGGACGACGCAGTATTAAAATTAAACGGCACTGCTGATCAAAGTACAATGATTGCTAGTAACATGAAAAATGTAAAATTAGCTGACTTTGCTAGTCTTAAATCTGCATCGTATACTTCTCAAGCGATTATGGAAGCGGAACAAAATGCAATGAATTTAGCAAAATAACAATATCTTTTTAGATTGATAGTGTAGTAAAAGGGTCATTGTAATGCTAAATTAAAGCTTTATCAAAGGAGATGGGCTTAACGTTATGGTCTGATTTTTCAAAGTTCCTTACATCTCATTCGTATTCTATATTATTTATAATAGAATCTTATCGCTAAAGGTATATAGGACAATCAGGTTAGGGATGTCTTTTCAGTTCTGATATATCGAATTGGAAAGCGCTACGCCTCGGGGAAAGAGATATCACCCTCGCCGGTATAGATTTTACTTTAGCGCTGTTGTTCCTGTTTAATCGTTACAGCCATCTTTTCTCGATTAGATCTAGCTACACGATTGAGCAAATGCTACTTTGCCAGACTATGCTTTGTTTCCCGCCATGCCCAGGGTGCTACAGCATATTTCTCTTGCCACAGGCCTACTTTATTTTTCCTGGCGGTTATTTCCAGTTGTGCATAAAGTAAATCGCTGGAGTATTTTTTATAATGCCAGGCCATGCCCTGTTTAATCATTTCCTGGTTCACCACCTGTTTTTTGCGGTTAATTACTACAGCAATTAATCTCTTGTAGCGGTCGTATTTCTGACCTTGTACACTCACCATTTGCCCGAAACACAAATCGGAGAGTGCTTTTTTAGCATGATTCCCAAAAGGTTGCGATCCTCTTTTTTCAGGACAATCGATATGGGCCAAACGGATTTTAATGGGCTGTTTTTGGTATAATACCTCCATGGTATCGCCATCCATAATGCGGATTACTTTAGCGGTAAAAATAAGATGGTTGTAGTTTATTAGTGGTTTGCTTTCGCTTGGCGGAATGAAACAAGCTTGAAGCGTTAACAATAAAACCAATAAACTTACTTTTCCCAACTGCATAATGTTTTTCCGTCTTTTTTGGCTTTTTCTATATCCACCTTTACAATTTTATACGTGCAATTGCTTAAACCGCGGCAATTGGAGGTGTAGTGATATTTTTTAGCGCCAGGACTGTTGCAAATGTACACGGTTGTATTTTCTTTACAAGTAATGTTGATAAAGAAAAAAAGGAGTAAGGAGAGCGTTTTCATGATTGTGGGATTGATTTAAAGTAAGCTGTAAATTAAAGTGTTATTATTGATGAAATTAGTGAATATCTGGATCTATCTTTCTAAGATAATTTTTTGAAGTACAGGCGCTAAATTGGCAGGCAGATCGGCGGTCTTTAAATAGAATTTATTCACCTTCATGGCTTTGAGCCAATCTGTCCAATATTGTTTAATTACATCTTCTTCGTATGGGCTTTGCTTTGATGGATTAATGCCTAGTACCACAACTTCAAGGTTTTGCAGGTTATCGGTTGCCGGGATAAAACCCAGATTGTTCTTTTTCATGACGGTTCTATAATCGGCAGTGGTAAGTTTTTGTGATTGGATAAATGCGGGTGTGATGTAGGAGCTTTTGCCTTTATCTAAAAACTTACTGTCTTGATGATAGATATAACCATCGGTAAGGATGATCAATATATTTCTGTGCTGCTCTTTAATGCAATAATCCTGAACATTGTTTTTGAAGAACTTCCAGATATCGGAGCCAATATAACGGCCATATTTAATGGTATGCTGATAGATTTTTAAAGAAACTTGTGTGTAGATGTTATCCACACTTAGGATGTCTTTTTTGCTCGTTTTTGGATCAAAACAGACTTTGAGCTGTTGACTCATCTGATTGATATTCGTGATTTTAGGAATGGGATCGAAAAAAACCTGCATTTGGTCTTTTAACAGCATGATCTTTTTCCCTTTTACGTGATTAAGAAAGGCCGTTTCTATCGTTTTTATGTTGCCAAGGTCTCTCTGATAAAAATCGGGATTCTTCTTAGGGTCGATCCGATCAGATAAATCGAGTAAAAAGCTGATGTTCAGGTTTTTATTTTGCTGAGCTTTAGTTCCTTTGGCGAAGATACCGGTGATCAAAAAGACCAGCAACAGGCTTAATAACTTTCTTTTCATGGTGCTGAATTTATAAAGTAGATACATAAACGGAATTTTGGGAATCTTCACTTGCGCCTACATTTTTAAGGTTTTCGTGATAACAGGTAATACATTCGTTTTCGAGTGCACTTTTTTCGTATTGAGAAATATAGAGTTTCTGATTGATGAATGTAATCCAGCCTTGCATGTACTCAGAGGCATACAGCACGTATTCTTTGGTGGGAATAATTACGGCATCGATGATTCTTTGTAAGGTAACGACGCGCCCTTGCGCTTCAAGCGAAAGTTTTTTGATATCGCTGAGTTCTGCGATCAGCTTTTCTTTTTGGATTTCGATATCCGTTATCCGGTCCTGATGGATCTGGATATCTTTTTTTCTGCGGAGCTGCTCATGTTTGATTTTGTCTTTTTCACGGTGCTCTTTCATGATAAAATCGAATACTATCCCCCAGATGAGGTAGACCACAAAACCTGCAAAGATGATTCCCCAGAACTGGATCTTTTCAAAGGCAATGTGGAGATTAAATGCTGGGGTATCGAAAGTTTTGGTTAGTTCGTAAATCTTTTCTTCTATCTGATAGGCTAGAATAGTATCGAACACAAAGGTGGTAAGTAAAAGAAGTCCTATTTTAATGTAGTTTGCCATACTTTTAACTTCACCAAACATGTGGATTAAATAGCCTAAGCCTAAAAACACGTACGGAATAAAGGTTACGAAAGCACCTTCCAGCGATCCATCCTGCCAGGCCTTTGAAAAAGCCTTTGAATCGAGCACATTCATGATGATGGTACTATTGGCATCAAAAGGTTTAAAAAAGGCTGAATAAGAGGTAGAAATATAAAATGTAAACAGATACAAACTTAAAGGCATCAGGATGATCAGGCCGATCCAGAATTTTATTGAGGCACCTTTTGAAGCACTGACGTGGTATTTTTCTGGATCCCTGGCCAGCTCATTAATTTCGAATTTTAACTCTTCAATATTGTCTTTTACCTTTCTGATATTGGTTTCAACCAGGGTGATTTGCTGTTTTTTGCTTTCTTCATTAATGGCAAGGGTTTTGATTTCCGTTTCCTTTGTTTTCTGCTCGTTGATATAGGGCTCTTTAGCCAATTGCTGTTTTTCTACCAGCTCTTTTTCTTCGTTTTGGAACTTTGCATAAATGGCATTCAGGCATATCGAAAGCGCCAAAGGGCTGCCACTGTTTCGCGAGCCATCTCTAAAGCCTGCTTCGTGGTAAGTTCTTTTTCTTACTTCCTCCGCTTCTTCCGTAACGGGTTCTTTGATCTCAACATTTTTATCTTGAGGCGCCTCAGCTGTTTTTGGATTAAAAAATTCTTCTATTTGAGCAATCATAACGTTAAGTTTTGAGTTTGATTTATTAATTCATGATTATATTTCTCGCTTCGCCGAAACAATCCGGTCTCTGGCATATGTTTTTCGAACGGGTAAAACTTCTACGGCTTTTTCTTCTTTTTTTGCGGGTTGTTTTTTGTTATAAAAGGCGATCAGTAAAAAGAGTAAGCCTGTTATTATATCAATTGGAATCCAAATGCTTTTTCTGTGCAGGTAAATGGGTAACAGTGGGTTAAAAAGAATGAGCACGAGTATAAAAACAATTGTTAAAGCGTAGTTTTTTTGTTTTGTCCAAACGTAAATAAGCAGCAAGGCACCCAGCGAAACTATCGTTCTCAGAAAGGTGTAATATTCGATGGGTAATTTAAATATGGCTGCGAAACAGCAGAGGGCGCAGATAACAAGAAAAACTTTCATAATTAGGGCGGTTTGAATGTTTTAACCTCTGAATACAATTGCATCATTAAGTGCATTTACAATATTCTGAACATATGATCTGTCTTTCGAAACAATACTGTTCACTTCTCCGGCGTTTGTACTGATTCTAACTGTAAATTCGTTTTTAATAAGGATTAAAATTAAGATGCCAATAGCCAGAAGAATAAAACCTAGAACCCTTGATGTATCAGAAAGGAGCATCAGGCCACCGAGTATGACCATCACAATGGGTAGGGTTTTACTTTTTACAATTTCAAAAATATGAACTGAGGATATGTTCCTCATCGCATATGTTTTTGAGTTGGTAACATATCTCGATTGGGTAACCGTAACATTTACATCTTGGTAAAATGTTACTTCATTTTGTAATTGTGTTTCCATGTTTAGTTTATTAATTGTTTGTTGATCAAAAGTATACAAGCCACAGCTCCATGCCTTACGGGAAACCGTAAAGCAAAAACTGTTTTTATACTTGATTTTCATCAAAATAGACTCATCAACAGCTATTTACAAAAAGGCCAATACAGCATATATTGAATAAGTTAATGCACTAATCATTCTTCGGCTTCATGTAATCTTCCGATTTCTCTTTCTTCCACCAGCTATTGTCGAGGCGTTTAATGGAATAGAAAGCGCGGTTTACGCCAGGTTTCATGGATGTGGTATCGAGGTGTCTTCGCCATACGTGGATAATAGTATCGGTACCGATTACTACCCACCAAAAGGTTTTGCCATAACGTTTTGTGGTATACACTTCGCTGATGGTGCCCTTAATTGTTTTGTTGTTGAAACCAGGTTCCATTAACTGATAGGTGATCACTTTCTGTTTTTGTGCTTGGGCCTTGCCCATTGAGCATGTTAATAATAGCAGTGCAACGAGGTATTTCATACCGCTAAGGTATTTGGGCAGAAAATATATTCCTTACGGCTAACAGTAAGGGAATGATGGAAGGTTGTTTATACCAAAACGGGAGGTTGCCCCGCCCGGTTCGAAAACAGACGTGGAAGCAACCTCTACATTTTTTGAGAGATGAGCCGATAATTAGTAATTTTCTATAGTCTGATGCAACTGGTTTCTGTAATCGTAAAGTTCATCGAGGTTAAACAGTTGCTTTTTCTCGCCAGCATCTTTTCCGTTCTGAAAAGTTTCGATGTATTTATTAATGGTATTAAAATGGAATCTGCAAATTGGTTTACGGTTATTGTCATCCAGCAATACGCAAAAGTAAGATTGGGTATCTCGAGCAGCGATCCTGACAGATGGAATCTTCTCGCGCAAAATGGCCTTTACAATCTGGAAGGCTTCCAATTCTTCTTCAGTTGTTACGATTTTAGAAGCATCGGGATCTTCATTAATGGGAATCACTTTGCTCTCCTCCTTTTTCTCGATTTTCTCGTTAATATTCAATGCCGATTTTAAGCGGTCGCTGATGGATTCGTTGATGGAAATGGTAAGGGCTTTTTTGGTATAGTCTTTAAAAGCAATCATCCGGTTTGCAGTTAAGGGTTTATCGAAAAAACGGTTCACCAATAGCTTCACCATTTCATCAGAAGGGCTGTCTATTTCTTTTTCAAATTCCTTTCTGATGGCTTTAATGTATTTTAAACCTTCTGCCGAATCAAGGATCGTTTCTAAATTATATTCGTTTTTGGTAAAACTTTCGAGGATTTTAATGGCATTATCTTTCAGGTCCTCGATATCGATGGTTAAGAAAGGTTTCTCGTCCATAATATTCGGTTTTTCCAGATCGGCGTAAAAGTTGTAAACCGTACCGTTGGTTAATACGCCAAAACGTGCTTTAGAAACATGGTAATAGCGGTGCAATTGCGAATTATGAGCATCGGCACTTTCTTTCCAGTGTTTACATTCGAAAATGAGGATTGGCTCGTTGTTTTTACGGATCACATAATCTACTTTTTCTCCTTTTTTGGTGCCGATATCGCAAATGTGTTCGGGTATAACTTCTGTAGGGTTAAAAATATCGTAACCTAGGATTTGAATAAAGGGCATTACAAATGCATTTTTCGTAGCCTCTTCGGTATTGATCTGCTCTTTTAAGCCCACCACGCGCTGATGAAGCTGTTCTAACTTTAGTTTAAGATCCATAACTTTTTGCATTAAATGGTTTCATCATTTACTGATGCATTCGGTACATTTTCCTTAACCGATTCGATACCGTTATCTCTGGAATCAGCAGTGGTATACATTTGGCTGGTACCGATAATTTCGCCATTCGCAGCTTTTAAGTTGAAATAGTGCGCTCTGTTTTTGGCAATTTTTCTGTCGTACCTCGCATCGGTTGGTGCATTGGTTTTTACCGATTCGATACCTTTGTTACAGCCTACTTTTGTAGCGTAGCCCCCGCTGGTGAGGATAACCTTGCCGTTTGCTGCTTCGAGATTAAACTGGTATTCGCCGTTTGTTCTTTTGGTAATGATAAATTTTCCCATAGTTGTTTTTTAAGCTGCTCAAAAGTATGGGAGGAATATGATGCATCCTTACGGGAAACCGTAGGTTGGTTCATTAGTTAATAGCTCATTTGTTCAAGGTTAATCACGCCATACAAAATCGTCGTTTTTAACCACAAAGCGCACAGAGAGAAGGCACAAAGGCCGCAGAGCTGGGTACTTACCGGTGCAGAGTGCAATTTCTTCATCCATGTTAAAGCCCCTGACCGCGAAATGTCTATTCGATCTTAAAAAAACAATGAGAATCCTTAATAAAACAAGTTCAGAATGACGAATTTATGGGAGGATAACCGAGCGACTAACTGAGCTCAATCGACTCCCGACTATGGACTGAAGACTTAGGAACTAACCGTTCAACTAAATCACCTTATTTGCGATACAGTAAGCAATTAATTGACCATTATTTGAAATATTTAGCGCAGTTTTAATGTAATTTATCCGTTTTTCGATGCTGCTCAAGCCAGATGGCTCCATCTTTTTTTGTTTCAAAATGCCCGACATTTCTTTTTGGGTTTTTCCATCTAAAATGAGCGAAACAATTGTTTTATCATAAGGGGTAAAATCGTGCAGGTATTCTTCTTTTTGCCTCAGGTTGGGCGAATGGTATTTTTTGTTTTTATAAATGCTTTCTAAAGCCAGTTTAAGGTCTTTTGCATCATGGCGGGCTTTAGGTACGTAAGCATCGATATTTAATTCTTTAAATAGTGTATTGGCAATTAAAGCCCTGTTTTCTATCGAAAATACCAGCACTTTTAAGTCGGGCTGTATTTCTTTTAAGGCTTTGATCAGTTCTCTGCCTCCTGCTATTTTTTGTTTCGGATAGTCTTCATCAAAAGAAAGGTCGGTAATAATCAGTTCATAAGGATTGTCATCGCGCAGTGCTTTTTGTACCCGGGTAAATGCATCATCACAATAAAATACATAATCTTTATCGGCTACGGTAATGCCAAGATCTGTAAGGGCGCTACGGAGCGATTTACTAACAATTTCATGATCTTCGGCGATGAGTACGTTTTTGAACATATTTATATTTTTATAAGGTTGGAAATGAAAATTCAACACAAAGCCCTCCATCAGGCTTGGTATCAAAAGTAATATGGCCCGAAATACTTTCTATACGGGTTTCCGTATTTCTTAATCCATTTTTAGGGGTTAAAGTCATCATTCCTTTTCCATTATCTACATATAAAACCGTTATACGGTCATTTTCGCGCTTAAAATTTATGGTAACGGTATTTGCCCCACTATGCTTTTTCATATTGGTCATCAGTTCCTGCAAAACGCAAAACACTTCAGCTTTAGTGTCATCTTTAATAGCTTCCCAAAGTTTTTCACCACCCCCTTCAAGAACTATGTTAGTTTTCGCGGAAGCATAAGCGTATAACATTTTCGACAGTTCAATCGAAAAATTTTCTTCATTGTGGACATTTTTATTGTCGTAAGAAAGATCTCTCGATATTTTATAGATCACATCAAGTTTGTCGGCAAGATCGTTCTTATCTATTTCAGTTGTGTTCTCTACCTCCGACATTACCTGGTATACCCTATTGGCTACACGGTCGTGGATTTTTTTAACATATTTGAGTTCCGTTTTTTTAACTTCTATTTCTTTTTCCTGTTGCAGGCCCTTTTTCCGCTTCTGGTATAAAAAATAGCCCAATAGCAAACACAGGATCAAAGTACCAATCCCTATATTTCTTAGCAGTATATCTTTTTGTTTTTCAACATTCTCAGCTTTGGCCTTCAGAAAATCGGCTTTGTTTTTTTCCGTTCCGTAACGAATAAGGGCAAACTGATTTTTGGCAGCGTTGCGAGCAGTTTGAACACTATCATTTAGTGTTTCATATACATTAAAAAAATGTTTTGTTTCTTTTACTGGGCTTAATTTTATAATTTTTAGTAACGATTGTAATTGATCATCAGGGCTTTTTAGTTTTTTAGCACCTTCATACATTTTATGGGCATAAAATAAGGCTGTATCTGGTTCGCTAAGGGTGTGGTAGTCCGCTAAATGCGCAAAACTGGCGTTCTGTCCCCAAAGATCATGATCTCTTAGTCGAATATGTAATGCTGCTAAAAGTTCGGGTTTAGCATTATAGTGAGGATTTTGCTTCCATTTATTAAAAGCATAATTGGATAATGTTCTTGAGAAATTTTCATCGCTCATCTTCTTTTTTAAAATGCTGCTAAAGAGTACCAATGCTTTTTGATAGGCACCAATTTTACCATAGGCATTTGCAATGCTATTCTTAGTTACCAGTACTGATATGCTATCTTGTGCATAAGGTATTGATTGGTTATAGAATATAATGGCTTGAGAATAGTTTTTTAAGTTTGAAGACGCTACACCAAGCTCGTGAAAGGCAGATTCTAAATATACAAACTGTTCTTTTTTGTCCTTATTGAAATAAGTTAATGCTTCGGTCGAAATTTCCTGACCTCCAAAATAATCCCCTTTATCAATAGAGGTTATGGCCATATTTACTAGGCACTTTGCGACACCTAAACTATCTTTTTGTTTTAAGAAAACGTCTTTAGCCTTGTTAAAATATATAAAGGAACTATCAGGTATTTTCTTTTCCCTAAATTCGAATGCCTTATCATAATCTGGATTGATTGTTTTTTTTTCTTTTGTTGCTTTCTGTTGCGAACAAGAGAGAAAAAATAATATTGAGAAGAGCGTAAAATAGTAATATTTCAAGGTTTTTGTTTTTTACCCTAAAATATGAAAATAATCATGATTATTTGGAATTTGAGATAAACAATCAAAATGACAGCGTTAAAAGATAAAAGACGGCACTGCTGCCGCCTTTTATCAACTGTACTAATCACCTATTTTGGGTGGTGGCAAGTGGCCATTTTCGCCACCAGTATCTCCACCAGCTTCTCCTGTGCCGTCGCCTGGGTCACCAGGATTGGTCGGATCAGTATCGGCGGTATTTACGGTTGTACCGCTATTAGGGTTACAATTGTTATTTGTATTTGTAGGCGTTGCCAGGCCAAGTAATATGGCAATAAAAAGAGGTAAAAACATCTTGTCAAAAATTAAAGGGTTGATAAAGTTGTAGGTCTCCGCGAATCCTATCGCGGGGGTTGCTACGGTTTGTATCAGAAGGCCTTCTGAAATTTTTGGGAAGTGCTGAGTGTCTGTCGCGGGAGCCAATAACTGCTTCCCAGGCCGGCTATTCACAACCGCGATTTCTACTCTTTTATTAATCAGTTTTTTAATTTAGCTTTGATAATGAATCGCCGCCTGTGCTGATCAACGATACAAATATGGGGTGAGTCAAAAGATTAGTTATCAATACATTCCGATGTTTCCTTTGTTTCCGCCTAGATTCCGGAAAACCGTAAATATTCCACTTATTCCGCCTTATTTTTACGCTAAATTTTTAAAGAAATGTTTGAGGAGTACAAAAAAGACCTGTTAAAATTCTACCGAATAAAGAAAGAAAACCGGCGACTTTCTGATAATTTAGCCCCTCTCGGACGAGAAAGATTAAGGGCAGCCTGCATTGAGCTGTTTCAACAAAATAATGCACAAAAAGATAAAGATTTGGTGCGATCTGTATTTGGGCCTGCAGATACACACGAAGGTCTAATGAGAAACATTGAAAGGTTTGAGTTAGATAGATTTAGACCTTTAATAAGCTTTTTAACCAAAGAAGGAAGAAATATTAGAGATGATAAACTTGTTAAGCTTTTTGCCTGGTTAATAGCTTTTCCTCCTAATGAAGAATGGCAGGAACTTAGTGATGAGGAAAAACAATATGTTTTTAAAGAAGCAGCTAAGAAAAAGAAAATAACTAAAAAAATCAGAGGAGGTAAAACGCGGGGTTCTAAGACTGATCAACCTTCACCAAGACTAATTCACCACACCTATATTGTCATTTCATGTATTCTTTTGCTCTCTATCCTTAGCATCTCTTTTATAGTCTGGGAGCGTATGATTACCAGTGTTAGAATGCCCAAAGCAGATGAGAAACACATGTACTGGGATGGCGATCATTACGAGCCAGTAAAAGAAGGCGAGCAAAATGCCGGTGTGACCATCATCCCTTTAAACCTTAAAATATTACAACAACAAAGAAAGATTACGTTGCCAGATACACTTACAAAATACTCCTTGGGCAAAGTGTGGTATAAGGGTTATGGAAGCAACCATGAATATTTTACCTTTAAAGGGGTGTACCCGGCCGATACCGCTAGGACATTAAGGCCACTTTCAAACACAATCTTAACAAAGTACACTTCTAATTACAGGTATATGCTTACCCGATTAGTATGGTTTATATGTGCTGCGTTTTTTATAAGTCTTTGCGGTTATTGGGTGAGTAAGATAAACGCTAAAAAGCAAGCGCAAACGACTGATGATCATGTTGCTGCTTTTTCTGAAGTGGAATTAGCCCAGCAATAAGTTTAACTTATTATTGCGATATAAAGTGTGTTTAGCGGCTAAGCAATGGTTTAACCGAAATGCATCACACCTGGATTAAACCATTATTTTTATTGGCCCCAGTTTACCTGGATATTATTTTTTTGCGCATAGGTTTTACCTTTTTCCATTAAGGTATTAAAGTTTTGCTCAAAACGGGCGCCGTATTTCTGGTCGATGCTGTTAATAATTTCATCTTTAGCGCTTTGACTGCCTTTGCTGTCGCACAGTTTGGCGTAAGCCAAGTATTCGTTTTTATAAACGGGGATTACCAGTTCGTACAATTGCTGCGAAAGGGCTTTAATTTCTTTTTCTTCATCGCCAGAGGCAGAGAGCTTTTTTACCTTTTCGAGCGATTGCTCAAGGTATAATATTTTGTTGTTGATGTTGGTGTTGGCTTCGTTGCCTTTCTTTTTACTGGATGGGATATCGGGATATTCTTTGGTTTCATCGTTGATGTGGCGGGCCAGATCGGCGCTGGCAAAATCGTTGATCATGTTGGTGTTCAAGATTGCAATGTCGAAAAAATGTTCTGGTGTTTCCGAACAGGCGGAGAGGAAAAGGGTAAACAGGATTAAAAGGGAGACGAATGGTTTTGGGGATAGTGCTGGTAGTTTGTTCATAATCTAAAATAGGGTTTCCTTATCGAATTTAAGCTTCGGTAGGAGCAAAGATTGAGCCGAGTTTTTAGTCCAAAGTCGTGAGTCCGGAGTCGATCACTGCCTCATCGTGAATTGAGGAAATCGGTAGGCTTTTTTGCCACGGAAACACGGAATGCACGGATACTTGAGCGAGCTTGTGCTGAATTGGGACGGAAGTGAAAATCTTTTGATTTGAACCATATAAGATATAGAATGTTCATATAAGCTCGGGGGGCTATATTTTCTTAAATTCTTATGTGGTAAAGAACTTTACACCCAACTCTGCGATCTTTGGGCCTTCTCTCTGTGCACTTTGCGGTTAAAAGATGGGAAATGATGATTGATGGAATTTTTAGGACGAAGTAGGTTAGTTCAGAGTCATTAGCCAGAAGCGAGTAACTTTTTAGGTAACATAGGTCAAAGATCTCTCCGCTCCACGTTGCTTCGGAGATGACGATCTATCTACTGGAGCCTGGGCAAATGAACCAACAATAATATACCCAACATGAGGTATTGATAGTGAACTGCTTAATATGTAGATTTAGTTTTGTTTTCTAGTCTGCTTTAGCTTACGCCAATATTCTTGTTATTGAGTTAAAACCAAAAGACCCATTATGAAAGAATCAGAATTAACGGAAAAGAAAAGGCGTTTCATTAAGCGCACTTATTTCGGTGTATCAGACAATCCGCTTGATGATGTAAATCCATTTGATGCCTGGAATGAATTTTTAGCAGCCAAGGTAAAGGATATGAATTGGGGGATAAATCCTGATGCCATTAAAAGATCAAAAATCAGGTTTGCCTATAATTTTAACAAGATTTTAGAACATTATAATGTTTCGCTGGCACTTGAAGATATCCTGGTCGACTTGGATAAGGATGCACAGACCAACGAAGCAATGATAAACACTTGGGCTGATAAGGCCGTTTTTCCGAGTGATAAGACTGCCACTAAAGAGATAGGAAAATGAAAAGGGCGCTATTATTGATCTCCTGCCTGGGTTTTGGAAGCCTGGCAGCTGCACAAACGAATGGTGCCGATACCACGCCAAAAAAAAGTATGGTAGAAGAGTCGGCTTCGTTTAGAGTATTCGATAAATACGGGCTAAAGGTTGACCTTAAATTTATCGATCCCGAAAAAGGATCATTTGGGATCGATTATCAGTTTCAACTGGATAAAAAACTATTGGGTAAGGACCCGGCTAAAATTAATAAACTTAACCTATCATTAGGCAGCAGGGGTTTTGTAACCGTTGCTGAGGATAAAAACAAAAACAGCAGCCTGATTTCGGAAATTAAATTGGAGGGGCAGCCCCTGTTTTACGTAAAAGGCAAAGACCTTGGTCCCCGCAGCACTATAGATCCGCTGGCGGATGATGGCCCGGAACTACCTCCCGGAAAAGACCCTCTTGTTCAACAAATACGTGATCAGGCCGCACAGGTAGCATCGCCCTTGTGGCTATCATTTAACCTGCATGCGAAACATGAAGCCACACAGGATTTCAGGAATTACGATTTTACATTTGGTCCACAGCTTTCTGTTTCCACTTCTTACCTGAGTTCGATCCTCGATTTTCCTTTTGGTTTGTTAAGGGCAGCAAAAAACAACAATCCCAGGCAGTTGGATTTATCTGTCGGTTATGATTACGTAACCGGCGCGAATAAAACCAGCCTTGCCCCTTTGCTTGAAGACTCAAAATTTATGAACAGGTTAAACCTTAAAGCTGAATGGGAAACGGGTATACTTTCTGGAAATGAGCGGATCGCTTTTTTATTCGATTCGTATTACGACCTCGACCGTAATTTATTGTTGAAAAACGCAGGTAAAGACTGGAATTACTTTTACATGATCAGGATAGAAAGGCTGCTTAAAATTAATTTAGGTCCGGGCACCAAAACCAAGATTGCGATTAAGTATACTGCAGGTGAGCTTCCACCAAATTTCGATAAAGGTTTTGTTCTTGGCGGAGGTTTCTCTATCGATTTTTAGTGAAATGCCTTAAAAGAGCGATGCGCCAAATGATGCGCCAGTTTCGTCTGCTTTGCGGCCTCTGTGCCTTTTCTTTGTGCCCTCTGGGGTTAAAAATATGAAAAATGATGCTGGATGATGGAATTTTTAGTCGGGAGTCGTGTATTTTGAACCATGTAAGACATAGAAGTTTCATATAAGCTCAATGCCATTATTTTTACACTTAACTCTGCGATCTTTGCGCCTTCTCTCTGTACACTTTGCGGTTAAAAAATGAAATTGGATCGGCGTTTGGCTTACAGTTAACCGATTAAACAATTACCAGTTAGCCGAACAGACGAAACTAAGTAAGCCCATTCCTTAAACTGTATACCTCCCCTTCATAAACCCCAGCCAATAACTGCACTGCCATTTTGCTTCTTTGCCCAGCTTGGCAATAACACACTACTTTTTGGTTTTTTGGGATAGCTGCAATCGACTCCCTGAGTTCGTACAGTGGAAGATTGATGCCTCCAATATTGCCTTCTTCATGTTCGTAACCCTCACGTACATCAATTAAAAAAACTTCATCAGCATTGGTTTCCAGCCAGCGATCTAATGTTGTTTTATCAATTTCTGGTATGGCTTTATCGGTTTTGGCAGGCGTTGATTTTGCGGTATCAGTTGGTTTTTTTGAGGCAATTTTAAATACCAGCACGGCATTGTTCAATGCATTAACAGTCATCAGTTTGCCCGAAAGGGTTTCGCCAATGCCGCAGATTACTTTTAGGGCTTCATTGGCCATATATAGGCCTATCAGGCCAGGTAAAATTCCGATTACCCCGCCCTCTACACAGTTAATATTTTCAGTTGGTGGTGCCGGATAGAGGTCTCTATAGTTTGCACCGCCCTGATGGTTAAATACCGCAACCTGGCCTTCGAACTGTAAAATAGAGCCGAAAATAAGTGTTTTGCATAAGGCCACACAGGTATCGTTTACCAGGTAGCGGGTGGTAAAATTATCCGAGCAATCGATCACCAGATCATAATCCTCGCAAATATTTACCGCATTATCAGCCCTAAAACGTTCGTGATAAGCACTGAAGCCCACATGCGGATTAAGCAATTGGAGTTTTGCAGCGGCAATTTTTGCTTTAGGTTGCCCAATATCGGTATGGTTATATAAAATTTGCCGGTGCAGGTTGCTCAATTCTACCACATCATCATCTACAATACCAATTCTTCCTATGCCCGCTGCGGCCAAATACTGCAATAGCGGGCAGCCCAATCCACCTGCACCGATAACCAATAGTTTGGCTGCTTTTAGCTTTTCCTGTCCGGAGAAGCCCAATTCGGGTAGGATCATCTGCCTGTTGTAACGGTTCAGTTCTTCTTTTACTAACATGATTTTTGGATCAAACTCATATCCCAATCTTTCCAAATAGGCTCGTAACCCTGCTTTCTGATCATGGCCGCAATTTCTTGTGCCGAACGTTCATCAGATATTTCGAACTGTTCCAGCGATTGCGGTTCTACCTGGTAACCACCGGGATTGGTTTTAGAACCCGCACTAATGGCGGTAATGCCCAACTTAATTACCTGGTTGCGGAAAGCTACGGTTTCGCGGGTAGAAATAGATAGCTCTACTTCGCTGTTGAATAAGCGGTAGGCACAGATCAATTGCACCAATTCTTTATCGTTCATTACCACTTTAGGTTCTAAACCGCCGCTAAAAGGCCGCAGCCTAGGGAAAGAAATACTGAATTTACTTTGCCAATATTGTTTTTCGAGATAAGAGAGATGCAGGGCCGTAAAAAATGAATCTGTACGCCAGTCTTCCAGTCCGATTAAAACACCAAGTCCCATTTTATGGATCCCGGCCTGCCCTAACCGATCGGGGGTTTCCAAGCGGTACAGAAAGTTAGATTTTTTGCCTTTAGGGTGGTGCTTGCGGTAGTCATCCTGATGGTAGGTTTCCTGGTAAACCAGTACGGTATTTAGCCCGTGCGGAATAAGGGTTTCATAGTCGGCTACATCCAGAGGCTGCACCTCCATGGATATATGGGAAAAATGTGGACTGATGAGGTCTAATACTTTTTTAAAATAATCGGTGTGTACACTCTGATTGGCCTCGCCCGTTACCAGCAGTACGTGGTCATAGCCCATACCCTTAATTACGGCCACTTCCTGCATAATTTCCATTGGGTTGAGCGTTCGCCTCCTTACCTTATTATCATAACTGAAACCGCAATAAGTACAGATATTATTACATTCGTTGGAGAGGTAAAGCGGTATATACATTTGTATTACCCGACCGAAACGGTCTAAAGTTAATCGCTGACTAATCTGCGCCATATCTTCAAGATAAGGCAATGCAGCAGGAGAAATGAGCGCTTTAAAATCTTCCAGATCGCGCTGTGTATTGCGCAATGCCCGCTCTACATCTGCAGCCGTTTTATCGTAAATACTGGCCTTGGTATCGTCCCAATTGTAGGATTCGAATACCTCGTTAAAACTCTTCATCTAAAAATGCGGTTAGTGGACTGCTTGCTGCAGCATAGTGTGTTTGGGTGCCTAATTTAGACTCGAAAGCCATTCTGCCGGCTTCTACAGCCATTTTAAAGGCAATTGCCATATTGGTTGGGTCTTTGGCTATGGCAATGGCGGTGTTCACCAAAACGGCATCGGCACCAATTTCCATGGCTTTGGCTGCATCAGATGGGGCGCCTATCCCGGCATCAATAATTACCGGAACCCGGCTCTGGCTGATGATAATCTCTAAAAAATCGATCGTTCTTAATCCCTTATTACTGCCAATTGGTGAGCCCAGCGGCATTACTGCCGCCGTACCCACATCTTCCAAACGTTTACATAAAACCGGGTCGGCATGGATATAAGGCAAAACCACAAAACCGAGTTTAACCAGTTCTTCGGTGGCTTTTAAGGTTTCAATGGGATCTGGCATGAGGTATTTCGGATCTGGGTGGATTTCCAGTTTGATCCAGTTGGTTTCTAAGGCTTCGCGTGCCAGCTGAGCGGCAAAAACGGCTTCTTTTGCATTGCGCACACCAGAAGTATTGGGCAATAAATTGATGTGCGGATATTTAAGGTGGTGAAGGATATCGTCGTCCTTGCCTTTTAAATCTACACGTTTAAGCGCTACGGTAACCAGTTCGGAGGCCGAGGCAATTAAGGCACTTTCCATTTCTTTAGCGGAACTGAATTTTCCGGTACCGGTAAAGAGGCGGGAGCTAAAGGTTTGATCTGCTATGGTTAACATATCTGTAATTTTTAAATCGAGTGAATACTGAACTTGCTGTTGATTTCTTCAAGAACCGCAGCCGTTTGTGTTTGGTTGGTGAGCGCTGCCGAGATGGCAATTCCGTAAATTCCGGTTTCGAGTATAGCCGGAATATCAGCTGCTTCAATGCCACCTATGGCAATAATGGGGGTGCTGATTCCAGCTTTTCGCACTTTTTCCATGAGTTTGTGGTAGCCTTCTAAACCCACAACCGGGCTCAGGTTTTCTTTGGTTCGGGTAAACCTAAAGGGGCCAAGGCCAATATAATCGGCGCCCTCTGCCATCCTTTGCAAAATGTGTTCGAAGGTATTGGCTGTACCGCCGATGATCTGGTTTTTCCCGATAATTTTTCTGGCTTCGGAAATGGGCATATCCTGCAGACCCAGGTGTACGCCATAACTATTTACAGCTTTTGCCAGGTGTGGAAAATCGTTTACGATAAGCTTGGCGCCATACTTTTCGCATAAGGCCTGCGCAGCTTTTGCAAAAGGCAGTACTTCGCTTTCGGCCTGGTTTTTTATACGGAGCTGGATCCATTTTCCGCCAGCTTGGAGCACCTGCTCAATGGCATCGATATGGGTACCTGTTTGAGGTGCTTGCGAGATATATTGTAAGGGCTGAATCATATTGATGTTTTTAAAAGGGTTGATGGTAAGCAAGGCAATGTTGTTGTGCCTTTTTGAAATTGATTAAAGCTTGACTGGGATCGTTCCAGATACTGCCCAATAGTGCAATACCATCGAAGTTCATTTCTTTTACCTGATCGATCTGGTTGGGGCCAATGCCACCCAAAGCGATTAATTTTGTATTGCTGTTAGGCTTGTTTAAATGAAAACCTGCAGGAATAACTCCCATGTAACCTGGTTTGGAGAGGCTGTTAAAAACCGGGCCATAAAAACTATAATGATAGGCTGCGACAGCATCAATAGCCGATAATTGGTGGATGGACGTGCTTAATATCTGGTTTATAGGCAGTGTATTAGTCGCTAAGTTTTTTCTGAAACTTTCGGTATGGTGGATTCTGTTAATGTTATAATCGTTGGCCAGTTTATGGAAATGGTGCAAAGCAATGCGAGGATGATATTCTGGTAAAATCCCTTCCACAATTTTGCGATAATCGGCCTCATCTGCATTTTCCTTACGTAAATGGAAAATCTGTAAACCGGCTTCGAAAAGCTGATTTACAAGATGGCATTCTTTGTTAAAAAGGGAGGGCTTTGCAATTACAATCAGTTCCATAGCGGCTTAAGAATAAATTTCGCTTCCTTTTTGGGTAAACTCTTTCGATTTTTCCTGCATGCCCTGTGCTAAAGCCGCCTCTGCTTCCACACCTTGTTTTGCGGCATATTCCCGTACATCCTGCGTAATTTTCATCGAGCAGAAATTCGGGCCGCACATAGAACAGAAATGTGCAATCTTGGCACCCTCTGCAGGTAAGGTTTCATCATGGAATTCTTTTGCGGTATCCGGATCGAGTGAGAGGTTGAACTGATCTTCCCACCTAAATTCGAACCTGGCCTTGCTTAAAGCATTGTCACGGTATTGCGCACCCGGGTGGCCTTTGGCTAAATCGGCTGCATGAGCAGCAATTTTATAGGTAATTACACCGTCTTTGACATCTTTTTTGTTTGGCAGGCCCAGGTGTTCTTTCGGGGTTACATAACAGAGCATCGCTGTGCCGAACCAGCCGATCATGGCTGCGCCAATGGCTGAGGTAATGTGGTCGTAACCAGGCGCAATATCGATCGTTAAAGGGCCTAAGGTGTAAAATGGCGCTTCGCCGCAATGGTCGAGCTGTTTTTCCATATTGGCTTTAATCAGGTGCATGGGTACATGCCCTGGCCCCTCTATAATCGTTTGTACATCGTGTTTCCAGGCTATTTTGGTGAGTTCGCCAAGCGTTTCGAGCTCCGAAAACTGTGCGGCATCATTTGCATCGGCAATACAGCCAGGCCTTAAGCCATCGCCTAAAGAAAAGGCTACATCATACGCTTTCATAATTTCGCAGATCTCCTCAAAATGGGTATATAGGAAGTTTTCTTTGTGATGGGCCAGGCACCATTTGGCCATAATGGATCCGCCACGCGAAACAATACCCGTAATCCTTTTAGCGGTTAAAGGCACATAACGGAGCAGCACACCGGCATGGATGGTAAAATAATCTACGCCCTGTTCTGCCTGCTCAATTAAAGTATCGCGGAAGATTTCCCAGGTGAGATCTTCAGCTTTTCCATTTACTTTTTCTAAAGCCTGATAAATAGGAACGGTACCAATGGGCACAGGCGAATTGCGGATAATCCATTCGCGGGTTTCGTGGATATTTTTCCCTGTTGATAAATCCATAATGGTATCGGCTCCCCAACGGCAGGCCCAAACGGCTTTTTCTACTTCTTCTTCGATGGTAGAGGTTACGGCCGAGTTACCGATATTGGCATTAATTTTTACCAGGAAGTTTCGGCCAATAATCATGGGCTCGAGTTCGGGGTGATTGATATTACAAGGAATTACCGCCCTGCCGGCTGCTACTTCTGCCCTTACAAATTCGGGTGTGATGTAGCCTTTTGGTGTATTTGCGCCAAAGCTATTCCCCTGGTGCTGGTGGTTCATTACGTCGTGCTGATCGCCCAATTGCGTATTTAACAGTTCGATCTGTTGGTTTTCCCTAATGGCGATATATTCCATTTCGGCCGTAATAATCCCTTTTTTTGCATAGTGCATTTGAGATACATTGGCACCGGCCTGTGCTTTGTAGGGTTTGTTGGTGAAATTAAAGCGTAAGGCATCAAGCTTTTCATCCGCCAGGCGCTGTTGCCCGTAGGCAGAAGATAGTTCAGGAAGTTCTACCACATCAAGCCTGTCTTTTATCCATTGTTCCCTTAGGCGTGGTAAGCCTTTTTTTACATCAATAACAGCATTGGGATCGGTATAGGGTCCACTGGTATCGTAAACGGTTACAGGTGGATTAGTCTCGGTTAAGCCAAAGCCGCTATGGATTTTGGTTTCCGATAAACTGATTTCGCGCATGGCTACCTGGATATCGTGGATTTTTCCAGGTACAAAAATCTTGCGTGAGGCCGGAAAAGGACTGCGGCTGATTACCTCTTGGTTCGGTGTTTTTTCTTGTTTCATATTGGTAGAATCAATTATTGAGTGATTGATTGAGTTATTGAATGAGAGAATGACTGAATGGCAACGGGAGTGAATGGACTATACTTTGCATTCAATCATTCAATCATTCAAAATTCATTCATTATTTATCCTCCCTGCGTGGCTTTGATGAGTATAACCTGATCGGCCGGATTTAATACGTGGGTTGCCCAGTCTGCTTTGGGAATAATGGTTTGGTTTACGGCAATGGCAAGGCCATTTGTTTCCGTTGAAATAACAGCAGCAAGCATCTGTTCGATGGAACAGGCGTCGTTGAGCAGATAGTTTTGATTGTTTATAGTTACTTCCATATGCTAAAAAATTGGAAAAACTATAGAGATTGCCCCAAAATGGAGACCGAAAAGATAGCAATGTAAAGATTGCTTTCACTTTTCCCTTCGGCAGTACTAACTGCATCAGGTTCAAAGGGTATTTCTCAGCGCGTAGGCACCCCTAAAGTTTTTTGTAAATATATGCGATTAAATTTCTAATGCAAATAAAAAATTGATATAGATAAAATCTATTGATTAAAATTTACATATAGAACTACCTTATCGGACTCGTCATCTCGACAGGAACGTAGTGGAATGTTCCAAAGGAACTCCTTCGGAGGAGAGATCTACCTAGGCAGATTTAGCTTCGCTGAGCCTTCGGGTTCCCGACTACGTTGCACTCCGCTCGAAATGACGACACTTTTCTCCCAAACCTCGGACTAAAGACCGTGAACTAGCCTACCGCCTTTCGCAAAATGTAAAAATTCCTTACCTTTGCAGCATCACCAAATCACCCCATACATGTAAGATTCATTTCTTTTCAGAAAATAGATAACCAGCAGAGCGGTTCTGCTCCTGCAATTATTTACAATAAAAAAAGAAATTTATGCTTATTCTACAAGGGGCTAATTATATCCACCCCAATGGGGATTTACTGTTTTCAGACTTAAATCTTACCATCAACAAATACGAAAAAATTGCACTCATAGGCCATAATGGGACAGGCAAATCGACACTTTTAAAAATTTTGTCAGGTAAACTCGGGCCAACTGCCGGGCATGTTAAAACAGAATCGATACCTTATTATGTGCCACAGCTTTTTGGTCAATTTAATGATTTTACCGTTGCGCAGGCCCTCGGGATTGAAGATAAACTAAAAGCACTGAACGAAATCCTCGACGGAGAAGTAACCGACGAAAATTTGGCCGTGCTCAGCGATGACTGGGCCATTGAGGAACGCTGTGCAGAAGCTTTGAGTTATTGGCGATTGGAAGGTTTAGACTTAAACCAAAAAATGAAAAGTTTAAGCGGGGGACAAAAAACCAGCGTATTTTTGGCTGGCATCGCGATACACCGCCCGGATATTGTTTTAATGGATGAACCGACCAATCATTTGGATCCGGAAGGCAGAAACAGGCTGTACGATTATATCCGATTGACCAGGAATACTTTGGTGGTGGTGAGTCACGACCGTACTTTATTGAACCAGATTGAGAAAATTTGCGAGTTAAGTCAGCGGGGAATAACCATATATGGCGGAAATTACGATTTCTATGCTGCGCAAAAGAAAATTGAAAATACTGCTTTGAACAATGATTTAAAAGCAAAGGAAAAAGCACTGCGCAAGGCTAAAGAAGTGGAGCGGGAGTCGATCGAGCGGCAACAGAAGCTTGATGCCAAAGGGAAGAAAAAACAGGAAAAAGCTGGATTGCCGACCATTTCGATGAATACGTTAAAAAATAATGCAGAAAAAAGTACGGCAAAATTAAAGGTCGTGCATACCGAAAAGCTCGGTCATATTTCTGCTGAATTAAGCCAGCTCCGTTCTGCACTGCCTGATGTAGACAAAATGAAGATCGGTTTCAACCAAGCCATGCTGTATAAAGGGAAAAGTATTGTTGAGGCTAAGGAGGTTAATTTTGCTTTTCACAATGAGTTACTTTGGATGGAGCCGCTTAGCTTTCAGATTTTTAGTACGGAACGTTACTTGATAAAAGGTCGGAATGGATCGGGCAAAACCACATTGATCAAGCTTATTTTGGGGCAGCTTGAGCCCTCGGTGGGAAGTTTAAACAAAGCAGACATTAGTTCCATGTATATTGACCAGGATTATTCGTTGATCGATAATCAACTTAGAGTTTACGAACAGGCCCAGCAATACAACTCGGGTGCATTGCAGGAGCATGAAGTAAAAACCCGTTTAAACCGGTTTTTGTTTGACAAAACCGATTGGGACAAACCTTGTTCGGCCTTAAGTGGCGGTGAGAAAATGCGGTTGATCCTTTGTTCGTTAACCATCAGCAACCAATCGCCCGACCTGATTATATTGGATGAGCCGACCAATAACCTCGATATCCAGAATGTAGAAATTTTAACAGCAGCCATTAACGAATACCAGGGAACGCTTCTAGTCATATCGCACGATGAATATTTTCTCGACCAAATCTATGTGGAACATACCATTGATCTTTAAAATAAATATATAGCCTTATCTTCGTTCCAAATTATTAAAACCAGTGTACCTATGCAAAACCTGTTAGCACTACAAAGTGGCGAACTTAAAGGAGCAGTATCGTTAAAACTTTCTGAAAACCTAACCGAGTTTCCGAACGAAATATTCGAGTTGGCCGATACTTTGGAAGTGCTGGATTTATCTTTTAATAAATTAAGTGCATTACCGGCAGATTTTGGCCGTTTAAAGAAATTGAAGATTTTCTTCTGTTCAGAAAACCTTTTCACGGTTATGCCTGAGCAATTGGCGGATTGCCCTTTGTTGGATATTGCAGGTTTTAAATCTAACCAGATTAAAACGGTGCCTGCAAAATCGCTGAATCCTAATCTCCGCTGGCTGATTTTAACAAACAACAACATTGCCGAATTACCAAAAGAGATTGGGCAGTGTACGCGGATGCAAAAGCTGATGTTATCGGGTAACCGTTTGGTGCAATTGCCCGATGAATTAAGTAATTGCCAAAATTTATCGTTACTGCGGATTGCTGCTAATAAACTGCATGAGCTGCCACAATGGATTGCCATGATGCCTAAACTTTCGTGGATTGCATTTTCGGGGAACAACTTTAGTAAAACACCGGCTGTAGAAACACTTTCGTTAATTAATTGGCACGATTTAGAGATTAACCATTTATTGGGTGAAGGCGCATCGGGTATTATCTCAAAAGCAAACAGGACTATTGGTGATGAAACCCAAGAGGTAGCCGTTAAAATATTTAAGGGCAATGTAACCAGTGATGGTTTGCCGGAAGATGAAATGACGGCCTACATTGCTGCGGGTTACCACCCCGGTTTGGTTAATTTAATTGGACAGATTGCCCTGCACCCGGAAGATAAAAGAGGACTCGTGATGGACCTCATTCCTCATCATTTTTATAACCTGGGTAATCCACCGAGTTTAGAAAGCTGTACCAGGGATGTTTTTCCTGAAGGTAGGCAGCTGTCAGAAAAACAGTTGCTGAGTATTGCCAAAACCATTGCCTCCTTAGCTGAACAATTGCACAAAGCCGGGATTATGCATGGCGATTTATATGCACACAATATCCTGATTGATGATGAAGGCAGTACTTTGTTCGGCGATTTTGGTGCCGCAAGTTTTTATGATCAGGCTGATATTACACTTGCCACCGCGTTAGAGCGGATAGAAGTGAGTGCTTATGGTTACCTGCTTGATGATTTACTTTCTTTAAAAAACGAAACGGTAAGCAGCGCATGTTTGAATACTTTGAGTGCCCTAAGAGATGCCTGTTTAGTTGAATCGCCATTAAACAGGCCTGGTTTTCAGGATTTAGTTAAGGCGCTCCAATAGAAAAATCGTCATCTCGACTGGAGCAACGCGGAGTGGAGAGATCTAAGTCAAAAAATACTCTCTATATAGATTTCTCGGCTGCGTTGTACTTCGCTCGAAATGACGGTACGGGTGAGTCTTATTAATTCTGCTGTTTTTTTGCCCAATCTAACCTGCGCTTATCTGGCGTGGGGGTAACCTTGAAATTTTCAAATGTGGCGTTAAAACCCTTGCCATCAGGACAGGCAGCCACAAGGCCCACCATTACAGGCGCATTATCCTTAAAATAACACGTACGGATCATGGTGTATTTTTTATCATCCAAGGAATAAAAAATCTCTACCGCATCAAGTTTTCTAACGGCTTTCATCCAGATAGATGCTGGTGCCTGTGCTAATTCTACTACGCTCCAGTCGCTTGTTTTATGCGTAACCACCGCACTTACATTTTGTTTGCCATTTACAAATTCTACTCCCGCCTTAATCCATTCGTCTTCGTTAATTCGGAGCATAATACCCATCTGATCGAAGGTGGTTACGTAGTTGCCGGTAATTTTTACTTTTACCTCAAATTCACCACCATAAGTGGCATAATAAAAAGGGGCATCATCTACGGTAAAGCCATAATGCGAGATCCGCCAGTAATCTGTTTTGGCAGGAACAAATAAGCTAAACGTGTTTTTATCCTTGATTTCCCACTTTTCAGGTTCGTTAAACCAGTTCATTTTGGCAAGGCTTTGGGCAACTGATTTTTGTGTGTTTAATATCGCCACTAAGGCCATGGCGGTTAGTAATTTAAGTTTCATTTTCGTGTTAGCGGTTGGCTTCGTGTGTTTGTGTATTGCAAACTTAAAGCAAGCATCAACATTTGGAAAGGACATAGATCACTATTTTAACGTGATTATTATCACGTTTACCGGATAAAGGCAATTGTCCCAAGTTCATAAATCTTCAATAAACAGTACATTTGTACGTTGTATCAGAAACATGGAATCAAATTTTTTAAGGACGCATATTGATCAGATCGTTTGTTTAACAGATGAAGAATTTCAATATGCCGAATCTTTTTTTACCAAGCGGAAATATAAAAAACATCAATATATTATTCAGGCAGGTGATGCCGCCAGTTGCGAACATTTTGTACTGAAAGGAATTGTGAAGTCTTCTTATACCGACCATGAAGGCAAAGAATACATTTTACAGCTTGCCATGGAAGAGTGGTGGTTCTCAGACCCGAACGCTTTTAACACCGGAATGCCGGCAACCTTAAATGTAGATTGTATTGAAGATACCGAAACCCTTTCCATCTCTTTTGAGAACAAGGAAAAACTTTGTGCCTCTTCCCGGAAAATGGAATACTTTTTTAGGAAAAAGTACACCACAGGCAACATGGCTTTGCAAAAACGGGTATTGGCGCTGTTGAGTAATAATGCGGGCGAGCGTTACAAACAATGGCGCAATCAATACCCATCTTTACAAAAGAGGATTTCGAAAACCCTTATTGCATCCTATTTGGGGGTTACCAGAGAAACTTTAAGCCGTTTATCGCTCTAGGTATGATAAGGGGGAAAACAATAAGGGCTTTGTTTTATTTGTGGCTGCTAAAATTAACCATCCATTGGATGCCGAACCTGTCTTTAAAGCTACCGAAGTAATCGCCCCAGAACATATCGTCCATTGGCATTTCAATGGTGCCACCTGCAGAAAGGCCGTTAAATAAGCGATCGGCATCTTCACGGCTCTCGGCATTGAGGTTAATGTACATGTTGTTACCTTCTTTAAGTACATGCCCTGCAGAAGGTACACAGTCAGAGGCCATTAAAATGGTATGCTCATTAATGGGCAGGGCTACGTGCATTACTCGGTTTTTTTCCTCCTCGGTTAACTTATCCGATTCGGGTGTATCGCCCATCTTTGCAAAGAAGGTAAATTCTCCTCCAAAAACCGATTTATAAAAATTAAAAGCTTCTTCGGCCTTGCCGTCGAAATTTAAGTAAGGATGCATGGTTGCCATAATCTTATTTCTTTTGTTTACAACGAAGTTACTGCACCTTTTAATGATAAAATGGGTGTACTTGAGACAAATGTAAGGGCGTTTTTGACATTGGGAGATTAAAGGAGTTCCTATCTTTCTGGCTTTACTGTTATGGCCATAACGCAATTAATCTATTTAGAAAGCATTTTTTAGGCAAAAATGCTTTATTCATTCTTAGCAGCTTTTTGGGTAAATGGCTATTTACAGATGAATAAAACTGAACGAAAATAAATCCTTTATCTTTTTCATATTTGTATCAGGGTATTAAACATTTATTGAAACAATTCTCAATCGTCCCAAAATAATTTTAGATTTGAGTAAACACGTCTTCTTTTTGAGGGCGTGTTTTTTTTGCAAAAAAAAACCTTTCATTGCTGAAAGGTTTCGCGTTTTAATCTAAATCGTCCCGTTGATTTAATTTTAACATTATAAATATAGTTATCAACATGTTAACATCAAATTAAAAGGTAAAAATACCCCTTTATGGGTAGTGGTTTTCACTACATAGCGATAACAGAAATTTTAATGTGGATAATTATTTGCTTGCTTCTATACTCCATTTATAAGAGGGCAACGTTGCCAACAACAAACTGGAGGCACTTACTACAAAAACAGAATAGTTAAAAGGGGGCCTGTAATTTGCAAAGACGAACATAGAGAGGGCAAAGGCAAGTGTTAGCAAAAAACTACCGATAGCCGCCAACTTAATTTTATATCCAACTATAAGCAATATCGCAAAAACCAACTCGCCGGCGGTGGCAATAATAGCCATTACATTGGTTACAGGCCTTGTCAAAAAGGGCATTAAAGTGTTGGTATAATCTAAAAATACCGACCAATTGCCCCAGCTAACTGTTGGCGGGCCTGGTGTGCCCAGCCAGCCAAAGCGATCCATAACCGGTAGAATAAAACCGATGCCCAAAGCGAGCCGAAGAAATAACTGTGCGAAATGTGGCGTATTTTTCATCTTGTTTTAACAGCTTATTTTTGTATTCAATGCACTGCAATTTAGCACTTATGTATTACCACTTTCTTAATGTAGATTAAGAAATGAAAGCTGTTGGGCTATTTTTTCCTGACACACGGTAACCCATCTAGAAACACTCTACTTCCCAAAACCGCGACCAGTTTTCGCCAACATCGAGCTTTACTATCCCCTCTTTGCGTGTTAATTTCTGATCGTGGTTAACGCCATCGGCCACTCCGCACCATGGCTCTAAACAAACAAAAGGTGCATCGGTGGCGGCCCATATCCCGAAGAAAGGAAATTCTTCGAAATGGAAATGTAGGCCATAATCGTTTTTGGTGTTTAATAAACTAATGCAGTTGCTCTGCAGGGTTTTAAAAACCAGCGCATCGTTATAAAACAAATCATGTTTAAGGTTTAACCTGTGGCCACCCAGTTCAATGAGTGCTGTATCATCGGCCACTAAGCCATCTTCGAGTTTCCAGAAAGTTAATTTCTCATCGGCATTAAAGGCCAGGTAATAATCTTCATAAACAGTATTGGGTGTGTTCGGCACAGCAAAAGCTGGATGTGCGCCAATGGAGAATAAAAGCTCGGTAGCACCAGTATTCTTTACCTCGTAAGTTAAGTTCAGTTTCCTGTCGATTAGCCGGTACCTCAGTTTCAGTTCGAAATAAAAAGGATATACTTTTAAGGTATCTCCGTTCTGTGTTAAGGTAAAAACGGCTTCGGTTTCACTTGTTTTTTCGAAATTAAAAACATGATCGCGGGCGAAACCGTGGCGTGGTAGCTCATAGCTTTTACCTTGATAAGTAAAACTGTTGTTTTTTAATGAGCCAACAATAGGAAATAAAACAGGACTGTGTTTTGCCCAATATTTAGGATTGGCATTCCATAGGTATTCCAGCTTGGTTTCTTTACTAAATAAGCCTTGAAGTTCTGCTCCTTTAGCCGCCAGGCTAACTTTTATATAATCGTTCTCGAGAGTTATCATTTGCAATCTAAATTAACAAAAAGATGTACTTTAAAAATATCTTTTTTATTAATTTTGATCACTGCTTAAAGCTTAAGCAAATGAAAAGCTTAAAGCGCTATTTATTTATTACCTGCGCATTTACTTTCGCTTAAATAAAATCAGAAACCCATGGCGATAGATTTAACAAAATTATCAAATGCAAAAGTAAAGGCCGCTATTACCGCATTGCAAAAAGGCGATGAAAAAACATGGTTTCCTTTATTTGCTATCGATGTTGTATTTTACGACGACGGAAACCAGATGAAATTTAATAACTTCTTTAAGAAAGCGCTGGGACATGAGCGTTTTACCAGTATAGATAAAGTTGAAAACAACGGATTGGAGGTCTATGGCCATTTTCATTCCGACCAATGGGGTGATTTTAAAACCTGCTTTAAATTTATGGTAAACAAAGAAGGAAAAATAGTGAGGCTGGATATTGGGCAAGCGTCCTATTAGTCTAGAGCCCAAAGTCGCTAGTCATGAGTCCTTATTAATCTATTATTAGACTCATGACTATTGACTCAAGACTTACCCTTTTTCTTCCCAAATACAGGCGATATTAATAATGGTTTGTACGGCTTTTTCCATATCCTGCACACTTACCCATTCTTGTTTGCTATGAAAAGCGTGTTCTCCGGCAAAAATATTGGGGCAAGGTAAACCCATGTAAGAAAGTCGCGAGCCATCGGTTCCGCCACGGATACTTTGTTGTTTTGCCACCACACCTGCTCGTTCAATGGCTTCAATTCCGTATTGCACAATTTTAGGATGCTGATCTAAAACCTGTTTCATGTTGCGGTACTGCGCTTTAATATTAATTTTGTAGGTAGACTTTGGGTATTTAGCCATCACCTTTTTTACGGTTTCTTCTAAAAACTGGCTATGCTCGGCTAGTTTTTCATCGGTAAAATCTCTGATGATAAACTCTGCTTCTGCCTCTTCTACCTGTCCGTTCATACTCACCGGGTGGATAAATCCTTCTTTTTGATGTGTAGCTTCAGGTGTGAGTGTATCTTTTGGCAGCGAATCTAAAATTTCAGCAAGGATCTTAATGGCGCTTTCCATTTTTCCTTTGGCAAAGCCTGGGTGAGTACTTACACCATAAATTTTAAGGGTAGCGCCATCGGCAGAAAAAGTTTCATCTTCAATAGAACCCAGTGTTTCTCCATCTATGGTATAGCCAAAATCGGCACCTAATTTCTTTAAATCGGCCTTGTCTACGCCGCGGCCTATTTCTTCATCAGGGGTAAAAAGTAGCTTTATTGTTCCGTGTTTTACATCAGGATTGTGCATTAAAAAGGCAGCTGCTTCCATAATTTCTGCTAGCCCTGCTTTATTATCGGCACCCAATAAAGTTGTTCCGCTTGCCGTGATGATATCGTTACCAATCTGGTGTTTTAGGTCTTTGTGTTCAGACAGTTTTATTACAATATTGTTGTCGTCGGGTAGAATCAAGTCTTGTCCTTGATAATTGTCATGAATAATCGGTTTAACATTTTCACCACTACAATCTGGCGAGGTATCCATATGCGAACAGAAGAAAATTACGGGTAACGGCTTGTTTGTATTCGACGGGATTGTACCATACACATAGCCACTATCGTCCATTTCTGCATCAGCAACGCCAATTTCTAACAGTTCCTGAACCAATTCTTTACCTAAGTTCTTTTGTTTTAGGGTTGATGGGCAAGTTGGAGAATTTGGATCAGATTGGGTGTCAATCTTCGCATATTTTATAAAACGCTGTTCCAGAGATTTGTTAAAGTTGGTGTATGTGCTCATAATTCAAAGGTAAAAGTTATAGATATTCGATAAACATATTATTTTTGTAAAAAAACGATATGATTTTTAATCTGCTGAGAGCTACTTACATAACCCTTCTGCTTGTTTTTATAGGAAGTTTTTCTTTTGCCCAATCTAATTACTTTAAAATGTCGTATGGTTTTGGTGGAGGAATAAACAAATCTTATACTGATGTGTATAAAGGAAGTTATGGTTATACTGCCTACGGCGTATTCGATTATCATATCACTCCGTTTGTAACCCTTGGTTTAGAAGGGCAGTATGGCATGGTTCAGGGTGGAGATATTGAAACCGACCCACACAACCGTCAGTTTGTAAACCAATATACCGCCATTACTGCCAATGTAAAGCTAATGCTTGGTGAGGTGGTGAACTACGATAAAAGCGAGTTTTTATACAATCTAAGGGGTTTGTACGTGGGTTTGGGTATTGGGGTAATTAACAACAAGATTACCGATATTGTACGGTATAAACCAAGCTGGGCAGCATACGATCCTGGCTATGGGCCTTTCCCTGGAAAAGATAAAAGCCTTAATATGGCGGTACCCTTAAATTTCGGTTTTAACTATTACATTAACGATGGTTATGGCTATATGAGGTACGTTATCAACATTAATGCACAATCGAACTATACTTTTGGCGAAGGTTTGGATGGTTATAACGATTCGAGCGCCAGATTCGAGAACTATTCGCCTGATGTTTACAACGTTTATACCATCGGCTTTAAATATATGTTTGGAACGATCAAATCTTATCGTAAAACACTTTAATAACATCATTTCATTTCTTAGATTTAAGGCATGAAAAAATTCTTTGTGTTCTGTTTGCTTTCGATGAGATTAAAAGCCGTTGCACAAAAAACACCTTTCGAGTTGAGCGGGAAAATTGAAACCACAACTTACACTGCCGCAATAACCTATTACGAAAACCTGACTAAGACTTATCCAGAGGCCAAATTGTTAACTTATGGAAGTACAGATTTTGGTAAGCCTTTACGTGTATTGGTTTTGTCGCGCGATCGGGTTTTTGATCCTTCGGAGATTAGAAAGCAGAATAAAAGGATTTTATTGATCAACAACGGTATTCACCCTGGCGAGCCAGAGGGTGTAGATGCATCGATGATGCTTGCCCGCGATCTGCTTAAAGCAGGTAACCTGCCAAAAAATGTGGTGATCTGCATTATTCCCCTGTACAATATAGATGGCAGTTTTAACCGTAGTGGAACTTCGCGGGCCAACCAGAATGGACCAGTTGCTTATGGTTTTAGGGGCAATAGCAAGAACCTCGATCTGAACCGTGATTTCATTAAAACCGATTCGAAAAATTCAGCAGCGTTTCAACTCGTTTTTAACACTTGGCAACCCGAAATATTTGTAGATACGCACACCAGCAATGGTGCCGATTATCAATATGTAATGACACTTATCCCTACACAAAAAGATAAGCTGAACCCGATTCTTTCTGATTATTTAACTAAAACATTGTTGCCCGATCTATATGCCGGAATGGAGAAGATGGGTTACCCGATGATCCCTTATGTAAACTCGATAGGCGAAACGCCAGAAAGCGGAATAACCGGATTTATAGATCCCCCACGTTATTCTACCGGATACACCACGCTGCACAATACTATAGGTTTTATGCCAGAAACACATATGCTAAAGTCGTACGATTTGCGTGTGGATGCTACTTACAAGCTTTTGCAAACCTATATTCGGGTTGTAGCGCGTGATGCCAAGGTTATTGGAGAGAATAAGCGGAAGGCCGATGAACTTGTGGCTGCACAAAAGGAATTTCCTTTGGAATGGAAACTGAATAAAACCGAGGCAAACCATCTGACTTTTAAGGGTTTCGAGGCCGGGCAAAAACCAAGCACGGTAAGTGGCGCTGATCGTTTATACTACGACCGCAGTAAACCTTACACCAAAACCATTAAAGAATGGAACAAGTTCGAACCTGCGGTGTCTATTCAAAAACCGGTTGCCTACATTATTCCTAAAGCCTGGGACCGTGTAATTGCCCTGCTTAAACTGAATAATGTTAAACTGCGGGAACTTAACGCCGATCAGAAAATTGAAGTAGAAAGTTATTATATCGGCGATTTTAAAACAGGAACAAGGCCCTATGAAGGGCACTATCTGCACTCAGCCGTAAAATTGAATACGCTAAAACAGAACCTCCAGTATTACGCAGGCGATTTTGTGGTTTATGTTAACCAGCCTGTTAACCGTTATATTGTAGAAACACTGGAGCCACAGGCTACTGATTCTTATTTTAACTGGAACTTTTTCGATTCAATTCTGGATATGAAGGAACATTATTCGGCATATGTTTTTGAAGATACCGCAACTGCACTCCTTAAGAATAATCCAGAGCTAAAGCATAAACTGGAGGCGAAAAAAGCTACAGACGCCGAATTTGCGAAGAATGCGGCTGCACAACTTGATTTTGTGTATAAAAATTCTGATTATTACGAAAAAACACACAATAGATATCCGGTAGCCCGTTTGATTACAGACGTAAAACTTGATTTAAAATAAACCCATGGAATACTTCAATATCGCACCAGTTGCCTCCGTAATTTTCGTTTTTACCATTATCACCAGTCTATACGCTTTCTATGATCATTCGATTTATGGCAAGTTTATGCTGCATCCGTATAGTGTTTCGAAAGGACAGAATGTATATACCTTAATTACCAGCGGGCTTGTGCATGCAGATTGGATGCACCTGTTTTTTAATATGTTTACCTTTTATGCTTTTGCCTTTACACTAGAAAGATTAATGGGGAGCTGGCAATTTGGATTGCTGTATTTTTTAGGACTGGTGCTGAGTGATTTACCCACCGTTATTAAACATAAAGATCATTTTAACTACAATAGTCTTGGTGCATCCGGAGCAATTAGTGCAGTACTTTTTAGCTATATTTTATTTAATCCGATGTCTAAAATTTACATCATGTTTATCCCGATTGGAATTCCTGCTGTAGTTTTTGGGATTCTGTATTTAATTTACTGTGCTTATGCTTCCCGGAATTCAAGAGATCACATCAATCACGATGCACACTTTTTTGGCGCTTTAACCGGATTGATCTTTACCATCATTTTTGTTCCGGGGATTTTGCAGAACTTTATTGCAATGTTAACGGGAGGGAGGTAGTTTAATTTCGTCATCTCGACTGAAGCATAGCGAAACAGAGAGATCTATAAGATTTCTCGACTTCGTTGCACTCCGCTCGAAATGACGATCGCATTTAGGTTATCAAAAAATTTAAATCTGTGTTTATCAGTGTGCATCTGTGGTAGAATCTACCCTGCCGTAGGCAAATATGGTTTCTCAAAGAAACTCATCGGTTCATCAGGATTTTTAATAATCTCGAATACTACATAACCCCAGGGTTTCCAGAAGTTTTCCAATACCTGGGCGTATACTTTATGTTGCCAAACATCAAAAAGAGGTTTGGTCATGTTGCCCCGTAAAGGCATGGCTTCGATATAGGTGGTGCCTTCTACCGGCATAAAAGTATACTCAGGCAAGCGGTTAAATAGATAGGCAGAATAATAAAAGCGCGCACTCAGCTCTTCAAACTGTTCGGCAGTTAAAGCTTTTCCTTTTATTTCGTTGATGATGTCCTGATGATAGCGTTTATTGGTACCATTATCCTGTAAACAAGCGATGATACCAAAATCTTTCATTTTTAACGAGAAGGTTAAAGTGTTTATCTCATCGCGGAAACTGAAAGGTGTTTCCCCGTTTTCTAATTTCACTACCGTGATAGACCATGGTGAAAAATCTTCAAACTCCAGACTGGTATACAGGTTCTGCATCATGAAATTCAGATTGGCAAATTTCATCATTAAGGATTGCGACATGTTTAAACCATCGGCAGTCATTTCCTTACATAAGGCCGAATGCATTTCAATATATACAAAGCCGTATAAAAACTTGCCGATCCAGTTAAAAAGATCCAGTTCGGGCAATGCGGAAACGGCATCGTATCCCGTTGTAAAGGCTGCCTCGATCTTGTGTTCAAGCGGGGTTAAAAACTGCTCGTTTACCTCACTGTTTACCGGGATAACCAAGGTGTTGTACGAACGGATGCTCTCATCCAAAAACTGGATCTGCTCTTCGCCACTTAAACTAGCCTGTGCTAACAACCATTTTGGAATTAACGGCACCTGAACAACAGGCGAATTAAAAGTTTTGCCGCTTAAGAAGCAGATTTTGTATAAAAAATCGAAGTTTTGGAAAGGATTGTATAAGCCGGTATTCATCACTGCAATATTAGCCATTATATTTTTAGAGCTTTGCACCGATATTTTATTTTAACGTAGGGATTACAAGTGCTGAGCTTTTTGATCAAACCTTTGGCTTTCCTACTTATTTCAGGACGCAGATTGTGTTCCATTACAGATAGACGCGAGTGCCCGGGCTTTTATCTATGGTTTAATGCAAATCCCTACGGATGTTCATTAGTTCCTTAAGTAAAAGGCAGAGGCCTATCTATCAGAAAACAATAAATAGACCTCTCTCCCCGTCGAACACTCGCCCAAAAGGATCATTTACACACTAGAAAGATTTTCTTAGTTTGAGTATCAAACCAAACGAATCATCAAGAAGCTTGCCCTGATCAAACGATGTTGCAAACCCGCCATTAATCCCATTTCTGAACGATTTCATGCCTTCAAAATAAAAGGAAAATTGATTTGCTTTATCGAACACCCCACCTCTGTTTAGGTGAACGGCCTCTCCCAGACTATGGCCATAATCACTGGTCCCAAATGTTCCGTAATTATTGGAATAAGTTAATTTCGTCAGCACCTCCCAATCTTTTATTGTTCCCTCAATGCCCAAATGAAAAGCTACAACCCGGTTATTAACAAAATATTCGTTTCTGATTTCCTGCCCGGCTTTAATATCTTCTCTTCTGGTAATCAGCGGATTTCCAAGCCCTTTATTCATATATGACCATCCTGTTTTATAATAAAAATTATTATAATAATCTTCATCCCCAGACTTTGTCGGCTTTGACCATGGATAACCGGCCTGATCTTTTGAATAGAATAATTCCACAAGCAGTTTTTTCCATTTAAAAAGACCACTTGTTTTGCTGAAGTTTTTATTGGTTATCGTTACTCCGGTTAGGCCATCACTGATATTCGCTAATTTAGATAGGGCTCCTACATCATAAAAATTCTGTCGATATATAATCACATTAACCTTATCAAAGTTATATTCTGCGCCAATGTCAAGGGAGCCCAATTGATTGCCGATTTTAGATGTATAATATCCGTTTCCTTCATAAGCTTTTCCCAGCACAACATATTTAAATGTTTCAAAGTCGGATAATCTAAAGGCTGGGCCAAAAATTTCTTTTTCACTTCCCCAAAATGCCTGATGATTAAATCCGCCATGCATTTTGAACCTCCAATCTGGCTTGCCAAGCCTTACATAGAGTGATTTTTGATGAAAGAAGGTACTTTGATAATAAAAATCAGAATTTACAGGATTTTGAATATTCATTTTTCCAAGCCATCCGTGAAGTATGTTTCCTTTGATGGCAAACAATTTATTCAAAACAGGTATAGAATAGTAATCAGGAATGGAGAGCTCTACCCGTGGTACCCCCGGGGCATTGCCTGAGACTGCAAAATTGCCAACACTCAGGGTAGTATCTCCATTAAGACCCATTACATTTTTACTTCTTCCGACAATGAGATTAAAAATACTAATTCTGCCTTTGGCATAGGCTTCTATCAATTGAAAGTTAGTGCCTTTGCCCAGATTGGCCCTACCTTCAAAACCAAAGCCCCAGTCTAATAATTTCCGCTTTTTGTTAGCGCTATCCTTCGGAGGTAATGAGGAGAATTCCTTATATGCTTTGCCAAAAAAACTTTGAGACAGGCCCGAAAGCGGAACAGAACCAAATTGATTAGAACGCATCCAGAAGGGAATGATACCATTGGTAGTACCTATAGTTTGCGATTCGAGTTCAAATTTTACAGGCATTTTTTGTGCAGAAACAATGTTGCACATCAAAACGAAACAGAGTAGCGGATAAAACACTTTCGGATTTATCCTTAATGTGATTGCAGCCATAGATAGGAGATGATTAGGTTCCTAATTTTAACTATTAGTTCCAATATAACGTAAATGTGACATAAATCGTCTGTCTTTAGTGTAAAAAGAACACTAAGCTACTCTCGGCTATGCCCTGGGCTGCTGTAAACATTGATCACATGCATGGGCAAAGCTTGAAGATAGGGAGAAACTTCATTGCACCAACTTACAAAAACTGAAATATTCAATTTGGCCCCGCCAATGTCATTAAGTCCTTGTTCATATTTATTTTTGCCGTTTGTCCGTTCTTTGCGAAATCAAAACATGCCCTGCAAGAGCTTACTAGCAATAGGAATTATTTATAGGTTATGATACCAGAGAGGATTTCAAGCAAAAAAGGGGCTTTAAAAAACATCTCTTTACCAGATGGCTCCCTTAATCTTGAACCCTGAGATTAGGGTGCCTTGTCCTTTTAGCAAAAACAATTAAAATTCTGTTAATAATTATTATAATAATAACTGATATCATCAACCAGCTGGTTGTAAATGGGTTTGGTAAATTCTAAAAACAAAGCACTTGGTGGAGGGGGCAGTTGTTCCCTTCTTCGGGTAATGGCCAATTGCTGTTTACTCAATGCCCTATCATCACCTTTATAGGTTGCCCAATTATCTCTCCATATATAAGTGCCTGGGAATTTCTGCTGACGTACCAGTTTTTTGGTGTTCCAATCGGTAATGCTCATATCCAATAATCCCGATGAAGAGATGTTCTTTTCGAAAATACTTAAGGTGGCTTTTACTGTACCATAAATTGGTTTTTTCTCACGGGTTTCACCGATGACTACACTATCGCGTTTCAACTTTTCTACCCTTTCTTTTACATAGGTCTGGCCTACCACAAAATCGTCAAAGTTTAAACTCAACACCTGATCGGGAACAATTTTTTGATCTGTTGCCTGCGTTTCGCCATAAAAAATTACAAACTTATTTCTTGAGTAATTCCCGATAAACTGATCGATCTGCTGCTGAAAATAATCAGCACTCAATTTGTACATGCCGCTGTTTACAATAATCGGCTGAACAACAACCCTGGTTACTGCTGCCCAATAAGCATCTTCCATTTTGGCTTTGGCATCTTTATAATTTGGCTGAAGATTCTGTGTTTTCTCAAATTCGTAATATGCCTTTTTTGCTGATTGGCGGTTGTTTTCTCTCAAATAGCGTAAACCGGAGTTATATCTTGCGGTAGCGGCATTGTATTTACTATCAGCAAGCTCATTGATGTATTTTTTCGGACCTGGAATAACCGTTAAGCAGGCTGGACAGCTATTGATCTCATCAGCCAATTGATTGATTTTTTGATAATCGTACATCACCGATTCCCATCTAAAAAGGTCGTTAGATGCCTTTGCCTCTTCAATTTTTCTTAAATGATCCTGTAAGGCCAAATCGTATCCCGTTTTTAGCACCTGCATGGCTTCGCTGTTTTTTGGTGAGTTTTGTAATCTGCTTACTGCTTTAGCAACCGAAGCATCATAATCACCCTTTTGTAAGGCTTTTTTCCCTGTGGTACATCCCCCAATAATTATTAAGGATAAATAAATAAAATACCGTAATCTTGAATTGTTTTTCATGGCATTGGTAGTTGCGTTAATAAAACAAAGATAATTTGTAAAGCGATAATTACCTTATTTATTTAGAAGACGATTGATAATGAAGATTAGTTGCAGGCAATTTGAATTAGAATTAAAACATCCTTTTTCGATCTCGAAATTTACCCGTACCAGCACCCCCTTAATGCTGTTAAAGATAGAACATGAAGGGGTAACAGGTTACGGTGAGGCCTCTATGGTGCCTTATATGGGCGAGAGCTACGAAAGCGCAGCAGCTTTTCTTAGCCTTGTAGATTGGGATAAAATCCAATACCCATTCAATTTCAATGAAATTATTAGCTATTTTGATAGCCTTGCTCCAGGCCAGCCAGCCATTAAAGCGGCTATTGATATTGCGCTTAACGATATACAAGGAAAGCTGTTAAATAAGCCCTGTTACGAAATTTATGGCGCAGATGCTGCTAATATGCCGGTAACTTCTTATACCATTGGGATTGATACGCCCGAAGTAATCCGCGAAAAACTGAAAGATGCGGAAGCGTTTAAAGTGATCAAAGTTAAACTGGGGAGGGATAATGACCGGGAAATTATCGAAACCATTAGGAGCATGACTGGTGTGCCCTTATATGTGGATGCGAACCAGGGTTGGACAGATAAAATTAAAGCAATTGATTTAATTTACTGGCTGCATGACCAGGGTGTGGTGTTAATAGAGCAGCCTATGGATAAAAATAACCTCAATGGGAATGCCTGGTTAACCGAGCGCAGTCCGATCCCGCTGTTAGCTGATGAGGCCGTACAGCGGTTAGCCGACATGGATAAACTGAAAGGTGCTTATCATGGCATTAACGTAAAACTGATGAAAAGCTGTGGCATGTATGAAGGGCATCAAATGATTTTGAAAGCCCGTTCTTTTGGAATGAAAGTGCTGATTGGCTGTATGAGCGAAACCAGTTGTGCCACTTTGGCCGCAGCTGCTTTGGCTCCTTTATGTAACTGGGCCGATTTGGATGGGCCATGGCTCACCAAGAATAACCCCTTTACTGATCCAGCTTTCGAAAACGGTAAGTATATTTTAAAAGATTTGCCCGGTTTAGGCTTAACAGGTGTTACTTCTGATCTTTTTCTTTAAATAAAATGATTGGATGACAGCATTATAGAATGATTGAAGCGTTTGAGCGAGGAAATGATAGCAGCATTTTGAATGGGCGTTATATCATAATATTCACTCATTCGAAACTCATTCATTCTATCATTAAATTGTTACTTCTGATCTTTTTCTTTAAAGCTTTTTCTGATGTCTTTGGTAAGTTGATACTTAAAGTAGAACAAACAAGCCGTTGTACCTACCAAAAAGCCAGCTGGAAGATATTTAGCATTGTTATAACACCAAACCAATCCGAAAATAGAGAGGATAATGGCTAAGTTATAGAAGATATTTAAAGCAAATTTTTTACCCACGGTAGAAATGATTGAATGACGAAATTGGAGAATGATTGAGTTAGAGAATTTAGAATGATTAGATTATTGAATGAGAGAATGAGTTTTGAATAAGCGATAATAACATTCACTCATTCAAAACTCATTCATTCTATCATTAGTAAACTGGCATATTCGGATCAAAAGCTTCTTGCCAAGCTAAAATACCGCCTTTTAAGTTATAAAGATTGTCAAATCCGTATTGTTGCTCTAACTGCATTACTGCTGCTGCGCTTCTTTTTCCACTGCGGCACTGAATAATTACCGGCTTATCTTTCGCAACCTTATCAGCCTCAATTAAAATTCCACCCAAAGGGATATTCTCGCCTTCAAGATTGGAAACCTCGTATTCGAATGTTTCACGAACATCAATCAATTGAAAATCTTCTTTGTTATCGATTTTCTCTTTTAGTTCTTGTACCGATATTTCTTTCATTTTATTAAATGTATTTATGCAAATATAGGAAAATCAACTTTACGCTCCCCATCAAAAAAATGCCATAAATTTTGTGTGAAAACTGTAACAACTTTAACCCTTAGGCGTTTAATTATAAATAGTTACAAATGGACAAACTGAACCGTTTCTTTTGGTTTTGCTCTGGTGCTCATATCCAGACACTGGAAAAGTATCCTTCAGAACAAAATAAATACACTGGCATTGGCGCCACCATCTTTTTTACAGGCTTATTTGCTTCTCTTTCTGGGGGCTATGCCATGTATTTTGTGTTTAAAGGCGATGATCTGGCGGTAATTTTTGCCATTGTTTTCGGTTTTTTATGGGGAGCAGCGATCTTTAATATGGACCGCTATATTGTATCGAGCATTAATAAAAGTGCAAGTACCAATAAACAGTTGCTGCAGGCTACGCCACGTATTCTGTTGGCCATTATGATTGGTATGGTAATTTCGAGACCAATAGAGCTTAAAATTTTCGATAAGGAAATTAAGGAACGCCTAAAGGTGAGTTACCTAAACGGCCAGCGTTCTAAAATTGATACCCTGAACAAAGCTTTTGAGAAAAAATATCAGGTAGAATTTGGCAGGTTAAATCAACAAAAAGCCACACGGGATTCACTTGAAAAAGGAATTAAAGCGGATAGACAAAAGCTTAATTTCGAGATTTTTGGAAACAAAACCACCGAAACATCGGGCGTAATGGGCTACGGGCCGTATGCCAAGCGCAAGGAAGCCGAAATTGTACAACGCACGGCTGAATTAGATTCGCTAAAAGCTGCCATCAATAAATCGGAAGGCTTTGTTGATAAACGCAAAGAATTTGATGGCCTGTTTACCGAAAAACTGTACACTAAAAAACAGTTAGACAGTTTATCGGATATTGCTGGTTTTGCCGACCGCAACTGGGCATTGGGACAACTTAAATTTAATGTAGATGGCACACGGGATAACAATACGGCAATCGCGGTTACTTTTATCGGACTGTTATTTATTTTCTTTGAATGTTTGCCGGTGTTTGTAAAACTGATGAGTGCACGGGGACCTTATGATTATGCCATAGCGGATGGAGATGAAGTGTCGATTTATCATTCCAAAAAAGATAAGGATTTCCATTTTGAAGTAGCAGATAATATTCACGAAACGAGGGTCGATTCCGAATCATCTAAAAAGAAGGAAATTATAAAAGGAAAAGCTTACCGCGATCTCGAAAAACACGATTGGGACAGCGAGGGCTAATGAGAAATGTAAGAAGGAAACAGGTGGTTCATGGTCAGATGGTTCATAGATCATGGCTTAAGCGCCTAAACTATTAACTCAAAACATCAACTATGAACATTTAGACTATCAGGCCAGCAACTAAAAACTCAACCATAAGCTATCAACCATTTTTTACCTCAAACATCTTCCATTTTTATTAAATTGCCCTTATAATCCCCGATTTTATGAAGAAATTTTTAGGTGCTGCAGTATTTGGTCTACTATCGTTTCAGGCTTTTGCCCAAAATGAGATCAGTTATACGGTTTCCTTTCCAAATGTTATCCATCATGAAGCTGAAATCAGCATGTTTGTCCCAAATGTTCCTGCGGGTACATTAAAGGTTAGAATGAGCAGGTCCTCACCAGGTCGTTATGCTACACATGAGTTTGGAAAAAATGTATATCACCAGAAAGCTTTCGATGCATCAGGCAAACTGCTGGCGATTAAACAAACAGCAGGAGATGTTTATGAAATCCCCAATCATGGTACCAGCGTAAAAGTAACCTACACGCTTTTTGGAAACTGGATTGACGGAACCTATGCTGGTTTCGACGAAACCCATGCGCATATGAATATGCCCGCAACTTTTGCTCTTCCGGTGGGCATGGATAACAGACCGCGACTGGTGAAATTCAACTATGCCGAAAAACCTGACTGGAAAGTAGCTACACAGCTTAAGCCGATGGCCAATGGGACTTATTTTGCGCCAAATCTTCAATATTTTATGGATAGTCCTACCGAAATTGCCAATTATAAAACGGCAAGCTGGCAGGTTAAAAATGCCGATGGTAAAGTTCAGACCATCCATTTAATTACGCACTCTAACGACGATCAGAAAACCATCGATAATTATGCTGAGATGCTTAAAAAAATGGTCGATGAACATTTTGCCGTTTGGGGCGAATTCCCTACATACGACTACGGTAATTATTATTTTCTGGATGACGTGTATCCAGAGAATGCAGGCGATGGAATGGAGCATAGAAACTCCACTTCGATTGTGCAGCGCACGCCAAAAATTGCCGGTTATGAATCGAATCTCCTGGGTACTTTTTCGCACGAATATTTTCACAGCTGGAATGTAGAGCGTTTAAGACCAAAAACCTTAGAACCCTTCAATTTTGAGCATGCCAATATGAGTGATGAACTTTGGCTGGCAGAAGGCTTTACCCAATATTATGGCAATCTGCTACTAACAAGGGCGGGGTTAAAAACGACCGATAATGCCATACAAACTTTTAGCGGTTTGGTAAATGCTGTTTTACTCTCTCCGGGGGCAAAAAACTTTTCGCCCATTGAGGCCAGTAGGTACGCGGTGTTTGCCGATGCTGGTGTGGCCATTGATCAGACCAATAAAGGCAATATTTTCACCTCGTATTACACCTATGGTGCTGCAACTGCCCTAGCTTTAGACCTTCGCTTAAGAACCGAATTTAAACTCAGCCTTGATGATTATATGCGCGCACTTTGGAAAGCCTATGGCAAACCGGAAATTGCCTACACTGTTCCTGATTTAGAGAAAACCCTCGCAACGCTCACTAAAGACCCTGCTTTTGCTGCCGATTTCTTTAAAAAATATATTTACGGCACCGAAAAGAATGATTATGCCAGGTTACTCTTAAATGCAGGCCTTGTTTTACGCAAAGCAAATCCTGGTAAAGCTTTTGCTGGCTTTGGCAAAATTAATCAGTTGGATGGGAAATTGATTGTAGGGCAGACGCTGATGGGTACACCTGCATATCAGGCAGGTTTAGATGTTGATAATGTATTGCTAGCCATCGATGGAGTGACAGTAAAAGATGTGGCTGCAGTTACGGCCATTACCGATGCCCACAAACCCGGTGATGTGCTGAAGGTTACTTATCTTTACCGTGGAGAAGAGAAGACGACTCAATTAACCTTAATAGAAGATCCAGCTTTTGAAATTGTTCCGATAGAAAAAACAGGAGGGAATTTAACACCGGCCATGCAAACTTTTAGAGATAAATGGTTAACATCGCAAGTAAAATCTAAATAGCAAAAAAATACTTATTATATGAAGAAAATATTCTTTTTTACCCTTGTTGGGATGGCAAGTTTGCAGCTTAAAGCGCAAAACATAGATAAAATCATCACCCGCGAATACACCGATCACCTGATTAAAACCTTAAGTGCTGATGACATGCAAGGGCGTGCAACCTTTACGCCTGGCATTGATAAAGCAGCTACTTTTATCGAATCTGAATTCAAAAAGATCGGCTTACAGCCATTAGCTGGAGAGAAAACTTTCCGTCAAACCTTTAACAAATACCAGGTTACCAATCTAAGTACAACTGTTAAGATTGATGGACAAGAAGTTGCCCCAGAAAATTTAATCGTTTCAGGCGTAACCTCAGAAAGTGTTACACTAGATAAATCGAACACCACTGTTGTTAAGCTAGATCCCGAAAAAGCATTTGTGCCGCAGCTAAGGGCAATGATGGGTGCTGAGAAAAATCAGATTATTCTGGTTGACAGTAAATTCGCAGATCTGTTTAACCGCTATAGAAGTTACTTCGGTAAACCGGCAACTGTTGATGAGAAAGACGTTAAAGCAACTACAAGCGCTGTGCAGGTTTTTGTTTTGGGTAAAGACGCCGCAGCAGATTTTTCAGCAACATTTAAAAGTAAGGTAGATAAAATGCCTTTATTTAATGTTGCAGGGGTAATTCCAGGTAAATCAAAAGCAAAAGAAATTGTAATTTTCTCAGGCCATTATGATCATTTAGGCTTTTTAAAAAGCGTTGATGGTGATAGTATTGCCAATGGCGCAGATGATGATGCTTCAGGTACGACGGCTATGATTGCCCTTGCCAAGTATTACAAAGCACAGAAAAACAATGAGCGTACTTTAATCTTTGTTGCCTTTACCGCTGAAGAAATCGGTGGTTTCGGCGCAAAATATTTCTCAGAGAAACTAAATCCTGATGATGTAGTAGCCATGTTCAATATTGAGATGATCGGCAAAGATTCGAAATTTGGCAAGAATACCGCATTTATTACCGGTTATGAAAGATCTGATTTTGGGAAGATTTTACAGAAAAATTTAGCTGGAACTGAATTTACTTTCCATCCAGACCCATACCCAGATCAAAACTTGTTCTATAGAAGTGATAACGCAACTTTAGCTGCCCTGGGCGTTCCGGCACATACCATTAGTACCGATAAAATTGATATTGATAAACTGTACCACAGTGTGAAAGACGAATACAGTTCTTTAGATGTAGAAAATATCCTTTCTACCATCAAAGCGATCGCAAAGAGCGCAACTACCATTGTGAACGGAACGGATACCCCAACAAGGATCCCGAAGCTGAAGCAATAATAGCGGCAGTTATAAAACGGTCGTTATTCCCCCGCAGGCCTATCGTGTGGACACATCTTTTTGTGTTTATTTTTGAGGCGTTTTGCTAGCTTCCTCAAATAACCCATTGTTTTAACCGAAGAATGTCGTCAATCCCAAGGGCCGGGGAAATCGAAAAAACAGTTGCAGGAAAGGAAAAATAGCATTTCCAAACCTAAAACGCAGTGGTTTTGTGTTCATAAAGCTAATTTAAAGTTTTAAGAATATTGAACACAAAACGAAGTGCCGCTGTTTTTTTGATGTGGGCAGGGCTGTGTAAAAGGCCCATTGCTGGATTGACAGAGCGCTTTGGGTACTTTGGCGCTCCAAAGTACCATGCCACCGCGGCATAGAGCGGAAAAGACAATGTTTGCTTAATTAATGTTTTTTCGAAATAAATGCCTTTTTGTAGCTGGAAAGATGCTGAAATAAATCAGCATGACGACCGCCTTGATGAAATGTACTAAAAAACAAATATAGAGTTAACAGAAGATGTGTCCACACGATAGCCGCAGGCGGGAATCGTAATGCAGTAGGCTTTAAGATTCCCAATCAAGTTGGGAATGACGAGCCGCCCAATACAAAACAACAAAAAATGGCCAGTGATTTTTTCACTGGCCATTTTTTATTTTTTGCAGACTTACGAAGTTCTCCTAAGCTGAGCCTTTCGAAACTTCGTAAGAAATTACTTACTCAAATACATTGATTTGTCTTTGTAAAGCTTGCGGAAGTAAGGATCTTCTAAATCTTTGATGAAACGGATCGCCTCACCTGTAGATTTCATTTCAGGACCTAATTCTTTCGCTACCTCCGGGAATTTCTCGTAAGAGAAAACCGGTTCTTTAATGGCATAACCTTTTAGCTTACGAACAATCGTAAAATCTTTCAGCTTCGCTACACCCAGCATAATTTTAGCTGCGATATTAATGTATGGAACATCGTAAGCTTTTGCGATGAAAGGAACCGTACGCGATGCCCTAGGGTTTGCCTCGATTACATAAACTTTCTCATCCTTAATAGCGAACTGAATGTTGAGTAAACCACGTACATCTAATGCTTTTGCAATTTTGATCGAGTATTCTTCCATTGCTTTAGTTACCTTTTCTGGTAAGCTGAATGTAGGTAATACGGCAAATGAATCTCCTGAGTGGATACCTGCAGGCTCGATGTGCTCCATCATGCCTACAATGTGAACATCCTCACCATCAGAGATCGAATCAGATTCTGCCTCTTCTGCCCTATCTAAAAAGTGATCGATCAACACACGGTTGCCCGGTAAATCGCCCAATAATTTTACTACTGCTTTTTCCAGGTCTTCATCGTTGATTACGATGCTCATGCCTTGTCCACCCAATACATAACTCGGACGGACCAATACAGGGTAACCTACTTCGTTTGCTACAACGATTGCTTCTTCAGCATTCTCTGCAACACCATATTTTGGATAAGGAATATCTAATTCTTTCAACAGGTCTGAGAAACGACCACGGTCTTCAGCGATATCCATGTTCTCAAAAGATGTTCCGATAATCTTGATGCCTCTTTCGGTTAATTTCTCAGCCATTTTCAAAGCTGTTTGTCCACCCAATTGAACGATAACGCCCACTGGTTTTTCCAGCTCAATAATTTCGCGGACATGTTCCCAGAAAACCGGCTCGAAATATAATTTATCGGCCATGTTAAAGTCTGTTGAAACTGTTTCAGGGTTACAGTTAATCATGATGGCCTCGAAACCTGTTTCTTTTGCTGCCAATAGACCGTGCACACAAGAGTAATCGAATTCGATACCCTGACCGATACGGTTAGGGCCTGAACCCAATACAATTACCTTTTTCTTGTCAGATGGAACAGATTCGTTTTCCTCTTCGAAAGTAGAGTAGTAGTATGGTGTTTTGGCCGGGAACTCCGCAGCGCAGGTATCAACCATTTTATATACCCTGTTTATACCTAAAGTTTTACGGCGATCGTAAACTTCATCTTCAGTAACATTGCCTAACAACCAGGCGATCTGAATATCAGAGAATCCTTTTTGTTTAAGCGTTACGAAGAAATCTTGAGGGATATTGTTTAGTGAATATCTTTTTAGTTCAGTTTCAAGCAATACAAGCTCTTGGATCTGGTTTAAGAACCATTTGTCAATTTTGGTTACCTTACGGATGGACTCCAAGGGTACGCCCATTGCCATAGCATCTTTTATTAGGAACAAACGGTTCCATGAAGCATGCTCCAAACCGTCCATAATTTCTTCAATATTGCGCACCTGTCTGCCATCAGCACCTAAACCAGCGCGATTGATCTCTAAACTCTGACAAGCTTTTTGTAATGCTTCGATAAAAGTACGGCCAATTGCCATTACCTCACCAACCGATTTCATCTGCAGGCCAAGCTCTTTGTTAGCGCCTTTAAATTTATCGAAGTTCCAGCGCGGTATTTTAACGATTACGTAATCTAAAGTAGGTTCGAAATATGCTGAAGTGGTTTTGGTAATCTGATTTTCAATTTCATCCAGGTTGTAGCCGATTGCTAGTTTTGCTGCAATTTTTGCAATTGGATAACCAGTTGCTTTACTTGCCAAAGCTGATGAACGTGATACACGTGGGTTAATTTCGATGGCGATAATTTCGTCGTTTGCCGGGTTAACCGAAAACTGAACATTACAGCCGCCAGCGAAGTTGCCGATTGCACGCATCATCTTGATCGCCTGGTTACGCATATCCTGGTAACAACGATCAGATAAGGTCATTGCCGGAGCAACAGTGATCGAATCTCCTGTGTGGATGCCCATCGGATCGAAGTTTTCGATCGAACAGATAATGATTACGTTATCGTTACTGTCTCTTAACAACTCTAACTCATATTCTTTCCAGCCTAAAACGGCTTTCTCTACTAATACTTCATGTGTTGGCGAAGCCTCTAAACCACGTTTTAAAGCGGCATCGAACTCTTCTTTTTTGTGCACGAAACCACCACCAGAGCCACCTAAGGTGTATGAAGGGCGGATTACCAATGGGTAACCGATTTCTTGTGCTGCTTCTTTACCTTCTAAAAATGAGTTGGCAATTCTCGATTCTGCAACACCTACACCGATATCAACCATTAACTGGCGGAAAGCTTCACGGTTTTCAGTTTTTTCGATTGCAGCAACATCTACACCGACTACTTTTACACCATATTTTTCCCAAACACCACGTTCTTCAGCTTCTTTACAAAGGTTTAATGCAGTTTGGCCTCCCATGGTAGGAAGTACCGCATCAATTCTAGGTAAATCTGCAGAGTCGATATGCTCTTGTAAAATAACCTCTATTGAATCAACAGTTAACGGGCGCAAATAAACATGGTCGCCGATAACCTTATCCGTCATAATTGTAGCCGGATTGGAGTTGATAATGGAAACGGTAATCCCTTCTTCTTTTAAAGAAAGAGCCGCTTGCGAACCCGAGTAATCAAATTCACAGGCTTGGCCAATAATAATTGGTCCAGATCCGATAATCAGTACTGAGCGTATGGAAGTGTCTTTAGGCATGATAAAGCTTAAACAATAATTAAAATTCTAAAGTGTTGGTTCTTTTGAAACCCTGAAAGCAACGAGATTTTGTGCTTGTAAGAAGAAAAATCCCAACTGTTCTGTCGGGATGCAAAGATACATCTTTAGCGTGATTTTAAGGCGTTTTTTTTAAAATAAAAAAGAGCACTATTTAAGTGCTCTTTTTAGATTTTTCTTTTGCGAAACGAACTATTGCTGTAATTTAATTTCGCCTAAATCTGTAGTGGCGCTATCTTTTACGGCAACCTTTTCTATTACGGCATCTTTATATGGTGCATTGGCTTTTACCACAACGGTATAAACGCCTTCTTTGAGGTTCGTAAAAGTAAAAACACCTTGGCTAATCTGCGCTTTTAGCGTGTCTGTCGCCGCTACAAGGGAAACAGCAGAAGCCGCATCACTTGGCGTAATTTTTCCGATTATTCCACCCAATTTAATATTTGTAAAGGCAATTGAACCTAAGGCAAATACAATTAGAAGAGATAATACAACACATAACTTTTTCATGGTATAACGTTTTAGTTGTTGATGTCTTAAATAAAAAACAACATTTAGTACAAATAGTTTTAAATAATGAACACTAATTTTCAGATTGTACTATAAATTATACACGTCTGTCAAAATCAAATGTACGGTTTTATTGTAAATGTTAATTAGTGTTAAAAGAATTTATTAAAAGTGGCGCTACAGGTCAGAATTAAGTCACGAAGTTGTGATATTAGAAATATTGGCAATAATGTTGTAATAAGCAGAACATATATGCGTTTTGTATATACTTTAGACAATGATCTAAAGCTTCCTCCGCGGATTAGTTACCCGCCATGAGGATTTCTTCATAAATAGTTTGTTTGGTTTATTATCCGGTTAGAGGAGCCCTCCTCAACCGGATTTTTTCTTTTAAGGCTTTTTCCTTTACATTTGACCGTATTCAGAAAACATATCGTGAATAAAAACATTAAAAAGATCGCTATTGTTGGCCCGGAAAGCACGGGAAAATCTACTATATCTCAATTGCTGGCAAAATATTATAAAGTTTCGTGGGTGCCAGAGTATGCCCGCTATTACTGCGAAAACCTGGTTGCCGATTATACCCTGCAAGATGAAGTGAATATGTATTACGGGCAGGTAGCTTTAGAGGATGCTATTTTAGTAACTACCGAAAGCGATTTTATTATTTGCGATACGACTTTTATTACAGTAAAGATCTGGAGTGATGAAGTATTGGGTGAAACACCACAGCAAGTGCTGGATGCACTGCCTAAGAGACCGTACGACCTGTATCTGTTAATGGATATTGATTTGCCCTGGCAAGATGATCCGCTGCGCGATTTCCCCGATAAGCGCGAATATTTTATGCAGGTTTGGCATAAGGAACTGAAAGCACTAAACGCGAATTATAAAGTAATTGGTGGAATAGGTGATGAAAGGTTTGAAAATGCAATTAAGGCAGTAGATGAATTTCTTGTTGTATGATAAAACATACTTTTATTAGTTAAGTTGATGACTTTGTTTTGTCGTTGTCAAAAGCTAAGTTCCATTTATTTCCAATTCATAATAAAGTGTTTTTCTTTTTAGGAAACGGAGGGGCAGTGTTTCATAGGTGCTGTAGCCCCGCCATTCGCTTTACTTCGTTGCACTACGTGTTCGCTACTGTCGGGTTTAGGTACAAGGGTTTGTTTTCCAAGTACCAGCCTAAGTAAAATAAACCCGATTGTCGGAAAGAGCTTCCGATCCTTCATCGGAACTCGTACCAAAAGCGGGGCTGAAATTGCCAAAAGCTCGGAACCGCTCATTTCCGATTAATAATAAAATGTTTTTCTTTTTAGGAAATGGAGGGGCAGTGTTTCATGGATACTGTAGCCCCGCCATTCGCTAATTCCGATGAAGGATCGAAACCGTTGCTGTCGGGTTTATTGAACAAGGGTTTGCTACCGTGGTGCCTAAAACACCAAACGTTCCTACGGAACGAAAAAATAAAACATTTTTTTCTGCCTAGGAGTCGTTACGATGGGACGTTAAAGGTAAAATAATCGTAGGCCGTCCCATCGGGACGATTGCCGGGTAGCCAATTGTATAATTGGCGTTTTCGTTCCGTAGGAACGTTTGGTGATCATCCATTAATATTTATACCTGCGCCTTGCCATTTAAACCCGATCAAAGCGGGATGCTGCCGATTTAAGCACTATTTTTTGCTTTTTATGGTGTGCTTGCTTGTTTCACAGGTTTCATCGGAAGCAGAAGCGGGAGCGGGACTGAAAATGCCATTCGCACAGGACCCCACATTTTCAAACTAAAAAGCACGAAATTTCCCATTAAGCTGTCAATTTTTAAACGATTAACCCAGAAAACATCAAAACACACACTTATTGTTAAATATTTTCTACATTTGCACCATCATTAGGGGTGCCTTGTTTAAATAAACACAAAAACAGGCTGAGATCATACCCATTTTGAGGTCAAAGGTAGAAGGTAAAAAGGTAGAGGGGTAATGCCATCAACCTTAAAACCCTCCAGCCACCAACCTCGAATGCACCTGATCCGGGTAATGCCGGCGTAGGGATTGGAGTTATGGAAGTTTAACTGAAAATCGGCAATGCCCCTTTTCCGATGGGTTTAACTAAAAACAATAAAATTGAAAAATTTACTTTTTGCAGCGCTCGTTGCAATGTTGCCATTCTTTGCATCGGCACAGATTACTGTTACAGGTAAAGTAACAGATCAAAACCAGCAGCCTCTTCCCGGTGCTACGGTTAAATTGAGAAATCAAAAAACGGCAGTTGTAAGTGATGCCTCTGGAAATTACAGTATCACTAACCTCGTTAACGGAAAATACACTATTGTGGTAAGTTATGTAGGCTATAAAACAATCGAAAAAGCTGTAGAACTTAAACAGCATACTATGCTGGATTTTAGCCTCTCGGCACAAAACTTCCTGGCTGATGAGGTGATTGTCCGCGCTATACGGGCGACAGAAAAATCAGCAACTACCTATAAGAACATCAGCAAGGAAGAAATTCAACAGAATAACTTCGGACAAGATCTGCCTTTTATCCTTCAAAACACACCGGGAGTTGTGGTTAATTCTGATGCAGGTGCCGGCGTAGGCTACACAGGTATCCGTATCCGTGGGAGCGACAATAGCAGGATTAATGTAACCGTTAACGGTATCCCGATGAACGATAGTGAAAGCCAAGGTACGTTTTATGTAAACATGCCCGATTTTGCTTCATCTGTAGATAACATACAGATTCAACGCGGTGTAGGTACTTCAACCAATGGTGCAGGTGCATTCGGTGCGAGTTTAAATATCCAGACAACTGCCAGCGAAATGGAGCCTTATGCCGAAGTAAACAGCACTTACGGCAGTTTCAATACCTGGAAAAATACCGTTAAGGTTGGAACAGGTTTGATTAACAACCGCTTTAGCTTTGATGGCCGTTTATCAAGAATCAGCTCTGATGGTTATGTAGACCGCGGTTCATCACTGCTTAAATCATATTTTCTCTCAGGTGCTTACCACGGCAATAAAGACCTGCTGCGCGTAAATGTTTTTTCAGGAAATGAGAAAACCTATCAATCATGGAACGGTATTCCACAATCACGTTTAGAAAATGATCTGGCTGGAATGAATGCCTATATTGCCAGAAACGGATTAGGAGCAGAAGATGCCGCTAATCTTTTAAACTCGGGAAGAACTTACAACAGTTTCCTGTACAATAACCAAACTGATAACTATACGCAGAACCATTATCAGTTAATTTATGCCAGACAGTTTTCTGATCAGTTTTCCTTTAACGGCGCTTTACATTATACTAAAGGTGAAGGTTATTATGAAGAATACAGGACACAGGATGAGCTGAAAAATTATGGCTTAAACCCGGTTGTTATTCCTGGAGGAACACCAGTCAGCGAAACGGATTTAATCCGTCGACGGTGGTTAGATAACGATTTTTATGGCGTTACCTATGCCTTTAATTATGTGCCTGAAAAGAATTTAAACTTTACTTTGGGCGGTGCGTATAACGAATATAAAGGCGCACACTTCGGGCAGGTAATCTGGGCACAATATGCTTCTAACGGAAATATAGACAGGCATTATTATGATAACGATGGTTTTAAAACCGATTTTAACGTTTATGGTAAAGTAAACTATAGTCCGGTAGAATCGTTAAGCTTATTTGCCGACCTGCAGTACCGCCGGGTGTATTTCGATGTTGCTGGAACGGAGAACAAACTGAATACCCTAGCCGTTAATGAAACCTTAAATTTCTTTAACCCGAAATTTGGCGCAACCTATTTTATCAACCCACAGAGCAACGTTTATGCCTCATTTAGTGTGGCCAACAAAGAGCCTAACCGCGATGACTATACAGATGCTGCTGTTGGTATTTCTCCAAAACCTGAACGTTTGAATGATGTAGAGTTAGGTTACCGTTTTAAAAATGATAAATTTAATATCGGTGCAAATGCCTATGGTATGTTTTATAAAAACCAATTGGTGGTTACCGGAAAAATAAATGATGTTGGCGGAAATTTCCGTCAGAATGTAGACAGAAGTTACCGTTTAGGGATTGAGGCAGACGGTTCATACACTATCTCTTCTCAATTTGTATTAAACGCCAATGTAGCATTGAGCAGAAATAAAATCAAGAACTTTACCGAATATTATGATGATTATGATAACGGTGGACAGGTGGTAAATAACTATAAATTAACCGACATTTCCTATTCTCCAAATGCTGTTCTTTTTGGGGAGCTGGTTTACAAACCTGTTAGTGGTTTTGCTGTAGCCTTACAGAGCAAATATGTAAGCAAACAATACCTGGATAATACGCAGAACAACGATAGGACCATTAACGGTTACTGGGTAAGTAATGCACGTTTGGGCTACGACTTTAAATTTGCAGGTGTTAAAAACATAAACCTGGGCCTATTGGTAAACAATATTTTCGATAAAAAATACGAAAGCAATGGTTATACCTATGGCTACCAGGCAGGTGGAAGCAGGGTAACCGAAAACTTTTTTTACCCACAAGCGGGCACTAACTTTTTGCTAAGCCTGAACGTTAAGTTTTAGAAAAGCTTAAAGCTAAAAATAGTAAAATCGTCATTGGGAGTTTATCTTCCAATGGCGATTTTGTTTATATTGCCCTCCTGATCTTAAATCAAATCACCTTAAAAATCCTGTTCAGCCAGTATGAAATATATAGAGAGGCTTCATTACATTACGCACGATATCCCACATTTAAGCCATATCGAACAGGCACAACAGGCCTGTGAAGCCGGTGCAAAATGGATCCAATACCGTTGCCTGAGCAAGAACGATGAAGAACTCTTAAAGGATATTAATGCGATAGCCGAAATGTGTGATGATTGGGGTACCACCTTAATCGTTACCGACCATGTTCATTTAAATGGAAAGGCCGATATACAGGGGTTTCATATAGAAGATATGGATGCCGATTTTATGGCCCTGCGCAAACTGGTTGGAAATGATATCACCCTTGGAGGATCGGCAAATACAGTAGAAAATTTAATCAGACTTGCCCAGGAAGGGGCCGATTATGCTGGCTACGGTCCATTTGCAGAGACTGAAACCAAGCCCAATAATTATTCGCTTTTAGGTGCCGAGGGCTATCAACAGGTAATAAAAAAATTGAAGGCGATATCCATCAATATTCCGGTATTGGCTGTGGGCGGGATAAAAACCTACGATGTAGAAGCTTTAATGCAAACCGGTATTTATGGCATAGCCGTCTCCGGAGCTATTAATTTTGCAGATGATTTTATTGAAGCCTATCAAGATTTTTACACATTAGTTAAAGAAAGCGCTGTTAATTAACATTTTATAATTTGAAGCCTGTAGGATAATTTTTAGTTTTGGATAAAACGCTGCTAAATATGTCTGAAAACGCTCTTCAAATCAATACGCCTTGGAACATTTATAAAAAGATCTCTTTCAGGTTCTTTTTCCTTCTCTTGTCTCTTTTCATCATCCTGAATAACAATGGAGCCTTCACGTTTCTATCAGGTGTACTGCAGTTACCAAATCTGGTATTGCACAATCTTATTCCTTGGTTCTCTAAACACATTATCCACTATAATTACGATTTTACAATCTACACCAATGGCAGTGGCGACACCTCTTATGATTGGGTATTGCTACTCTTTATATTTTTAGTATCTGTAATCGGTAGCATTATTTGGTCAGTTTTAGACCGCAAACGCAAAAGCTACAATTCAGCTTATTACTGGCTTGTGGTACTGGTAAGATTTTATTTAGCCTTTACCTTGATATTATACGGCGCTATAAAAGTAATCAAACTACAGTTTCCTGACCCTTCACTAATGAGATTGCTTCAACCTTTCGGAAATGCCTCACCAATGGGCCTTGCATGGACCTTCCTTGGCTTTTCTAAAGGTTATAATATCTTTATGGGCATTATTGAAGTTTCTGCCATCATGCTTTTGTTCCGTAGAACGGTTGTTGTGGGTGCCTTTCTATCCTTAGCCGCAACAGCGCATGTAATGTCGATGAATTATTTTTTCGACGTTCCTGTAAAACTACTCTCAACCGCACTTGTAGTGATGTGTGTTTTTATTTTGGCCCCACATTTCTTAAAATTATATCGCTTCTTTATCAGGTATGAAAGCCAGCAGCTCGAAAAAATGTATCGTCCAAAGTTTAAAAAAAGATGGCTTTACTTTACGGCCTATGGTGCAAAATATCTGTACATTACTGCTTCGCTGATATTCTTGATATCATCATTAATTGAACAGAAAAAAACTTATGGAAGTGCGGCACCCAAGCCATTTATGTATGGTATTTATAATGTTGAAAGTATGAAAGTTAAAGGTGAAACCTTAGCGCCTTTAACTACTGATAGTACGCGGTGGAAACAGATGATTATTAATTATTCAGGGTATGTAAGGATAAAGAAGATGAACGATAGTTCCGCTAATTTCACTACTGTTTTTAATCAGAAGAAAAAAGAATTGTTGCTAAAATCAACCGATAAAGATTCCACTAAATATGTTTTAAACTATAATATTATTGGAAAAGATAGGCTGATTCTTTCAGGCCTAACAGAGAAAGATTCCATATCGGTAAGTTTTAAGCGAAAAGATCTTAAAGATTTTAAGCTTATCAACAGGGGCTTTCATTGGGTGAGTGAATATCCATACAATCGTTAATCATTTTTACCCCTAACTGATTCTTCTTATACCTTACTTAAAGCGAAATTTCTATATTCGCAGTATGTCTTCACACCATATTGTAAAAGAAAAACAAGAGCCGGCTTTATACATCGATGAGCTTGGGAATTTTAACGAAGAGCTTTTGGGTCAACTGCTCGAATGGAGCCCTACGCTTTTGGTTAACGGAGAAAATTACGATAAGATTTTTTCTTTAGGCTTAAAGGTGGATGTGCTGGTAAACGGGAGCGGACAGGAAACACAAGAGGATACAAAAGTTATTCAGGGCCCTGTTGATGCTTTAATGGTGGCTATTAATTATTTGTACGAAGAGAGATATCCAGCGGTAAATGTAATTGCGAAGAAATTTGATCTGGAGAAGTTTGCCGGATTTGAAGACAAAATCAACCTGGTGGTGTTTACTGAAAGATCGAAGCACTATCCCATAAAACCGGGATTCTCCGTTTGGAAACCTGCAGGAAGTGAATTCCTGATCCATGGCAACCGATATATCGAAGTAACTAACCTAATGCAGAATGAAGAAGAGATTTTTACTGTAGTTAAAGATGGCTTTGTAGAATTTACCTTTTCAGGACAACCAATTTTTATTAGCGAACCAATATGATTACCCTCAGAAAAGCAAAAGAAGAAGATGTAGAAATCATCAGGGATATTGCCGCGGCAACCTGGCCATCAACCTACCTCGATATTATCGGGCAGGCACAGATTGATTACATGTTGGATAAAATGTATAACAAAGGAGAACTTCTAAAGCAATTTATGGAAGGGCATATTTTCCTGATTGCAGAGGAAGGCGAAAAGCAGTTCGGTTTTGCAGGATATTCTATTATTGAGCATGAGGCGCGTATTTACAAACTGCACAAACTTTATGTGTTGCCATCTGCACATGGCAAAGGTGTTGGGAAAATCTTAATTAATGAGGTTTTTAACCAGGTGAAAGATGCAGGTGGAAGGGCTTTACAATTAAATGTGAACAAACATAATAAAGCCAAAGATTTTTACCTAAAAGGAGGTTTTACCATTAAAGAATCGGTAAAACTTGACATAGGTGAAGGTTACTTTATGGACGATTATGTAATGGAATATAAGTTTTAAATACCCGCCAATCGTCATCCTGAATTTATTTCAGGATCTTATAGCGAGATAGATGCTGAAACAAGTTCAGCAGGACGTAGTGCGTGGGATGTAAGCCTCTTAAAAGTTTGTCATCCTGAGCCTGTCGAAGGACCAACCTAAATAATTCTAAAGTGTTTCGACAGGCTCAGGATGACAATTCTATATTGATGATACACGCTCTTTTTGACCCTTAATTCTTCATCCTACCTTGTTCTGCTTCAGTACCCGTTGCACGGCGGCGTGCAGGTTTAATTTCGTTTTTACCAAAACGATAGGTAAAACTGATTCTGCCAATGCGGGTTTCATTTTTTTGATGTACAGTATACGTTAAGTTTGGTAATGCACTTGACAAATTATTTTCAGACATATTAAAGACATCTGATAAGGCCAGCTTCAAACTTGCTTTTTTGTTGAATAGGGCTTTGCTTAAACCGGCATCAACATAATAACGTGCTTTTAAGCTTAAAGTACCGTAATCAAGTGGTGATTCGTAGCTACCGTTTAGCTCTGCTGTAAAGCCACTCACGATGGTAAAAGTTTGCTGTGATTTAAACTGAAATGATGTTTTTCCGGTTTTTAAAGCATTTCCGGCTAAATCCGGAGCTTCGAAACTGAGGTAAAAAACATTTAAGTTGTTATTGGTCTGCCACCATTTCGTAATTTGAACAGGCACATTTAAATTGGCATTGTAACTAATGTTTTTGGCAATATTTGCGTTGGTTTGATATAACGATTTATTCGGTGCATCTGGCAAAATTACCTCTGCAATTACATCGTTTACCCTGCTATAGCCTATCGAAAGCATATATTTTTGCAATAGCGTATAACTAAGCTCAAAATTGTGTGTATACTGCGGATTTAAAAAAGGATTTCCTTTGCTATAGGTAAATTCGTCTAAGTAATAGATAAAGGGATTTAAGGCATCGTAACTTGGGCGGTCTATCCTTCTGCTATAAGAAAAGCCCAATTGATTGTTTTTTGAAAGCGTATGTTGAACAAACAAAGTTGGAAAAAAATCCCAGTAATTTCGCTTCACTATAGTATTGGTGGTAACCAAATTTCCTTTCGAATTGGTTTGCTCAACCCTTAAGCCAATTTGTACGCTGGTATTCTTAAACTGTTTGTTTACATTGGTATAAGCCGCATTTACATTTTCATCGTACACAAACTGGTTGCTTCGTTTTACGTCGTTCTGCCAGGCATTACCTACCAACTCTTCCGCCTGCAAGTCATTGTCGGTTTTAACCCAACTGCTTTTAACCCCAGCTTCGAGTTTAACTGTTTTGTTTAATGAAACATTATAGTCAACTTTAAATGCTTTGATATCAATTATTGACGGAGTATTGTTCCTGGTATAACTAACAGGGCGCATTCTGTCTCCGTTCGGAAACCGATAATCGTTTTCATAATTAGAACCATCGTTACCTTTATATTTGGAGTAATCTACATCTGCCGAGATTTCTGAACCTGCTGTATCAAGAACTGATTTATAGTTTAAATTATAAGAAAGATTATTGTATTTATTTGCTTGCAAAGCATTGGTGATCAGCTTTGAGGCTGTTTGCTCAAAAGACGGGCCGATTAAAGTGTTGTTTAACGAAACCTCTGTTCCATGGTTAAAGTAGCCGTTTACCAATACACCAATCGTATTCTTTTTATCAATAAAATAATCTAAACCGGCCTTTAAGTTATTGTTATATTGCTTCCTATTGCTCTCGCCAACCTGTATAAAATAAGTATCTGGCGTTCCGTTCGAAATACGATCGATCGCAATCAGGTTGTCTCTTTCAAATTTGCCATAATTGTAATTGCCAAAAAGATTCAGTTTCTGAGTACGGTGATTCAGGTTTAAGCCCGCATTTGCCCTCAGGTTTTTACCATAACCCAGTGAACCATTTATGCTACCATTCGTTCCGCCGTTTTTATTCTTTTTGGTTTTGATGTTAATAATTCCTGAGTTGCCAGAGGCATCGTATTTTGAAGAAGGATTAGTAATCAGTTCAATGCTCTCAATCTCCGAGCTCTGCATATTGCGGAGCAGGTTCGCCACATCAGCACTGCTCATATAAGTCTGCTTGCCATCCAGTTGAATTAGCACACCTTGTTTACCCATCATCGAGATCTTATCATTCTGATCTACCGTTACGCCCGGTGCTTTTTGCAAAACTTCCAGCGCAGTAGAACCTGTCATAACCGAACTATTGGAAACGTTCATCACGATCTTATCCATTCTTCTCTCGATTAATGGTTTAGTTACAGCTACATTCACTTCTTTTAAGTTTTGAGTGTTTGTGGTGAGCTGAGCCGTCCCGAAATCTACCTTTTGATTATCTTCTGTTAAAACGATGGTTTTACTTTTAAGTGTTTTGTAACCCATGTTACTGGCTTTATAAAAATAACTCCCCTTACCCGAAACATTAAAATTAAATGTTCCGTTCGGATCGGTAAATGCCGTTTTAACCACGCTCGAATCGGATGCTTTAAAGAGTACAACCGTAACGTAATCTGCAGGTTTTTTGGTTTCATCTAAAATTACCCCGCTGATGTTCGGCTTAGGATTTGTTTGCGCAAACCCCACTGTAACGGTAAAAAGTAAAGTAACGATAAGTGATATTCTGTATAATGTTTTCATTTTTAGGTGTTTATTCTTAAAAAAATGGGCAAAAAGATTTCCATAACGCATGTGCATGCGCTTTCAATTTAATTGCTTGCTTATTTTAAAGTTTAGCCCGGAAACGAAAGGTTTCCGCTTGTTTAGTTATAGGTAAGACGACCGTTTTTTAAAAAGGTTACAGGGATTTTGAAAAAGTTGAACGTTAGGAGTCCGAAGAGTGAGTAGATTGTTGCGTTACTTCAATTGAGTCGTTATTCTGAGATTAATTATGTATAAATGACCGGAAAATAATATCGTCATTTCGACTGGAGCTCACCGATTCTTCATCTGTAGCGTAATGGAGAAATCTTTAAACACAGATCGAAGATTTTGCTTCGCAGAGCCTTCGGGTTCTCCATTTCGCTGCGCTTCAGTCGAAATGACGACCGATTTTTTTAAAGGGACTTAGTCATTTAATCGGTTAACCAGTTTTAACAATTAACTCCTGCCCACAAATGGACCAATGACCAATAAACGAGTGAATAAAAAAAGCCACAGACAAACAAGCTTACGCCTGCATATCTATGGCCTTTAATTCATCGTAAAAGAAATCTTTATTTTACGCCAAGTACATCAACACCTTGTTCGAAAACAACATCAACCGGAATATTTTTTTTGGTCAACCGGTCCAGATCTGTTTGAAGTTCTGTATTGATAACCGCTTTTTCTTTTTGTGCTTTTTCTACCGCAACTTTGTCGCCGTTACCCTGAAGGGTAAGAATGAATGCGCTTAAATCGTTCATGGCAGTTGCAAATTTTTCGAAGTTTACTTTATAAGTGCCTTTAGCGGTACGTTCAAAAGCACCTTTTTCCTGGAAATAATTAAAGCATTGCATATTGGCTTTTCCATGCGCCTCAGAAACGCCGAAGCGAACAGAACGTAAAATACCAGCCATAAATGTGGTGTAATAATCTTTTATATCGCCTTTCAACTCACCTTTTTTAAGTAAGCCCGTTACCATATACAAGCCTAAAATATCGGCTTTTCCTTCTTCTAACCAGCTATACTGTTCTTTTAATGCCGCACGTACAAAACCTTTTCCGGTAATGGTTTTTTTAATCCCTAAACCATGAGCTACTTCGTGAAACATTACGTTTGCAAAAAAAGCATCAAACTTAATGTATTGTTGCTGATCGGCTTCAATTAATTCTTTTGAAATCGGCACCAATATCTTATCAAATTTCGCTTGCATTGCATTTTTCAGCTGTGAACGGCGTGTACCTTTTTCCTGTTGGATTTTTTCATCATTCGGGAGATTAACAGCGATGGTTTTCGATCCGGCATTACAGTCTCCTGCATAATAAACCACATCATATGCATTTAACTCCGAGTCGGTTCCAGGTGTTTCGGTTTTATATTTCGCCGCAACAGGTAAGTTTTTCTGTAATTCAGGAAGCATTTTAACATACTTCGCCAAACGTTTGCTCCACTCCTTATCTTTGATCAAAACATAAGCTTCGTAACTGGTACGGGCATTAAATAGTTTATCCTCGTAATTCTCAATCGGGCCGATAATGATGTCCAAACCATTGGTTTTCATGTCTAACCAAGCATAATCACTCGCAGTAAAATTATCCGTTACTAAAGCGTCGGCCCTTAAGTTTAAATATTTTTTTAAACCAGCATCTTCGGCAATTAAAGCGGCCTGTTTTAATAATGAACTCGCTTTTTGTAATTCTGAAGCAAATAATACATGGTAAGGTACAGTTGATAATTTGCCAGTACTGTCTTTTTGAATAACCGAATATGCACCAAACTTATCAGCAAGGTCCGATTTCTCTATGGCTTCTTTTGTAATTCCGTACGGATAAAAAGATGCTCCCTCTGGTTTGGTACCAACACCTTCAACAAAAGGTTTATCATTATTTAATCTATCCCAGGGGCCATAATTGATGTTAACAAAGTCGCGTGTTTTTTCATCTTTAATAGTTGCCAACAAGCTATCTCTTTGTGGGTAGGCCTGTTTCCAATATAATTGATCCATAATTTCTGCTGCCTGAATTAATAAAGGCAAGATTTTACGATCGTTAACACTTAACTCATTTATATTGGTGGTTAATTTTACCCTTTCGTAAATCGGCAAGCGTTGTGCAACATAATTGGTTAAACTATCTTTTTGTACTACTACAGCCTTTTCATCTTTAGATTTATTGTTGCCGGTACAAGACGATAAGGCGCCTACAGAAATAGCTACTACCGATAAAAACAGGGTTGATTTGTATAAATTCTTCATATTAAAGTATATGGCTGCTAAATTAGTAAATTTTGAAAGCTTTGTATAAAGTTTGATGCATTGGGTGAAGTTTAAGATAACTTTGTAACTTCAACTTGCTAACAATTCATACCATGTTATTTTCAAAGTCATCAAAAACATTATCTATTTCCGCTTTTTCTCTTGTACTTATTTTATCTGCCTGCGGAAGCAGCAAATATGCTGCAACAGAAAAAATTTATAAGGAAAAGGCAAAGGATTTTTCGAAAATAATCAATACCACGCCACCAGTTGGTCAGCTTTACGATTCATTAGGAGCAACAAACCAGGAATGGATCGGTTCTGTAAATTTTGGGATACGTAAACCAAATTTTGTGGTGATCCATCATACTGCGCAAGATAGTTTGGCACAGACCATAAAGACATTTTTCTCAACCAAGGCAGGTACAAGCGCCCATTATGTGATCAGCCGCGATGGTAAAGTAGTGCATATGGTGAATGATTATTTAAGAGCAAACCATGCTGGTGCGAGTAAATGGGGTAAAGATACCGACTTAAACTCTTCATCGATAGGAATTGAATTGGATAACAATGGCTTAACTGACCCATGGCCTGATGCACAGGTGAATAGCTTGCTAAAGTTGTTGGCCACTTTAAAGAAAACCTATGGAATCCCTACGGCAAATTTTATAGGTCATGCCGATATAGCACCTAAACGTAAAAACGATCCAAAAAATTTCCCCTGGAAAAAACTGGCAGATAAAGGCTTTGGCTATTGGTATGATGATGTGCTGAAAAACCCTCCGGTAGATTTTAATACCGAAATGGCCTTAAAATATATCGGTTACGATACCAGTAATCTCCCTGCAGCAATCACTGCTTTTAAAATCCATTTTATCCAGAGTGATATTACACCGACTTTAACGCCAGTAGATATATTGGTGCTTTATAATGTATATACGAAGTATTAAACGAGAGGGATAAATAGGTCCGGAAGTCTGGGGTCAGAGGTCCGAAGTTTAGGTACAAAGGCAAAGCTTGGCGTGCTCTGCGTAATTTCTTTGCGGTTAATGATGGAAGATGTAAAATGGATGGTGGAATAATTGAAAATCAGAGGACGGAGGACCGAAGTCTAGCCGCAAAACACCCTGCGCACTTAGTATCTATCCTTTGCAAACTTTGCGGTTAATGATGGAATATCATATAACCTACAACTCACCAATTAACTAATGGCTAATGAACGAGTGAACCAATAAAAAAGCACAGATAAACCACGCTAATCTGTGTTCATCTGTGCCCGATCTGTGGCCAAAAATAGCGAAAACTAGTTTGGCTTCTTAAATGTATCTTTCAGTGTTACCGTTCTATTGAAAACTAATTTATCTGCAGTAGAATCTCTATCTAAACAGAAATAACCTTTGCGGATAAACTGATAACGGCCGTCTAGATCTGCATCTGCCAGGGCCGGCTCGATATAAACGTTAGGTAAAACCGTTAAGCTTTCAGGGTTTAGGTAATCTTTAAAATCACCTTCCTCAGCATCTGGTGTTTCAGAAGTAAACAAACGGTCGTACAACCGGATTTCGGCAGTTTTGGCATGTGGGGCACTAACCCAATGGATGGTTCCCTTAACATTTATACCGCTGGTATCATTTCCACTTTTCGATTCTGGGATGTAAGTACAATGAATTTCGGTAACGTTTCCGTTTTCATCTTTCACAAAATCTTCACATTTAACAATGTAGGCAAATTTTAAGCGTACCATTGCACCAGGCGCCAGGCGGAACCATTTTTTCGCCGGTACTTCCATAAAATCTTCACGCTCTATCCAAAGTTCGTTGCTGAAAGGGATTACACGTGTGCCACCACCACCTTCAGCCTCTGGATTGTTTTCGCCGATTAAATCTTCTGTTCCTTTTTCGTAATTTGTAATCACCAGTTTAATCGGATCTAAAACCGCCATTACACGGTTAGCCGTTTTATTTAAATCTTCGCGGATACAAAATTCCAATAAACTTAGCTCAATTAAATTTTCGCGTTTGGCAATACCAATACGTTCGCAAAATTCGCGTACACTCTTCGGTGTAAAACCTCTCCTACGCAAACCACTAATTGTAGGCATGCGCGGATCGTCCCATCCATTTACCAAGTTTTCGTTAACCAGTTGAAGTAACTTACGTTTACTCATTACCGTGCTGGTAAGGTTTAAACGGGCGAATTCATATTGTTTCGAAGGGAAAATCTCTAATTTTTCGATAAACCAATCGTACAGTTCACGGTGCGAAACATATTCCAATGTACAAATAGAGTGCGTGATGTTTTCGATACTGTCGCTTTGTCCGTGAGCAAAATCGTACATCGGGTAAATGCACCATTTGTTGCCTGTACGATGATGTTCAGCGTGTTTGATGCGATAGATAATCGGATCGCGCATTAACATATTCGGACTGGCCATGTCAATTTTTGCTCTCAAAATATAAGCACCATCGGCAAATTCGCCATTTTTCATTTTGGTGAAAATGTCTAAATTTTCTTCAATGCTGCGGTTACGGTATGGGCTATCCTGTCCAGGTTCTGTTGGTGTGCCTTTTAAAGCCGCAATTTCATCTGCAGAACTCTCGTCAACATAAGCCAAACCTTTTTCGATCAGTTTAACGGCAAAACCATACAGCTCATCAAAATAATCTGAGGCATATAATTCATTTTTCCAGTTAAAACCCAACCATCTGATATCTTCTTGCTGACTGTTTACATATTCTGTTTTTTCTGTTACCGGATTGGTATCGTCAAAACGCAGATTGGTATAGCCGCCGTATTTTTGTGTTAGTCCGAAATTTAAGCATATTGCTTTCGCGTGGCCAATGTGTAAATAACCATTAGGTTCAGGCGGGAAACGCGTAACCAAAGTTTCATACTTACCACTATTTAAGTCGTTCTCAACAATTTCTTCAATAAAGTTCAATGACTTCTCTTCACTCATAAAAACCTGTAAATTAGGAATGCAAATGTAAAAAGATTGAGCGGATTTATACAATGATTGTAGGTTTATTAGACCATAGTTGATAGCCGATAGCTTAAGCGTGGATTAATTACGATTAAAATACGGATAAACAGTGATTGAATAGTAAAATGACTGAATCATTGAATGGAAGAATTGGCTCATTCAGTAAAATAGCTGTGGCTAATATCAATACTTTACACTAATTAGCAAAGGCAGGCTCATTACATGTTCCATCAACTATTACTTACATTACTTAATAAATTCTATACATTTACGTCAACTTAATATTCATTTATGAGCAAAGTATTAAATCGGCCTATCCGCGTTTTAGTAGCTAAAGTTGGATTAGATGGCCATGACAGGGGGGCCAAAGTAATCGCAACTTCCTTACGGGATGCAGGCATGGAAGTAATTTATACCGGCCTACGCCAAACACCAGAAATGGTGGTAAACACAGCGCTTCAGGAGGATGTTGATGCCATCGGGATTTCTATCCTATCGGGAGCACACATGACGGTTTTTCCAAAGATTATTCATTTTATGAAAGAAAAACAGTTAGATGATGTGTTGTTAACCGGTGGAGGGATTATTCCGGAAGCAGATCGGTTAAAACTAGCAGATATGGGAGTTGGGGAGCTATTTCCCCCGGGTACAACAATGGCAAGTATTGTAGAATATATTCAGAATTGGGTTACAGAAAACAGAAATTTTTAAGCTATGGCATACCAGAATTTAATCTCAGAGATAAAAGAAAACATTTTATACGTTACCATTAACCGTGAAAAGGCGCTGAATGCTTTAAATAAAGACACTTTGGCTGAACTGGCGGATGTAATTGCTTTCGCAGGTAAAACCGATGAAGTTAGAGGCGTTATTTTAACCGGAGCGGGCGAAAAGGCCTTTGTTGCAGGAGCTGACATTAAAGAGTTTTCTGATTATAGTGGTAAACAGGGAGAAGATTTAGCAAAACGTGGTCATGATCTGGTTTTTAATGCCATTGAAAATTCTTCAAAGCCATTTATTGCAGCAATTAATGGATTTGCTTTAGGCGGAGGACTGGAGTTGGCTATGGCCTGCCACATACGCATCGCATCGGATCATGCGAAATTAGGTTTGCCTGAAGTTACTTTGGGTTTAATTCCTGGTTATGGCGGTACCCAGCGCCTTACACAATTGGTCGGAAAAGGTAAAGCAATAGAAATGATTACGACCGCAAATATGATTACAGCTTCGGATGCAGAAAAAATAGGGCTTGTAAATTATGTTGTTCCACAGCCTGATCTAATTGGCAAAGCTGAAGAGATGCTGAATTTTATTAAGCAACGCGCACCGCTGGCTGTTTCGGCAGCAATAAAATCTGTAATTGCATCTGTAAAGAACAGCAGTGGCTACGCTACCGAAATCGAAGAATTTGGTAAATGTTTCGAAACTGCCGATTTTAAGGAAGGCGTAACTGCATTTGTTGAAAAGAGAAAAGCAAATTTTTCCGGAAAGTAGTATGTGCGTGTAGTATTAATTTGATGTTTTGTATAGCGAAAATGTTGCAAAAGTTTTTCAATGCAATTTTTTTTGAGTAATTATGTGTTATCTAACTATTAACCCTAATGTGCTTACCACTGCGTTTGGGTTTTTATAATAACGCTGCTCATGAAAAAGAAGGTACTCATTGTTGACGATGAAATTAGCATCGGTTTATTGCTCTCCAAATTTTTAACTAAAAATGGATTTGAAGTTTCGAATGTAACAACTGGTAGAACGGTTTTACAAATTCTTGAAAAAGAGAGATTCGATTTGGTATTATGCGATTATCGTTTGGATGATACAGATGGGAAGGAGATTTTAATCCACATTAAGGAAAACTATCCGGCAACCGGTGTGATTATTATTACAGGTTATTCGGATATTAAGCTTGCCGTAGAATTGATAAAGCTAAGGGCTTACGATTATATTGTGAAACCTCTTTACCCAGATGAAATTTTAAATACCATAAATAAAGCCCTTGAAACGCAGGAGGCCTTAAAATCGCCTAAAAACTTTGAGCTTGCTGGTAGTAATGTTATTTCCGATTTTCTAAATGGCCCAGAGTATATAAATGGTGAGAGCGATGCTTCTGCGCTTTTATTGAAACAAATCCAACTCATAGCACGAACCGGGTACACAGTCATTTTAACGGGAAAAAGCGGGACAGGTAAAGAATGTGTTGCTAAAACCATTCACCTAAATAGTTCGCGTGGCAAAGCACCTTTCATCGCCATGGATTGTGGTTCTTTAACAAAAGATTTAGCCGCCAGTGAGTTTTTTGGACACGAGAAAGGGGCATTTACTGGAGCAGCCTTCACTAAAATTGGTCACTTTGAGCAAGCTAATGGCGGTACATTATTTCTTGATGAGATCGGTAATTTATCATATGAGATCCAGGCGACTTTACTTAGGGCAGTTCAGGAACGGAAAATAAAACGGATTGGAAGTACAAAGGAGATTGATCTGGATGTGCGGCTTATTGTAGCTACAAACGAAAATTTAGTCGAAGGGATTCAAAAGGGTATATTCAGGGAAGATTTATATCACCGCTTTAATGAATTTTCTATACACGTTCCATCATTGAAACACCGGGATAATGATATCCTTATCTTTGCTGAGCGTTTTCTGGCCACAGTAAACAAAGAATTGAATAAAAAGATTAAAGGTTTTTCTGATGAAGCGATGAAATGTTTATTGGCATATAATTGGCCGGGTAATGTACGTGAGTTGAAGAATGTTATCAGGCGGATTGCTTTATTAACCGATGGTGATTGGATAGAAACTCATGTTTTGCCATTGGAGCTTAGAATGACTGATTATCCTAAGGCACAGCACGAAAAAAAAGCGCTTCTTTTGCCGCTAAAATTAAATAATGATAAATCACTTAATTTGCGAAATGCTGCCAAAGAAGCCGAATATACTGCTATTTTAGAGGTGCTAAAAGCGGTTAATTTCAACAAAACCAAGGCGGCAAAAATCTTAAATATCGATAGAAAAACACTTTACAATAAGATCAAATTTATTGAGGTTGATGATGGAATATAAATTTTAGCTCGAGAAAAACAAAATCAGCCATTTTAGCATTTAAAGAATACCCTTATTATCTAAATATGTCAGTATTCTCTTATAAACAACGCAATAACATTAACCTGGTCATTATTATTGCGCTTGGGGTGTTGATTGCGTATTCCTTGCAAAGTATTTTTAGTGCCATTTTAAGTACTTTGGTGCTTTACACGATCATGCGGCCGGCGTATATCCATTTGGCAGAGCATAAGGGATGGAATAAAAGAGTGACGGCTATTTTTCTTATCACCATTAGTATCATACTCATTGTAATGCCTTTTTATGCATTAAGTAGTATGGTTATCAGTAAAATTTCAGAATTGAAGAACAATGAAGTGTTTTTCAGGAATCTGCTGATTAAATTGCAGCACCTTATTCCAGTTAAAATTAATCAGGATCTTATCCAGGAAGGATTAAACCGCTTGGGGAATTGGGCCACTCAGCTTTTTCCATCTTTAATATCGAGTGCAGTAAATATTATATTAAGTTTATTGGTAATGTACTTTTTACTCTACTTTATGTTAATAGAACGACGAAAATTCGAATTTTCATTGATTAAATATGCACCTTTCAGAGAACAGAATGCACTTCGTTTTGGCGATGAAATGCGAAATACAACTTATGCGAATGTATTAGGACAAGGGCTGATCTGCCTCGTTCAAGGTTCGCTTTTGAGTCTTTCTTTTTATGTTTTGGGTTATAAAGACCCCGTGTTTTGGGGGGTAATTACAGCGTTTATTTCTTTTGTACCTGTTTTAGGACCACCGGTTGTTTTTGTTCCGGCTGCGATTTTGCAGATTGCAAACGGGAATAATTTTGCTGGCTGGGCCATGCTTATTTTTGGTTTTGTAGTCATCATCAATATCGATAATGTGCTCAGGTTTATTATCGCAAAAAAAGTTGGCAATATTCACCCCATAATTACAGTAATTGGCGTAATTATTGGTATCCCTTTATTTGGAATATTGGGCCTTGTTTTTGGTCCGCTACTGTTATCTTATTTTATATTGCTTGTTAAGATTTACGAAACCAGTACGCTTGCATCAGAAAGATTGGAAAGAATTAAAACAAATAATGAGCATACGGAGTTATAAATATAGCTTAACAATAAATAATGTAGTAGTTTTATATTGTACATAATTGTTAAACCCTTAAAATACATTAATTATGAATGATAACTCAAAAGTTGTAGTTGCGCTTTTAGCAGGATTAGCTGCTGGTGCGGCTCTAGGAATTTTGTTCGCACCAGATAAAGGTGATGAAACCCGCGATAAATTAAGCCAATCTTTAAAAGATTTGGGCGATTCTATCAAAGATAAGGCTGCTGATGAAATTAACAACCTAGCCAGCTTAAAGGATAAAGTTGTAAGCTCGATCAAAACAAAACTAAGAAGCGTAGAAGAAGAATACAGTGACGACGTAGAGCACGCGTAATAAATAAAATATTGCATAGCCGGGCAAACTGCCCGGTTAAATATCAATCTGAATTATGCAGGAAAATAAAGATAAAAGCATTGAAGATCTTGTAGACGATGCCAAGGGGTTTTTAGAGGCCAGGGTTGAATATACAAGACTTTACCTGGTAGAAAAAGTCTCTAAAGTTTTTGCCGATTTAGTAACCAGTACGGTAGTTATTGTTTGTTTTATATTGGCCTTTTTATTTGGCTCAGTAACTTTAGCACTTTATCTGTCTGATCTTTTGGGTAGCTATGCCGGAGGCTTTGGTTGCGTTTCCTTGTTTTATATTCTATTGGCACTAGTTGTTTATTTAACTAAAAATAAGTATATCGAAAAGGCAATTATTAATGTGGCCATTAGAAGATACTTTGATAAACTTGCAGATAAGGAGGAAGATGAAAAGGTATAAAGACATCCGTAACCTAGATGACCTGCAGGCTAGAAAATTAGAACTTAAGGTTGAATACACCCTTAAGCAGAATATGCTTAAATCGGATACGAAAGCTTATTTCAAACAATTTACCTTAGGCGCGCTGATAAAGCGGTATGCTACACCAAGTAACCTGTTTAAAGCCGACGAAAAATTAAATATCAGCAGCACTGCTATGTCATTGCTTTTGCCCATGTTTATGAATAAAACCCTATTTAGAGGCGCTGGTTTTTTAACCAAAGCGGCTGTAGGTCTGGTTTCAGGAAAAATTGGTAAATCGCTTGATGCGGAACATTTGTCGGCAATTTTTAACTCTGTGAAAAGCTGGTTGGGTAAAAAGAAAGAGAAAAAAGATAAAAAGTTTATCGACTACGGCATCCCACCAGATAGTGAAACATACTAGTTCATTAGCCATTCGTTCATTAGTGGGCAATTGCCAAATGATATTAAATCAAAAGCCTCAGAATTTAAATCCTGAGGCTTTCTTATGCATTTCGTCACCCTGAATTTATTTCAGGGTCTCCTTAAAAAGATGCTGACCACGCAGTAGCTACAAGGCAATTGAATACTACTTCAACTTGTAAAACAAGTTCAGCATGACGGATCTGCCTATAAATCCGTTTTAATCTTCAATTCCTTCAATTGTTTATCGTCAATAGTACTTGGACTATCGATCATTACATCTCTGCCTGAGTTGTTTTTAGGGAAGGCAATCACATCACGGATTGAATCTAAGCCTGCGAAAATTGAGGTTAAACGATCGAAACCAAAGGCAATACCGCCATGTGGAGGTGCGCCAAACTCGAAGGCATCCATTAAGAAACCAAATTGTTTTTGTGCTTCTTCTGCACTGAAACCTAAGTGTTTAAACATTAAAGCCTGTAGTGCTCTATCGTGAATACGGATCGATCCCCCACCGACTTCAGTTCCGTTGATTACCATATCGTAAGCGTTGGCACGAACATTTTTAGGATCGGTATCCAATAAGGCAATATCTTCAGGTTTCGGCGAAGTGAAGGGGTGGTGCATGGCATGGTAACGTTCTGTTTCCTCATCCCACTCTAAAAGTGGGAAATCCAATACCCATAGGGCAGAGAATGTGTTTTTATCGCGTAAGCCTAAGCGGTTGCCCATTTCTAAACGAAGCTCATTTAACTGTTTACGTACTTTATCTGTTGAACCGGCTAAAATCAATAATAAATCACCTTTTTCCGTTTCAAAAACCTCAGTCCATTGTTTAAGGTCTTCCTCGTTGAAGAATTTATCTACTGATGATTTAATGGTTCCATCTTCGTTATGGCGCGCATAAATCAAACCTGTAGCGCCAATTTGCGGACGCTTGATAAAATCAGTTAATTCATCTAACTGCTTACGTGTATAACTTGCTGCGCCTTTTGCATTGATACCCACTACCAATTCTGCATTATCGAAAACCGGGAAGCCCTTACCTTTTACCAAGTGGTTAAGCTCTACAAACTGCATCGCAAAACGGGTGTCGGGTTTATCAGAACCGTATAAACGCATCGCATCTGCATATTGCATACGCGGTACTTCCGGTAAGTCGTAATTGCGTACTTCTTTAAATAAAGTACGGATCAGGCCTTCGAAAGTGTTTAATATATCTTCTTGTTCGATGAAAGACATTTCGCAATCAATCTGGGTAAACTCAGGCTGACGGTCGGCTCTTAAATCTTCATCTCTAAAACATTTTACAATCTGGAAATAACGGTCGAAACCCGAAACCATCAACAGTTGTTTGAAGGTCTGCGGCGATTGAGGCAAAGCATAAAACTCGCCTTCGTTCATGCGGCTAGGCACAACAAAATCTCTTGCACCTTCTGGTGTAGATTTAATTAAAACAGGCGTTTCTACTTCTATAAAATCTAAAGCATCTAAATAACGGCGAACCGATTGTGCCATTTTATGGCGCAAAACCAGGTTGTTGCGAACCGGATTACGGCGTAAATCTAAATAACGGTATTTCATGCGCAACTCATCACCACCATCGGTTTCGTCATCGATCATAAATGGAGGTAATTTTGCAGCATTTAAAATTTCCAAAGCAGAAATTTTAATCTCCACATCACCGGTTGCCATTTTTGGATTTTTGTTGCTTCTTTCTACAACGGTACCAATTGCTTTAATTACAAATTCGCGGCCTAATGAGCGTGCTGCTTCGCAAAGTTCACGATTATCGTCCATGTTAAAAACCAACTGAGTAATACCATAACGATCGCGGATATCTATAAAAGTCATACCGCCTAAATCTCTTGATTTTTGTACCCAACCACATAGCGTAACACTTTCGCCTAAGTTATTTAGGTTTAATGCACCACAAGTTACTGTTCTTAACATATATTGTAATCTAAATTGAGCGGCAAAAATACCGATTTTGTTTTAAAGTTAATGCTATAACCAAAGGTTTTTGAAGCAGGTTTTTTAAGCAATCAAAAGTTTGCATTTTGAAGACTTTTTGTCCAAGTTTAATATGAGAAGGATGTTCTTTAGATACGTCACCCTGAATTCATTTCAGGGTCTTTTTGCAGGAAAGATGCTGAAATAAATTCAGCATGACGACCGCATTAACAAAACAGTACCAAAAAAACATTATTTTCGACTATTAATGAATTCAGATGAATCTATAGCGATGAATTGGAAATATTAAAAAACGAAGCTGACTATAATAAAGCATCAATAAAGATTGATGGAGATTTTTCATGCAGCACCCAACACATCTGAAGGTGATGAATTGGAATTATTACTTGTTTTGGTAAAAGATTTTGATGAAAAAAATTACCAACTACCAGAATTGGATGCTTTAGCCGTAATTAAATATAAAATGAAGGAAATGGGCGTAAAAGCCAAAGATTTAGAGCCAATTATAAGAAGTAAAGGGCATGTGTCAGCAGTATTATCCGGAAAGAGGGATATCACTTTAAAAATGGCACAAAAGCTTAAAAATTATTTTAGCATCCCATCTGATGTATTTCTACATTCAGCATAATTGATATTCTTTACCGTTATTTAAATTATGCTTTTGATTTTAATCTGCTTAAAGTTTCTTGCGAGATATTTAAATAAGAGGCAACCATTTTATTTGGCATTCGCATCACTACGCTCGGATTCTGTGCAAGTAACTCGCGGTAGCGCTCGGTAGCATCAAGGGTTATAAACGACATTAAGCGATTGGTATTGGTTACGTAGGCATACTCCAAATAATGGCGGTAAAGTTTCTCCCACTGAGGGATGATTTTAAGCAGGTGGTAAAAATCGCTTTGCGAAATGTAATACAGGTTGGTATCTTCTATGGCCTGTACAAACCCCTTTGAAGTTTCGTTGGTAATAAGACTCACCAAAGCGGTGGCAAACTGCTTTTCGAAAGCAAAATGCCTGGTAGCTTCAGTACCACCTTCTGTTAGAAAAAAAATCCGCAAGCAGCCTTTATCAACAAAATAAATGCGTTGACTCGTTTCGCCGGGGCTGATCATGAACTCGTTTTTCTTTACCTGCATCGCTTTGAAAAAAGACAATACATGCTCCAGATCCTCATCGCTGATGGTAATTTTTTCTTTGATATAACTGGAAAGCTGTTCGTGCATTAATTTAGTCTTAACCAAATGTAACAATGTTTAGGCTTTAGAAGTGATCTTTTCGGCCAGTTTCCGTGCACTGGGAATAATAATAAAGGCCGCAAAATAAGCTACAGGTAGCATAATACTCCATGCTTTTAAGAATTTGATAAACCAATCTTCGCCAAAACCATAGTTGCGCATTAAACCTACAAAGGCCATAATTAATGTCATAGGGATAACAACGAAAAGTGTGTTGATGTATTTGAAATGTTCTTTTTTCATTTTTTTGATCTGTTTAATTTATAATGTTGCAAAGGTGCAGCCATTAAGAATCTTAAACTTTGATGTAGGTCAAAAAAGGAAGAGACTAAAATATTTAGAAGGCGATATGTTTAAATTGATTAAATAGCTATGAATGTCAGTCTGAGCCTATCGAAACGTTTTACAAATTGTTTAATCTGATCCTCGAGAGGCCGGCATTGACAAGTCCAATAGAAAGATCGTCATCTCGATTGGAGTGCAACGAAACAGAGAGATCTTCGAACTTTTATAAGAATTGCAATTTAAAAGATTTTGCTTTGCAGAGCCTTCGGGTTCTCCACTACGGTCGAAATGACGATCTTTCCATATGAATTATCTCATTAAAACTTCCGGGCTTTCCTATTGATTTTTATGAAACTAATCATCCTTCGGAAAAACAATTCTATATTTTATGGTGCTACCGATCTATTTTAGTATTTCTCTTCCAGCGTGATTTCAATAGCGATTACTTTCCATTCACCTTTAATATTTTTCCAATGGTAAATTTCTTCTGTCTGGATAGTTTGTTTTTTAGAAAAAATAAGCAGATTCGGCTTTATAATGACTGATTTCCGGGCAATTTTTTCGGTAAAAATCTCGTTTTCAAAAGAAGATTTAATGCGGTAATAACTGGTATGAATTTCCTTAATATAACCAAAATACTTTTTTAAATCGATTGTATAATCGCGTTTATTAAGCGCTGTACCTCCTGCAGGAGTATAAGTGAAGCTGTCGTCAAACATAGCAGTATAGGCTGTCACATCTTTACTTTGTATAGCCTGATCTGCTTTTTTGTGTATCTCGTTTATTGCTGAAATGATTAAGTCGGTTTCCATGGCATGAAGTTAATTGTTTGTATCAGGGATTTCAAATTTATGATGATTAGCTAGCTGATTTTTCCACAAATATCAAAACATGAAACTGCTTGTTTTGTATTGAGTATAATTATTTTAGGTTTTGGAAATGAAGGGTTAGTGTTTCATAGGTACTGCAGCCCCGCCATCCGCTTTACTTCGTTGCACTACGTGTTCGCTCCTGTCGGGTTTAATTAACAGCGGTTTGCTTCAGGGCACCAAAATTGTCAAATAAACCCGATTGTCGGGAAGAGCTTCCGATCCTTCATCGGAACTCGTACCAAAAGCGGAACTGAAAAAGTCAAAGGCACAGAACTGCTCATTTCCAATTATTATAAAATGTTTTCTTTTTAGGAAATGAAAGGCAGTGTTTCATAGGTACTGCAGCCCCGCCATCCGCTTTACTTCGTTGCACTACGTGTTCGCTCCTGTCGGGTTTAATTAACAGCGGTTTGCTTCAGGGCACCAAAATTGTCAAATAACCCGATTGTCGGGAAGAGCTTCCGATCCTTCATCGGAACTCGTACCAAAAGCGGGACTGAAAAAGCCAAAGGCACAGAACTGCACAATACCCATTAATAATAAAA